>ERZ1027065.22-NODE-22-length-144817-cov-33.852289_pt1 | contig 144817 bp, 124 predicted proteins | sample MGYA00519421_ERZ1027065 | MGnify/ENA primary metagenome ERZ1027065 (study PRJEB26926, sample SAMN06164495) | human gut metagenome | biome: ENVO:00009003; feature: ENVO:2100002; material: ENVO:00002003 | host: Homo sapiens | place: USA | collected 2012 ... | reverse complement strand
CACCTTCGGAAGGTGAGCAGAAAACGCGGGAAAACTGCACACCTTCGGAAGGTGGGAGAAGGCGGCTGGAAACATAAACGCGGGCACAGGCGCTACAGAGGGCCCCGGGTGATTGCTCACCTTCGGAAGGTGAGCAGAAAACGCGGAGAAACTGCACACCTTCGGAAGGTGAGACGAAATGCGGAAAAGCACGACTCCTTTCAAAGGAGTGAAGAGGTAAGCGGGAAGCTTTGGAATGAGGGAGATGCAAAAGGCTGGACGGGACCGAAACGAGAAGGTGACGGGCAAACTTCACCGGCACCTTCTGGATAGGGCTCCCGGACAAGGCCGGCGAGGGAGGCCTCTGAGACCGGTAGGCTTATAACGAAATCCAAAAGGTGGTGGAGAAAGGCCGTTTCACCCGGCACCTTCCGGACAATAGGGGCGAAACTTCAAGAGGGGGAGCATGTGGCGCGGCGACAGCGTGGGCATGAGCCCGGATTCTGCGCATATTCGGCTTAGCCGCATATAATGTGGCGCCTCGGTATAGCAAATAAATTTGCTCTGCTCTCGGCTTCTGCGTATATTTACATATCGAAATATGAAATAGGTTATGAAAATACGAAATGTGCTCTTACTCTGCCTGATGGCTGTTTTAGCCACTCACACAGGCATGTCTGCTGACATACTAAGTTCCGGCAACACGGCAAACATTCCCGAGGCCGGTGTGCCGCAGGAGCTGGCGCGGTGGCGGAAAGCCACTTACACGGATGTACGGTACCGGTTGCATTTCGACATACCGGAAGAACGCACGGAGAGGGTCGACGGGTGGATTACCGTAAGGCTTAGACTGGACGCTCCGGCAGATATCGTGTTGGATTTCAGGGAGCCGGCATCGAGCGTACATGAGGTCAGCATCAATGGAATAAGAACGCTCATGACTTCCAATGGAAAATCCGGGATGCAGACAGACGGGACAAGGGGAGAGCCAAACCGGGCTGATGGAGAAAGAATAAGCCGGGCAGACAGAGAAACGAACTCGGCAGACAGAGAAACGGGCCGGGCTGACGGAGAAACAAGCGGAGCAAACGGAGAAATCAGCCAAGTAACTGAAAATAATGGAAGAACAGCGGGGGATGCCGGCAGTACCGACGTACAAGGAAATAGGACAGGTAAAGACAGACAGCCGCAGCCGCGCTGCATCATTCAGAACGAGCACATCGTCATACCGGCGGCGCTGACCAGGGCCGGGGAAAATACGGTGGACATCGTATTCACTGCCGGAGACCAGTCCCTGAACCGCAACGACGAGTTCCTGTACACGCTCCTAGTACCGGACCGGGCCCGCACCCTCTTCCCCTGCTTCGACCAGCCGGACATGAAGGCTCTGTACACCCTGTCGCTCGAAGTTCCGATGACATGGAAAGCAGTATCCAACACACACATCGCAAAAGAGCACCTGATATACACAGGCTGGACAAATGTACAGAAACACATACATCAAGGAAACTTGATACACGATCAGGCAGGCAATAAACCGGACGGCAATGACCAGGACGGCAACAACCAGACAATCAACGGCCAAACCGGTAACCGAGCTGGCAGCAAAACAGACGGCACTAAAGGCAGACAGCCCTCCTCCCGCAAGCTGATCACCTTCTCCGAGACCGAGCCCCTGAGCACCTACCTCTTCTCATTCGTGGCCGGTGAGTTCTTCCAGAGGGACTACGATGACGGCCGGCACCGTTTCAGCGCCTACTACCGGGAGACCGACACAGCCAAGACCGCCCAGCTCGACGACATCTTTGCAGAAGTAGCCGCCTCGCTCGAATGGCTCGAGGAGTACACCGGCGTACCCTACCCTTTCGCCAAATACGATTTCATCATCCTGCCCGGCTTCCAGTACGGCGGGATGGAACACACCGGAGCCACCCTGTACAACGACGGCCGTATGTTCCTGAGTTCCAACCCCACCCTCGGTGACAGACTCTCAAGGACAGAACTGATAGCCCATGAAACGGCCCACATGTGGTTCGGAGACCTGGTCACCATGAAATGGTTCGACGAGGTCTGGACCAAAGAAGTATTCGCAAACCATTTCGCGGCATGGATATCCGAGCCGCTGTATCCGGAAGTCAACCACCGTCTCAACCGCCTGCGCTCGTTCAACACATCGGCCCTGAGCGAAGACCGCACCGAGGGCACCGTCTCCATATCCCAGGAACTGCCCAACCTGCGCTACGCCGGGCTCGTCTACGGCCAGATCATCTACAACAAGGCCCCGGTAATGATGGAAAAACTCATAGAGATCATGGGCCGCGACGCCTTCCGCCAGGGCATACAGACCTACCTGAAACGGTATGCCTACAGCAACGCCACCTGGGATGACCTCGTAGGCATCCTCGACAGCCTCGCCTCTGCAGACCTGCGCGGCTTCAGCCAGGCCTGGGTCTACGAAAAAGGCATGCCGGACCTCACATTCCGCATCACAGGCAAACACAGAGACAGCCTCACCGTCACCCAGAGCGACCCGCTCGGACGCGGCATACTCTGGCCACAGAGTTTCGGAGTGACGGTCAGTGACGGTACTCAATCCGTACAGACGGAAGTTCGCATGGACGCCGCCGAAATAACCATACCCATCGTGACCCATGCGGCCGGCACACCCTCAGGCACCGGACTTACCGGAGCGCGTTACATCCTGCCCAACACCGACGGCCGGGGATACGGCCGGTTCATCCTGCCACGGGAATCCGCACGGTGGCTGCTCGGCCATTGGCCTGAAATACAGGACGGCACCGCCCGCTTCGCCACTCTGATGAACCTCCAGGAGAACTACCTCGCCGGCCTGATATCCGCCCGGGACTGGAGCCGTTCCATCCTCACCGGCCTGGAGAAGGAGACCGACCAGCTCACAGCCTCCTCCCTTTCCGGTTTCCTCGGCCGGGCCATGGACGACCTCAACGGGACAGACCGCGAAGCCGTAGAGCAGCGGCTGTGGACTCTGGCCCATACCCATCCCGAGCAGCCCATCCGCACGATTCTCCTGCGTTCCTTACCGTCCGGACTCACCACCACTGCCCTCTGCGACAGCCTGTACGCCATCTGGGAGACCCAAAGCGAGCCCCTGTACAGCGAGAACAACTACACTTCCCTCGCATGGGAACTCGCCATCCGTTTCCCGGACCGGGCCGGACATATACTCGCCACGCAACGGGCCCGCCTGACCGACCCCGACCGGCTCCGCCGCTTCGACTACATCTCCAGAGCGGTAAATCCTGACGAAGCTGCCCGCGACACCCTCTTCCAAAGCCTCATGCAGGCCGAAAACCGGCGCATAGAGCCCTGGACAGCCTCCGTACTCAGCTACCTCAACCACCCCCTGCGCGAGTCCTCCTCCGTCAGATACATCCGTCCCGGCCTCGACATCCTCGAGGAAGTCCAGCGCACCGGCGACATTTTCTTCCCGCGCAACTGGGCAGGAGCCCTGCTCGGCAGCCACCGCAGTCCGGAGGCATGGCAGGAAGTTCAGAAATTCCTCCAGGACAATCCAGACTACCCCGTCCTCCTGCGCAACAAGATACTCCAGGCCGCCTACTCCCTTTTCAGGGCCAACACCACCGTTGCGGTCAGCACGACTCCCGAAGACTCCCTCATCTACGCCCGGACCGTGCAGAAACTCCTGCCCCTTGCCAGCCGTCCCTCCGGAGAGATAATGACAGCTGCCGCAGAAGCCCTTTGCGGTACACCATACAAAGGCGGTACACTCGAGAGCACCCCCGAACATCTCACGGTCAACCTGAGAGAGACCGACTGCATCCTCCTGGTGGAAGCCTGCACCGCAATGACCCTTCTGCTGAAGGACAATCCCGGGCTGAAGGACAATCCCGGAGGCGGCATTCCTCCATTTGAGGACTTCTGCACCACGCTCCGCAGCCTACGCTACCGCAACGGCATCATCAGCGGCTATCCTTCGAGGCTGCATTACACCTCTGAATGGCTGCTGCAGGCCCGGGACAACGGCATTTTACGGGAGGTGAGCGAGGAGCTCGGCGGCATCCCGCTGGAGCAGGAATTCTCCTTCATGTCCTCCCACAGGGACAATTATCCCCAGCTTCGGGGAAATGCCGGGACCGCGGCCGCAGAGCAGATACGCAGGACCGAAGAACGGCTGGACACAGCTGCCGCCTACTATTACATTCCTGCTGAGAAAATACGGGAGGCAGAGGCCAATATCCAGGACGGAGACATCATCTGCATAGTCAGCAGTACACCCGGCCTGGACATCACCCACACCGGCATCGCCTGCCGCGGGAAGGACGGCAGACTGCATTTCATCCATGCCTCCATGAAGGAGGGGAAGGTGGTCCTGGAGCGGAAGACACTCGCGGAATATGCCCGGAACGGCATAAGAGTCGCCCGGATGCTGTAAAGAAATTGGACAATTTTCAAAAAATTAGACACATTCTGTAAAATTACTTTACAATTAAGGATTTTGCAGAATGTGCTTTTAATTGACAATCAACTAATTATGTGCAGTGGCACGATTTTGGATACAGTCTGACAGCAACAGGAAATATTTAAACGACGCACCATGTTCAGACTGATCATCCGGAATCTGGCCCATACCCTCAGGCGGTATCCCCTGCCCTCGGCCATCAACCTCGCAGGGCTGGTAGTGGCCCTCACCGCATTCATCATCATCCTCTCGCACGTGGAGTTCGAGACGTCCTACGACACGTCCTACCCCACTTCGGGAAGGATTTTCCGCGTGGACTGCCCGGGCAATGACGCTACGTTCAGGAGCATCCTGCCCAACGCTTTCGCCCGGGACGTCATCAACTCCTCGGCCCACATCGAGGCCGGAACGATGCTCATGCCCTACTTGGGCAAGCTGCCGTTCTACATCGACGATGCTGCCGGTGAACCGCACGGATACGAGCTGAGATGCGACATGGTGCAGCCGGACTTCATGAAAGTATTCGGAGTCCGCCTGACAAGCGGAGATCCGGAGGCCCTGACCCGCCCCCAGACCGCCATCATTCCCCAGAGCATGGCCGAGAATCTCTTCGAAGGGGATGCTGTCGGCAAGACCCTGCGTACCGACGGCAACTGGTTCTTCCCGGAAGGCGAGCTGACTGTGGGAGCCGTCTACGAGGACTTCCCCTCCAACAGCAACCTGCAGAACAGCATCTATTTCGCAGTGGATGAAAGAGTGACGCCCTACACCTACGGAGGGGCGAACTTCATCTGCTACCTGCTGCTGGATTCCCGGGAATCCGCGTCCCTGGTAGAGAACGAGTTCAACTCCAACTTCGACTTCTCCCTGAGCTGGATGAGCCCCATAGAGCTCGTGCCGATGGAGGACATATACTTCATGGAGCAGGGCGGAGACGGCAGGGTGTTCTACAGTGGCAGCCGCAGCACGACAATCCTGCTGACGGCCATCGGCATACTGGTGCTCCTCTCGGGAGTAATCAATTTCGCCAACTTCTTCACCTCCCTCGCCCCGGTGCGCATCCGGAGCATCAATACCCAGAAAGTAGTGGGCGCATCCACCTCCAGACTGCGCTGGATGCTGACCATGGAAACAGTCGTCATTGCGCTCATCGCCCTGATCATCTCCTTCCTGCTGGCCGGTTGGATATCCCCGATGCTGGTCAGCGCCAACATCCTGAAAGGGCTGTTCACGGCTCACAGCATCGGTATCATCGTCACGGTCAGCGTCATCACCATTGCGGCCGGAATCCTTGCCGGACTGTATCCGAGCTGGTACGCTACCTCATTTGCCCCGGCACTGGTGCTCAAGGGAGATTTCGGCCTCTCTAAGGGCGGACGCACGTTCCGCAACGTGATGAGCGGCATACAGTACACAGTAGCCTTCGTAACACTGGTGTTCATGACCTTCGTGCTGCTGCAGAACCGACTGATGCGCAACACCATATTGGGATTCGACAAGGACGAGATAGCTGTCGCCAACGCCAGTGCCACCATCACAGCAAAAATGGATATGCTCCGCAGCTCCGCACAGAAATACCCATCGATAGCCGGCATAGCCTATTCCTCAGAGAAAGTCGGTGCCTCGGACTCCTACAGCACACAAGGCATCGATTACAACGGGGAGAACATCCAGATGTTCTTTATCGGAGTGGACCCGCAGTTCATGGATGTCATGGGCATAGAGATGGTGGAAGGGCGCAACTTCAACCAGTATGACTCTGCCGGAGTCACGGTAGTGACCCGATACATGATGGACCAGTTCGGGATCATGCCCGGCGACATCCTACCGGAGACCGGTGAGGTAATAGGCATATGCGAAAATGTCCGATTCAACTCGGTCCGCGAGCCCAATACCCCCATCGCATTCGTACCTTCAGGGATATACAGCGGAGTTAACGGAGTGCTTTACTTCCGCATCACTGCCGGCAGCAATGCGTTCCAGGCAGCGTCCGATATAGAGTCCCTCATACGCGAGGCCGACCCCTACTGGCCCTCACAGGTAGAGTTCTACGACACCATACAGAACAATCTGTACCAAAATGAGATCCGCACATCCCGCCTCGTAGTGGCGTTCAGCGTCATTGCCGCCATCCTGGCTCTATGCGGAGTCATCGGCCTGGTGCTCTTCGACACCGAGTACCGCAGGAAGGAGACCGCCGTCCGCAAGATTTTCGGAGCCAGCGTCGCCTCCATCCTCGAGCGGGCCAATATCGGCTACGGTACCATTGTCCTCATCTGTTTCGCGCTTTCCTGCCCCATAGCGGCCGTCATCACCTCGCGCTGGCTGCAGAACTTCGTCGACCGCGTCCATATCAGCCCCTGGGTCTTTGCCCTTGCCCTCGTGGCAGTATCAGCCGTCACTGCACTGATCGTCACCGCCGTCTTCTACCGCCGGGCCACCGCCAATCCCCACGACGGACTGCAGTAGGCCATACGAAAAAAGCCGGCGGAGAATGTCCGTCGGCTATACAATCTGATGACGCGGTGAGAATGCTACTTGGCGAGCTCCTCGTTGATGAGCTTGACCATGGAGGCGAACTCGGCCTCGTCATAGAGGCGGGTCAGCATGATGATCTTGCCGGTACGGTCGAGAATGATGTTCCGGGTCACTCCGGCGCCCTTGTCGCAGAAGAGGGCAAAACGCTCTCCGTCAGGGTCGAGGGTCATGGGATAGGTCACGGGGATGGCCTTGGCGAAATCGGCGGTCACCTCGGGTGTCTCCTTCAGGTCTATGCCGTAGAGGGCAAACTCGGGGTTGTCTTTCAGCTTCTGCCATATCTCGCTCTCGATGTGGGGCATCTCCTTGCGGCACACACTGCACCAGCTGGCGGTGAACTGAAGCATTACGACCTTACCCTGCAGCTCTTTGATGTTGAGGGTAGTGCCGTCCATCATCTGCAGGTCGAAATCGGGAACCTGGTCGCCGACCTTGACGATATAACCCCTTTCGTCGGCCTGTACGGCTGTTGCAGCTGCTTCGGCGGACTTGTCCTCAGACTTGGCCGAAGAGTTCTTATTGTTGCCGCAGCTCACGGCAGTCATCGCAGCCAGTACGGCTACCACGGAAATAGCAAATTTGAGTTTCATAACCTGGTTATTTTTAGAAGTTAGTTTCTATCCTACAAATTTAAGTAATTTTTTATATTGTCCAGCGCCTTACGGGAAAGTCTCCGAGTACTTTGAGCGGATCTGCCGGCGGCCATTTCATATTTCAGATATTAAACCGGGCACAAACTTATAAAAATTCATCCACGTTTATCGTCATTTCATCCCAAATAATCGTTTTGTTCCCGGATTTGTCTTCGATTTGTAATATCTTTGTTAGCAATTATAAAACACAAACTGAGATGAAAAGACTGCTTGCAATGAGCGCGGCCGCGATGATGAGCGCAGCTGCGATGGCGGCACCCGGAGCAGGAGCCGCAAAGAGCGACAGCCTGAGCCTGCTGTCACCCGACAAGAAACTGGAGCTCAACTTCTATCTTACAGACAAAGGGGAACCCTTCTACTCCCTGAAATTCAACGGACAGAATGTCATAGATGACAGCCGCCTCGGATTCGACATACGCCACGAGGGCGGAGTCAGCGACATCCAGCCCTTCATGAACGGCTGGGAAGTCAAGGAAAGCAACACCGTCCTCCGGCCTTCACAGATGCGTGAGGGATTCATACTGGACAGCACCGCCCGCACGACAGTCGATTACACCTGGGAGCCCGTCTGGGGTGAGGAGAAAGAGATCCGCGACCACCACAACGAACTGGCCGTGTATCTCCGCCAGCCCATGAGTTCCGCATTCGGCACAGAAACGGACGGAGACCGCATGATTGTCATCCGCTTCCGCCTCTTCAACGACGGGCTCGGCTTCCGCTACGAGTTTCCCAAGCAGAAGACCCTCGGCTACTTCATTGTCCGCAACGAGCTTACGGAGTTTACCTTCCACGAGGACCTCACCACCTTCTGGATTGCCGGTGACTACGACTCCAACGAATTCATCTACGAGACCTCGCCCATGAGCCGGATTGCCGCCCTCTACCCGGACTTCGACCGCAGCGGCAACGCCTGCATCTGCCCCATGCCCGTGCCCGGAGTGCAGACCCCGGTGATGTTCAAGCGCGACGGCGGCGGGCTGTACGTCAACATCCATGAGGCCGCCCTGGTCAACTTCCCCGCCATGCAGCTCGAGGTACAGGACGCCGGTGAGGGCCGCACCAAGTTCGTCTCCCACCTCGTACCTGACGCCCTCGGCAACAGAGGCCACGTCCAGACACCCCAGACCACACCCTGGAGAACCATCATCGTCACCGACAACGCTCCCGCCATCCTCGAGAGCCGCCTGATCCTCAACCTCAACGAGCCCTGCGCCATAGAGGACACCGACTGGATACGGCCCCAGAAATTCGCAGGAGTATGGTGGCAGATGTTCGCCCCCGGACGCGGCACCTGGAGCTACACCAACGAGCCCAACGTACAGCTCGGCATCACCGACTACACCAAGACCGTTCCCAACGGCACCCATGCCGCCAATACCGAGAACGTCAAGAAGTACATAGATTTCGCAGCCGCCAACAACATCCAGGGAGTCCTCGTCGAGGGCTGGAACCAGGGCTGGGAAGACTGGTTCGGCCAGTTCAAGGAGTTCGTATTCGACTTCCTCACTCCCTACCCCGACTTCGATGTGGCTGAGCTCCGTGACTACGCCAAGAGCAAGGGTGTCCAGCTCGTCATGCACCATGAGACCTCCGGCTCGACCCTCAACTACGAGCGTTACCTCGACCGGGCATACCAGTTCATGAAGGACAACAACTACTCCGTAGTCAAGAGCGGCTACGTAGGTCCCATCATCCCCCGCGGATCCCACCACTATGACCAGTCCACAGTCAACCACTTCCTGCACTGCATCAGACGCGCCGCCGACTACCAGATCATGATAGACGCCCACGAGCCCGTAAGACCCACCGGACTGCACCGCACCTGGCCCAACTACCTGGCAGCCGAGTCCGCCCGCGGCACCGAGTTCGAGTCCTCCGACGCCATAGGCAACCCGCCCGAGCACACCACCATCCTGCCCTTCACCCGTATCATGGGCGGCCCGATGGACTACACCCCCGGCATTTTCCAGCAGGACATGAAATACTACGACGAGAATGCCAAGGGCCACATCCACACCACCCTCGTGAAGCAGCTGGCCCTCTACGTAGTGCTGTACTCCCCCCTGCAGATGGTTGCCGACCTGCCCGAGAACTACGAGCGCTTCCCCGATGCCTTCACCTTCATCCGCAACGTACCCACCGACTGGGACTACACCAAGGTGCTGGAGGCCGAGCCGGGCGACTACATCACCACAGCCCGCAAGGCCAAGGGCGAGGACAAATGGTACATCGGAGCCATCACCGACGAGAATGAGCGCACTGCGACCATCGACTTCTCCAAGCTGCCCCTGACAAAGGGCAAGCAGTACACCGCCACCATCTACGCCGACGGAGAGGACGCATCCTGGGACGGGAATCCCCAGAGCTACAAGATATCCGAGACCCTGATCACCTCCGACTCCAAGCTGGAGATTCCCCTGGCCCGCAGCGGCGGCGTGGCCATAGAGCTCCGCTGAGCCGTCTCTACCTTACCTCTGCTGCCCACCAGGCGGCAGTAAGTTTTTCGCCCGTGGCACGGCTGATCATCTCATTCCAGGGATACAGCTTGCCGGGGGCGAAAATTTTTTCTGAGAGCCAGCGCCCCACTTCAGGGCAGCCGGTGTAGGAGTCGGTGGCCAGGTCTCCGCTGCGGGTGATGTTCTCTACGATGTAACGGTGCATCTGCGAGGCAAAGAGCTCGCCCATCTGGTAGTTGTGGTAGTAGCAGGGATAGAGGGCAATGTGTATCTTCGCGGCCCAGTCCGGCTCATTGCGGCCCTCGGGATAGGTCAGCAACTGATATTTCTCCACAAGGTCGCGCCACAGGGCATTGAGGTCCTGCTCCGGGTCGGCGTACATGGCCTTCTCGAAGCGGTAGACCACCTGCATGAAACGGGCCTGCACCAGCTGGCTCAGGCGGGCGGCACGGCGGCAGTCGGGAGCGATACGGGCGGCCTCCTCAGGGGAAATCCCGAGATTGAGCCGCATCCACTCCGGGTTGCGCGAGAGACGGCCGAACATCATGGCCACTCCCTCGGTAGTGAAAATACCGGCGGCCTCCCTCAGCAGGAAGGGCAGATCCGGATTGGAATCATGCCCCACGCTGTAGGCCGCATGGCCGAACTCGTGCAGCATGGTCTCCATCCACCTCTCGTTGTCGGTGAGGTTGCACAGCACCCGTACATCCCCCATGCCGTCCATATCGATGCAGAAGGCATGCTGGTTCTTGCCCTCCCGCGGGTAGAGGTCACTGCGGCGCATCATGGGCTCCACGTCCAGCCCGATGCTGCGGTAGTAGTCTATGGTCAGCCGCTCCAGGTCCCTGCCTTTGTAGTACTTGTCGAAGTCCACCGGATACAGGTCGGGCGCCTCCTGGAAGAAGCGTCCCTGATAGTGCCAGGGCCTGAGCTCCTCCCGGGTGATACCGCAACGCCTGGCCATCGCCTCGTCAAGTTCCTCCTTGACGGCAGCAAAACTGTCCCGCGAAAGCTCATCCACCTCATTCATCAGCAGTTCCACCTCACGGGGCTTCTCCCCACTGAGCATCAGGCTCATGGAGTGATAGTTGGTAAACCCTAGCATATCCGCAAGCCGATTGCGCAGCCGCACTACTTCCAGCACATCCCGGGCCACCTCCCGGCCCACCGCCTTATGCGCCTCCCAGACGTCCCGCAGCTCCGCAGAGTCGGAAGAAGTCCGCAGCAGTCGCTCCACCTCATTGTCATTGATCCTGCTGCCCCGGAAATCCGCCCGGAAAGCAGCGTACTTACGCTCCAGCTCGGTTTCCTTGTCGATTATCGCATTCAGCAGAGACTTGTCCGCCTGCCTCGAGAGGAAAGCATTGTAGAGTTCCTCAAGCTGACGGCGCATGAGAGGTTCCGTCACGCTCCCGGATTCCCTGATCCGGCGCAGCTCCCCGAAAGTCCTGCTGTCGGAGAACAGCTCCGCTATTTTCCTGTTTATCTCCGCATACCTTTCAAATGCAGCGGCACTTCCTGTCGTCGTCCCCTCCCAATAAGCCTCGGAGGACGCCTTGACCAGCGGGGCATACGCCGCCACCGTCCTGTCGATGATTTCCTGTAAGTCCATATCCATAAATGAAAATAGGGTGTCGCAAGGGCACCCTATCGCTATCTTTAAGTAATTGATTTACTTCTTCTCGAAAAATTCCTTCGCACGGTCGGTGGCTACGAAATCCTCCTTGAAGATGTAGGCACCGGTACGGTCGGATTTTTCCATCCTGATACATTTGACAAATGTCCTCTTGGAGGCCTTGTCGCCGCTGAAGGTTGCAACCGCTTTCTTTGCCATATGCTATAACTTATTTAATTTCCTTGTGTACAGTTACTCTGCGGAGGTAGGGATTGTATTTCCTGCGCTCCAGACGCTCTGTAGTGTTCTTTTTGTTCTTGGTGGTGATGTAACGGGAGATTCCGGGAACTCCGCTGTCCTTCTGCTCTGTGCACTCGAGGATCACCTGCACTCTGTTGCCTTTTGCTTTCTTTGCCATGATTAGTATCCTCCGTTAATAAATGTCGATTAAACCTTTTTCCTGAGCGGCCTTCAGAGTGGCTGCGAGACCGTTCTTGTTGATGGTCCTCATACCGGCGGCAGAGACCTTCAGAGTGACAAATCTGTTCTCCTCCTCGAGCCAGAAGCGCTTAACCTTCAGGTTGGGAGCGAACTCGCGTTTCGTACGACGCTTGGAGTGGGAAACATTGTTTCCGATCACCCTCTTCTTTCCTGTTACTTGACAAACACGTGCCATATATTTTTTCCTATTTTATTTCTAAATTTCAAAGGGCTGCAAATATCCCCTTTTTTTCTTTAAATTCCAAATTTTTTACACAAACTTCAACAATCGGTTCCATCTGATATTCCGAGGGAAAGGTTTGTTGACATCCTTCGAGAACCATACCACGCGGGGTTTGCCGACGACGTGGTTCTCGGGGACGAAGCCCCAGTAGCGGGAGTCGAGAGAGTTGTGCCTGTTGTCACCCATCATGAAATAGTAGTCCATGGCGAAGGTGTAATGAGTGGCGGGCTGGCCGTCTATCACTATGGTACTGTCCTGAACCTCAAGGTCATGACCCTCGTAGACATCGATGATGCGGCGGTAGAGGGGAAGGTTCTCCAGGGTCAGGGCCACACTGTCTCCCTTGGCCGGAATGTAGAGGGGACCGTAGTTGTCCCTCGTCCACCGGAAGTCCTCCGTAAAGGGGAAGAGCATCAGGTAGGAATCCGGGTAATCGGGAGGATAGGCGTCCACATTGCGGCGGCACTCGGTCACATTGGCTGTTGCGGCTATCTTCTCCGCCGCCTCAGCCGTCATGGGCATCGACGGATATCCGGGAAGCGTAGCGTCGAACCATGCGTCCACGGTCTGTATACCTGCTTCCTCGAGTATCTTGGAATTGATCTGGGTGCCGTTGGTGACTACCTTGTAGGTGTTCTGTATTCCAGGGAATGTGTCGAGGAGTTCTCCGTTGACGAAAACCTCGCCGCCACGCACCTCTAAGGTATCTCCGGCTATGGCGACACATCTCTTCACATAGTTGTCCTCCTTGTCCACGGGTCTTACTATCAGAGGACCGTAGGTCTTCTCCGTGTACTCCCGGCCGTTGAACCGCACATGCGTGTAGTAATCATCGGCTGGCAGTTTCGAAAGGACTGTATCCCCGTGAGGGAAGTTGAATACCACGATGTCGCCGCGCTTCACGTGGCCGAAACCGGCCAGACGCCTGTAGTCGCGCTTGATGAGGTCCGAATAGGACTTCCTGCCGAGAATCGTGTTGTGGACAAAGGGTATGGAAAGAGGTCTCTCGGGCAGCTTGGGGCCATAGGCCAACTTGCCTACAAACAAGTAGTCTCCCGTCATCAGAGTGCTCTCCATGGACGAGGAAGGTATGCGGAAAGCCTGGAGGATGAAGATGTTGAGAGGTACGACCACTATGACGGCGAAGATGATGGCATCGAGCCAGTCCAGCCATACATTGTGCTTCTCTCCCTCCTTGTAGTTCTTCTTCCAGAAAGCCCACTTCACCTTCCTGGTGATGAAGATATCGAAAATCACCGGGAGGCCGAGGAGCCACCAGTAATTTCCGAGCCATATCACCCAGAGGAGATAGAGGACGGCCCAGACTCCGAACCGGAACCACTTATTATGCAGGAGCTCTTTCACGTGCTGCTAAGGTGTGATTACTTTTTCACAGAGTTGATCACTGCCTCGAAAGCCTGAGGGTTGTTCAGGGCCAGGTCGGCAAGCACCTTGCGGTTGAGACCTACGTTCTGCTTTGCGAGAGCGCCGATGAACTGCGAATAGTTCATACCGTGCTCGCGGGCAGCGGCATTGATACGCTGGATCCAAAGCGAACGGAAGTTGCGTTTCTTTGCTTTACGGTCGCGGTACGCGTAACCCAAACCTTTCTCATAGGTATTCTTGGCTACGGTCCAGACGTTCTTCCTGGCGAGGAAGTTACCGCGGGTCTGTTTGAGAATTTTCTTGCGGCGGGCTCTTGAGGCCACCGAATTCACTGATCTAGGCATACTGCACTTTTTGATTTTAAGAATGTCAGCGCTCCCCCCTTTCGGGAGACTTTTTCTGCTGGGACATTCAGTTAAACAATAAATTAAATGAACTTAAAACTTAGGCGACAATCATTTCCTTGATCCTCCTGGTGTCGCATGCATCGGCAATGACCACCTTGTTGAGGTTCCTTTTCTGCTTTGTCGTCTTCTTGGTGAGAATGTGGCTGTGGTAAGCGTGTCTTCTCTTCACTTTTCCAGTTCCGGTAAGCACGAAGCGCTTTTTGGCACCGGAGTTGGTCTTCATTTTGGGCATTGTTACAATAAATTTAGTTAAACTATAAAAAACGTTACAAAACGGTTATTTCTTCTTTACAGGAGCGATCATCATTATCATCCTCTTTCCCTCCAGCTTGGGCATCTGCTCTGCCTTGCCGTACTCCTCGAGTTCGAGGGCGAAGCGCAGCAGGAGCTTCTCGCCCTGCTCGGAGAAGAGAATCGAGCGGCCCCGGAAGAACACATACGCCTTGACCTTCGAGCCTTCCTGCAGGAAGTTGATGGCGTGCTTGAGCTTGAACTGGAAGTCGTGCTCGTCTGTGTTCGGTCCGAAGCGGATCTCCTTTATCACCACCTTGGAGGCATTGGACTTCATCTCCTTCGCCTTCTTTTTCTGCTGATAGACATACTTCTGGTAGTCTATGATCTTGCAGACCGGGGGATCCACCTTGGCGGAGATCTCCACCAGATCCAGCTCGAGGCTCTCTGCCAGCCTCTGGGCTTCCCTCAATGGATAGATACCGGGCTGCGGGATGTTGTCTCCCACGAGCCTTACCTTAGGCGCTGTGATCTCGTCATTGACCCTGGGTCCGTCGTCTTTCCGGCTGTCCGGCTGGCGGTTGCCCTGTCCATTGCTGTTGCGGCCCTCGTTGTGCTGCTGGGGAGCGGCGGGCCTGGGAGCACCCGTAAAGGGGCGCTTTTTGACTGGTGTTGCGATAAAGTTGTCCTCCTAAACTTTTAATTAATCATGTTTTTAACTTCCTCGTTGACTTTCGCAGCGAACTCCTCAGGAGTCATCGAGCCCTGGTCGCCCTCGCCCTGACGGCGTACGGAGACGGTTCCGTTCTCGGCCTCCTTCTCGCCGACCACCAGCAGGAAGGGGATGCGCTTGAGCTCGTTCTCCCTGATTTTCTTGCCGATAGTCTCGTTGCGTTCGTCAATCGAGGCGCGAATATCGTAATTATTAAGCAATTCGCAAACTTTTTTTGCGTAATCGTTGTATTTTTCGCTGATGGGAAGTATCACCGCCTGCTCGGGCGTGAGCCACAGAGGGAACTTGCCGCCGGTGTGCTCGATGAGCACAGCCACGAACCTCTCCATGGAGCCGAAGGGGGCGCGGTGAATCATCACGGGACGATACTTCTTGTCGTCCGCGCCGGTATACTCCAGTTCGAAACGCTCAGGCAGGTTGTAGTCCACCTGGATCGTACCCAGCTGCCAGCGGCGGCCGATGGCGTCCTTGACCATGAAGTCCAGCTTGGGACCGTAGAAAGCAGCCTCTCCATACTCCACGATCGTCTTCAGACCCTTCTCCTGAGCAGCCTCGATGATGGCCTGCTCGGCCTTCTCCCAGTTCTCGTCGGTACCTATATACTTACTGCGGTCGTTCTTGTCCCGCAGGGACACCTGGGCGATGTACTCGTCGAAGTTGAGGGTCTTGAAGATATAGAGCACGATGTCTATCACCTTGCAGAACTCCTCCTTGAGCTGGTCAGGACGGCAGTAGATATGGGCGTCGTCCTGTGTGAAGCCGCGCACGCGGGTCAGGCCGTGCAGCTCTCCGCTCTGCTCGTAGCGGTACACCGTACCGAACTCGGCCAGACGGATAGGCAGGTCCTTATACGAATGGGGCTTGCTGCGGTATATCTCACAGTGGTGAGGGCAGTTCATGGGCTTCAGCAGAAATTCCTCGCCCTCCTGGGGAGTGGTGATGGGGCGGAAGGAGTCAGCTCCGTACTTGGCGTAGTGACCGGATGTCACGTAGAGCTCCTTCTGGCCGATATGGGGAGTGATTACGGGCAGATAGCCGTAGTCCTTCTGCACCTTGCGCAGGAACTGCTCCAGACGCTCGCGGAGAGCGGCTCCCTTGGGCAGCCACAGGGGCAGACCGGCTCCCACTCTCGAAGAGAATGTGAAGAGCTCCAGTTCCTTGCCTATCTTGCGGTGGTCCCTCTTCTTGGCCTCCTCCATCAGGGCAATGTACTCGTCGAGCAGTTTCTTCTGGGGGAAGGTGATACCGTAAATACGGGTGAGCATCTTGTTGTGCTCGTCACCCCTCCAGTATGCTCCGGCGATGGATGTCAGCTTGACAGCCTTGATGACCGAGGTGTCCCTCAGATGGGGTCCGCGGCACAGGTCGGTGAAGCTGCCGTTGGTATAGAAGGTGATGGTACCGTCCTCGAGACCTCCGATGAGGTCGCACTTGTACTCGTCGCCTTTCTTAGTATAGGTGTCCATGGCCTCGGCCTTGGAAACTTCCTTGCGTACGAAATGCTGTTTCTGGCGGGCCAGCTCGATCATCTTGTCCTCGATCTTCTTGAGGTCCGAATCGGTGATGGTCCTGTCTCCCAGATCCACGTCATAGTAGAACCCGTTCTCAATCGAGGGACCGATACCGAACTTGATGCCGGGATAGAGCAGTTCCAGAGCCTCGGCCATCAGGTGGGACGACGAGTGCCAGAAAGTGGACTTGGCCTCCTGGTCCTCCCATTTGTGCAGTCTGAGCTCTCCGCTCTCGTTCAGGGGAAGCTCAAGGTCTATTATCTTTCCGTTGAATGATGCTGCAAGTACCTCACTTGCAAGGCGCGGAGAGATCTGCTCCGCAATCTGATAAGGGGTGATGCCCTTCTCATAGCTTCTGACACTGCCGTCAGGAAATTTTATATCTATCATAACAGGATAAATTTTCGTTGTCTGTTGTTTTTCCAAACTGCAAAATTACTAAATTTGCAGTCAAATCCAACATTTTCCACGATGAACTACAAACTTAACTGGTCCGAAGCCGCAAAATACGGTCTGATACTCGCAAGCGTCTCCGTAATAATCAATCTGGTCACAAGTCTGTTCCAGCTCCCCGGCTTCCTCAACATCATTCTCAGCGCCGTAAAACTCTGCGCATCCGTCTATATCGTATACTACGCCATGAGGCGGAACGCCGACTCCTGGGACTACGTCAGCTACGGCCAGTCCTTCGGTTACGGTATGGCCGTATGCACCCTTTCCGCAGTAGTCTGCACCCTGTTCGTACTGCTGACATACACTGTATTCATTCCTGGCGCACTCACAGAACTGCTCGACCAGATGTTCGCCAGCTATGAGGCGATGGGAATAGCCGGCATACTGGATTACGACGCACTGGCCCGGTCCATGCCCGCCATTCTGGCCATATCGCAGTTCATAGGGTGCGTAATATGCGGCCTCATCGTATCCGCTATCCTGGCTGCCATGGCCAAGAAAGCCGATGCCGACCCTTTCGGGAACAACGGCCGGCACTCATCCGACACTACAGAAGAATAACAGCCTATGGACCTTTCGATAGTAATCTCCCTATACAATGAGAATGAGTCCCTCAGGGAACTGACAGAATGGATCGACAGAGCCATCGCCCAGTCCCCCATTGCAGGCATCGAATATGAGATTCTGATGATAGACGACGGCAGCGACGACGGCTCATGGGATACAATCAAAGAGCTCTCCGATGTCAATCCACACATCCGTGCCTACAGCTTCCGCCGCAACTACGGCAAGTCCGCCGCCCTCCAGACCGGTTTCCGCGAAGCCGCCGGAGATGTGGTCATCACCATGGACGCAGACCTGCAGGACAGCCCTGACGAGATACCGGAGCTCTACCGCATGATCCGTGAAGACGGCTACGACCTCGTCTCCGGCTGGAAGAAGGTCCGTCACGACAACACGTTTACCAAAAACATCCCTTCGAAGATATACAATTTCACCGCCCGCAAGGTCACCGGCCTCAAGCTTCACGACATGAACTGCGGCCTTAAGGCCTACCGCGGAGAGGTGGTGAAGGAAATCGAGGTCTACGGTGACATGCACCGCTACATCCCCTACATCGCCAAGAATGCAGGATTCACCCGCATCGGTGAAAAAGTGGTGGTGCACCGCAAGCGCAAGTACGGGAAGAGCAAGTTCGGCATGAGCCGCTTCTTCAACGGCTTCCTCGACCTGATGACGATATGGTTCCTCTCCGGCTTCGGCAAGAAGCCCATGCACATCTTCGGAGTCTGGGGCATCGTCTCCTTCCTCATCGGCTTCGTCATCGCCCTCTGGCTCATCATCGACAAGGTCGTCTCCCAGGTAGGCGGGCTGCGCTTCCGTCCGGTAACCGACCAGCCCCTTTTCTACCTGGCGCTGGTGGCCATCCTCGTCGGATTCATGCTCTTCCTCACCGGCTTCCTCGGAGAGCTCATCTCGCGCAACAGTGCCACACGCAACGAGTACAAAATCAAGGATTCAATAGAATAAGGGTAAAAAACAGTAAAGGTCCTGAGACGTTGGCTCAGGACCTTTATTGTATCTTCTACGCACCGAAAACTATTTGGCGGCTGCAGTGTGGCTGACTCCGGCTGCTGCGGGAGCGGCGGCAGGCTTGGGTGCCGCCTCTTTGTTGAGTTCGGGGATTTCGTGAAGATGCTTGTTGTACTCCTCCTTGGTAATGATGTGGCAGGTGCCGTTGTAGACTACACCTACCTCGATGCTGAGCTTGGGTGTCTTGAGAGAGCCGGTGAAGTTGGAATTGGCCTTGAAATTGATAATGTCCTCCATAAAGATGTCTCCCTCCACATGCCCCCAGACATCACAGCTCTGGGCAAAAATTTTGCCTTTGATGTTGGCGGCCTCGCCTATCACCAGCTTTCCCTTGGTATAGACTGTTCCGTCGAATGTACCGTCGATACGGATATCGGCGCTAGAGGTCATGACACCGGTTATCTTGGTGCCCTTGGAGATCCTGCACAACTCATTGGCCTGTGGGATTATTTCTGTTTTTGCCATAATATAAACTGTTTAACTGTTGATACTACTGATGGATACATTCTCCGTGAGATGCCTCGGCGGCCTCCATTATCGCCTCGCTCATGGTAGGATGAGGGTGCACGGAGTGGATCAGGTCTGAAGCGGTCATGCCTATGTTGCGTCCCGCCACGATACCTGAGATCATTTCAGTGACATTGGCTCCCACGAGGTGAGCCCCCAGGACCTTGTCGGTGGCAGCGTCGATAATCAGCTTCACGAAACCGTCCTTCTCCCCTGCCGCAGCTGCCTTGCCGGAAGCGAGGAAGAAGAATTTGCCCACCTTGTACTCTATGCCTGCTTCCTTGACTGCCCTCTCGGTCATGCCGACAGATGCCACCTCAGGGGTGACATAGGTGCAGCCGGGGATATTGCCGTAGTCTATCGGCTTGGGGTTGAGACCGCAGATGGCCTCTACGCAGCAGATACCCTCAGCCGAAGCCACATGGGCCAGAGCCTGGGTCGGGATGATATCGCCGATGGCATAGATACCCTCCACGTTGGTGCGATAGTACTCGTCCACCTTGATCTTCCGGCCACGGACCATCTCCACGCCTACTTCCTCGAGTCCGATAGAGTCGGTGTTGGGGATAACGCCGACAGCGGAGAGCACGGTCTCGGCCTCGATGGTCTCCGTACCCTTTTTGGTCTCGACAGTCAGCTTGCAGAGTTCTCCGGAGGTATCCACACTCTTGACCTGGGCGGCTGTCATCACCTTGATGCCGGCCTTGCGGAACGAACGGCTGATCTGGGCCGATACGTCATCGTCCTCCACGGGCAGCAGACGGTCCAGATACTCTATGAGGTACACCTCCACTCCGAGACTGCGGTAGAAGAATGCGAATTCGCTGCCGATAGCTCCCGAACCGATGACTGCCAGGCTCTTGGGAAGCTTTTCCGGCACCAGTGCCTGACGGTAGGAGATGATGCGCTCGCCGTCTATGGGGGCGAAGGGCAGGGAATTGGCCCTGGAGCCCACAGCCAGGATTATATGGTCAGCTTCGTAGACAGTCCTCGTTCCGGCCTCGAAATCGTTGACCTCGACGGTGTGGCCGCTCTTGAGGACTCCCTCTCCGTGAATTAATGTTATCTTGTTCTTTTTCAGGAGGAACTCCACGCCCTTGGACATCTGGGCGGCCACTCCGCGGCTGCGCTCCACCATCTTGGTGATATCGGCCTTCACATCGGATGCCTCGAAGCCGTATTCAGCGGCATGACGGGCGTATGTATAGGCCTGGGCGCTCTTGAGCAGGGCCTTGGTGGGTATACAGCCCCAGTTGAGGCAGATACCGCCTATCTCTGAACGTTCGATGACTGCTACGGACTTGCCGAGCTGGGCGGCGCGGACCGCTGCGACGTAACCTCCGGGACCGGAGCCTACCACGATTATGTCAAATTTTTCCATTGTATCTTGTTTTAAATTAGTTATTTTCAAGTCTTCCGTGACAATTCTTGTACTTCTTGCCCGAACCGCAGGGGCAGGGGTCGTTGCGGCCCACCTTCTTCTCCACGTGGACGGGGGCATTGCTCTTGGGCTGTCCTCCGTTGGTGACCATGTCAGTTCTGGAGGTGTGCATGCGGCTCATGTCGGTGCGGCGGCGCTCACTCTCGCGGACGTCCTGGGGGGCATTTTCCCTTACGGGGATGGCGGCACGCAGGAGGAAGGTCACCACCTCGCGGCTGATGCGCTCGATGACACCCTTGAAGAGGTTGAAGCTCTCGAACTTGTAGATAAGCAGAGGATCCTTCTGCTCGTAGGTGGCGTTCTGGACGGACTGCTTGAGGTCATCCATGTCCCTCAGGTGCTCCTTCCATGCGTCGTCGATCATAATCAGGGTAATTGTCTTGCTGACGGCGCGGACAAGCTCGCGGCCCTGTGTCTCGTAGGCCTTCTTGAGATTGACTATCACGCGCATGACCTTGGTTCCGTCTCCTACGGGCACGGCTACGTTCTCAAACTGCTGTCCCTGACGCTCATAGATGGTCTTGATTATCGGCCAGGCCTGGGTGACCATGGTGTCGCTGCGGCGCTGATACTCCTCGCGTATCTGTGCGTTGAGGGATTCCGCTATCTTGTCGCGGGAGGCGTCCTTGTAGAACTGGGCGTCGAAGGCCGGGTCTATGGACAGGGTCTTCATGACCTCGAGCTTGAAGTCCTCGTAGTCCATGTCCTCTGACTTGTCGGCCAGCACCTCGCAGCAGTCGCCGATCATGTTCATCACGTCCACGTCGATACGCTCGCCGTAGAGGGCGTTGCGGCGCTTGTTGTATATCACCTCCCTCTGGGAGTTCATCACGTCATCGTACTCGAGGAGGCGCTTACGGATACCGAAGTTGTTCTCCTCGACCTTGCGCTGGGCTCTCTCGATGGAGCTCGAGAGCATCGGGTGCTGCAGGGGCTCGCCCTCCTTGAGGCCCATCTTGTCTACCAGGGCGGACATGCGCTCGCCTCCGAAGAGACGGAGCAGGTTGTCCTCCAGGGATACGTAGAACACCGACGAACCGGGGTCGCCCTGACGTCCCGCACGGCCCCGCAACTGACGGTCCACACGGCGGCTGTCGTGACGCTCCGTACCGATGATGGCCAGACCGCCGGCATCCTTGACTCCGGGCCCGAGCTTGATATCGGTACCACGGCCGGCCATGTTGGTGGCGATGGTCACCGTGGAGGCCTCTCCGGCATGGGCCACGATTTCTGCCTCACGGGCATGCTGCTTGGCATTGAGGACATTGTGCTTGATGCCGCGCATACGGAGCATCTTGCTCAGCAGCTCGGATATCTCGACGGAGGTGGTGCCGACCAGCACCGGACGTCCGGCCTGGGTGAGTTCCACGATACGCGCGATGACGGCGTTGTATTTCTCCTTCTTGGTCTTGTAGATGATATCGTCCTCGTCCTTGCGGATGACGGGACGGTTGGTGGGAATGACCACTACGTCCAGCTTGTAGATGGACCAGAACTCACCGGCCTCTGTCTCGGCGGTACCGGTCATGCCGGCCAGCTTGTGGTACATCCTGAAATAGTTCTGCAGGGTAATGGTGGCGAAGGTCTGGGTCGCGGCCTCTACCTTCACGTTCTCCTTGGCCTCGATGGCCTGGTGGAGACCGTCGGAATAGCGGCGTCCCTCGAGGATACGGCCGGTCTGCTCGTCGACGATCTTGATCTTGTTGTCCATGACCACATACTCCACGTCACGCTCGAACATGGCGTAGGCCTTGAGCAGCTGGGTAACGGTATGGACGCGCTCGGACTTGAGGGCGTAGTCGGCAAGGAGGGCCGCTTTCCTGGCCTTCTTCTCCTCCGGAGTGATATTCTCCTTCTCCAGCTCGGCTATCTCGTTGCCTATGTCGGGGAGGATAAAGAACTTGTCATCGGAGACACTGGCGGCGATGAGGTCGTTGCCCTTGTCGGTCATCTCGACTGTCTTGGTCTGCTCCTCGATGACGAAGTAGAGATCGTCGGTGATCAGGTGCATCTGCTTGTTGTTGTCCTGCATATAGAAGTTCTCCGTCTTCTGCAGGAGCTGCTTCATGCCGGGCTCGGAGAGGAACTTGATCAGAGGGTTGTACTTGGGCAGTCCCTTGTGGGCCCTCAGCAGGAGCTTGGCACCCTCGGTCTCCTTGCCCTCGGCTATCAGTTTGCGGGCTTCGGTCAGGAGCTTGGTCACCAGCTGTTTCTGAGCGTTGTAGAGGCGCTCCACATAGGGCTTGTACTCAGCGAACTGCTGGTCGTCTCCCTTGGGTACGGGACCTGATATGATAAGAGGTGTACGGGCGTCGTCAATCAGTACGGAGTCCACCTCGTCGACTATGGCGTAGTGGTGCTTGCGCTGCACCAGGTCGTTGCGGTCGATGGCCATGTTGTCACGCAGGTAGTCGAAACCGAACTCGTTGTTGGTGCCGAAAGTGATGTCGGCGCGGTAGGCAGCGCGGCGTGCGGCCGAGTTGGGCTGGTGCTTGTCGATGCAGTCTACTCTCAGACCATGGAACTGATAGAGAGGGCCCATCCACTCGGAGTCTCGCTTGGACAGGTAGTCGTTGACGGTGACTACATGGACTCCCTTGCCGGCCAGGGCGTTCAGGAAGACGGGGAGGGTCGCCACGAGGGTCTTTCCCTCACCTGTGGCCATCTCCGATATCTTACCCTGATGCAGGACAATACCACCGATGAGCTGTACGTCGTAATGGACCATGTCCCAGGTAATCGGGTTGCCGCCAGCCAGCCAGGTATGGTTCCAATAGGCCTTGTCGCCCTCTATCCGGACGTAGTCGTGCTTGGCGCTGAACTCGCGGTCCATGTCGGTGGCGGTCACTTCTATGACCTCCTTCTCCTTGAAACGGCGGGCTGTGGACTTCATCACGGCGAAGGCGTCGGGCAGTACCTCGTTGAGCACCTCCTCTATCTCCTCGTCGATCTTCTTGGTCAGCTTGTCCACCTCGGTGGCCAGCGCCTCCTTTCTCTCGACTGGAATCGTGACGTCCTCCAGCTGCTCGCGAAGCGATTTCTTACGCTCTTCGTCTGCAGCTATCTTATTGTGTATTACTCCTTTTATTCTTTCTGTCTCGGCTCTGAGACCATCGTCCGAAAGTTTGTCTATCCTTTCATAGGCGGCCAGCACCTTATCCAGTACAGGCCGGATCTGCTTCATGTCCCTCTCGGCTTTCGAACCGAAAATTTTCTTCAAAAATCCATTAATTGATGCCATCTAAATACATATTTTGTACAACCTACAAAGATATGGAATATTCAGGATATTTCGCAAAATTTATCACTACTTAGGACAATATCCGGCACCGCACCTGCCCCGGCAGGACTGGAATATGCTGAAAAGCATGCCACCCGCGGCCTGTTAGCGGGAGGGGCCCGCCTTGAGTATCACCGAGTTACGAAGTAACGAACTGATACTCATGGTGGGAGGGATAGCGCCGTAGGCGCGTACTTTTCAGCATATTCCAGTCCTGCCGGGGCCTGTAAGCCACGGGTCCGATATCTGCTATAGGCCGAAGAGATAGAAAATGCTGCCGATGAGGATGGCGAAGAGGGCGTTGACTACTTTGGCGACGAGGAAGCTGCGGGTGCTGGAGGCCAGCAGGGGCAGGGAGGTGTGGCCGTCCTGGGACATGGAGCTGGTGAGCAGGACAGAGAACGGGACATAGCCTCCCGCAAAGAGGGTGATGAATACCATGTGCGGGCCGGACTCTGGAATCATGCCGACCAGCGCCGCCAGGATGAGCAGATAGTAGGTGTTGTCCCGCAGCCAGTTGCCCATGTCCACATAGTGCATCACGACAGTGATGACCGCCAGGGCTCCCGCCGTCCACAGAAACGTCTTGAGGGCATGCTTGCAGATGACATGGTGCCAGAGATGCTCCTTGACGAAATGCTCGGACGATGCCGCCACCTGCAGGGCCACGAAGAGGCTCAGAATCGCGAACAGCACGTTCATCCACCTCTCGCTCAGGAAATTGAAGGGCAATGCGTGAGCCGCCGCCTCCGTTGCAGCCACCGCAGCGGCCTCTTCCCCCACATGCTCGTGCTCCAGGATACCGGTGAACACCGCTACGGCAAAAATCAGGATAGCGGCTATCAGCACCAGCCTCTCCCAACCCGCCGACCGCATTCCACGGTAAGAAGAAAGACGGAATATCCGGGGAAACTCTCCCTTATTGGCCTCATGAAGCTCAAATCCGGGATCGCAGCTCACCCGTATCGGATGCTTCCGGAAGATCAGGTCAGTCAAGAGTCCGCAGCAGACAGCCAGGACGAACAGCACGGCAAACAGAATCAGGGCCTGACGCGGAATCATCGCCAGCATCACGAAAGACTCGTCTCCGGAGGACGAGATCATCGCCGCCACGAGGGCACCCATGCTGATGATACCGTGAGAGTACAGCGACACAGCTGCGAAGCCGCCGATACAGCCCGGTATCAGGCCCAGCAGTGAGCCGGCCATCACCTGCCTCAGCGGCGAGCCCTGCAGCCGGCCGAACCAGCGCCCGGCCGAGGCCACATTGACATACTCTATCATGATCATCATAACCATCACCAGGGAGGTTATGAGCCATGAGTTGAGAAGGACGTCCTTGAGAATATGCCAGAGCATCTGTTACTTGCGGTAGAGTTTTAGCAGCTCGCCGGCGGCCGAGAAAGAGTCGATCTTGCCCTCGAGCACGGCCTTCTCGTAGTCGTGCAGGGCAGCGGCAACGGACGGATCCTCGTAGAACATATCGCGCAGGGAGTTGTTGATGGTCTCGTACATCCAGTAACGGTCCTGTTCCAGGCGCCTCTTCCAATAGTAGCCGTTCCCCTTTACCAGCTTGAAATATTTCTCCATCATGGCCCAGATTTCCTCCAGTCCGGTCTTCTCGACGGAGGAGGCAGTCAGGGCGGTGGGAGCCCAGCCGGACTCGGTGGGCGGGAAGAGATGGAGGGCGTTGGAATAGAGGGCACGGGCCATGTTGGCCTTGTCGATATTGTTGCCGTCAGCCTTGTTCACGGTTATCAGGTCCGACATCTCCATCACACCGCGCTTGATGCCCTGCAGGTCGTCTCCTGCACCGGAGATAAGGATAAGCAGGAAGAAATCGCTCATCGAGTGGACGGCCGTCTCGGACTGGCCGACGCCCACGGTCTCGATGAAGACCACGTCGTAGCCGGCGGCCTCACACAGCAGAATTGTCTCGCGGGTCTTTCGGGCAACACCTCCGAGGGAACCGGCGGAAGGACTGGGACGGATGAAGGCCATGGGATTGTTGCAGAGGGTCTCCATGCGGGTCTTGTCGCCGAGGATACTGCCCTTGGTCTTCTCACTGCTGGGGTCAATGGCCAGGACGGCGAGACGGTGGCCCTTGGCCGTGACCAGATTGCCGAAAGCCTCTATGAAAGTACTCTTACCTGCTCCGGGCACTCCCGTAATGCCGATACGCATCGACTCCTTGCGCTTGGAGTGCTCCAGACAGCGGACTATCAGCTCGTGCGCCATGTCACGGTGCTCGGGCAGAGAACTTTCCACGAGAGTGATGGCCTGACTGAGGATTATGGTATTGCCCTCGAGGATACCTTTCATATAGTCATCCACCGTCATGGCTGCACGCCTGCGGTGAATTATGTTGTTCAGATATGGATTCACGATAGGCGGCTGCTCTATCCCGTCGTTCATCACCAGTGCCGAGTCATCGTGATGATACTCGTCGAAGAAGTCGCCCTGTCTGTCAGATGTATTGCTCATGATATTTTATTTTACGGTATATATTACGAATAGATTAATGATAGGTCTGGTGGGTGAGTTTGTAATCAATGTGAGGATATTCAGTATCTCTCCGCTCTGGCCGGCCGTATCCACTTTTACCTTTACCGTCCCGCTTCCTCCGAAAGGCACCGGGTCAGGTATATCCACAGTGATTCCGCCCTCGCTGGCATCCACCTTGTAGATACGGAATGCATCATTGCCTATATTCTTGACTGTAAACTCACCTGTTAACACAGAACCCTTGTCCACCACTCCGAGTTCTATCGAAGAGGACTCGAACTGCGGCAGAGCGCCCGCCCTCTTCTGACCTTCCGTCAATGAAGAGAAATTCTCCTTGATCAGAGCCTCCACCTTCAGCACCTTGGCGTACTTCTTCCCATCCACCACAGCTGAGAATGTAAAGGGTATCTTACCCCATTTCTCCCCTTCTGTGTGCCGGGTATCTATCGTGCAGACGATACGTGTCTTGGAACGCGCCGGAATAACCGGGGAGGCGGCAGAGACCGTCAGTCCCGGGGTCATATCCGCAAAATGTACCTCCACCTCACGGCCGGAGGTATTGGCCATCTCGATTTCCATGCTGCGGGAAAGTCCCTGGTCTATCTGCCCGATGGATACCGATGACTCCCGGAATCCTATGGGACCGGCGGCGACGGGGAAAAGCTCCGAGAGGCTCTTGGGCTTCTCATGCACTATGCCGCGTACCTTGAGTATCACCGGCTTGCTTAGTCCGGCCACATACACGGTGACGGACTTACTGAAAGGATAAGGACCCTGGTCATTACTGAAAACGACATCTATCTCTCCCGTCTCGCCAGGACGGATAGGAGCCTGGGTCCATGTGGGTTCGGTGCATCCGCACGAGGTGAGGACACGATGAATCACCACAGGCCTGTCACTGATATTCTTAACTTTAAAACTACATTTCTGAGGACCGTCGGAAAGCATGATGTCTCCGAAGTCATGGACTATCTTGTCGAAAGACACCGTCTGTTCGAACACATTCTGGGCACCGGCCTGCACAGCACCGGTGAAATGGATACAGAACAGAATTACGATACTGAATATCAAGCGGTTCATACTGTCAAATCTTAATAGAGATGGTTTTAATCATGCAAAGATAATCTTTTCAGAAAAATTTGCCTATATTTGCAGAACATTTAACAACACAACTACATTAATTTTATGGCACACAAAATTGATCCTGATGCATGTGTAGCATGCGGCTCCTGCATTGACGAATGTCCTCTTGGAGCTATCTCCGCCGGAGATGTTTATTCGATTGATCCTGACACCTGCGCCGACTGCGGTACATGCGTTGACGCTTGTCCCAACGGAGCCATCTCACCGGCATAACTTATTAAACAACAATAAAGAAGAAGGGGTCTCATTCCGAGGCCCCTTTCTTTTTACGCTTTATTCGCCATTCATGGAAATTAGGAACTCTTCGTTGTTCTTCGTCCCTTCCATCCTCTTCTTCAAAAATTCCATAGCCTCCACGCTCGTCATGTCCGCCAGGAAGTTGCGGAGTACCCAGAGCCTGTTGATCTTGTCCTTGTCCAGGAGCAGGTCATCGCGGCGGGTACTGCTGAGAGTCACGTCCACAGCGGGGAAGATTCGCTTGTTGGCCAGCTTGCGGTCCAGCTGAAGCTCCATGTTGCCGGTACCCTTGAACTCCTCGAAGATAACGTCGTCCATCTTCGAGCCTGTGTCGGTAAGGGCCGTGGCCAGGATGGTCAGCGAGCCGCCGTTCTCGATGTTGCGGGCAGCACCGAAGAACCTCTTGGGCTTGTGCAGGGCATTGGCGTCCACACCTCCGGAAAGCACCTTGCCGGATGCGGGCTGCACGGTGTTGAAGGCCCTGGCCAGGCGGGTGATGGAATCCAGGAAAATAACCACGTCATGACCGCACTCTACAAGCCTCTTGGCCTTCTCCAGCACTATGCTGGCCACCTTCACATGCCTCTCGGCGGGCTCGTCGAAAGTAGAGGCGACTACCTCGGCCTTTACGCTGCGGGCCATGTCGGTCACCTCCTCGGGACGCTCGTCGATCAGGAGGACTATCATGTATACCTCGGGATGATTGTCCGCAATGGCGTTTGCTATATTCTTGAGCAGAATAGTCTTACCGGTCTTAGGCTGAGCCACGATAAGTCCCCTCTGTCCCTTTCCTATAGGCGTGAACAGATCTACCACACGGCACGACAGGTCGTTGTGACCGTTGCCGGTAAGGGTAAACTTCTCATTCGGGAAAAGCGGGGTCAGGAAGTCGAAAGGCACCCTGTCCCTGATATACTCCGGAGTACGTCCGTTGATAGTATGAATCTTTACCAGAGGGAAATACTTGTCTCCCTCGCGGGGCGGACGAATCTCGCCTATAATGGTGTCACCGGTCTTAAGAGCGTATGACTTGATCTGATTCTGCGACACATAGATGTCATCAGGGGAGTTGAGATAGTTGTAGTCCGACGAGCGGAGGAATCCGTAACCGTCAGGCATGATCTCCAGTACTCCCTGAGCCTCTACGATACCGTCATACTCCGGTTTCTCCGGTTTGGGAGCCGGCTGCTCCACAGGGGTGGACAACTGCTCCGGCGCCTGATGCTGAGGCAGCTGATGCCTGGGCCGCTGATGAGGAGGAAGCTGTGTCTGAACCTGCTGCTGCCTGGGCTGCTGGGCCTGGGGACGCGGCTGAGCCTGTCCCTGCGCTTCCGCAGCTGCGGGTGCCTCCTGAGCCGGTTCGGCCGCATCCTGAGCTGAGGGTGCGGGCTGACCGTCCTGAGGCTGGACACGGGCACGCTTGCGGCCGCGGCGGTTTCCTTGACGGGGTTCGGCCTGCTGAGAATTGTCCTTATCATCCTGAGCAGGCTCCTGGACAGGTTCCTGGGCCGGCTGCTGCTCAGAGGGAAGTGGAGCAGTCTCGGGTACAGGCTGCGGGGGCGCGGCATTCTTCTTGGGACGTCCGCGCTTGCGCTTGGGCTGAGCCTCGGCAGGAACAGCTGCTGTCGCTCCTTCAGCTGCCGGTTCTCCGCCTTCCACTGCTACAGAAGAAGCAGAAGCCCTGCGGCGCTTGTTGAGCTTGGGAGTCTCTTTGCTCTGAACTGCCTGTTCATCTATAATCTTGAACAGCAGGTCCACCCTGGTCATGGACTCGGGCTTTTTCACGTTCAGCTCCTTTGCTATATCCAACAGCTCCTCAAAGCTCTTTCCTTCCAATTCTTCTTTCTTAAAATACATCGGCATGGTTATTTAACTGCTATTACCTCAGCTTCTGCAAGTGCTCCTTTGGGAAGAGCGGCCACTTGATAGGCCACGCGAGCGGGATAGGGTTCGCTGAAGTACTGGGCATATACCTCGTTGAGAGTACCGAAATCGGCCATATCCTGCAGATATACAGTAGTCTTTACTACATCACCGTAAGTATATCCGGCCTCGTTGAGCACATGACCGATATTCTTGAATATCTGATGCAGCTGCTCCTTTACTCCGCCCTCGGGGAATTTTCCGGTAGCGGCGTCAATAGGAAGCTGTCCTGATACGTAGAGTGTTCCGTTGGCCTCGATGGCCTGGCTGTAAGGTCCTACCGCTGCGGGAGCGAGAGGGGAAGCAATAACTTTTTTCATGTCTTATAAAATTTAGTTAATAATTAATTAGTTCTTTGCGTAATCATACTAGTTGTCCCACTGCGACGAGCCCTTGCGGTAGGACAGGAGATCAGCCAGGGCTGCCGCCTTAGCATTGATCCTGAAGCTCCACTGCTTCCACTGCCCGAGAGGCACCCACGAGAAGGATATCTGGAAACAATGCAGGTCGTAGGTAGCGCTCACCTGGGTCGTCGTCAGTTTCAGCTGAGTGAGGTCAAATCCTGTGGTCAGGTTGAAATTCAACGCCTTGGTGATGCGTACCTGGCCGTTTATATTCAGGGTCTGGGTGTGATTGTTCCTGACAATAAGCTGGTCGTTGCTGTATTGATAGGACTTGGTGTAATTATAAGTATAGTTGAATGAGACTGACCAAGGAACCTCCGGATTGAGATAGTAGACCCATCCACCAGGGATATACTCCCCTGTAACAGGATGATAGAACACCCTTGTATACGCCGGGGACTCTCCGGTCATCTTGACGCCTCCGCCACCTCCTCCGCCTCCGCTGCCGGATGCAGAACCGTCATTGCCCTTACCCTTGCCCTCGCCTGAGAGGCTGAATCCGAGAGAGACATTGGCATTGGTCAGGCGGACCAGACGTCCGGGGACAGCCACCACATTGAAGCGGTTGTAGCGCTTTCCCTGATTATCCACAGCATAAGGATCGAGGGTCATGCCGGCGGAGATGCTGACTTTCTCCAGGACATTGGTCGTCATATTCACATTGATATTGGAGAGTTTCATGGTATCCGCCAGGAAATTATAGCTGCCCGAGAGATTGAGGTTGTCTATCAGCTTTATTTTTTTCATGCCGGTACCAGTCGTATCCTTGCGGTCCACCACCTTTGCTTCCAGATTGTTACCTATCTGAAATCCCAAAGAGGCTGTCTTTCCCGGAGAAGGAGGGTTATAAAGACCGCCGGACCACTTGTTGTATTCCACCGAATGGGTCTCTCCGTGAACGTCAGTGTACTCATAGACCCTGTAACCGTTGAGTCTGGTGCCCATTTCCGGCGCATAAGAAACAGACAGCGAAGGTGATATCATATGCCGCATGGCCCTGAGCTTGCCCCTGCGGAAGTTGAACATACCATAAAGCCGGGTACTGAGGGAGGCGCTTGCAGAAAAGTTCTGACTGACGCCGAAATCCTCGAAGAGATCAGTCCTGATGGTCTCGAGCTTGTCCATCTCGGGGTTATAATACTGACTCTGTGAGCTGAAATACCAGTTCATTCCATAGGAGACGGAAGGAGACAGTGTCAGATATTTGAGAATCGTGAACGTAGGCAGTCCGATGGAGAAGTTGTGAGTCATACCGGTCTGCATCTTGTTCCAGAAATCAGGATCGCGCACCTCGCTGGCCTTGAAGCCGATCTTATTCTGAAGAGTGGTGTTGTAACTGAGGGCAAACTGCTCGTACCACTTTTCCGGCCCTACCCTGTTCTTCCGGCGGAAGGGATAGAAACGGTTGACGTTCAAGGTAATGTTTGGCAATGTAATCGAGTACGAACTGTCCCTGGCATTCTGACTGTGCAGGCCGTTGACGGAGAGACTGAGCGCACTCCAGGTCTTGGAGTATGAGATAGATGATGAGACCTGGTTCTGAAGGGCTTCGTTGACGTTGGTATAGTTGTACTGATTATTCGAAGGACTGGAGAAGTTCACGGATGCCCTGAATGAGGTTCCTGGTCTGGCCTTGGAATCCTGGGAGTGACTCCATTTAACACTGAAGTTCTTGGTCTGGAAAAAATCGGCGCTTCCCTTTTCTCCCGTCTGGTCGTTGGAATAGGTAATATCCAAAGTTCCATTGAACTTATACCGGAGCTTGTATCTGGTGGAGAGGTTGGCGCTCCATGAGCCTTTGGAATAGAGGCTTCCGGTAAGAGCCACGTCGAAATAGTCTCCGAGGACAAAGTAAAAACCTCCGTCCTTGAAGAAAAGACCGCGGGCCTGTTCCTCTCCGAAATTAGGGAAAAGCAGACCGCTGGCCCTGTCCGGACGCTTCGGTACAAATCCAAACGGCAGCATAAGAGGATACAGAGGCACATCCGCCAGCACCACGTAGGCAGGTCCGAAGACCGTCTTCTGCTTGGGCTGGGTCTCGACCTTGGCTTTCGTCATCCTCAGATAGAAATGAGGGTGGTCCGCATCACAGACAGTATATTTTCCGCCCGATATATTGATGGAGCGGTCCGGCATCATATTCAGATTGTCTCCACGCAACACTCCCTCCTCCTCCTCGGTAGTCATATTCCGAATCCTGGCTTTACCGGTCTTGAAATTATAGAAAACGTTGTCCATCGCGTAAGTCTTGCCTCCCTGGGTCATTTCCGGCTTGCCTGAAATCACCCCGGCAGTATCCGCAACTCCGGCGGCATACACCACCTGACGGTCGACATCGTATTCCATATATTCTGCTGTAAGCTTCATATCTCCGTAAGAAACACTCGCATCCCCGTAGTAATAAATCATTTTGCGTCCCGAGGAAAAATCCTCTATCACCGAATCAACGGCAGTGGAGAAAGCCGGCATCTCCAGCATTCCCTTATGCACCGAGTCCTGCGCAAAAGACGGATCATACACCGCAGATGTATCTGCAACTGCTGCCGAATCAAGGACTGCGAGAGAATCCACATCAAGCAGAGAATCGACCGCCGCCTGCCCCGCCCGCATCAATGTATCCTTAACGGCGGCAGTCCTCATAATGGTCTGCGGGCCCGCTGTCCGGAGCGAATCCGGAGTCTGGGCAGCACTCTCTCGCCACAAAGCGGCAGCAAATACGAACAATACTGCAGCGGCCGTTCTCATCAATATTTTATGGGACTGCATTAAATCAAATGAGGGTATGAATTAATTCCGAGTGAATAATAATCGCGACAAATATAGTCTTTTTTACATTCCTAGCAAAACTCATTCCAAAGTTTTATTAACTTTGTCCGCGAAATGAAAAAAATTATCACGATACTGCTGCTGTCGATTACTCTGCCAACACTCCTGCCTGGCTCAAACCTATCCGCTCAGAACAAGCAAGTTGTGGAGTTAAAAACGGTCGTCATAGATGCCGGCCACGGAGGCCACGATCCGGGAGCCGTCAACGGAAGAATATACGAAAAAAACATTACTCTGTCGGTGGCCAAGCGGCTGGGAGAACTGATAAAACAGAATTATCCGGGCGTAAAAGTCATCTATACCAGAACCGACGACCGCTTCGTGGAGCTGTACCGAAGGGCTGAGATAGCAAACAAGAACAATGCCGACCTGTTTATTTCCCTCCATGTAAACTCCGCTGCCGACCGCTCAGCCAGGGGGCATGAAACATTCGTGATGGGACAGGACAAGAACAGCGACAACCTGGAAATATGCCAGCTGGAAAACAGCGTAATCGTATTGGAGGATGACTACACCTCAAATTATCAGGGGTTTGACCCTAACAACCCAGAATCATACATAATTTTCTCCCTCCTGCAGAACGCACACCTGGAACAGAGCCTGGATTTCGCAACACTGGTCCAGCAACGGGCAGATGCAGGCCCGGTAGGCAACAACCGAGGAGTAAAACAGGCCAATTTCCTGGTACTGTGGAAATGTACCATGCCGGCGGTTCTCATAGAAATGGGATTTATCTCCAACTCCACTGACATGCGCACTCTCACGGACAAGAACAGCCAGCAGCGCATAGCGTCCAATATTTTCAAGGCATTTCAGGCCTACAAGAAGAGCTACGACACCGACATATATCTTCCCCCTGCCGACGGTACACCTGGAAAGACGGAATCTGCGTCCGCATCCACCGCCTCCGGTAAATTCGGAATACAGATAATGGCCTCATCCTACCTTCTTCCTGCAGATGCAAAGGAATTCAAGGGATGGAGGTGCAGGCATATCAAGTCGGGAAGGAATTATAAATACTACATAGGTGAATACTCCTCACGGGACGAAGCCCTCAAGGCCCTGCCCAGGGTCAGAAACAGTTTCCCGGAAGCATTCATCATAAAACTGGGACAATAGCGTACAACCATGAGAAAAGAAGTCAAAATAGGACTGTTTGCCGTCATAGTACTCGCAGCCACGCTGTTCGTTGTGGAGTTTCTGAAAGGAAAGGACATTTTCTCAAAAACCGATACCTATTATATAATATATCCGGAAGTCGACGGCATTCAGGCGTCCACCGCAGTAACCTTCAGAGGATTCCAGGCCGGCAGAGTAACGGACGTATCCTATAACCGAGGGACTATGGACTATACTGTGGAAGTCAGCATCTCCCATGAATTCTCCATACCCGATGACTCGTATATGGAAATCTACAGCTCAGATATCATGGGTACGCGGAAAATCCGGATTGCGGCCGGCACCTCGGGCATCATGGCTGCAAGCGGAGACACACTGGAGGGACGCACCGAGACGGACATGATCTCATCCCTGGCAGGAAGTATCACCCCGGCTGTTTTGGACCTAGACTCCCTCATCCGCAATCTCAACCGCGCAGTTTCCTCTGTCAACATGATTCTCGGCAGCAAGAACCGCAGCCGCATAGACAGCATACTTCTTAGACTGGAAACCATGTCCGCGGATCTCGAAATGACAGCCTCCGCTCTCCGGGATAAAAAACCGGAAATCAGCAGCACTATAGACAACCTCTGTTCCATCTCATCCAGACTGGACTCCGCAGCGGCCGCAGCCTCGGCAACCGTAGCCAACACGGAAGCCATCACAGCAGCACTACGAGAGGCAGAACTCGGAGAGACGGTAGATTCGATACGCAGCCTCATATCCAGACTGCAGGACCCCTCCGGCAGCATCGGCCGCCTGATGACAACCGACTCGCTATACAATTCCATCACAAGACTTTCCAACGACCTGGACTCACTTATACGCGGAATAGAGGAAGACCCCAAAAAGTACATAAAAATTTCTGTATTCTGAAATAAAATTTTAACAAATTTTGATACTTAATTTTTTTTAAATTTTTACGTCTTGATAGACAAGATGTTTAAATTTTTGCAGGAATTTTTATTTTTTTAATTGGATTTTTTTACTCACTTTTGTCTTCCCGACAAACGGGAAAGATGTACTGAAATTAACCGAAATCAATTTGAGTTTTCTAGGAATGAAATATAGTGAAGCATGGGATAACTGTCTGGAAATCATAAAGGATAATATTCCAGAAAGCAGTTTCAGGACCTGGTTTGAGCCTATCAGACCGGTCAAGATGGAGGAGAATACACTCACTATACAGGTTCCTTCCGGTTACTTCCCCGAATACATAGAGGCCCACTTCATCGACATACTCAGCAAGACTCTCAAAAGGGTCTTCGGACCGGACATCAGGCTGGTCTATGAGGTGCCGGTAGTCAAGGACGCCACTGTAAGATATCCGGCAGCCAAACCGGCCTCCGGAATCAGCAACCCGGATATAGCCCTGCCCAAGGACAAGGTACAGAAAATAGAGGATCCCTACATCATTCCGGGCATCAAGGGCATCACCGTCAACCCCAACCTCAACCCCAACTACTCCTTCGACAACCTCATCGAGGGTGACTGCAACCGCCTCGGCCGCGCCGCCGGCATGGCCATCGCCGAGAATCCCGGCAGCACCGCGTACAATCCTTTTTTTGTTTACGGCGGTCCCGGCCTCGGCAAGACCCACCTGGCCCAGGCGATAGGTATCGACATCAAGGAGAGATTCCCCGACAAGGTAGTGCTCTACGTTACGGCCAACCATTTCCAGACCCACTATATGGACGCGGTCATCAAGAATGCCGTAACCGACTTCCTGCACTACTACCAGTCGATGGACGTGCTTATAATAGATGACGTACAGGAGTTCGCCGACAAACCCGGCACCCAGAACGCCTTCTTCCAGATATTCAACTATCTGCACCAGCTCGGCAAGCAGCTGATATTTACTTCGGACCGTGCCCCCGTAGACCTTCAGGGCCTGGAGCAGAGACTCCTGTCCCGCTTCAAGTGGGGCCTGACCACCGAGCTCCTTCCTCCCGATATGGAGACCCGCGTGGCCATACTCAAGGCCAAGAGTTTCAAGGAGGGCATTATCCTCGGAGACGACATCATAAGGTACATCGCCGGCAAGGTCACAGACAACGTCCGCGAGCTCGAGGGCACCCTCGCCTCCCTGATGGCCCACGCCACCCTGACCAAGAAGAAAATCACTCTTCAGCTGGCCCAGGAAGTCCTGGAGAAGATAGTCACCGTCAACCGCTCCGAGGTGTCCATCACCAAGATCCGCAACACCGTCAGCGACTACTTCGGCATCACCAACGAGCTCATGCTCTCCAACACACGCAAGAGGGAGATCGTCCAGGCCCGCCAGATCGCCATGTACCTCTGCCGCAGCCTGACAGGCAAGTCCCTCACGGCCATCGGTGCCGAGCTCGGAGGCAAGAACCACGCCACCGTCCTCCACGCCTGCGAGACTGTGGGCGACCTGATGGCCACGGACCGCTCCTTCAAGCAGTACGTGACGGACATCGAGAAAAGACTGAGATCCAACATCTAAACATCATAAGACATGACTTCAGCACAAGTTCTCTCCCACTTCCGCGAGATCATGACCATCCCGCGCGAGTCGGGCCACGAGGAGCACATCATCGCTTACCTCCAGAAGTTCGCCGCCGACCGCGGCATGGACTGCAGGACAGATGAGGCCGGCAATGTCCTCATCACCATACCCGCCACTCCCGGCCGGGAGAATGCCCCGACCCTCATCCTCCAGAGCCATTCCGACATGGTCTGCGAGAAGAACAGCGGGGTCGAGCACGATTTCTCCAAGGACCCCATCAAGGCAGTGGTGGAGGACGGATGGCTGATAGCCAAGGACACCACTCTCGGAGCTGACTGCGGCATAGGCATAGCTGCCCAGCTGGCCGTACTGGAGGACAAGGAACTGCCTCACGGCAGGATAGAGTGCCTCTTCACCACCTCGGAGGAGACCGGACTCGACGGGGCCTTCGCCCTCAAACCGGACTTCCTCACCGGCAGCATCCTGCTCAACCTCGACTCGGAGGATGAGGGCGAGCTGTTCATCGGCTGCGCCGGAGGCATCGACACCACGGCGAAATTCCACTACACCCCTGTGCCCGTACCCGCAGGCAAGGTCTGCGTCAAGGCCGGATTCTGCGGCGGCATCGGCGGACACAGCGGGGATGACATAGACAAGGGCCGCTCCAACGCCGTACAGTCCCTGGCAAGACTGCTTTTCCGCGTATGGAGCGAAGTACCCGCCGTCCTCTGCTCGATAGACGGAGGCAACAAGCGCAACGCCATCGCCCGCGAGGCCTCGGCCGTGATAGCCGTAAGCCCCGGGGACGCATCCACTGTCAGGAACATTCTGGAAGAGGTACTGGCCGAGCTGAAGGACGAGTACTCCGTAACTGACCCGGATATTGCTCCCGTGTGGGAGAGCGGCCTCCCGGTACCGGCCGAGGCCATAGACGACAGCACCGCCTTCAACCTCATCCGAGCCCTGCATGCCGTACCCCACGGAGTGATGGCCATGAGCGCAGAGGTCAAGGGACTGGTGGAGACATCCTCCAACCTCGCCTCGGTCAAGATGCAGGAAGGCAGCATTATCCGCGTAGGCACCAGCCAGCGCAGCTCGACCAACTCTGCCCGCCGCAACGCCGCCTCCCGTATCGAGGCCGCCTTCAGCGTAGCCGGAGCCGAAGTCACCCACGAGTCCGAGTATCCTGGCTGGAAACCCAGTCTGAAGTCCCACATCCTCGAGGTCTGCAAGGCCTCCTACCGCCGCCTCTTCGGCAAGGATCCCGTAGTGCGGGCCATCCACGCCGGACTGGAGTGCGGACTCTTCCTGGACAAATACCCTCATCTGGACATGATATCCTTCGGCCCCACCCTCCGCGGAGTCCACGCTCCGGGCGAGAGACTGGACCTGGCCAGCCTGGACCGCTTCGTCCTGCTGCTCGAGGATGTCATCAGAGAATGTAAATAATCCTACGGTCATGAGCGACAGACGTCATCTGCAGATAGCCCCCTCCATCCTCACCTCGGACTTCACCCGTCTGGGAGAGACCCTGGAGATGCTCAACTCCTCCCAGTGCGACTACATCCACCTGGATGTGATGGACGGAGTCTTCGTACCCAATATTTCCTTCGGTTTCCCGGTCATCCGCAACATTGCGAAGAAGGCCGCCAAACCCCTGGACGTACACCTTATGATAGTAGACCCCGACCGCTACATCGGAGTGCTGCGCGACGCCGCCCCCGAGTATGTCACGGTCCACTACGAGGCCTGCACCCACCTGCACCGCAGCCTGCAGAACATCCGCGCCAACGGCATGAAGGCCGGCGTGGTGCTCAACCCGCACACCCCCGTGTCGTCCCTCGAATACATAGCCGAATTCTGCGACATGGTCGTCCTGATGTCGGTCAACCCCGGTTTCGGAGGCCAGTCCTTCATCGAGAGCACCTACCGCAAGGTTGCCGAGACCAAGGAGCTGCTGCTCCGTACCGGCTCGCACGCCCTCATCGAGATTGACGGCGGCGTCAACCTCACCAATGCAGGAGCACTCCGCGATGCCGGAGCCGATGTGGTGGTCACCGGGAACGCCGTGTTCGCGTCCGAGGATCCGATTGCGACAGTAGAACTGTTCAAGTCCCTGTAGCGGGACCTACAGCACGTACCTTATTTCCTTAAAATAATACTTAACCCCCCGTCCGTCTTCGTGTACGACCACAAGACGGGCGGTTTTTCTCTCTACCCCGAGGATTGTGCCGCGGAAGCGTACGGGAGCTCCGCCGGTAAAATATTCCGTCTCCTCGAACTCCGAGAGCACCCCCATGCGGTAGAGCAGAGCCTCATACTCTTCGTCCAGTCCCGGTACGCGGCCGTCCTTTCCTATTGCCCTGTAGAGGGAAAATATCTCCTCCAGCACCAGCGGCAGCTCGGCATGCGGGTCGAGAGAAGGCAGTGGCCTGCGCTCCGCCGGGACGGTCTCCTCTAAAGCGAGGAGAACCGAGGTGGGGTTGGGCAGTTCCGGAGGGAAGACCCTCTGATTGATATTGAGGCCGATACCGGCGATGCTCACTGCCAATGTGTCACCCTTGAGAGTGTTCTCGAGGAGCATTCCGCAGACCTTCCGGTCGCGGATGTAGATGTCATTGGGCCATTTGACCCTGACTCCGGAGAGCCCCTTGCCCAGGAGATAGCGGGCTATGCCCACGGCGCAGGCCTGTGAGAGGACGAACTGGTCCGCAGCCCTGAGCCCCAGAGGCTTGAAGAGGATGGAGAACATCAGGTTCTCCCCCCTGGAGCTCTCCCAGCGGTTGCCCCTCTGCCCCCGGCCGGCCGTCTGGAACTCCGCGCACCAGACCGTTCCGTCCTCTGCCGTGTCCTTTCTGCGCCAGGCGTCGAGATTGGTGGAATCGGTTATATTTTCCCAATGAATATTCATGGCACAATTTTTATATTATTATCTTTGCACGGCAAAATTAGAAAATATTTATGACAGAAATCGACATCATAGCCGAGGCTATGCTTGAGAAGAAGGCGAAGAATGTGTGCGCCCTCGACCTGAAGAAGATAGGAACAGCCATCACGGATGCTTTCGTGATATGCAACGCGGACTCCACCACCCAGGTGGCCGCCATCGCCGACAACATAGAGGAAAGGATGATTGAGCGTGCCGGACGCAAGGTGGTGCGCGCCCAGGGCAAGGAGAACGGCTTCTGGGTGATACTCGACTACCTCAATGTCGTGGTGCATATCTTCCAGACCGAATACCGGAACTTCTACCGCCTGGAGGACCTCTGGGCCGACGCAGACCGCAAGGATTACAAGGATGAACAGTAAAGACAATATGAACACCCCTCAGAACAAGAACACCAACAATACAGGAAACAACAACCGAAGGCCGGGAGGCGCACCCGGGCCCGTCCGTCCCATGCGCGGGCTGATGTGGGCCCTGTATGTCATCTTCGGCATCGCCATGATCTGGATAGTGAGGAACTACTCCGGCTCCGACCCCGTCAAGACCGAGTGGCTGACGGTCAAGGAGTCCATGATTCCGCAGGGCGACGTGGAGAAGATCACCTACGTCACCAACCTGCACCGGGCCGAGGTCTACATCCGCAAGGACTCCCTTTCTAAGTACGTCAACCGCTACTTCGGAGGACAGACCCCCGCGGCCGGTCCCCATTTCTATTTCATAGTATCATCCAACTTCAACGCCGAGGAGAATTTCGAGGAGGCCCGTCAGGAACTCCCCGCAACCCAGCGCTTCACCATCTCCACTGAGGAGCGCAACAACTACTTCGGACAGATCTTCGACTGGATCATCTTCCCCCTGCTGCTCTTCGGACTGCTGTGGTTCATCATGTTCCGGCCGATGCAGAAAAATATGGGCGGAGGGCCCGGTGGCGGCATCTTCAACGTCGGCAAGTCCCAGGCCAAGCTCTATGAGAAGGAGAACAATGTCAAGGTGACCTTCAAGGACGTCGCCGGTCTCGAGGAGGCCAAGGTCGAGGTGATGGAGATAGTCGACTTCCTGAAGAACCCTCAGAAATACACCGCCCTCGGAGGCAAGATACCCAAGGGAGCACTGCTCGTAGGCCCTCCGGGCACGGGCAAGACCCTGCTGGCCAAGGCCGTTGCAGGCGAGGCCAACGTACCTTTCTTCTCCATCAGCGGTTCCGACTTCGTGGAAATGTTCGTCGGCGTGGGAGCCTCCCGCGTGCGCGACCTCTTCCGTCAGGCCAAGGAGAAGGCCCCCTGCATCGTCTTCATCGACGAGATAGACGCCGTGGGCCGGGCCAGGAGCAAGAACGTGGGCTTCTCCTCCAATGACGAGCGGGAAAATACCCTCAACCAGCTCCTTACCGAGATGGACGGCTTCGGCACCAACTCCGGAGTCATCATCCTCGCCGCCACCAACCGCGCCGACATCCTCGACAAGGCCCTCATGAGGGCCGGCCGCTTCGACCGCCAGATCCACGTGGACCTGCCCGAGCAGAACGAGCGCCTGGAGATATTCAAGGTGCATCTGCGCAAGGTCAAGCTGGTGGAGAACTTCGACATGGAGTTCCTGGCCAAGCAGACCCCCGGCTTCTCCGGAGCCGACATAGCCAACGTCTGCAACGAGGCCGCGCTGATAGCCGCCCGCAAGAACAAGAAGGCCGTAGACCGCCAGGACTTCCTCGATGCCATCGACCGCATCGTAGGCGGACTGGAAAGACGCAGCAAGATCATATCACCCGCAGAAAAGCGTACCATAGCATACCATGAGGCAGGCCACGCCACGGTAAGCTGGTGGCTGCCCAACGCCAACCCCCTGCTGAAAGTCACCATCATCCCCCGCGGCAACGCCCTCGGCGCCGCATGGTACCTGCCCGAGGAGAGGCAGATAACCACCACCGAGCAGATGATGGACGAGATGGCCGCCACCCTCGGAGGCCGTGCAGCCGAGGAAATCATCAACGGAAAGATATCCACCGGAGCCATGAACGACCTCGAGAAAGTCACCAAGCAGGCCTACGCCATGGTCACCTACTTCGGCATGAGCGACAAGGTGGGCAACATCTCCTTCTACGACTCGTCGGGCAACTCCGGCTACAACCTCAGCAAGCCCTACAGCGAGAAGACCGCAGAACTGATCGATGCAGAGGCCAAGGGCTTCATAGACCAGGCCCACACGACAGCCCTGAAAGTGCTGCGCGAGCACATGGACGGCTTCATCAGGCTGGCCGAGATGCTGCTCGAGCGCGAGGTCATCTTCACCGACGACCTGGTCAAAATATTCGGAGAGCGTCCCGGCGGACAGAAAACCCAGAGCGTCATCTCCGAGGCAGCCCCTGCAGCCACTGCCTCAACAGATGCGGACGCCACTGGTGTAACATCCTCCACCGCAGATATCTTAGAGCCTCATGAAGAACCTGCTGACCAGAACGCTTAGCGGGGCAGTCTTCCTGGCCCTCTTCCTGACGGCCCTGCTGTGGCATCCGGCCGCATACGCCGTGCTGTTCCTGTTCGCGGTAACAGTCATGATGTCCGAATACCTCAGAATCACAGTAGGACCCCACGAGAAGGCCGCCAAGGCCATTGCCCTGGTAACCGGAGCCCTCACCTTCCTGCTGTTCTTCCTCTGCTCCGGCTTCGGCCTGGAGTGGAAATGGCTGCTGGTACTGCCGGTGCTGGTTTCCCTCATATTTGTCGCCGTGCTGTATGCCCGCGAGGGAGAGGCCTACCGTACCACGCCTTTTATATTGACCTCCATAGTGTACATCGCCCTGCCCTTCGCCCTGACCGGCATTATCGTATTTTCCCCTGAAGGAGACTTCGACGGGAGGGTGCTGCTGGCCGTGATGATCATCATCTGGAGCTCCGACGTAGGGGCCTACCTGAGCGGCATGGCATTCGGACAGAAACACGGGCACAAACTGTTTCCCACCATATCCCCCAAGAAGACCTGGGAGGGGTATTTCGGAGGACTCGTCCTCGCCCTGGCAGCCGGATGGTGCGCCGGGCATTTCTCCCTGGTGGACTTTCCCTGGTACCACTGCCTGGCCCTGGCGGTGCTGATCAACGTGACATCGACGGTGGGAGATTTGGTAGAGTCCCAATTAAAGCGTAACTTTGGAGTCAAGGACGCCGGACGCATCATGCCCGGGCACGGAGGACTGCTGGACCGGTTCGACGGAGCGCTGCTGGCATTTCCGGTAACTGTCCTGTACATCACATTGTTTGGACTGTAATACAGAGAGAATCATGAAGATACACAAGGAAGGAGCTGTCACGATACTTATGGCGCTCGTCTTCGCCGTACTTCTCGGCGGGACGTCATGGTACTTCGGCGCCCCGAAAGTCCTGTACTGGATACTTTTCTGCATACCGATGGGATTCGCAGTATTCTTCATCTGCTTCTTCAGGGAGCCCAGGCGCAGGCCCACGGGGGACGGCCGCAGAATCACAGCACCCGCCGACGGGAAGGTGGTCATCATCCAGGAAGTGGAGGAGCCGGAGTATTTCCACGGCCGCAGGCTCCAGATATCGGTGTTCATGTCCTTCTTCGACGTGCATGTCAACTGGGCCCCCGTCTCGGGCACCGTTTCCTTCTACCGCTACCACCGCGGCTCCTACCTGGCCGCCTGGCACTCCAAGTCCTCCACCAAGAACGAGAGGACGACCATCGCGTTCAGGAACGAGGACGGGACTGAGGTGCTATGCCGCCAGATAGCCGGGCTCTTCGCCCGCAGGGTGGTATGCTACGCCGAATACGACAAGCCGTTCAAGGCCGGGCAGCAGATAGGCTTCATCAAGTTCGGGTCCAGGGCCGATGTCTTCCTGCCCCTCGGGACCAAGGTCAATGTATCCGTGGGAGACAAGGTCGTAGGAGCCGAGACCATCATAGCCGAGCTGGCCCCTCCTGCCGACGCAACCTCCAGGAATATCAATCAATAATACCATACGCCCATGAAAAATTACTACCAAGCCAACCGCGAGAGATTTCTCTCCGAGCTGTTCGGACTGCTGAGGATCCCCTCCATCAGTTCCGACCCCGCACACAAGGACGATATGTACGCCTGCGCCCGCAAGCTCACCTCCCTGCTCAAGGAGGCCGGAGCGGACAGGGCCGAGGTATATGAGACTACCGGACATCCCGTAGTCTACGCCGAGAAGATCATCGACCCGTCTCTGAAGACGATTCTGGTCTACGGCCACTACGACGTGCAGCCGGTGGACCCCATCGAGCTGTGGAAGTCCGCACCCTTCGAGCCGGAGATCCGCGACGGAGCCATCTACGCCCGCGGCGCCAACGATGACAAGGGCCAGTCCTTCATGCACATCAAGGCTTTCGAGTACCTGGTGCGCAACGGACTCCAGAGGCACAACATCAAGTTCATCCTCGAGGGTGAGGAGGAGATAGGCTCTCCCTCCCTGGCCAAATGGGCCGAGGAGCACAAGGACCTGCTCGCATGCGACATCATGCTCGTATCCGACACCACCATGATAGGTGAGGACGTACCTTCCATCAACTGCGGCATGCGCGGCCTGACCTACATGGAGATAGAGGTCACCGGCCCGAACAAGGACCTGCACTCCGGCCACTACGGCGGAGCTGTGGTCAATCCACTCAATGCCCTGTGCAAGATAGTGGACGGCCTCATCGACGCCGACGGACACATCACCATCAAGGGATTCTACGATGACGTGGTGGAGCTGTCCAAGGCAGACCGCGAGCTGCTGGGCCGCGCTCCCTTCGACCTGGACGAGTACAAGAGATTCCTGGACATCCCCGAGGTGGACGGAGAGAAAGGCTACACCACCCCCGAGCGCACCGGCATCCGTCCCTGCCTGGACGTCAACGGTATCTGGGGCGGCTTCACAGGAGAGGGCGCCAAGACCGTCATCCCCACCACGGCCCATGCCAAGATATCCATGCGCCTGGTACCCAATCAGGACTGGAGGCGCATCGCCGAGCTCTTCGCAGAGCACATCGAGAGCCATGTGCCCAAAGGCGTGCGCGTCAAGGTGACCACCCACCACGGCGGAAACGGATTCCTGATACCCATCTCCTCCCCTGCCTATCAGGCCGCATCCAGAGCCATCTATGAGGTCTACGGCATCGAGCCGGTGCCCAGCCGCGGCGGCGGTTCGATTCCCATCCTGGCCGAGATGCAGCAGATTCTCAAGGCAGACCCGCTGCTGATAGGCTTCGGACTCGAGCGGGATACCATCCACTCGCCCAACGAGAGCTACCTGCTGTCTCAGTTTGAGAAGGGAATGGAGTCCATTGCTCTCTTCTACAAGTATTTCTAACAGCTGACAAATCATCGACGGGTGCCGGAAGACGCTGATTTTCCGGCACCTTGACTTAAATGCAATACCAAGATGAACTACACTGAACTTTACGACAATATCCGGCGCAAGGGTTCGTTCCTCTGCGTGGGTCTGGACACCGACCCGGAGAAGATTCCGGCCTGCGTCCGGGAGCGTCACGCCGATGCTCCGATGCTGGCTTTCAACAAGGCTATTATCGACGCCACTGCTGAGTATGCCGTCGCCTACAAGCCAAATATCGCCTTCTACGAGGCCGAGGGTACCGCAGGCTGGCAGCAGCTCGCCGAGACCGTCCGCTACATCCGCTCGAACTATCCCGACATATTCATCATCGCCGACGCCAAGCGCGGGGACATCGGCAACACCGCCGACCGCTATGCCAGGGCCTTCTTCGAGACCATGGATTTCGATGCGGTCACCCTCGCACCTTACATGGGTTCCGACTCCATCCGGCCCTTCCTGAAGCATTCCGGACGATGGGGAATAGTCCTGGCCATGACCTCCAACAAGTCGGCCGAGGAATTCGAGACCCTTACCGTATGCGGAGCCCGGGCAACAGACTGCGATGCGGCATCTGCCGGACAAGCCGCTGCCAATGACAAGATGCCTCTGTATGAGCGCGTAATCCGTGATACCGCCAGAAACGTGGATACCGAATTCGGGGACTCCCGCGAGCGTCTGATGTTCGTCGTCGGAGCCACCCGACCCGAGAAACTCGCTGAGATACGCCGGTACTGTCCCGACCACTTCCTGCTGGTTCCCGGAGTAGGCGCCCAGGGCGGCTCGCTCGAGGAGGTGGCCCGCCACGGCCTCAATTCCCACTGCGGCCTGCTGGTCAACTCCTCCCGCGGCATCATCTACGCCTCCTCAGGCGAGGACTTCGCGGAAGCCGCGGCATCTGCTGCTGCCGGGCTCGCGTCACAGATGCGTGAGCTGCTGTAGACCAGATAATACTGCCAACCCCGCAGCGAATATAATATATCCTCCTGGCGGTCCTCCCCACCACTTCGTGGCGGGTCCCCTCCCTTTTCGGGAGCCAACGCCGTCAGGAGGATATATTATATTCGCTGCTCATCTTAATCACTACAGACTACAGGCTCCACTGATCAACCAGCACCTTGTACCAATTGCACAACAATTCCTGTTTTAATCGGCACTTCATGAGGACAGAAATCAATTTTTCATCTGGTATTAAGGCAGTTATAGTACACCATTCCTGGTGGTCCCACGTCACTTCTAGAAGGAGGAGCCCTCACCTAAGGTATGCGAAGGTCTGGCCCTTTTCTGAGTATGCGCTTTGCTGCCTATCGCCACTTCGAGAAGGTGCCGGGGAAAGTGTCACTTAGCCACCACCTTCTCATTTTCGTTATCAGCCGACCCGCATCAGAGGTAGTTCTCTATGACACTGTTCCGTTTTCTTGACGAGAAGGTGCCGGGTCAAATGACCTTTCGCCACCACCTTCTCGAATTCGTTATATGCAAACCTGTCTCAGATGCGTCTCTTGCCAGCCTTCTCCGGGAAACCCATCCGGAAGGTGCCGACTTAGCTTGCCTTTCTCCGTCTCCTTCCGAAGGTGGAATTTACTCCTTCCTAAGGAGTAGGAGAAATTCGAAAAAATGCGACTCCTTCAGAAGGAGTGTGGCAGAAAAGGACGTTCCGCAACGGCAGCAAATCGCGGAAAATGGTGCCGTTGTGGAAAGGGATTGCAGAGGCAATGCTGCCCAGTAGGCCTGTAGCAAGGGGGCGGCGGAAATAGGCGATCCGCAACGGCAGAGAATTGCGGAATTTGCTGCCGTTGCGGAAAGGGATTGCAGTGGCAATGCTGCACAGAAGGCCTGTAGCAAGGGGGCGGCAGAAATAGGCGATCCGCAACGGCAGAGAATTGCGGAATTTGCTGCCGTTGCGGTACCAGGCAAAGACAGCAGGGTATCCGGGACTTTTTTAGGGGGGTACTTGTCGTATCTTTTGTGTGTTCTGTTCGTGCCTGAGAATTCGTACTTGAGAAAATTGCGTATCTTTGCGCGATTTTGAATTTAAGCACAATATCAAGCACTATGAAGCTGAATGGCTGACAGTCACACCCGAATCCGGCACAGGTGACGCTACAGTAACCGTAGGCACAGACATTTGGGCCAATGAGGACAGCGAGGAAGTACGTATGGCCGATGTCTACTTCACTGACGACACCGACACTGTATCGGTCCTCATCGGTCAATCGAATGACAACAATTCCGCTCCTGCGACGGGGACTGTCTCCCGCAATACTAATTATCTGTATCTCAGCGATTATTCAATACGGGAAGTGCCTTATCAGGGAGGCTCCTATGTTATAGGATTGAATACCAATACCGACTGGTGGATAGAAAATGATAACTACTGGCTCACATTCTCTACGACAGGAGGATCATATAAAGCGAAAGAATTCACTGTAATCGTCCGCGCATGGATATATCCTGATAAATTAGCCCTGAAAAGTGAACATCATGACAGCAACTTTACTTTCAGTGAGGATACACGTACATTAACATTCTATGTAGCATATGAAAGTCAGCCTGGTGTTGTCAGCCGTAGACCAGTAAAAGTGACACAGCGGGGAAGATAGATAGTAGTCGTCACACAGCGGAGAAGGCGGCCCGGAACCTGAAACCGCAAGCCCGACACAGCCAGCCGGACCTGTCAGGCGTAATGAATCTCCACGACCTTGCCGATAGCCTTGAGGTTAGCGGCAAGGCGTTCTATTAATTTGAGTTTCAATGTGGTGTCTATGGGCAGTCCCTCGTGGGCCTTGTTGACTCCCTGTCCTACGAAAAACGTGATGTGGGTGGCCTCCTCGAGCAGCATCTCCGCCAGGAGGGAGGCTCCGTCCTGTTTGGTGAACATCTTGGGGGTTAGGTCGTTGGGCGATATGTATTTCTCAGTAAGCTCCAGCAGGCGGCGCAGGGTAATCACGCCCTCGGTCGTCAGGTCTATGCCGTCGATGTGACCGATGGGCGGAATATCCTTGTCGGGAAAATCGAGGCTGGTGGTGACCTTCTTACCCAGATAGCGGGCCACTATCTGGGAGCTGGTGCCTCCGCAGACCACCTTCTTGCTGTCGCCCTCCATGAACTTGCCCACGTAGTAGTCGTCGTTCTCCTTGTTGACAGGAGGACCCACCATCAGGTTGACGTGCAGGGCCTCGCGCATCTTCAGGGCAGCCACGGTGGTATCGTCCCCGGGCTTGTCCATGTACAGGTCATTGCAGGCGGCGGCCAGGAGCCAGGCCACGCAGCGGGCCGACATCTCCGGCCGGATATTGCGGTCCAGATGCTCCATGATCTCGCGGCGGTCCCAGCCGAAATTGAGCACCCGACCGATACCGGCATGGATGGTGCCGTCGGACATGACCATCACCACATCCCCGTCACACAGCGACAGTTCCGAGTGGTAGACCTTCTTGCCCAGCACCTCCAGGGGCTTACGGTCGAAGTCGATGCAGCGGCCGTCGTGATAATATATCGCCTGAGGATTGTCAAACTCGAAGAGGTAGCCGTGACCGGCGGAGTCCACGTGAATCACCGAGAAGGTCGAGTAGGCCACTCCGCGGACCTTGCACACCGGCAGGGTCTGGATCATGGTCTCGATGCAGTCCTCGATGGGGATGTTGTTGGACACCATCGTACAGAGTATCTTCGAGGACAGGGTGGAGAGGATGTTGGCCTTCACCCCGCTGCCCAGCCCGTCGGCCAGCACGAGGGTGGTGTAGCCGTCGACGGTCACCCACTCGACATTATCCCCGCAGAGCTCTTCCCCGTACTTGTTCAGGGAGACGTATCCGTATTCTATAAACAGTTCCTTCATAAACGGCCCCCCTGATTATTAGGATTTTTCCCCGGACTTTTCCCTCTCTTCCTCTTCCTGCATGAGGGTCTTCTTGAGCTTGAGCAGGGCCACCTTGGTCTCGGCCGTGGTCTCACCCAGCAGCGAGGCTATCTCCTGGGCCACCCGCATCTGCTTCTTGATCACATCGTCGGTGGTCGCTAAAGTCTCCATCCGCATCTTGCCGAGTTTCTCGCTGTACTGCACCTCGTCGGTGATGTCCTTGAGGATGCCGAAGAGGGCGTGGTTGCTCTTGAGTATGCTGATGGACAGGTCGATATGCCTCCGGGTCTCGGAGACGTACATCTTCTTGCGAACGTACTGCTTCCCGGAGTTCTGGGCGATGAGGAACTCGGTGGGATTGAAGAAGTCCACTGCCGGCAGGCCTTTGACATTGACGGTGGTTATACCCAGGAGCTCGCGGGCCTTGGCGTTGATGTCCACCACGTTCATGTCGCTGTCCAGGACGACGATACCCTCGGGACTGTTGTGAATGATCTCGTAGGACATGGACTCGGCCCTCTCGCGCATGTAGGGCAGGCAGATGTCTATGTCGGCATAGCCGTTGAACACGGCCCAGGCCTTCTCGCGGCAGGTAGGATAACCGCAGGAGCCGCAGTTGAGCTCGTCCTCCGGCTTGAACTTGCCGGTGCGGTGCAGTATCTCCTCTATCTGCTCCGGAGTAGGTATCAGACTTCTGTTCTCGATCTTAGGATAGTCAGCCGAGATGTCCACGGTATATTCCCGGTCTCCCTCCTTCTCGGGCGGAAGAGCTCCGCACTCTCTACGCACATACCTTTTCACATCCACTGTGGCCCGTACTCCCTCTCCGTCTCCGACCAGGCTGCACGGCCCGCTCACACAGGCATTCTCGCACATATTCATCTCGAAGAACACCCCGCTGACCTTATCGATATTCTCCAGGGTATTGACACAGTTCAGCGGGCCGTCCACCGCCACATAGTCGTATCCCTGGGGACGGGCCTCAAACGCATGAATGATACCCCGGCGGATGGGATAGGACTTGCTGCGGTTGGCCGGATTCTCTCCGGGTATGCCGGTACAGCCGTATCTCTCCCCCTCCAGGGCCACAGCGTCAGGCAGGGGGAAGGTAAGTCCCCTCTCGACCATCAGCCGGCGCAGGTCCTCGAAGGTCAGCACTCCGGCTATCAGTCCGCTCTCACGGGCCTCCCGCTTCTTGGCAATGCAGGGTCCTATGAAAACAACCTTGCAGCCGGGGAACCTATGCCTCAGCATCTTGGCATGGGCAATCATCGGGGAATCCACCGGTGCGAGGTACTTCAGGGCATCGGGATGGTACTCCTGGATGAGGCGGCAGAGGGCCGGACAGGCGGAGGTGATGAAATTCTTATACTCTCCTGTGGCAATGCACCTGGCATACTCCTTGGTCACGGCATTGGCTCCGACGGCCGTCTCCTCGGCGAAGGCGAAGCCGAGCTTGAGCAGCACGGCCTCCATCTGGGCGAAGCTCTGAAGACGGAAGGAGGATATGAAGGACGGGGCAATGCTCGCCACCACATTGTCCCCCGAGAGCAGGAGGGCGTCCACCTCCTCCTTCTCGCTGTGGACGATCTTGGCATTCTGAGGACAGACTACTGTACAGCGTCCGCAGAGGATACAGCGTTCCTTGATGATCTGAGCCTGATGGTTCTTGACCTCAATGGCTTTCACCGGGCATTCCCTGAGACATTTGTAACAGTCCTTGCACCGGGCTTTCTTAAATTCGAGATATTCTTTCATAAGTCTGGATTGTCTGTAGCGGGCCCAGGGTTACGGCTGGGGCAGGCCGAGCTTAGGATATACTTCGGTGAGGAATTTTTCCTCTATATTGTCCTTGTTCACGCCCCGGACGAACACGTCCGCGGAGCCGTCAAGGGCCTCTTCGGTCCTCATGACGACCCCGTCGGCGCACTGTCCGAAACAGAAACTGGCCTGAAGCTCGATGAGCTCCTCCACATCGTACTTACGCAGCATCTCCTTCATACCTTCGACCACGTCGTAGGAGCCTTTGAGGTGACAGGAGCTTCCTATGCAGATTTTAACTATCATTATCCTGTGTTGTATCGCGGATTACTGTTTCATTGCCTCCACCTCTTCGGCCGTCATGGGCTTGTAGAGCTTGCCGAGCCGGCGTTTCCCGTCCGGAGTGATTAGGTAGTCCTCCTCGTTGCGCAGACCGCCGAAGCCCTTGAACTTCTCGATCTCGTCGTAGTTGAGGAAGTCCTTGAACTTACCCTGGCTCCGCCACAGGTCGATGAGTTCCGGAATGAAGTAGATACCGGGCTCGATGGTGAGCACGAAGCCCGGCTCCAGAGGACGGGCCAGACGGAGGGACTTGAAACCGAAAGTGGCGCTCTTCGGATGGCCGTCATAGCCTACCCAGACCTCGCCCAGATTCTCCATGTCGTGCACGTCCAGCCCCATCATATGACCCAGACCGCAGGGGAAGAAAATGGCGTAGGCACCCTCGCGGGCCACTTCGGCAGGATCTCCGGTCACCAGGCCGATACTCTTGAGGTCAGCGGCGATGGTCTCGGCAGCCTTGAGGTGTATGTCCCTGAATGCCACGCCGGGCCTGAGGGCATCCACGGCAGCCATATGCGCGTGCAGGGCCATGTCATAGATCATCCGTTGCTGATCTGTGAACCGCTTGCCGACAGGAGCGGTGGAAGAGAGGTCTCCGGCATAGTGCATGGAATTCTCGGCTCCGGCATCGAGCAGGAAGAGGTCTCCTTCCTGAAGGATATTGCCGTGGTAATGGTTGTGCAGGGTCTGGCCGTTGATCGTGGCGATGACAGGGAACGACAGGCCGGCCCCTTTGCGCAGAGCTATTTCTGTCACAGCTGACGCAATCTCAGCTTCTGACACACCCGGTCGTACCATCCGCATCATGGCCTGATGCATCTCCACGGAAACATCCACAGCTTCCTCTATCTGATCTATCTCGGCCGGAGTCTTGTGGTTTCTCATGTTGACTACTGACTTGATAAACGGAATGGACACCTGCTCTGTCTGTGCTTCTCCGGGAAGACCCAGAAGGTCGAATATCTTCAATGTGTGCTCAGGTCTGTACGCAGGCAGGAAATGGACCATACGTCCTCTGTTCAGAGCCTTCTGAACCTGAGTCTTCAGATTGTCCGACGGTTCGGTCCTGTCAACTCCTGCCATATCGCATTTCTCTCTGAGCGACGGCTGGCTGCCCATCCACACTATATCATCTATCGTAAGCTCGTTTCCGTAAACAGTGGAGACACCCTCATCAATATCGACCACAGCTGCCAGTCCAGCAAAATCCAGTCCGAAGAAATAAAGGAAGGTCGAATCCTGACGATAGGGATAAGTGTTGTCAGTGTAGTTCATCCCGGACTCGTCGTTGCCCAGGAAAAGGAGAAGTCCGGTCTCTCCGTGGTACTTCATGTCGGCCACCAGACGGGCTCTCCGCTCAATATAAGTCTCTCTTGAAAACATGGCAGTATTTTTATAGGTTGTACTGACTTCAAAGATAAGAATTATAATTTATTTTACCTACATTTGTACCACAACTCAATTTATAATATGACCATGAAAAAGAACCTATTTTTCCCCTTAATCCCCGCACTGGCCCTTACCCTTTCAGGCTGCGGGAGCAACAGTACAGACAATAAAGGCCACCAGGCTCCGGTGCCCGAAAGAGAGTATGTTATTGTCGTTCACGGCGGTGCCGGCGAAATGGGCGACAAGGCCGACGACCCGGAGGTCGCAGGAAAATACTATGCGGCCCTGGACTCCGCCCTCAACATCGGACGTGAGGTGCTCGACGGCGGAGGCAACGGCACCGAGGCGGTCAAGGCCGTCATCCGCTACTTCGAGGGCAATCCTCTGTTCAATGCCGGAGTCGGAGCGACCATCTCCGCCGAAGGCTACTTCGAGCTGGACGCCGCCATCATGGAAGGCAAGGACCTCAGCGCCGGAGCGGTAGCCGGTGTGCGCCATGTAAAGCACCCCATTGACGCCGCATACGCCGTAAAGACCGCCTCCCCCCATGTGATGCTCAGCGGCACCGGCGCGGACCGCTTCGCCGAGGAGCAGGGCCTCGAGACGGTGGAGGACAACTCCTACTTCGCCACTCCCAGGACCATGAAATGGGTCAAGGAGCTCCAGGCCAAATCCAAGAAAAACGGCACGGTGGGCTGCGTCGTCCTCGACTCTGAGGGCAATCTGACTGCAGGCACCAGCACCGGCGGCATGTTCGGCAAGAAATGGGGCCGTATCGGCGACGCTCCCGTCATCGGAGCCGGCACCTACGCCGACAACGACGGAGTCGCAGTCTCCTGCACCGGCCACGGCGAGTACTTCATCCGCCACTCCGTGGCATTCAACCTCAACGCCAGGTACAAATTCCTCGGCGAGAGCCTCGAGGAAGCCGCTCACCACATCATTTTCAATGAGCTGAACCGTGAGGAGGGCAACGGAGGCCTGATCGCCGTCGACAAGGAAGGCAACTTCACCATGCCTTTCAACTGCAGCGGAATGTACCGCGGATACCTCTATAAAGAAAAGGCCTCAGGAAAAGTCTTCGAGGGCTACGGCATCTCCGAAAAAATGATTGAGAAACAATAAATTCTACTGAAATGAGATATTCTGCCATTCTCTCTGCGGCAGCTGCCTTCCTCATAGGCGCAGCCGCTGTACAGGCGTCGGCCCAGGACGGGAAACTGACCCTGGAGGACATATACAGGAATTACGAATACTCGGCTAAGGGCGTGAGCGCCTTCCGATGGGCCGAGGACGGCCACTCCTTCCTCACGATTGAGAGGGACGGGGCCACAGGAGGACAGAACATTGTCCTCAATGACATCAGGACCGGGGAGAAGACAGTCACCGTAGCAGCCTCCTCCCTCATCCCCGAAGGATGGGACCGCCCGCTGACCATCAACGGCTACACCTGGTCGCCCGACGGCTCGCAGCTGATGATCTACACTGACGCTCAGCGCGTGTGGAGGACAGCCAAGAGAGGCAACTACTGGCTCTACACCCCCGCTTCGGGTGAGCTCCGCCAGCTCGGCCTCCCGGGCTTCGAGCCCTGCTGGATGCAGTTCGCCAAGTTCTCTCCCGACGGAACGAAGGTCGCCTACGTGTATAAGAACAACCTCTACGTAGAGAGCCTCGCCGACGGCACCGTCCGCCAGCTGACCTCCGACGGCAACGACGAGATCATAAACGGCCAGTTCGACTGGGTCTACGAGGAGGAGCTGCACCAGCAGGACGGCTGGCGCTGGAGCCCTGACAGCCGGAGCATCGCCTACTGGCAGTTCGACACCCGCGGCACCGGCACCTTCTACATGATAGACAACATCGACTCGATATACTCCACCGTCATTCCCCTGCCCTATCCCAAGGCCGGCACCACCAACTCAGCCGCCCGCATCGGCGTAGTGGACGTGGATGCCGCTGAGCCCGCCACCCGCTGGTTCGAGTTCGAGGGCGACCCGAGGGAGCACTACTTGGCCCGCATGGAGTTCGTGCCCGGCTCGGACGAGGTGATGATCCAGAGGCTCAACCGCGCCCAGAACACCGACTGGGTCTTCTACGGCAATATCCGCACGATGGAGCTCACCCCCGTGCTCACCGAGACCGACGAGGCCTTCCTCGACGTGCATGACGACATCGTATGGCTCGAGGACGGCAAGTACTTCACATGGACCAGCGAGAGAGACGGCTGGAGACATCTCTACCGCGTATCCCGCGACGGCAGCGACATGACCCTGATTACCAACGGGGACTTTGACTACGAGAGCATCGTACGCATAGACGCCGAGGGCGGCTGGGTCTACTACATCGGCACACCGGACAGTCCCATAGACCGCTACCTCTACCGCAGCCGCCTGGACGGCAAGGGGGAGCCCGAGCGCCTGACACCTGCCGGTGCTCCAGCAGGACACCATTATTACAATATCTCGCCGGACGCCAAGTACGCCATGCACACCTTCAGCAACAGCGAGACCCCTACCGTCTACGAGATAGTCACCCTGCCCAGGCACAAGACAGTCCGCATACTCGAGGACAACCATGAGCTGGCCGCCAAGTTCGCCGCCCTGGACCTCAACCCCAAGGAATTCTTCCGCGTGGACATAGGCGACATAGAACTCGACGGATGGATGATCAAGCCCGCAGGCTTCGACCCGTCGCAGAAATATCCGGTCATCTTCTTCATCTACGGAGAGCCCTGGCAGTCCACCGTACAGAACTCGTGGGGAGGAGGCGACCTCTGGAGCCGTTTCCTCGCCCAGCAGGGATATGTCGTGATGAGCGTCGATCCCCGCGGCACGGCTACCCCGAGAGGACATGAGTGGCGCAAATGCGTACACGGCAAGATCGGCATCCTGCCCATCGCCGACCACGCTGCGGCAGTCACCAGGCTCCTGCAGACCTACAGCTTCATGGACCCCGCCCGTATCGGCATCTGGGGCTGGAGCGGCGGCGGCTCGTCCACGGCTCACCTGATGTTCAAGTATCCCGACATCTACTCCACAGGTATCGCAGTGGCAGGAGTGTATTCCCTCTATCTGTACGACACCATCTACCAGGAAAGATACTCCGGAATCCCCTCGCTCAATCCGCAGAGTTACCATGACGGCTCGGCCATCAACTTCGCCGGAGGGCTCAAGGGCGACCTGCTGCTGATTCACGGCACAGGCGACGACAACGTCCACTACCAGTGCTGCGAGATGCTGGTCAACGAGCTCATCCGCCAGAACAAGATGTTCTACCAGCTTTCCTATCCGATGCGTACCCACGGCATCTCGGAGCGGGAGAATACGACTTATCACCTGTATCAGTCCATGTTTAAATTCTGGGAGGAACATTTATAATGAATGATTTTTTCAAATATGTGGAATGTGCGGTGACGGTCTGCGATACGGAGTGCGTGATCGTGTACCAGAACGAGAAGTCGGTGGCGGTGAACGGGGACATGCGGGGCAAGTGCATGCTCGGCTGTCACAATGAACGCTCGCGGGGCATCATCGCCCGCATCCTCTCCGAAGGAGTCTCCAACTCGTACACCATCAGTAAGAAAGGCCAGCGCAAGCTCATCCACCAGACACCCTGGTACAAGGATGCCGCCGACGGCTCCGGCAGAACTGTCTCCGGCATCGTAGAACTGTCCGTCGTCATCCCGGAAGAGATGCCCCACTACGACCGTGGATGACCGGCTTCACCTACTAATCGTAAGTGCAGAATCACTGCCGAATCATAAGCAATTCTAGCACAATATATTACTAATACAACGAGTATCTTTAGGACGCTCAGAAACCTCCTAAAAGCACTCGTTGTATTTTTATTTTATTGTATTTCAACTATTTACAATTTTAAACTACATCTCTGCCTACCGTTACTATGAGTTGAACAAGAACTTGGCCCAGATGCTCAAAGGCGGCGTCATCATGGACGTCACCACTCCCGAGCAGGCCAAAATCGCAGAACAGGCGGGTGCAGCCGCAGTAATGGCCCTCGAGCGGATTCCCGCGGACATCCGTGCCGCCGGCGGAGTATCCCGCATGAGCGACCCGAAGATGATCCGCGGCATCCAGAACGCAGTCAGCATCCCCGTCATGGCCAAGGTCCGCATCGGACATTTCGTTGAGGCCCAGATACTCCAGGCCCTGGAGATAGACTACATCGACGAAAGCGAGGTACTCTCTCCCGCCGACGGTGTCTACCACATCGACAAGACCAAGTTCCGCGTGCCCTTCGTCTGCGGAGCCAAGAACCTGGGTGAGGCCCTGCGCCGTATCGCCGAGGGAGCCTCGATGATCCGCACCAAGGGCGAACCCGGCACCGGTGACGTGATACAGGCCGTGACCCACATGCGCAGCATGATGCGCGACATCCGCCGTCTCCAGGCCCTGCCCGAGGACGAGCTGTACAACGAGGCCAAGGAACTGGAAGTACCCTACGACCTGGTCAAGTACGTACACGAGAACGGCAAGCTGCCCGTGGTGAATTTCGCAGCCGGCGGAGTGGCCACCCCCGCTGACGCCGCCCTGATGATGCAGCTCGGCGCCGAGGGAGTCTTCGTAGGCTCCGGTATCTTCAAGTCCGGCAATCCGGAGAAGAGGGCCCGCGCCATCGTCAACGCAGTGACCAACTACAACGACGCCGCCCTGCTGGCCGAGGTATCCACCGACCTGGGCGAGGCCATGGTCGGCATCAACGAGGAGGAGATCACCATCCTGATGGCCGAAAGAGGCAAATAATCCAGAATCCGCACACAGACAATGCACACAATAGGCATTCTCGCTCTACAGGGGGCCTTCCTCGAGCATGGACAGATGCTGGAAGGCCTCGGTGTAGAGCACTTCGAAATCCGTCAGTTGGATGATCTGAACCGGCCGATGGACGGGCTCATCCTGCCCGGCGGCGAGAGCACCGCGATGGGCAAGCTGATGGACTGCCTGGACATGCTGCAGCCGCTCAAGGAACGCATCGCCGGAGGACTTCCGGTATTCGGCACATGCGCCGGCATGATACTGCTGGCCAAGGACCTGGGTGACGAGCCCCGCCGTTTCCTCCAGACCATGGACATCCGCGTGCTGCGCAACGCCTACGGCCGGCAGCTCGGCAGCTTCTTCACCCGCGGCTCCTTCGCCGGGATGGAGGACGTGCCCATGACATTTATCCGCGCTCCATACGTCGAGCAGGTCACCGCTCCCGACGTAGAAGTCCTGGCCACGGTAGACGGCCACATCGTAGCCGCCCGCCAGCGCAACATGCTCGCCACCTCCTTCCACCCCGAACTGAACGACGATCCGCGCATCCACCGCTGGTTCCTCGAGCACCTCGTCGGAGCCTGAACATAACAGAGAGTGCGTCAAATTTTTTGTTTTGCGCACTCTCTTTTGTATATTCGCAGAGTTATCGAAAACCTTGACAACCTTTAACGAACACCTACGGATATGCAGACCTTGTCAGACATTATCGCCTCCATCGCCTCGTTTCTCTGGGGATGGCCTCTCATCATCCTGCTTCTCGGCACTCACATCTATCTGACCGTCAGACTCAGATTCCCTCAACTCAAAATATTCAAGGCCATCAGGCTCTCCGTCACCAAGGACAAGACAGAGCACGGAGACGTGAGCCAGTTCGGCGCCTTAGCCACAGCCTTAGCCGCCACCATCGGTACCGGCAACATCGTGGGAGTGGCCACGGCCATCACCCTCGGAGGTCCCGGAGCCGTGCTCTGGTGCTGGCTCACAGGCGTATTCGGCATGGCCACGAAATACTCGGAGGCCCTGCTGGCAGTAAAATACAGAGTGAAGATCAAGAAGGACGGACACATCCTCGGCGGCCCGATGTACGCCCTTGAGCGCGGACTCAAGGCCAAGTGGCTCGGAGTGCTCTTCGCCATCTTCGCCGTAGTGGCCTCCTTCGGCATCGGCAACATGGTACAGTCCAACGCAATCTCCATGCTCCTGGACGAGAACCTGCACATCCCGCCCGTAGCCAGCGGCATAGTCATCACCATCCTCACCGCCCTGGTGGTGCTCTTCGGTATCAAGGGCATATCCAAGGTCTGCACCTGGCTCGTGCCTTTCATGGCCCTGTTCTACATCATCGGCTGCATAGTGATCCTGTGCATCAACTTCGAGTACCTCGGCGAGACCATCCGCGTCATCGTCACCTCCGCCTTCTCGCCCCAGGCCGCCGGCGGCGGATTCGTCGGCTCGACCATCATGACCGCCTGCCGCTTCGGTATCGCCCGCGGACTGTTCTCCAACGAGTCCGGCCTCGGCTCCGCCCCCATCGCCGCCGCAGCCGCCCAGACCCGCAACCCCGTCCGCCAGGCCCTCGTCTCCTCGACCGGCACCTTCTGGGACACCGTCGTGGTCTGCGCCATGACAGGCCTCGTCCTGGTAAGCTGCGTGATAGCCCCCAACGGCATCGACTCCGCCAGCGAGACCCTGACCTCCCAGGCCTTCGGCGTCATACCGGTAGTCGGCCCGATTATCCTGAGCGTAGGCATCGTGACCTTCGCATTCTCCACCATCCTCGGCTGGTCCTACTACGGCGAGCGCTGCATCGAGTACCTCGGCGGACGCAAGGCCACCATCGTCTACCGGATACTGTTCATCATAGGCATCTTCGTCGGAGCCGTCGCCAACATCTCGATAGTGTGGAACCTGGCCGACATGATGAATGCCCTGATGGCCATCCCCAACCTCATCTCCCTGCTGCTGCTCTCCGGAGTCCTCGTCCGCGAGACCCGCTACTGGCTGTGGGAGAAACGCCTCGATGAATACTCCAAGGACGACATCCCCGTCATCGACAAGTAACGGGGTATCTTTTCGCCTTTTATTCGCTATATTTGCGGGCCTTTAGAACGTTTTATGATAAAAGCTCTGTTTTTCGACATAGACGGGACACTGGTCAGCTTCAGGACCCATTCGGTGCCGGCTTCCACTGTCGGGGCACTGACCGCGGCGCATGAGGCCGGAGTGAGGATATTCATCTCCACCGGACGGCCTGCCCCGCTGATCAACAACCTCGACCCCATCCTGCACCTCATCGACGGCTACATCACCGTCAACGGCGCGATATGCACCGTAGGCGGGCAGACGATATCCCGCACCCCCATCGACCCGGAGGACGTGAGGACCATCCTCGGAGCCGCCGACCGCTGGGGCGTTCCCTCCCTGATCGTGGGAGAGGACCGGGCCATAGTGCACAACCACCGTCCGATCGTGGACCAGGTCTTCGGAGGCATGCTGGCCATCAAGGGCATAGACACCCGCACCACCACTGAGGAAATGCTCTCCCGCCCCATATATCAGCTTACCCCCTTCTTCGACGAGGCCCAGGAAGCCGCCGTCGTACCCCTGCTGCGGCACGCCGAGTCCGCCCGCTGGTGCGAGTATTTCTCCGATGTCATCTCCTCCGAGGCCGACAAGGGCCGGGGTATGGAGATCATCGCCGCGCACGAGGGCATCAGTCTGGCGGAATGCATGGCATTCGGGGACGGAGGCAACGACATCCCTATCCTGCGCCGCGCGGGCACAGGAGTGGCCATGGGCAATGCGGGAGTGACCGCCAAGGCCGCTGCCGACTACATCACTGACAATATCGACGCCGGAGGAGTGGCCAACGCCCTCAGGCATTTCGGCGTGATCCAATAACTCTCAAGAACTCCTACTAAGACAATGGAACAAAAAAAAGATTTCGCAAAAGTCTTCATGATCGCCGGCAGCGAGCCCCTCGGCTGCTGCGGCATCCAGGCAGACATCAAGGCCGTCTCCGCATGCGGCGGATTCGCGGCCGGAGCCACCACCCTCCTCGTGGACATGAACACCACCAAGGTCAAGGGCATCCGGACCATGCCGGTGGACATCATCCTCAGCCAGAGCCGGGACTTCCTGGACGACGTGGGCGCCGACTGCATCAAGACCGGCATGCTCTATGAGAAGCAGATAGTGGAGGCCGTGGCCGGCCTGCTGCGCGAGTACCCGGAGGTGCCCAAGGTCATCGATCCCGTCATGGTGGATTCCGGCGGTACGGCACTCATCCTCCAGGAAGCCATAGACGCCTACCGCGAGCTGCTTTTCCCCCAGGCCGAAATCATCACCCCCAACATACACGAGGCCCGCGTCCTGGCCGGTGAGGACATCACCCTCGACAACGTGGACCGGCTCATCCGGAAGATATCCGAAGCCGGCTGCTCGGTGATCATCAAGTCCATTCCCGACGGAGAAAACCTCATCGACGTCCTCTACAACCGCCGCACCGACAACATCCGCCGCTTCTCCAAGCGCCGCATCGACACCCGCAACGTCAACGGTACCGGCGACACCTTCGGTTCGGCCATAGCCACCTACATCGCCAGGAAGTACGACCTGGAGGCAGCGGTCGAAAGAGCCGAGATATTCATCAACGAATCCATAGCCTACGGCTCCGGCTACCGTTTCGGTCCCGGCTACGGCCCCGTGCATCCATTCTACCGTACGATTGACTTCTTCGAAAGGGAAGACCGCAGCTACTCCTTGAAGTAGAGCCGCCTGACCCGGCGGGAGATACTCGTCAGCACCTCGTAGGGGATGGTCCCGAGCTTGTCAGAGAGCTCGGTCACTGGGATATTGTGCCCGAAGATCTCCACCTCGTCTCCTACCTGAGCGCCCGTGCCGGTGACATCCAGCATACAGGCGTCCATGCAGATATTGCCTAAGACAGGTACCCTCTGCCCGCGCACCATCATCTCCCCCACCCCGCAGCTCAGATGACGGTCCAGCCCGTCCGCGTAGCCCACAGGGATGACCGCCACGTCCGAAGGCCGGCTGACCCGTCCCCTGCGTCCGTAGCCCACGGTCTGGTCCGGAGTAATCCTGCGTATCGACGCTATATGGGTCTTGAATGTGCTCACCGGCCTCAGACCCGGGAGCGGACCTATGCCGTACAGCCCGATGCCCATGCGCACCATATCGAAGGCATACTGGGGGAAACGCTCTATGCCGGCGCTGTTGAGAATATGCCGCAGTATCTTATAGGGGAAATGCGGCTGCACCATCCCAGTCATCTCCTCGAACAGGCGGATCTGCCCGAGGGTGAACTCATCCTCCGCCGGGTCGTCCGCCGCCGCCAGATGGGAGAACATGCTGCGCAGCATCACCGTCCGCCGTCCTTCCATGAACTCCAGCAATTCCGGTATGTCTTTCTTATCCAGCCCCGAACGGTTCATCCCCGTATTTAGCTTCAGATGCACCGGATAGCCCTCCACTCCGCCCCGGGCCAGCACCTCCTCGAAGTCCCTCAGCAGCGCTAAGGAGTATATCTCCGGCTCTAAGGAAAATTCTATCATCTGGTCAAATGCCTCCGGCTCTGGGTTCATCACCGCTATCGGCACCGTAATCCCCCTCGAACGCAGCTCCACGCCCTCGTCCGCGTAGGCCACCATCAGGTAGTCGGCGCCGCTGTACTGGAGCTGGGCCGCTATCTCCCCGGCGCCGCTGCCGTAGGAAAAGGCCTTCACCATGACGGCCAGCCGGGTCCCGCGCGGCACGCGGTTGCGCAGGATGTTGAAGTTGCCGGCCAGCGCATCCAGGTCCACCTCCAGCACCGTGGTATGTGACTGCCGGGCCAGGAAACCGCCGATGTACTCGAAGCGGAACTGCCGGGCACCCTTGATAAGAATGCCCATATCGCGGTAATCCTCCCTCTTCTCGCCGGCCAGGAAAGCCTCGGTCGTCTCATAGAAACGGGTCTGGGGCACATCGAAAAATGCCCTGCAGCGGGACAGGCAGGGACCGATGCCCACGAAACGGGTGACGCCGGCCTTGCGGAGCTGCGCCGCCACCTCCCGGTATATCGAGCCGTCCCCTCCCTCCACGTCCACGAAGTCGGAGAGGATGACCACCTTGGGACGGGCATTGTCCTGCACCGCCAGGGCTCCGAGGGCCAGGGCGAAAGAGGCGGGGTCGGAGTTATAATAATCCTTGATGAGAGTACAGCCGTTGATGCCCTCGCGTATCTCCATGCGCATGGCCACCGGCTGGAGGTCCGCCACCCTCGGAGCCAGCTGCCCGAGAGTGTAGCCGTGGCAGAGCATGAATGTCACTGCCGTCATGCAGTCCTCGAACGACGCCTCGTCGGCGAAGGGCAGGTGCAGGATGCCGCGCTCCGGAGCATTGTCCCCGCTGCGGCGGTACTCCACATCCACCTCCCGGCCGGAGACGGAGATACTGCTGCCCAGGACCCTTACGTCCGCTTCGGGGGACTCTCCCCAGAGGCAGAGGGAGGTCTGCGGGCCGCATTGTTCCCGGATTATCCTTGCGGGCATGCCCTCCCGGCAGATCACCGTCCGGCATCCGGCGAAGAGCAGGGCCTTTTCCCGCATTTTCGCCTCGGGTGAAGGAAAATTCTCGCCGTGCGCATCCCCCAGATGCGTGAATACTCCGATGTCAGGACGTATGATCCGGTGCAGGCGGGCCATCTCCCCGGGTCTGGACATGCCGGCCTCTATCAGGGCGATGCGGCAGTCAGGGGTAATCTCCAGGATGGACAGGGGAACGCCGACCTGCGAGTTGTAGCTTCTCGGGCTCCGGCACAGAGGCAGGTCCTCGCCCAGAAGCTGGGCTATCCACTCCTTGACCACGGTCTTGCCGTTGCTGCCGGTGATGGCCGTAACCTCTGCCCGGCACTGCTGCCGGTACAAGGCCGCATCCTCCTGCAGAGCCTCCAGGGTATCGTCCACATACCTTATGGATGCTCCGTCAAGGGTATCAAAAACTGCTCTGTGCTCGCTAAGTACGAAATGTCTCACTCCGCGGCTGTACAGCCGTTCCACATAATCATGCCCGTCATTGTTCTGCCCCTTCAGGGCGTAGAAGACAGTCTCCTCGGGACGGGTCACCGCACGGCTGTCGATGGATACTATCATGATGTAGCTTTTTGCAGCGCAAATTTAACGTTTTTCCCGACTTTATCATTATCTTTGTAAGATTGAAAAAACACCAATAACTGACCGTAAAATGAAAACCGCCATCCTTACAGCCATAGCGCTGTCCGCAGTCCTGACCTGCTGCTCCTGCACCTCATCCCAGGAACCATCCGCAGACAACAATACCGTCATCGGCATCTCCTGCGCCGTGACCGACAACAACTCCCGCATCGGCCGCAAATACAGCGAGGCCGTCATCAAGGCCGGAGGCACGCCGTTCCTGCTCCCCGTCACCGAGGACACCGCCGCCCTCTCCCGCATGCTGGACTGCATCGACGCCCTCATCCTGACCGGAGGCGAGGACCTCAATCCGGCCATCTACGGGGAAGCCCCTCACCCCGAACTGGGCACCGTCGATACCCTGCGCGACGGCTACGACCTGTATCTGGTCCGGACAGCGGCATCGCGCGGAATACCCGTCCTGGGCATCTGCCGCGGAGAGCAGCTGATCAACATAGCCTTCGGAGGCACCCTCTACCAGGACATCCCCACCCAGAAACCGTCTGAGACCGACCACTACCAGTCCTTCACCAACCTCAGGCCCATCCACTCCATTCACCCCGTAGAAGGCACATGGCTAGCAGACATAGCCGGCACCGGAGCCTACATGGTCAACTCCACCCACCACCAGTCCGCCAAGGACATAGCACCCGGCTTCAGAGTGGCCGCCTGGTCCCCCGCCGACTCCATCGTGGAAGCCATCGAGTGCATCGACGGCCGTCCGATATGGGGAGTGCAGTTCCATCCCGAAGGCCTGACCGCCGGCGGCGACACCACAGCCCTCAACATATTCAGATTCATAGTCTCCAAGGGCCGCGAACACCGCTCCGGAAGGTAAGCGTTCCGGCCCGGCCTTACCGGCTGCACAGATTTTTTGCAGAAAATTTTGTAAATTCCGAAATAACTCTTACTTTTGCGCTCCCAAACCAAACAAAGGTTACGGACAGACATGGTGCCATAGCTCAGTTGGTAGAGCAAAGGACTGAAAATCCTTGTGTCCCTGGTTCGATTCCCGGTGGCACCACTTGAAAATAAAGCAGTTGGATTTAATCTGACTGCTTTTTCTTTTATCCCACTGTATGTTGGGATATTTTGTTAACTTTGCAGTATATAAGCCGACATTATGCAGACAGAAGAGATTTTAGAAAAACTGAGGGAATACAAGGCTGAAAGAGGGGATGCCTACGGCATAGAGACTCTTGGGCTTTTCGGCAGCTGCGCCAGAGGAGAGCAGTTGCCTGACAGCGATATTGATGTCTGCGTAAAGATGAAAACCCCGTCTTTTTTCAGCATGGCAGGCATACAGAATGAGCTGGAAGAACTTTTCAAATGTAAGGTGGACTTGATATCCCTCGGGGCCATTATGAGACCTTTGTTTAAGAAAAATCTAGAAAGAGATGCAGTGTATGTCTAAAGATATCATGCTTGATATGTTGGATTATATCAGGCATCAGGCTGAGTTTATTATTGAAACGACTGAAGACGTGAAAGAACTCAATGACTTCTTATGCTCACAGTCCGGCATGGTGCTTTATAACTCGACCTGTATGTGTTTGCAGACAATAGGTGAGACTGTCAGGAAAATTGACGGGCTGACAGACAGAAAATTTTTGGACAAATACCATCCTGAAGTCCCATGGAGGAGTATCATAGGCATGAGAAATATCATATCTCATGAATATGCTGCAACGGACCCTGAAAAGGTGTTTAATACTATAAAGCTTGATATCCCCGCACTGTTGCAAAAAGTGGATGAGATAATTGAGGATGTAAGTGCGGGGAAGCACAATGATAAATTAGAGAATAATGTTTAACCCAGAAAGCATATCCTTGTTTTCCAAAATGTTTTGACCAAAGGCTGAAAACAATTGCTAAGACAGTAGCTCTTAGAGAGAGACAGAGTGGTAGAGCAAAGGACTGAAAATCCTTGTGTCCCTGGTTCGATTCCCGGTGGCACCACTTGAAGATGAAGCAGTTGGATTTAATCTGACTGCTTTTTCTTATATTTACGATGAGAACGAGAAGCGATGGAAAGGGTATAATTGCTACAAAGTCGGACAGCCACAGTCTGTTATGCTCATTTTTCCATATTCCAGCATTCCACAGCAACTTACGCCAAGCAGGAGACTTACAGACTGAAGGCTGTCGGCACCCGTCTGTTATCCTGACTTTTCACTTACCTCGCTGTCTGACAAGATTATACGTAAATTATCCGATTACAGACTCGTCAGGGAGAAAATATGCAGACCACGGGATACCCATGCCACAGCACCTTCCTAACGCTATTATATGAAGTTCGTATTTCGGCGTACTGTTCAGTCTGTAGCTTGCGCAATTTTGTAAGCATCTGTTATTAAAGCAAATATACAAAGCGAGCAATTACAGACTGCTGGCGGTGCGGTAAAGTAATGTCAAAGTAAGGTAAGTCAGGGCAATCAGCCTCTGTGCATCGCTCAAGAAACCCGTCTATGTCGGCAGCTGCTGTACGACAAAAATCGCAATGACTCTGCAAACGTAATCATTATTTGATTACCTACGCAGATTCATTGCGGTTTCCTATATAATAAGCCCCGCTGTGCCTGTCAGCTCCTCAGGAAGATAACTCGGTGGGCGAATACCGGGGCATGGCGCTTCTCAGGCTACCATTGCAGCACCCATCAGCATCAATTTCTGATGATGAGCGGAGAAAGTGCGCGAAAACAGCAACAGCAGATTCGCAATGTTATGCTCAAAAAGATTCCAGGCATGGTAACATAAATTTGGTTTTATGAATATTATTCGTACTTTTGTCAACCAAATTGTTAGACCAACTTGTTAGTTAAAATCAATGAAATATGGGAAAAGAGAAGAAAAGTACACGGCAAATGATACTGGAAGCCGCTGATGCAGAGTTTCTTGAGAAAGGATATGACGGCACGACCACGGCAAGCATAGCCGCCAGGGCGAAGGTGACCCATGCCATGCTGCATTACTATTTTCAGACGAAGGAGAACCTTTTCGAGATGTTCATCCAGGAGAAAATGGCACTTGTCAAGCAGACGATATGCCCTCCGGCGAGGGCCGCTGCTCCTGGGGGTCTTGAGGACCAGGTCCGTTACATCGTCGGCCACCACATGGATTTCCTCCTCAGGCATCCGGAACTGCCGAAATTCATGCTCCGGGAGATCTGTTTCAACCGTGACAGGATGGCTATGTTTGCGGCTGTCGCACAGCAGGACGGCAACATAATGGATGTTGCGGCGAGCCTTAAAAAGGCGGCGGAGGAAGAAGGCCTCAGCATCGGATTCGACATCCGGACGTTTATGATTGAAATGGCCCTGTTCAATATATCGGCATTCATTTCCGCTGACATCCGCAGTTCCTGCTTCGGTGCGTCCGATGAGGCCGTCGCGGCCATGATAGAGGAGCGCAAGGCGGAAAATACAGAACGGATCCTGAAGATGCTGGGGAAATGAAAAAGCTGGTAATTCTCTTTACGGTACTGTCTTTCTGGATGTATGCCTCGGCCGAGGAATATACGCTCGACGATATCCAGCAGCTGGTCCGCACCAATTACCCGGCCATCCGCCAGTTCGAACTGATAGACAGGATTGCGGATTTCTCCCTTGCCGATGCCTCTTCCGCATGGGCGCCGCAGATATCCCTGTCCGGACAGGCTACTTATCAGAGCGACGTAGTGTCTTTTCCTGAAAGCATGACCGATGTGTTCAGTATGCTTGGAGTGGATATTTCCGGGCTTCACAAGGACCAGTACAAGCTGGCACTGAACATAGAGCAGACGCTGTGGGACGGCGGTTACACTAAGTCCAGGAAGGAGGCGGTCCTGGCAGAGAAAGAGGTATCCTCAAAGTCAGTGGAAGTCGAGCTGTACGCGCTGGCGGACAAGGTCAACCAGCTGTATTTCGGCATCCTCGTCCTCGATGAGCAGATCCGTCTCAATGACCTGGCAGCAGGCATACTTGAGGATAACCGTAAAATCATCCGGTCCTATATTGACAACGGCCTGGCCGGACCATCCGACCTGGCCAAGGTAGAGGCAGAGATCATCGCCAACTCACAGCAGAGGACCAGGATCTGCTGCTCCAGGAAAGCCTATATTCAGGTGCTGTCAGTCATGACCGGCAGGGAACTTTCGGAAGAGGATACTTTTGTCAGGCCGGAGCCGGTACTGTACAGCGGCAGCCCGCAGAACAATAGACCGGAGCTGCAGCTTTACGAAGCGATGGCTGCCTCCATAGAAGCCGGCAGGACAGCGGTAAAATCCACGCTCATGCCCCGGTTCAGCCTGTTTGCCCAGGGCCTGTACGGTTATCCGGGCCTGAACATGTTCGAGGATATGATGGAATACCGGTGGAGGCCGAACTTCTATGTAGGAGTGCGCTTCCAGTGGAATATTTCCGCATTCTACACAAAGAGGAACACAGAACGCAGGCTCGATGCATCCGTACGCCAGGTCGAGCTGCAGAGAGAGACATTCCTGTACGGCAACCGGCTTGAGCAGGTCCGCCTGAATGCGGACATTGAGCAGATGAGAAAGATTCTCGAGGACGACGACAGGCTCATCAGCGTCCGGACATCCATCCGGGAGGCCTCTGAGTCCCAGCTGCGGAACGGCACGCTCCTGATCAGCGACCTGCTGAGGGACATCAATGACGAGCACAGGGCCAGAATCGACAAGTCCATCCACGAACTGGAATATTTGAAAAAATTATACGGAATGAGATATACGTTGAACTACTAACTACTAAAACGGCACGGCAATGAGAAAAATTATAATGACGGCAATATGCGCTCCCTGCTCCCTGATACTCCTGAATTCCTGCGGACCTTCCGGAATGAGTTCCGATGCCGCCGGCACTTTTGAGGCCGACGAGATAACCGTCTCGTCAGAAGCGACGGGCAAAATAGAATGGCTGGACCTGACCGAGGGACAACAGCTTCAGGCCGGGCAGGCAGTGGGTCAGATAGATACAGTGCAGCTTTTCCTGCAGAAGCAGCAGCTTGAGGAAAGCATCATGTCTCTGGAAGGCAGTATGCCCGACATAGACAGACAGACTTCCGCAATGAGAAGCCGGCTGAAACAGCAGCTCAGGGAGAAGGACAGGATAGAGCGGCTGCTCGAGGACGATGCCGCCACCCCGAAGGACCTGGAAGACATTCTTTCCGCGATAGAAGTCCTTGAGGGGCAGATAGAGGCGCAGGAGTCGGGCCTCGGCAATACCATTGCATCCCTCGAAGGTCAGATCGCCTCCGCCCGCAACCGGATACTGCAGATCGAGGACCAGCTGTCCAAATGCAGGATTGCATCCCCTGTGGACGGGACGGTGCTGGCCCGGTATGCCCATGCAGGAGAGCTCGCAGTCAGCGGCAAGCCGCTGTTCAGGGTAGCTGATACCCGTACAATGACCCTCAGGGCGTATTTCTGCCTCTGGCAGCTGAAGGATGTCCGGATAGGACAGAGGGTCAAGGTAATCGCTGACTTCGGAGGGGACAATACGAGGGAGTACGAGGGTACGGTGGGCTGGATTTCGGACAAAAGCGAGTTCTCCCCGAAAAGCATCCAGACCAAGGACGAGCGGGAGAATCTGGTGTATGCGGTAAAAATATCGGTCGGGAATGACGGATATCTGAAAATAGGAATGTACGGAGAGGTAATACTGTAATTTATGGCAGAGGTGTCAGTAAGGAATGTCCGTCTGAGTTACGGGAAAATCCAGGCCCTGAAGGATGTAAGCCTCGAGGTGGAGGAGGGCTCGCTCTTCGGAATCATAGGCCCCGACGGAGCCGGGAAGACCTCGCTGTTCCGCATAATGACGACATTGATTGTGCCGGATTCCGGCTCGGCTCAGGTGTGCGGATACGATACGGTCAAGGACATGATGGAGATACGCAGGCTGGTCGGATATATGCCCGGGCATTTCTCGCTGTATCAGGATCTGACGGTGGAGGAGAATCTTTCCCTGTTTGCCTCGGTTTTCAACACCACCGTTCAGGAGAATTACAGCCTGGTCGAGGACATATACCGGCAGATAGAGCCGTTCAGGAAAAGACGTGCGGGGAAACTCTCAGGAGGAATGAAGCAGAAACTGGCCCTGTGCTGCGCCATGATACACAGGCCCCGCGTGCTTTTTCTCGATGAGCCTACAACGGGCGTGGACCCCGTCAGCCGCAAGGAGTTCTGGCAGATGCTCTCACGGCTCAGGGCCCAGGGGATGACGATAATAGTGAGCACTCCCTATATGGATGAGGCATCCCTCTGCGACACCGTGTCCCTCATGAAGGACGGCCGCTTCTTCAAGACGGACTCGCCCGGGGCCATAACGGAGAAGTTCGGCAAGCACCTGTTTGAAATAAAGGCGGGCGGCAGCACCGTGAAGGCCCTTGACGGCCTTGCGGCAATCGATGGAGTGCAGGCCTGCTACCCCTTCGGTGACAGGCTGCACATAGTCTCTTCATCCCTGAGCCTTGCCGAACTGTCGGAGAGAGCGGCCTCATCCGGATACGATATTTCCACCTTAGCCGAATGTACGCCCACCGTGGAAGACTGTTTTATGGATTTTGACAATAATGATTATGAGTGAGATGGCCATACATGCCGAGTCGCTGACAAAGCGGTTCGGAAACTTCACTGCCGTAGACAATATCTCGTTTTCGGTGGAGAAAGGAGAGATCTTCGGATTTCTCGGAGCCAACGGTGCGGGCAAGACTACGGCCATGAGGATGCTCTGCGGGCTCAGCCGCCCTACGTCCGGGAAAGCGGTTGTGGCTGGAATTGATATCGTGAAGGATCCCGAGAGAATAAAAAAGCGCATAGGATACATGAGTCAGAGATTCTCCCTTTACGATGACCTTACCGTTTCCGAAAACATGACTCTCTTTGCCGGCATATACGGGATGAGGGAGAAGGACATTGCTGCTAAAAGAACTGCGGTGCTGACAAGGCTGGGGCTGTATGACGAGCGGGACATGCTCGTAGGTTCCCTGCCGCTGGGCTGGAAACAGAAACTGGCTTTTTCCGTATCCATCTTCCACGAACCGGCGGTAGTCTTTCTGGATGAGCCGACGGGAGGAGTCGACCCTGTTACCCGAAGACAGTTCTGGAGGCAGATTTACGAGGCATCAGAGCGCGGCATAACCGTGTTCGTGACCACCCATTATATGGATGAGGCCGAATATTGCCACAGAGTCTCGATAATGGTCGACGGACGTATTGCGGCGATGGGCACCCCTTCGGAACTAAAGGCCTCCCTCGGCGCCGGGACGATGGACGATGTATTTTATATGCTGGCAAGAAATGCGGAACGTATAGGATAGACAGCCATGAGACAGCTTAAGGCACTTGTTAAAAAGGAATTTCTACATGTATTCAGGGATACCCGGACCATGCTGATACTGTTCGGGATGCCTGTGGTCCAGATCATTCTGTTCGGCTTCGCCATCTCGACGGAGGTGCGCAATATCGACCTTGCCGTGGTGGTGCCTCAGTCAAGTGAGGTCACGCGCCGGCTGACGGAAAAATTCGATGCCAGCGAATACTTTACGGTGCGGAAGATACTCCGTAGCACGGACGATATCGAGAGGTATTTCCGGGACGGCAGCATCAGCATGGCCATAGCTTTCACTCCTGGTTTCACCGATGAGATGCTCTCGCCAGAAGGAGCCGGCATACAGCTGATAACGGACGGCTCAAACACCAATACCGCCAGAACGGCAGTCGGCTACGCCACGGCCGTCATAATGGACGCATTGTCCGAAGGGACAACGGCGGAGGCTTCCGGAATACTGACTGATGTCCGGATGCTGTTCAATCCGCAGATGCGCAGTTCATACAATTTTGTTCCGGGCGTCATGGGCCTGATTATCATCCTCATCTGCGCCATGATGACCTCCATCGCCATAGTCAGGGAGAAGGAAACAGGTACGATGGAGGTGCTGCTGGTCTCCCCGATGAGGCCGCAGATAATCATTCTGTCCAAGATGATGCCCTACATGGCCCTGTCCATAGTGAATTACCTGACTATCCTGCTGCTGTCCGTGACATTGCTGGACATCCCTCTTTCCGGGAACTTCTGGAGCCTGACCCTGCTGTCGCTGATTTACATCGTCGTTTCCCTCGCCCTCGGCCTGATGATTTCCACCCGGACCAGGACTCAGCTCGCCGCCATGCTCGGCTCAGGAATGGTGCTGATGATACCGGTAGTATTCCTTTCGGGACTTCTGTTCCCGGTAGAAAGCATGCCGGGATTCTTCCGTGTGCTGTCCGGGGCTGTTCCGGCCCGCTGGTACATCGAGGGCGTGAAGAAACTCATGATCGAAGGACTGCCCGCCGGCATGGTCGCCAAGGAGTTCGCAATACTCTCGGGCATGGCCGTATTCCTGCTGGCCGTCAGCATCAAAAACTTTAAACTCAGACTGCGATGACACTCGGATACCTGATAAGAAAAGAATTCAAGCAGTTCTTCCGCAATCCCTTCCTGCCGAAGCTGGTGATCGCCTTCCCTGTCATGATCATGCTCGTCATTCCGTGGATTGTCAACATGGACATAAAGAATATCAGACTGACAGTGGTGGATAAGGACGGAAGCAGCACCTCCGGGAAGCTGATAAGTACTCTCTGGGCCTCTGAATACTTCATCCTTGAGGATGTCACCGGAAGCTATCCGGAGGCACTCCGGCAACTGGAAAAGGGGCGGACCGATGCTGTGGTGGAGATTCCAGGATACTTCGAGCAGGACCTTGTGAGCGAAGGCCGTACCCAGGTGCAGATATCCCTGAATGCTGTCAACCAGATAAAGGGATCCCTGGGGTCTAACTACCTCAACGCCGTATGCGCGGACTTCTTCGCGGAGAACTTCGCCCCGGTTTCCGTCAGCCCCGTCCCCGCACCCCGGGTCAGCATCAGCGTCATTAATAAGTTCAACCCGTACATGGACTACAAGAACTTCATGATTCCGGCCTACATGGTCATCGTCATAATTCTTCTCGGAGGCTTTCTCCCGGCCCTGAACATCGTCGGAGAGAAGGAGAAAGGGACCATTGAGCAGATAAACATCACGCCTGTCCGCAAGACGACATTCATCTTCGCCAAGCTGATTCCCTACTGGATCATGGGACTCATAGTGCTGTCCATCTGCATGCTGCTGGCCTGGGCCGTGTACGGGCTGTCGCCGCACGGAGGTATCTGGACTGTCTACCTGTTCTCCCTCCTTTTCATCTTCGCCCTTTCCGGATTCGGGCTGGTGGTTTCCAACTACTCCGACACCATGCAGCAGGCCATGTTCGTCATGTTCTTCTTCATACTGGTTTTCATGCTGATGAGCGGACTGCTCACCCCCATATCCTCCATGCCCCGATGGGCGCAGGTCATCACCTGGCTGAACCCTCCGAGATACTTCATCGAGATGATGAGGGGCGTCTATCTGCAGGGGTGCTCATTGGCGGACCTCAGCCACCAGCTTCTGGCATTGCTGGGCTTTGACGTTTTTTTCGGCACATGGGCCGTCATGAGCTACAGGAAGACCCGGTAGTTTATCGGATTTCATTTGCTATATTTGCATCTATTAACTGACAAATCCGCATGGCACAATGAGGTTCGTAGACGTGATAATACCGCTGAAGTTCAGGGACTCCGTGACCTATTCTGTTCCGGAGGAGCTGGAGGGGAGCATAGTGCCCGGCAGTCTCGTGAGGGTGACGGTGGTGGGCAGGGCCTACACGGCGGTGGTGCTGAGGGTGAAGGATGAACCGGAGTTCGACATCTCGAAGATAAAGCCGGTCAAGGAGGCGGTCAATTTTCCTCCGGTGACACAGGCCAATATGGACTTCCTGCGGCAGGTGGCGTCCTACTACATGTGCTCGCTGGGGGAGGCTTTCCGCTTCGCTGCCCCGTCTACGGTCAAGGCTCTCAAGCGGCCGAAACAGCAGACCGCATCCGGTGATGTCGGGACAGCTGACGGATCACCTGACAGCGGCACAGGCATCAGGCCGGCATCTCCGGCAGACATCAGCCGGGCGGAGATGCCGGTCCTCTCGCCCGAACAGGAAATAGCTGCGGCAGATATCAGAAAGCACTTCTCTGCCGGCCGTAACGTCCTCCTGCACGGAGTCACCGGCTCGGGCAAGACGGAGATATACATCACCCTGGCGGCCGAATGTCTAAAAAAGGGGCTGAACGTACTCTACCTCGTCCCGGAGATAGCCGTCAGCCGTCAGATCCAGAGCCGTCTGGCCGGGTATTTCCCCGACAGGCTACTGGTATACCACTCCAAGCAGACAGCTCCGCACAGGCGGGAGGTCTACAGCAGGGTGGCCTCCGACGCAGAGCCGCACATCGTCCTGGGCCTGCGCTCCGCCCTATTCCTGCCCCACAGCCGCCTGGGCCTCATCATAGTGGACGAAGAGCACGACCAGTCCTACAAGCAGACGGACCAGGCTCCCCGCTACCACGGCCGGGACACCGCCCTGATGCTGGGCCGGATCCAGGGCTGCCCGGTACTCCTCGGCTCCGCTACCCCCTCCTTCGAGAGCCTGTACAACGTACGCACCGGCAGGCTGGAATACGTTCCCCTCTCCCACCGCTATTTCGAAGGCGGCGGCAGCACCGTCACTATCGTGGACATGCCTCTCCAGAGACGCAGGAATGCCGTGAAGGGAGCATTTTCCCTGACTCTGCTCAAGGCCATAACCGCCCGGCTGGAACGGCATGAGCAGGTGCTCGTCTTCCGTTCCCGGAGAGCCTACGCCTCGGCCATGGAATGCCCTGACTGCGGCTTCATACCCCGCTGCCCCTCCTGCAACATTCCCATGAGCTACCACAAGTTCAGCCACAGTCTGAGCTGCCACTGGTGCGGACATTCGGAGCCGGCCCCCGCCGCCTGCCCCCAATGTGGAAAGGCACCGATGAAGTTCCTGGGAGACGGCACCGAGAAGATAGAGGAAGAGCTGCGGACATTTTTCCCAGATGCCCGCATAGAACGCTTCGACGCGGACACCACCAAGGACAAAAAGGAGGAAACGAGGATTCTGAGACAGTTCTCCGAAGGGAAAATAGATATTCTGGTCGGCACCCAGATGATATCCAAGGGGTTCGATTTCAAGCACCTGACCCTGACGGCAGTGCTCAAGGCCGAGGCTGTGACCTCGGTATTCGACTTCCGGGCGGACGAGAGGGCCCTCCAGCTGCTCCTGCAGTTCATGGGCAGGGCCGGCCGCAGGGACACTCAAGGGGAAATGATCATCCAGACCAGCCGGGCAGACCACCCGATATTCCGTATGCTCCGGCTTCCGGAGGAGGGGAACCTCGAGTCCCTGATGGAGGAAAGACGGGAATTCGGATATCCCCCCTTCACCAGACTCATCAGGCTGCTGCTCAAATCCCCAGATAGGGAAAAACTGGACAGCCTGGCAAAAGAGGTTTCAGACATTCTGGGGGAAAGCGGCTTCAGGGACATCTGTGGACCAGCCGCGCCACCGGGTGACAAGAATTCCGGAGAGTTTCAGCTGCAGTTCCTGATAAAGACTGACCGCCACCGGAACTGGGCCAAGGACAAGGACAGACTCTATACACGGCTACGCCGTATACCATCCTCCGGGATAGCCATAGACGTAGATCCCGTATAAATAATAAAGGACCGGCATCCCCCAAGCACCGGTCCTTTATGAAATTTTCATAGTTCAGCAGTAGGAACTAAATTTTAAATGTTCGTTTAAAGTTGAGGCAAAGTTATACTTTAATGAAGTAAAAAACAAATTAAAAAATAGCAATTTAGGATTTAAACAACATTTAAGTTTTAAACGAACATTATTTATTTACTTTCTTTCTTAGCCTTCGATGCGGCCGAAGATGCGGCTACCTTGGCCTTGGCCAGCAGGGGCGCCCAGTTGTAGTTGCGCCTGAGACCCTGGATGGTCATATAAAGCATCAGAATACATGACACTATGCAGACCAAAGCAAACGCGGCGATATACAGGCATGCCTTCATTATCATCACAGGTGCGTTGGTTCCTGCATCGTAAGATCTTTCGGTATGTCCGTCGCTGTACTTCCTCACTGTCTGGATCCAGCTTATCGAGGCGGCGCTTCCCATCATCATCGCCGACAGGGCGTAAGTAAACTTGCTGATACCCCTCAGAGTGCTGGACTCGGCCCTGGTTCTGGTAATGGTGTAGCCGTACGGACGCTCGGCGAAGATATAAACAGGTATCAGGATGATGAAGAATATGTTCCAGGCCCTGACCGCCCGTTTCTCGGCCTTGGCGCTCTTGACCCACGAACCATACTCATCCAGCGCCATCTTCTTTATATCCTTGAAATCCATCTTATTGATCCTGTCGAACTCTTTCCTGCACTCCTTTGCATGGGCAAGGGACTCGTCACGCCGCTCCTCTAAGTTTTTCCTGACATCCCTCGACTGAGCGGTATCGGCCTTGGCGGCATATTCGTCAGCAGCCTCCACCGCACTGGCATAATAGGACTTCTGCTCATAAAGAGACAACAGCTTATAATTTTTAGCACTCAGATTAGCATATTTGACAAAACCGGCCGGACTGTAGAGATCTTCGGGAGTAGTATCCCAGTTGAGAACAGTATCAGTTTCCTCCCAGTTCTCGACTGCTGCGACATTCTCCTGCCTGTTCTCCACGCTTTCCTGCTTCTGGTCCACTCTCCAGGAAAGGAAGGCCACCGTAAGTATCACACCGAGTATCACCTGCCACTGGAAGTTCCAGTGCCTTGTGGATGACCAGTCCAGAATCATCTCCAAATCCACAGTGCAGAACTTGAAATACTGGTCGTCCTTGTCCACCAGTGCCTTCTTGGCCATATTCAGCAGTTCCTGCATCCGGGCGGTCTCCTCTGCCGTCTCGGGATATGCGTCATCGATGCCTTTGGCAGTACCGGCCTGGGTTGTCACCGCCTGATAGAGATAGCCGTAAGCCTCGGCATTGGGGCTGTCGCTTTCCGACAGCTGCTTCACTTCCACGATGTCGAACGACAGATAGCCTTCGCGCATCGCTTTCTTCCTGTTCTTGGGAGCTTTTTTCTTTTTCCCGTCTTGTTTTTGAGCCATATTCGTAGGGTATTAGGTTTAACGCTTTCAAATATAGCAAAACGCAAGACGGCTCACGCGCCATCCTGTCAATATCTCGGGTCACTGGTTAAATACCCGGAAAACAAAGAAATACCAATACGTAAAATACGTATCAATACGTACATCACCGTCCTCTGAGCACCCTCTTGCGGTACTGCTGCGGAGACATCCCGTGCTTCTTGGAGAAGGCACGCCGGAAAGTGGAGACCGAGTTGAAACCTGACATCTCGGCCAACTGCTCGACCGACCAGTGTCCGGAGGGCTCGGCGAGCAGCCTCTCAGCCTCGGAGATACGGTGAGAGTTGATGTAGTCGTAGAATGTAGTGCCTACCTCCTGGTTGAGATAATTGGAGAGCGTAGTCCTGTTGGTTCCCAGTTCGGCCGCCAGTTCCGAGAGGGTAAGACGGGGAGAGCGGATAAAATAGCCGCTGGAGGCCAGTTCGTTCAACTTCAGGGCAAAATTCCACGAAGCGGCCGAGGAAGGCAGCAGATCCGCCCAGATGTCCTGTCCAGTCTGAGGTATGAAATAATAGGTATGGTAGGCCACTATGCCCCAGCTGACGGACAGAGAGATGTAATAGACAGCATCCAGGATATAGTCCAGCCTGGCCGACAGAAAGGTCCAAAGCACCAGATTGGGCAGGAAGAGGGCTATGCTCACCCACATCCAGCGGATATCCATGTGGGTAATGTCCGAACAGTTGTCCAGCAGCCTGCGCCTGTACTTTCTGGTCATCCTCAGCACAACGCACATGCATACTGCGGAGAATACCGAGGCGAAGACTACCTGCAGGCTGAACATCCAGTCATACGGCCATACTGCATACAGGATGGTCATGCCGACAAACGGTAATATCAGAAGCAGAAACTTGGGAATAGTTATGCGTCCCGGGGAGATAACCTCGAAGGCATATACCACATAGAGGGGAACGGCCCAGTTGTCCACCGATAGCAGGACCTTGTAAATATAGTCGTTGGAAGCAACATAAGGAAGAAGATACACGATGTCCTTGACAAGATATGCCGCATATACGGCAAGGATTATACCGGTAATCACCCTCAGCCGGTTCTTCTTGAACACACCCAGATACAGGGCCGCGGTCAAGGCGAAAAGGCCTGCCGCTATACCTTCTATCAACACCGTCACATATCCGTACATATCGCCTGTCTATTTAAAATCCCTACCTACCACTATCCTGAGAGCCCTGGGCAGGACCTCCAGATTCATCGGTGTAGTACCCACCACCTCCCCGTCTATCTCCACCCTGTCCGGCCTACGGGTGATGACCGTAACTCTGGAGGCTGTCTTATGGGTGACCTCTTTTATATTGTAGATTGTACCCTTGAAGAGCTGCTTGAACAGCAGCAGAAACTTGATTTTGGACACCTTGCGGGCGACCATCAGATTGACGAGTCCGTCATCGGCCACTGCATCCGGCACCTGCATCATCCCGCCGCCGCTGTATTTACCTATACCGAACGCTATGGAGAACATCTTCCCCGAGAAGAAGCTCCTACCGTCCACCACCACCTTCGTGGGAGTGCTCGTGCGGCTGACCAGAGCCTTGAATGCAGCCTTGACGTATGCCAGGTCCCCTGATTTTCCCTTGTCCTTGGAGGCATTGCACCTGAGACATATATTGGCATCCAGCCCTACTCCGGCCACATTCACCATATAGCGGACATTCCTTACACCGGCCTGGGAATACTCCACGCGGGCCACATCCTGCATCACTGTCCTTCCTTCCAGTACTGTTTCTATGGCCTTGCCGTAGTCCTTGGGAATCCTATACATCCTGGTCCAGTCATTGGCCGAACCGGCGGGAAGCACTGCCAGGGTTATCTCACTGACCGGCACCTCCTTCTGATGGAATATGCCGTTGACTATCTCGTGAAGAGTACCGTCGCCTCCTACTGATATGAAGTTGCGGAAGCCCCGCTTGAGGGAATATATAACCAGCTCGACTGCATGATAACGGTGCGTAGTAAACACTTCTTCAAATGGGAATCCCCTATCTTTCAACATATTGGACAGCAGAGGCCATTCCCTTGCGACCCTGCCTCCCCCGGCATTGGGGTTTATTACTGCAATCCAAGAACTGTCATTCATCTGTTTGATAAAAATTTTCGCGAAAATAATATTAATTATCGGTTGGATGAAAAGAATTTCTAATTTTGCAAATTCGCTTAAAAGATTAATATGGGTAAAATAATTGCTATCGCCAACCAGAAAGGAGGTGTCGGGAAGACCACCACTGCCATCAATCTCGCTGCCTCTCTGGCTGTTCTGGAAAAGAAGACACTGCTGATAGATGCAGATCCGCAGGCAAACACCACGTCCGGACTCGACTTCGACCCCGATTCTGACAACGGAAATACTCTGTATGAGGTGCTCATAGGTCAGAAACGGATATCCGAGGTAACACTTGACACAGAGATCAAGGATCTCAAGATAGTTCCGTCCCACATCAACCTGGTGGGTGCCGAAATCGAGCTCATCAACGAAGAGAATAAAGAACTGGCCATGAAACAGGCCATAAGCGAGGTTCTGGACCAGTACGAGTACGTTATCATAGACTGTCCTCCGTCCCTGGGCCTGATTACTGTCAACGGACTCACGGCCGCTGACTCAGTAATCATCCCCGTACAGACAGAATTCTTCGCCCTCGAGGGGCTGGGCAAGCTGCTGAACACCATCAAGCTCATCCAGACTCAGCTCAACCCCGGCCTGAAGATAGAGGGATTCCTGCTGACGATGTTTGACGGACGTCTCAGACTGGCCAACCAGGTAGTAGAGGATGTACGGCACCACTTCGGCAATATGGTATTCAACACTGTCATCCAGAGGAACGTCCGCCTGAGCGAAGCGCCCTCGCACGGCAAGCCGGTAATCCTGTACGACGCCATATCCGCCGGCACCAACAACTACCTCAACCTGGCCAAGGAGATAATCGCTAAAAACTCATAATAAGACATGTCAAATAAAAGAGCAGCACTAGGTAAGGGACTCGGAGCACTGATTTCCGGGCTGGACCAGACAGGAACGGCTCCGGCGGCGGGTACGGCTTCGGTACGGACTCCGGCCGCGGTTCCGGCACTTGCATCCATCAATGAGATACCAGTGGACAAGATTTCAGCCAATCCCTACCAGCCCCGCAGCAACTTCGATGAACAGGCGCTCGCCGAACTGACCGACTCCATCCGCCAACTGGGTATCATCCAGCCCATCACTGTACGTAAGATAGGTCTCCGCTACCAGATTATAAGTGGAGAACGCCGGTTCAAAGCTGCCAAAGCCGCCGGACTGGAGACTATTCCCGCCTATATTAAGGAGACCGATGACCAGGGCATGCTGGAAATGGCCATAGTGGAAAACATCCAGAGGGAGGATCTGGATGCTATAGAAGTGGCGCTCAGCTTCCAAAGGCTGATGGACGAATGCCATCTGACGCAGGATTCCATGGCTGACAAGGTAGGCAAGAAACGTGCTACGGTCGCCAACTACCTCCGTCTGCTCAAACTGCCAGCCGAGATTCAGGTATGCATCCGCGACAAGAAGATATCCATGGGACATGCAAAAGCCATTCTCTCCCTCACCGAGCCGGAAGTACAGCTTGGCCTCTGCGACGAGATTGTCCGCAAAGGGCTCTCTGTCAGAGCTGCCGAAGCAAAAGCCCAGGCCATCCTTAAAAAAGCTGCCGCACCGAACGAAGGTCAGAAAGAGGAGGAGAAACCGATGGCTGAGCTTCCGGACTCCTATTACAGAGTACTGGAAATAGTGGGCAAATATTTTGGAAACAACATAAGTCTCAAGAGATCAGAGCAAGGTAAAGGCAGCATCACGATCCAGTTCTCATCCGACGCAGAAGTGGAATCATTTTTGAAAGCGATAGAGGGAATTAACGAACAACACAGGTAAAAACAGGTGCGGAAGACAGTACTAATAGCATTGCTGCTCATTCTTCTACCAGCAGGCAGCCTATCGGCGCAGTTCGCCACAGGAGGACTGGGAGGAGGCTCATCATCCTCAGGCAGTTCATCGTCCTCCGACAGCACCTATCAGTCATACACCCTCAAACGCTATTTCAGTTCCCTGTCCCACAAGGACACTATGTCCATAGGCTGGATGCTGGGCGGCTCTGTGATTCTTCCGGGAACTGCCCAGATATACAACGGAGACTACTGGAAACTGCCGGTCATCTACGGCGGAATAGGCGGAATGCTGGGCGGAGGCTTCTACTACAACTCCCAGTTCAAAAAGACCGGAAGCGATTCGGACCGTATGGCCCGCAACCTGTTCTTTATAGGCGCTGCTGCCTTCTACTGGGGGCATCTGCTGGATGGAGCCGCCAGCTACAAATCCTACCGAAGCCATCTGCCGGGCAGGGCCACCATATACTCTGCCCTTCTGCCGGGACTGGGACAGATATACAACAAGGAATACTGGAAGCTGCCCATCTACTACGGCGGTCTGGCGGCCGCAGGTTACTTCTGGTACTACAACGACCTGCAATACAAGCGGTTTCAGGAGAACTACCGTCAGGCCACTACGCCAGGAGGCCATTACGAAGGCAGCCTGTCGGTCGAGAATCTCCAGTACTACAGGGACTACTACCGCCGTTACAGAGACTACTCCATAGTAGCTACAGTGGTAGTATACCTGCTTCAAGTCATAGATGCCGATGTCTTCGCGACCATGAATGAATTCGATGTCAACCAGAACATCAGCATGAACGTAGAGCCGGCCGTCATCGAGCCCCTGAACTACGAGTTTACAACCAATTACGCATCTGTCGTCCCGGCCGGAAGCGCTGTCGGGGTACAGATGAAATTCAAATTCTAATAAAAAGAGTTACGAGATGAAGAGAGTACTGACACTTATCCTATTGTCACTGAGCACACTTTCCCTCGCCGCAGCTGTGCCGGACGGCCCCGAAAAAGACGGCAAGCCTGCCAAGGACAGGCACAAATACACCATAACCCTGGGAGCCAACACCTTATCCAAGAAAAACCTTAAGAAAGAACGGGACTCTCTCCTGCGGGCCAACGCCCTGCGGCAGCTACAGATAGACAGCCTCTACCAGATAAACGAGAGCCTGTCCATGGAAGACGTGCCGGAAGCCGGCAGCAGTGACTCCATCAATCCAGGCTTCATCGAGATGACCGGCCTGAACGAGTTTGCCCCCACAGACACCGTTCCTGTATCCGTAGACTCCCTGCTCAGCCTCTGGTATCAGCGCAGGAACCTCAACCTTATGGAGATGGAGCCCTCGGACATAGACACCATCGTCATGACCTCAGATATTCCCGACTCCGTATACATCGACCGCCTCCAAAAGCTCAATTCCTTCATCTCCGTACCCTACAACAGCATCATCCGCAACCACATCATCTACTACACCCAGAGGATGCCGGACAAGATGGAGCGTATCCTGGGCCTGTCCGCCTACTACATACCCATCTTCGAGGAGATTTTCGACAAGTACGACCTGCCCCTGGAGCTCACCGCCATGGCCGTCATCGAATCCGCCCTCAACGCCAAGGCAGTATCCCGTGCCAGAGCCAAGGGCATGTGGCAGTTCATGTACTCCACCGCACGGCGCTACGGTCTGACCATCAATTCCTACGTCGACGAGCGGTTCGACCCCATAGCCTCGGCGGACGCAGCTGCAAGATACCTGCGGGACTCCTACCTCATCTTCGGTGACTGGAACCTCGCCATAGCCTCCTACAACTGCGGAGCCGGCAACGTCAACAAGGCAATCCGCCGCTCCGGAGGCTCCAAGGACTTCTGGGAGATCTACCCCTACCTGCCCCGCGAGACCCGCGGCTACGTCCCCTCCTTCTTCGCCGCCCTCTACGCCATGAAGTACTACAAGGAGCACAACCTCACTCCCGACTACATCCCCATGCCGCCGCATACAGACACCCTGAAGATCAACAAGATGCTCCACTTCGAGCAGATCGCCCACTACACCGGCGCCAGCATTGAGGAGCTCCGCACCCACAACCCCCAGTACCTCCACGACATCATCCCCGGCACCGAGAAAGAGTACATCCTCCAGCTCCCCTACCAGTACACCAACTCCTTCATCGACCACGAGGCCGAGATCTACGCCTACAACGACTCGGTGTATTTCAATCCCGCCGCCCTCAAGAAGATCCAGCAGGGAGTCTCTGCCGACGCAGCCCGCATCACTCACCGCGTCAAGAGCGGTGAGACCCTCAGTCATATCGCACTGCGCTACGGAGTATCGGTACGCAATATCCAGAGATGGAACGGCATCGGCACCCGCATCCGCGTAGGCCAGAGGTTGGTCATCTACACCAACAACCGCGGCCCTGCAGCCACGTCCTCCAAGAGCTCCGGCAGCAGCGCCAAGCCCGCCACTTCTGTATCCGACGGATATATAGTGTACACCGTCCGCTCCGGAGACAACCTCTGGGACATCTCCCGCAAGTTCAGCGGCGTGACCATGAACGACCTCATGGAACTCAACGGCCTGAGCAAGAACAGCAAGATCTACCCGGGCAAGAAGCTCCGCATCAAAAAGGCAGAGTAAGCTGGAGCCGCACGCCCAGGTCATCCCCTGCCGGGTCGTCGAAATACTTCGTCGCCGAGCATTTCAGGAAAATATTCAGCCATCTGACGGGTCTGTAAGTCACCACGGCATACAGGCCCGTTCCCTTGCCGTAGTATGCCGGCACGGAGAAAGTCCCGGGCGCGTCCCGCTCGTAGCAGTATATCCGAGCATCCCAGTCCTCGGCACAGAAGAGCGTGGCCCGCAGACTCACCCGCCACCTCCCCGAAGGCGAGGTATATCCCCCCTCCTGATAGACCAGTCCTCCGAAAGAGCTCCCGCCGGCACTGCTCCCCTCCAGCCGGGTGGAGGCCGCGAAGCCCGTCTCCCCGCCGAAACTGTACCCCAGGCGCAGCCGGAGCAGACGGGTCCCCCTTCCGTCATCATAGGTTCCGCTCACCTTGAGGAACAATGCGTGCGTCCCGGAGACAGTCCACCCGCACTCCACCGCCCCCTTCAGGGAGGAGGAAGGCTCCCGCACCCCGAACCTGGCCCAGGGAAAATGAGTGTATTCCAATGAGGCGGCGACCGTCACATCCCGGCAGGGCGACCAGCGGAGGGCAGCCGAGACCCCGTGCTCATTGTTCACATTGCTGCGGCAGTACGCTCCGGCATGAGTGGCGATGTAGCGGGGAGAATAGTAGCGGTAGAGCAGCGAAGCTTCCAGCGAGGAGGACAGCGGGCAGGCGGCTCCCGTGATGCCGGCAAAGGCCCCGCCGAAGTCCAGGGCCGCCTCCCCGAAGACCCGCAGCCCCCTGAGGGAGATGAGCCAGTCCAGGGAGGCATTGCCCCACCACCCGTCATAGCGCAGATGCTCGTTGTAATAGGAGGTGCGGCGGCCGTCCAGACGGTCGTAGCGGTAGACAGCGGCAGTGACTCCGGCCTTCAGCCAGGAGCAGCGCCAGGACACATTGCCACCCAAGACCTCTTCCCTCAGGGCATTCCTGGCCTCCCGGAGAGCGTCCGTATCGTGGATACCGTCCTCCGGCTTGGTGACGAAGTAATCCCCCTCGACCCTCGCATCCTGACCGTTATTGGAATAAAATACAGACGCTTCCACACCCTCCGGAAAGGCTACTGTCGCACCCGCTCCGTGAAAATAGCGGTTCTCGTCCGAGGAGGTATAGGGACGCACCCCCGCCTCCCGCCGGACCGCCGCCGAGGGAGAGGACAGGCCGGAGAGGGAGAAGGAGTTCCACAGCACCAGCCCCTGCCCGAAACGGAGGGAATAGTCCCCGACGACGGCCGACACCAGCCTCCAGCGTCCGTCCCGGGAGAGAGGCAGGTCCGCTGCACTGACGTGCACGGAGTAAAAATCCGGGAAGCCCTTCTCCCCCCGGTCGCTCTCCAAAGTCGCGCCGGCGGAGAAATGCTCCCCCAGTTCCATGCGGTACTTGGCATACAGCGGAACCGGCAGTCCATCCGCATCCTCCCCTTCCCTTTCCAGAAGGTATCTGGTCCTCAGGGTCAATCTGCCCGAGAAGCGCAGCGGCATCCTCCCTTCCTCCGGAAGTCCCCCGGCTCCCGTTCCGGCTCCGAAGGTCACGAACGACAGGATCTCCTCCACCGCGGCGGCGTCGAACCCGTCTACCAGAGCCAGCTCCCCGGCCGAGGCCACCGGTCCGAACTCCCGGCGGTACTCCAGCAGGCTGACCACCATGAACGGAGTCAGCAGAGGGAAGGCCTCCAGAGCCTCCCGGTCCGCTGTGCTGAGATCCAGCGGCCTGCGGGTCAATTCCATAAAATACTCCGCGAGAGCCTCGGGATCCCCTCCTCCGTCCTCGCACTGTGTCTCTATCAGGCGGACTATCCCGCCGGGCAGTTCCTGGGCCTCCAGAGGGCTGCCGGACAGCAACAAAAAAGCCGCCCCGAGAAGGGCGGCCCCTGATTTTATCACTGTCTTCCCTTCGTTTCTCCTGCACAACATGTTTATCTGATTTTAAGGTTGTCGTCTACATGGTCATTCGTCCACTTTGAACTTGTATTTTATCTCCCGCAGTTCTTTGTTGGCCTTCTCTATCTTCGAGGCCAGGTCCTGCTTGAAGGCTACGACTTTCTCCATGACGGCCGGATCGCCGGCGGCCAGGATCTGCGCGGCCAGGATGGCGGCGTTCTTGGCTCCGTCCAGAGCGACTGTCGCCACGGGTATGCCTGAGGGCATCTGCAGGATGGAGAGGATCGAGTCCCAGCCGTCGATGGAGTTGGAGGACTTGATCGGCACTCCTATCACGGGGACGGGAGTGTAAGCGGCGATGACACCCGGGAGATGGGCTGCTCCGCCGGCTCCAGCGATGATGACCTTGATGCCCCGCTCCTTCGCGGCAGTAGCGAACTGCATCACCTGTACGGGGACTCTGTGAGCCGAGAGGGCATTGATTTCAAAGGGTATTTCCATAGAATCGAGGAACTCCGCGGCAGCCTTCATCACCGGCATGTCCGAGGTGCTTCCCATGATGATAGATACGAGTGGTTTCATGTCTTGTTTCAGTTAGATTGTCCGATGGCAAATTTAATCAGAAAAAACGTCATTTCTCCATTTTTTGACGTACTTTTGCATCATGGACAGGATAAAACTTCACGACAAGCATTTCAAGCTTTTCATTCCCAATGAGAAGATAGAGGCGGCCATCCGTCAGACCGCCGGACGCATCAACAACGATTTCCGCGGCTGTACCGAGCCCCCCGTATTCCTGAGCGTGCTCAACGGCTCCTTCATGTTCACCGCCTCGCTCATGAAATACATCGACTTCCAGTGCGAGCTGTCATTCGTCAAGCTCTCCTCCTACTGCGGCACCGCCTCCACCGGCCAGGTCAAGCAGCTCATCGGAGTGTCCGACAGCCTCAGGGGCCGCCGCGTCATCATCGTGGAGGACATCGTGGACTCGGGCAAGACGATTACCGAGATGTACGCCATGCTCAAGGACATGGGCGTGGAGGACATCCGGGTCTGCACCCTCTTCCTCAAGCCTGCCGCCTACAAGGGTAGCGTCAGCATCGACTACCACGCCATGGAGATAGGCAACGAGTTCATCGTCGGCTTCGGCCTGGACTACGACCAGCTCGGACGGCAGTACCCCGACATCTACATCGTCGACTAACCTTTTAACATCAGATACACATCATGAAATACTACATTCTTTTCGGTCCTCCGGGAGCCGGCAAAGGCACCCAGGCCAAACAGATCGTCGAGAAATACCATTATCTTCACCTCTCCACCGGAGACCTCCTGCGTCAGGAGATGGCCGCCGGCACCGAGCTCGGCAAGAAAGCCGCTGAGCTCATCAACCGCGGTGACCTCGTACCCGACGAGGTGGTCGAGGGCATGATCCGCAACAAGATAGCCTCCAACCGGGACGTAGCCGGCTTCCTCTTCGACGGCTTCCCCCGCACCATCGCCCAGGCCGAGGCCCTCGACGCCATGCTCACCGAGTTCGGCGGCAAGGTCGACGCAGTCCTCTCCCTCACCCTCCCCGATGAGCTCGTCTACGAGCGCATCCTGCACCGCGCCCAGATCGAGGGCCGCAAGGACGACACCGACCGCAGCATCATCGAGAACCGCATAGCCACTTACCACGACAAGACCGAGCCCCTGATCACCTACTACAAGGGCCACGGCAACTACCGCGAGATCGAGGGCAACGACACCATAGAGAATGTCTTCGCAGCCCTCTGCGGCATACTCGACGAGTAAAACGGATATATCCGCTTAAGAGACGCAGACCGGCGCGGACCGCTCAACTGGTGCCGCGCCGGTTTTATTATTCTACCTTCCAGCCTTCGATACGGCGGGTCGCAGTGGAAAAATTGATTCCTACCTTGAAGATTTTACGGCCTTTATCGGATATGAAAGGCCATTCGTACCCCTTGGACACTATCTGATCCAGAGCATTGTCCGGGTCCTTGTCCCGCTTGAGCTCGATAACGTAAACGTATTTTTCTGTCTGTATCAGGATATCGATGCGGCCATTTGAAGTATGACGCTCCACCTCCACCCGCTGGCCCAGCAGCTTGAGGAAGACATACATCGTGTTCTGCATGTACAGTTCGGCCTTGCCCTGGACCTGGTAGTCGTTGTCGGCCAGGAAAGCCTTCAGACGCTGCAGGAACATTTCTATGTCACCCTCACGCAGGTCCTTGGCGAAACGGTTCACAGAAAATTCCGACACCTCTTCCTCCTTCGGGATGTACAGCTGCGCCAGGCTCTCCGTGAAGCCGTTCTCCACCTCCTTATTGGGATAGCCGAGCAGGTACTCGTCGGTATCGCGGAAGTACTCCTTGATAGTCAGGTAGCCGGTCTGGTAGAGCAGGGTCACGGGTGAGATATGTTCGGCGTTGGTGCCGGTGAGTATCTGCGGACGAACGTGGTCGAGTGTAAGTTCATTTAGATTGAGGTTTTCCCTCATCAGATAAGACACTAAGAACGAAGGGGTAGCCGTTGCATACCAGTACTCACCGAACTCTCTGTCCGCAAGAGCTGTCAACAGACTGTAAGGATTATACATACCAGTGCACTCCGAACAGAATCTATAACCGTCATAAAGCTGCTTTAATCTATCATAGCAATCTTCTGTGTCCAGTCCATGCGCTGCTGCCATTTCACAGACTCCTTCGTTCAGATACTCTTTCAGTTCTTTCTCTGATATACCGCATATTGAAGCGTATTTCCGGCTCATCGAGATATCACGCAGGTTGTTTAATCCACTGAATATACTCATGTGCCCGATCCGCGACACCCCGGTCAGAAATCCGAAGCGGATCTTGTCATCCTGCGTCTTTATTACACTGTAAAATCCCTGCAAGGTGCTGCGGAAATAATCCCGGAGTTCCTTATTTCCAAGATTATCCACTATCGGCTTCTCGTATTCATCCACCAGTACCACCACCTTGCATCCTGTACGACGTGCAGCGCATGTGATTACCTCATCGAAACGGGTCGCAAACGTCTGATACACATTCTTCACGCCATAGAGTGCCTCCCACTCCGCAAGTACTTGAGACAGCTTGTTGTCCAAGTCCTCCCGTGTATTGTATGACGCCCCTCCAAGATCCAGCCTGAGCACAGGATGCACTTTCCACTCCTTCTCCAGCCTCTCAACAGCCAATCCCCCGAACAATTCCTTTCTCCCCCGGAAATAAGCCTCCATCGTAGACAGCAGCAGACTCTTCCCGAACCTCCGCGGACGGCTCAGGAAATAATACTTTCCCTCATCGGCCAAGCGGAAGACATACTCCGTCTTGTCCACATACACATATCCGCCCGTGCGGATCTCCTCGAATGTCTGTACTCCTATCGGATATTTCAGCATAAGCGTTCCTCCTCTGATTTGTCAAGGCAAAGTTAATCATTCCGGCGGAAAATAAAAATCCCTCAATGAGTGATGATTTTCGAAAAAAACGTCACTCATTGAGGGATTCCTGCAATAACGTGAGTTCGAAATAAAGTTAAATCTAAGTCATTAATTACTTGGAAAATAGCGGTAAAAGTATTAAATTTAAAGTATCAAAAAACAAACATAAAACTCTTACCGCTATGATCACAGAGGACAAAGTTATTTAAATTTTCTACATGGCCGACGAATACAGCAAGGAATTTTCAAAAGTCAGGCAGAAATACTCCCTCGAAGAGGGACGGAATGACGGCAAACGCCGCAGGAACAAGCTCAACCGCCACATGCGGCACCTGTTTCCCGTCCTCTCCTCCTACAGCCGCTTCGTGGAACTGGAAAAAGAAGTGGCCCTCTGCCTGGCATTGTTCATCAAGGACGTGCTTCTGGGCAAGTGCACCGGCATCAGCTTCACGGACTCGACGGCACTGAGAGTGTGCCACATCAAACGCATGCACTCGCACCGTACTTTATCCGGCCTGGCCCAGAAAGGAAAGACCACCATGGGATGGTTCTATGGCTTCAAGCTGCACCTGATTATCAACGACCGCGGAGAAATACTCAATTTCATGATTACACCCGGTAATACCGATGACCGCGAGCCGCTCAGGAACGAGCGCTACGTGCAGGACATCAGGGGCAAGCTCTGCGGGGACCGGGGATATATCGGCAAGGCCCTTTTCGAGATGCTCTTCATCAACGGAATACAGCTCGTCACGCGCGTGCGCAACAATATGAGGAACATGCTCATGCGTGCGGAGGACAAGATTCTGCTGCGCAAGAGGGCCGTCATTGAGACCGTCAACGACGAGCTGAAGAACATCGCACAGATAGAGCACTCCAGGCACCGCTCTTTCAACAACTTCATTGTCAACATTCTCTCGGCTATCGCTGCTTATTGTTTCTTCCCCAAAAAGCCATCGGTGGACGTCACTTTTATCAATGACGGACAACTGGTCCTATTCTAAATTATCTCGAACTCACGTTAACGAACGTTATTTTTGGATATCATATTGTACACTTTTATGGCGTATTTGCACTGATTAGTAATCCGTCACTTATTGCTTTTGAGAAAATCAGTCACTATATTTTTTATTGTCTCCTGGGACTGATGCGCATGAACTACGGCAATAATAACTATGTCATCCCCGTCTATCATATAGTAAACAATATTGGGCTGCAATACCAGATGACGTACCTCCACACCGGTTCCGAATCCTAAAGACTCGGCCAGTTCAAAATCTTTTACACCTATTCCTGGAAAATACTTAAGCTGTTCTACTTTTTCTGTTATTCTGTGAAATGTCTGTAGGGCGACATTCTCTCCGAAATTATACTCCACATACTCCAGCACAGACTTGAACAACCGCTCGCCCAACCTAGACCATACTATTTCCATCCCATTTCCATCGATATATTTTTCACAAGTTGAGAATGGGATACACTTCTGCCGGCCCGATGTTCGGACATCGCATACTCAGCCATAGTTGAAAGGATATCATGCGGAACGATATCTGCGAATTCATCTCCGGCAAATCTGTTATACACAATCATCGGCTCTTGAACCTGCCGGACATCACTCTCCTCAATGTCTTGGGAACTGGAATATGTACTGTCCTTTTTCTTCATATCTTATTTTTGCACAAATCTACACATTCCTCCGCAATTCTCCAAGCACTTCCACCACTTCTTTAATCCCGACCGAATAAATCCCTGGTATACACCTTGTTCCTCACATCATCCAGACACCGGTCATAGCGGTTCGCGATGATGGCCTGAGAACGCAGCTTGAACTCCGGCAGGTCGTTCACCACCACGCTCCCGAAGAACGTACTGCCGTCCTCCTGCGTCGGCTCGTAGATGATGATTCTCTCGCCGGCATCCTTCTTGCGGATCAGGGCGTTCGAGAAGCCACTGTCCACGATGCTGTTGAACACAGCAACCAGGATCATGATGTAGCCTATCAGGCCGTACTCGTGCGGGGGCAACAGACGCGCCAGCACAAGGCTAAACATTCTCCACCGAATCTCCAAGCACTTCCCTCATCCACAACTTCAGGTCGCAATACATCTTACGGGTTCTTAAAACTGAAGCGGGAGATATGCCGGAGCTGGATTTTTCCTCCTCCTCCTCAGAGCCGAAAAGCATAGTAAATCCGTTGGACTCATAAAAGCGTATCACATTGGGAGTGTTTATCGCATCCACTACCAGGTATCTGCACATTCCTACGTTTGAAGGATGGATACAGAGCCATTTGATGTAGTCTATCACCTGCGAGCCGATGCCTAAGCCTCTGAAACTGCTATCGACACCCAACCGACCGATAAGCAAAGCGGGATATGAACGTTTACGTTTAGTGTTTGGAATTTTCCGCTGCAGCCTGTTTTTTATATGGCCGGGAACGGACATCATATCTATACTGTAATTGCACAGCGAGAACATTGAGACGACATCACACATTCCGTCGTCAGTGATAAACACGAAATTCCTGGAAAGCATCTCGCTCCCGTACAGTAATGCTTCGTTGTGAAAATAATCGTCTATTTCTTTATTGCCGCATAGAAAAACATTGACATCTATGTCATCTGTCAAGGCGACACTAACGCAATGCTCCCTCAGATTGAAATTCTCCCGCCTCATGCTTTCTCACATTTTCAGAAGTTGTTCTCTGTTTTAACTTTGCTGCGAATCTTCTTGATTTCTCCTGAAACCGTTCCAGTTCATCGAAAAAATCCTCTGGCAAATCAACAGAAGGCAGTCTGTCCACCCTCTCCTTCGCCTCCAGGAACCGCCTTGCCGACTCTCCGGTCAACACAGGGGTACATACATTTCCTAATATTGCCATCTTACTATGATTTTTGATTTCCTGACAAAAGTACAAATTCCATTGCAATTCTCCAAGCACTTCCACCACTTCTTTAATCCCGACCGAACAAATCCCTGGTATACACCTTATTCCTCTCATCATCCAGACACCGGTCATAGCGGTTCGCGATGATGGCCTGCGAACGCCGCTTGAACTCCGCCAGGTCGTTGACCACCACGCTCCCGAAGAACGTGCTGCCGTCCTCCAGCGTAGGCTCGTAGATGATGATCGTAGCGCCCTTCGCCTTGATGCGCTTCATGACGCCCTGAATCGAGCTCTGACGGAAGTTGTCGCTGCCCGTCTTCATCGTAAGCCTGTACACGCCGATGACCGTCTCGTGCTCCTTCGAGGCGTCCCACCCGCCGTCGTACTCGTGAGCCCCGGCCATCCGCAGCACCTGGCCCGCAATGAAGTCCTTCCTCGTGCGGTTGCTCTCCACTATCGCTGTCATCATGTTCTGGGGCACGTTCTCGTAGTTCGCCAGAAGCTGCTTCGTGTCCTTGGGGAGGCAGTACCCGCCGTAGCCGAAGGACGGGTTGTTGTAATGAGTACCGATCCGCGGGTCCAGGCCGATGCCCTCGATGATGGCAGATGAGTCCAAGCCCTTGACCTCGGCATAGGTGTCCAGCTCGTTGAAGTAGCTCACACCGTGCACCAGGCACGACTCGCGGTGGCTCAAACCGCCTTCATAACTCTCCTTCAGGAGCACTAGCTCCTTCACTCGGTAACTCTCTTGTTCTTTCATGACTTTTGTTTTGGTGTCCAACTTTTTTGGTACACCTCACTTTGTGAGAATATTTTGCTAGTGAGACAAATTTTAACTAGCTTTGCGTCAATGAAAACGACTCAATGTGCCGTCTCTTCGCAAGATACGGCACATCTTATTTTACCCCGAACACATCCTCGGGATGGGTGCCGAAGGGCTCGATATGGACGACTATGTCGTAGACCTCGGGGATGCTTTCCCGGATATTCTGCTCTATCTGGTTGGAGAGGGCGTGGGCCTGATTGAGGGTCATGTCGCCGTCGGCCTCCACGTCCAGGGTTATCATGTACTTGCCGCCGATGCTGCGGGAACGGACGCGGTGGGGGTTGCTGATGCCGTCGACCTTGCTTATGGCGTCGAATATCTTCTGGTAGACCGATACGTCCTTGACTCCGTCCATGAGCTCGACATTGGAGTCCATGAATATCCTGATGGCCGAGCGGATGATGAACAGGCTCACCAGCAGGGCCGTCACCGAATCCAGAACCGGCATATCCAGGATGAACGAGAAGAACAGGCCGGCCAGGACGCTCAGCGAGATGATCATGTCGTTGCGCATATTAACCCCGTTGGCCACCAGCATGGAAGAGCCGGTGCGCTTCCCCACCCTGGTCTGATACAGCGAGAGGAGCAGCTTGCACACTATCGAGAATACGGTCACGTATATGGCCACCGCTCCGGGCATCACCCTCTCCTCATGGGAGAAAAGATGCTCCACCGCAGAGATCAGCATCTCCGCCCCGGCGAAGAATATCAGCATCGAGAGTATCTTGGTGGCTATTGACTCCGCCTTGGCATAGCCGTAGACATATTTCTTGTTGGGACGCCGGCCCATGACCCTGGCCGCCACTATCATCACTATGGACACAGCCACATCCGACGCGGAATCGATACCGTCGCCGACCACCGCGAAGCTCCCGCTTATCAGACCGGCCACGATCTTAGCCACCGAGAGCAGACCGTTGCCGACGATACTGACATACGACGCCGCCAGTATCTGCCTCTCCACCGATTTATGACTGTCCTTTCCCATATTCTGTACAAGCCCGCAAATATACTCTACCTGCAGAACAAATCCAAAGCCCCGGATATAATCTGCGCAAGTGCGCTCAAAAATCCCATTTCTGCAGATTATGAAATTATATTTTGCGCAAATGGCCTGTGTGGATATATTTGCACGCAGATAAAAACGCGGATATGATTAAAATGACAATAAGAATATCGGCGGCACTCCTGCTGGCCGCCATGATTTTCTCCTGCGGCGGCAGGACTACGGACGGAGAGAGTGTCGGGATGCGGTACGCCCGGTACCTGAGCATCTCCGACTGCGGCGGCTACACTGTGGCCGACATCACCAACCCCTGGGACACCACCCGTCTCCTGCACCGCTACATCCTCGTACCGCAGGACTCTCCCCTGCCTCAGGACATACCGCAGGGCACGCTCGTCCGCACCCCCATTGACCGCATCATCGTCTACTCCTCGGTACATGCCTCAATCATAGACGCCCTCGGAGCCTCCGACCGCATAGCCGGAGTCTGCGAGCCGGAGTACATGACCTGCCGGGCCGTGCTTGACGGCGTGGCCGAAGGGCGCATCACCGACTGCGGCAGCTCCGTTTCTCCCAGCATCGAGCGGATAGCCGGAGCCGGCGGGCAGGTGATCATCGCCTCCCCGTTCCAGAACGGCAGCTACGGGGCGGCCGGCAAGCTGGGGATTCCCATCATCGAGGCGGCTGACTACATGGAGAACGACCCTCTGGGCCGCACCGAATGGATCCGGCTCTTCGGCCTGCTGCTCGACTGTACCGACCGGGCCGACTCCCTCTTCCGGGCAGCCGAGACCGGATACAACAGCATCAGGGACAGCGTCGCCAGGCACATCCGGGACAACGGCGCACACCGTCCCACCCTCCTGGCCGAGCGCAAGTACGGAGCCTCCTGGGACGTTCCCGGCGGAGCCAGCTACATGGTCCGCATCTACACCGACGCAGGAGCCGACTACATCTTCAGCGGCACCACTACTTCCGCCAATGTCAACATGTCCTTTGAGAATGTCCTCCGCGAGGGCATCGACGCCGATATCTGGGTCCTCAAATACTGGAGCCCCCGGCCCATAACCTACGCCTCCCTCGAAGCCGAATACAGCCTCTACTCCCGGTTCAAAGCATTCCAGAACCGACAGGTCTACGGCTGCAACACCTACTCCTCCACCTACTACGACGACATAGTCCTCCACCCCTCATGGATACTCGAGGACCTGGCCGCCATCTTCCATCCAGACCTCTTCCCCGGCCATGAGCCGCGCTACTTCAAGTCCCTGTAGGACAGCAGCTGAGATACCGCCTGCGAGATGCAGGAGACCGTAACCGGAGCGGCCGCCGGAGCACCTGAGACCTCCAGGCAGGTCGGTGAGAGACAGCGGACACAGGGTATGCCCTCAGCCGGAAGCACCGGAGTGAAGCCGTTGCGGGCCAGGGCATTGGCCATCCAGCGGGCCGTAAGGCTGTCTCCGTCCACTCCGACCTCGGGCCCCGAGACTCCTGTCGAGAGCTGACCCGAGCGCACGTCGAAATTCATCCCGCGCCGCCCGAAGAACGCCTTCAGGCTCCCGTCCAGCACCAGGTCCTCCGGAGAGCCGGAGACTACCGGAGCGTCACCCGAGGGCAAGAGCAGCAGCCGGTCCGAGAATATCAGCGCATTGTCTATATCGTGGGTGGAGAGCAGCACCGCCTTGCCCTGCCTGCGGGCCGTATCGTGCAGCAGCGACATGGTCTCTATCCGGCTGGCCACATCCAGGAAAGCCGTCGGCTCATCCAGCACGATGACCGGACACTCCTGAGCCAGGGCCTTGGCTATCATCGTCCTCTGCCGCTCCCCGTCCGAAAGTTCCGAGACGTAGGAGTCCGCCTTGTGCGCGATACCCACCGCGGACATCGCCTCCGACACCACCTCCCGGTCCCGCTCTCCCAGCCGCCCGAAGAAACCGGTATGAGGCTGTCGTCCCAGGGCCACCAGCTCCCGGACCGTAAGTCCTCCGGCATTGGTCCTCTCAGTGAGCACTACCCCCACTGTCAATGCCAGCTCATGGGAAGAATACTCCGGCAGTTCCCGCCCGAACACCCGCACGGTCCCGCTTACAGCCGGCTGGAATCCGCACAGGGTCCGCAGCAGCGTCGACTTGCCCGCCCCGTTCAGCCCTATCAGCGAGGTCAGTTCCCCGCGGCGCAGGACGAAATTCACCCGCGGATGCACCGTCTTCCAGCCTTCCTTCCGTCCGCAGCGGTATCCGATGGAGAGGCCGGAGGCTTCCAGCGCAGGAGAAATATTTGAAAGGTCAGTACTCATGCTCAATTGAAATATTGGATGCTCTTACGGTTGACTATGACGTATATGATCACCGGCGCTCCGAACAGCGGAGTCACCGCATTCAGCGGCAGCAGCATCCCCGTCCCGGGTATCACCGTCAGCATATTGCAGGCCAGGGCAATGCAGGCGCCGGAAAGGGCTGTCGCCGGTACCAGCACGCGGTGATCCGAGGTCCCCAGCAGCAACCGGGCAATATGGGGCACGGCCAGGCCGATGAAGGATATGGGGCCGCAGAAGGCCGTCACCACGGCTGTCATCAGACCGGTGCAGACCAGCACGTGGATACGCGCGGCCCGGACGTTGACTCCCAGGTTGGCGGCGTATTTCTCCCCCAGCAGCAGGGCATTGAGCGGCTTGACCAGCAGCAGGGCCCAGACCAGACCGGCACAGGCGGCCGCAGAGAAGAAAGGCAGCTGGGCTGAGGAAACCGAGGAGAAATCCCCCATCCCCCACATCACGAACTGCCGCACCTTGTCGGCCGAGGCATAGTAATTCAATATGGAAATGCAGGAGGACACCAGGTAGCCGACCATGATACCGATGATCAGCAGCATCACATTGCTGCCCACCCTCCTGGAGAAGAATACGATAACTCCCAGAATGGCGCAGGCCCCGGCCATCGCTCCGGCCACCGTGGCCATGTATCCGCCGAAAGAGCCTACGGTGCCTCCTAAGGCAAGCATTATCAGGGCTACGCCCAGATTGGCCCCGTCACTGATTCCCAGGATGGACGGCCCGGCCAGGGGATTGTGGAAGAGGGTCTGCAGCAGCAGGCCGCTCACGGCTAGGGCCGCTCCCGCCAGCAGGGCCGTAGCGGCCTGGGGCAGACGCGAGCCGGTGAGGATGATGCTCCAGGCCGGATTGTCCCCTCCGCCTCCCAGGAGGATGTCCAGCACCTCCCCCGGAGGAATCGGCACCGCTCCGTAGAAGAGATTGCCCGCCGCCAGCAGCACCAGCAGCGGCAGCAGCACCAGATATATCCGCCTCTTCCTACTGTCCATTGGCCCTGCGTTTTTTCCTGGCCGCTTTCTTTAGCCTCCGCAGTCTTTCCCTGGCGACCAGTCCCCGGAATTTGCGGCCGTAGATAATTCCGCAGATATAGCGGAAGATGATGATTACCAGGAACAGCAGCAGTATGGAGGATTCATAGAAAAGTCTCTGCGAGATGGTTTCCCTTGCCGTAATCTCCTCCGTATCCATACGGAAAGTACGCCCCACATCATCAGGAGAGAACCTCCACCCGGCCCATTTCTTGACGACTATACCGTTATGGATAAGCATCACTCCTCCATTGGATCTGAGCATCGACACCAGCGTCTTGCTGTCACCGTACACCATGGTCCGGCCGATATCCGGATGCCCGGCTGCAATGGAGTCTATCACCGGATTCATTACCGGAACAGCCGCCCGTGAGATACCGCCGTAGAAAGTAATGGTATCCATACATGCATCCATATTCTCCCAGTAGTCCCCGCTCAGTCTGTCCGGCTCGAGTACCACAAATATGAATACCGGCACTTCGGAATTAATCAGGTCCTCCGTCACTATCTCGCCGTCGGCAGTAGAAAGGGTCATATCGAAAAGCAGGTCGCTCTCATCACCCAGGTACTGTGACTCTGTACTCACATAGGTCCAGGACGTATCCGGCAGATGATCCAAATCGAAATACTCCTGGCGTCCGTCCTTCTCATAGATAAAGACCGTCTCGAAGTTGTCGCTGTCGGTAATGTCGTTCAGGCGGGCGGAAAGATTGGTCCCGACACGGAAATGGCCGTATTCCACAAGCGGTATGTTGATATAGGAATACAGCACGCAGGTCAGGGCCAGGACACCGTAGGTCCCCAGAAAGGCCCACTCCGCCACAGGCGGGGCCACTGGCTTGAAACGCTTGCGGAACATGAATATAGGTACAATGCATGCGGTAAGGCCCACATTCTTAATAAAAGTCTCCCACATCGTCAGATGCACTGCCTCACCGAAGCATCCACACTCATCGATTCCGCCGTAAAGAGCAAGGAAAAAAGTCAGTATGGTAAAGAACAGAGTCATAACCAGGCCAGCCCAGGAAGCCACCCTCATCCGCACGCACATGAATACCGCGATACCTATCATGAACTCTATCAGAGACAGGACCATCCCGAACTCAGTTGATCCGAATTCCAGAAAATCCAGATGCAGGGTTCTCAGGTATTCGTCCACTATCAGTCCGGTCCCCACAGGATCCGTCAGCTTGAAGAACCCTGAGAGGATGAATGTCACGCCAAAACACAGGCGCAGCAGGAACATCAGCAGTCTAAGAAATCTCATAACACTCTCTTTATCCGTTCAAACACTTCCTCCGCAGAAGACATCTGCCCGTTTCCATCCGCACAGTCCACTCTCTGGAAATCCCGGTCCCTCCGGCAAAGGCGCAGATATACCTCACGGACTCTTCTTTGAAAATCCATATCCGCCTCGTGTATGTCCTGACGGCCGTGAAGATACTCCCGGTCACCGCCCACACGCTGAACCGCCAGCCTGTCTCCGACAAACGAAAGAGGAACATCCAGAAAAATATTCAGATCCGGACGGGGTATCCCGTAAATCTCATACTCGGTCCTCAGAATCCAGTCCTCAAGGGCGGCAGACTCATCCTCAGAGGCCAGCTTGGCGCACTGAAAGGCGATGTTTGAATAGACATACCGGTCCAGGATCACCGTCCGTCCCTCCTGAAGCCAGCGTCGGATCAGAACGGAGGCATCCCGCCGGTCCTCAGCAAAAAGCAGGGCCACTATCATGGGATGGACATCCTCGATCCGGCCGAACTCACCTCTGAGGAAGCGGGCGATCATGTCTCCCACTACAGGTGCGTCAAACCTTGGAAAATGCAGGTACTCGGGTTCCTGCCCGGAATGCCGGGCCAGATACTCCCGTACATTGGCCACCTGGGTGGATTTGCCGGAACCGTCGAGACCTTCTATTACTATAAGCATAAAGTCCGATTTTGATGAAACTTTGCAAATGTACAAAATTATAAGCTATATTTGTGTTTTAATCACACTACGTCATGCTTACATCGATTTCACCCATCGACGGGAGGTACTACAGACAGGTCCGGGACCTTTCCTCCTACTATTCCGAATTTGCCCTCATAAGATACAGAGTCCGAGTGGAGATAGAGTACTTCATCGCCCTGTGCGAACTGCCTCTGCCCCAGCTGAAGGACTTCGACCGCAGCCTCTTTGACAACCTGCGCGGCATCTACCGCGACATGACCGAGGACGAGGCCGCCGAGATCAAGGAGATAGAGAAGACCACCAACCATGACGTCAAGGCGGTGGAATATTTCATAAAGAGGCGTTTCGGCGCAATGGGCATCCCTCCCCGCTACAAGGAGTTCGTCCATTTCGGCCTCACATCCCAGGACATCAACAACACCGCGGTGCCCCTCAGCCTGATGGAGGGCATCCAGGACGTCTATCTGCCCCAGCTCTACGAGGTGCTCAACACCCTGGACGGCATGGCCGAGGAGTGGAAGGACATCCCCATGCTGGCCCATACCCACGGACAGCCCGCCTCCCCCACCCGCCTGGGCAAGGAGATAGCCGTATTCACGGCCAGACTGCGGGAACAGCAGAAGATGCTCCTGGCAGTGCCGTTCTCGGCCAAGTTCGGCGGAGCCACCGGCAACTTCAACGCCCACTTCGCCGCATACCCGGACATCGACTGGAACGCTTTCGCAGTGGATTTCGTAGAAGACCGCCTCGGGCTGAAACGCTCATGGCCCACTACCCAGATCGAGCACTATGACAACACCGCGGCTCTCTTCGACGCCCTCAAGCGCATCAACAACATCCTGGTGGACCTCTGCCGCGATATATGGACCTACATCTCGATGGAGTACTTCAAGCAGAAGATCAAGGAAGGCGAGGTCGGATCCTCCGCCATGCCCCACAAGGTCAACCCGATAGACTTCGAGAACGCCGAGGGCAACTTCCTGATGGCCAACGCCGTCTGCGAGTTCCTCGCCTCCAAGCTCCCCATCTCCCGCCTCCAGAGGGACCTGACCGACTCCACCACCCTGCGCAACGTCGGAGTGCCTATTGCGCACACCATCATTGCCCTCAAGTCCCTCAAGAAAGGCCTGGACAAACTGATTCTCAACCGCGACGCCCTGGAGCGCGACCTCAACGACAACTGGGAGGTAGTCGCCGAGGGCATCCAGACCATCCTCCGACGCGAGGGTTATCCCAACCCCTACGAGACCCTCAAGGCCCTCACCCGTACGGGACAGGCCGTATCGGACCGCACCATCCGCGAGTTCATCGACTCACTCGACATAGCCGAGTCCGTAAAGGACGAGCTGCGCCGCCTCACACCTTTTAATTATACAGGAAGATGAGAAAACATACCTTCATCCTGAGTCTCGCCGCCGTACTGACCTTCATTATCCCGGCCGGAATCCTCCGCGCACAGGCTCCCGGCTATGACGACTATTTCACTGGCGAGCGCCTCCGCATCGACTTCATCCTGGCCGGCAACGCCTCGGAGCAGCACGCATACCTGGCCGGTCTCAGGAAAGAATGTGCCTGGGCCGGATCCCATGCATCCCTGATCGACCCGTTCCGCTACGGCGAGTATATGTTCGAGGCCTGGTCGGGAGAGACACTGATATACTCCAAGGGTTTCTCCACCCTCTTCCAGGAATGGAGGACCACAGCCGAGGCCCGCGAGGTATCCAAGGCATACACCCAGGCCGTCTGGATGCCATTCCCCAAGGACGATATCCGCATCACCCTATCCGAGAGAGTAAAGGCCACCGGTGAGTTCCGCGAGATATTTTCCTGCAGCATCGACCCGGAGGATGCCCTTATCAGCCGCGAGGCCGCTCCTGAATACACAGTAACGCCCCTGCTCACCTCCGGAGACATGGAGCACAAGGTGGACCTGCTCTTCGTCGCCGAAGGCTACACCGCAGACCAGATGGACCAGTTCCACCGCGACTGCCGCAAGTTCATGGAGTACCTTTTCTCCATGGAGCCATACAAGTCCCGCAAGAGCGACTTCAACGTCACCGCCGTGGACGTCGTATCCCCCGAACAGGGCACCGACATCCCCAATCAGGATATCTGGAAGCACACCGGCCTCAACTCGCACTTCTACACCTTTTATATAGACCGCTACCTGACCATCACCGACCACAAGTCGATAGCCGACAACGTAGCCGGCGCCCCCTTTGACGCGCTCTTCATAGTAGTCAATGAGGAGAAATACGGCGGCGGAGGCATCTACAACTCCTACGCCCTGGGCACTGCCGGCAACGAACAGTCCTACCAGGTGTTCATCCATGAGTTCGGCCACAGTTTCGCCGGACTGGGAGACGAGTACTACTCCTCCGAAGTGGCCTACGAGAACTTCTACAACCTCGAGACCGAGCCCTGGGAGCCCAACATCACCACCCTCGTGAATTTCGGCAGCAAGTGGAAGGATATGATCGACTCGGGCGAATGGCCGGAGGACCAGGTAGGTATCTACGAAGGCGGCGGATACATGGCCAAGGGCGTGTACCGTCCCAGGGAGGACTGCCGCATGCACACCAACACAGCTCCGGACTTCTGCCCCGTCTGCCGGAGGGCCATCGGCCGTATGATCGACTACTACTGCAGATAGATGAATATAAGGCCATACCGCTATTATCTGATAGACCTGGACAGGACCCTGTGGGACTTTGACCGCAATTCGGAGCATGCCATAGGCCTGCTGATTTCCCGTACCCCGGAGCTTCTCCGGGCAGTTCAGGAAAAAGAAGGGTGCGGGGAAGATTCCATGCACCGTTTCTTTATGCGTTATGACGTACTCAACCACCGGCTCTGGGCCATGTACGAAAGCGGGAAAATGACAAAGGAGGACCTGCGGTGGAAGCGGTTCCACGAAGCATTCCGATGGTACGGAATAGAGAACGAGGCCCTGTCCAGGAATTTCGGGGAACAATATCTGGAACAGATGGTCCACGAGACAGCCCTCATGCCCGGTGCCCGGGAGATGCTGGAGAGCATCCGTAAAGCAGGCGGCAGAATGGCCATCCTGAGCAACGGTTTCAAGGAAGTCCAGTACCGGAAACTGAGAGGGGCCGGTATAGACGGCTATTTCCAGGCAGTGGTCGTCTCGGAGGAGGCCGGGTGCCTCAAACCCAGACCGGGCATATTCGCCCGCGCGGTCGAGGTCCTTTCAGGCATGGACAGAAACGGAAATCCGGAGAGGTGGAGGGAGGTCAAAAGCTTAAGCCTAATGATAGGAGACGACCCCGTGAATGACATTCTGGGAGCCCAGGTTTTCGGCATCGACCAATATTATTTCAATCATAAGAGAATAAAATCATTGTCCCGCCCAACCTACGAAGCCGCGGATCTCCCCGTTTTTCTCCCCGAAAAAACAAGTTTCCGCGAGTAACAGACCTGTCAGAAATAGTTTGATCTTTTTCATGTAGGTAGAAATTAGTGTTAATAATTATGGTTAATAAAAAAGTACGCAAAATAAACCAAAAAAATCTTAATTGCCAAAGGAAAAGAGCGGAAATTAAACAGGTTACTCGCGGTAACTGCCAGTGCTTTCGCACAGGACATCACAGTTACCGGTACAGTTACGGACGCCGCCACCGGCGAAGGGATAGTAGGAGCATCTGTAGTGCTCAAGGGCAGTACCACCCAGTACGCCATGACTGACGACACTGGTGCTTATACCCTGACTGTCCCCGCAGACGGTATTCTGGAAGTCACATTCCTGGGCTACACCACACAGGAAGTGTCTGTAAACGGACGCAGCACCATCAACATCGCTCTTGAGATGGAATCCGAGACTCTGGACGATGTGATCGTGGTTGCCTACGGTACAGCCACCAAGGAGTCTCTGACCGGTGCGGTTTCGACCGTAAGGTCCGACGCCATCGAGAAGAGGCCCATCTCCTCCGCCACAGCAGCCCTCGAGGGAACTGTAGCCGGTGTGATGATCAATAACTCCTACGGCGAGCCCGGTTCCGACCCCAGCATCCGTATCCGCGGATTCAACTCCATCTCCGGAGACAACTCCCCTCTGATCGTGCTCGACGGTGTGCCCATGGGCGGTAACATCTCTGACATCAACCCCGCCGACATCGCGTCGATCTCCGTGCTGAAGGACGCCTCGTCCGCAGCCCTCTACGGTAACCGCGCTGCAAACGGAGTCGTGATGATCACCACCAAGGCCGGAAACATCGGTGAGGACAGGCTGACCGTCAACCTCTCCACTACCCACGGTTTCTACAACAGAGGTATCGAGGAGTATGACAGACTTGACTCCAAGGAGTACATGGAAGCTTTCTACTCCGCTATCAGAAACGGTCTGTACACTGCAAACCCCGATAAATACGGCAGTTACACCGCTGCTCACGCTGATGCGGTAGCCGGTGTGATGTCATCCCTCGGAGAGAGCTACAACATCTTCAACAAGAGCTGGGACGAGCTGTACGATCAGAACGGAAAGCTGACTCCCGGCACCGAGATTCTCCCCGGCATCGCAGGCGACCTCGACTGGTATGAGCCCATGGAGCGCCTCGGCTACAGGCAGGAGTACAACCTCAACGCCAGCGGCGGTACCAAGAAGACCTCGTACTTCATGTCTGTAGGTTACAACAACGACAAAGGCTTCATCAAGTGGTCGGACGGTGAGCGTCTCACCGGTAGGGCCAACGTAACCGTACAGCCTGTGAAATGGCTGAAGGTCGGTGCCAACATCGCCGGTTCCCACCAGATCTACCACAGTATGACAGCTGACTCGGACAACTCCGCCAACTACAAGAACCCCTTCATGTTCGCCCGTGGAATGGCCCCCATCTATCCCGTCCACCTGCACGATATGACCACAGGTGAGTTCCTGTACGACGAGAACGGTGACCTGCAGTATGACGGCGGCTCCGAGTACGGACGTCCTCAGAACAACGAGCGTCACGTGATCTGGGAGTACGAGCTGGACCAGTCCGTATCCTACAGGACCACTGTCAACGCCACCGCTTTCGCAGAGATCACCTTCCTCAAGGACTTCAAGTTCAGAATCAACGGTGACCTCAGCAACCGCAACACCCTGGGCCAGGAGTACGACAACTCCACCATCGGTAACGGTAAGGGCCTCGGCCGTATGAGCCAGTCTGAATACATGTACAAGAACTACACCTTCCAGCAGCAGCTGACATGGAACAGGGACTTCGGCAAGCACAATGTGGACGTCCTCCTGGCCCATGAGAACTACTGGTACAGATACAACTACACATACCTGTTCAAGCAGGAGGAGAAGTTCGCCGGCATGATGAAGCTCAGCAACTTCACCACCATGAACACCATGAACGGATACGACGCCAACTACCGCACCGAGAGTTACCTCGGCCGTCTGAAGTACAACTACAACGATACCTACTTCATCGAGGGTTCCCTCAGGTTCGACGGTTCGTCCCGCTTCTACAGCGAGAACCGCTGGGGTAGTTTCTGGTCAGTGGGTGCCAGCTGGGTAATCAGCAACGAGCCCTGGATGAAGAACGTAGACTGGATCGACATGCTGAAACTCCGTGCAGCTTACGGTGAGGTAGGTCAGGACGCCGGCGCAGGCTACTACGCATGGCAGGCCCTCTATACCTCTACCCAGAACGGTCTCGCGGGTGCAGCCTATAAGAACCAGCTCGCAGCCTACGACATCAGCTGGGAGACCTCCCAGTCCGCATCCGTAGCTCTTGAGGCACGCCTGTTCAACAGGTGGAACATCACCGCCGAGTTCTTCACCAAGACGTCGAAGGACCTGCTCTACGACGTGACCCTGCCTATGTCCATGGGTTCCACAAGCACCGGTTCATCCAACCCGAGCCAGACCATGAACTTCGGTTCAGTGGCCAACGTCGGATTCGAGCTCTCTACAGACGTGGACATCATCCGCTCCCAGAACTGGTTGTGGAATGTGGGCATCAACCTCACTACCCTGAAGAACACCATCCTCGAACTGCCCGACCAGTATGCTGAGGAAGGACAGGTATCCGGCACCAAGAAATACATGGTAGGCCACGGTATCTACGACTTCTGGATGTACCAGTATCAGGGCATCGACCTCGCAGACGGACACGCCCTCTTCACCTTCAACTCTGATGACTACTATATCGAGGACGCCTCTTTCTCCGGAAACGGTCCCGAGACTCAGCCCAAGGATGACAAGGGTGAAGACAAGACTCTTGCTGAAGAAGGATACAGAATCGTAGACGGAAAGGTTTATGCCACCAGCGTAACCTACGCTGAGAAAGACTGGTCCGGCAGCGCCATTCCTGACGCATTCGGTTCGTTCAGCACCTCGCTGAAGTGGAAGAACTTCACTCTCTCCGCCATGGCCACATGGCAGATAGGAGGTCTGATTCTCGACTACTCCTACTCCGGCATGATGGGTACCAGCACCAGCCCCGGTTCCATGCACGTGGACAACCTGAAGGCCTGGACTCCCGACAACATGGGAACTGGAGTCAGCACCGCCTACTACCCTGCTCTGAACACCAACTACAACTCGGAGAACTACACCACATCAGACTTCTTCCTGATCGACGCCAGCTACTTCGTACTGAAGAACATCACCCTCAGCTACGACCTGCCCCGCAACGTCGTCCAGAAGATGAACCTCTCCGGCCTGTCCATCTCAGTATCCTGCGACAACGCCGTAACTCTCACCAGACGTAAGGGTATGAACCCCCAGCAGTCCTTCAACGGTCTGAACTACAACGCTTACGTTCCTGCCAGGATTTTCGCTGTAGGCCTCAACCTCAAATTCTAACGTGTCTGAAAACTAACATTTAAACATCGATACAATGAAAACGATATACAAAGTTTTACTTTCAGTATCCGTAGCGGCCGTGTGCTGGTCCTGCTCCAAGGACTACCTGGACACCAACCCTTCGTCCTCCACTTCTGCCGCAACCATCTTCGAGAATACTGAAAACGCAAAGCTGGCTGTAAACGGTATCGCCAGGATCATGACCTCCCAGCACCTCAGCACACAGGGTTTCTGCGGCGAGGGTACCATCAAGTACATGTTCGGTGAGTTCCCCGGCGAGAACTACTCCATCCCCAACCTGACAGGATGGGCCACCGTGCTCAACAATGAGTACATCACCAGGAACACATCTTCTTACACCTACTATCCCTGGTTCTACTACTACATGATGATCACCAACGCCAACGAGATCCTCCGCAACATAGACGCCGCAGAGGGTCCTCAGGCCGAGAAGGACTTCCTGAAGGCTCAGACCCTCACTTTCAGGGCCTACGCCTACACCATGCTGGTGCAGCTCTACTGCTACAGATGGGCTGATTCCAACAACGGAACCGCAGTGTCCAAACTGAACAACGGACTCGTCCTCAGGACCGTCGAGAACATGGACAGCACCGACGTGGCCCTCTCCTCTTCCGGAGAAGTGTACGCGCTGATCTACGATGACCTGCAGACAGCCGTGGACCTGTTCACCTCCTCCGGTATGGACCGTGGAGCTGACGAGATCTGGCTGCCCAACATCGACGTAGCCAACGCCACCTGGGCAAGAGCAGCCCTCGCAAGAGAGGACTGGGCTACCGCAGCCGAGAAAGCAGCTCTCGCCATGGCCGACTATCCCCTCATGACCAACGACGAGTACCTCGCCGGCTTCCATGCCCCCAACCAGGAGTGGATCTTCGGCAGCTTCGGAGGCTCTGAGGAGAACCTCTACTACTACAGCTACTTCGCATACGTAGCCTACGATGCAGGTTCAAGCCGCGTACGTAGTTATCCCAGCTGCATCAGCAAGGAGCTCTACGAGGCTATTCCCGAGACCGACCTCCGCAAGGGCATGTTCCTCCGTCCCAACGGACCCGAGGACTACAGCCAGTCCAACGGAAAGCTGACCAATGATGATCTGATTGCCGAGTACAAGGCCAAGTATCCCACCATCACAGAGGCCCACAACCTGTACGCCTACAACCAGCTCAAGGTGTCCGTAGCCGGCACCCCCGGTATCGGTTACCTGAACCACTTCCGTACAGCCGAGATGATGCTGATTCTCGCCGAAGCCAACTGGCATCTCAGCAACTACGAGGCTGCCCGCGGCTACCTCAATGCACTTACCCGTGACAGCGGCAGGGATCCTCAGTACAACTGCACCGCAGACGGAGCTGAGCTTCTCGATGAGATCAAGCTCTACTGGGACATCGAGATGTTCCTCGAGGGCTTCGACTGGTTCAACAAGAAGAGATGGAACGAGGGGCTCGTAAGACACGACTTCTCCGAGGGCGGTAACTTCAACAGCCTGATGGCCAATGACAGAGGTCCTGAGTTCGGAAACAGATGGACCTACGTTACCCCTGAGAGGGAGATTCAGTACAACAGGGCTCTCCAGTCCGAATCTGCTGAATAACCAATAGTCTGATCCTACATATTTAAAAACCAAGGGTGGCCGCACGTGAGCGCAGCCACCCTTTTATATTTAATCTTCAAAAAATTACAGAAGCTCGTCCATCAGCCGGTCGAGGTCGCGGCGCTCCTTCTTGGTAGGGCGTCCGGTTCCCCGGTCGCGGCGGATGTAGACAGTCTCGAAGGGAGCGTTGAGTTTGTCCAGCTCCTCCTGAGGGGTGATGTCCTCCGCGAACTCTGGAACGAGCTTGGCCCCGACCCGGTTGCCTATCGGCACTATGACCCGATACTGGAAGTGCACGCTGCCCTTGCGCACCGAGACGGTGTCCCCTGCCTTGATGTCCCTGGAAGCCTTGGCCTCCGCCCCGTTGACACTGACCTTACCGCTGCGGCAGGCGTCGGCCGCCTCCGTGCGGGTCTTGTAGACGCGGATGGACCAGAGAAATTTGTCTATGCGTACCTGCTGCTCCATCACCCTACTCCTTTATATAACTGTCCTTCTCCTCGGGTCTGCCGATGTACACTTCCATCAGACGGGTGCCGGCCGTGATGGCCGAGAGGACGAAGTCGGACATGGCGGCGGGTATCAGCACCCACTCCCCGCGCAGCAGAGGAGTAGGCTGCGACGAGTCCGAGGGAGTGATCACCGCCTCACCCTCCAGGCAGCAGTAGAGCAGGAAACTCTCGTAGCGGTCGGGCCATACCCGGAGCGGGTCGGTCAACTGCAGTTCGTTGGCAGTAAAATATTTGCACTCGACTAGTTTCTTCGAAAGAGCGTTTCCGCAGGCGGGAACAAAGCCGGAGCCGTCGTACTTCCGGTAATCGATGCAGGTCAGGGCCAGGTCCACGTGCATCTGGCGGGCGGTCGCGGGGTTATTCTCCCGGCCCCAGTCGTAGATGCGGTAGGTCACGTCGGAGAGCTGCTGGATCTCGGCTATCACCAGCCCGCCTCCGGCCGAGTGGACGGTACCGGCTTCGATGAAGAAGAAGTCGCCCTTCCTGGGAGTCACTACGTTCAGCACCTCCTCGAGGGTCCCGGCAGCGCAGCGGTCCAGGAACTCGCGGGCATCCAGATCCTTGTTGAATCCCATGTATATCCGGGCCGTCGGGTCAGCCTCGAGGACGTACCAGGCCTCGGTCTTGCCATAGGAGTTGTGCCGGTCGAAGGCCGTCTCGTCGTCAGGATGCACCTGGACGGAGAGCCGCTCCTGGATATCGAGCAGCTTGACCAGGATGGGAAACTCGTTGCCGAAGCGCTTGTAGTTGTCCTCTCCCACTATCTCGTCCATGTAGGTCTCGATGACGTCGAAGAGCGGGTTGTCCTCCAGCCAGCCGCTTTCTATCACCGAGCTGTCATCCTCGAAGCCGGATACCTCCCAGCTCTCGCCTATCACGGCGTCGGGGTCGAAGGGCTTGTGAAACTGAGCGGCCAGACGGCGGCCTCCCCAGACGCGCTCCTTGGGCTGGGGTATGAACTTAATGGGATATATCGCCTTTTTCATTGTAACTCTTGTTTTTTGCGGGTATGTATTTATTGATCAGTCCTATGCCTGCTACCAGCACGATGGCCGAGACAGCCACCATGATATATGCCGCAGTCTCTCCGAAGACAGACTGGATATTCTCCTGGGTGACCTCCTCCACTCCGAAGAGAGCCGCGGCGGCGATGGCCATGACATTGTTCAGCGAGTGCAGCCCGATTACTGTCCATAGGCTGCGCGTCCTGTAATAGAGCCAGCCGAAGAAGCAGCCCATGGCGAAGGCCGGAAGGGCCTGCCAGGGATTGAGGTGGGCTATGCCGAAGAGCACTGACGACCAGAGTATCGCCCACCACGGGTCCATACGGCGGGACAGGCCGATAAGGATAATTCCGCGGAACAGGAACTCCTCCAGCAGCGGAGCCAGGACACCCATCGTCAGCAGATTGACGACCAGCTTCATCCCGTATATCTGACTCAAGGCCTGACGGAACCACTCGGGCATCTCCCGGCCCTCGGGCAGACAGCTCAGCAAGATTATCACCGCCAGCATGACTATGATCACCAGAGGAATGAAGGCCCACAGGCGCATGCCTCCGAGACAAGGGCGGTTCAGACGGATCTCATCGTATTCCGGCTGCCCTTCCTTCAGCGGGTCGTTCAGCCTCCGCAATCCTTTCCAGTAAAGGTAGAGCAATGGCAGGACGTAGGACAGGGCATAGGACAGCGGCATCGTGAGATTCTGAGTGTCCTGTAACTGAAAGATACCGAGAATCAGGCCCAGCAGCATGGAGGCGGCCAGCTGCCCCAGCACGAAGAGGAAAAGCACCAGCCAGGCCTGCTTCAGGTCCGGGAGGGAATATGTCAGAGTTCTAAGCATGTTCTGTCAGGGTTTTTCAAAAATTTTTCAAAGATACACAATTAATGATAACTTTGCGTCCATGGAAGAAGAAGTACAGCAGCAACCGCAGGAACAGCAGCCGGAGCAACCGACTGAACCGCGAAGACATAAAAGAAAGTTCGTGAGAGCCCTCACGAACAAATACGTTATCGTCACCTTCATCTTCATGGTGATAGTCCTCTTCGTGGACCGCAACAACCTCATCCGCTGGGCAGGGGACTACCTCGAGGTTCTGCGCCAGGAGAGGGTCATCCGCCAGTACCACCGGGACATCGAGGCTCTGGACGGCAAGCTGGACCAACTGACATCGGACCGGGACTCCCTTGAGAAATTCGCCCGCGAGCAGTACTACTTCCAGCGGGAGGACGAGGAAGTGTTTATTGTCGATTGAACTGGGTCATGGTCCGCTCTATGCCGGCCAGCCCGAAGGACTTGACTGCCTCCACCGCCCTCTCCCTTATCTCAGGAAGCTGCTTCTCCTCCTCCTCGTCCCATTTTCCCAGGACGAAATCCACCTGCGGGCCACGTCCCACGTGCGAGCCGATACCTACACGCAGGCGCGGATAATCCTGAGTTCCCAGCATCTCCGCTATGTTGGCCAAGCCGTTGTGGCCGCCGGCACTTCCGCCCTTACGCATACGCATCGTGCCGAACGGCAGGTTCATGTCGTCCGCTATCACCAGCAGGTTCTCCACAGGGATGTTCTTCTTATCCAGCCAGTAGGCCACTGCCTTGCCGCTCAGGTTCATGTAGGTCGAGGGCTTGAGCAGGACAAAGGTGCGGCCCTTGAGCCGGATCTCCGCCATGTCGCCGTAACGGACTGTCGTAAAAAGAGTATTGGACGCCTGAGCCCAGGTGTCCAATACCGAAAATCCCATATTGTGGCGGGTACCGACATATTCGTACCCGATATTTCCCAATCCGACTATGAGATATGTCATGAGCGGGATAATTACTCAGCTGCGGGTGCTGCCTCCTCTGCGGGTGCCTCCTCCTCAGCTGCACCGGCCATGGCGGCACGGGTGTGCTTAACTGTGCAGACACCTGTAGTCTTGGGGCTTACGATCTGGATGCCCTCGTAAGAGAGGTCACCGGCTGTGATCTGCTTGCCGAGCTTGAGGTTGGTGATGTCGATGTCGAGTACATCGGGTATCTGGTCGGGCAGACCGCATACCCTGAGCTTGCGGGCCTCGATGAGGAGCTTACCGCCGGCCTTCACTCCGGCGCAGTTGCCGAAGATGTTCAGAGGCACGTTGATGGTCACGGGCTTGTCAGCCGAGATAGCCAGGAAGTCAGCATGGATGGTATTGTCAGTTACAGGGTGGAACTGAAGCTCGTGAAGGATAGCCAGATAGTTCTTGCCATCGATGTCGAGGTCCACGATGTAGCTGTTGGGAGTGTGGGTGAGAGCCTTGAGGTCTCTTGCATCTACAGAGAAGAGAACGTTCTCGATTCCGTTGCCGTAGAGATTGCAGGGTACCTGACCCTCTCTGCGGATGCTCTTGGTGAGCGACTTACGGCCCTTAGTCCTGGCCGTACCATGTAAGGCAATGTGTTTCATGATATTAATTTAAAAAGTGTTACTCAGTCCGGGCTTTCCGGACCCCATTGCACCAAAAGCCTGATGGCTTTTAGGGGTGGCAAAAGTAATCAAATTTTCAAGTTTGGCAAAAAATTTGTATCTTGCACGGACGAATTAACAACATTTTAGATTAATTTTTATGGAAAAGAAATGGAGATGCACCGTATGCGGTTACGTGCACACTGGAGACAACCCTCCTGAAAAATGCCCCCTCTGCAAGGCCCCCGCAAGCAAGTTTGTAGAGATTAAGGAAAACGCCAATGAGATATCATGGGCCGACGGCCACACCCTCGGAGTGGCCAAAGGCTGCGACCAGGAAATATGGGAAGGCCTGCAGGCTCACTTCGCAGGCGAATGCTCTGAAGTAGGTATGTACATCGCAATGAGCCGTCAGGCCGACAGGGAAGGCTATCCCGAGATCGCCGAGGCTTACCGCCGTATCGCCTACGAGGAGGCCGACCATGCAGCCAGGTTCGCAGAGCTTCTCGGAGAGGTCGTATGGGACACCAAGACCAACCTCGAGAAAAGAATGCACGCAGAGGCCGACGCCTGCGCCGACAAGAAGCGCATCGCTACCAAGGCAAAGCAGCTCAACCTCGACGCCATCCACGACACCGTACACGAGATGTGCAAGGACGAGGCGCGTCACGGCCAGGCCTTCGAGGGTCTGTACAAGAGATTCTTCGGCGAGAAGAAGTAACGGACGGCAGGAGTCTACCGTACCATCCGCACGGCCTGATTCCAGGCCAGGGTCCGGTAGTAATCATCCAGGTAAGAGTTTTCGGGATTGGGCACGTAGGTGCTCAGTCCCGAAAATGTTTTTATATCGAACTGGTTGTGTCCGCCTATACGGAATTCCTCAGTACTGAGCCGATAAGGGACTGCCGCTTCCAGTGCGGATGTGAAGGTGCTGTACTGCTCGGGAGTCGCCAGACGGCTCATCAGGTCCCCAAGGTCATAGAACCAGTGCTTATTGCGCCTGAAATATCCTTGGATACTGCTCATATCCAGAGAGGCCACGGCATCCCGCCCGGAAGCGGCGATATCCGCGCAGGCAGTTGCAAGCCGCTCCAGAGAACGGGTATCCACCAGGGCAATAGTAGCACCGTCGTCGATGTAGTGTTCGTAATACTTGCGGCACACACTTTCAAGAGCCTGACGGTCACCTTTCATCAGATCCTCCGTTATAGAAGCATACGGCATGCCCTCTGCTAGAATCTCGGCTGCTGAGCCCAGGAAGTAATCACATTTCTCCCGCACCTCATAGGCTACTTCCACCCCACCCATAAGACATGCGTCGAAGACTATATAGGAATACCGCATAGGCAGGGCCTCCGCCAGTGTCTTTATATCCATCTCACTGCTGCCGTCACTTCCGAAAGACTTGACATACGCGGCAAACGGATCTTCCTCCACGCTCATGGGTATGACCATTCCGTCATCGGACATACTGACCGGATTACTGTAATAGCCCTCCGGCAGCCAGCCCGTACCATGAGACCAAAGTACCAGCCCGGCATTTTCCGAAGGAAACAGCTCTGCGGCATAAGAAAGTACGGCATTCATCACCGAGTCTGACATGGAGTTCTGGTCCTCTTCATACTCCACCAGCACCTCCTCATACACTTCTCCGGGACGGCCCGCACTCAGCCTGATCAGCTTTGGTGTCTCACCACGGATATCGGTATAAACCAGCAGGACATCGCCATTACCCTCGTTAAAGAACTCCGGAAGGTATCCATCCTTGATGTCTTCCAGATTCTTACGGGCAAAGGATTCCAGGTCATTGTCAGCTGCCATATAGATAAGTACTGTCTTTCCTATCTTCATCTCAGGTCCTTGAACCTGTTCACATGAGACTGTCAGGGCTACTGCCGCTGCTACCGGGAACAAGACGGCCATGATTTTCTTCAATACATTCATCTTTTTCATCTTTTCTCCAGAAACTGGAGACAAATATAGAATTAATTTGCTATTTTTGTATTTATTCAAAACACTTACGGTATGAAAACAGACAACCTATTCACATTTCTGGGCGGAGTACTCGTAGGAGCCGCCGTAGCGATCCTCTTCGCACCCGAGTCAGGCGAGGAGACACGCAGGAAGATCAAGGACACCTTCGACAAAGAGTACCAGGGCCTCAAGGACAAGATCAACAGCCTCGAGAGCCGCGCCAAGGCAGCAGCCGACGCATACGCTTCGGCCAAGGCCGGTGCCGATAACGGAGCCATTCCCGAATAATGCCCGGAGATGGAGAACCAGACACCGAACAGCAACAATCCCCTCGGAGACCTCTTCTCGTCCATCAAGTGCTACATCGACCTGCGCATTGACGAGATAAAGCTGGCCCTGGCCGAGAACCTGGCGAAGATATTCAGCAGAATCATTTTCTTCTTCCTGCTGTTCATCCTCGTCGGAGTAGTCCTCGGCATAGCGGCTGCCGCGCTTTCATCCTGGTTTACCGTACTGGTGGGCAACAGGACAGCCGGTCTGCTGATTACTGCCGGCATCTTTCTCCTGCTGATTCTGGCACTGTTCCTCTTCAAGGACCGGTTCCTGATCAACAGTCCACTGAGAATGTTTTTACGAATGTTTTTCGACGACAGGAAAAATGGAAAAGGACAATAGAATCTCAGACTACCGCAACATCCGGAACCTCGAGGAGCTGCAGTACTGCCGCAGGCTCCTGTCCTCCCGCATCGACCATCAGGAGATCATGGTCCTGTACAAGCTGCGCTGCGTGTGGGAATTCATCTCCCCTTCCAACCTCCTGGACATGGGCTGCAAGGCCATAGCCTCGCACAGCCCCTCCTTCAACATACTCTACAGGACCGTGGATTTCATCCGCAACCTGGCCAAGGGAAGGAGGAAAAAAGAAATCTAGCAGACGGACAGTTCTATGAGGATCATCGTCGCCGGAGCCGGAGAGATTGGCAGTCATCTTGCCAAGATGCTGAGCATGGAGTACCACGAGATTACGGTTATCTCCCCAGACCCCGAGAGTCTGGAGGACCTGGCCAGTGACTCGGACATAGTGACGGTAGTGGGACGTCCCACTTCCATCGAGACTCTGGTCCAGGCCGGAACAGGCAGTGCGGATCTCTTCATCGCCGTCAATCCTGACTCGGAGCAGGACATCAACATAGTCTCCGCGGCTCTGGCAAAAAAGCTGGGAGCCAAGAAGGTTACGGCCCGTATCAACAACGAGGAGTACCAGAAGAACGACAACAGAATCATCTTTACCGACCTCGGCATAGATTCTCTTTTCTATCCGGAGAAAATCGCCGCCACTGAGATAGTCAACCTGCTGAAACAGAACAATGCCTCCGAGTTCATGAACTACTCGCACGGCAAGCTTCAACTCATCGTCTACCGTCTGGAAGAGTGCTCTCCGATGGTGGACCGCACAGTCGCCGAACTGCGCGAGAGGACTCAGAACCTCTTCCGCTCGGTAGCCATCTCACGCGACGGCAGGACCATCATACCCAAGAGCGCCACACGCTTCAAACTGGGCGATGTGGTCTATCTAGTCTCCAAGAAAGAGGGTATGGAGCAGGCTCTGTCGCTGTCCGGCAAACCCAAGGTATCGGTACGCAACCTGATGATTCTGGGCGGAGGCCGCATCGGAGAGATGGTGGCCCGCTCCATGGAGAAACAGGCCGAGAACATCAAGCTCATAGAGCTCAGGCCGGACAGGTGCGCCCATCTGTCCGAGGCCCTGGACAGGACTCTGGTCATCAACGGGGACGGCCGCAACTCCGACCTCCTCATGCAGGAGGGACTGAAGGACATGAAGGCCTTCGTCGCCGTTACCAGCAGTTCCGAGACCAATATCCTCTCCTGCGTGGTGGCCAAGCGCATGGGCATACCCAAAGTAATAGCCGAGGTGGAGAACTTCGAGTATATAAAACTGGCCGAGGAGATGGGTGTGGACTCCGTCATCAACAAGAAACTCATCACGGCCGGCAAGATATTCCGCTTCACTCTCTCCAACAAGGTCCGCTCCATCAAGGTCCTCAACGGAACCGACGCAGTGGTCCTCGAATTCATAGTAAATACCAACAGTAAAATAACCACGGGCAGGCTCAAGGAGCTGAACTTCCCCGAGGAAGCCATCATCGGAGGCTATGTCAGGGGCAACGAGAGCTTCATCGCCGACAGCGAGAGCACCATCCGGCCATACGATCAGGTCGTGGTGTTCGCCAACCCTGACGCCGTGGACAAAGTCGACAAATTCTTTTTATAATACTAATTTTATCTAACACAACAACAGTAATGATACAGTTTAAATTTCCCGTTTCGGGCAAGACCCGCACCGAACATGACCTGCTCGGATACAAGGAAGTTCCCGCTGAGGCCCTTTTCGGCATCCAGACTCTGAGATGCATTGAGAACTTTGATATCAGCAACTATCATCTCTGCGACTATCCGGAGTTCATCAAGGCCTTCGGTATCGTGAAGATGGCTGCCATCAAGGCCAACCACAAGCTCGGTCTGGTCAGCGACCAGGTCAAGGACGCAGTAGTAGAGGCCTGCCAGGAGCTCATCGACGGCAAGCACCTCGAGTTCTTCCCCATCGACATGGTTCAGGGCGGAGCCGGCACCAGCATGAACATGAACGCCAATGAGGTAATCGCCAACCGCGCCCTCGAGCTCATGGGTCATCAGAGAGGCGAGTACCAGTACTGCCATCCCAACGACCACATCAACATGGCCCAGTCCACCAACGACGCCTACCCCAGCGCCATGCATCTCGGACTGTACTTCATCAACGAGAAGGTGCAGGCAGCCCTCAAGGAGCTGATCAAGGCCTTCGACGACAAGAAGAAAGAGTTCGCCAACATCATCAAGATGGGCCGTACCCAGCTGCAGGACGCAGTGCCCATGACCCTCGGACAGTCTTTCGGAGCCTTCGCAGACGCCATGAGGCATGAGGCCGCAAGACTGCAGAAAGCCGCCGACGAGTTCCTCTACACCAACATGGGAGCCACCGCCATCGGCACCGGCATCACCGCCGAACCCAACTACGCCAAGTACTGCACCGAGTATCTCCGCGAGATCTCAGGCCTGGACATCAAGCTCTCCAGGAACCTGATCGAGGCCACACACGACACCTCGTGCATGGTAGCCTACTCCTCGGCTCTGAAGTCCATCGCCATCCGCCTCTCGAAGATATGCAACGACCTGCGTCTGATGTCCTCCGGTCCCCGTACAGGTATCGAGGAGATCAAGCTGCCTCCCAAGCAGCCCGGCTCGTCCATCATGCCCGGAAAGGTCAACCCCGTTATCCCCGAGGTGGTCAACCAGGTATGCTTCAAGGTCATCGGCAACGACTTCGCCGTAACCATGGCTTCCGAGGCCGCCCAGCTCGAGCTCAACGTAATGGAGCCCGTGATGGTAGAGTCCCTCGTAGAGTCAGCCACATGGATGACCCGCGCGTTCACCACCCTGCGCGTAGAGTGCATCGAGGGCATCAAGGCCAACAAGAAACACTGCGAGGAGCAGGTTAAGCACAGTATCGGTATCGTTACAGCCCTCAAGCCCTACATCGGCTACTCCAACTGCACCGAGATCGCCAAGGAGGCCCTCGAGTCCGGAAGAAGCGTATATGACCTCGTACTGGAGCGCAACCTCCTGACCAAGAAACAGCTCGACGTGATTCTGAATCCCAAGAACATGATTCATCCGAGCATGATCGCCGACATCAAAAAGAATGACTGACACCTGCGGTGACTGCCCACTGCCCCCGGAGCCCGAAACCGGCATCCAGACGCAGGACAAGTCCCAGAAATGAGAAACGGTACCCTGCCCCGTATGTGGGCAGGGTATTTTTTATTTCGAAATCCTTGAAGGACGGGAACACATTTCCGGCCCCGCCCCATACCACGGCCCCGTGACTGCCGTGGATTCTCTGCCGCAGCTCGACCTGAGCCGAAAGCAGATTCCTGTCCCGGTAACGTCCCTGGTAATATCCTCTTAGCCTGACATCTCCTCCGGCCTCAGGCCATACTGTCCACGGTGCGGACGCGGAATGTATCTGTCCATAGATATCGGTGGCCAGAACACCTCCATCCCATAGAGGACAGAAGAAATCGGCCGTCAGTTCTGTCCTGGAAAAGGGTCTGAGACCTGTGACCGAGAGATGCACGCTCTGCTGGAGGGCCAGAAAAACCCCTCGTTCAGGCTCACTGCGGCTGTCCCTGGTATCCAGGTCGAAACGGACGCCGACACCGGCATAACCGGTACTCAGAGGCTGACCCTCCAGCAGTTCAGGTTCTGACAGTTCGGAAACATAATAACCGGAATAGGAAAGAAAAACACCGGCCAGTATCCTGTCACCGCGCCGATATAGCATATCCGCCCTCGCCCGGACCCGGTGACTGACCAGCCTCCCTGGCTCACCGTCTTCCGAAGCCATCTCATATCCCAGGCCCCAGAAATGCCTGGGAGCGTAAATATAAGCTGCCGAATACTCCACCTGCATCGTTCCCGTATGGGAAATCCACTTGCCCGTCAGGGCCAGAGCCGATGACATGTTGGTTGAAAGCATCGCCACTGCTCCGATGGTTGAGAGCGGAATCAGGGTATCCGCGGCCGTATGGTACGAACCGGTGAAGCCGCCCATTGCCACAAACTCAGTCTCACGGGTGTACATCACACCGAATACAGGCAGAGCCTTGAATCCGGAAGATGTGAAGGAAGGATGACGCCTCGGATGCAGTTTATAATAACGGTCCACCGTATCTTTCACGCGGGCCGCAGCCGCCGAATCCAGCACCTGGCCGTCCGCACTGATGACAGCGCCGTAGCAAAGCAGGATAAACAGGACTATACACCTGACAGCCGACCGCAGCATGACCGGATCAGTTGATCAACTGAAAATTGTCCATCCATAGAGTATTGCCGAGACCTCCGAAGAAGGCCTCACCGCTGGATGATGATATCCATATTATAATATGTGTGGGGGTCTGGTCTGCTTCAGCCCAGCCTTTCTCCTTTATAGGGACTATCTTGCCCCTGCTGTTTTTGCAATAGTAGACTATATCCCCGTTCTTGAGGCCCATTTCAGGCATGAAATCCTCCTCGGAGCTGATGTCACCGTAGCAGATTTCCAGGGTCTCGCCGTTCACCCATTCCGAAACATTGTCACTGAATATCCGGTATGCCGTACCGACACGTGTGGCCGTAACATTGCCCTTATCGTCCTCTTCCCTGTGCTGGAGATACACTGCTATATAAGGATAATCCTTTCCGCCTATTTCTTTCCTGGGGGAAAAACCGGTAGAGCGGACTATAGGATTACCCACCTCGGCCTTATAGTCGTAGCGTACTGCCGAGGGACGTCCGGTATAGGGTATGCCGCAGTCCATCTTGGTGTATGCGCTCTTGGTATCCTTGATAGGCTCATTGAAATAACCCGACAATATAGTTCCCTGGACCAGCACTTCCATGTCAATAAAGCCCATGACCCTGACTTTCTCCATGATTACCGACAGCCTGGCACAGTAACCGTCACCACGGGCCTCTGGGAATACCGAGTTGCTGCCCTTGATCACCCCCACCACATTGGCCATGATATTGCAGGGAGACAGCACGTCCTCCTCTCTTACAGGACAGGGTTCCTGTCCCCTTAGGGTATCGCCTTCGGAGAGCTTGTAAATTGTCTTGATATTGCCTCCGATAATGCCGGATTCCTCCAGCTCGTACACTCTCCAGTTCTCGAAGCGGCCCGCCCGGTTGATCAGCGAGTCCATGCACGCAGACTGGGCGGAGGCTTCCGTAGACGTAAGGAGAATCAACAGGAGAGCCGCACCTATTATACAGATTATTCTAAATCTTTTCATATTTTTGCATAATAAACGAACGGCAAATTTAAAAAAATGCGCTCAATCTGCCTCATATTTTTCCTTCTGCTCACCGCCAGTACCGCGCTGGCGGTAAAGGCGCCCCCGGCTCCGATAACCGTGCGCCAACCGGACGGCAAAGTCATCACACTGTATATCAGCGGAGATGAATTTGCAAGAAGGATTGTAGCCGCTGACGGAAGGACGATGGAAAAAGGCAGAGACGGATTCTTCAGACCGGCTCAGGAGAGAAGGCCTGGACCGGTAGTCCTCCGAAGACAGAGCAGTCTGAGCATGCCTGCACTCAAATCCGCGTCAGCAGCCTCCCTACCGACCGATGTCAGGGCTCTGGTCATACCAGTCAGCTTCGAGGGCACAGACTTCTCCGTTGAGGATCCGGCAACACATTTCTACGAAATGCTCAATTCTCCCGGCTATTCCGCCAACGGAGGAACCGGTTCCGCCAAAGACTATTTCGAAGCCAACATGCCGGGGCATACCTTCACCTTCGACGTATCACAACCGGTCAGGCTGAGCCGCCCGTATTCCTACTACGGAGAAAACGACATCTCCACTCCGCACGTCATCAACTACGACATGCACCTGAATGATCTGATACAGGAAGCCTGCACACTGGCAGCGGCATCCGTTGATTTTCAAAGCTATGACACTAACGGAGATGGCCAGGTAGATTATCTGTTCCTGTTCTTTGCCGGCTACAATGAGGCTGAGAGCGGGGACAATGACGCCATCTGGCCACAGAGCGGGAATCTGTCCTCCGAAGGTATCCGCATAAACGGAGTGAGAATCGGTTTGTTCGGTTGCTCGTCCGAGCTAAGCGGAAGCGACCTTGGTATCGAAGGAGGCGGTATCCCCTCGGGGATAGGAACCTTCTGCCATGAATTCGGACACTACCTAGGACTCGTGGACCTTTACGATACCGACTACGGCAACGGCGGCATGAGCAGCTGCCTGTGGTGCAGACTGTCACTGATGGATGAGGGCAGCTACAACAACTCAGGCCGTACGCCGCCATATTTCTGCGCTATAGACCGCGAACAGGCCGGAGTCATCTCCTACCGCGACGCAGAAGCCGGGACAGACATCTCCCTCTCGCCTACCTGCCTTAGCGGTGAGGTTATCAGAATATCCACAGCCACTCCTGGAGAATACTATCTGCTGGAATACCGCACACAGAACGGCTGGGACGCCTACATTGAAGGCCAGGGCATGGCTGTGTACCACGTAGACCGCTCGGACAACGTCGCCGGAGACATTACCGCCTCTGTCCGCTGGACCACTAATCTGGTCAACGCCTACGCCATGCACCAGTGCGCGGATCTTGTAGAAGCATACCCTCAGGCAAGTCACATCAGCCAGGTATTTTTCCCGGGACAGGCAGGCATAACCGAATTCTCGGCTGTCGGATCCCCAGCACTGATAGCCTGGGACGGCACTCCCGCAGGTGTCAAACTCACCGGCATCTCGGACAATGGAGAAACCCTGACATTCAGAATTGAGGAAGACAACACCGAGGTTCTGCTAAGTCCATTCTCCTGCCATATTGAGGCGTGGCAGAACCGCGCCCTGCTGGAGTGGAGGTGCGGTCGTCCCGGAACCTACACCTGGGCTCTGGAATGGATGCCGGAAGAAAGTACCCAAGAGCCAATCCGGGACACAGCATACTCCCAGAGCTACACGTTCAAAGGGCTTTCTCCCAACACTGACTACGTATGCAGTCTGCACCACGTAGGCTCCCACAGCAACGGAGACACCGTGGCACTCCGTTTCACCACTGATGCGCTGTCATCCCCCTACCCCTATATGCAGCTGCGCAGAAGATATTTCCCCGGAGACACCGTCAGGATGATAATAAACAATATCACAGAGCCCGTATCCTCTGTCGAATGGCATATTGACGGAAGTCTGATCAATTCGGACATCTATGTATTCCGCCAGGAAGGCACCTACCGCATGGAAGTCACACTTAAATACAGCTCCGACGGCAGTACCGAGACCATCTCCCGCACAGTTACTGTCTCAGAAGCAATAAATGAAAAAGAAGATGACCAGAACCGCTGAATATACCGCCGTCATCATCTTTCTGCTGTTACTGGCAGTGCCGATGCTGTCCTCATGCGAGGGGACTGTCATTGAGATAGACTCTCCCGAGAAAGAGATATTTTTGAAAGAGAGCCGGGAGGGAATCTACCGCGGAGGCCGGAGCCTTTTCGTATTCGATGAAAGGAGACACCAGAAAGCTGTCAACCTGAACCGCATCCAGTACAGGATTCAGACCGATGTACAGGACACGTGCCTCAACATTACTCTGGATGCCATCCCCGGTTCCGCCGGAGTTCACATTGCCACATCCATCGATTTCCGAAGTCCTGGAGACCTGATTTCCAGCATGAGCCGGCTGGAGTGCTCCAGACTGGATGATGGCAAACTGTGGCTATGGAGCCCGGAAAGTCTTACCGGCATCATTATCAGCCGGCCAGAAAACTAAAAAGCGGCCCTACTTTGCGAGGACCGCTTCTTAGTCTTGAACTGAAATGCGTAATTGACTATTTCGAGCTTTCAATAGAAATTTTCCTGAATTCTTTGAACAGCTTTGTCAGTTCGAGGGAGGACTTACGGGCACGTGTTCCGGCTGCCTTGTTGCCTTTTTCGAGTTGAGCTGCTGCGTCTTTCTGGAAATTCTCAATTTCCGCATTGATTTTTTCAATAAGTTCTTTCATATTTTTTGTTTGAAATTGTTAACGGGTTCAAAGATAGGAATTATTTTCCAAACCTTGGCTAATTTTCTTAATTTTGCAGCATGGAACTTCATTTCAGCATCAAGGAAATACTCAGCGCCTTTATGGTGCTCTTCGCGGTGATAGACATCACCGGCTCCACCCCGGTCATCATCGGACTCAAGGACAAAGGGCTTAAGGTAGAGCCTGGTAAGGCAGCCATCCTGTCCACGGTAATATTCCTCCTCTTCCTCTTTCTGGGAGACGCCATCCTCTCCCTCTTCGGAGTGGACATCCAGTCCTTCGCCGTGGCCGGCTCCATCATCATCCTTATCCTGGCCTGTGAGATGATACTCGACATCGAGATCTTCAAATACAGCGGTCCCGGAGGCTCAGCCACCATCGTCCCCATCATCTTCCCCCTGATAGCCGGAGCCGGAGCCCTCACCACAGTCCTATCCCTCAGGGCTGAATACCACGTGGAGAACATCATTACAGCGATAGTCCTCAATATGGTAATCGTCTATTTCGTGCTCAGATACCTCAATCTAGCCGAACGCATACTCGGCAAGGGCGGTGTCTATATTCTCCGTAAATTCTTCGGCATCATACTGTTGGCCATAGCCGTAAAGCTATTCACCGCCAATATCGCCACACTGTTCTGATAATTTTTCTGTCTGCTCCTTGCATTTTTCAAGGATTATTCCATAACTTTGCAGGGAGATTATGATGATTCATACAGGTAACATATCCTCCTTCAATTTTTCCGCACGGCGCATCCGATGCCATGCGGAGTCTACCTGTACTCTAGTCCGAATCTAGGAGGGTAACAGTTTCCGGATCCCCTCCATACTATCCTCAGACATCACGAGGTTTATTCCGATTGCAATTGACAATCACGGTTTGTCTTGCCATTAGGGGCCTCGTATACATTCACCAAATCAGACTGATCTTCAAAAATGAAAATTGACGTAATGGTGGCTGACAGCAGTCACTGCCGTTTCTCACAGGAAATATGCGAAGAGATGTATGTCTCCGCACAGGAAAGAGGAACAGGCATCGCAAAAAGAAGCCCGGAATACATCATTGGGAAAATGAAAGCCGGGAAAGCCGTAATCGCGATTGCGGAAGACGGACGGTTCGCCGGCTTCTCATATATAGAATCGTGGGAAGGGAAAAGATATGTGGCCAACTCAGGCCTGATCGTAGCCCACGCATTCAGAGGCCTGGGCCTGGCAAAGAGAATAAAGAAACGTACCTTCCTCCTTTCACGCGAGCTCTACCCTTTCGCAAAAATATTCAGCATAACCACCGGCGCAGCAGTGATGAGAATCAACTACGAGCTTGGATTCAGACCGGTACCCTTCTCAGAACTCACATGCGACCCTGAATTCTGGAAGGGCTGCCACGGATGCAGGAATTTTCCCATACTGCAGAAAAACAATTTCAGGATGTGCCTGTGCACCGGTCTCCTCTACGATCCCTTCGAGCACATCCGTATCAGAACCATAAATAAATTTCACAAAACCAAAATCACCCGCAGTCATGAACAATAAGGTAGTACTGGCCTTCAGCGGAGGGCTTGACACATCATTCTGTGTCCCGTATCTCAAAAACGAGAAAAATCTTGAGGTACACACCATAACCGTCAATACAGGCGGATTCACCGAGGAGGAAACCAAGGCCATCGGAGAAAGGGCTCTCGCACTGGGAGCCGCATCGCACACAACCGTTGACGCCTCACGCACATATTACCGCAAGGGACTCAAATACCTCATCTACGGCAACGTCCTTAAAAATGCGACCTACCCTCTGTCCGTAAGTTCAGAAAGAATATTCCAGGCACTTGAAGTCTTCAGGCACGTCCGGAAACTCGGAGCCTCATACGTCGCCCACGGAAGTACCGGTGCCGGCAATGATCAGGTACGCTTCGATATTGTCTTCGAGATTCTGGCTCCCGAAGTAAGAATCATCGCGCCTGTCCGGGAGCTGGCAATAACCCGCCAGGAAGAAATTTCCTACCTGACCTCCCATGGATTCAGTTTCTCATGGGAGAAATCCAGATACTCCATCAACCAGGGACTCTGGGGCACCAGCATAGGAGGAGTGGAGACCCTGTCCTCCGACGGCTGTCTGCCAGAAGAAGCATACCCGGTACAGGTGAGCAGGCAGGATACCTTGCATATCAGAATAGGGTTTGAGAAGGGTGAGCCGGTATCGCTCGACGGGAACAGAATGGACCCTGTAGACTTGATCAAAGAGCTTCATGCAACTGCAGCGCCATACGGCATAGGCAGGGACATCCACGTCGGAGACACCATAGTCGGCATAAAGGGAAGGGTTGCCTTCGAGGCAGCTGCCCCACTTATCCTGATCAAGGCCCATCACCTGCTGGAGAAACACGTCCTGACCAAAGGACAGCTCTACTGGAAAGACCAGATAGCCTGCTGGTACGGACAGCAGATGCACGAAGCCATGTACCTGGATCCGGTAATGCGGGACATGGAAGCGATGATGGACAGTATGGAGCAGTACGTCACGGGAGAAGTGGAAGTGGAGCTGAGGCCATACAGCTTCTCAGTACTGGGCTGCAGGAGTCCCCATGACCTGATGAGCTCCAGATTCGGCACCTATGGGGAAATAAACCGCTCCTATACAGGTGCTGATGTGACAGGATTCACCAAAGTACTGGCCAATCCGCTGAAGATATACTACAGTGTCAACGGGACCGGAGACGGCCATATAGCCGATACGCTATGATACGGGCAGCCATTGCCGGGGGTACCGGCTATACCGGAGGCGAACTGCTCCGGATTTTGCTGAACCATCCCATGGTCAGGGTGACGGATGTTCTATCCTCGTCAGCAGATGGAATACCGGTAGCGGACATACACAGGGATCTCATTGGCGAGACGGACCTGAAGTTCGGAACGGAGATGCATGACCCTGACGTACTTTTCCTATGCCTGGGCCACAGCCTGTCCAGGGAATTCATCCACAGCCACAACATAGGCAAGGACTGCAGGATCATAGACCTTGGAAATGATTTCCGTCTCGAGGAGGACTACGCGGAGCGGCATTTCGTCTACGGACTCACGGAAGCGGCAAGGGAGGATATCCGGCAAGCCGTCAGCATAGCCAATCCCGGCTGCTTCGCAACGGCCATACAGCTGGCACTGCTGCCCTTGGCCTCTGCCGGACTCCTCAAAGACGAGGTCCATGTAAGTGCTGTCACAGGCTCTACAGGAGCAGGGAAAAAGCCTGTAGAAAGCGTCCACTTCAGCTACAGGGACAACAACCTGTCCATCTACAAGCTGTTCTCCCACCAGCACCTGGGAGAAATACGGAAACATCTAGGCCGCATATCCGGAAATGAGCCGACAATCAATTTCGTTCCATTCAGGGGAGGTTTCACCCGCGGCATCTTCGCCAGCGTATATACACGGGCTGCTTCAGGGGTCTCCGAAAAAGCCTTCACAAGACTGTTCGAGGATTATTATGCAGACTCCCCCTTCGTCTTCCATTCCACCGGAGCGGTATCCCTCAAAGAAGTGGTAAACACCAACAAAGGGCTGCTGCACGTGGAGCTGCACGACGGATATGTCCATATCAGCTCCATAATAGACAACCTGCTCAAAGGCGCGTCCGGACAGGCCGTACAGAATATGAACCTGATGTTCTCCTTCCCCGAGGACTGTGGTCTGAAATTCAAGCCATCAGCTTTTTAAGAAAACCAACAACTTACAGACATGGACCTTTTCAAAGTATACGGACAGTGGGACATAGAGCCCGTAAGAGGACTTGACACCACTATATGGGACAAAAACGGTACCAGATACACCGATCTCTATGGCGGTCATGCCGTAATATCCATCGGACACAGCAACCCGCACTACATCAAGGTCGTCTCGGAACAGCTATCCAGACTGGGATTCTACTCCAACGCCGTGCAGAACTCCCTGCAGAAAGAGCTGGGCCGCAGACTGGGAAAGGCCTGCGGATATGACAGCTACTCCCTATTCCTGTGCAACTCCGGAGCCGAGGCCAATGAAAATGCCCTCAAGCTGGCCTCATTCCATACCGGCAGAAGCCGTATCCTGGCATTCCGCAAATCCTTCCACGGCAGGACATCCGGAGCCGTCGCCGCTACGGACAATCCGGCACTGCGGTCTTCCTTCAACTCCTCCTGTAATGTGACTTTCGTTCCCCTCAACGACACTGAAGCGGCGGAGCGGGAGCTTTCCACCCGCACCTACGCCGGAGTCATCATCGAGGGCATCCAGGGAGTAGCCGGAATACACATGCCCGATGACGGATTTCTCAGAGAACTCCGCCACCTCTGTGACAAGCACGGCACTGTCCTGATTCTGGATGAAATACAGTCCGGATACGGAAGGACAGGGAAATTCTTCGCCCACCAGTTCTCGGGCATCAGGGCTGACATCGTCACTGCCGCGAAAGGCATGGCCAACGGCTTTCCCATCGGAGGGGTAATAATCTCCCCCGAGATAAAGCCCTCCTACGGACTGCTGGGAACCACATTCGGAGGCAACCACCTGGCATGCACTGCCGCCCTGGCTGTCCTTGACGTCATGGAAAACGGGCACCTGATGGAAAATGCCGCCAGGACAGGTGAATACCTGCGCATGGCATTCCACCCCGGAGGACATCCTGACCATGCCCTCGAAGAATACCGCGGACGCGGTCTCATGATAGGCCTTCAGGTCAAGCCTCAATACACCGGACTCAGGAACAGACTGCTCTTTCAGGAACATTTCTTCACGGGCTGCGCCGGGACAGACGTCATACGCCTCCTCCCACCCCTGACTCTCTCTATTGAAACCGCCGGCAGATTTATGGACAGCTGGCACAGACTAACCGCAGAAAAACAGTAAAACAATGAAAACATTTACATCCATATTGCAACTGGGCGACCTGCAGTCAGCCCTCAAAAAGGCCCGGTATATAAAAGAGCATCCATTCGCAGACCGGGAGCTGGGCCGCAACAGGACCCTGCTGATGGTATTCTTCAACTCCAGTCTGCGAACCAGACTGAGTACCCAGAAAGCCGCACTCAACCTCGGCATGAATGTCATTGTCCTGGACATCAACCAAGGAGCCTGGAAGCTTGAGACCGAGCGCGGAGTGATAATGGACGGGGACAGGCCGGAGCACCTGCTCGAAGCCATTCCCGTAATGGGATGCTACTGCGACATAATCGGAGTGCGCTCATTCGCCCGCTTTGAAAGCAAGGAGGAAGATTACAGAGAGACCATCCTCAACCAGTTCATCAGATACTCCGGCAAACCCGTCATAAGCATGGAGGCAGCCGTAAGACATCCCCTGCAGACTTTTGCGGACCTGATCACAATAGAGGAATACAAACAGGTTGAGAAGCCTAAAATCGTCATGACCTGGGCGCCGCACCCCAAAGCCCTCCCGCAGGCAGTACCGAACTCATTCGCCGAGGGCATAGGCATGACAGACTACGAATTTGTAATCACCCACCCAAGGGGGTATGAGCTGAACCCGGCTTTTACAGCCAAGGCCGTCATCGAATATGACCAGAAGAAAGCCTTCGAGGGAGCCCACTTCATCTATGCCAAGAACTGGGCAGCCTATGAAGGAGACAACTACGGCAAGGTGCTCAGCACAGACCGCAGCTGGACAGTGGACAGCGCGAAGATGGCCCTGACGGAGAACGCATGGTTCATGCACTGTCTGCCTGTAAGGAGAAACATGATAGTGACCGACGATGTGATAGAAAGTCCGCGGTCACTGGTTATCCCGGAAGCTGCCAACCGTGTGGTCTCCGCCCAGACGGTGCTCAAGGAGATACTTCTGGATATGGACAAATGACAAAGACATGAACTGCAGAATCAGAATCATAAAGATAGGAGGCAACGTGATTGACAGCCCGGAAATGTTGCAGCAGTTTCTGAGCGACTTCGCTTCCATAGAAGACGCCAGGATACTGGTGCACGGAGGCGGAGTAATGGCCAGCCGCCTGCAGAAGGCCCTTGGACAGGAACCGGTAATGATGGAAGGACGCCGGATTACGGACGGAGAGGCCCTGAAAGCCGTGACGATGGTCTACGCCGGCTGGTGCAGCAAGAATATTGTGGCATTGCTTCAGAGCCTGGGCTGCTCCGCGGCCGGCCTTTCCGGAGCGGATGCGGACCTGATACGGGCAGAGAAAAGGCCGGCAGGTTCTCTTGACTACGGATTCGTAGGTGACGTTTCCCCGGACGGGATCAATACCGGTATCCTCCGCCGCTTCCTGAACTCGGGCATTACTCCCGTAATCTGCGCAATAACACATGACGGATGCGGCCAGCTGCTCAACACCAACGCAGACACCATTGCCTACGCCCTGGCAGCCGCCCTGGCCTCGTCCGGGACAGAAGAAATCTCCCTGACATACTGCTTTGAAAAAGAAGGAGTGCTCTACGACAGAGATGACGACAGTTCACTTATACCGGTACTGGACTACTCCATGTACTGCTCGCTCAAAGAAGCCGGAAGAATAGCTTCCGGTATGATTCCCAAACTTGACAACGCCTTCGCCGCCCTCCGCTGCGGAGTAAGCAACGTGACAGTCACCCATGCCCGCAATCTGCTGAACGGCAAAGGAAGCAGAATAATACTCCATAAGCCATGAACAAGGACATACATACGTTACTGGACGATGCCGTCACCCTGCTGCGGGAGATGGTGGCAATCCCCTCTCCCTCATTTCAGGAAGAGATGGTCAGTCTGCACGTATCCGATTTCCTCACCCACGCAGACATAAGACATATCAGACTGAAAAACAACATAATATCAATCAATTCCGGATACATCCCGGACCGGAAGACCCTGATGTTGTGCGCCCATCTCGACACAGTCATGCCCGCCTCTGACTACTCTTCCGACCCATATAATCCTAATGCACCGGGGACTGTCATTGAGCATGGTCCTTCCGTATACGGCCTAGGCTCCAATGACGACGGAGCATCGGCAGTATCGATGATTGCCGCACACCGGTATTTCTACGACAAGCCCTTGCCCGTCAACCTGATGCTGGTACTCAGCACAGAGGAGGAACGTTCCGGGAAAGGCGGGATGGAAGCTGTGTGGGATGCACTGGCGGATGGATTGCCATACGAAGACGGCACTGTCCTGAGACCTCCTCAATGGGCCGTCATAGGAGAGCCCACCGGCATGAAAGCGGCAGTGGCAGAACGCGGACTGCTGGTTCTGGACGGCCTGGCGGAAGGGGAAAGCGGACATGCTGCCAGAAATGAAGGGGACAATGCCCTCTACACAGCACTTGATGACATCAACCGCATGAGGAATTTCCGTTTTGGCAGAGTTTCCCCTCTGATGGGAGAAGTGCACCTCAACATCACGCAGATACAAGCCGGAACGGCCCACAACGTGATTCCGGACCGGTGCTCGTTTGTCGTGGACATCCGCCCGAACGGAGAATACTCCAACAAAGACATCCTGAAGATATTGCAGGGTATCTGCAAAAGCAGGCTTGTTCCGCGCAATATGGACAACAGGGCATCCTCAACCAGAAGCGGTTCGCCACTGCTGCAGTGTACCTCAGCCATAGGCATGGAGACATTCGTTTCACCCACCACTTCAGACTGGATAAGAATCGGATGCGATGCAATCAAGGCAGGCCCGGGAGAGTCGGCCCGCTCGCACCGGAAAGACGAGTATGTGACAATAGCAGAGATAGAGGATGGCATCAGAACTTACATCAGGTTCATATCCTCACTCGCGGACATCATAACCACACTGGAAAAATAGAACTGGAAAATGGCAACACTTTGGAACAAAGGCACTGAAGCCACCACCTACGTAGAAAACTTCACAGTAGGCAACGACAGGATTCTCGACCTCAGACTGGCAGAATACGACGTACAGGGTTCGCTGGCCCATATAAGAATGCTTGAAAGCATAGGACTCCTCACACGCGGAGAGCTGGAGACTCTGACTGCAGGACTTAAGGATATAGCCGCCGAGATACGAGCCGGCACATTCAGCCTGGAGGACGATGTAGAGGACATCCACTCCCAGGTGGAGCTTATACTTACACGCAGGCTGGGCGACATAGGGAAGAAAATACATTCGGGACGGTCGAGGAACGACCAGGTACTGGTGGACATCAAGCTCTTCCTGAAGGACGAGATACTCAGGCTCCGGCATGAGATTCTGGATCTTTTTTCCATACTGCAGGAACTAAGCGGGAAATACAAGGACATCCTTATGCCGGGATATACCCATGGACAGACAGCCATGCCCTCTTCATTCGGACTATGGTTCGGAGCCTACGCCGAAGCCCTTTCGGAAGACATGTACATGCTGCGCGGAGCCTATCTGGTAACTGATCAGAATCCTCTCGGATCAGCGGCAGGATACGGCAGTTCATTTCCTCTGGACAGGGAGAAGACCACAGAGCTGCTGGGATTCGGCAGTATGGACTTCAACTCTATAGCCGCACAGCTCAGCAGAGGAAGAACCGAACTGGCCACAGCCTCCGCGATGGGTTCCATCGCCCTTACTCTCAATAGATTCGCTTCCGATTGCTGCCTCTATATGTGCCCGAACTTCGGTTTCATCTCCTTTCCGGCAGAGCTCACCACCGGCTCGAGCATAATGCCCCATAAAAAAAATCCCGACGTATGGGAGATTATCAGGGGCAAGTGCAACCGCATCATGTCCTGCTGGAATGAGACAGCCATGCTGTGCAGCAACATGCCCCACGGTTACCACCGCGACTTCCAGCTCCTAAAGGACATCCTGTTCCCCACCCTCGAGCTCATGCACGGCTGCCTGCAGATGACATGCCATATGCTTAACCATATTCAGGTAAATACAGGAATCCTCGACTCCCCACTATACGACAGCCTGTTCACTGTCGAAGAAGTCAACCGCCGTGTCCTGTCCGGGACACCCTTCAGAGACGCATACATCGCTGTCGGCAAGGAAGTAAACTCCGGGACATTCAAGGCAGACCGCACCCTGCACCACACCCATACCGGCAGTATCGGCAACCTGGCCACCGACCGCATCGCAGCCAAGATGGCCTCCGCCGCCGACTTCACCCAGACAGCTACCGTATAAAACACCGGCGCGACAAACAAATCCTCATTGTCTGCCGCGCCGGTATTCAATACTTAACCTATCTGAAGGCCGTTAGTATTCCTCCTCGTTGAAGAAATTTATACATATTGATTATCAATATATTATGCAGTAGTCAATGAAATTTGCGCAAACAAACCGCACCATCAGAGACGGTATGAGGCGATGGGAGGAATTGGATTCTGACAAACATACCCGAGAAATAAGTTTGTTAAATATGTTCTATATATTATTGCTAATATGTTTTTTTACTATATCTTCCAACATCTCAACAAATTTATCAAACGAGATGCCATTTGCATTAATTACAGCTTGAGAAACCAAAACTTGATATCCTCCAGCTATATGAACCACAGCATCATTATGATCCTCAACCGCATCACGCATCCGTTCATTCAACTTACCAATATTGGGCAGAACACTAATATTTTCTTTGATTTTATCAATCTCCGGATAAATATGCAGTTCCGCTAAATCTTTATCATATTGACTCATATCAACGGCACATAGTGCATAATGATCTTTTTCTTTATATGACGTCTGATGCTGAAGGGTACTCATTAATACACTTCTATCAGTTTCCCACCGACTTTTTACTTCTATATAATATATAACCTTATTATTAATAATTACCTTAAGATCCTGTCCTCCCTGTTCATCAATTACAGCTATCTTCAATTTATTGTTTCCAAGAATGTCATTTAGTTGTTTTAGTAAATACTCTTCTACATATAAGCCTAAGGTCTTCTTAAAATCAAAATCATTTTTTTCTTTAAGCTCCCGAGCTAAAGCTTCCTTCCCTAACTGAATTATTCTATCGATATTCTCCAATTTACTTAGCTCCGCAATTGAGTTCAGTTTATTTGAATCTTGAACTTTCATAATTTGAAAGATACTTTCGCGCTTTTGTGGGCTATCAATTACGCTCAACATCAGTTGTGACTTATATGCATTGATAGTAGCAAACAAATCACACCATTGAGCACCATCGTCTGAATTACTAAGTTTTTCTATAATTTCCAAGAATAGCTTCTGATGTGGATGATTTTCTATTGATCGTAAGTTATCCTCCACAAAAGGTTTTTGTATTTTATCAGCCAAAGACTTTCCAGACAAGAGGCCTGTCTCAACGAAATAATCCCGATAATCATCATCAACTAATTCGGCATATACATCTTCATTGCATATCTCATTATATAGCCCCTTTAAACGAGAAGGAATTGATATTCCTTTTTTTAATTGAATTGAATATTTATATTCCCCCTTTTGGTCAGGATAAACCATATAATTTCTTAGAAATGAATGGGCATCCTGAAAACCATATAATTCTTTGACCATATTTAAAATCCACTCTTTCTTATCACTCTTCTTCTTTAATAATGTAAACTGAAGAAGGGAATCATTTATAAGCGGCGTATAGCAATTACGGATATCAAAGCATTCTTTTGATAATTTATCTGTCGTATTAGGATGGTAATTATAATAATCCACCAGTAAATGATACATCTTTGCGCTAAAACCTGTACTATCTTGTGTAATCAGCATTTTATATAGATCTAAAATTGCATGCACAATGGTATCGCCTAAATAATACTTCTCATAATCATCCTGGTAATTTTCTAGGTCTAATGGAGCACTATTGATAATGGCTGTTTTTAAGCTCGATGACACATTTGTGATATTTGTAATATAACTTGTCAGGGCCGTTTTCGCATTTTCATAATTATATTCACACGCATCAGTAAGAATATTTACAAATCTCGGATGAATAAATTTCTCTATCTCTGCAGGAACCAGAGTTCTCATTACAGAACGTAATGTACAACTGAATGTTACAGGCTTGACTAAATCTCCTGTAACCAATTCTAAATTTTCATTAGGCACAATAGACCGAAGTGTTATATCATTATGAGGGTTATTCTTTAGATAATCACATATTTCATACAGCCATTCAATATCATTTTCAACTAATGGGGTACACTTGATTTTATCGCAAACTTCCTTTAAAGTAATAGTATGATAATTCTTTTCACCGACATACCACTCATCTATATATTGACTCCAATGTATTAAATCAGCCTTTTCAGGCATTACAATATGATGAATCTCTTTATTGAGCAATGCATATAAAGCATCTAACAGCTTCGGAGTTTCTTTACTTGCCTTATATAATTCAGAATCCAGAACCTTTATGTCCCTGACCTCAATATAGCCTTCTTTATTTTTGACTAGAGGTAGTGATTCAAAATAACTCACCCATTCTTTTTGTAGTTCCTCATAATATGCTTTCAATCTTCCCTGTGAAGCAGGGAGAAAATTCACCCGCCCAAGATACTTACGTTCGTCGATTTGCGACAAATTAGAATTCAAATATTCTCTAACTAATGAACCAGCTAAAGCTATCAGCTTCCTATTCTGCTCTGCTTGATCGTCGTTATTTTGGCCGTTCCCAACAAACAGCAAAGCATCTCGAGTATCTTTGTCACATGTAAAGGAAGGTGCATGAACTATATAATTCCATCCCCAATCTTCAGTTCCTAAAAGGGGTAAATACAGATAAAGTTGTGGCAAATCATTACTAAGTTCATAATAATCTAAAGTAAGTCCTGTTGGAGTCTTTGACATCCATGGAAGGATGATTGTAACCTTACTTTCGTTAGTTTGCTCATCAATATCAGTTAAACTTTTCAAAAGATATAAATACAAATAATTGAATTGATCACTTTGCTCAATGGCAATTTTTTCTACCTCAATATGCCCATTGTCCCATATACGTTCTCTATTTATTATAGAATATTTTACAGAAGTTCGATCAACCTCATCTTCAAATGAAATCTGGTCGATTAAAGGATTTAATGCCAGTACGTAGGGGGTCAGTTTCGGAGATTTCTGAAAAGCCTCCTTTACGTTATCTTTTTCAATATCATAATCATGGAGATAGGTAAAAACCGTATACTCTAACGGATTAGAACTCAATTGTTGTAACTCACTTCCCCACTTTTGCTCTGTCGTTACTTGAGTTTCTATTGCAGAACTCATGGCCTTTTTATCTCTCGATGACCGATCTATAATATAATCATTATTCACACCGAAATTATAGAAAATCTCTTTATCGGAAGTAACTTTTAGTGAGCCTCTCAACATAAAGCGCAACCCAAATTTGTGAGTTGTTAAAAAACCTGTACCATATTGTCCAACCTTGGCTATATCATTACGAACCTTACTACTAGTTTGCAATATTAAAGCTAAAATAGATTTTCGATCAAATGGTTGTCCATTGTGTTCAAATACAAACTCCTTCTCTTTACGTATAAATCGAATAATGGCTTTTTTGCCTACTTTAGATACATCGCGAGCGTTCTGTACCAATTCCCAAATTGCCCTGTTGGCCGGGACAGAACTATTATTACTGATACCTGTTATAATATCATTTGCAGGCTTTCCCCACATAGTTTCAGCGAATGAATCCTTTGCTTCTGCGTCTATTTGATTCTTAAGACTTTCAGGGTTATAGTTTATATCACACATATATTCATGTCTTATTTTTTCAGATACTTTACACAAAAGTACACAAAACGATTATAAATAATATCGGATACAATTACTATCTTTGCGTGTAACGCAAAAAAAGTGAAAGTGCAATGGCTGACATAAATAGACTTAAGGTCGTGCTGGTAGAGAAAAAACGGACCAACAAATGGTTGGCCGAACAGTTGGAAAAAGATCCTGCAACTGTCTCAAAATGGTGTACAAACACTTCACAGCCCGATTTGCAGACTTTGACCAAGATTGCCTTTTTGTTAGGTGTTGAAGTGCGGGATTTGATAAATAAGAACGCAGACATATATGAGAGCTCCGAAGCAATTCAATAATATAACAGAGCGTGTCATCGATGATTTGAGACAGGTATTGTCGTCGGGCAATAGCCAGGTCTCTATCGCGGCAGCCAGCTTTTCTATTTATGCCTATGAGGCTCTGAAAGAAGAGTTGGAGAAGGTAGAATGTGTAAATTTCATCTTCACATCTCCCACATTTACTACCGATAAAACTGAGAAGCAGAAGCGAGAGTTCTATATCCCTAAGTTGAATCGAGAGAGAAATCTTTTCGGTTCTGATTTTGAAATAAGGCTCCGTAACCAACTTACACAACGAGCCATTGCCAGAGAGTGCGCAAACTGGATTCGTAGAAAGGCCCGATTTAAGACGAACATCACTCACGGCTCCATGAATACCTTCCTCAATATAAGGGAAGGAGAAGAGACCTACACCTATATGCCTTTCAATGAATTCACCACTACGGAACTGGGATTGGATCGAGGGAACAATATCTGCCCGATGGTTGTAGGTATGCCCAGCCATAGTTCAACAGATATGTTCTTAAAGAACTTTGCCGAACTCTGGAAGGATAAGGAGAAATTTCAGGATGTGACAGAGAGTGTTATAGAAAACATAGAGACCGTTTACAAGGAGAATGCTCCTGCCTTTATTTATTTTATCACCCTATACAATATCTTCAATGAATTTTTAGAAGACATTAGTGAGGATGTTCTACCCAACGAAGCCACAGGATTCAAAAGCAGTGTAATATGGAATAAGCTGTACAGTTTTCAGCGTGATGCGGCCTTGGCAATCATAAACAAACTGGAAAAATATAACGGCTGTATCCTTGCTGACAGTGTTGGTCTGGGTAAGACATTCACGGCTCTTTCGGTTATCAAGTATTACGAGAACCGAAACAGAAATGTACTGGTACTTTGTCCGAAAAAATTAAATGACAACTGGCAGACTTTTCGTTCCAACTATAAGAACAATCCGGTATTGGCAGATCGTCTGCGTTACGACATTTTGTTCCATTCCGACTTGTCAAGGGATGGTGGATTGAGTAATGGTCTTGACCTGGGACGAGTGAATTGGGGAAACTATGATTTAATCGTCATAGACGAAAGCCATAATTTCCGCAATGGCGGTCAGTTTGACAATGAAGACGATGATTTCAAGGAAAACCGCTATGCCCGACTGATGAACAAAGTCATACGCAGTGGTGTAAAAACCAAAGTGCTCATGCTCTCGGCTACTCCGGTAAACAATCGTTTCAACGATTTGAAGAATCAGTTGCAACTGGCGTATGAAGGAAAGGCTGAAAATATCAACAATTTGCTGGATACGGATAAAAGTATAGACCGGATTTTCCGGGATGCCCAGACGGCTTATTCCAAATGGACTAAACTACTGCCGGAACAGAGAACGACGGAGAAACTGGTAGATTCGTTAAGTTACGATTTTTTTCAGTTACTCGATGCCGTCACTATTGCCCGGAGCCGTAGCCACATTATCAAATACTACAACACGAACGATGTAGGCAAATTCCCTACACGCCTGTCTCCGCTGTCTCGCAGACCAAAACTGACAGATTTAAGTGATACGATTACATTCCGCGAAATTGCCGAGCAGTTGAATAACCTGAATCTTTCCATCTATACGCCGTCCCTATTTATCTTCGAAAGTGCAAAAGATAATTATGGGATCGACTATCAAGGTGAGGGCCTGACCATAGACGGTCGAGAGAAGGGAATCCGGAAATTGATGGCTATTAATCTGTTGAAACGCCTGGAAAGTAGCGTCAACTCTTTCCGCCTGACCCTGATAAGGATACACGATTTTATCAAAGATTCTATTGCCGCCATTGACAAGTTTGAAGAAAGCGGAGCAGGAGCCATTGATATCACCGACTTCACAGAAGACTTCGACAGCGAAGATACCGAAAATGATCCGTTCGTAGGGCGCAAATCCAAAATCAATCTGCGTGATATGGATTATGTAAGGTGGCGGCGCGACTTGCAGGCAGATGTCGATGTATTGGAGCTGCTTATCTTCATGCTGAAAGATATTACGCCAGAGCACGATGCCAAATTGCAGCAGCTGGTAGCAGATTTGAAGAACAAGTTTGAACACCCGATTAATGGCAACAACAAAAAGGTATTGATATTTACAGCCTTTGCCGACACGGCCAACTACCTGTACGAGCAACTTTCCGGTCGAATCCTGAATGATTGCGGACTGCACACGGCTTTGATAACCGGTAGTACCGAAGGTAAGAGCACCTTGCCGCGCATCAAGTGCAGCTTTAACGACATACTCACCTATTTCTCGCCTGTATCCAAGGATCGTGATGCCATTCACCCCAACGATACAAGAGAAATAGACGTGCTAATTGCTACCGACTGCATCAGCGAAGGACAAAACCTGCAGGACTGCGACTATCTTATCAACTACGACATTCACTGGAATCCAGTGCGCATCATTCAGCGCTTTGGACGCATCGACCGTATCGGTAGCCGTAACGAAGTCATTCAGCTGGTTAACTATTGGCCCGATATGGAGCTCGACGATTATATCAAGTTGAAAGGTCGTGTCGAGAGCCGCATGAAAGCGACAGTCATCACCAGTACCGGTGATGACAACCTCTTGTCGGTCGATGAAAAAGGCGATTTGGAGTACCGCCGTAACCAGTTGAAGAAGCTGCAGAACGAAGTGGTCGATATCGAGGATATGGATACTGGTGTCAATATCATGGATTTGGGTCTGAATGAGTTCCGTCTCGACTTGCTGGCCAACTTGAAGGAACACCCCAACATGGATCTCACCCCATTTGGCATGAGTGCCGTGGTCGCGGCCTCCGACTTGGTAGACCCGGGTGTCATTTATGTGCTGAAGAACAAGAACAACGGTGTGAATATCGACCGTTCCAACCTATTGCACCCTTTCTACATGGTTTACATTTCGCATACCGGCACCGTCATCTGCGATCATCTGTCTCCCAAGAAACTGCTCGACAAGATGCGTTACGCCTGTAAAGACAAGACAGAGCCCGACATGACCCTCTGCAAGCAGTTAAACAAGGAGACTCGCGACGGCAAAAATATGCGCCACTACAGCGACCTGTTGCAATCGGCGATAGAGAGCATTATCACCGTCAAGGAAGAGAGCAACATAGACGATTTCCTGAATGGTGTGCAGGGCAACCTATTTGCCGGTGAGATACGCGGTTTGGACGATTTTGAGTTGATAACATTCTTAGTGATTAAGTAGATATGAGGAAATTTACTGACGATGAAAATAAAAGGATAAAGAATTTTGTAGAACTCAAAGAGAAAGGGTTAAGCCACATACAAGAGTTACAAGTCGCCAAAATATTGCGTACCGAATTTTCTTTCTTCGCTCTTAAATGGACATACGGAGAAAAGCCGCAGATTTCCTTATACAATAGAACAAAAGATAAGGATAAGGCAGAAAAACAATATTATGATATCTGTGATTTCATCTATTTTATCAAAGAATTAGAGTCTCTTGGCTTTATTGCTATACAAAAATTTTATTCAGAAAAGGAAGATGTTGGATATAGTGTTTTGTATGATAGAGACAAATATAGCTATGACGAAAAGAACGATAAATTTAGGCCTACTGAATGTACCGACTTGAGTTCCTTTATTTCCGGAGACTCTTCTGGTAATGAATTCCCAATGGAGAACATGGGCAATGGCGTTTATAGTTTATTCCAAATAGGCCAGACTCAAAACATAAACCTTGATTTTGCATATGATCTGCAAAAATATGGATTAGGGATAATTTACCCATTGCCGTTAGCGGTAGATTATGTCAATAACGATTTCAAAACATTAGAAGAACGGTATCATAACACAGAAATAGCTGCGGCCTTAAAATCTGTTAAATGGAGCCAAATAGCAGTATGGATTGCTGTTATTGCATTATTTTCATCTGTAATTTTTGACATATGTCAAATGTGTTCTTCGCAAGAAATCGATCCTGACCAAATTACCACGATTGAAAAGGCAATAAAGGATAACCATATAGAGGAGCCTTTGACGGTTGAAATTAAAGATACGATTTTGACTAAACCAGTAAGTGTTAATGAGCAAACAACCTCTTTCCACCAACGGTTAAGTATCCCATCAAAATAGCTTATGTACGGCCTTCCCATATCAACAGAACGAAAACGGCAGTTGCCCAAGAAGGCAATTTATGCTAAATTTGACCTGACAACAGCCCAACGTGAGGGTTTCGATGCCGATGTGGCCCGCATCGATATTGTGGCGGTGGTCTCGCCTGTCACTATCCCGGCCCTGAGCGAGGGCGTCGAGGTGAAGGAGTTTTATGTCCTTGATGTGCATATGAAGCGCAGGAAATACGATGCAAAGAACATCTTGCTGCTGACCCGGCTGATTGCTCAGAATATGGTTTTTGCGCTGCGATATGAGGATCAGGTACAGTTTGCCATCTTCCACACCAGGCTGTTTACAACCACTTGGCACCCCGTTGAGCAAGCCACCTTGCCGCTGTCAGGGCTGAACCTCGATGCCGTTTGGGAGAATATCGTGAAAGTAATTGGCCATATCGAGGTGGCCGATGGCCAGACTTTGACCGAGCAGATAGCTGATAATGATCAACGAGCCAAGTTACTTGCTCAAATAGCAACCCTCGAGCGTAAAATGGCCAATGAGAAACAGCCTCGACGCAAACGAGAATATTTTGAACAGATTAAAAAATTAAAAGGACTAACATAATGGATATAAGGGAATTTATAACGGAGACAATTAAACAAATTGCCATAGGAGTTTCAAGTGCGAATAAGGCAATAGAACCCTATGGGGCATTATTGCCAGATACGAGTTGTGCTCTAAATAAAGAGAATTTGCAATATTTCAGAGAAGATGGAGTAGATCGTATAATAACAGACGTTAATTTTGATATTGCTGTTACCGTAGTTCAAAATGAGACAACCGCTGCTGGCGGAGGAATCAAAGTGTGTGGAGTGAACTTAGGCGCGGACTGCTCAAATAACAACTCTAATCAAACATCAAGTAGGGTGCAATTTAAGTTGAATTTAGTATTACCGCCAACAAATAGTGTTAAATATAATGGAAAAGATGAAAATGCATAGCCTTGATGTAATAGGCTCTAACATAGAGAAGATACAGCAGTTGTTCCCGAATTGTGTGACGGAACGATTGGGTAAGGATGGCAAGCCCGAGTTGGCTATTGATTTTGAAAAGTTGCAGGCCGAGTTGTCAAATGAGATTATCGGCGAGGGCGAGGAGCGCTATCAGTTTACTTGGCCCGACAAGCGTGCTGCCAATCGACTGGCCAATACACCCACGACGATGACCCTGCGCCCTTGTCGCGAGGAGAGCGTGGACTTTGACCATACACAAAACCTCTATATCGAAGGCGACAACCTCGATGTGCTGAAAGCATTGCGCGAGACCTATCTGGGTAAGGTGAAGATGATCTATATCGACCCGCCTTACAATACCGGTAATGATTTTGTCTATAACGACGATTTTGCACAAAGCCGTGACGAGTTTGAAGAGACCAGTGGACTCTTCGATGAAGAGGGCAACCAAACCATCGACCCGATGCAGCGCAATACCGAGAGCAACGGCCGTTTCCATACCGACTGGCTCAATATGATCTATCCCCGTTTGAAAGTGGCCCGCGATCTGTTATCAGACGACGGAGTAATCTTTATCTCCATTGACGACAACGAGGTCGAAAACCTGCGTAAGATTTGTGACGAGATTTTTGGATCTGAGAATCATATTGAAACAGTTGTTTGGAAAAATAAATATGGAGCTGGAGCAAAAACAGTTGGTTTTATAAGTGCTCATGAGTACGTATTAGTATACAGTAAAAATACTATCACAGATCTTACATGTGAATTTATAGGTGAAGAAAGAGAAAAATATAATAAAAAAGATAGCAAATTCAATCAACGTGGTCCATATAGGACACAACCACTTATGACCAATAGTCTAGGCGATAGACCGAACTTAATGTATAGCATTTTCTATAATGGTGTAGAAATAAAACCTCGCAAACAATGGGTATGGTCCAAGGAGCGTATGGAAGACGCTATTGCAAATGATAATGTCGAATTTTCATTACAAAAAGATGGGTCTTATACAGTTCGTTCTAAATCCTATTTGTACGATGAGAACGGAAAGATTCGAAGAGGGAAACCTGTTTCTGTTATGAATGGACCTTTCACACAGGATGGGACACAAGAAGTAAGAAATTTATTTGATGCTAAATCAGTATTTGATTTCACAAAGCCTTCTGAATTAATAAAGTTCTTTATAGGCTTAGAAATAAACGGGAATAATTCAAGAGATTATATTATATTAGATTTCTTTTCTGGGTCGGCCACAACGGCCCATGCCGTGATGCAACTCAATGCCGAGGATGGGGGCAACCGCAAGTTTATTATGGTCCAGCTACCCGAAAAGACCGACGAAACGAGCGAAGCCTACAAAGCAGGATACAAAAATATTTGCGAGATAGGCAAGGAGCGCATACGCCGTGCCGGCCAGAAAATCAAAGAAGAGAATAAAGATAAAGAGGGAATAGAAAAGCTCGACATCGGATTCCGCGTGTTGAAACTTGACTCCTCCAATATGGAAGAAGTCTATTACACCCCGCATGATTTTGATGTTCACTCCTTGTTCAACGAAAACGTAAAGGCCGACCGCACGGGCGAGGACCTGCTCTTCCAGGTGCTGCTCGACCTCGGTATAGAACTTTCGGCCAAGATCGAGACTCGACAGATAGCGGGCAAGACCGTCCATCTAGTAGATGACAACTATCTGGTGGCTTGCTTCGACCGCGATGTGACCGAAGCCGCCATAAAGGAAATAGCCGAACTGCACCCGGTCTATTTCGTCATGCGCGACGCCTCGGCCGCCAACGACAATGTGATTGACAACTTTGAGCAGATATTCCGCCACTATTCGCCGGATACAAATTGCCGAATTATCTAAACGGGAGGGGTATGAAATTCAAGTTTAAGATACAGCAATACCAGACCGATGCCGTAGAAAATACGGTAGCGGTATTTCAGGGGCAGCCATCACATACTCTGTCGACCTATCGCAGGGACTTGGGAACCTACCGGGATCAACGGATCACATACAAGGAGGAAGAGACTGGCTACGGTAACCACCGTTTGGAACTGGACAAACAGACGATGCTCCGGAACATCCGCTTCGTGCAGAATTTATACGATATAACCCCTTCGGAAACGCTGGCAAGAGGAGTGGCTCCGGTAAATCTGGATATAGAGATGGAGACCGGTACGGGCAAGACCTATGTCTATATCAAGACGATGTTTGAGCTGAACAAGCAGTATGGGTGGAGCAAATTTATTGTCGTGGTGCCCAGTATAGCCATTCGAGAGGGCGTAGCCAAGAGCTTTAGCATGCTGGAAGAGCACTTCATGGAACTCTATGGCAAGAAAGCCCGCTGGTTTGTTTACAACAGCAGCAACCTGCAGCAGTTGGACAGCTTTTCGTCAGACTCGGGATTGAGCGTGATGATTATCAATACGCAGGCTTTTGCCGCATCCATGAAAGAGGGAGGCCGCAGTAAGGAGAGCCGCATCATATACTCCAAGCGCGACGAGTTTGGAAGCCGCCGACCGATTGATGTGATTGCAGCCAACAATCCTATTGTCATTATGGACGAGCCGCAAAAGATGGAGGGTGATGCCACTCAGGCAGGTATCAAACGATTCAATCCGCTGTTTGTGCTGAACTATTCGGCTACACACAAAACCAAACACGACACGGTCTATGCGCTCGATGCATTGGATGCCTACCGTCAGCAGCTGGTAAAACGCATTCATGTAAAGGGCTTTGAGTTGAAGAACCTGCGGGGTACAAGCGGTTATATGTATCTTGACAGTATCGAGCTCTCACCCAAACGGCCGCCTATGGCCCGCATTGAAATCGAAACAAAAACGGCATCGGGCACCATAGTGCGAAAAACAAAAACTTTCGGTACTGGGGACAGTCTGCGCGAAGAATCGGGATTGGCCGAATATGAAGGGTTTACCCTGTCTGAAATCAACGCTAAAGGTTATGTTACATTCCTGAATGGCGTCACGCTGCGGCGAGGTGAAGTAATCGGAGACACAAGCGAGTTGACGATGCAGCGCGTGCAGATAAGGGAAACCATTAAGTCGCTCTTTGAGAAGGAACGCCAGTTGTTCAAGCGGGGTATCAAGTGCCTGTCGCTCTTCTTCATCGACGAAGTTGCTAAATATAAGAGCTACGACGAAGAGGGAAATGAAGTGAAGGGCGTGTTCCAAAAGATATTCGAAGAAGAGTATGCACGCCTGGTAAGCAATGAGTTCCAGATATGGGACGAGGATTATAATCAATACCTGCGTCGGTTTACACCTCAAGAGGTGCATAGAGGCTATTTCTCGATAGACAAGAAAACGAACCGTGTCATCGATGGAAAGGTAGAGAAGAAGACCGGTCTGTCGGATGATATATCGGCCTATGACCTGATATTGAAGAACAAGGAACGACTGTTGAGCTTTGACGAACCTACCCGCTTTATCTTCTCACACTCAGCATTGCGTGAGGGATGGGATAACCCGAATGTATTTCAGATCTGTACGCTTCGACACTCCAACTCGACCACAGCCAAACGACAGGAAGTAGGACGTGGCCTGCGCCTTTGTGTGGATAAAAACGGAATCCGTATGGATAAAGAGCTGTTGGGTGAAGATGTGCATGAGGTAAACAAACTGACGGTCATAGCTAATGAAAGTTATGCCGATTTTACCAGTGCATTGCAGAAGGAGACCCGCGAGGTGTTGCGCGAGCGTGCCGCCAAAGCAACCGTGGCCTATTTTACAGGCAAGCAGATAAAGATCGGAGAAGAGATTCATACCATAGACGAATCGGAAGCAAGCCGCATTATCATCTATTTGGAAGACAATGGCTATATTGACGGAGATAAGCATATTACACCTGAATATCGTGAGGCTATAACCAACGGCAGCGTGGCTCCGTTGCCTCCGAAGTTGCAACCGATAGCCGAGGGAGTTACTCGACTGATCAATTCTATCTTTGACCCGAAAGCTCTCAATGATATGGTGGTGGAAGAGAAAACCACTATCCCGGAGAATAAGTTGAATGAGAATTTTGGCAAAGAAGAATTCCAGGCATTATGGAAAGAAATCAACCATCAATATGTTTACACGGTAAGCTACGACAGCGATGAGTTGATTGAGAAAGCCATTCTGCACATCAATGCGGAACTGGATGTAAAACAGCTCCGTTATATCATGATTGAAGGAACGCAGGATGAAAAACAGGTAACAGAATTTGGCGATACCCGATCACAATCGCATCAGTTGACCGATGTATGTACCTCGACAGTTCGTTACGATCTGGTGGGTGATATTGCCAAGGGGGCAAACCTCACGCGTCGCACGGTCGTGAAAATACTGCAAGGTATCAAAGAAAGCAAGTTGTATTTGTTCAAAAATAATCCCGAGGAATTTATCCGGAAAGTTATCAGCATCATCAAGGAACAAAAGTCCACGATGATTGTAGAAACAATCCACTACAACATGACCGAGGGGAAATACGACAGCAATATCTTCACGGTAAAAAGTAAAATGGACTTTGACAAGGCCTATGAAGCTAAGAAACATATAACTGACTATGTATTCAGCGACAGCAAGGGAGAGCGGCAATTTGCTCATGATCTTGATGAAGCCAAGGAGGTTGTAGTATATGCCAAGTTACCGCGAACCTTCCAGATACCGACTCCGGTTGGGAATTATGCACCCGACTGGGCTATTGCCATGGAAGTAGATGGAATAAAGCATATTTTCTTTATTGCTGAGACCAAGGGTTCTATGTCGTCAATGGATCTGACTAAGATAGAATTGGCTAAAATAGAATGCGCAGAAAAGTTGTTTAACTCTATTTCTACAGCCAAGGTAAAGTATCATAAAGTAACTTCATATAGTGACTTGTTGGACGAAATGGGTAAAGAGTGTTAAGCAGCCAAGTAAGAATAGCAAAACACAAGTTTATTTGCAGCCATAGATAGACAAGCCCCAATATGTTAGGCGAGTAACTTATACGCCAAGGCTTGTCCAGGTAAAGACAGGAATCTTATAAAGAAGATGAATTGGAGTAAGCATCCGGTAAATACCGTATTGATTTGAACAGAGAATATTACTATAGGGTCCTACTAGTTCCAAGTTGTATAAAGTTGGCTCAAGTCGGACCTGGTTTGTACTACTTGGGAGTGATTTGGTTTTCCTTTGCCCAGGCTCTGGGCAGGAGTCCCGCGAGGTCCTTGCCGTCGCGCTGCCAGTAAGGCAGTTTGCTGAGCACATCCTCCATCCATGTTCTCGGGTCGACCCCTGCAGCCCTGCAGGTGCCAATGAGGGAGTATACGATGGCTACCCGATATGCGGAGGCGTCGTTGCCGCAGAAGAAATAGTTCTTCCTGCCGAGAGCAAGCGGCCTGATGGCATTCTCGATGAGGTTGTTGTCGATGTTGATCCTGCCG
>ERZ1027065.2-NODE-2-length-376841-cov-31.776324_pt1 | contig 376841 bp, 319 predicted proteins | sample MGYA00519421_ERZ1027065 | MGnify/ENA primary metagenome ERZ1027065 (study PRJEB26926, sample SAMN06164495) | human gut metagenome | biome: ENVO:00009003; feature: ENVO:2100002; material: ENVO:00002003 | host: Homo sapiens | place: USA | collected 2012 ... | reverse complement strand
TACGGATGGTACAAATCAAAACGCTACAGACGGTACATTTACTCCGCTATAGACATCTTATCTAAAGTTTCTTGCAAAATATGCCCTTACATATTCTCCACCGCCCTGTTGAGCGGGTCGAGTATGTGATGGTTGAACTGGTCGATTACCGAGTCGCTGATGGCCGCCAGGTATATCTGTGTGGTGTGTTCGGATGTGTGTCCCATGCCTGAGCTGATGACTGCGATGGGGGTGTTGCGGTTGCGGGCTGTCGTGGCCCAGGTGTGGCGGCTCACATAGGAGGACAGCGGGGTGTCCAGCCCGAGCATGCGGCTTATTCTCTTGAGTTTGCGGTTGTGGTATCCCAGAGCTGTCTGGTACTGGCGGTAGGCTTCTGTCGTATCGGTGGATTTGATGACCGGGAATACATATGGGGAATCAGCCGTGATTGCCGAGTATCTGTCTATAATGCAGCGCAGGCACGGTTCTATCCTGATGCACATCTGCTGTCTGGTCTTTTTCCTGACATATCTCAGGATATTGCCCGTAATATCGCTTTTATGCAGGAACACTATGTCTACAAAGGCCATACCCCTTGCACAGTAGCTGAAAATGAACAGGTCCCTGGCGAGGGTCAGTGCTTCCGAGCAACTCAGGTCCATGGATATGAGCCGGAGCATAACATCCTCGTCTACGGCTCTTTTCCTCGTGTGCTCAATGCCGGTGTATGCGTCCTTGAACGGATTTTTCTGGACTATGAGCCCTTCCTTGACAGCCTTGTTGTAGACCGAGCGCAGTATGCGCATGTAGAATGAGACTGTATTCCTGGCCACGTTGCGCCGGTACAGCCAGTATTCGTACTCGGAGATGAGCTTCCAGTCCAGGTCCGAAAGGAGGATGTCGTGGTTGTGCAGGAATGCGGAGAAGCTGTTCAGGGTCTTGCGGTGGTTGCGGGCCGAACCCAGCTTCATGGCGCAGGTCAGGGCCTGTATCTCGTGTTTCATGAACATGACCGCCGACAGTTCATGTCCTTTGCTCATGAACCTGCTTATGACGTCGCCCGGCGTGTAGTCCTTGCCCGTGGAGTTCATTTTGTCCACTATATCCCTGAGCAAAAGGAGGTCCCTGTCGATATTTTTTTGATATTCAGAGAGTATTCCCAGTCTGTCCTTGTCGTGACGGAGGGTGCATGATGCCGGATCCCACTGGAAGGGATAGATGTGCATCCTGGTGTTGATCCTTTTGTAGGACTGTCTGCGGCAGATCTGATAGTAGAGGGTTCCTGGTCTGCCTTCCACGGAAGAACTTCTGAATTTCAATCTAATTGTTGTCATGGCGTTTAATTTTATTATCTTTGTGTGTTTGAAAAAACAAAAATGATATGCCAAACAAAAATTTTGCGCTGATCGGTGTCGGCGGCTATATTGCTCCAAGGCACCTCAGGGCTATAAAGGATACAGGAAATATATTGCAGGCGGCTTACGACCGTTTCGACAGTGTCGGGATCATGGACAGTTACTTCCCCGATGCTGCTTTTTTTACTGAGCAGGAGCTCTTCGACCGTCACTGCTCCAAGCTCAAGGGAACTGACCGTCAGATAGAGATGCTGTCGGTATGTACTCCGAATTACCTGCATGACGCCCACATGCGCTACGGCCTCAGACTTGGGGCCGATGTCATCTGCGAGAAGCCCGCCGTGCTCAATCCCCATAACATCGACGCCATAATGAAGATAGAGGAGGAGACCGGCCACAAGGCCTACAACATCCTCCAGCTCCGTCTCCACGACTCGATAGCGGCCTTGAAGAAGAAGATAGACGAGGGACCCTCGGACAAAGTCTACGACGTGGACCTGACCTATATCACATCCCGCGGCAACTGGTACTACGCCTCCTGGAAGGGGGACGAGCACAAGAGCGGGGGAGTGGCCACGAATATCGGAGTACATTTCTACGACATGCTTCAGTGGATTTTCGGACCGGTGAGCGAGAATATCGTGCATGTCAAGAGTCACGACCGCGTGGCCGGCTATCTGGGCCTGAAGAAGGCCCGTGTGCGCTACTTCCTGAGCATCAATGCGGACAATCTGCCGGAGAATGCCGTCCAGGGTGAGAAGCGGACCTACCGCACTATCATGATAGACGGGGAGGAGTTCGAGTTCAGCGCCGGCTTTACCGAGCTGCATACCCGCAGCTATGAGAAAATACTGGCAGGGGAAGGGTTCCGCATCAGCGAGGCCCGTCCCTGCATCGAGATAGTCAGTCAGATCCGTACGGCCACACCCATAGGCATGAAGGGGGACTACCATCCTCTGGCCAAGCTGCCCCTGGCTCCTCATCCTTTCGGCTGGTAAATCAAGGACAGGACAATGCAGCAGAAGATTCAGATGGTGGACCTTCACGGTCAGTACCTGAAAATCAAGGCGGAAGTTGACGCCGCCATAGCGGAGGTCATCGACAGCTCGGCATTTATAGGCGGTCCGGCGGTCGGACGCTTTGCCTCGGCCCTTGCGCAATACACGGGAGCCGCCCATGTCATTCCCTGCGGCAATGGTACGGATGCCCTCCAGATAGCCCTCATGGCCCTCGGCCTGAGATCAGGCGACGAGGTCATCGTCCCGGCTTTCACCTACGTGGCTTCGGCTGAGGTAATAGCCCTGTTGGGACTCAGACCTGTGCTGGTGGATGTGGACCGCAGCACCTTTAATATAGACATCAGCTGCATGGAGCGGGCGCTGACATCCCGGACGCGGGCTGTCATACCCGTCCACCTCTTCGGACAGAGCTGCGACATGGCTCCGATCTTGGATTTCGCCGCCGCACACGGTCTGTATGTCGTAGAGGACAATGCCCAGTCCCTCGGAGCCGTCTACACATTCCCGGACGGTCGCCGCAGATACACCGGCACCATCGGACACATCGGCTGCACCTCGTTCTTCCCCTCGAAGAACCTCGGCTGCTACGGGGACGGCGGAGCCCTGTTCACGGATGATCCGGAACTGGCGGAGCGCATCCGCATGACGGCCAATCATGGACAGAGGGTCAAATATCACCACGACGTGGTGGGCTGCAACTCCCGCCTCGATACCATTCAGGCTGCTGTCCTCGAGGTCAAGCTGCGGCATCTCGACGAGTACTGTGCCGCGCGTCAGGAGGCAGCCGCCCGCTATCGGGCATTGCTCTCAGGGACAGAGGGCATCGAACTGCCCGCCGAGTCTCCTTTCACTACCCACGTCTGGCACCAGTTTACCCTGAAAGTGGCTGACGGACGGAGGGATGGATTGAAGGAACATCTGGCTTCACGCGGGATTCCGTCGATGATATATTATCCTCTGCCGCTGCATCATCAGCAGGCCTACCGTCAGGACGGGCTGTCCCTTCCCGTAGCGGAGGCTCTGGCCGGGAGCTTATTGTCCCTGCCTATGCATACGGAACTGACGGAAGGGGTGCAGGAGAGGATTGCGGAGGCAGTGAAGGATTTTTTCAGAAAATAGGAAAATGGAAGAAAGGAAATATTTCGCACATGAGACTGCGGTCATCGACCCGGGATGCACGATAGGAGAGGGGTGCCGGATATGGCATTTTTCCCATATCATGACCGGTGCGGTGCTCGGGCCGGGCTGCAATATCGGGCAGAACGTGGTCATCTCCCCGGAGGTGGTTCTCGGCCGCAATGTCAAGGTGCAGAACAATGTGTCAGTGTACACGGGAGTCACCTGCGGGGACGATGTGTTTCTCGGGCCTTCCTGTGTGTTTACCAATGTGGTCAACCCCCGAAGCGCTGTCAGTCGCAGGGGAGAGTATCTCCGCACTCATGTGGGGCAGGGGGCGACGATAGGGGCCAATGCCACCGTGGTATGCGGCCATGACATCGGCGAATGGGCCTTCATCGGAGCAGGCGCGGTGGTAACTAAGGATGTGCCTCCGTATGCGCTGGTGGTGGGCAATCCCTCGAGGCAGGTCGGATGGATGAGCCGGGCGGGCTACCGTCTGGAGTTCGGACCTGACGGGACGGCAGTGTGTCAGGGTACCGGAGAAAGATACAGGCTGGAGAACGGCAAGGTGAGTGCAATGGAATAGAAATTGAACGATAATTTATAAAACAGAAATAATTTAACACAACCAATCAAAAGTATGAAGAAAACCATTTTAACCCTTATTCTGTCGGCAGCCCTGCTGCCTTTCGCCGCTTCGGCGCAGAATATCAAGTTCGAGGAGTACGACCTCGACAACGGTCTGCATGTGATTCTCTCGCAGAACCACAAGACCCCCAATGTCGTAATTTCCGTGATGTATCACGTAGGCTCGAAGAACGAGGAGCCTACCCTGACCGGCTTTGCCCATTTCTTCGAGCATCTTATGTTCGAGGGTACTGAGAACATCGGCCGCGGGGAGTACGCTACCTACGTCTCGGAGGCAGGCGGATCTCTGAATGCCAACACATCCAACGACCGTACGTACTATTTCGAGCTGTTGCCCTCCAACCAGCTGGAGCTCGGAATGTGGCTGGAGTCCGAAAGGATGCTGCATCCCAAGATCGAGGATATAGGAGTGAATACCCAGAAGGACGTGGTGTGCCAGGAGATGGGCCAGACCCGCGACAACCAGCCTTATGGAACAGCTTTTACCAAGATTCTGACCAATTCCTTCAAGGTTCATCCATACAACCACGATGTTCTTGGTTCGGAGGAACACATCCGCAACGCATCCGTCCAGGACTTCCAGGACTTCCACGACATGTTCTACAAACCCAACAATGCCGTGCTGACCATCTGCGGAGACTTCGATGTCAAGCAGACCAAGGAGTGGATTGAGGAGTATTTCGGCGATATACCCGCAGGTACCGTGGAGCCCCGCCGTCCGGATCCCAATATGGAGCCTAAGCGTACCGCCCCCATCAAGGATACCGTCTATGACAACATACAGATGCCCATGCTGATCGAGGCTTATCCCGCTCCCGCATACGGCACCGAAGACTATTTTGCTATGGATGTGTTCAACGCCATCCTCTCCCAGGGCAACTCCGCCCGTTTCCAGGCCCAGATCGTGGATAACAAGAAGACCGGTCTGATGGCTATGGGCATGGTAATGCCCATGGAGCATCCGGGAGTGTTCATAGTACAGGCTATCCCTAATGGAGTGGACCTTTCCGTACTGGAGTCAGATGTGGACGCGGAAGTATACGGGCTGCTGGAAAACGGCATGTCGGATGAGGAGTTCCAGAAGGTGATGAACATGGTGGAGATGGCACAGGCCAGGTCCAACTCCACAATCGAGGAGACTGCCGAGAACCTTGCCACCGCCTATACGTATCTGAAGAATACGGATTTTGTCAATGAGACTATGGAAAACTACACGTCACTGACGAAGGAGAAGGTGCTGGAAGTAGCCAAGAAGTACATTGACCCCGCTCAGAAGATTTCCATCTACTATCTTCCCAAACAGAACTAATCATAAGACAAGAATAGCGATATGAAAAAGATATTATCTCTTACAATTGCAGCCGCCCTGCTGTCCCTTTTCCAGCTGAGCGCCCAGATAGACAGAAGCAAGGCTCCTGAGGCAGGTCCCGCTCCCGTGGTGGAGTTCGGTGACTTCGAGAAATTCACTCTTGACAACGGTCTCCGCGTCATCCTCGTGGAGGACCACGACCGTCCCCTGGTATCGGTGGCTATAAACTTCATAGTGGATCCCTACATGCAGGGAGACAAGACAGGTGAGTCCGAATTCTTCGGCGAGCTTTGGAGCAAGGGTACTGCCAACCGCACTGCCGAGCAGATCAACAACGAGGTGGATTTCCTCGGAGCTTCTTTCCGTACCGGTTCCTCTTTCATCGGCTTTACTACGCTGACCAAGTATACCGACAAGATGATGGAGCTTCTTTCCGATGTGCTCTACAATCCTACATTCCCCCAGGAGGAGATGGATAAGGTACGTGACCAGTATCTCGGCGTCCTCCAGATGTCCGAGACCCAGCCCTCGTCCATTATATCCAACATCCAGACAGCCACTGTATATCCCGAGGGACATTCCTACAGCGACATCATGACTGAGGCTACTGTCAATAACATCACCGTGGACGACTGCCGCGCATACTACGACAAATACATCATCCCCAACAGTGCGATAATGATCATCACCGGCGACATGAAGCTCAAGGAGGCAAAGGCTCTGTGCAGCAAATACCTGGCTTCCTGGGAGGCTGGTGAGGTCATCACTTTCGACGATCCCGCGGTCAATCGTCCCGAGGGTATCGAGGTGGTATTCTCGCCCAAGGACGGAGCCGTGCAGTCCACTATCCGCATGATGGCTCCCATCACCCTGACCCGTGACTCGGAGGACCTGATGGCCCTGCAGATCGCCAACGGTATCTACGGTGGCGGCGGATTTGACGCCAAGCTGTTCAGGAACCTCCGCGAGACTCACGGCTGGACATACGGAGCATATTCCTCTGTACGACCTGACGAAGTGTCCGCCACATTCTACGCTTTCGGTGATGTCAATGCCAATGCTACCGACAGCTCCTTCGTGCAGATGCGTCAGGAATTGCAGAACATGATGGACGGTGACTACACCGAGGACGACCTGAAGAAGTTCAAGACCATGTATGCAGGAGACTTCTCCCGCTCTCTCGAGTCTTCCGATCAGATAGCCTCCTATGCCTACAATATCGAGCGCTACGGTCTCCCCGCTGACTATTACGCAACCTATCTCCAGAGACTGGACGCCCTGACACTGGACGATATCCGTGCCGTGGTGGCCAAGTATTTCGATCCCGACAACATGTACTGGTTCTGCGTAGGCGATCCTTCCGTGATACCTGCTCTGGCTGCTTACGATTCCGATGGAGTGGTCGTTGAACTCGATTTCGAGGGCAAGCCCATCGAGCGCAAGGCCGTGGCTGAGGGCGTGACCGTAGAGTCCGTGCTCGACAGCTATCTCGAGGCTATCGGCGGCCGCGCTTTCGTGGAGGGCATCAACGACATGACCGAGAACGTGGAGATGAACGTCATGGGTATGAGCATGACCACTACAACCAAGCGTATCATCGACCAGAAGTGCTTCTCCATCACCCAGACCATGGGCGGCAACCCTATCTCGAACATCGTACTCCGCGACGGCAAGATCAAGGTATCCGCCGGCGGTATGGAACAGGAAATTACTGACCCCGCACAGGTAGAGGCCATGAGCGACATCTATCCCTTCCCCGAGATTCTCGGAGCAGAGCAGGGATATGTATTCACCCTCGAGGGCATTGAGAACGTGGACGGCAGCGATGCTTACAAGGTGCGCCAGGAGAAGGGCGGTATGGCCAGCTACAACTTCTACGATGTGGCCACAGGTCTTAAGGTAAAGAGCATTGCCTCAGCTCAGGGCCAGACCCAGGAAGTAGTCTACGCTGACTACCAGCAGACACCCTACGGTATCCTCTACCCGATGGTGCAGAAGACAACCCTGCCCCAGGTAGGCGTAGTCGAGGCCAAGGTCACCGAGGTGACTATCAACTCCGGTCTTACTCCCGACCAGCTGTAGTGCAGTGCGGCACTCACGCAGTAGCGAATCCATAAAGAAGGGCGACAGAATCCGTTCTGCCGCCCTTTTTCGTATATTAGCAGTCGTTTATTAGAACTGTATCTGATGACAGCCCGTACCGGAGACCTCACTGTTGGCGGCATCACTTCCACGCTGCTGCGATTCACCCTGCCGATGATGCTCGGCTCGCTGATGCAGCAGTGCTACAATATCGCCGATACTCTGATTGTGGGACGCTGCATAGGACCGGATGCATTGGCTGCGGTAGGGTCGGCCTACAGTCTGATGACCTTTCTGATATCGGTGCTGCTGGGTCTGGCCATGGGCAGCGGGACGGTATTCTCCATGCAGTTCGGGGCGGGAAACATGCCGGGGCTGCGGCGCAGTATCTACGTATCGCTGGTGCTGATAGGCTGTGTGACGGCGGTACTCACCATAGTGTCGTTTGTATTCATCGACCCGATACTGAGGCTGCTTCAGGTACCGGAGGAGATATATGACATGTTGCGGCTGTATCTGCTGATCATCTTCGGAGGAATTCCCTTTACGTTCCTGTACAATTTCTATGCGGCTCTGCTCCGGGCCGTCGGCGACTCGGTCACTCCGCTGTGGTTCCTGGGTGTGTCGGTAGTGCTCAATATCGGTCTGGACCTCCTGTTCATCATCGGTTTCGATATGGGCGTAGGCGGTGCGGCTCTGGCGACAGTGGTAGCCCAGGGAGTGTCGGCACCCGCGTCGTCCTTGCCTATGTCCTGGCGGCCATTCCTTCCGTCGGAGTTCTCGGTATATGGTGGTCCATACCCATCGGCTGGGCATTGGCAGATGCGGTCGGCATAGCATACTATTTATATTTTAGGCGGAAAAATGTAAATTTGCAGAAACAATAACGATACTCTCTGCTATGAAACACATTACCTCAATCACAGCTGCGGCAATGATACTGCTGGCAGGCGGATGTTCTTCCGGCAAATCTGAAACTGAAATCATCTGGCTGTGCGACAAGACCGCCGGTCAGTCACTCTCCCTCTTTCCCGATGCTTCCCCAGAACTTGTGACATCGCTCGGTCTCAAGGAAGCCGTACCTTCCTCCATCAGCGCCTTTCTGGTACGCAAGGACGGCAAGGTGCTGCTGTTCGATACCGGGCTCGGACTGCCCGAAGGGGGCATACGCCGGGGTCTGGATTCGCTGGGACTCTCTCCCGATGATGTGGATTACCTGTTTCTGACCCATTTCCACGGAGACCATATCGGAGGGATGCTGGGCCCGGACGGTGCACCAGTGTATACCAACGCCCAGGTCTACGCCTCCAGGCCCGAGTATGATGCATGGATGAACATGCCCGCAGACCGGAACGCCGGGGCAGTCCGGACCATGAATGCCTACAGCGACCGCCTGCATCTCTTCCAGTTCGGAGACATCTTGCCGTGCGGTGTGGAGGCTCTCTACGCTGTCGGCCACACTCCCGGCCATACGGTATTCCGCATCGATGACATCCTCATCTGGGGCGACATCATCCACGGTCTTGCCCTTCAGCTCGACCATCCCGAAATCTGCGCTACCTACGACATGGACCAGGAGGCCGCCGTCGCCGCCCGCAAGCACATGCTCCGCATCGCCCGCGAACAGCACCTGCTCGTGGCCGGCATGCACCTTCCGGAAGGCTTCCTTGACTTCCGTACTCCTGTCGCTGAATAGGGCGGTGGGGGAATGAAGAGGAAAGAAAAAAGTCCGGATGACCGATTGGCAGGCATCCGGACTTTTTCTATCTAATGAATAAGTGTGTGCGGTCTACGGCAGGGCGAGGAACGCGCAGGCAAATGCCAGGATGGCGTAGAGCTCGGGGAACACGGCGAGAATCATGGTACGGGAGAACACATCGTGTCCGTTGGACATCTCGTTGATACCGTTGCTGACCAGACTGGCCTGCTTGATGGCGGACCACAGGCCTACGAAGCCGAGGGCCAGACCGGCAGCGGCCATTGCCAGACCCTGGTTCATGGTGAGCACCTGAGAGGCGTCCTCCATGGCTCCCAGTCGGCTGAGCATGAGGAAGAATCCTGCGAATCCGTACAGTCCCTGAGTAGAAGGAAGCACGCAGAGGAGCATGGATTTACCGAAGATTTCCGGTTTCTTCTTGAGGCCGGCGACGGTGGTGTTGCCGCCCATTGTCACGCCTATGGCACTGCCGATGCAGGACAATGTGAGCATCACTGCCATTCCGACGTAAGCTAAGATTAAAGGTGTTGACATACGATAAAATTGTTTTTATTTGTTATTACTATATGATTTCAACGGTCTGTAGGCCCTGCCGCCTCCCTCGAAGCCCACATTCTTGTAGAACTCCACGAAGGTCAGACGGACCGGGTGTACGAATGCTCCGAGGCACGACAGGCCCATGACGGCCAGATGCCCGAAGATGAGGAATATGACAGTGACCGGCCAGCCCACGTAGGGGATGCCCGAGAGGGTCATGGCTATCGAGTTGATTACCAATGCGAGGATGCCGCCGGTCGTACCCAGTCCGAACAGACGGATGTACGAGAGCATGTCGCCGAAAATGCTGGTGATATCGTAGAGGGATACGATGCCCTTGAGCGGACGCAGCAGGAAGAACTTGGCCGGCTTGCTGCAGAACAGCACCAGTATCAGTCCTCCGAAGACCAGAATCTGCGATACGATGTGCGGCAGAAGTTTGGTCCCCATCTGCGAACCGGCGTAGGCGCATGCGGCCCACACGATCAGCAGGCTCCAGCCGACCTCGGTCAGCGCCTCGTCCCAGCGCCGCTTGGAGAAAGCGAATATCGCCTTGAGCATCCTTGCGAACACTATCTGGAACAGTCCGAAGATAATGGCGAACCAGAACATCTTCAGGTCAGAGAAGAACAGGGCCTTGATGTTGTCCGGCATAGGCAGTATATCAGCCAGTTTCATGCCGAAGAACGTACCTGAGAACAGCGGCATGATGAGCGAGCCGACCCCCAGCCAGGCAATCAGCTTGCCGTAGACCTTGAATCTGGGCAGGGCCAGTGCGGCGGCGATGCCGGCAATCACAAGTATCAGTCCGTATCCCATGTCTCCCAGGCAGAAGCCGAAGAAGAGCATATAGAAAGGAGCGAAATAGGGTGTGAGGTCCAGCTCGTCGTAGTTGGGCAGCTCGTATAGGCTTCCGACCGGCTCGAAGAGGCGGGCAAACCAGTTGTTGCGCAGTTTTACCGGAGGGTTGTCGGAGCCCTTGGCCGCCTCGGACTGCCAGTACACGGTGCACGGGCAGTTGTTCAGATACTCCTGCACGCGGGCATCGTCGGCGGTAGGGGCGAAGCCTTCCACCACGCTGATGGCCCCTTCTCCTTCAAGCAGGGAAGATGTCTCGGCCAGATGCAGGTCCAGCCGTGCGAATGTCTGTCCGGATAGCTCCTGCAGAAGGCCGGAGAGGGGGGCGTATCCGGCTGTCTCCTCCAGCAGTTTCCCGTCCTCTGCCTTAAGGGCGGAGATATCCTTCATTACCTGTGAGGCAGGACGGGCCGGAAATGCCGCCTCGTCGGATACAGGGAAGGTGTATTCCGCCTCCTCTCCGCCGATTACGACGAAGTAAGTGTTGCCTGCCGAGCGCGCGAGTACGCTCATCGGGTACTGCTGCTCCCACGCGGGGGAATACTGCTTGTTGCTTACGCAGTAAAAATGGGGAGTCAGTCCTGCTGCCCGCAGACGGGTTACATCCTCAGGGGCGAATTCTCCCCAGGGCAGGGCGTTGCGGTATTCTTTCTCCAGCGTTTCCATTTCGGAGGCAATGGCGTTGCGGCGGGCCGTATTGTCCTCGACCGCCTTCAGCAGCTGCTCCGCGCTCAGGCCGGAGGCAGGGGCGGCGGTTATCTCCGGATGTTCCTTGGCCACGGCAGCGAGTATGCTTTCAGCGGCCCTGCACCTCTCTATCAGGGAGGTCATCTCCTTCGATGTCCCGTCGGTGCCTGTGACGGACCGGGTGATGTCCACCATCCCGAGTTCCTGCACTCCTGCCAGGAAACGTTCCAGGTCCCCCGACAGGAGGATCATGGAGTATTTGGTCATTTTCGTTATCATAGTGCTTCCTCCTCTGCTTCCAGGTCGTGACGGTTCTTGACTATCTTCTGGGAGGCCTTGGAGAGATTCTCCTCGTCTTCCAGGTAGCGCTTGATCTTGAGGATAGCCTCATTGTACCCGGGTATCTGGACCTTCTCGTACAGATTGACCTTCTGGGTGGTCTTCTTGCGGGAGAAGTCCAGTATGCGGCTCTTCTCGGAGCATATCTCGGACTCTATTCCCAGCCGGGCGAGGTCCTTGAGTATCTGCACACCGTCGCTGTACCACAAGGGTTTCTGGAAGAGGTTGAACTCCCGGACGTCGTAGATGACATCCTTGAGCTCAGGTATCCTCACACCCGCGAACTTGGCCGTGACCAGCTCCACGTCCCGCACCGAGATGAGCCCAGGCTCGAACTCATTCCAGAGTCCGGACAGGTAGCTGTACCTCTCCAGCGCGGCCGAGAGCTCTTCCAGCAGCTCGTCCGACCGCCTCTTGGCCTTCTTGACCTCCAGGCGCAGGGCCGCCTCCTTGTTCTTCAGGGTAGGCAGGGCCCGGGTGCGGATCTTCAGCTGCTTGCCCAGCTCGCCGAGCGACGTCTTGTTATATTGGAATTTGATGGCCATGGCTTGATGATGTTAGGCGGCAGGTTCGTCCTCGCTCTTCCAGTACTTCTGTATGAGAGCCTCCTTGATACCAGTCTCTGCCTTGGTGAAATGACGGGCAAAGAGCATCCACGCGGTGTCGAGCATCTCCTCTATCGAGATGTTGACGTCGATGGCCAGTAGGTGGTTGGAGTAGTCCTTGGCAAATGCGAGGCAGCGGTTGTCATAGTCGCTCAGGTCGAAGCCGTTCTCCAGCTTGGTCTTGGCGTTGGCGGCATCGGCGTAGAGGCGGACGGCGGTGTTCATCACCTGGTTGTGGTCCTCGCGGGTCTTCTTGCCGATGACCAGCTGTTTCAGGCGCGACAGGGAACGGAACGGATCCACGATGACCTTGCCGGTGTCGCTGTCCTGACGCAGGAAGAGCTGTCCCTCCGTGATGTATCCGGTGTTGTCCGGGATGGCGTGGGTGATGTCCCCGTCGTTGAGGGTGGTGACGGCGATGATGGTGATCGAGCCTCCGGCAGGCAGCTGCACGGCCTTTTCGTAGATTTTCGCCAGGTCGGAGTACAGCGAACCGGGCATGGAATCCTTCGACGGTATCTGGTCCATACGGTTGGATACTATCGACAGGGCGTCCGCATAGAGGGTCATGTCGGTCAGAAGTACCAGGACCTTCTCATTCTTGTCCACGGCAAAATACTCGGCGGCAGTCAGGGCCATGTCCGGAATAAGCAGACGCTCGACGGGGGGCTGCTCGGTGGTGTTCACGAAGCTTATGATCTTGTGCAGGGCTCCTGCATTCTCGAACATGTTCTTGAAATACAGGTAGTCGTCGTTCGAGAGTCCCATGCCTCCGAGGATGATCTTGTCCACATCCGCGCGGAGGGCCACCATGGCCATGACCTGGTTGTAGGGCTGGTCCGGGTCTGCGAAGAATGGAATCTTCTGGCCGGAGACAAGGGTGTTGTTGAGGTCAATGCCGGCGATTCCTGTGGGAATCAGCTGGGAGGGCTGTTTTCTCTTGTAGGGGTTGACCGACGGTCCTCCGATGAAACGGCGCTCTCCCTCCACCTCCGGGCCTCCGTCTATGGGACGGCCGTAGGCATCGAAGAAACGGCCGGCAAGATCCTCGCTGACGTTGAGGGCGGGCGGTTCTCCGAAGAATGTCACCTCGGCATCGGTCGGGATACCCTCGGTGCCTTCATAGACCTGAAGAGTGACCAGGTCGTCCTTGATCTTCACCACCTGGGCAAGACGTCCGGCGACAGTGGCCAGCTCGTCGTTGGAGACTCCCTGAGCCTTAAGCGAGACTGTGGCCTTGGTGATGGCCTCCAGCTGAGTGTATATCCTTTGAAATGCTTTATTTGTCATGGCTCATGTATTTGTTGATCTGTTCGAGGTATCTGTTGAAATCCGCGCTCTTGAACTCCGAGTAATTCATCTGGCGGAAGAGGTTGATCACCTCCTTGTACCATGCTGAGCATTCCTCGAATGTCTCGAAGTCATGTTCTGCGTCGCATACGTCCAGGACCTTCTCAAGCATGAACTCCTGTCTCTCAATAGGAGTGGAGGCATCGATGCGGTCAAATGCGTCCTGCTGCAGGATGATGTAGTCTATCAGTTCCGATTTCCAGTAGCGTTCGTGGTAGCTGACCGGCACTCCGTCGTCGCCGAGGATGTTGATCTGCTCGAATGCTTCCTTGCCCCTGAGGACGAGGTTCTTGGCATCCAGTACCATTTCCACCCATCTGGGGGATATCTTCTTCTGGAGGAAGTCGATGATCTCCGGGTACTCCAGGTATTTGGAATAGGAGTCAATCGGGTCAACGGCCGGATAGCGCTTCTTGTCGGCGCGGTTCTGCGAGAGGGCGTAGAAGCAGCGGGCGGCCTTCTTGGTGGATTCGGTTACGGGCTCCTTGAGGTTACCTCCGGCAGGTGATACGGTGCCGATGAACGTCACAGATCCGGTCGTGCCGTTGTTGAGCACCACGGCTCCGGCGCGGGCGTAGAAGTTGGATATAATCGACGAGAGGTCCACGGGGAAGGCATCTGCTCCGGGCAGCTCCTCCATCCTGTTGCTCATTTCCCTGAGGGCCTGTGCCCAGCGGGAGGTGGAGTCGGCCAGAAGCAGGACTTTCAGTCCCATCGCCCTGTAGTACTCGCATATGGTCATGGCTGTGTAGACGGATGCCTCGCGGGCGGCCACAGGCATGTTGGAGGTGTTGCAGACAATGGTGGTCCTTTCCATCAGGGAACGTCCGGTACGGGGGTCGACCAGTTCGGGGAACTCTGTGAAGATCTCCACCACCTCGTTGGCCCTCTCTCCGCACGCAGCCATGACTATCACGTCGGCCTCTCCCTGCTTGGCAATGGCGTGCTGGAGCACTGTCTTGCCGCATCCGAAAGGACCGGGGATAAATCCGGTACCTCCCTCGGCGATGGGGTTGAAGGTGTCGATACACCTTACTCCTGTCTCCATGATGCGCCACGGACGGGGTTTCTCCCTGTAGGCTGTGACGGCCACCTTGACCGGCCATTTCTGTATCATGCTTACGGGGTGCTCGTCTCCGTCGGCGTCAGTGAGCACGGCTACCGTATCGCAGGCCCTGTACGTGCCGGCAGGGACTATGGACTTGACTCTGTAGGAGCCCTTGAATGCGAACGGCACCATAATCTTGTGAGGCAGCCAGCCTTCCTTGACCTCTCCGAGCCAGTCTGCGGCGCGTACTTCGTCTCCGGGAGCGGCCAGCGGAGTGAAGTCCCACTCGCGCTCAGCATCTATGGGTGCGGTGTATTCTCCTCGTTTGAGGAAGACTCCCTGCATGGTGGCCAGGTTATTCTGCAGGCCGTCAAAGTTGCCTGAGAGCAGGCCGGGGCCGAGGGTGGCCTCCAGCATGTGTCCCTGGAACTCCACCTTGTCCCCGCATCTGAGTCCGCGGGTGCTCTCATAGACCTGCACCGAGGCTCTGCGGCCAGTCACCTTGATGACTTCGGCCATGAGTCTCGCATCTCCCAGCGAGATGTAGCAGATCTCGTTCTGGGCGACAGGTCCGTCGGTCAGGACGGTGACCAGGTTGGAGATGATGCCTGTAACTTTGCCAGTTGTGTGTCTCTGAGTATCCATATATCGGTATTTTATTGTCTTAGTTGAAATCCACTCCCTTGAATGTGCCCCTGACCTCGTCCACGTAGCGGCGGAAGAGCTCCGCACCTTTCTCCCGGTCCAGCGAGCTCCAGCGCCCGACTATCATCGCCTTGGCCAGAAAGCCCAGGATGACGTCCATGTCGAAATAGTGGAATGTGGTCAGCTCAGTAATGCGGTCCCAGCGGTAGCGGTCCAGGGCGTGCTCCCTCTCCAGCAGGTCCTCGGTACGGAATATCTGCTGAAGGACGGGCCAGGCTTCCTCGTCACGGCTGTCAGTCTCTCCCACAATGTATTTCCCGGGGTCAACGCCTTCCTTGGAGGCAAGGAATCTCACCTGGGAGTTGCGGATCATCCGGTCGAGTCCGTACCAGCTGCGGATGAAACGGCTGCGCTGGCGGGCGGCTGCCCGGTAGAAATGCCCGCAGAGTATGGAGGAGTCCGCTCCGGCCTCGAGCCAGTCTACGGCACGGCGGTCGGCAGGAGAGAGCTGTTCCCTCACGGCTTCGGATATCCCGCTGTATGAGAAATGTCCGCTCTGCGTAAAATCCGGCAGCAGGTCCGGCAGGCCGGCTATGATGTAATGGTAGTTGTTCATCCGAATAGGAGTTTGCGGGTGGCGGGGCGGAGGTACTGGGTAAGGATGTTCTCGAAGTCTCCGTCCGCGAAGCTTATCCTGTAGCTGCCGTCGGCGGGGCCTATTTTGAAGCCTCCGGCCATCTGGCGGGAGAAAGTCACTGTAACGCCCTCTCCCATGACTGCGGCAGCCTTCTTCTCGAACCATGCTCCCAGTTCTTTCTGCATGGAAGAAGGAAGGATGATCTCCAGTCCGGCAGGGGCGGGATCTGCCGCGTTGAATGCCTTGGCTACTGTAGTGACCAGGCTCTTGACCAGTTCCGGGTCTGCGAGAGCAGCCTTGACGTCAGGGGATACGGCCTTGGTGATGATGATGTTCTCTATCTGCTGGCGGAGAGCCGAGATGGTCTGTGACGAGGCCATGCGGATGTCTCCCTCGACCCGTACGCGCAGGTCTTCTGCTTCCTTTCTGGCGTCAGTTATGATTTTCTCTGCCTCTTTTCTGGCGTCAGCTATGATTTTCTCTGATTCTGCGGCTGCGGCGGCCTTGAGAGCCTCGGCCTCCTGTTTTCCTTTAGACAGCCCCTCATTGTAGAGCTTGTCTGTGAGTTCCTGGAGCTTGTTTTCCATGCGGTGTTATTTTAAATTCATCCAAAGTTAGTAAAACTTTTCAACAATATCCACCAGAAACAAAAAAAATGCCACCTTTTGAGTGGCACTTTAATAAGTCGATTAATCCAGTCTGTCCCTAACCGAGGAATCCGAGCAGGATACCTGCGGCGACGGCGGAACCGATCACACCGGCTACGTTCGGGCCCATGGCGTGCATCAGCAGGTGGTTGGTCTTGTCGTACTGCAGACCTACCAGCTGGGATACACGGGCGGAGTCCGGTACTGCGGATACTCCGGCGTTTCCGATGAGAGGGTTGATCTTGTTGCCGGGCTTGAGGAAGATGTTGAAGATCTTCACGAACATCACACCGCCGAAGGTAGCTACCATGAAGGAGAACGCTCCGAGGATGAAGATGTACACTGACTTCAGCTGCAGGAACTTGTCGGCCTGGGTGGAGCATCCTACGGTCAGACCGATGAGGATGGTCACGATGTCGATCAGCGGTCCGCGTGCGGTCTCGGCCAGACGGCGGGTAACACCGCTCTCCTTGAGGAGGTTACCGAAGAAGAGCATACCCAGCAGAGGGATACCCGAGGGCACGATGAATGCAGTTACGAGGAAGCCGATGATAGGGAAGAGCTTCTTCTCTGTAGGGGATACCGGACGGGGCGGCTTCATCCTGATGAGTCTCTCCTTCTTGGTGGTCAGCAGCTTCATGATAGGAGGCTGGATCACAGGTACCAGAGCCATGTAGGAATATGCCGACACGGCGATGGCGCCCATAAGGTCGGGAGCAAGTCTCGAGGAGAGGAAGATGGCGGTAGGACCGTCAGCACCTCCGATGATACCGATCGCACCGGCCTCTGCAGGGGAGAATCCTAAGGCGAGGGCCACGGTGTAGGCTCCGAAGATACCCAACTGGGCAGCGGCTCCGATGAGCAGCAGCTTAGGGTTGGAAATCAGGGCGGAGAAGTCGGTCATCGCACCGATTCCGAGGAAGATCAGAGGCGGGTAGAAGCCCTTGATCACACCATAGTAGAGTATGTTCAGCACAGAGCCTTCCTCATAGATGCCGACCGAGAGGCCGGGGAAGAGGGGGATGTTGCCGATGATGATACCGAATCCGATAGGAACCAGGAGCATGGGCTCCCACTCCTTCTTGATTGCGAGGTAGATGAACACCAGGCCGATGCAGATCATCAGCAGGTATGTCCACTCGAAATTCGCAAATCCGGTATACTGCCAGAATTGTCTTAAATTTTCACCAATCATACTATCCTATAATAGCTAAGGGCGTTCCTTCCATTACAGAGTCGCCTTTGTTGACTTTAATACTCTTGATAACACCGTCTGCGGTGGCCTCTACTACGTTCTCCATCTTCATGGCCTCGAGAACCATAATCTTCTGGCCGTTCTTTACGGTGTCGCCTTCCTTCACGCACACTTCCAGGATAACGCCGGGAAGGGGAGAGGATACGGTTGTACCGCCGGCTGTGGGAGCGGGAGCTGCTGCGGGCTTGGGTGCGGCTGCCGATACAGCGGGAGCGGCGGTTGCGGTTTTCACTACTTTGATGGCAGTGGGTTTGACGATGGGTTTCTCAAACTCCACCTTGTAGTTGGAGCCGTTCACCTCGATGGAAGCCACTGACTCCTGTACATCGTTGATGACCACATTGTAGTCATTGCCGTTGATTTTGAGTTTATATTCTTTCATGGTCTGTATTGTTATCTTTGGTTCTTTTTGAGTGTGGGTACCTGACGGAGAGAGTAGATCTTAGAGCTCCAGGGCGAGTAGCTCCTGTCGGTGTGGCTCATGGTGATGGTCAGGCTCTCGTTGTCGTGGGCCTCGTTCTCCTCGTGGAAGAGGTGGAGGGCCACAGCAATGGCGGCATAGGTCTCGCCGGAGGTCTCCTTTACATTGACTGCTGCCTCACCGGTATCGGCTGTAGCCGCTGTCGACTTCTTGTTCAGTTTGTTGACAGCAATGTGTCCGGTGAACTTGAAGATGAAGCAGAGGATGATGAGGGCGCAGAACACTACGAGCATTGCCGTCATGGTGAGAATCCATCCACCGGGATCTTCCTCGGCCATTATCTGGCTCTTGGTCTTCTCGTCCACACCGGCGTTGTTGGTGCTGGGTGAGGTCCAGGGCATGATTCCCCAGCCCTCGCCGCTGCCGTCGATGGAGCCGATTCCGTCTTCGATACGTCCGTAGGACTGGTCTACGCCGAGGTTCTTGGGCACGGCGATCTTGTCGATGACGGTACGTCCGTCGCTGGCCACGAAGTAGATGGTATCAGACTCTTCCAGGGTAAAGTTGATGTGGAAGGTTCCGTGATAGGGGTTGTTGTCCGCCCAGAAGAGGATGTGCTGGCGGGGAGGTATCTGGGTCAGCACGTCTCCCTTGGGGATGATGTATTTCCTGAGGTCGTTCGGATCGTTTGTCAGGAAGCATCCGCCGATGTTCACCGTACCGTAGGAGGTGTTGAAGAGCTCGAACCAGCCGTTGTGGAAGCCGAAATCGTCCTCGAAGTTGGTCTCATTATGAATGAGCAGCTCGTTCAGACGCATATCGCTCTGGCTCTGGGCACTCAGGGTGAACACGGACAGAGTAACTGCGAGACCCGACACCAATATGAATCTAAGTTTGTTCATTTCAGTCGGTTTGATGTGTTACAAAGGAAGATTGTCATGCTTCTTGGCAGGGTTGCTCAGCTTCTTGGTCGAGAGCTGCTCAAGGGCGCGGATTACGCGGAAGCGGGTATTCCTGGGCTCGATGACATCGTCGATGTAACCGTAGCTGGCTGCCTTGTAGGGGTTGCAGAAGAGGTCGTTGTACTCTTTCTTCTTGGCAGCTGTTACCTCTGCGCGCTTGTCGGGATCCTCGATCTCCTTGATCTCCTTGGAGTAGAGCACCTCTACGGCACCGTCGGCACCCATCACGGCGATGTTGGCTGTGGGCCATGCGTAGTTGATGTCGCCGCGGAGCTGCTTGCAGCTCATCACGATGTGCGAACCGCCGTAGGACTTGCGGAGGGTGACGGTAACTTTGGGCACTGTGGCCTCACCGTAAGCGTAGAGCAGCTTGGCTCCGTGAACGATGATTCCGCCGTACTCCTGCTGGGTTCCGGGCAGGAAGCCGGGAACGTCCACGAGGGTTACGAGAGGGATGTTGAAGGCGTCGCAGAAACGTACGAAGCGGGCAGCCTTCCTGGAGGAGTTGATGTCCAGAACGCCGGCCAGGTACTTGGGCTGGTTGGCCACGATACCCACTGATGTGCCGCCCATGTGAGCGAAGCCGACGATGATGTTCTTGGCGTAGTCCTTGTGTACTTCGAAGAACTCTCCGTCGTCAACGATACCGCCGATGACCTGATACATGTCGTAAGCCTCGTTGGGGCTGTCGGGGATGATGGAGTTGAGGGAGTCCTCGAGTCTCTCGATGGGGTCTGCGGTGGGTTTGTAAGGGGGCTCCTCGAGATTGTTCTGAGGAATGAAGGAGAGGAGCTTGCGGATGATGGCGATAGCGTCCTCCTCGGAGTCTGCGGCGAAGTGTGCGACACCGCTCTTGGAAGCGTGTACGGATGCACCGCCGAGCTGCTCCTGTGTAACCACCTCACCTGTTACTGACTTAACCACTGCGGGGCCGGTCAGGAACATGTAGCTGGTACCCTTTGCCATGATGTTGAAGTCGGTGAGGGCGGGGGAGTAAACCGCACCGCCGGCGCAGGGACCGAGGATTGCGGAAATCTGAGGGATGACACCCGAAGCGAGGATGTTTCTCTGGAAGATCTCGGCATAGCCGGCAAGAGCGTTCACGCCTTCCTGGATACGGGCTCCGCCTGAGTCGTTCAGACCGATGACGGGAGCACCCATCTTCATGGCCTGGTCCATGATCTTGCAGATCTTGAGGGCCAGTGTCTCAGAAAGAGATCCGCCGAATACAGTGAAGTCCTGGGCGAATACATATACCAGGCGGCCTTCGATTGTACCGTAACCTGTAACGACACCGTCGCCGAGGAATGTGGTCTTATCCATGCCGAAGTTCGTGCATCTGTGTGTCACGAACATGTCGAATTCCTCGAAGCTGCCTTCGTCGAGGAGCATGGCGATCCTTTCGCGGGCAGTGTATTTGCCCTTCTGGTGCTGAGAGTCGATTCTCTTCTGGCCACCGCCGAGGCGGGCCTTTTCACGAAGCTCTATCAGCGCTTTTACTTGTTCAAGCTGTTGGCTCATAACTTAATCTTTCTGTATTAATTAGTGTTTTGGGTTATTTGTTCTTGGGATCCTCGCAAAGCTCGGTGAGCACACCGTGTGTGGATTTGGGATGGAGGAATGCGATGTTCAGGCCCTCAGCGCCCTTGCGGGGAGCCTTGTCGATGAGTCTTACGCCTTTGGCTTCCATCTCGGTCAGTGCATTCTGCACGCCGTCCTTCACTGCGAAAGCGAGATGGTGGATGCCTTCGCCTCTCTTCTCGATGAAGCTTGCGATGGTTCCGTCAGGAGAAGTGCTTTCCAGCAGTTCGAGCTTGGTCTGTCCGATTTTGAAGAATGCGGTCTTTACTTTCTGGTCGGGAACCTCTTCGATAGAGTAGCATTTGAGGCCCAACATGTTCTCATAGTAAGGAATAGCCTCGTCCAGAGACTTCACGGCGATTCCGAGATGTTCAATATGTGACAGTTCCATAATAAGATTTATTTTAGAGTTGTATTATTCCTCATCAGCCATTTCCATGGTATGGTAGACGTTCTGTACGTCGTCGTCGTTCTCGAGCTTGTCGATCAGCTTGAGGATGCCCTCCTTCTCCTCGGGAGTGAGTTTCTTGAGCGGAACGTTGGGTATCCTCTCGAAGCCTCCAGAAACGATGGTGAAGCCGTTGTCCTCGAGATATTTCTGAATGGCACCGAATGACTCGAACTCACCATATATATAGATAAGGCCGTCCTCGTCATCCTTGTAGACATCGTCCACACCGTAGTCAATCAGCTCGAGCTCAAGCTCGTCCATGTCCACGGGACCGTCTTTCCTTACCTTGAAGACGCATTTGTGGTCGAACATGAAACTTACGCAGCCCTGGGTTCCGAGAGCGCCTCCTACCTTTGTAAAGTAACTGCGGATGTTGGCAACAGTCCTCATGTTGTTGTCGGTGGCTGTCTCAATCAGGAAAGCGATGCCGTGAGGACCGAATCCCTCGTATACTATCTCCTCATAATCACCGGCGTCATGCTCTACAGCTCTCTTGATGGCCCTCTCGATATTCTCCTTGGGCATGTTCTCGCTGCGGGCGGTCTGGATCAGTGTCCTCAGTCGGGGATTGTTGTCGGGATCGGGGCCGCCGGCCTTGGCGGCTATGGTGATTTCCTTTCCGATGCGGGTGAAGACGCGGGCCATGTTGCCCCAGCGCTTGAACTTACGTTCCTTTCTGAATTCGAATGCTCTTCCCATACTTACTTCTTAACTTCTATGCGTGTGATGTATTTGTCGATTTCGTATCCCTCGTAAGTCTGGGGATATTTGTCCTTGATGACCCTGTAGTGGGTCAGGGCCTCGTCGTTGCGGCCGAGCTCCTCGCAGATGATACCGGCCTTGAGCAGGTATGTTGCGGCGAAGATATTGTCCTCCACCTGAGAAGCCTGGAGGTAATATTTGAGAGCGTTCTCGTACTCTCCGGCGATGGAGTATGCGTCTCCGATGCCTGCGAGGGCGCGTGCCTTGAGGACAGGATCCTTACCATTGTACTTGGTCAGATAGCTGATGGCCTCGGGAGCGTTGCCGAGCTGGAGCTCGCAGATGCCCGCATAGAGATAGACAGCCTTTCCGGCCTTGGCACCGTATTCGTCGATAATCTGAATGAAACCGAGTGAGTTGCCGTCACCATTGAGGGCTTTGTCGTAGTCCTCTGCCCTGAAGTACTGCTCAGCGGTGAAAGTCTGTCCTACAGCCTCGTCTTTCATGGGCTTGGAGTAGAACTGAATGAAAAGGACTATGATTGCCGCTACAACGACCAGACCGGCACCTGTGTAGCCGATCAGTTTGCCGTTTTTCTTAAAGAATACCTCAGTCTTGGAGACGGCCTCGCCGACTGTTTCGTTGGTGGTGTTTACGTTCTTTGCCATTTTTGCAATAAATTCTGATTTTTATATAATGGGTGCAAAAATACAACAATTTGTGTAATCGCAAAGATAAAATCATAAGAAATATTCTATCTTTGTTGGTAAAATAATGGAGAATGTTTCTAAGGAGAATAATCGTACAGAATTTCAAGAATATCGGTAGTGCGGACATATCTTTCTCTCCCAAGATCAATTGTATCTGCGGGAACAACGGGGAGGGCAAGACCAATCTTCTGGATGCCGTACACTATCTCTCCATGACCAAGAGTTTTCTCTCTGTCAATGACAGATACACATATACTTACGGAAAGGATGAGGCCGTCCTGCACGGAACATTCCAGGATGGGGACCGGGAGGAGGATATCGCAGTGTCCGTACGTTCCGACGGGGCCAAGACGGTCAGGCGCAACGGCAAGGCATACAAGCGTCTGTCCGAGCATATCGGACGCATCCCGGTGGTGATGACAGCCCCTCCGGACATATCCCTGATTCACGATTCCGGCGAGGAACGCAGGCGTTTTCTGAATATGATGATCTCCCAGATAGACCCGGAATATCTCCGGTCCGTCTCCGCATACAACAGTCTGCTCAAGCAGCGCAACGCCTCTCTCCGCCAGGAGGGAACGCCGGACCTGCTGCTGGAGACAATTTCCGGGAGGATGTGCGCCCCAGCGGCATATATCCATGCCCGGAGACGGGAGGCGGCGGAGCAGCTGGCCGCAAAGGCGGACGGGTACTACGGATTCATTTCCGGAGGCAGGGAGAGCATAGGCATCCGCTATCGCTCCGACCTGGAGAAGGCCGGACTGGAGGAACTGCTGGCCGCCTCCCTTCAGAAGGACAGGGCGCTGGGTTATACCACCGCCGGGGTGCAGCGGGATGACCTGGAATTCTCCATGGACGGGCATCCCCTCCGCAAGTGCGCCTCCCAGGGACAGCAGAAGTCATTTATCATTGCCCTGAAAATGGCCCAGTACCGGGTGATGTGCGCCGGAAGGGAGGTCCGCCCGGTCCTGCTCTTCGACGACCTGTTCGACAAGCTGGACGCCGGAAGGGTGGCCTCGCTGATACGGATGGTGGTCGAGGGGGATTTCGGCCAGATATTCATCACCGATACCGACGAGGAACGGTTGCGGAGGATAGTGGGAGGCATTACGGACGAGGGGCGTTTTTTCAATGTCAGTGCCGGATCTATAACTGAAAAAGACGGGGAGCCATGCAGAGGATAGGGGAGAAACTGTTGGGCGAGGTGCTCGCTGAATATATAAAGGAGGCAGGCTTCGGAGAGAGGATGCGCGGGCTGGATATATGCGGGCTGTGGCCCGAGGCTGTCGGGGCGCGTGCTGCCGCGGCGACCAGGAGCCTGAACTTCTCGGACGGTGTCCTCTACTGCCGGATGTCCTCGTCCACTGTCCGGAACATGCTGTTCTACAATCTAGAAGGAGTTCGTGGAGAACTTAACCGACTGGCTGGGGGCAATTATGTGCGTAAGATAGTGCTGTGTTGATTTTAGAACTTTAACTACTTAAAACTATACAATATGGACAGGTTTATCGAAAATTTCAAGAAAGGATTCCCGTTTCTTAAACTGGTGGCGGCAGCCACGCCATCCAGAGGCATTCAGGTGATGGATGAGGAGGAGCGCCGTGCGGCTGTGGACAGGTATGAGGGATTTACGGGTGAGGCCGTGAAATTCGTACCGGCTTCGGGAGCTGCTTCCCGTATGTTCAAGGACCTCTTCGAGGGCAGGGACGTTCTGGCTTCCGGCAAGGAACTGGATCCGGCCTCAAAGGCTCATAAGTTCGTGGAGAATATCGGCAGATTCGCATTTTACACTAAAGAGGATTTCGAGGGGCTCACTCCTTTCGGTGTCCTGGACCATGTGATAGGGCAGGGAGCTTCCGCCGCAGGCAGGGCCGGTCTCGACTACGGCAACAGGCCCAAGGGGCAGGTGCTCTTCCACCGTTATGACAATGAGGTGCGTACTGCATTTGAGGAACATCTGGTGGAGGGCGCCCTCTATGCCCGCAGTGCCTCCGGCAAGGTGAGGATTCATTTCACCGTATCGCCCGCGCATCAGGCCGGCTTCGAGAAGATTCTGCAGGAGACTGTAGCCAAGTACGAGGAGCGTTTCGGCTGCAAGTACGACATCTCGTTCAGTGTCCAGGATCCTTCAACTGACATTATCGCCGTCAATGAGGACAATACTCCGTTCCTCAAGGCCGACGGCAAGCCGCTCTACCGTCCCGGCGGACACGGCGCCCTGCTGGGCAACCTGGCGGCCGTCGACGGAGACATCATCTTCCTGAAGAATATCGACAATGTGGTGCATCAGCGTCTGCTGGACGAGACGGTTGTCTGGAAGAAGGCGCTGGCCGGCAAGCTGCTGGAAGTCAGGGAGAAAATCTACGGCTATCTGGTGGCCCTCGATGAGATGACGGCCTCCGGTGCTGAGAATGAGGCTCTTCTGGCGGAGATCCGGACATTCCTGGAGAAGGAGTTCTGTGTCACCCTTCCAGATGTCCCGGCCGACATCTATCCCCGTTACCTCCATGCCAAGCTGAACCGCCCCATCCGCATCTGCGGCATGGTCAAGAACGAGGGCGAGCCGGGCGGCGGTCCCTACATCGTCTATGATGCCGACGGCTCCACATCCCTGCAGATTCTCGAGGGGGCCCAGCTCGACATGAACGACCCGGCCACTGTGGCCATGCTCAAGGGCTCAACCCACTTCAATCCCGTGGACGTGGTCTGCTGCACCGTGGACTATCTCGGCCGCAAGTTCGACCTCCAGCGTTTCGTGGACCCCGAGACCGGTTTCATCAGCCACAAGAGCTACGAGGGGCGTCCACTCAAGGCTCAGGAACTGCCAGGCCTCTGGAACGGTTCTATGAGCAATTGGAACACCGTCTTCGTCGAGGTACCGCTCATCACCTTCAATCCCGTGAAGACCGTCCTCGACCTGCTCCGTCCCGAGCATCAGCCCGATGCATTGTAGCAGGTACATCACTGCGTTGCTGGACTGCTGAAGCAATGAGAAATAATAGGTCCCGGAAGACTAGCCGCCCTCGGCTCTAGAGGGAGGGGCCCGCCGCGAAGCGGTGGGAGGGCCTGGTCTTCCGGGACCTATTATTTCTTATTGCATACGTTAGGGCTTACCAGCCGAGGACGTACGCGAAGATCAACGGTGCTACGATAGTTGCGTCCGACTCGACGATGAAGCGGGGAGTGTCCTTGGAGAGCTTGCCCCAGGTGATCTTCTCGTTGGGAACTGCTCCGGAATACGAGCCGTAGGAGGTGGTGGAGTCGGAAATCTGGCAGAAATACGACCAGAGGGGAACGTCCTTCCACTCCAGATCCTGAGCCATCATGGGCACTACGCAGATGGGGAAGTCACCGGCCGTACCGCCGCCGATCTGGAAGAAGCCTACGCCGGCTCCGCCCGAGTTGGCCCTGTACCACTCGGTGAGGTAGATCATGGTCTCTATTCCGTTCTTGATCATGTTGGTGTCGAACTCACCCCTGATGCAGTGTGCGGTGAAGATATTGGCTGTGGTGCAGTCCTCCCATGCGGGCACTACGATGGGAATGTTCTTCTCGCAGGCGGCGAGGACCCAGCTGTCCTTGGGGTCGATCTCATAGTACTGCTCGAGCACTCCGCTGCGCAGCAGGCGGTAGATTACCTCCCAGGGGAAAAGTCTCTCACCCTTGGCCTTCATGTCGTTCCATACCTCTACGAGATGATGTTCCAGTCTCCTGAATGCCTCCTCCTCGGGAATGCAGGTGTCCGTGACACGGTTCATGTGGTTCTCCAGCAGCTCGTGCTCCTGCTCGGGAGTCAGGTCGCGGTAGTTGGGCACTCTCTTGTAGTGGGAGTGGGCCACGAGGTTCATGATGTCCTCCTCGAGGTTGTTGGCGGAGCAGGATACGATGGAGAATTTGCCCTGACGTATCATCTCTGCCAGAGAGATACCGAGCTCGGCGGTACTCATGGCTCCCGCCATTGCCAGCATCATCTTGCCGCCCCGGTTCATCAGGTCGTCGTATGCCTTTGCTGCGTCGACGAGGGTAGCCGAGTTGAAATGACGGTAATGATGAGTGATGAATTTTGAGATAGGTCCTCTTTCCATTTTCTTGTTTTTTTAATCGTGCCGCAAATTTAGAAAATTCAGGGCAGTGTCTAATCATTTTTTAATAAATTTGCGGATTATTTAACAAAAGACAAGTAATCCGGATATGTTTGAGAATTTAACCGAGAAATTAGAAAGATCATTCAAGATAATCAAAGGTCAGGGCCGTATTACAGAAATCAATATAGCGGAGACGCTGAAGGAGGTGCGCCGTGCACTGCTTGACGCCGACGTAAGCTACCGCGTGGCCAAGGACTTCTGCAACGATGTCAAGGCCAAGGCCTTGGGCCAGAACGTGCTGACCGCTGTCCGTCCCGACCAGATGATGATAAAGATAGTCCACGACGAGTTGGTGACCCTCATGGGCAGCACGGCGTCGGACATCAATATAAAAGGTAAGCCCGGCATCGTCCTGGTGGCCGGTCTCCAGGGTTCCGGTAAGACGACCTTCTGCGGCAAACTGGCGCTCAACTGCAAGAGCAAGCGCGGCCTAAAGGTGATGCTGGTGGCCGGCGACGTGTACAGACCCGCGGCCATTGACCAGCTGAAGGTGCTCGGCGGACAGATCGAGGTCTTTGTCTATTCTGAGGACGGGGTGAAGGACCCGGTTAAGATAGCCAGGAATGCCATAGCATACGCGACAAAGGAAAATTATTCCTTAGTCATCGTCGATACCGCCGGCCGTCTGGCAGTGGACGAGGAGATGATGGACGAGATAGCTGCCATCAAGGATGCCGTCAAGCCTACCGAGACCCTCTTCGTGGTCGACGCCATGACAGGTCAGGACGCCGTGGAGACAGCCAAGGCCTTCAACGACCGCCTGGACTTCGACGGAGTGGTACTCACCAAGATGGACGGTGATACCCGCGGCGGTGCCGCCCTCTCGGTCAAGGCCGTGGTCAACAAGCCGATCAAGTTCATCAGCTCCGGCGAGAAGATGGAGGCCCTCGATGTCTTCCATCCCGACCGTATCGCCGACCGTATACTCGGCATGGGCGACGTGGTCTCCCTGGTTGAGAAGGCCCAGGAGCAGTATGACGAGCAGGAGGCCCGTAAGCTGGCCAAGAAACTGGCCAAGAACCAGTTCAACCTCTGGGACTTCTACCAGCAGATACAGCAGATCAAGAAGATGGGCAACATCAAGGACCTCGCATCCATGATACCCGGTGTGGGCAAGGCCCTCAAGGACGTGGACATCGACAACAACTCCTTCAAGAGCGTCGAGGCCATCATCCTCTCCATGACTCCCTACGAGAGGGAAAATCCGGCAGTGATCAACGGTTCCCGCCGCCGTAGGATAGCAGACGGCAGCGGTACCACCATCGCCGACGTCAACCGCCTCCTCAAGCAGTTCGAGGGCACCCGCAAGATCATGAAGAACGTGGCTTCGGGCGGTGTCCGCAATGCGGTAAGAACCGTCAAGGGCATGAGGCACAGATAGAGATTTTTCAGGACAATATAAAACAGCATCCAATGATTCTTTTAAATGGTAAGGAAACGGCTGCGGCCGTGAAAAAAGAGATAGCCGCCAAGGTGGCGGAGATGGTCTCCCGCGGAGAGCGTCCCCCTCATCTGGTAGCGGTGCTGGTCGGTGACAACGGAGCCAGCAAGACCTACGTGGCCAATAAGGAAAAGGCCTGTGCGGAAGTGGGATTCAAGTCCACTGTTCTGACATTCCCCGAAACTATATCCGAGCCAGAGCTGCTTGCCCAGATTCACAAACTCAATGAGGACGACGATGTGGACGGGTTCATAGTCCAGCTGCCTGTCCCCAAGCACATAGACGAGAACAAGGTGATCAATGCCGTCTCGCCCATGAAGGACGTGGACGGTTTCCATCCCGTCAATGCGGGCCGCATGGCCCTCGGCGAGGAGGCCTTCCTGCCGGCGACCCCCTTCGGTATACTCCTGCTCCTGGAGCATTACGGCATAGAGACTTCCGGAAAGCACTGCGTTATCCTCGGCCGCAGCAACATCGTCGGCCGTCCGGTGGCCAACCTTCTGTCCCGTAAGGCCTATCCCGGAGACTGCACCGTCACCATGTGCCACAGCCGCACCAAGGATATTGCCTTCTATACCCGCAGCGCCGACATCATCGTGGCAGCACTCGGAGTGCCTGAGTTCCTCAAGGGCGACATGGTCAAGGAAGGAGCCGTGGTCATCGACGTGGGTATCACCCGTGTGCCCGCCGATACCCCCAAGGGATACCGCATCGTAGGGGACGTGGAATTCGATACAGTCGCACCGAAATGCTCCTACATCACCCCCGTGCCCGGCGGAGTTGGGCCTATGACCATTATCTCCCTGATGAAGAATACCTTCAGGGCCAGAGAACTTAAATTGTTAAACACAAAATAACACAACGCCTATGAAACGGATACTTTTGCTGATGGCTGCTGCCATGTTGCTGACCTTCTCCTGCAAGGACAAGGGCCCGGACCTGATAAAGGCGGGAGATACCCTTCCCGAATTTTCACTGAGTTCCGAAGTTTACGGAGACATCTCTTCTTCTGACCTTGATGGGAAAGTCACCTATCTCTGTTTCTTTGCCACCTGGTGCCCTCCCTGCCAGCTGGAGCTGGCCGCAGTGCAGGACACCCTTCTGCCCATGTTCCAGAATGACGAGGACTTCCGCCTCGTAGTGGTGGGCCGCGAGCATACTGACGCCGACCTGACGGAGTACAACAAGACCAAGAATTTTACATTTTCCCTCTATCCCGACCCTGAGCGCGAGGTTTATTCCCTCTTTGCCACCGAGACCATCCCCAGAGCATACGTGATCGGCCGCGACGGTGTGGTGGTGGATGCCGCCACGGGCTTCGATGAGGAGCATTTTGCCTCCGTGCTGAAGACCATAAGAGAACTGCTGGACAGTGAGACAGCCGTGGAACTTTAATTACAGATGCTGAGTATGAGATATTTTTCCAGAATACTTGCGGTCGCCCTGACGGCGGCTGTAGTGTGCGGCTGCGCTGAGAAGAAGCCGCGCGTGGCTATCGTAGGCGTGGGTATCGAGTGCAGTACTTTCTCACCTGCACGTACCACACTGGATATGTTCCGTCCCCTCTACGGGGAGGACATCATCAAGTCCTATCCGTTCTTCCGGGGGGAGGACAATGAGCTGCTCGCCCGTGCCGACTGGGTCCCGACCATAGTTGCGTGGGCTACCCCCGGCGGAATGGTGACCCGCGAGTGCTACGACACTCTGCTCAATCAGTCGCTGAGACTGCTGAAGGAGAACATGCCCTATGACGGTATTTTCCTGGATATCCACGGCGCAATGAGCGTTGAGGGACTGGATGATCCGGAGGGAGACTATATCACGAGGATCCGCGAGGTAGTAGGGGACGATGTCCTCATATCCACTTCTATGGATCCCCACGGATGTGTATCCCCCCGTCTGGCCAGGAGTACCGACCTGATAACTTCGTACCGTATGGCTCCCCATACCGACAGGTATATCAGCCGTGAAAGGGCTATTGTCAACCTGTTGGACCGCCTCGAAAGCGGTAAGGGCAAACCGGCCTACAAGGCATGGGTAAAGGTGCCGATTCTCCTGCCAGGAGAGAAGACTTCCACCCGTGTGGAGCCCGGCAAGTCCCTCTATGCTGCCATCGAGCCTATCGAGGCTCAGGACGGGGTGATAGACGCTGCCATCTGGATGTCCTATCCCTGGGCAGACGAGCCCCGCAATCACGGCGTGGTGATGGTTACCGGGGATGACAGCGCGCAGGTGGCTGCCGGAGCCAAGTCCCTGGCTGAACATTTCTGGTCGGTGCGCGACGATTTCGAGTTCGTGGCTCCTACGGCTTCCCTTGAGGAGGTTCTGGCCAAGGCTATAAAGAGCGACAAGAAGCCGTATTTTATAAGTGATATGGGTGATAACCCGACAGCAGGAGGGGCCGGTGACGTGACCTGGACTCTCCAGAAGCTGCTGGCACGTCCCGAGTTCAAGAAGGCCGGCGGCAAGACACTCGTATATGCCGCTATACCCGGACCTGAGATGGTGGCCAAGGCCAAGGAAGCAGGCGAGGGCGGTCATGTGCGCTGCAAGGTAGGGGCTGCTGTCGATGACCGTTATGCACCTCCCGTAATGCTTGACGGTACAGTGGTCAAGATTCTGGACCGCGAGCGCAATGACCAGGTGGTAATCAAGACAGGCTCGATGCTCGTCATCGTGGGCGAGGACCGAAGTCCTTACCATTACAAGGGGGACTTCGAGCGTCTGGGTATCAATCCCTATGACGTGGACATCATCGTGGTCAAGCTCGGCTATCTTACAGAGGAACTCTACGAGATCAGCCATGCCGGGGACTGGATGATGGCCCAGACCCGCGGCGGTGTGGATCAGGACCTGCTCCAGCTGCCCTACAAGCGCCTTGAGCGTCCCATCTTCCCGCTCGATCCCGATATGCCTGACCCTGATCTCGAGGTCGTATTCATGTAGTCCTTGGAGATTTCGCGATAAGCGGAGAAAAATAAAAGTCCCGGAAGACCAGGCCCTCCCACCGCTTTGCGGCGGGCCCCTCCCTCTAGAGCCGAGGGCGGCTAGTCTTCCGGGACTTTTATTTTTTATCCTACTTTAGGCGCAGCAGTTTACAGCCTGTCCTTGAACGAGGCAAGCCAGGTGTCTATCCGCTCACCGGTCTTTTCCGGCTCATTGTTGTCGTCTATGGCCGCACCGATGAATTCTCCTTCTTCGACGGCAGTGGAGTCAGAGTAGGAATAGCCGTCGGCCGGGATGCCGCCAATGAAATTGCAGCCGGTGCCTTCCAGCTCTTCCTTGAGCAGGTGCATGCCGTTGCAGAAAGTGTCGGAGTATGCCATGGAGTCTCCGCAGCCGAACAGGGCCACGTCCTTCCCGGCCAGATTGACTGATTTGATAACGTTGATTCCGTCATTCCAGTCATCCTGGAGCTCTCCGTCACCCCAAGTCGAGGTTCCGAGGATAAGGACATCGTATGGCTCTACCTGTCCCTTGGTTATCGTAGCCACGTCGAAAACATCTTTGACATCCAGTCTGGAGGCTATGGCTTCTGCCACTGCCTGTGTCGTCCCCGTGGACGAACCGTAAATAATAACAATCTTTTTCATCTGTTGTGTATTTTGAATTTCACACTGCAAATGAAAAAGATTATTCCCGGATTTGAAATACCAACTTATTGCTAGCAATTACCGGCTATAGCCTCAGTCTACTATCTCGGCATCGTGGAAGCGGAAGTGCTCGTGGATGCGGCGCAGACGTATGCTCAGGGCTATAAGCATGATGCCGAATACGATTAGGGCGCAGCCGGTGAGAATGACCACAGAGGCTGTTCCGAGCGTCAGGGGGAAGAATGTGATGCCCAGTGAGAGGAGCAGGAGTACCACGCCGCCAGCAATTACCCAGCCGCTGCCGCGGACGCGGAAGGAATCCATGTCGCTGCCCAGACCGATAATCATGAAACTGTGGAACATCATCCACACGCCCAGTATTACTGGCAGCACAACGAGGGTTACGCGCGGGTAGCAGCACAGAAACAGACCCATAAGCAGGTCGAGGATGCCGCCTACTATGCTGTAGCTGCGGGTCGTGAAGTAGCTGCGGCTGGTGGAGCTGACCACTAGTTCCACGATACCGGATACCAGCATGAGTACTCCGAACATGATGCTGAGTGTGAGGTAACTCTCTATAGGGTTGCAGAATACGACTATGCCTGCAATGATGGAGAGGATACCGGTGAGCAGGTAAAGCCACCAGTGGCGTACTGTCTTGGAGGCCTTTTCGGCCATTCTGTCGAGAAAATTTTCCATAACGATGGTTTTAATTACAATGTTTAATAATTATATTAAAGATTGTATCAATAATCGTGCAAAAAGCTTTCCGGAAGGGTTCGGACGGTATTCTGCCATTTTTTCCGGAAAATTTGTCACTGCCTGTATCATATTTTAAGAGTTTTATTACCTTTGGTGGCCAAAATACCAAACCACTTAAAAACGTATTAAGACTATACTTTTATGAAAAAAATCCTATCACTTCTCTGCCTTGCGGCTGCGGCAGTATTCTGCTCCGGCGCGACAGAATTCCCTCAGCTGAATCCTTTCAGCTGCACCAGTATCATGGTCGGAAAGAAGGCTTCAACAGACGGGGCCGTCATTACTTCCCACACTTGCGACTCCCATTACAGGACCTGGGTCGAGATTGTGGAGTCCATTGAGTATGCCAATGACACTACTGTCAACGTGTTCAAGAACCGTCTCCACACAGAGTCGGCAAAGGGCAGCTACCGCATGAGTCTTAAAGGTTCTATTTTCCAGCCTGCAGGCAAGACATTCCGTTTTGTCGATACTGCATATCCCTGTATGAACGAGAAGCAGCTTGCCATGGGCGAGACGACCATATCGGGCCGCCGCGATCTGGTCAACCCCGACGGAATGTTCATGATTGAAGAGCTGGAGAAAATCGCTCTGCAGCGTTGTTCTACAGCCCGTGACGCCATCCGTCTTATGGGTGAACTCATCGAGGAGTACGGCTACGGTGACTGGGGCGAGTGTCTTACGATAGCCGATAAGAACGAGGTATGGCACTTCGAGGTGTTCGGTGAAGGCAAGGACAATATCGGAGGTGTATGGGCAGCTGTCCGTGTTCCCGATGACCATGTGGGAGTGTCTGCCAACATTCCCCGTATCTCCACCCTCGACCTCAAGGATACCGACAACTATATGGCCTCTGACAACGTGTTCGAGGTAGCCAAGAAACTCGGCTACTGGGACGGTAAGGAGACATTCCGTTTCTGGAAAGCTTACGGAGGCGGCAGGAAGGCATTCAGCGTGCGCGAGTACTATATTCTCAACAAGCTTGCCCCTTCTCTCGGTCTCGAGTATGATTCTGAGGAACTTCCCCTTACGGTGAAACCCGAGCATGCCGTTTCTGCCGAGGAAGTGATGGCTCTGCTCTCCGAGACTTATGAAGGCAGCGAATTCGATGTTACCCGCAATCTTCTGGTGGAGGTCAAGGACCGCGAGACCGGAGAAGTGGATACCGTCCTGTCCCCTGCAGCAAATCCCTGGATGAGCCGCGATACCCGCAACCTGCTCAATGCCCTTAAGCCCGGAGCAGTGGACGGCTATCGTCTCGTTGCAGTGCCCCAGTGCGCATATTCGACCGTAATCGAGCTTCACAGTGATCTGCCCGATGATATAGGAGGAGTGCTTTGGCTCGGTTTTGACAACCCTGCACAGAGTCCCCGTATTCCTGTCTACTGCGGCACTACCTCGCTGCCTGACTGCTTCAGCATCTGCGGCCAGTATGGCTACGATGAGAATTCGATAATATGGAAGTTCCGTACAGCCAACAAGCTTGCCACCGTACGTTGGGGCGCTACCAAGGACCAGATCAATGAGGCAGTACAGTATTTCCGCGACAAGGGAACACGTGAAGAGGCATTTGTCCGTGACCAATACGAGCAGATACTTGCAACGGAGGGAGAGGATGCAGCCAGGGCATTCCTCACAGGCTATACGGCTGACTTTGCCGGAGCCACTATTCTGGCATGGGAGGAGCTTGCGCTGCAGTTCTGGGCAATGTTCGCCCGCGGTTTCTAAGATGAGGGCCGCAAAGGTAATATTGATAACGGGAGCCACTTCCGGATTCGGCAGGACCGCGTCCGGAATGCTCTCTGCCGCCGGTCATACCGTCTATGGTACCGGCCGCTCGGTACAGGAAGGGACACGTGACGACGGGGTGCGGATGCTGCGCCTCGATGTCACTGTCCCTTCTTCCATTGAGGAGGCGGTAGGAAAAATCATAGCTGCCGAGGGACGCATCGACGTGCTGGTGAACAATGCCGGTGCCGGAATCGGGGGCTCTCTCGAACTGGCTACCGAAGAGGAGAGGTGCTGGCAGATGGAAACCAATTTCATGGGTATGACCCGTGTTTGCTCGGCCGTTCTTCCGTACATGAGAAGGCAGCGCAGCGGGCGCATTATCAACATCAGTTCCATAGCCGGGGTGGTTGCAGTTCCCTACCAGGGGTTCTATTCCGCCTCGAAGTTCGCAATCGAGGGGTACAGCGAGGCCCTTGCAGTGGAAGTGCGGCGTTTCGGTATCCGGGTCTGTCTCGTAGAACCCGGGGACTTCCGTACCGGATTTACCTCTTCCCGGAAAATGTCGGAGGCGACACTCGCCCATCCGGATTACTCCGAATCCTTCCGAAGGACCATGGCAGGTGTGGAGAAGGACGAGACCCGCGGATGCGACCCGGCCAAAGTGGGCAAAGTCCTGTGCCGCCTCGTCTCCTGCCGCCGTCCGGGATTTCGTACCCTCACCGGCAGTTTCCTGCAGACCGCCTTCGCCCGCGCCTCCCGCATTCTCCCCGGCCGTCTCACCCAGCTCCTCCTCACATGGTTCTACTCAGTATGATGTTTGGAATGATGATCGGAGCGAAGCGACATTCTCCCCTTACTGGGAAGGGGTTCGGGGGATGGGTAGACAAGGGGCGCTCCCTTGGGAGCACAAAAAAGCCTCTGAAATGCTTCAGAGGCTTTTTCCGTGCTCCCTCAGGGGCTCGAACCCTGGACCCCAACATTAAGAGTGTCGTGCTCTACCAACTGAGCTAAGGAAGCGTCCGTTTTGGGACTGCAAATGTAGAAGAATTGTTTCAAAATACAAAATTATTTTATAAAAATTTCAACAGAAAATGAGGAAAATTTTTACCATCCTGGTTGTGGCCGCTGTAACAGTGGGGATTAGCTCCTGTTCGAAGAAAGAAGGGAGACTCGTGGATTATGTGAACCCGATGGTAGGCACGGACTTCACCGGCCATACTTTCCCGGGAGCGACGGCTCCTTTCGGGATGGTGCAGCTGAGTCCCGACACCAGGATTGATACCTGGGAGGGCTGCTCCGGCTACCATTATTCGGATGACACCATTATAGGTTTCAGTCATACCCATCTGAGCGGTACGGGTGTCCTCGACTATGGGGATGTGCTGCTGATGCCCGTCATGAGATACGAGCTGGATTCTCTGGACAGAGAGTGGTATCAGTCCCGATTCTCCCATAAGCGGGAGGAAGCTGCGGCTGGGTATTACTCGGTGCTGTTGGACCGCTGGAACATCCTGGCGGAACTGACTGCCGGTCCCAGATCCGGAATGCACCGCTATACCTTCCGGAGTACCGGAGGTGAAGGAGAGGCACCTTCCATCCTCATTGACCTCGTGCACAGGGACCTTCTTCTGAACTCGGATATCCGTCAGGAGAGCGACAGGGTAATTACCGGGTTCCGCCGCTCGAAGTCATGGTCGGAGGACCAGATGGTGCATTTTTATATGGAATTTTCGGAGCCTGTGGCAGAGTACAGGCATTTTGGAGAAAAAGGAGCGCTCGTCACATTTGCCCCCGGGACCGGGCAGGTGACGGTCAAGGTGGGCATTTCCTCCGTATCATCGGAGAATGCCCGTGAAAATCTTCTGAGCGATGTGCCGGAGGACAGTTTTGATTTCGATGCCCGCAGGGCCGCGACGGAAGAACTGTGGGAGCGGTATCTTTCGAAGATAGATGTGCGTGGGGAAAACGGCAGAGGAGACCGCGAGAGGCTGCGGACCTTCTATACGGCATTGTATCATACCGCCATTGCCCCCAATATTTTCTCCGATGTCAACGGGGAATACCGGGGAATGGACAGGCAGATACACAGGGCGGAGGGATTTGACCGCTATACCGTATTTTCCCTCTGGGATACATTCCGGACCCTGCATCCGTTGCTGACGCTGATCGAACGGGAGCGGACGGAGGATTTCCTGCGCACGTTCCTGACCATTTACCGTGAAGGAGGAAAGCTGCCCGTATGGGAGCTCAGCGGCTGGGAGACCAACTGCATGATCGGGTATAATTCGATGCCGGTGATAGCCGAGGCCCTGAGCCAGGGAATAGGCCTGGAGTATGCTCCGGAACTCCTGGATGCCATGGTGGAGTCCTCGTGCAAGGATGAGTTCGGCATACGGTTCTACCGCCAGCGCAATGTGGTGCCTGCGGAAGAGGAACATGAGTCCGTCTCGAAGACCCTCGAGTATGCCTACGATGACTGGTGCATAGCACAGGTAGCGGATCTGGTTTTCCGGCAGACGGGAGAGAAGCGCTATGCGGATATCCGGGACAGTTATCTGAAACATTCGGCCGGCTATATCAATGTCTGGGACCCGCAGACCGGTCTGATGCGCCCGATGATGAGCGGACGCTGGCTGACTCCCTTCGAGCCGACGGAGGTCAACAACCACTATACCGAGGCCAATTCCTGGCAATACAGTTTCTTCGCTCCTCATGACGTGAACGGGCATATCGGCCTTATGGGCGGCGATGAGGCTTTCAGCGCAAAGCTCGACTCGCTCTTTTCGGCTCCGGAGCGCACTACCGGACGTACTCAGGTGGATATCACCGGTCTGATAGGACAGTACGCCCACGGCAATGAGCCCAGCCACCAGACAGCCTACCTCTATGCCTATGCCGGGCAGCCGTGGAAGACATACTCAATGGTCCGCCGTATCCTGGACGAACTCTATACCTCACAGCCCGACGGTCTGTGCGGCAACGACGACTGCGGCCAGATGTCGGCCTGGTACGTGATGAGTGCCATCGGGCTTTATCCGGTCACACCCGGCAGCGGAATCTATGTGCTCAGCGCCCCTGTGTTCGGACAGACGGTGCTCTCTCTCGGAGACGGCCGCCAGCTGACTATCAAGGCAATATGCAAGGGCGGCGATATAAACAGCTGCAGATATATTTCTGCCGTGCGGCTCAACGGGCAGGACTATTCCCGCAGCTATATCCGGTACAGCGATATCCGCGACGGCGGGGAACTGGAACTGACTTTAGTGCCTGAGCCGGATTACAGCTTCGGTACAGCGGTGGAGGACAGACCGGTATCCCGTCTGGACAGAACCGGATTCGTGCGCAATCCCTGGTTCGAGGCTCCATCCGACATCTTCGACAAATCGATGGAGGTAGCAGTGAACAGCGGCTCTCCCGACTGCAAGGCATATATCAGGGTCAATGACGGCAGTTACAGGGAATATTCCGGACCTGTGACATTGGACCGTACTACCCGCCTGAGCATTTATTCGGAAGCTCCGGACGGCAGCCGCAGCCCCGAGGTATCGGCCGTCTTCCACAGAATGAAGGACGATATGGACATCAAGACTTTCTGCGAATACAATCCCCAGTACAATGCCCGCGGCCCCCGTGGCCTGATAGACGGTCTCCGGGGCAGTGTCAACTGGAAGACCGGCGGATGGCAGGGCTATCAGGATACGGATTTTACGGCGATAGTCGATCTGCGCGGGGTGCGGGAAGTCAGCACCTTCGGCTCCGGATACTGTCAGGACGCCAGGTCGTGGATCTGGATGCCGAAGTATGTGGAGTACAGCGTCTCCGTGGACGGGGAGAATTTCACCCCTGCCGGCAGGGTGGACAACACCGTGGACGCGCAGGACTACACCATCCAGACACGGGACTTCGTGCTGGAGCTGCCATCTCCGGTCGAGGCCAGGTACGTAAAGGTATTTGCCAAGAATTTCGGAACCATCCCCTCATGGCATTTAGGGGCCGGAGGTGAGGGCTTCATCTTTATCGATGAGATCTGGGTGGAATAGACATATACCACGTGCGGGAACGGTGACATGAAACGAATCCTCACATAATGGCGTTTTGTTTCCAAAATTGGAACACAAAAGGTAGCCTATAACATCACCAAGGCTATGCTGGTAGTTGACAAGGAACTGTTCAAGAAGATGACAGGCACGGACATATGGGAATTCAGAACCCTGCACCGCGGAATTTCATACAGGCTGCTGGCTTTCTGGGACACTGATGGAGAGACGCTTGTGGTCGCTACCCACGGCTTCGCGAAGAAGACGCAGAGAACTCCCCGGAAAGAGATTGACAAGGCTGAAAGAATAAGAGAAGAGTATTTTACAATAAAGAAACGGAGGTAATATGGAAAAAATCGGAGACATGGAAATCTACTCCCATGAAGAGATGCTGGATAGGGTCGTAGGAAAGAGCGGCACCCAGGAACGCATGAGGTTCGACCGTAAAGTCGATGACTTCCTCATCGGAGAGGCCATAAGACGCACACGCGAGGCTAAGAACCTCACGCAGGAGCAACTTGGCGAGCTGATGGGAGTGAAACGCGCGCAGATATCTAAAATCGAGAGTGGAAAAAGCATCACCTACTCCACCATCGTAAGGGCATTCAAGGCCATGGGGGCCAAGACCGCCAGCCTCGACCTTGGATCTATGGGCAGGGTCGCCCTGTGGTAGGGTAGAAGCTCTCGAAAGTCTCTGGCTATGAATAGAATATCACAATTTGTGATGTGAGTTGTTGACTTCTACAAATTCTATTGTCAGTCCTTTTTACAAAGTCTCTTGCTTTAACTTCTCCACGTAGGCGTTGATGCGCTGCATTTCCTTGGGTATGTCGATTGCCTGGGGACAATGCTCGTTGCACTGCCCGCAGCCGATGCAGTGGTCGGCCTGGCGGAGTTTGGGCACGCTGCGGTCATAGCCTATCAGGAATGCGCGGCGGGCCTGACGGTAGTTGCTGTCGGAGCTGCTGACGGAGAGGTTGCCCTCGTTGACACACTTGTTGTAGTGCAGGAGCACTCCGGGTATGTCGATGCCGTAGGGGCAGGGCATGCAGTACTGGCAGTCGTTGCAGGGGATGGTCGGGTATTCGTGCATCTGGCGGGCAGTCTCCTCGAGGAAGGCCTTGTCCTCATCGGTCAGGGGCACGAGAGGGGAGTAGGTGCGGATATTGTCCTGCAGGTGCTCCATGTAGGTCATGCCGCTGAGAACCGTCAGGACCATATCGGGCGAACCGGCGAAACGGAATGCCCATGATGCGACGCTGCTTTGAGGGTCCTGCTCTTTGAGGCGGGCGGCGATGCGGTCGGGAACATTGGAAAGGCGGCCGCCGAGCAGGGGCTCCATGATAATCGAGGGAATGTTTCTCTTGCACAGCTCTCCGTAGAGGTATTCGGCATTGACGTTGCCGGGTGTGGCATGGCCCCAGTCAAGATAGTTGAGCTGGATCTGGACGAAGTCCCAATGGATGTCATCGTGCATGGCCAGCACTTTGTCGAAGACTTCCTGCTGCCCGTGGAAGGACCAGCCGAGGTGGCGTATACGGCCTGCCTCACGTTCCTTGATGAGAAAGTCCAGCATCCCGTTGTCGATGTATCTTTTCTGGAAATCCTCCATGTTGCGGCCGATGGAGTGCAGCAGATAGTAGTCGATGTAGTCGGTCTGGAGGTCGATGAACGACTGGCGGTACATGGCCATTGAGCCTTCACGGCTGGGGTCGCCGAAGTTGGACAGCTTCGTGGCAATATAGTAGGAGTCCCTCGGGTAACGCTTGAGGGCTATGCCGGTGGCATCCTCCGAGAAGCCGCGCAGGTAGGTCGGAGCCGTGTCGAAATAGTTGATGCCGTGCTCTATGGCGTAGTCTACCAGTGAGTTCACCATTTCCTGGTCAATCTCGCGGTTGCTGCCTTCCGCCGCCCCCTTCATGGGCCAGCGCATGCAGCCGTAGCCGAGCAGGGAGATGCGGTCCCCGTTGAGATTGCGGTAGGTCATCCTGCCTTTGGGAACCTCAGTTGCGGAATTGCCACCCTTGTCAGAGGCGCATCCTGCGGTCAGTATGGTGGCCGCTCCTGCAGCGCCCGTTATCTTCAGGAAGTCTCTCCTGGAAACTTTATTGCCGTTGTCCATAATATCAGTGTTGTAATGCAGGATGCAAATTTACAATTTTCGGATAAGATTGAAAAAGGAATTTGTAAAAGTCTGCTGAGGCCGTGGAAATCGTATCGGTTCTGTACAGGAGACGGCACACCCAGATTTTAGATATGCAAAACTAAGAGGCAAAGGCGAAGCAGAGTCCCCGCCTGAGGATGAACCTGAACCTCCACGACTCCCTGGACTCCAAGGCCCAGCGTCTGCTCAACGCCCTGATGCCGGGCACCGTGATTCCCATCCACAGACACAGGCATACGGCCGAGACCTACGCCATCCTCAGAGGAAGGATGTTCGTGGTCTTCTACGACAGCATGGGCGGTGCGGTGGAACGCATCCTGCTCGACTCTAGGTCCGGGCACTACGGCGTGCACATTCCCAAGGGACAATGGCATGCGGTGGAGGTCATCGAGCCTTCGGTCATCCTGGAAGTGAAGGACGGTCCTTATATACCCCTTCAGCCCGAGGATACCCTCGACTGACCGTTTGTTCCGACGGCGCATTGACAGTTTATCCCGCCAGCTCTCATTCCGAAAATGAGGCCGGCGGGATTTTTATTTTGGGAATATATGATTAACTTTGCTTGGATAAAATAGAACAAGGTATTAAAACAAAAGCAATATGAACATCTCAGTAATTCTCAGGCGGGCGGCGGCTGCAGCGGCGGCGGCGCTGACCTGCGCATTGTTCTCAGATCTTTCAGCCTGCACGGGCATATCCTTTATGGCCAAGGACGGCAGTTATGTGCTGGCGCGGACGGCGGAGTGGGGCGGGTCCGACCTGCAGAGCCGCTATGTGGTGGTGCCGCGCGGATTCAGGCATACGGCCCTGACTTCTACCGGCGGTACCGGGCTTATATTCAACGGCCGGTACGGCTATGTCGGGGTGGCTGCGAGTCAGGACCAGTTCGTCCTCGAGGGGCTGAACGAGAAGGGGCTTTCAGCAGGGCTCTTCTTCTTTCCCGGATACGGGCAGTATCCTCAGTATGACTCTACGCAGGTGGACCGTACGGTGCCCGACATGCAGGTGGTCAGCTGGATACTGGCCAGCTTCAGCACGGTGCAGGAGGTCATCGACCACTTCGACGAGATCATCGTGACCAAGCTCTTCCCCGAGGCCCAGACCTCGCACTGGAGGGTGGGGGAGCCGTCGGGACGGCAGATAGTGATAGAAATCGTCGACGGTAAGGCCAATTTCTATGAGAATAAAATCGGTGTGCTGACCAACGCTCCCGATTTCCCTTGGCACGTGAAGAATCTGAACAACTACGTCAACCTGGCTTTCGGCGAGGCGGACGGCAACGCTTTCTCGGCCTGGCCCGAGGTGCGCCGCTTCGGAGCCGGTACCGGCATGATAGGCCTTCCGGGCGACGTGACCCCTCCTTCGCGCTTCATCCGCGCCGCCTACTATCAGGCCACCGCACCGCAGTACCCCACAGGAGAGGAGACGGTAATGTCCTGCTTCCTGATTCTGAACAATTTCGACATACCGATAGGGGTAGAGCGTCAGAAAGGGCAGGAGCCGACAGACATTCCCGGTGCCACACAGTTTACGACGGCGGCCGATACCAAGGGGCTGAAAATGTACTGGCGCACCTGCTGGAACAGCACCATCCGCTGCTTAGACCTGAATGACATCGATTTCTCCAAGGTGAAATACACCGTCGAGCCTCTGGATAAAGTGCGCCGGCAGAGTGTCGAGATGATCACTGTCCGATAAATTCGCACAAAGCAGTGTACAGCCTCTGTACGGGGAGTCCTACGATGTTGAAGTAGGAGCCGCGTATGGAGGTTATTCCTATGTAGCCTATCCATTCCTGGATGCCGTAGCTGCCGGCCTTGTCGAAGGGGCGCCAGCGGTCGATGTAGTAGGATATCTCCTCTTCAGCAAGGGCTTTGAATTCCACTTCGGAGGTGCAGGAAAATACGTGCCGTCGGATATTGTCGCGCAGGCAGACGCCGGTGACCACGCGGTGAGTACGGCCCGAGAGCTCCCGGAGCATCCTTGCTGCGTCCTCCCTGTCCGAGGGCTTGCCGAGGATGTCTTCCCCGCAGATGACTACGGTGTCGGCGGTGATGAGGATCTCGTCCGGCTCTAAGGGACGGTGGAATCCCTCCGACTTGGATACTGCGAGGGCGGCCGGTACCTCATCCGGCATGAGGGCGGGGGAATAGGTTTCCGGAGCACCGGGGGTGGCCTCTACGGTAAATTCCAGGCCGAGCCCGGCAAGGAGTTCCCTCCGGCGGGGAGAGGTCGAGCCGAGTACTATGCGGCGGTCTTTGAGGGCTTCGTGGAGCAGCATGGCAGTCAGTGACTTAGAATGTCTTGGCAAATACATCGGTATCCAGGTACCAGTCTTCATGGACTTTCAGCACCTGTTCAATGAGGTCCCGTACAAATGCCTTGCCTCCCGGACGCAGGGACACGTAGTCGCATACGTCCTTGACCTCGGGCACGGCGTCGGCGGGGGCTACGGCCAGTCCGGCCATCCTCAGCACCGGGATGTCGGGCATGTCATCCCCGGCGAAGGCCACTTCCTCCGGCTTGAGGCCGTGGCGGGAGCAGAAATCCAGAAAGTCGGGCACCTTGTCCCTGGATTTCTGGTAGATGTCCTCTTCCTTGACGCCCAGGCCTTTGAAACGATGTACGATGCTCTGGGACACGCCGCCGGTGATGATGGCCACCGGATAGCCTTTCATGGTGCACATTCTCAAGGCAAATCCGTCCTTGGAGTCGAATGTTCTCAGCAGGTCTCCTTCGGGAGTGGAGAGGATGGAGCCGTCTGTCAGCACTCCGTCCACATCGAAGGCGAAGGCGCGGATGCCGTGCAGCTTGACTTTATAGTTGTAGTTGGGCATGGTTTATCTGTCTTCAGGGTGATATTTTTTCAGAATTTTGTCGGTCAGGAGGCGGTATATCTCTTCCTGTTCGGTCAGTCCCATCTTCTGCAGGACTTCCAGATGCTTGTGTATCGTTTCCATGTCCCCTCTGCGGGCGGGGCCGGTGAGGGTGGAGGCGGGGGTGTGCAGGAATGCGTTGCGCACGGCCTCGATGGTGGAGGGAATCAACAGGGGGTGGTCATGCTGGACAATGGGGAAGGCCAGGCCGAGGAGGTAGTTGACGAAGTTGGTGGTGAATACCGCGGCCACATGCATCCTGAGCCGCTCCTCGGAAGAATAGAAATAGTGTTCTCCGCCCAGGTCATCGGCTATCCCGTCCAGGACCGTCCGCAGCTCCCCGGTGGTCGCCTCCAGAAGGAGGGGAACGTCGCGGAACTCCACGTTCTTGTTGCGGTTGAGCGTCATCAGAGGGTACATCACTCCGCAGGGGCAGCCGAGCTCGGCGAGGGGCTGCAGGACGGAGAGGGGGGTGGCTCCGGAGGTATGGACCACCGCAGGGAGAGGATTGTCCCTGAGGGGGGCGAATGCCTCCGCGATGTCCGCCACTACCTGAGGGATGGCGTCGTCCGTGACGGCGATGACTATGAGGGATGCCTTCCGGAGGTCCTGTATGCTCTCCGCAGCCTGAGTGCCCGATCCATTGGCCCTGAGGGCCTTGATCAGGCGGTCGCGGCTTTTGGCGGTACGGCTGTAGACAGCACTGATATTGTATCCCTTCTCCTGCATGGCCAGAGCGAAGCGGAAGGCCACGTTGCCGGCGCCTATGAAAGCTGTGTCGGGCTTCATCGGCTAGGCCTCGGGGGTGTTGTTGGGGTTGAATCCGAAGGGGATGGTGTTCTTGGGCAGACCCGGGGTGCCGAGGGAGATCTCTCCGTGCTGGCTCTCGTACTTGCCGATATTGTCCCTGAGGGCGAGGAGCAGTCTCTTGGCGTGTTCCGGAGTCATGATGATGCGGCTGACTACCTGGGCTTTGGGATATCCGGGCAGGACGCGGGCGAAGTCAAATATGAATTCACTGTTGGAGTGTGTGATGAGGGCGAGGTTGGAGTAGTTGCCGGCGGCGGTCTCCTTGGTGATTTCTATGCCGAGTTCTTTCTTCTGGGGCTGATTGTCCATATCTTGTCAAATTATGTTGTGAAACGTCCCGCAAATCTACACAAATCTTCTTATATTTGCGGGTTAATTTGAAAGAAATATGGAATTGTCAGCGAAGTACAATCCCTCCGATGTAGAGGAGAAGTGGTATTCTTACTGGTTGAAAAACAAGTTTTTCCATTCGGAACCCGACAGCCGGGAGCCGTATACCGTGGTCATTCCGCCCCCCAATGTGACGGGAGTGCTGCACATGGGCCACATGCTCAACAATACTATACAGGACGTGCTGGTGCGCCGCGCCCGTATGCAGGGCAAGAACGCCTGCTGGGTACCCGGTACCGACCACGCATCGATAGCCACCGAGGCCAAGGTGGTCGCCAAGCTCAAGGAACAGGGCATCGACAAGTCGAGTCTGACCCGGGAGGAGTTCATGAAACACGCCTGGGAGTGGAAGGAGAAGCACGGCGGCATCATCCTGGAGCAGCTCAAGAAGCTCGGAGCCTCCTGCGACTGGGACCGCACCAGGTTCACGATGGACCCGGCTCTGAGTGAGGCGGTCATCAATACATTCGTATATTTTTACAAGAAAGGCTATATCTACCGCGGCGTGAGGATGGTCAACTGGGATCCCCAGGCCCTGACCGCCGTGAGCGATGACGAGGTGATCCACAAGGAGACCAAGTCCAAGCTCTACTATCTGCGCTACAAGGTGTCCGACGGAGCCGGCAACCCCACTGACGACTACATCGTCATCGCCACGACCCGTCCCGAGACCATCATGGCCGATGCCGCAGTCTGCATCAATCCGGAGGACCCGAGGTATCATCACCTGCGCGGCAAGAAGATACTGATTCCTCTGATTAACCGCGAGATACCCATCATCGAGGACTCCTACGTGACCATGGACTTCGGTACCGGCTGCCTGAAGGTGACCCCGGCCCACGACGTGAACGACTACGAGATAGGCCTGCGTCACAACCTTCCGGTGCTCGACATCATCGACGACCACGGAAGGCTCAACGAGAAGGCCGTAATCCTCGTCGGCGAGGACCGCTTCGTGGCCCGCAAGAAGATTGTCAAGATGCTCGCCGAGGCCGGACAGCTCGAGAAGGAGGAGGACTACCTCTCGCCCGTGGGGCACTCCGAGAGGACCGACGCAGTCATCGAGCCCAAGCTCTCCATGCAGTGGTTCATCAGGATGGAGGAACTTTCCAAGGCAGCCCTGGCCCGCGTGGAGAACGGCGAGATTAAACTCATTCCGGACAAATACCGCAATACCTACCGTCACTGGATGGAGAACACCCGCGACTGGTGCATCTCCCGCCAGCTGTGGTGGGGACAGCAGATACCCGCATACTATCTGCCCGACGGCCGCTACGTGGTCGAGGCGACTCCCGAGGAGGCCCTGAAGGCCGCTCAGCAGCTCGACCCCTCGGTTACTGCCGCTGATCTCAGGCGCGACGAGGACGTACTGGACACCTGGTTCTCCTCGTGGCTCTGGCCCATCTCGGTGTTCGATCCCGCCAAGCCCGGCTTCCCGGAGAAGGCCCCGAATGCCGACTTAGCCTACTATTATCCGACCAATGACTTAGTGACCGGCCCGGACATCATCTTCTTCTGGGTGGCCAGGATGGTCATGGCCGGCAATGAGTTCATGGACAAGGTGCCCTTCAGCAACGTGTACTTCACCGGTATCGTCCGCGACAAGTTAGGCCGCAAGATGTCCAAGACCCTCGGTAACTCGCCCGATCCGCTTAAGCTGATAGACGACTACGGCGCTGACGGAGTCCGTATAGGTATGCTGCTCTGCACCGCTGCCGGCAACGACATCCTCTTCGACGAGTCCCAGGTGGAGCAGGGCCGTAATTTCTGCAACAAGATATGGAACGCCTACCGTTTAGTCAAGGGCTGGAGCGTGGACCGCACCATAGAGGCTCCCGAGCATGCCGCATTAGCCGTCAGGTGGTTCACACAGAAGCTGAACCGCGAGATAGCCGTCGTCGCCGACCATTTCTCCAAGTTCCGCATCTCGGATGCCCTGATGTGCCTGTACAAGCTCTTCTGGGATGACTTCTGCGCCTGGTACCTCGAGATAGTCAAGCCTGCCTTCGGTTCTCCGGTGGACGGAGCCACATATGATGCCACCATCGGATTTTTCGACTCCCTGCTCAAGCTCCTGCACCCCGTGATGCCGTTCATCACCGAGGAACTGTGGCACAACATTGCGGAGCGTCCCGAGGGCGCGACCGTCATGCTGGAACGCCAGCCTGCCGGAGGAGAGTACGACGAGGCGTTTATCCGCGACTTCGGGCTTGCCACCGAGGCTGTGGCCGCTCTCAGGAATATCCGCCAGAAGAAGGGCATTTCCCCGAAAGAGGCCCTCGACCTGCGCATCAAGGGGGCATTCCCCCAGGAGATGACCGGCATAGTCCGCCGTATGGGCAATGTGGGTGAGATTTCCTTCGTGGAGGATTTCGGAGGACGTGAGGCCGGGGCATCCTTCCTCGTGGGCACTGTCGAGATGTTCGTGCCCCTTACCGGCAAGACCGACGTGCAGGAGGAGATTGCCAAGGCCGAGGCCGAGATTGAGCGTCTGGAGAAATTCCTCAAGGGCGTGAATGCCAAGCTGTCCAATGAGAAATTTATGCAGAATGCTCCCGAGGCCGTGGTGCGCGGAGAGGAGAAGAAGCGGGCCGACGCCACTGCCAAGATAGAGGGACTGCGCAAGACCATAGAGGCTCTCAAAGGCTGAACCGAATAGACAGAAGCCATGTACATCCAGTCAGAGACACAGATCGAGGTCCGCTACTATGAGACGGACCTGATGGGGATAGTCCATCATTCGAACTACATCCGTTACTTCGAGTGCGGCCGGCACCAGTTCCTGCTGGATGTCGGACTGCCCATCACGGAACTGGAGAAGAGCGGAATCATGATGCCGGTGGTGTCGGTCGAGGCGCATTACCACACTCCGGCCCGGATGGGAGACATCCTCCGGGTGGTCTCCAGGGTGGAGAAGGAGCCTATGGCCCGGGTGGAGGTCCGGACCGACATCTACAACCAGAACGGCGACCTGGTCTGCGACGGCACAGTGGTCCTCGGCTTCATCCACAGCGACACCCGCCGTCCCACCCGCATCCCTGCCGCGCTTTTGAAGATCTTCCGGAAGGCCGATCAGGAAGCCGGCCATAAAGCGTAGGCAGACTGTCAGACAAGGCTGCCTTACTGCAATATCCCGGGAAACTTCCCCGGAAATAGTGGAAAATGCAGACTGATTTGTATATCCTTAATATTTAGGCGTTTACAAATCGGTCTGCATTTTTCACCTCTCTGTGAGACCCCGAAAAATGCACTTGATTTTGCAAGTAATTTATAATCAAATGTTTATAAAATGCGCTGCAATTCTCAATATTTACCCTGAATCCAGAAGCAATCACGTTTAGGAAACTGGACGCCCAGAACAACAGGGCAGGAGATATGCAACTGGGGGTTAGTATCCAGCGTCACTTTGCCCTACAATTTCCCTATAGATTGGCAGGATGCCTCCGTCTTTCCGCAGGTGAACCGATATGTGCCGCATCCGGTACACCTGCGGTGAAAACGGTTGGTGCCACCATAGTATCTGACGATGCTCGAATATCGTCCTGATAAGTCCGGTTGGAGGGATTGGTTGTCTGGCTTGTGATTACAGCAACATGGTCATATATGCAGGCAGATACAGTACGTCCCGATCTTTGTACAGGTCCTTTGTATAGATGAGATATTTGTTTCTTATCCTTTTGGAGAATTTCCTGCAGAAGACATCCAGCGATGTGTGAGTCTTATAACCGGACGATTTTACTTCTATAGGGCTTATTTTATCTTTGTCGGAAATCAGGAAATCAATTTCATAATTGTGCTTGCCGCTTTCTGTGGGGAATGTGTAATAGTAAAGTTCGTGGCCGGCAGCTTTGAGCATTTGCGCCACTATGTTCTCATAGACATGGCCCAGATTGGCGTCAAGTTTGTCGCTAAGTAATTTGCGGTATATGATATTTTCTGTGAAATCCTTGTCCTTGAAGGCCAGGGTTACGAACAGGCCGGTATCTGCCAGATACATTTTGTATCGGGCGATATCTTTGTTTAAGGACATTCCCGCTCCGGGGTCATTGGCATGATATACCATATTGACAGTCATGGATGCTTCCAGTTCAGCCATAAATCTGGCAACTACCTCATCGCTCGTTCCTCTGCCTATTACACCGGAAACCTGATAACGGGAAGTATTCTTGCCCAATTCGCCCGGAATGGCATCGAAAAGCATGGATATACGCCCTGATGGGTCGATTTTGCGGAAATCATCCTCATAAAGCTGTATGATGTCGCGTTTCACTCTGTCCACAGCCACCATATCATTACTTTCAATGAATCGGCTGACCGCCTGAGGCATTCCTCCGACGAGCATGTACAGACGGAAGTCCCGCATAAGTTTTCTGTTCACTACATCGCCAAGCTGCTTTCTGTCCGAATATGCGATTTTCAGGAGGGGAATTGTAGCCGTATCGCCCAAAGCCCATCGAAATTCTTCGTAATCTAGGGGATATAAACGTACTCTTCGCTCTTCACTCGGGATGACAATGTGTTCAACATGGCGTTTGATGGAAATCAGAGAACCGGTTTCAATGTAGTCGTAACGTCCGTCAGCGACAAGATGCTTGATGGCCTGGCGTGCCAATGGCAGCAACTGCACCTCATCGAATACGATTACAGATTTACGTTCCTTTAGTTGTACATTGCAAAGGACTTGCAAGCGCAAAAAGAAGTAGTTCAGGTCTGAGATGTCTTCAAACAGGGCCTTTATCTCTTTGGAAACTTTCGAGAAGTCCAGTAGAATGTAGCTTTCATATTCATTTTGCGCGAAATCTTTGACCAGAGTGGATTTTCCGACCCGGCGTGCTCCTTCTATAAGTAATGCCGTAGCTCCTTTGTCAACGTTCTTCCAACGGAGCATATCATCATATAATTTCCTCTTGAATAGCATATTCCCTATTTGAAATTTTGTACAAATATATTATCCGATGTGCATTCCTCAAAATTTTTATACCGGAAATACTGCAAAATCTCAAAATTTTTATGCCGGAAATACTGCAAAATCTCAAAAAGTCGGGCCGCTGAATGTGGTATGGATATTTTTTATAGATTTGCAGCGTTTTATAAAGGATAGAGAATATGACGCTTTTGTTTTTAGGTTCCATCGGTATTACCGAGATTCTGGTGCTGCTGCTCATTGTCCTGCTGATTTTCGGGGCGAAGAAGATTCCGGAGCTGATGAAGAGTTTCGGAAAGGGTGTGAAGAGTTTCAAGGAAGGCATTAACGGTATCGAGGAGGATATCAATGCCGCTTCTGATTCGAAGAAGGACTCTGCCAGGGAGGAAGAGAAGAAGCAGTAGGGGACGTGGCGGGAGAGATGACATTCTGGGAGCATCTGGATGAGCTGCGGAAGGTGATTTTCCGCAGCTTTGCTGTGCTTATTGTCCTGATGGTCGTGCTCTTCCTATGCAAGGAGACGGTTTTCGACGGGGTGGTGCTGGCTCCGCTGACGGACGGTTTCTTCGTCTACCGGTGGATGGACAGGCTGCTGGGACTGCTCGGGCTCGGGGCTTTAGAGCCTTTCCGGGTGGAGTTAGTCAATATCGACTTAGCTGCCCAGTTCTTCACCCACGTGCGCATCTCCTTCTGGTTAGCGGTTATCGTGGCCCTGCCGTTTCTGATCTATCAGGTGTGGCTCTTCGTGAGGCCGGCTCTTTATGACCGGGAGAAGCGGGCGGCTCAGACGGCTTTCGGACTGTCCTCCCTGCTGTTCTACATCGGCGTGGGGGTGGGCTACGTGGTGGTATTCCCGTTGACCCTGCGCTTTCTGGGAACCTATCAGGTGAGCGAGTCGGTGGCCAACCAGATATCGCTGCTCTCGTATATCGGGATGTTCCTGAAGCTCAACCTGATAATGGGTGTAGTCTTCGAACTGCCGGCCTTAGCTCTTCTACTGTCCCGGATAGGAATCATCAACCGGCAGATGCTGAGGAGTTTCCGCAAGTACGCGATAGTAGCCGCCTTAGCTATATCGGCCGTCATCACCCCCTCGGGCGACGCCTTCACGATGATAGTGGTCGCCCTGCCCCTGTACCTGCTCTACGAGGTATCCATAACCCTGTGTAAAGACAAACCGAAAGAAGTAGAAGTTAGAAATGATATCGATAAATAATCTCACAGTAGCCTTCGGAGGCTTCACCCTCCTGGACGACATCTGCTTCCACGTCAGCGACGGGGAGCATATAGCCCTTGTAGGCAAGAACGGTGCGGGCAAGAGTACGATACTCAAGCTCATAGCCGGTGTGGAGCGTCCGACTTCCGGCTCCATCATGAAGCCCAGGGAGCAGACCGTAGGCTATCTGCCCCAGATAATGAGTTACTCCAAGGACACCACGGTCATGGAGGCCGCCATGTCCGTCTTCGCCGACCATTTCACCATGGGTGAGAGGGTGGAGGAGATCAGCCGCGAGCTGGGCGAGAGGACAGACTACGAATCCGAGGCCTATCACCGTCTGATAGAAGAGCTCAACGAACTGAATGACAAGCTGGCCATGGCCCAGTCCGAGTCCCCGGCCGTGCTGGCGGAGAAGACGCTGGTCGGACTGGGATTCAAGAAGGGTGAGCTGGGCCGTCAGCGCAGTACTTTCTCCCAAGGCTGGAACATGCGCGTGGAACTGGCGAAGGTGCTGCTGACCAAGCCGGATGTGCTGCTGCTGGACGAGCCGACCAACCATCTGGACATCGAGTCAATCCAGTGGCTGGAGGACTATCTCTATGGCTACAGGGGCTCGGTGGTGCTCATCTCGCACGACCGCCGTTTCTTGGACAGGGTGACAACCAGGACGGTGGAGATTGTCCTCGGTCACATCTACGACTACAAGGTGCCGTATTCGAAATATGTGGAGCTGCGCCACGAGAGGATGGAGCAGCAGCGGGCCGCCTACGAGAACCAGCAGCGGATGATCGAGAAGACCGAGGAGTTCATCGAGCGTTTCCGCTACAAGCCCACCAAGAGCAATCAGGTGCAGTCCCGCATCAAGCAGCTCGACAAGCTCGAGCGCATAGAGATAGACGTCGAGGACAATTCGGCCCTCCACGTCAAGTTCCCGCCCGCTCCCCGCTCCGGCCAGATCGTCTTCCAGGCCAAGGCCCTCACCGGAGGCTATCCGCCCCGCGACGGCTCGGGCAGCCCCAAGGTGGTGTTCTCCGACATCGACCTGACCGTGGAGAGAGGGGAGAAGGTAGCTTTCGTCGGGCGTAACGGTGAGGGAAAGAGTACCATGATGAAATACATCACCGGGGAGCTGCGGCCCATCGCCGGCTCGGCCTCCCTCGGGTACAATGTCGCCCTGGGTTACTACGCCCAGAACCAGGAGGACGTACTGGACAGGAACGACACGGTCTACGACACCCTCGACAAGGTGGCAGTGGGCGATATCCGTACCAAGCTGCGGGACATCCTCGGTGCCTTCCTCTTCCGCGGAGAGGACATCGACAAGAAGGTGGCCGTACTCAGCGGAGGCGAGCGCTCCCGTCTGGCCATGGCCAAGCTCATCCTCCATCCCTACAACCTCCTGGCCCTCGACGAGCCCACCAACCACATGGACATCCGCTCCAAGGACGTGCTCAAGCAGGCCCTCCAGCGCTACGACGGCACACTGGTCATCGTGTCGCACGACAGGGACTTCCTCGACGGGCTGGTGGACAAGGTCTACGAATTCCGCGACGGCCATGTCAAGGAGTACCTGGGAGGAGTGCAGGACTTCATAGAGAAGCGCAGGATCGAGACCCTGCAGGACCTGGAACGTACTTCTCAGCCGGAACCGAAGCCGCAGAAGCAGGATAAAACTCCGCTGGAAGAGGCCTCTGCCAAGCCGCGCACGGCATCCAGTCTCTCCTTCCAGGAGCAGAAAGAGCAGCGCCGCAAGCAGAAGCGCATCGAGAGCTGCGAAAAGAAGATAGCCGACCTCGAGGCTCAGATGAAGGAACTGGAGAAGGTCCTGGCCGCGCCGTCGGCTGATACCGACATCGACAAGCTGACTAGGGAATATCTGGAGCTGAAACGGACCCTCGACCGCACGATGGAGGAGTGGATAGAACTGAGTAACTGAAAATAAATGCAAGACAATATGGAAAATACCGAGAAAAAGGATACCGGATACCACCTCTACGGGATGCACCCTGTCCTGGAGGCCGTCCTGTCCGGAAGACAGATAGAAAAAGTGCTGCTGAAGCAAGGACTGGAAGGTCAGCAGTTCCGTCAGCTTCTCACCGAGCTGGACAGCCGCGGCATTCCCTTCCAGTTCGTGCCCGCCGAGCGGCTGGCCCGCTTCCGCGGAGGTCGGAATCAGGGAGTAGTGGCGTATCTGCCGCTGATTGACTACATGCCGCTGGAGGAAATGGTGGAGAGGGCTTTCCAGAAAGACCCGGCCCCGGTTTTTGTCCTCCTCGACGGAGTGAGCGACGTGCGCAACCTTGGAGCAATAGCCCGCAGTGCCGAATGCGCAGGAGCCGGCGGCATCATCCTGCCTGCAAAGGGCGGTGCAGCCATCAATGCCGACGGTGTCAAGGCCTCGGCCGGCGCCCTGCTCCGCATCGGCGTGGCCAAGTGCAAGAATCTGCGCATACCCCTGTACTACCTCAAGGAGAGGGGCTTCCAGATCGTGGCCGCCACCGAGAAGGCCGAGGGACGTATCTATGATGTGGATATGACCAGGCCTACGGCTTTCGTCATGGGCTCAGAGGGCAAGGGCATCTCCTCATCGGTGCTGGCTCTCTGCGACGTGCAGGCCAGAATCCCCATGCGCGGGGATCTCGGCTCCCTGAACGTGTCGGTAGCCGCATCCCTCATGCTGTTCGAGGCCGTGCGGCAGAGGCAGAAGTAATCTTCCCGGACGGGAGGAGTCATAAAAAAGAGGTATGTCGTAAAGGACGGCATACCTCTTTCTGTTATCGGTAATTAAGTTCTATTCCTGGATGTAGACAGCGCTTGCGGGCAGTTTCTCGGGCAGGTTTGCGATACCCCAGAGAACGATGGCGTTCACGATGGAGGTGTGCTCCATGTACTCGGGAATGCTCTTGGTATAGAGGTCGCGGTCAGTGTGCCAGATCTCGCCGTAGCTGAAGTTGTATCCGAGAGGGTCACCGGTGCCGAAGCCTATGGCGGGCACTCCGTTCAGCGTGAAGTGAGCGTGATCGGAACCGCCTGCCTCAGTGGGCACGGGATAGGGATAGCGGTCGCTGACTTTGAGTGTGAAGGGGAATCTGGCGTCCAGATCCTTCAGAGGCTCGCAGATCGGAACCAGGGCATCGTACCATTCCTGGGGCACGGACAGGCTGTTGGCTACTGTCGGGCCGCCGTCGCGGTTGAAGTAGTTGACGATGTTGGGCATGTCCTCGAGGTGTGACTCCACCCACGCTTTGGAACCGAGCAGGCCGAACTCCTCAGCTGCCCAGAGGGCGAAGACGATGGAGCGTTTGGGCTTTGCTCCGGCTGTGGCCAGCAGTCTGGCGGCCTCCATAGTGGGAGCCAGGCCGGTACCGCAGTCCACACCGCCGGTGGCGGCGTCATAGCTGTCGAGGTGGCCTCCGCAGATGACATACTCATCGGGGAACTCGGTGCCGCGGAGTATGGCCACAACATTGTAGAAAGGCACGGGGCCCATGTAGAAGTGGTTGCGGATGTCGAACTCGAGCTCGACGTATTCACGGAGCTGAACCATCTCCTTGATCTTGTTGTACTGTCTGAAGTCCAGCTTGATGTCGGGGAGGGTGGGGAGGTTGTCCCAGGTCATGGTGCCGTTGTCGATATTCGCCCTGTCGTAGAGGGTAGTGATGGGCACGGGAGCGGACTGGATGAATCCGAGAGCACCGGCCTCGAGCATCTCACGGTAGAAGAGGGCGGGTTCCTCGATCAGGGGAATCAGCTCCTTCTCCTTCATGGATGCAATCTGGGCCTTGATCTTGGCTGCCTGCTTGGGCGAGGCGGTCAGGACGGCACGCTCGAGGTCACGTCTCTCGCTGAAAATCTTGCGGTTGTACTGCTGAATCTCGGCATTGAGAGCAGAGATGGAGTCGTTCTGAGCGATAATCTCGGCTCTTACGGCGTCACCTCTCTCCGTGTAGTCGATAGGCCAGCCCTTGCTGGTACCGCCGATGAGGACCCATGCGCCCTTGATAGTCTGTTTCATCCTATCGAACTCGGCCCTGGTCTTGGGCTCGATGACTACGTGCCCCCTCTGCAGGCCCTTTGTGCCGGCAGTATAGGAAGGGGTAGTGAAGTGGAGGGTCTCATTGCCGTTGATCATACGGCCGAACCAGGGACCGCGGTTGAATCCTACGGGTGTCTCGCCCGCATATTCCTTGTGTACCTCGAGTCCCCATTTCTCGAACATGTAGACAGCCCAGTCGGTGGCGTGGGTGTAGGCGTCGGAGCCCACGGGACGGCCGCCGAAACGGTTGGTGACGATGTCGAGATGATCCATGGTCTGGTTGTCCTCAGCGGCGAGGCTGATGACTTTCTGGACGATAGGGTCGTCTCCTTGAGGGATAGATGCGCCGGCCGGAACGGACAGCAGTGAAAGCGCCGCCAGGGAAGCGGCTGACAGGAGTATTGAAAAGTTAAGTCTCATAAGTTAACATTTTTGATTAAAAAACCTCTCAAATATACGCAAAACCGCGCTTTGTTGTACTTTCAATACATATTTTTTTCAATTCACTCCAGTGTAGTCTCCTGCATTGTAGTATATCTCATTCCGCTGCTTGATGTAGTAGTATCCGCTGAACCCATGGTCTTCTGTGTTGAAAATCAGAAAAGCACCGGTAAGTCCCTGAACAGCTTCCGCTCCGTTATTCATACTGCTTCTGATCCAACTGAAAGGAGCAAGTCTGTTGAGGTCGCTGATTATTCCACTACCGCTTCTTCTGACAGAGGTCAAGTAATCCTCAATAAAGGTCTCGTTACCTCCATTTGACCCGATATTGCTGTATTCCGGATGATCCTTTTTGTGCATAATCAGTTTCTGTTGCATGAACATATTCTTAAGCAGTCCGGACATAAAGTTCCAGGAGTTGGTGCTCCATCTTGCAGACAGGGACACAATGTAGTACTCCACGTTCCCGATATTGCTGAAACCATACTCCTTCAACCCGACCTCATATTCAAGCATCTGATAAGATACAATGGTTATAGGTTCTGTGGAGTACCTGTGCGACTGGTCCCATCCGACGAGGGTGAATTCACCCGTGGCATCCGGAGAAGAAGGAGTGACATTGAAATCGCTGTCCACTTTGAAATATCCGGGACAGAGCTCTCCATCCGAGTTCCTGATTTCCCAGTTGACAGTGACGTGTGGTGCATGCTCTACAATCAGAGGAACAGAAGATATCACGCTGTTCCAGTTACTGCCGTTGGAAGTGTGTCCATTGGTGTTCACTACTGTTCCGTTTCCCTCGCGCGAGGCGCTCAGACATGGCAGTACGGTTACCTCGGCTCTCTTGTAGATATCCGGGAAGTCCCGGTAGCGGACCTGTATCACAGGATTGGGCTTACCGGTGGACCTTTTGACTCCTGTGAGAGTGGTTCCGGATACAGACACGTACTCTCCTCCACTGACTACGGAGTATTCCACTGGATAGGATATGGCAGGGATAAAGTTGGTGCTCAGTGTTTTGTCCTCACCTTCATATATTCTGACGGTGCCGTTAGTGAATACCAGTTCCGGCACAGAGACAGTGATGGATGTACTGGCTTCCGCCCCTGCAGCTGTCGTAGCGTGGATTGTGCATTTACCCGGAGCTATTGGCGTTACAGTTCCGTTACTGCTTACGGTTGCGATATCCGGGTCAGACGAACTCCATGATACGGAGATGTCGGCAGGACTCAGCTCGACAGGTGTGAGTTTGACTGCCCGTCCCGGATACATGGTGGCAGGATTTGACGGTAGAGTTATTTTTCCTGCGCTGACGGAGAAATCATGGGTGACGGTGATCCCGTTAGCCGTTGCAGTAAGGGTATATGTACCTATCTCTCCGCTGCTGACTCCAGGATTGCTGGCGGTCAACAAATTGCCTGAGACAGAGGCTCCTGAAGATTCTCCACTATTGACTTTCAAGGAGAAAGACGGTGTGGCGGAAGGTACGGTTGAATAGGTGAGCTCTATCGGGGAATTATAGCCGGGATACAGAATGTCCGGGATGCTGCCCAGCTTGAAAGTTTTGTTCCGGACTGTGATGACAGCCGTGTCCTTCAGGGAATTGGCTGTAGTGGACGCAATAATCATCACTGTGCCGGCAGATATTGCGGATACAGTGCCTCCTTCCGATACAGTGGCAACACCCTTGTCGGAACTGGTCCAGATTACACTCTTGTCATTCGCATTGTCAGGAAGTACCTTGGCGCTTAGGCTCAGTCGGTCTCCTGCGTACATTTCTGCTTTGTCGGGAGTGACGGTAACGGATGAGGGAAATTTGTAAGTGTCCACTATTGCAGCAGCGCTGCCGCTTACACCGCTTCCGTCAGTAGCAGTGGCTGTTATGTTGCATGTGCCGTCACCTACGGCTGTTACAGTGCCGTCTGCATCCACTGTCGCAACATCTTCGTTGTCCGAGCTCCATGTTACTGTGGGATTCTCGGCGGATATCGGAAGCACTTTGGCACTGTACTGCAATGTCTCCCCTGCATCCTTGAAAGTATGTTTCTCAGGAGTGACGCTGATGGACGTCACCAGGTCTTTCATGCCCGAGACGTCTATCCTCCAGGAGCTCTCATTTATCCCGGATCCGGTGAACTTGGTCCTGCAGGTGTACATCGTGTTGCGGAGCAGGTCGAAATTATCCAGACGTCTGCCGTCGTGGAGATAATATCTGTAGACCAGACTGTCGCTGTAATGCTCTTTACTGCGGTAGTCTACGTGCAGTTCCACGTAGGTGCATAGTCCGTCATACGGATCCGGTGGAATGTGGGTGCTCTCGTCCACATTGGAGGCAAGCAGGTCGCCCTGTGCATTCTCAGGAAGGTAAATATCCACTCCGTCTGTCATGAGCCGTTTCAGTCCGTCTCCCTCAATGCATAATCCTTCAGTAAAGACATGTGCGCCGGTCATGGCCCGGCTGGTGGAAAAGTATTCCATCCTGCGGTTCATGTTCTTGATCATTACTTTCTTGATGTCAAATGAGCTCACATCCCCGTTCAGGCCGGAGATGTCGGCTATTATTCTGAATTTGGCCAGCATTCTGGTCAGAACGATCTGCTCCGGGCTGTTTCCACCTGCCTTTACATTGTGTTTCCTGCCTGACATGGGTATTGCACCGGTGCTGTTGACTATCCCTTCAGGGCTTTCCAGAGTCCAGGTAAGGGCAATAAGGCCCAGGCTGTCGGTAATGCCGGATGAGCCGGTAAGGTCTCCGGCATTGGCTACGGCATAGACGGCGTAGCTTCTCCCGGCGTAGACGCCGAGCTCCACATTGCCGCTTGGCTCATTGAAATATCCGCAGCTTATCAGATGTCCTGTTATCTCATCGTAAGCGAAAATATTGATGTCCGTTACACCGGTTTCGTTTATTTCCGGCATTGACTTTGTGAGAGTGGTCTCTCCCAGCATCAGTTTCAGACTGAGGGTGGCAGGCGGTCCGTTACTGTCCCGGCTGTCGTCTTTGTCGCATGCGGCGCACAGCATTAGGCCTGCGCCCAGAAGAATATATCTAATAATCGCTTTCATCACATCAAATCTCAATTTCTATATGTTCGTTGTAATCCCAGTCAACGGGACTGACTCTTATGGATGCCTGAGCAAAGTCGACAGTAATGTAAAGGTCCGGAAGTCCTTCTCCGGCCATGTCCGTACCGTTATCTTTCAGGTGACCGGCGAGCCCGACACTGGCCAGGAACATACTGCTGCTGTCGCGGTCGGCGTTTATGGTCAGGGTGAGGTCATCCCGGGCCTGTCCGGTTATCTGCGAGTAGAATTCGTAATACTGTCTTTCTCCGTCAGGAACGTGCAGGGCCTCGGGAGAGTGTCTGAATTTCCCTTCCAGAATATTGCCTTTGAGATCATAACCTATGGATGAGGATTCGATGCAGATGTGGATGCTGTCACCTGCCTGGGCCTCTCCTAGGATACGGATATGCAGACCGATGAAGTTTTTGGATACTCTGATGGTGTCACGGGCCAGATCAGTATTGCAGGTAGTGGTGTGGAAGCAGGTGTACAGACTGTCGGCCTGTCCTCCTTCATGTACGTAGTAACCCTTGTCGAACGTCATCCTGTCCGGATTGCCGTATGCGGCTATATTCAGTACCCCTTTTCGTACCGGCAGTTCGCTTCCGGTCGCAAAGTCCTCCCTCAGAACCGTATCCTGGTATATTTCTCCGCTCTCATGTTCCAGAACCAGGTGGACTAGTTCCACATTTCCGGGCAAAGAAGACAGGTCCAGGGTCAGGTAGGCCGGACAGTCTGTCCTGTCTTCCAGAATACACGACTGGACAAGGCATAAGGAGATGAGGGCCAATAATGTCGTAGTCGGTCTCATGGCCTATGGTTTTAGAACACCTTGTCGAAATGAGGAATCACATTCCATTCGGCAGTAGAGATACTGAGCTCCAGCGTTCCGGGTACTACAGGTGTGTCAGGGTCGAGCGAACCGGGGCGGGTGACGGTGATTCCGTAAGAGTAGATGCTGTTGCCGCGGACTCCGAAGTACGTGTTTCCGTTTCCGTCATCGACATGTCCGTACCCATCCTGATTGACAGGTATCGGGTAGTAGTATGTGACTCCGTCCAGATCTGCCTGGAGTACAAGCTTGGTGGATGAGGCGATATCAGAGGTCTCATTTGCGAAGCAGTACAGATAATGAGCGGTGCTGTATCCGTTATCGCCTATGGCTTCCGTAATGTTGTCCATCAGCAGTCCGGCCTCTACAGTGCTGTTGACATGCTCGCCTACCAGGCCGCCTGGATTGAGTATGGTCGCTTCTGTCGGAGAGCCTCCGTTATAAACGTGTTTTTCGCCGTGAGCGTTGACTAGATACAGACGGCAGTTGGTCAGGCTCATTCCTACATAGGGGTTGTCAGCGAAATCGGTCTTGATGGAGGTGACGCATATTCTGGAGATAAGCCTGGTAACACTGATGGATACGGATGTGGTCACTCCCAGAGTCTGAGAGGATTCACCGTACATCGTAAAGTCTCCCAGAGTCTCGTCCTGCAGCCTGGTGGTAAGGCTTCTGAATGCATCCAAAGTCGTGATTCCGGCGTAGGTGCTGATGTTGGAGTTGACAATAATGCAGATCAGTTTCGGTCCCGTAGTGGTTTCCAAGGTGAGGTCGTTCAGGCTTTCCCCCTCGAATCTAGTATAGGTGTCGAGCTTTCCGTAATCGGCCGAGGTTGGTTCTCCGTTGCGGAAGATGAATACGTCCAGGGTGTTGATGGTGTTGTCCTGTGTTTCACTTTGGGCTGAGGTAGAGCGGGTTGCGGTAGGTTCCAGTGTCAGGGAAAGGGTGGAGGGCAGTCCTTCTTCCGCACAGAGCGTACAGTTGTCAGGTTCGCATGAGGTAAGTCCCGCGGACAATATGCCGGCAGCAATGGCTCCGGCAGCCATGATAGTAATAGAATGTTTCATTGTTTTGTTATTTAAAGGTGATTAAGTCGTATGTCCCGGGACGGTAGGGACAGCAAATGTAAGGCGTAAATTCCAAGTAAAAAAGTCACAATCGTATAATTCTCAAGCTGTTGAGAATTTATAAAAATGTAATCATTTATAAAAATCACATCTCTTCGTAGGACAAAGAGTTGCATCCTCAGGTTAAAAAACGTCAATTGTAGAAATATGGGTTTATAAATAGGAAAATTTGCTAATTTTGGGGAAATAAAAGAAGCGATGAAGAATATAATCATAATAGGTGCCACCTCAGGGATTGGCCGGGCTGTGGCGGATATATATATCGGTCAAGGTAATAAGGTGGGTGTTACAGGACGCAGGGAACATCTGCTGGAAGAGATAGTCAGCAGCTCTCCGGAAGGTATGGTATATCCTAAGGTGTTCGATGTTACTGACGATAATGCGGCAAAGTCTCTTTCAGAGCTGGTGGCGGATATGGGCGGGGTGGATATCTGTCTATATTCGTCAGGTTACGGGCACACTGATACGGCGTTGGATCCTGAGCTTGAGCTCGGACAGATAGATGTCAATGCAAAGGGATTCGTACGTTGTGCCGTATGGTTGTTCAACTACTGGGCCGTGAATGGCCGCAGCGGACATCTTGCCGTTATCTCTTCGGTGGCTTCTATACTTCCGCTTGGCGTATGTCCGTCGTATTCGGCGACAAAGAAGTTCGAAGCATTCTATCTTGAAGCTCTGCGTCAGCTGGCCGTTATCCGCAGGGCAGACATTGCTTTCACTGCTGTCAAGCCAGGCTTTGTAGATACAGATTTCATACATGGAAGACATTTCCCAATGACGATACGCAGGGAGAAAGCTGCAGCAATGATAGTAAGGGCGATAAAACGCAAAAAAAAGACAGCGGTGATAGACCGGCGCTGGGCTGCACTGGGCATCCTTATGCGTCTTCTGCCGTCTCCGCTGTGGAATTTCTCGGGCCGTTTCTTCAGGCCCTACCAGGACATGTTCTAGAGAACTAGAGTTCCTCGAAATCTACGTTCGAAAATTTTGAACCGCTTTCCTCCCTGGGTGCGGGGTTGCTGCGGTCCTCATCCATTGTCCTCTCGACTACAGGAATGGGACATTTCTCCTTGATGAAAGCGATGACTTCCTCAAGTCCCTGGGAGAACTTCTCGAAGTCTTCCTTGTAGAGGAAAATTTTATGCTTGTCGTAGGCAAAGCGGCCGTCTTTCTCAATCCTCCTCTTGCTTTCGGTGATAGTGAGATAGTAGTCATTGCCCTTGGTTGCCTTCACATCGAAAAAGTATGTCCTTTTTCCCGCACGCACCGGTCTTGAATATACATCATCTCCGTTGCGCTCCATAGCTGCTGCATTATCAAAGTCTTCTGAATACATTTTGATTAAATTTTATAAAATTTGACACAAATATAGAGTTTTTTCTCATCTAAAAAGTATATTTGCAAAATGTTTTAAAAATATTGTATGCTCAACCGTCGTCTGATAAGGATAAAAGTCTTCAAAGTTCTTTACAGTTCTGTGACCTCAGGCTCTGATTCTCTGATAGAAGCCGAGAAAACACTGAACTATTCGTGTGAGAAAACACTCCATCTTTACTATTTCATGCTGAACGCCGCGGTGGCCTTGCGGAATGCGGCCCTGGCCAGGATAGAGACCGGACTCATGAAGTTCAATCCCACGCCAGAGGAACGCAACCCCAACCGCAAGTTCGCGCAGAACCGGGTATCGGCATATCTGTCAGAGGATCCCCGTTTTGTCAAGTTCTGCGAGGATCACGGCCTGACCTGGAGCGAGGACCTTTCTTCCTTTATAAAAAAGACTCTGCAGACTCTCTCCTCCAGGGATTATTTCAGGGAGTACATGGAGTCTGAAGAGTCCTCCATGGCCCAGGACTGCAGTCTGTTCATCAAGATCTTCTCCGATCTGGAGCTCTTCGAGGACAACGAGGATCTGGCCTCTACACTTGAGGATATGTCGGTGTTCTGGACGGATGACCTGGGATTTGCTCTGTCGGCGATAGTCCGTAATCTGGAACTGCTCCGCGCACATGGTAAGATGCCTTTCCCCAGCGTCTTCCTCAAGGATGATGACAGTGAGTTCGCTGTGGAGCTTCTCAGAGCGGCCCTCCGCAATTACGGAAAGTATATGGATAAAGTGGTGGCCAATACCAGCAACTGGGACCCGGACCGTGTAGTGACCACAGACCTGGTCCTGATTGTCCAGGGCATAGCCGAGGCAGTGCGCTTCCCAAATATACCTTTGAAAGTGACGATCAACGAGTACGTGGAGATATCCAAGTTCTACAGTACGAACAACAGCAAGGTTTTCGTCAATGGACTGCTGGATAGAATCCTCCGTAATATGGTGGATACCGGGGAGATCGTCAAGACCGGCCGCGGGCTCATCGAGAATTAGAAAAATTTCATATATTTGTTCACTTAAATTTAAAAGAAAAGAAAATGAATCTTATTACAATGTTCCTTCTCCAGGCTCAGACACAGCCTCAGGGTGAGCCTACTTTTTTCCAGCAGTACTCTTTCCTGATACTGATGATCCTTATCTTCGTGGTGATGTATTTCTTCATGATCCGTCCCCAGCAGAAAAAGCAGAAGGAGGTGGTAAAGTGGAGAGAGTCTCTGAAGAAAGGTGACAAAATCGTGACAGTAGGCGGTATTTACGGTACCGTGGCCGAGGTGAAAGACACATTCCTCGTAGTGGAGATTGATGCCAATGTGAAGATCCGCGTGGACAAATCCTCGGTGGTAAAGGACATTACAGACGTTCAGAACAGGTAATACCGCCGACAGATGGCTTCGGGAAACGGAATTACCGGCAACGAGAAAGACCGCAAGGACGGAAAGGAGTGGCTGCTGCTTCTTCTTTCCCTCCTTCTTGCTTTTATTATATGGCTGTTGCACAGCCTGTCGCTGCAGTATTCCGTATTCTTCGAGTACAATGTGGACCTCACATCTTCTCTCGAAGGCCGTTCCCGCAGCTCTGCTTCCGAGGACCTGCTGATAGTCAGGGGACGTTCAGAGGGGTATTATATCCTTCGTCAGCGTATAGGACGCCGCAAGACCTTGAAGGTGTCCGCCCCGGTTACTGCTCTGGCTCAGAAGGACGGAGATGTCTTCAGCGTCGGATGTGAGAGCATAAAAAGTAATATAGTAGAGGCTCTGGGAGGCAATGTCGAGCTGGAGTTTATCGTTACCGATTCCCTGGATTTCAATTTCCCAAGAATGGTCAGCAAGAGAGTCCCGGTAGCTCCCAGGACATCTATTTCTTTCGACGGACAATATATGGCAGTCGGGAAGATTGAGCTTCGTCCTGACAGCGTGGATGTCTATGGTGACGCACGTCTGCTCGAGACCGTGGACTCGGTGATGACGGTGACCATTTCCGCTACTGGTGTGGACGGCCCGATTCAGGGCATATCATCTCTGGTGCCTATACGTAGAGTGGAGTATTCTGAGGATGATATTTATTATTCCCTGAATGTTGTCCGTTATATAGAGGAGTCTGTGGATGTGCCTGTGACAGCGGTAGGAGTACCCGAGGACAAGGAACTGATAGTATTTCCGTCTACTGTCCGGATTACCTTCCGCAGAGTTTTCAGCAGCACACAGTACCGCCCTGACGATTTTGTGCTGGCAGTGGATTATTCGGATTTTATCAACACTATTGAATCTGAGCTTATTCCGAAGCTGTTATCGGCTCCGCGCGGGGTAATCTCGTGGGAAATGTCTCCCAGGTATGTGGATTGCATACTGCTGGAGAACAACGACGGGCAGAAATGAAAACATTAGCCGTCACAGGAGGAATAGGCAGCGGCAAGAGCTATGTGGTCCGGATGTTCGCTGCTATGGGAGTTCCGGTCTATGATGCGGATTCCAGGGCTAAAGATCTGTATGCGTCGGATGCGGAGCTTATGACGGTGCTCAAGGAACTGCTCGGAGACAGATTGGTGAAAGACGGAGTCCTCGACAGGCAGTACATGGCTTCGAGGATTTTTTCTGACCGGGAGCTGTTGGAACGGGTGGAGTCAGTGGTGTTTCCTCGGGTAACGGCTGACTTCTGCAGGTGGAAGAAATTCCAGGAGGACCGGCAGGGTGTTCCTGGGTTCGTGATAATGGAATCTGCCATTTATCTCGAGAAACCGGCTCTGGAAGGTACGGCCGACAAGGTACTGACAGTCGTATGCCCCCAGGAAGTGAGGGTGGAGAGAGTGATGCAGCGTTCATCGCTGACCAAGGACCAGGTTTTGGAGAGGATGGCCAATCAGTGGAGTGACGGACGCCGTACGGAGCTTTCGGATTTTACCATAGTGTCGGATTTCCGGCATCCCCTCCTGCCGCAGGTGTGGGAAGTTTTTATGAAAATGAATACTGATTTTTAATTTTTAATACAACAGAAAAAAGATGAAAACAGATTTACAGCAGATACTCTCAATCACGGGTGAGCAGGGACTTTACAAGTATGTCTCCCAGGCCCGTAACGGCATGATTGCCGAGTCGTTGCTCAACGGACGCCGCACAGTGTTCGGACCTCATGCCAAAGTCTCCTCTCTCTCGGATATTTCGATCTATACCGAGGACGGCGAGGCCCCTCTAAAGGACGTGCTTCTGAAGATGAAGGAGATACTCGGTGAGGACAAAGCCCCTGACCCCAAGTCAACCCCTGCAGTCCTCAAGGAGTTCTTTGACAAGGCGCTGCCCGGTTATGATTCTGACCGTTTTTACCCTTCGCACATGAAGAAGGTGGTAACCTGGTATAACCAGCTCAAGCAGTATGCCTCCCTCGATTTCGAGACTGAGGAGGATGCTAAGGAGAAGGAGGAGGAATAGCATGAGCGCCGGCGGCAAAAGAGTCCGGGTGGTGACCATGGGCTGCTCGAAGAACCGGGTGGACTCCGAGCATCTGCTCATACAGCTCGCTGCAGCCGGATGGGAGGTGTCTCCGGAAGAGGTGCCTCTGGAAGAAGCCGGAGTTGATGTACTGATAATCAATACCTGCGGTTTTATATTAGATGCCAAGGAGGAGTCTGTTGACGCTATTCTTGAAGCCGTGGATGCGAAGAAGAGCGGTATTATCTCCCGTCTGTATGTGATGGGCTGTCTTTCACAGAGGTATCCCGGAGAACTTCCGGCCGAGATTCCGGAGGTTGATGGGTTCTTCGGGGCGTTTTCTATCGGACCGCTTCTGAAAGTGCTGGGCGTCAGACCAGATCCAGCTCTTGAAACGCGGAGGTTCCTGACCACTCCGGCGCATTATGCCTACCTTAAGATATCCGAGGGTTGTGACCGCAAATGCTCATACTGTGCGATTCCAGGCATACGCGGTCCTCATATGTCAGTGCCGGAGGAGAAACTGCTGGACGAAGCTGCCTATCTTGCGGATAAGGGCGTTAAGGAGCTTATCGTTATAGCTCAGGATACCACGTTCTATGGCCTGGACTTGTACGGTGAGAGACGGCTGGGCCATCTTCTGAACCGGCTGACCGATATCCGTGGGATAGAGTGGATACGTCTACTGTATTCCTATCCGGCCTCATTTCCGAGAGATGTGCTGGATATCATGGCCTCGTCTCCGAAGATATGCAAGTATCTGGATATTCCTCTTCAGCATTCTGCTGATCCGGTACTTAAGGCTATGCGCCGCTCTATCGATGCCAGGGCGACTCGTGAGCTGGTGGAGGATTTTCGCCGCAGAGTGCCTGGTATAGTCCTGCGGACCACCATGATGGTAGGACATCCCGGAGAGGGAGAGAAAGAGTTCGAGAATCTTCTGGACTTTGTGAACGAGTATCGTTTCGAGAGGCTGGGCGCCTTTGCATATTCGGAGGAAGACGGGACATGGGGGGCACAGAATTTGAAGGATGCAGTGCCGGAGTCCGTTAAACAGGAGAGGCTGGACGAACTGATGGAACTGCAGGCTGCAATCTCGCTGAGATATAATGAAAGCCGTATCGGAACCGTCGAAAGAGTCTTGGTCGACTCCCGTGATTCTGCAGGACGTACCTGTACCGGACGTACGTCCATGGAGGCTCCGGAGGTAGACGGGGAGGTGGTCATAGAGTGTCCGGACGGAGTTGCGCTGCCTGAGACCGGCTCATTCGTGGACGTGCGCATCACCGGGGCGGATGAGTATGACTTGAATGCGGAAATGTTGTAATATATTGAAATTGTACATGTAATGAGAAAATTGTTGCTGACAATGGCCCTGCCTTTTGTGCTGGCAGTAACCTCATGCGGCCCGGCTACATTTACCCTGCCGGTTGAGAAACTTGCCGAGGGAACCGGCAGCGTGGATTTTCAAGGGACGCTGCCCGGGATTATCTCGCTGGTACAGCGCGGAGATGCAGATTCTGTTCTGCTGTCGGAGCTTACTGTAGGGATTGCTGAAAGTCTGGAGGCCGGTCTTGGGCTTGATTCCGGCTCGATACCTGTATATTCCATGTATGACGATGAAGTGGATATACGGAGCCGTGCGGATGTGGAATATCTGCATGCCGCTGCCGGTGTGGAGTTCCTGGTAGTAGCCGACTCGATGACGGTGGGGGAGTTCTCGGTGGAGATTCCGGAGGAAAGGGCTTATGTAGACGGTGGTTTCATGCAGCAGACTGTAGTCTCACTGCCCTACAGTATAAGGGTGCAGGTACTGGACAGCCGGAAGATGGAGCCGGTGTCGCAGTGGACCGGAAATGATATTATGGAATGGACCCTGCTTTCAGAGACACCCCTGACTAGGCTGAGGGCTGTGGAGAGAGTGAACAGTGAACTTGGACGTTCGTTCCGTTCCCTGGGTGAGGATATAGCTGACAGGTTCGCTCCCCAATGGGAGACTGTCAATAAGATGATATATGTGTTCAACAACAGCAGGTGGAATGAGGCCTGCCGTCTGGCGTATCTGTTCGAGTGGGACAAGGCTATGGAAATATGGTACGCTGAGGCTGCAAGTCCCGACACGAGAAAGGCCGCATGCGCTGCTCATAATCTTTCAGTCGCATGTGAAATATTGGAACTGAATGATATGGCAGCTCAGTGGAAAGCCCGTTCGGAAGAGCTGAGCGGAAGAAGGTAACGAAAAATTAAAAATATGGTACTGTCAATGACCGGTTACGGAAAGTCCGAGGTGACTTCCGGCAATAGAAAATATACCGTCGAGGTGCGCTCGCTCAACGGCAAGAACAGCGACATCTCCCTCAAATCATCGATTCTCCCCAAGGACAAGGACCTGGAGTTCAGGCAATATCTGACCAGACGCCTGGTGCGCGGCAACATAGACGTATTCCTGACATCTGAGACCATCTCCGGCTCGGAGGCCCGCAGGATAGACCCGGACCTGTTCAGGGACTATTTCCGTCAGCTTTCCGACATCGCCGGTTCTCTGAATCTGGTGGACCCGTACGGAAACGTCATGTCCGCTGTCCTCATGTCTTCGGTGCTCCGCCTTCCCGATGTGGTGGCGGTCGATAAGGATGAGCTGACAGAAGAGGATGTGGAGGCCATCACTGGTGCCCTGCACGAAGCCGTGGATGCGCTCATCGCCTTCAGAACCCGCGAAGGGGCGGTGCTTAAGGCGGATCTGCTGACCAGGGTGGACAATATCGAGGCCATTCTCGCCGAGGCCGAGGTCTTCGAGGCGGAGAGGGTGCCGGCTGTCCGGCAGAGGATAGTCTCCAGGATGGAGGAGCTGTCCCTGGCTCCCGACCACGACCGTCTGGAGCAGGAAATGATATTCTACCTGGAGAAACTGGATGTCAATGAGGAGAAGGTGCGCCTGAGGCAGCACTGCCGTTACTTCCGCGATACGATGGAAGGGGAGGAGTGCCCCGGCAAGAAGCTGGGCTTCATCGCTCAGGAGATGGGGCGCGAGATCAATACACTCGGTTCCAAGTCCAATCATGCGGGGATGCAGAAATGCGTGGTGCGGATGAAGGACGAACTGGAGAAAATCAAGGAACAAGTTCTTAACATCTTATAAACACTAAAACTAACTGATATGAGACGTTTTATCATTTCTGCAATGCTGGCTGTCCTGCCCGTTCTGGCTTATGCCGACGCACAGGAGGCCCGTCTGCTCCGCTTCCCTTCAGTGGGAGGGGATCAGATAGCGTTCACCTATGCAGGTGATCTCTACACCGTTTCCATCGACGGCGGTACAGCCGTAAGGCTTACCTCCGATGTAGGTTACGAGATATTCTCAAGGTTCTCTCCTGACGGAAAGACGATAGCCTTCACCGCTCAGTACGACGGCAACACCGAAGTCTACACCATGCCGGCCGAGGGCGGTGTTCCTCAGAGAATTACCTATACAGCCACCGTGGACCGCGACAATATCGGCGACCGCGTGGGCCCGAACAACATCGTCATGGGCTGGACCCCGGACGGCAAGAGCATCATCTACCGTACCCGCTGGTATGCCTTCTCCTCTCTCCGCGGACTGCTCTTCACAGTGCCTGCAGAGGGCGGCGAGCCGGTTCAGATTCCCACTACCGAGGGCAGCTTCTGCTCCTATTCTCCCGACGGCTCCAAGCTGGCCCTGAACCGCATGTACCGTGAGTTCCGTACCTGGAAGTACTACCGTGGGGGCCAGGCCGACGATATCTGGATCAACACCGTGGGCACCACCGAGCTCGAGAACATCACCGACAACGACGCCCAGGACATCTTCCCGATGTGGATAGGGGACAAGATCTACTTCCTGTCCGACCGCGACCAGACTATGAACCTTTTCTGCTATGACACAGCCACCAAGCAGACTAAGAAAGTTACCGACTTCACAGAGTACGACTGCAAGTTCCCCTCCTTCTCCCAGGACTGGATCGTCTTCGAGAACGGAGGATACATCTACAAGTATTCCGTAAAGGACGGCAGCTGCTCCAAAGTGCCCGTGTACCTCAATGACGAGGGTATCCTCGCCCGCGACGAGATCAAGACCTGGAGCCCCGCCACCGCCCGCCGCGCCGCATTCTCCCTCTCTCCTGACGGCAGCCGCGTGCTGACCACCTTCAGGGGCGATGTCTTCTCGGTGCCTGCCGCAGAAGGCGCAGTGTACAACTTCACCCGTACCCCCGGAGCCCACGACCGTGACGCCGTATGGTCTCCCGACGGAAAGTGGATTGCCTGGCTGTCCGACGAGAGCGGCGAGTATCAGGTGTACGTGATGCCCTACGATGACCCCCGGGCCAAGACCTGCCTGACATCCTTCGAGACAGGATATCCTTCGGCATTGACCTGGGCACCCGATTCCAAGAAACTGTACCTGACCACTGAGAAGAAGCAGCTGATATCCGTGGATATTGCCACCAAGGAAGTCAGGACCGTTTTCGAGGGCCGCTGGGGCGGAGTCCGCGGATTCGACTTCTCGTATGACGGAAACTGGCTCGCATACGGTACCGGAACCGAATCCGGAGCGTCAGTTATCTATCTGATGAATCTTGCTACTGGAGAGAGTACCCCTGTCACTTCGTCATGGTACAATTCCTCATCGCCCATGTTCTCCGAGGACGGCAAGTATCTCTTCTTCACTTCTGCAAGAGATCTTCGCGCCATCTATTCCTCAGTAGAGTGGAATGCGGCATATTCCCTCGGAAGTTACCTCTTCGCCCTGCCCCTGACCAAGGATGCCGGGGATCCGACCGTGATAAAGGGCGACGAGTATGTTCCCGCTGCACCTGAGGCGGATAAGGAGCCTGCGGCAGTAAAGAAAGGCAAGAAAGGTGCTGCTAAGGAAACCGCTGCAGCAGAACCGATGAAAGTGGATTTTGACGGCATAGTGGAGAGGGCTGTCGCTCTTCCTGTGGAAGGCGGCTATGCCCGTCCTCTCGCTGCTTATGACGGAGCATTGTATTACAGGTCTTCTGACGGTGTCAAGAAACTCAGTCTGTCGGACCTCAAGACTGTTGATGTGACCAAATACGGTGTACTGGCGATGACTCAGGACCATTCCAAGGCCCTCGTTTCGGATAAAGGCAAATATTATGTGGTGTCCACTTCCGGATTTAAGGCCGACAAGCAGGTGCCTATGAGCGACATCCGCCTGACCGTGGATTACCATAAGGAATGGAAGCAGATCTACGATGAGACCTGGAGGGTATACCGCGACTATTTCTATGTGGAGAACATGGTGGGCCGCGACTGGAACGCCATTCACGACAAGTATGCCGTGATGCTGCCTTACGTGCAGTACCGTCAGGACCTGACATATCTGATCGGAGAGATGATATCCGAGCTCAATACCGGACACTGCTATGTGACTACCGGCGAGACACCTGCGGCAGAGAAACTGCCTATCGGCCTGCTCGGAGCCCGCATTGCAAAGGATGAGACCGGATATTTCCGTATCAACAAGATATTTGAGAGCGTAACCTGGGGAGACGAGCGCCGTTCGCCTCTCGGAGAGCCCGGCCTGGGTGTGAAGGAGGGTGACTATATCCTCGCTGTCAACGGAATCCCCGCATCGGAGCTGGGTACCATCTATGAGGCCCTCGTCGGACGTGTCGGTGTGACAACGGCCCTTCTGGTCAATTCGTCAGCATCTGAGGAAGGTGCCCGCACCATCTATGTGGATCCTATCGCAGACGAAACCCAGCTGGCATACTATGACTGGGTACAGAACAATATCCGCAAGGTCGAGGAGATGTCCGACGGCCAGATAGGCTACATCCACATTCCGGACATGAGCGTGGCAGGACTGGATGAGTTCACCCGCCTGTTCTACTCGCAGCTGGACAAGAAGGCCCTGATCATAGATGACCGTATGAACGGCGGCGGCAATGTATCGCCTATGATTCTGGAACGTCTGCAGAGGGAGGTATACCGCATGAACATGTACCGCAACGGCAGCGAGCAGCTCGCCACCATACCTGAGTCCGCACATTACGGACCCAAGGTCTGCCTGATTGACAAGTACTCCTCTTCCGACGGTGACCTCTTCCCCTACGGATTCCGCCAGCTCGGTATCGGTAAGCTGATCGGTATGAGGACATGGGGCGGTATCGTCGGCATCTCCGGCTCGAGACCCTATCTCGACGGCCAGGATGTCCGCACTCCGTTCTTCACCTCGTACTCCACCGACGGTGACTGGATCATCGAGAACCACGGCGTGGATCCCGACATTGAGTGCGACCTCAATCCCTTCGAGGACTACCTCGGCAACGACGCCCAGCTCAACAAGGCCGTCGAAGTTCTCCTCCAGGAGCTCCAGAACTGGAAGCCCCTGCCCGGAGTGCCTGCTGACCCCGTAAGATAGTTTTTCCACAATAGAATTTATAGCCCCGGATGTCGCGAATATCCGGGGCTTTTTGTATCTTTGTCGCTTGGTAAAAATTTAAGTCCGATGGAAGACGTAAACAGACAGCAGCAGAGCGCGGCGGAAGAGACCGTGCAGAAAAATTTCCTCGAAGAGATTATTGAGAATGACCTGGCGAGCGGCAGGGTGGAGTCGGTGATGACCCGGTTCCCGCCGGAGCCGAACGGTTATCTGCATATCGGCCATGCCAAGAGCATCTGCCTCAATTTCGGCCTGGCCCGCAAGTACGGCGGACGTACCAATCTCCGCTTCGACGACACCAACCCCGTGAAGGAGGACACCGAGTACGTGGACTCCATCAAGGAGGACATCAAGTGGCTGGGCTTCAACTGGGCGGGGGAGTACTACGCCTCCGACTATTTCCAGCAGCTCTATGACTGGGCAGTGGTGCTAATCAAGAAGGGCCTGGCTTACGTGGACGACCAGACTCAGGAGGAGATACGCGCCAATCGCGGCACCGTACAGCAGCCCGGTGTGGACAGTCCCTGGAGGAACCGCAGCGTGGAGGAGAACCTGGACCTGTTCGAGCGGATGAAGAACGGGGAGTTCCCCGACGGCAGCAAGGTGCTCAGGGCCAAGATCGACATGGCTCATCCGAACATGATGTTCCGCGATCCCCTGATGTACCGCATCATCCACGCCTCGCACCACCGTACAGGCGACAAGTGGTGCATCTACCCGATGTACGACTACGCCCACGGCCAATGCGATTCGATAGAGCACATCACCCACTCGATATGCACCCTGGAGTTCGACGTACACCGTCCGCTCTACGACTGGTTCATCGAGCAGCTGGGCATCTTCCCCTCGCATCAGTACGAGTTTGCCCGCCTGAACCTCACCTACACCGTCATGAGCAAGCGCAAGCTCCTGGAGCTGGTGCGCAACGGCTTTGTCAGCGGCTGGGATGACCCCCGCATGCCGACCATCTGCGGTATCCGCCGCCGCGGCTACACGCCCGAGAGCATCCGCAACTTCGCCGAAAAGGTGGGAGTGGCCAAGAGGGACAACCTCATCGACCTCTCGCTCCTGGAATGGTGCCTGCGCGAGGACCTGAACAAGCGCTCCAACCGCTATATGGTAGTCACCGACCCCGTCAAGCTGGTCATCACCAACTGGAACGACGGCGAGTGCAGCGCGGCCACCGAGACAGAGACCGGCCGGACCGAATACTGCATTGCCCCTAAGAACCCCGAGGACCCCGAGGCAGGGCAGAGGACAATTCTCTTTGGCCGCGAGCTCTACATCGAGAGGACCGATTTCATGGAAGAGCCTCCCAAGAAGTTCTTCCGTCTGCGTCCCGGCGGGGAGGTGCGCCTGAAATACTCCTACATCGTCAAGTGCGAGGAGGTGGTCAAGGACGCGGAGGGCAATATCACCGAGATCCGCTGCACCTACGATCCGACGACCAAGCCCGGCAGCGGCACATGGCGCTCGGTCAAGGGCACTATTCACTGGGTCAATGCCACCCAGTGCGAGAAGGTGCGCCTGAGGCTCTACGACCGGCTCTTCACCGAGGCCGACATGAGCGGCATACCGGAGGGCAAGGACTACAAGGCGTATCTCAATCCGGATTCGCTCAAGGAGGTGGACGCTCTCGCCGAGCCGGGCCTGCTGGAAGACGCTTCCGGTATCGCCGTGCAGTTCGAACGCAACGGCTACTATATCAAGGACAAGGACTCGACTCCGGAGCTGCCGGTATTCAACCGCGCCACCGGGCTCAAGAGCAGTTTCTAAGCCAATAGCGAAGGTATGCTCTGGGTTCTGTCAGCGGTCATAGGACTGTTAATAGGAGCGGCGGGGGCCTGGATAATCCAGGCTTCTGCCCGCAGCAAGGAAGCAGCTCAGGCCAGGAAGGAGTGTCAAGCTCTCCAGGAACAGCTGAATGTCGCCGGGGCAGACCTGAAAGTGGCTCAGGCCAGGGCTGAAATGTTGGAGAAGAGCCTGGAAGAGCAGAAGGAGTCCCGCAAGGCGGAGGCAGAGACCCTGCGCCGCGAGTACGACGAGAAACTCCAGAAGATGGTGCTGACATTCAAGGAGTCAGCCTCGTCGATTCTAAAGGAGAAATCCGGGGACCTTTCGGCTGCCAATTCAGAGCAGATCAAGAATATTCTCGACCCTCTGGGCAAGAAGATGGAGGAGTTCCGCCGCGCCGTGGAGGACTCTAAGGAGAAATCCCTGAAGAATACCGCAACCCTCGAGCAGCAGATCCGCTCCATGATGGAGCAGACGGCAGCGGTGGGCAAGCAGGCGGACAATCTGGCCACGGCCCTGCGTTCCAACAACAAGGCCGTGGGCAACTGGGGCGAGGTGGTCCTTCTCAATCTTCTGGAGGGCATGGGCCTGCGGGAGGGCGAGGATTATGTCAAGCAGGAGACGATAAAGGATGTGGACGGCAATGCGGTACTATCCGATGACGGCGGGCGGAGACTCATCCCCGATGTGGTGCTCTACCTGCCGGAGAACAAGGCGGTGGTAATCGACTCCAAGGTGTCTCTGGAAGGATATATCGCATACGTCAATGCCGCTGACGAGACAGAGCGCGGCATAGCCCTGGCTGCACACAGCAAGAGCGTTGACGCCCATGTCAGGGAATTGTCGGCCAAAAGCTACAGCCGGTACATCCGCTCCACAGGCCGGGATTCCCTGGACTACGTGGTGATGTTTGTGCCCAATGAGGGCGCCTTCCAGCTCTACTATCAGAACTTCCGGGAGAAGTGGCACGAGGCCTTCGACCGCGGAATTATCATTGCCGGTGAGTCGAACCTCTTCGCCATGCTTAAGATCATCGAGAATACCTGGGTCCGCGTGCGGCAGCAGAAAAATACCGAGGAAGTGATGTCCCTGGCAGGAGAACTCCTGGAGAGGGTGACACGCTTCGCCAATACCTTCAATGAGGTGGGAGGGGTGATAACTAAGGCAGCGGCAAAGTTCGAAGATGCCCGGAAGGCCCTTTCCGGACCGAGAAATTCAGTGGTGGTTACGGCCCGCAGGCTGGAGAAGAAGGGTATACAGGTCAAAGGCTCCTTCCACTCAGCACTGATAGAGGAAGCAGGGGAGGAGGATACATGCATCATACCGGAGAACATGGAAAAATAGTCGATAATGAGAACAATAAAACCCAAAACGCTGCTCCTTCCGGCCATCATTCTGGTGCTGGCGGCATCATGCGCCGGAAACCGGCAGCAGGATGCAGGCAAGTCCCCGTTTGTCGAGGAGGAACTTCCTGTTCTGAAGGAGAATATGGTCCGGGCCGAGGGCACGGGCACATCATCTGACGTGCAGATGGCGACGGAGATAGCCCGTATCAACGCCATGACAGTGCTGGCAGCCAAGGCCGCTCCGGCGGATACTCTTACAGAAACAACTCCGGACGGTATCAGGACGGTAGAGACCGTGAACACTCCGGTATTTGACGTGACGGAGATTGACCGAAGGGTATTCAAGAACCGGACGACCGGTGATTTTACCGTGTGGATATTGCTTGAAGCGGAAATACTTCCTTAAATTTTACCAGATATGCAGTTACTTTCTATTCTTTTTGTGTCAATGGCTCTTACCTCTGCTTCTCCGGACGGATTCCGCGAGAAGTATGCAGAGCTGGATTCCCTTCCCAATACGAACAGGCTTGTCTACGACGGGGCGGTGACTCCCCAGTGGACCGGTTCCGGAGAGTTTGTATATCAGACCCGCAGGGCTGACGGTATGCATTATTTCGTAGTCAGCGCTTCTGATAAGTCCAGGACCGAGATAACCTCCGGAGAGTATGAGGAATATCTTTCGAAGATTCCCGCACGTGAGCGCCGCGGCTGGGATATGCCCGATTCGGTAACATCCCCCGACGGCCGCCATATTGCATTTCTCAGAGACAACAATGTGTGGGTCAAGGATGTAGACGGGTCAGAGGCTTCCTATACACCTTCCGGAGCCCCTGTCCGCGGAAACGAGCGTCAGCTGAGTTTTGACGGTACGGACCAGAACTATTATGCCGGACTTTACTGGTCTCCCGACTCTAAGAAAGTGGCTTCGATTCAGAGAGAGTACGTCAAGGAGAGGCAGATACCTCTCCGCGAGTCCGCCCCCGAGGACCAGATTCAGCCTGAGCTCCGCTGGCTCGACTATGCCAAGCCCGGTGACCGCCTGCCTCAGGCCGCTCCGGCACTCTTCGACGTGGCCTCCGGTACTCAGATGAAGGTAGACATGGCCCCTTTCTCCAATCAGTATTTTCTCAACTTCGGGCAGTGGAGCCAGGACTCGGATTATTTTACATTTGAGTATAACCAGAGAGGACATCAGCTCTACCAGCTTGTCGCAGTGTCCTCCGAAGATGCGTCCACCCGGATTCTGGCCGAGGAGAAGACATCCACATTTGTCTACTATTATGATCTTTACCGTTATTACATGGACTGCGGTGACATCCTGTGGATATCCGAGCGCGACGACTGGAGGCATCTGTACCGTATCAACGGCACTACAGGCGGGATGACCCTGCTTACTCCCGGAGAATGGAATGTCCGCGAGATCTACGACGTGAACGAGGAGGATGGCTATGTGCTCTTTGCTGCCAACGGCATGAACGCCATAGACGAGAAGGGTGGTACTCCTGCCGGAGAGGACCCCTACAACAAGCATCTGCTGAGGCTGGACCTCGGCTCGCTGGAGATTACCGACCTTACTCCCGAGGCGGCCAATCATATTGTTACGTTCAATTCCGACCATACCCTCTTCACCGACGTATATTCCAGACCGGACATGGCTCCGGTATCCCTGCTCAGGGACATTGAGGGCAACACCCTGATGGAATTGCAGACGGCCGATATCTCTGCTCTTCTGGCCACCGGCTGGACCATGCCCGAGGTGTTTGTCGCCAAGGGCCGTGACGGAGAGACCGATATCTGGGGTACTATCTTCCGCCCTTCCAACTTCAATCCCAAGAAGAAATACCCGGTAGTCGAGTACATCTACGCCGGCCCTCACGATTCCTTCGTGCTCAAGGATTTCTACGCCTATCTGAGATTCTCGAAGCTCGTGGAGATGGGCTTCATCGTAGTGACCATCGACGGTATGGGCACCGACAACCGCAGCAAGTCCTTCCAGGACGTGTCATGGCGCAATCTCCGCGACTCCGGATATCCTGACCGTATCCTCTGGATGCAGGCCGCAGCCAAGAAGTACAGGCACATGGATATTTCCAATGTAGGAGTGTACGGTTACTCGGCAGGCGGCCAGAGCACACTCGCGGCCCTGCTTTTCTATCCCGAGTTCTACAAGGTAGGAGTGGCCCTCTGCGGCTGCCACGACAACAGGATGGACAAGATCTGGTGGAACGAGCAGTGGATGGGATATCCCATCGGCCCGTGGTATTCGGAGAACTCCAATGTGGACAATGCCTGGAGACTTCAGGGCAAGCTGCTGCTTATCAACGGCGAAATGGACGACAACGTCGATCCTGCCTCCACACTTCAGGTGGTCAAGGCCCTGATCAAGGCGGACAAGGACTTCGAACAGTTCTATCTGCCGGGCTATACCCACAACCTCGGGGACGACTATGTGACCCGCAAGGTCTTCGAGTTCTTCTATGAGAATATAATTGAGAAGTAGGTCCATGCGTGTGTCTTTCCACCTTGCCGCAGTTACTGCTCTTGTACTGGCACTCACTGCTGTCAGCCGTCCGCTCGCGGCACAGCAGCTGCTTTGGGACGTGGATTTCAAGTTCGGTTTCGACAACAGGGAGTATGCTCCTCTTGAAGAATATCCCTAAGGTACAATATTCGGAGCGGTGATGTCACCCAAGGTTGGACTCGGTTTCGGGGAAGGACACTCTCTTTATGCCGGTGTGGATGCAGCCAAATATTTCGGCAGAACGTCACCGGAGTTGAGCGTCAATGTGCTCCTGTATTGGCAGTATGACGGAAAATATCTGAAAGCCAATGCAGGAGCCTTCCCAAGAAATCGTGTTACCGGACATTACCCTTCGGCATTTTTCGATGACAGTTATTTCTTCAATACCGGTATAGGGGGAGTTCTCGTCAACTATACCCTCAAGTGGTGGAGGATAGAGGCTGTGGCGGACTGGATAGGATGCCGTGACTGGGATACCAGGGAACGTTTCGAGGTCTATTCTTACGGACAGGCAGGAGCTCCATGGCTCAGTGCCGCCTATACCTTCAAGATGCTGCATCATGCCGGAAGTGAATCTGTCGGAGGGGTGGTGGACAATGTCTGGCTGTATCCCCATCTGGCATCAGATCTTAGCGGACTGCTGCCGCGGAGGATGACGGCAGGGCTGAGAGTCGGATGGATACAGACATTCCAGAATGACCGTATAAGGAATCAGGGCTATGTATTGCCCGGCGGTTTCCAGGCCGAGGCGCGTATCGGCTATTATGGATTCGAGATATACAATACCATATATGCCGGGGACAACATTATGCCTTATTACTACAGTACGGACATGGCCGGAGTGATGTATGGAGACAATCTGTATACCGGCAGTATCTTCTACAGCACATCTTCCGGCGTCTACAACCGTCTGGAGATTTCCTATCACTATGATTTCCGGGATTTTCTGCGCCTGCGCGTGGCCTCGGTGCATCACTATGACAGGGGTAGAGGCTGGGGATGGCAACAGCTTATCCAGCTGACTGTGGATCTCAACAATTTCCAGTTCCCGTCCAGACCGCGTCATCGCCGTTAATCTCAGTTCCGAATGCCCATGGCAGTGATACCGAAGAACTATAGCGAGGTAGATCCTTTGTTGCAGCAATATGTCAGGGAGAGTGTGCTGCCTGAGTATGACGCATACGACAAGGCCCATTCCCGCACTCACATACTTTCTGTAATCACCCAGAGTATGGAACTGTACGGGCAGCTCTCGGCCACGGGAGAATGCGGTCCTGACGGTTGCCCTCTAAATCCGGATATGATATATGCCATAGCGGCCTATCATGATATCGGAGTCTGTGAGGGCCGCGAGTTCCACCATCTGGTTTCAGGACGCATGCTGGAATCTGACCCGACACTGCGGCAGTGGTTTTCGGAGGAGCAGATACATCTGATGAGAGAAGCGGTGGAGGACCATCGGTCGTCCAACAAATCGTGGCCGCGTTCCATTTACGGGCGTATCGTCTCGGAGGCGGACAAGGTAATCGATTTCGATACTGTATTTTCCCGCGCCATACTCTATGCCAGGGCGCACTATCCTGGACTGACGGAAGATGAGATATTTCAGAAAAGCTATAGACATCTGCTGGACAAGTACGGGGACAACGGGTACATGCGGCTGCAGTTTCCCGACTCCCCGAATGCCCGGCGGCTGGCTGAACTCAGGGAGAAGCTGCGTGATCCTGAATTGATGCGGCGGGAATTCTCCCTCTTTCAGATACATCCCCTGGAGCCTTTTGTGCCGGAAGGTGCGAAAGTTCTGCTGCTGGGGTCATTCCCACCCCCTCATGCCCGCTGGTCCATGGAGTTCTTCTACCCGAACTTTCAGAACGACATGTGGAGAATCATGGGGCTGCTTTTCTATGGAGATCCCGGGCATTTCGTGGTACCCGGACAGAGGCGTTTCGATTATGAGAGGGTAACGGCCTACTGCCGGAACGAGGGTATCGCCATGTACGATGCGGCGTACATGGTCAAGCGTCTGCGCGGCAACGCCTCTGACAACTTCCTTAAAATCATGGAACCCACGGATATACAGGCCCTGCTGGCCAAAATGCCTTCCTGCCATGCGGTCGTGTCTACCGGCGGCAAGTCGGCAGAGCAGATTGCCTCCATCCTCGACGTGACCGTACCCCCGGTCGGCGGTTCTGTCTCCTTCTCCCTCTCCATGCCCGGAGCATCGTCCCGCAGCATGACATTTTTCCGTATGCCATCTTCCTCCCGTGCCTACCCGCTGCCTCTGGAGAAGAAAGCCGCAGCGTATGCCGGGGTATTCGGCATTTGACATTGCCGGCCGGTGCAGGTTTTCTTGTCAGGCGTCTCCAAATCAAAGTGCACCACGAAGTAAATTCGTTGACTTGGAATGTGTCGACGTATTACCGCGTTTAGGATTGGGAGGACCTGCCGTCTGGTCAGTAACGGTAGTGCTTGAGTACGCGGATGGCGGCTTCGGCCTGGTCCTGGCCGAATTCCCATGCCCTTTCGAGCAAAATGCGGGCGGTGGTGTATTTCTTCGGGGTGCCCTCACCGTCGAAGTACATGCGGCCGAGCTTGAGCAGGGCCGGGCCCACGTTGCGGTTGGCAGCCTTGTGATAGTACTGGAGCGCAGTGGAGTAGTTTTTTTGGCCATAGTAGTAGTCGCCCAGGAACAGTCCGGCAAGGGATGAGCCCTTGTCAAGGGCATTGCGCAGGGTCTGAACACCTTTGCCTGCGGAGCCGTGCTCTATATCCAGACGGCCCAGCCATGCCGAGCAGTCAGGATTGCCCTCACCGCTGCCTTCCTCGAAGACGCTGCGTGCCTGACCGTACTCACCCATGTCGTAGAAGACTTCTCCCATGCAGGCATATCCCTGAGCCTCTCCGTTCTCGATGGCCTTGCGGTAGTATTCGGCGCATTGTTCCATATTATGCTCTCCGAATCTGCCGGCGTAGAAGAGCTGTCCCAGGCTGCAGGCGCAGATCCAGCTGTCGTGCTCTATGCCTTCGAGGTATATCTGTCTGGCTTCGTCGAAATGTCTCTGACGCTCAGCCGAGAGACCGGCCATCTTCCATGCCCATTTCAGACCTTTCTCTGCTGCATCACGATAAAGGAATTTGGCATGCTCCAGATTTATCTCCGCTCCGTTGCCATAGAAGGCCATGGCTGCCAGGGAAGCGATGCACCCTGCATGACCGATGCTGTGCCCTTTCCAGTAGTAGTCGCCGGCTTTGTGGTAGTCCTTGGAGATGCCGGCTTTTCCATAGAAATACAGGTCTCCGGCTTTCTCGCAGCAGTCCCCGCTGCCCAGCTTTATGCCCTGCTCGAAGATTTTAAGTGCCTTACGGCCTTTATCCTCAATAGTGTACAGGACGCCCAGCTCGCGGAGGCACCAGAGGTCATTCTTATCTGCCCCGCGTTCGTACCATTTCCAGCCTTCTTTCCTGTTTTCAGGCAGGCCGTAGACTCCTTTGTAGTAGCCCCAGGCCAGTGTCTTGATGGCGTGGATGTTGCCACGGCGGGCTTCGGCGGTGACCCTGTCCGCGTCGATAATGTAATCGTTTTTCGGAAAACCGTCCGTACCGTCATATACAGTATCCTCTTCTTCCTCCCCGTCGTCCTCGTCTCCCTCTCCAAACTCTACTTCGTCATCATCATCGTCATCATCATCGTCATCATCGTCCTCCTCATCGTCATCGTCATCGTCTTCGTCTTCGTCTTCATCTTCATCTTCATCTTCATCCTCATCATAATCATCGTCATCATCTTCTTCATCCCCGAAAAGAGTTCCGTTGTCGAGCTCATCCAGCAGCGACTGAGCATATTCGGACCCCATGGAGGCTCCTTTCTCCAGCAACTCCCGGCATTTGTCCATATCCTCCTCTACGGGAACGCCCGCTCCGTACATAAAGCCCAGGAGTGCCCACGCCTCAGGCAGGTCGGCCTCTTCGGCAACTTTCAGGGCCAGGTCGTATGCCGCCTCCGGATCCTGTTCGATACCGCTGCCGGTGAACATCCTCTCGGCTATCCTGAAGCAGGCCTCGGGTACACCTGCGTCCGCAGCTTTGCGGAACCATCTGACAGCCTCCTCATCATCCGTGTCTTCTTCATTTTCGGGGAAGGCGTATTCCAGTCCTACCAGATATTGTGCCCATTCGTCGCCTTTTTCGGCGTATTTGAGCAGTTGCTTGAAACTCAAGCTGTCATAGTCTATGTCTTTCATAATCGGAAGGTTTATAGGGTTGTCTTTTCGGCGAAATATTTCCATAGGGAGCAGAGCATCGGGGCCTGGATGATCTTTCCCTCGCGCATGAGGTGCAGTACCTCATCTTCGTAGAGGAGGTGCACGGCGATGTCTTCAGTCGCCTCCAGCCGCTGGTCTCCTATTTTGTGGACTCCGGTGGCAATGAAGCTGTAGCAGAGGTTGGTACTGGTGCTGGGGTTGGGGGCAGCCACCATGTTGAGACGCCAGGAGCCTCCTCCGAAACCGGTCTCCTCCAGAAGCTCGCGGCGGGCAGCCTGTTCCGGTGTCTCGCCCGGCTCACAGACTCCTGCAGGGATCTCGTAGCCTACCTCGCCCCTGCCGTGGCGGTACTGCCGCTCGAAGACCATGCGTCCGTCCACGGTGATGGCGATGATGTTGATCCAGTCAGGGTATTCGAGAACGTAGTATTCCGGATTGATTACCCCGTTGGGAAGCCGCACTTTGTCGCGGCGGGCCGTGAGCCAGGGGCGGCGGATGAGGTATTCGCTCTCGAGGACAGTCCATTTCCCGATATCGTTGCCGGAAATATCCTCTTGCCCGGAGATGGCCCGGTTTTCTTTTGTCTCAGGTGTATCCATAATGTGTATTTCTGATTTCAGATATTCTGGACTGTAGCTTCTTTAAGCTCTCTGTTGAGATAACCGGAGTAGTCGGTGACTATCCGGTCGTAGTCCTCGTTGAAAAGAGGGGAGGATATGAGGAAATCGGCGGTGCTGCGGTTGCAGGCCGTGGGGATGTTGTAGAGGTTGGATATGCGGAGCAGGGCCTTGACATCCACGTCGTGGGGCTGCTGCTGCATGGGGTCCCAGAAGAATACTATCATGTCTATCTCCCCCTCTGCGATGAGGGCTCCGAGCTGCTGGTCGCCTCCGAGCGGACCGGATTTCAGTCTGGTGATGTCCAGGTTTTTATCTGCCGGGTCATCGGCTTCCAGGGCTTCCTGTACGAGACGGCCGGTGGTACCGGTGCAGATGAGACGGTATTTTTCCAGGGTGCCGCGGTTGAAACGGACCCACTCGATGAGGTCCCGCTTGCGGTTGTCGTGTGCCACGAGGGCGATGGTTCTGATTTTCATATTACAAAATTCGGTTATAAATTCAACTTATGGTGGAATAGTCTATGATCTCTCCGGAAGTCTGGCGCAGCCGGTCCAGTCCTGAGCGCAGCAGGGCGGAGGAAGGCTTTCCGAGCAGGGGATCGTCCGCGAGAATATCGGAGGCGGCTGCCCTGGCCTGATTGAGGATGGGGGAGTCCTTGCCCAGGTCGGCTATGCGCAGGTCGAAGGCCAGGCCGCTCTGTCGCGTACCTTCCATGTCTCCGGGACCGCGCATGCGGAGGTCGGCTTCGGCGAGTTCGAAGCCGTCGTTGGTGGAGCACATGAGCTCTATCCGTTTCCGGGAGTCTTCGCTGAGCTTGTAGCCGGTCATCAGCAGGCAGTAGGACTTCTCTGCTCCGCGTCCTACCCGGCCTCTCAGCTGGTGCAGCTGGGACAGCCCGAATCTCTCGGCGCTTTCGATGACCATCACCGAAGCATTCGGCACGTCCACTCCGACCTCAATGACAGAGGTGGCCACGAGGATGTCCGCCTTGCCGTCTGCGAAGAGTTTCATGTCGAAGGCCTTGTCCTCGTTCTTCTGCTGGCCGTGTACCACTGCGGTGACGAATTCCGGAGCCTTGAAGTAGTCTACTACGGTGTTGTACCCCTGTTCCAGGTTCTGATAATCGAGTTTCTCGGATTCCTTGATCAGGGGGTAGACGATGAAGGCCTGCCGTCCCTTGCGTATCTCGCTCTTGATAAAATCGTACATCTTGAACCTCTGCCCCTCCGTCACATGGATGGTCTGTACCGGCTTGCGGCCAGGAGGCAGCTCGTCGATTACGGACACGTCCAGGTCGCCGTAGAGGGTCATGGCCAGGGTCCGCGGGATGGGCGTGGCCGTCATCACCAGGATGTGGGGCGGCTCGGATGCCTTGAGTCTCAGCCTGGCCCGCTGGTCCACCCCGAAGCGGTGCTGTTCGTCGATGACCACGAATCCCAGACGGGAGAAGACCACATTGTCCTCTATGACCGCGTGGGTGCCGATGAGGATATTGATGCTGCCGTCCCGGAGCCCCGCGTCTATCTCCCTGCGCTCCTTGGCCTTAGTGCTGCCCGTGAGCAGGGCGACACGGACGGGCGAGCCGGCGAGGTTCCGCTCGAAATTGCGCATGTGCTGCACTGCGAGCACCTCCGTGGGAGCCATGACACAGGCCTGATAGCCGTTGTCCACCGCGATGAGGGCCGTCAGCAGCGCCACCATCGTCTTGCCGCTGCCCACATCCCCCTGCAGGAGGCGGTTCATCTGTTTCCCGGATACGGTGTCCCGCCGTATCTCCTTGATTACCCGCTTCTGCGCCCCTGTAAGCTCGTAGGGCAGCCGGTTGTAGCAGTAATTGAACGCTTCCCCCACCTTGTGGAAGAGGATTCCGGAGGCTCCGCTCATTCTCACATTTTTCTGCCGGAGGAGGGAGAGCTGGAGGAAGAAGAGCTCCTCGAACTTGAGGCGGTAGCGGGCGGCCTCGAGGCTCCGCATATCCTTGGGAAAATGGATGTTGGCGAGGGCAAATGCCAGGGAGGGCAGTTTCTGGGAGGAGAGGACCTCCTGGGGAAGGGTCTCCTGGACAGCCCCTGCAATCTTCTGCTGGAGGGTCTGCTGGAAGCGGGCGAAGACCTTGATGGAGATGCCGTTGTTGCGGAGCTTGTCGGTGCTGGAGTATATGCCGATGAGGGTGGAGGGCCAGGAGGAGGCTCCGCTCTCGCCGACCGGGTCGAGCTCCGGATGGACCATGTTCCAGCCGCCGTTGAAGAGGGAGGGCTTTCCGAAGACGATGTACTCGCGGTTGGGGGAGAGCTTGTCCTGGATCCATTTTACTCCCTTGAAGAATACCAGATCGATGGTGCCGCTGTCGTCCCGGAGGGTGGCGATCAGGCGGGCGCCCTTGCCCGTGCCGGCCGTGGATGTCCGTATTATCCTGCCCCTGAGCTGGATATAGGCCATCGACGAGTCTATCTCCGAGATGGAGTAGACCCGGCTGCGGTCGATATAGCGGTAGGGGAAGGTGTATAGCATGTCCCGGAAAGTGCGGATGCCGAGCTCCTTGTCCAGGAGGGCGGCCCGCTTCTCTCCGATGCCGGGGAGGTACTTGATATCTCTGTCAAGAATATTGGACATACTGACAAAGGTAGCGAAAAAGTGATTAAATTTGCACGCCCGTCACTAAGGCGGACCACAAAATTTATAGCCATGAATAGGAAAATTATAGTAGGAATCACCCAGGGTGATACGAATGGAATAGGCTATGAGGTGATTATCAAGTCTCTGACAGATGCACGCCTCCTGGATCTCTGCATCCCGATCGTCTATGGCTCCTCGAGGGCATTCGGCTTCTACAAGAAGCAGCTCTCTGACGTGGAGACACTCAATACCAACATCATCAATACCGCCAAGGACTATCACTCCAAGCGGGTCAACATCATCAACTGCGTGCAGGACAATTTCCGCATTGATCCCGGACAGCCCTCGCCCGAGGGAGCCGAGGCCTCGCTGGTCTCCCTGCAGACGGCGGTCAGGGACCTGGTGGCCGGAGACCTGGACGCTCTGGTCACGGCACCTCTGAACAAGAAGGACGTGGCCCTGCACCTGCCCGGATTCATCGGTCATACCGAGTATCTTACGGAGCAGAGCGGAGGAAGTGACGGCATGATGTTCATGGTGTCCGGCAAGATGAGGGTGGGAGTGGTGACCAACCACCTGCCTCTGTCCTCGGTGCCCGGCGTCCTGTCGGTGGAGAAGATTCTCGGTAAGATCCGCGTCATGGACCAGTCCCTGAGGAAGGATTTCGGTATCGTGCGGCCAAAGATAGCCGTGCTCGGACTCAATCCTCATTCCGGAGACGGCGGCCTGCTCGGACGCGCAGAGATAGACGTCATCAGTCCCGCCATCGAGGCCGCTGACCGTGAGAACATCCTGGCTTTCGGACCCTACTCTCCGGACGGATTCTTCAGCACCCACCAGCAGTACAACTTCGACGCTGTCCTGGCCATGTACCACGACCAGGGACTCATCCCCTTCAAGGCCCTGGCCTTCGATACCGGAGTCAACTTCACCGCCGGTCTGCCGATAGTGCGCACCGCTCCGGACCACGGAACCGCATACGAGCTGGCCGGTAAGAACGCGGCCAATCCCATGCCCATGAAGTCGGCCATCTACGAGGCCATCGACATAGTGCGCAACCGCTGGAACTACGAGCAGATGCGGGAGAATGTCCTGAAAGCGCCGTCAGCACCTGAGGGCGGCTCCAAGGGCGGAGTCAAGGGACCGGTGTAGTGTTGTGAGCGATGTGCGCTGAGCGGAAACTGCTGCCTATAGAGATTTTCACCGACGGCTCGTCCCGGGGCAATCCCGGGCCGGGCGGTTACGGTGTCATCCTGCGCTGCGGGGAGCATTACAAGGAACTTTCTGCCGGCTTCCCCGAGACTACCAACAACCGTATGGAACTCACAGCCGTCATCGTCGGACTCGAGGCGGTCAGACGTCCCGATGCGGAAATCATCCTCTACAGCGACTCCAAATATGTAGTCGACTCGGTCAATAAGGGCTGGGTCTTCGGCTGGGAGCGCAAGAACTTTGAAAAGCGGCTCAATGCCGATCTCTGGATCCGTTTCCTGGCCGTCTACCGCCGGCACCGGGTCCGTTTCGTCTGGGTCAAGGGCCATGCCGACAACCCCATGAACAACCGCTGCGACCAGCTGGCCGTAGCCGCTGCCACTGCCGTCATCAAAGCCAGCGGCGGAAAAACTCCAGAACCTCCTCCTGCATCTGCCGGTTGAAGAAGTGCTTCTCGTCCCATATCCGGGTGACCAGCCGCTCTTCCGCATCATTGTCCCTCCAGGCTTTCTGCAGGATGCCGTAGGCGTCCTCCACACCCTCGACGGGAAAGAGCTTGTCCCGACTGCCGTTGAAGAAGAGGACGGGGCGGGGACAGGCCAGTACGGCCGTATGGGGATAGTCCATGAAGCGGCGCAGGCCGGGTACAATCATCGAATAGGCCGAGCCGCCCTTGTTCTGGTTGTTGGTCATCGTCATCAGGTACTCTGTCGTATTCATCCAGCAGACAGAGGCAGAGGCGGCTATGCGGTCGCTGAGGGCGGCCAGCATCCACGAGCGGTATGCTCCCATGGAGAAGCCCAGGCAGCCTATGCGCGTGCTGTCCACACATTCCAGCGATGCCAGCAGCTCTGCGCTGCGCATGTCGTCTGCCGTGATGATTCCGCCCCATGAGCCGCCCATCTGCAGCAGATTGGAGGCCAGGGCCTGCTGGACTTCGTAGTCCGCCCCCTCGAGCCTGCCTCTGTCTCCCCAGTAGAGTGCGTCCACCGCCAGGACGACGTAGCCATGCTGAGCCAGGAAGTCACCCACGAATACTCCGTCATAGCATTTTTCTACCCATTGCCGGGCATCCTCCTCCACCTCCGGAGCCACTCCGAAGGGCCGTACCAGTTTTTCCTTCCCGATAGTAAAATGCGCCCCGTGGTCGTGCAGCACCAGCATGGCGGGGAAGGGTCCCTCTCCGTCCGGAACCAGCAGATATGCCGGGACGCGGTACCAGGCCGAGAGGGCGAATTCTATTTTCCGGGCAGTATATCCCTCCCTCTGCTCTGAGGCGGTCACTTCCATGCCGTATGCTGCAGGTGCCGGGGGGATATTCTCCATACATTCCAGGACAATGCTCCTGGCCCTGGCCCTCCACTTTCCGAAGTCCTTCTCCGGGCTGTTGCCCCAGGCCTCCGGCCAGGTAAGGGCTTCTTTCATCTGAGGGTAGAATGCCGGCATGAAGCCGCTGACTCCGTATTCCTGAGCGGAGAGAGGGAGGGAAAGCAACAGCAGGGCTGCTGCGGCAATGACGGGATGCGGTATTTTTATCTGCATGATTCCGGGTTTAAAAAAAGGCCTCCCGCTGAAGGAGTGCGGCAGGCCCGGTTAATACAATATGATGATGATCAGACGTTATTTTTCAATGGGCTTGTACTTGGGTACGAGGGCCTTCATGATGGACCAGGCGATCAGGTAGGCTACGGCGCAGATGCAGAAGACTATCATGTAGCCTGCAGGTTTGCCGCTGAATCCCAGGAAGGTGAATGCCTCGCCGAGCTCCTCCGAGTGGGTGAAGAGGGCGCCGGCTCCTTTATTGATCAGGAAGGATCCCACACCGCCCGCCATGCCGCCGATACCGGTGATGGTGGCGATGGCCGATTTGGGGAACATGTCTCCGATGGTGGAGAAGAGGTTGGCAGACCAGGCCTGGTGTCCTGCTCCCGCAAGTCCGATAATTACTGCGGGCCACCATGCGGAGATGCCTCCGAGGGGCTGGGCGAAGAGGGCGAACAGGGGGAAGAAGGCGAAGATGAGCATCGCCAGCATACGGCCGTTGTAGGGGTTCATTCCCTTTTTCTCTACGAATAGTTTAGGTAAGTAGCCTCCGAAGATGGAAAGCACAGTTACGATGGCGTAGAGGGTGAAAATAAGGGTAATGGCCTGGCTGGAGCTGGATGCGTAGCCGTATGTGTCGGAGAAGTAGGCGGGAGCCCAGAACAGGTAGAACCACCATACTCCGTCGGTGAAGAACTTGCCCACGATGAAGGACCAGGTCTGACGGTAGGTGAAGCATTTCCAGAAGGGAATCTTCAGCTCGTCTTTCTCGGGAACGGCAGCGGATGCCGCGGCCTTGGCGTCTTCGGCATCGTCCTGGTGGATGTATTCCAGCTCGGCTTTGCTGACGTGCCTGGATTTCTCGGGCTTGTCGTACATGAATACCCAGAAGCCCATCCAGATGAAGCCGAGGGCTCCGATGATGACGAAGGCCATCTCCCAGCCGCCGCCTACACCGCGGTCCTTGAAGAACTGGGCGAGGAGGGGAATGGTGGCGGGGGCCACGAGGGCGCCTATGGATGCTCCGGAGTTGAAAATCGAGGTGGCGAAGGCCCTGTCTTTCTTAGGGAAGTACTCGGCTGTCACCTTGATGGCTGCGGGGAAGTTGCCGGCCTCGCCGAGGGCCAGGATGCAGCGGGCGGCCACGAAGAGCCAGACGCTGGTGGAGGCTATGGCCAGGGCGGCTGCCGAGCCGTTCTCGACAGCGGTCATCGCGGAGGCGTTCTCAAATCCCTCGATGTGGACGGTGGCCCAGCCGCAGATGGCGTGGAGGCAGGCTCCGGCGGACCATACTCCGATGGACCAGAGGTAGCCTTTCTTGGTGCCCATGAAGTCCACGAACTTGCCTGCGAAGAGCATGCAGAGCGCGTAGACTATGGAGAATATACCGGTGATGGTGCCGTAGTCACTGTCTGTCCAGTGGAACTCGGGTGCGATGAAGTCCTTCCAGGTCAGGGACAGGACCTGACGGTCCATGTAGTTGACTGTCGTGGCCAGGAAGAGCAGCACGCACATCCACCACCTCCAGTTGGTCATGAGTTTCTTGCTTGTGGATTCTTCTTTCATACAGTATCAGGTTTAGTTTCAGTTATTTCTTGGCGGCACGCGCTTCGGCTATGTAGCCCAGGGCATCGCGGCACAGGGCTGTGATGCGGCTCCAGTCGCCGGCGGCTATGGCGTCCTTGGGGAAGAGCTTGGAGCCCATGCCCACGCAGCTGACTCCGGCTTTCACCCACTCGGTCAGGTTCTCTCTGGTGGGCTCAACCGCACCGGTTACTATCAGCATGCTCCATGACATGGGAGCGAGCACGTTCTTGACAAATGAGGGACCGCCCACATTGCCGGCGGGGAAGACCTTGATCAGGTCGCAGCCGGCCTCCTGTGCGAAGCCTATCTCGGTTACGGAGCCGCAGCCGGGAGAGTAGGGGATGCAGCGGCGGTTGCAGACCTTGGCCACGTCAGGGTTGAAGAGGGGGCCTACGATGAAGCTGGCACCCATCTGGATGTAGAGGGAGGCCGTTCCGGCGTCCACTACTGTACCGGCGCCGAGGACCATCTCAGGGCACTCCTTGGCGCTGTACTTCATGAGCTCGGCGAATACCTCGTGGGCGAAGTCGCCTCTGTTTGTGAACTCGAAGGCTCTGACACCTCCTTCATAGCAGGCCTTGAGGACCTTCTTGCATACCTCGATGTCGCTGTGGTAGAACACGGGCACCATACCGGTGCCGGTCATGGCCGTGAGGGTCTGTATCTTGTTGAATCTTGCCATTGTCTTTCCTCCTTATATTATTTATCTGCTTACACGTCCTGAGGCATCGCCCTTCATCAGGTTCTCCACCTCCTTGACAGTTACCTGGTTGTAGTCTCCGAAGATGGTGTGCTTCAGGCAGGAAGCGGCTACTGCGAAGTTCAGGGCCTTCTGGTCGTCGCCGGTATAGGTGAGCAGGCCGTAGATAAGGCCGCCCATGAAGGAGTCACCGCCGCCGACGCGGTCTACGATGTGGGTGATGTCGTAGCGGGGAGAGGTGTAGAGTTTCTGTCCGTCGTAGAGGACGCCGCCCCAGGTGTTGTGGTTGGCGTTGATGGAGCCGCGCAGGGTGATGATGACTTTTTTGGCTCTGGGGAACTTCTGCATCAGCTGTGTGCATACGCTCTCGAACTCGGCTGCGTTGACCTTGCCTTCGGTCGCGGCTGCGTCGAAGCCCTCGGGCTTGATGCCGAAGACCTTCTCGGCGTCTTCCTCATTGCCGAGGATGATGTCGCAGCACTCTACGAGAGCGGGCATTACTTCTGAGGCCTTCTTGCCGTATTTCCAGAGGTTCTTGCGATAGTTAAGGTCGCATGAGACGGTCACGCCGAGGCGGTTGGCTGTCCTTACTGCCTCCAGGCAGGCGTCGGCCGCGCCCTGGCTGATGGCGGGTGTGATGCCGGTCCAGTGGAACCAGGATGCTCCTGCGAGCACTTTCTCCCAGTCTATCATGCCGGCCTGTATCTCGGAGATGGAGGAGTGAGCCCTGTCGTACACCACCTTGCTGCCGCGTGCCACGGCTCCTGTCTCCAGGAAGTAGATGCCGAGGCGGTCGCCGCCGTACACACAGTAGTCGGTGCCTACGCCGTAGGAGTGCAGGTCGCGGACGCAGCTCTGCGCTATCTCGTTCTCGGGCAGTCTGGTGACGAACTGCACGTCTATTCCGTAATTGGCCAGGGATACGGCCACATTGGCTTCACCTCCGCCGAATGTGGCGTCAAACTGTTTTGCCTGTGAGAACCTCAGGTAGCCTGGGGTAGAGAGACGGAGCATGACTTCTCCGAAAGTAACAACTTTTGCCATAGTACTGATTAGTTTTTCGCTTACAAAAGTAGGCATTTATTTTTATTTTCGTGCACGTGCACGAAAATTTTTTAAAAAAACACGATTTTATTCCTATATTTGTACCGCGCGAGCCGCAGAAAATACGATAAAATATACGATATAAATGGAAGAAGAAAATAATAAAAAGATAACAATCGCCGACGTGGCCAAGCTGGCCGGTGTCTCAAAAGGCACAGTGGACCGGGTTCTTCACGACCGCGGCGGAGTCTCCCGGAAGAGCATGGAGAAGATACGGCAGGTGATAGATGAGCTTGGTTATGAGCCGAATGTGTACGCATCCATGCTCGCCATGCGCAAGGAGCACGTGATAGCGTGTATCCTCCCTGACAGCATAAAGGACGACTACTGGTATCTGGTACGCAAGGGGTTTGAGAAGGGAGGGGAGAATATCGCCTCGATGAATATCCGGACCCGGATTTTCCTGTACGACCAGTACAGTCCGGAGTCGTTCCGCAAGGCCGGTATGCAGCTTCTGGAGAGCAATCCGTCGGGGGTAGTGCTGCCTCCCTTTTTCAAGAACGACACCTATACCCTGGCGAATGCCCTCAGCCTCCGCGGCATCCCTTACGTGTACGTGGACTCCAAGCTGGAGGATGACGGACATTTTGCATATTACGGCATGCCCATGTACAAGAGCGGGTATCTCTGTGCCCGCCTCCTGACTCTGAGAGTCCCCCAGAAGCAGTTGAAAGGTGTGCTGGTGGTCAGAATTATACGTGATAAGATGCGTCAGTCGGACCCGACTCTCAACCGCCGCTCCGGCTTCCTCGACTATATGGCCGAGCACTATCCGTCAAGTGATATTCACAACCTCTTCATTGACCCTCAGGCTCCCAAGGATACAGAACGTCAGCTCAACACATTCTTCAAGGCCCATCCAGGGATACACCACATAGTGATGTTCAACTCCCGCGTGCATCTGCTGTCGGACTACCTTTCCCGGAATCCGGACCCCGACCGGGTAGTGATAGGTTTCGACAATCTCGAAAAAAATATAAGTGCGCTGAGCAGCGGGCTGATAAGTGCCCTTATCTGCCAACACACTGACCTCCAGTCATATAATGCGGTAATGGCCCTTTCGGACTACATCATCAAGCATAAGCGTCCGGAGCGGAAGGACAACTTCATGCACATGGACATACTCACCCCCCTCAATATCGAAAACTACTAGACAAAGACTGATTCGTTATCGTATTCTCACCGTGGAAGGGGATATACTCTGAAAAGCATGCCACCCTCGGCCTGTTAGAGGGAGGGGCCCGCCGCGAAGCGGTGGGAGGGAAAAGCGCGAAGCGCGTCCTTTTCAGAGGACATCCCCTTCCACGGTGACTGGTGTGCGCTTTTGGCTCAACGAATTGACTTCGTGGTGCACTTTGATTTAGGAATACCTGATACTCAGTTGGTTCAGAAACAGACTGCACATTTGCTCTCGTTAGTAACCGGGCAAATGTGCAGTAAATTTTTCATCAATTTGGTTGTCAATCCCTTACAAAACAGTCTGCACCCCGAAGTCAATTCGTTGAGAGGAACCGGTGCGTGAGCTGCGTTTTCAGAGGGTTACGCCGGACTTGAAGATGGCTATCTCGCGGAAGTCCGACATCTCATTGTTGACCGGCTCTCCGGATGCGACTTTAAGTACGTATTCGATGAACTTGTGCAGCAGCTCTTCTCGGGAAGTGCCTTCCACGAGTACGCCTGCGTTGAAATCTATCCACAGCGGCTTGCGCTCAGCCAGCGGGGTGTTGGTGGACACCTTCATCGTAGGCACGTAAGTCCCGAATGGAGTACCGCGGCCGGTGGTGAACAGCACTATCTGACACCCAGCAGAGGCCAGGGCAGTGGCGGCCACCAGGTCGTTTCCGGGAGCGCTCAGCAGATTGAGCCCCTTGAGACTCAGCCTGTCACCGTATTTAAGAATGCCCCTTACGATGGAACTGCCGGACTTCTGGGTACATCCCAGGGATTTCTCCTCGAGGGTGGAAATGCCTCCGGCCTTGTTGCCCGGCGAGGGATTCTCGTATACCGGCTGTCCGTTGCGGATGAAATATTCCTTGAAGTCGTTGATCATGGCCACCAGGGAGTCGAATGTGGCCCGGTCGCAGCACCTGTTCATCAGCAGGGTCTCGGCTCCGAACATCTCGGGCACTTCGGTCAGTACTGTAGTACCTCCCTGTGAGACAATCCAGTCGGAGAACAGTCCCAGGAGCGGGTTGGCGGTGATGCCGGAAAGGCCGTCTGAACCACCGCATTTGAGACCTACTTTCAGCTCAGAGACAGGTACTTCCTCCCTGACGTCATGGCGGCAGGCCTCGAAGATGCCGCGGAGCAGCTCCATGCCGTACCCGATTTCGTCACCCTCTACTTTCTGAGTCTCCATGAAGCGGATGCGGGAGGAGTCCACCGGACCGACAAGCTCGCGGAAGGCACTCATCTGGTTGTTCTCGCAGCCGAGTCCGACGACGAGCACTCCGCCGGCATTGGGGTGAAGTACCATGTCCCTGAGGATCCTGCGGGTGTTCTCATGGTCGTCTCCGAGCTGGGAGCAGCCGTAGTTGTGGGGGAAGGCCACCACTGCGTCCACACTGCCCTCACGGCCCTCAATTTCCTTGCGGAACAGTTCCTCAAGGCGCTCCACCGTACCGTTGACACAGCCTACGGTAGGGATGATCCAGATCTGGTTGCGGATGCCCACACTCCCGTTGCTCCGGCGGTACCCCTTGAAGGTGAGTTGATTCCTGGCGGGCGGTATATCGGTGAGTCCGGGAGTGTAGGTGTATTCCAGAAGTCCTTCCAGATTGGTCCTGAGCTTAGTGTGGTCGATGTGGGTGCCGGCCGGGGCGTCGGCGGTCAGGTGGCCTATCGGGAAGCCGTATTTTATCACATTGTCCCCGGAGTGCAGGTCCCTGAGGGCAAATTTATGTCCTGCCGGTATATCCTCCGACAGGGTGAGCCGCAGCCCGTCTATCTCCACTGTCTCGCCGGAGGAGAGGGGATGTACGGCCACGGCCACATTGTCGGCTGAGTTGATCTTTATGTATCTGTCCATAATGCAGTTATGTCGCTACAGGATTTCCTCTACGGCGGCGCGCATGCCCTTGGCGGCTATCTTCTCCAGGTCTGCGGTAAGCAGGTCGGTCAGGCCGGGAACTGCATTGAGGTCCTCGTCCCAGATGTACTTCTCGGCGAGCACGCCCTCGGCTACCTTGCGGCAGTCACCTGTGGCCCAGAGCTCTGTCATACGGTCGAGTATCTTCTGGTCATCGGCAGGGGTGATGGTGTCCTCTCCGCGCTTGCCGCCCCTGTAGTAGGTGATGATGGCGGCCAGACCGAATACCAGGCCCTGGGGCAGGTGTCCGTTGCGCTCGAGGTATATCCTCACTCCCGGCAGGTCGCGGGTGCGGTACTTGGGGAAGGAGTTGAGCATAATGCTGGTAACGAAGTGCTTGACATAAGGGTTGACAAAGCGGTCGAGCACATCGTGAGCAAATTTCTCCAGTTCGTCCTTGGGCAGGTCGAGTGTGGTGAGCAGCTCGTCGAACATCACCTTGCGCACGTAACGGCCGATTAGGGGATCCTCGACGCACTCGCGTACGGTGTTCAGGCCGCTGAGGTAGCCTACGGGGGAGAGGACGGTGTGGGGACCGTTGAGCAGGGTGACCTTGCGCTCGTGATAGGGTTTCTCGCTGGGTACGAAGAGTACGTGCAGTCCGGCCTTGTCGGCGGGGAACTCGGCGGCAACCTCTGCAGGGGCCTCGATGACCCAAAGGTGGAAGATTTCAGCCTTTACTACGAGGCGGTCCTCATAGCCGATGCGCTCCAGGATTTCGTTAATCGTGTCCTTGGGGTAGCCGGGCACGATACGGTCCACGAGGGTGCAGTACACGCCGCAGGAGTTCTCGAACCAGCTGCGGAACCCGTCGGGGAGCTGCCACAGTTCGATGTATTTCTCTATGCATTTCTTCAGTTCCTTTCCGTTCAGGAAGATAAGCTCGCAGGGGAAGATGATCAGGCCCTTGTCCGGTGCGCCCTTGAAATATTCCCAGCGGTGGTAGAGGAGCTGTACGAGCTTGCCGGGGTAGGAGGAGGCAGGGGCGTCATCGAACTTGCAGGCAGGGTCGAAGGCGATGCCCGCCTCTGTGGTATTGGATATAACGAAACGGATCTCAGGCTGTTCTGCCAGTTTCATGTATGCGTCGAAGTCGCGGTAGGGATTGATGCCGCGGCTGATGACGTCTATCATCTCTATCGAGTCCACCTGCCGGCCCTCGTCGATGCCCTGAAGGTTCAGGTCGTAGAGTCCGTCCTGCTCGTTGAGCATGTCCACCATGCCCTTCTCGATGGGCTGCACGACTACAACTGATGCGTTGAAATCGGTTTTCTGATTGGTCTTCCAGATAATCCAGTCCACGAATGCGCGGAGAAAGTTGCCCTCGCCGAACTGAATCACTTTTTCAGTATAGGTACGGGCCTTGACAGTTGAACGGTTTAATCTTTCCATGATATCGTTAAATATTGGTTTGTCACGTTTTCGTGCAAAATTACAAAAAAATCGTGAACGTGCACGATTTTGTTGTGTCTTTTGGAAATTAATTCTTATTTTTGTGCGGCATTGACCTGACGAATATCAATTAAAGGTAAAAATATATGGCTTCATTTATCCACAAAAACTTCATGCTCAGCAATGGCACAGCTGAGGAACTTTATCACGAAAGTGTTGAGAAACTGCCGATTATAGATTATCACTGCCATCTGGTACCCAAGATGATAGCCGAGAACTACCAGTTCCGCGACATCACCGAGCTCTGGCTCGGAGGCGACCATTACAAATGGAGAGCCATGCGCGGCAACGGTGTGCCCGAGGAGTACATCACCGGTTCCAGGACTCCCTTCGAGAAGTTCAGCAAGTGGGCTGAGACCGTGCCTTACACGATGCGCAATCCCCTTTATCATTGGACCCACCTGGAGCTGGCCCGTGTCTTCGGCATCCATGACCTGCTTAAACCGGAGAATGCCAGGGAAATCTTCGACCGCTGCAACGAACTTTTAGCCACGGAGGAGTTCCGCGCCCAGGGCCTGATGAAGCGTTTCAACGTAGAGGTGGTCTGCACCACCGATGATCCCGCCGACTCCCTGGAGTATCACAAGGCCATCATGGACAAGCCCTTCGGAGTGAAGGTCCTGCCTGCCTGGAGGCCCGACAAGGCCATGGCAATCGAGAATCCCGAGGCCTACATCAAGTATATTGAGAGCCTCGGAGCAGCTGCCGGTATGGAAATCCGCACCTACGACGACCTGCTGGAGGCCCTGCAGCGCCGCCACAACTTCTTCGCGTCGATGGGCTGCCGTCTCTCCGATCACGGTCTGGAAACATTCTATGCCGCAGACTACACCCAGAAGGAGGTGGACAAGATCTTCCGCAACACTCTCGACGGCAAGACTCCCGACGCCGAGGAACTGGATAAGTTCCGCAGCGCGATGCTCTATGACTTCGCAGCCATGGACGCCGCCAGCGACTGGACCCAGCAGTTCCACGTGGGAGCTATCCGCAACAACAATTCCCGCATGATGGCCCAGCTCGGTCCCGACACCGGCTACGACTCCATCCACGACGTACACTGCGCCGCCGCCGGCAACCGTCTCCTCGACCGCCTGGCCTCGGAAGGCAAGCTGGCCAAGACTATCCTCTACTGCCTCAATCCCGGGGACAACGAGGTGCTCACCACCATGGCCTACAACTTCAACGACGGCACCGTGCCCGGCAAGATGCAGTTCGGCTCCGGCTGGTGGTTCCTGGATCAGGAGGACGGCATGCGCAAGCAGATGAACGCTCTGAGCGCCCTCGGTCTCTTCAGCCGTTTCGTGGGCATGCTCACCGACTCCCGCAGCTTCATCTCCTATCCCCGCCACGAGTATTTCCGCAGAATCCTCTGCAGCGTGATAGGCGAGGATGTGGAGAGCGGACGGCTGCCTAAGAGCGAGATGTCCCGGATACATCAGATGGTCCAGGACATCTCCTACTACAACGCCAAAAACTTTTTTAATTTCTAACTCATCGCATTTTACCCGTTATAATGCGATGAAGGGGTTGAAAGGGACCTGTCCGGATAGGGCAGGTCCTTTTTTTATTGTACCTCGAGGATGTCGAGGGTTCCGCCGTCGTTCTTCTGAATGAGTGCGGTGGCGAAGCAGCCGGTCTTGGCTCCGACCCAGCGTCCGGCCCGGGCGGTGAATGTTTCGCCGATGGGACGGAAGCGCTTGCCGTCGGTTCTGTAGGAGAATGTGCAGACCGAGCGGCCGTCTATCTCGACGCGGAGGACAATGCCGGGGACGGAGACACCGCTGCCGGAGGAGGGCTGCAGGTCTTCGGGACCGAAGAGGAGGATACGGGCGGTCTCTGTCTCGGAGGCTCCGGTGTCGGCTCCCTCACAGATGCCGTGGGTCAGGTATACGGAGCCGTCCTCGTAGAGCAGGCTCAGGGCGGCGTAGCTCTCGCCCATGACGGTGATGCCGGCGCGGTCACCTCCGTAGGAGGGGTGGAAGCTGAGACGGGCGGTGAAGGAGTCTTCCGGGCCGATGAGCTTGCGCAGCAGCAGGGCGGGGGAGTCCCAGAGGCTCCGCGAGCCTTCGGGCAGGGGACGGCAGATGAGGCGTAGGCTGCCTTCCGAGGGATTTAGAAAATATTGTCCCACAGCCGGATTGGCGGGCCACTGCCAGATAGGGGAGAGTTCCGTGGCGGTGAAGCTGTCGGAGCGTTCCAATGCGTCGGGACCCTTCAACTGCCGGGCGGAGGCGGATACGGGAGGACATTGCCATGAAGAGACGGGCTCGCCGGTGCCGTCGCCGTCGGGGTCGGTGCCCATAACGCACCAGCCTTCATCATCCCAGGTCATGGGCTGGAGATGGACCACCCTTCCGTAGGCGTAGCGGTCCTCGAAGTGGAGGAACCAGTGGCCGCCCTCGGTGTCCTCAACCCATGCGCCCTGATGGGGGCCGTGGATGGATGTGGAGCCCTGGGCCAGGACATTGCGGTACTCGTAGGGTCCGGTGACGCTGCGGGAGCGGAGGACGAGCTGCCAGCCTTCCTTGACTCCGCCGGCGGGGGCCAGGATGTAGTACCAGCCGGCGCGCTTGTAGAACTTGGGGCCTTCGACGGTGGGATTGCCGTTGTGCTTGCCGTCGAAGATGAGGATCTCCTCGCCGACGGGGCCGCTGCAGTCCGGAGCCAGCTCGCGGAGGGAGAGGACGCTTTTGAATCCAGCCCTGCTGCCGGCCCAGCCGTGTACCAGCCATACCCTTCCGTCATCGTCCCAGAGGGGGCAGGGGTCGATCATGCCGCGGCCTTCGATGACCAGATGCGGCGTGCTCCATTGTCCTGCCGGATCTTCGGCTGTGATGCAGTATATGCCGCGGTCGGGGTCGCCCCAGAATATCCAGTAGAGGCCGTCGTGGTGGCGGATGGCGGGGGCCCAGACACCGTTGCCGTGAGAGGGCAGCGCAAAATCCTCCTCAGGGCTCATCCTGGGCAGGGCGGCATTGACTATCTTCCAGTGCACTAAGTCGGCCGAATGCAGGATCTGCAGGCCGGGCACGTGATTGAACGAGGAGGCGGTCATCCAGTAGTCGCCGCCGACCCGTATGGCGTCGGGGTCAGAGTAGTCGGCGTGGAGTATCGGGTTGGTGTAGGTGCAGGTATCGGGGATGATGTCCCGTGCTGCAGCGGGAGTGTCTGTAACGGCAGCTGTCAAGGCGGCCAGCGCCAGCATGGTAAGAGTCTTCATGGGGCGAAGTTAGTGAAAATATGGGAATAAATCCCTCAAAATGCGTATATTTGAACCTCTTATATCAACGATACCGCACATGACTATGGACAGGACAGATTCTATGGGCCAGACGAGACTGGTGAGAACGGACTATTATTCACTGATGGAGAAGCGTATACGCAGGATTCTCATGATATCCAGCAGCTATGATGCCTACATCCTCGAGGAGGACGGACAGATCGAGGCTCAGCTTTACCGGGAATATATCGAATTGAACATCAGCAACCCACCAGTTTTTACCTGGGTCAATACCACTCAGGAGGCAATGGAACTTCTGGAGAAGGATCCGGAGTATGACCTGATAGTGGATATGTTCAATATCCGGGACGCCGCCATTTTCGACCAGTCGCGGCTTATCCGTGAGAAATGGCCTGGGATACCGATAGTCATCCTGACCAATTTTTCCAAGGAACTGCTCAAGAAGATTGAGGCCGCCGACCGCTCGGCCATCGACTATATCTTTACCTGGAACGGCAACGCCGACCTTATCCTTGCCATAGTCAAGCTGCTTGAGGACAGGATGAACGCCGATGCCGACATCCTTTCCTCAGGAGTGCAGGCCATACTGCTGGTGGAGGACTCGATAAGGTATTACTCCACCTATCTGCCCGCGCTCTACAAACTGGTGCTCAAGCAGAGTGCGGAGTTTCTGAAAGAGGCCCTGAACGAGCAGCAGCTCAAGCTCAGGAAGCGGGCGCGTCCCAAGATTCTGCTGGCGACCAATTATGACGAGGCCATGGAGCTGTACACCAAGTACCGCAAGAACCTGCTTGGGGTAATCTCCGACGTCGGTTTCGTGATGCACAAGGGGGACAGGCCTGAGATGGAGAGAATCGACGCGGGCATAGAGCTGTGCCGGTACATACGCAATGACATCCCGCAGATGCCCATCATCCTCCAGTCGTCTCAGGGCAGCGTGGCGGAGACGGCCAGGGAGATAGGAGCGGGTTTCATAGAAAAATACTCGAGTTCACTGCTCATCCAGTTGTCGGAGTACATCACGGAGGAGTTCGGCTTCGGGGATTTCGTGGTGAAGGACCTGGATACGCATCTGGTGATAGCGCGGGCCAGGGATCTGAAGGACCTGCAGACCCTGATAGGGGAGATTCCCGACCGGGAACTGGAGTACTACTGCTCCCGCAACCGCCTTTCGAAGTGGATGTATTCCCGCGGCCTGTTCAATCTTGGACGCCGGATCCGCAAGGCCAGCATGTCCGATTTTTCTACTCCTGAGGATGTCCGCAAGTTCGTCATCCGGCAGATCAGGGACTACCGTATCCAGGCCGGGCAGGGTATCATTGCCTCTTTTGACAATGACACCTATACGCACTATATCCGTTTCGCGAGGATGGGAGAGGGCTCTCTGGGCGGCAAGGCCCGGGGACTGGCGTTCATGAACAGCGTCCTGCAGAAATACGGGATGACTTCCAGGTATCCCGGCGTGAGGGTCTCCATTCCAAGGACAGTAGTGGTGGCGACGGACTATTTCGACCGCTTCATCCTTGAAAACGGCCTGCAGTATGTTATAGACGCCAATATCTCCGACGAGGAGCTGCTGTCGGAGTTCGTCAGCTCCAGACTGCCCGAAGAACTGGTGGAACAGCTCAGGGCCTATATCGCTACGGTCTCGTCTCCTCTGGCGGTGCGTTCCAGTTCGAAACTGGAGGACTCGCACTATCAGCCCTTTGCCGGCATCTACTCGACATACATGATTCCATGCGTGGAGAACCGGGATCAGATGCTCAGGCTGCTGGGCAAGGCTATCAAGAGTGTCTATGCCTCGGTGTTCCTGGCCGCCAGCCGGGCCTATCTGCGCACTACCGGCAATCTGCTCAGCGAGGAGAAGATGGCCGTGGTTATCCAGGGAGTCTGCGGAACAGAGGACCGCGGGTACTTTTTCCCTACTGCCTCGGGTGTGGCCAAGTCGATGAATTTCTATCCCATGGATGGCGAGACTCCCGAGGACGGTGTGGTCAATATCGCCTTCGGACTGGGCAAGGTGGTCGTGGACGGCGGCAAGACCCTGCGCTTCTGTCCCAAATATCCGGCCAAGGCAGTGCAGATGTCCACGCCCCGTTTCGCACTCAAGGACGGGCAGGATGTCATGTATGCCCTGGACCTGAAGCCGGAGGAGTTCAAGACCTCAATCGACGACGGCGTAAATATCCACAAATTCTCGATTCCGGAGACAGAGGGTTTCCGGAACCTGGCGAAGGTCGCCTCCACCTGGGATTTCCAGAGTCAGATGCTCAGGCCCGGTACATTCTCTGATGGAATGCGGGTGATATCCTTTGCCAATATACTTCAGTACGATGTCATTCCCCTTCCTCAGATACTGACGGACCTGCTGGAGATCTGCCGTCGGGAGCTGCGCTGCGAGGTGGAGATGGAGTTTGCCCTGGACATGGACGTTCCCAAAGGGGAGGATGCAGTACTCAGTGTCCTGCAGGTAAGGCCGATAGCGGAGTTCGCGGAGGAACAGTCCATGGACTGGAGCACGGTAAGTACCGACAATGCGCTGATATATTCCGAAAGTGCTCTCGGTGCCGGCTACATCGACGGAGTCACGGATGTGATATATGTCCGTCAGGAGGTCTTCGACAAGTCCAGGACGGAGGAGATAGCGTCGCAGATAGAGGAGGTGAATGCAATGATGGCGGCTTCCGGCAGGTCCTACATCCTGATAGGACCGGGCCGGTGGGGGTCGAGCGACCCGTGGCTTGGAGTTCCGGTACGCTGGAACCAGATATCCGAGGCAAAGGTGATAGTGGAGTGCGGCATCGAGGGGTTCTGTATAGACCCGAGTCAGGGAACGCATTTCTTCCAGAACATCACCTCTCTCGGCATAGGATATTTCACTGTCAATCCTTTCCGCGGCGAGGGCATCTGCGATCTGGAGCGGATCGGACGGGCTGAGGTGGTGGCCGAAAAGTCCTTCATCAAGGCTGTCCGCTTTCCCGAACCGCTGACGGTCTACATCGACTGCCGTCTTGGAAGAGGCGTCGTGATGTTGTAGGGAGCGGCACAACCATTTTCCCTTTTACTCAAATAGGAAGGCTGCCATGAGCACTGTCGGAGACAACGGTGCGCTTGGCAGCCCTAGATTGATAGTCGGATAAAACAGCGGAAGCGGCTGTTACTGAAGTGAGGCGATGAATTCCTGTACGTATCCGTTCCAGGCCTCGGAGGTGGCTATCCTGTCGCCTCGGGACCAGCAGGAACCGAACCAGTAGGTGATGGGCTGGCCGGGAGTGATGGTCTTGAAGACCAGGGCGTGGCCGCCTATGCTTTCCAGTTCGGCTTTGTCTGCGTCCGGCATATAGACTGCCAGGCCGAGCTGGCCTTCTTCGGGCTCAATGCTCTGGTCGGAGGCTTTTTCCCAGATAACAACGAAGTTGTCTCCGGCGGAGGATCCGAGCACTTCGTGGCGGATGATGCCGGCGGCTACGGTCAGGCTGTCAAATGAGCCGGTGTATATGTCCTCGGCCTTGCAGAACTGGGTGCCGGGGGTGACGGTGATGCGCTTGGTCAGGGCCACGCTGTCCTCACCGGCCTGCCATGCGGGATAGACCAGCTCGAAGACCACCTTCTCAGGGGTGTCCTCGATGATGCGGTAGTCGCGGTAGTTGGTCGGGGGGTAGGCTATCTGGCCGTTCACGACGGGAGAGGAGGCTCCGCCGCCGAGGCTGACTGCTACTTTATAGCAGTCCTTTCCGCCGTGGTCGTGGTGGTAGTAGTCAGGGTCTTCCATGGCGCCCTTATACCACTCGTCGGCTACCAGCTTGCCGGCTTTCTTGACCCAGACGTCGAAGCCGGGGGAGGTAGGATTGCCCTCAAGGGCCTTGCCGTAGGCGCGGTAGGCTACCAGATCGTTTTCCCATACGAAGTCGTCGGCCCTTTCGGGAACGTAGCGGGCCATCACTTTGTCGCCTTCCTGCGCGTTCCGGCAGGAAACCAGGGCCAGGAGGCCTGCAGCCGCAGCTGCTGTCAGAATCAGAATCTTTTTCATGGTAACTTCATTAAAGGTTAGCGGAGGTCCTTGGGGGAGCACCAGTCCATGTCGTTGTAGTCCTGGTTCTCGCCGCACATGCCCCAGATGAATGTGTAGTTGCGGGTGGCGCAGGCGGAGTGGATGCTCCACTGGGGGGAGATGACGGCCTGCTCGTTGTGCATCCAGATGTGGCGGGTCTCCTGGGGCTCGCCCATGAAGTGGCAGACGGCGGCGTCCTCGGGCAGCTTGAAGTAGAAATAGGCCTCCATACGACGGTCATGGGTATGGGCCGGCATGGTGTTCCATGTGCTGCCCGGTGCCAGTTCGGTCATGCCCATCTGCAACTGGCAGCAAGGGGTGACCTCGTTGACCAGCAGGCGGTTGATTGTCCTCTCATTGCTTTCCTCGAGGGACCCCATGTGCATGACTATCGCATCCTTCTTGGAAACTTTCTTGCAGGGGTATTCCTTGTGGGCGGGAGCAGAGTTGAAGTAGAACTTGGCGGGATGTCCGGCGTCGAGGCTCTCGAAGACGATGTGTCTGTCGCCCCGGCCGATGTAGAGTGCTTCCTTGAATTCCAGCTCGTAGCGTTCAGAGCCTACTGTGACGGCTCCGCGGCCTCCTACATTGATTACTCCGACCTCCCTGCGCTGGGTAAAATACTCGGAGCGGAGGATGTCGGGGGAGGTAAGGGTCAGTGTTTCGGCCACCGGCATGGCGCCTCCGACGATGATGCGGTCGAACATCGAGTAGCACATGTTGATCTCATCGGGAGCCATGATCTTCTCCACGAGGTAATGCTTGCGGAGGGTGGCGGTGTCGTAGTGCCTGGCATCGTCCTGGTGGGACGGGTAGCGTACTTCTATGTTGATTTTACTCATATTAAGTCTGATTTTGAAAATTGATCCGGATGTTTACTGAGGCTGTTTGCCGATGTATGCGAGGATACCGCCGTCCACGTAGAGGATGTGGCCGTTGACGAAGTCGGAGGCGGAGCTGGCCAGGAAGACGGCGGGGCCCTTGAGGTCGTCGGTGGTGCCCCAGCGGGCTGCGGGAGTCTTGGCTACAATGAAGGAGTCGAAGGGATGGCGGGAGCCATCCGGCTGCCTCTCGCGCAGGGGAGCGGTCTGGGGAGTGGCGATGTAGCCGGGGCCGATACCATTGCACTGGATGTTGTACTCGCCGTACTCCGATGCGATGTTGCGGGTCAGCATCTTGAGTCCGCCCTTGGCCGCTGCGTAGGCTGATACAGTCTCGCGGCCGAGCTCGGACATCATGGAGCAGATGTTGATGATCTTGCCGCCGCCCTTGCGTATCATCGAGGGGATGACGGCCTTGGAAACGATGAAGGGAGCGTTGAGGTCCACGTCGATGACCTGGCGGAACTCCGAGGCCTTCATCTCGTGCATGGGGATGCGCTTGATGATGCCGGCGTTGTTGACCAGGATGTCGATTACGCCGACCTCCTTCTCTATCCTGGCTACGAGGTTCTGTACCTGAGCCTCGTCGGTCACGTCGCAGACGTAGCCGTGAGCCTTGATGCCCAGCTCGGCGTAGGAGGCGAGTCCCTTCTCCACGAGCTCAGGCTTGATGTCATTGAACACGATGGTGGCTCCGGCCTCGGCATAAGCGGAGGCGATGGCGAAGCCGATTCCGTAGGATGCGCCGGTTACCAGCGCAATCTTGCCTTTGAGTGAGAAATCTACCATATTCTTTAAATCTTAAAATTACCTTTCAAAAAGGAGGGTGTCCTTTTTCAAAAACACCCTCCAAAAATACTAAATTATTAACACATATCGAATTTTCCTATAGCCATCTTCCGTCTCCTGCTCCGGCGGCCTTGACTGTGGCGTCGGTAACGGTGAAGTCACCGTTGGCGGCATCAGCGACGGGGCTGGCGGTGAGGACTGCGCCTCCGTTCGCTGTGGCTGTGGCCTCATCCATGTCTGAGAACCATTCTTCATGGAAGTTGTAGAAGAAGTTACCGGCTACGCTCACGGTATTTGTGTCAGTTGTGTTGGTGTGAACGAAGGGGTAATTGCTGCTGAGCATGTCCACGAAGATGTTGTTGGAGATGGTGATACCGCCTGCAACAGTAGCCCTGATGCGGGCAAATCCGTTGGAGTTGCCACCGGTGATGTTGTAGAAGGTGTTGTTGGATACTACAACGCTGTTGACTCCGGCTACATCTGCATCGATACGGAAGATGTCGCGGCTGCCGTTGTAGATGGTGTTGTTCATCACTGTGAGGCTGGTGGCCGCGCCCTTGCGGATATCGAAGGAGCCCTGGCCGGTGCCCATGTCGTGAATCAGGTTTCCGGCGAACTCAACGGCACCTACCGACGAGCCTTCCTTGCTGACGTAGATGATGGACTTCGCATATCCTGAAATCTCGCAGTTGCGGACACTGACTGATGCAGCGGCTGTCTCGCCCTCCACGTCCTCGAGGAAGTTGCCTATCGCCTGTGCGGCTCCGTCGAAGTGGATGCCGGAGAGGTAGAGGCTGTTCAGACCTGCTCCGAGCTTGATGGCTCCGATGACAGTTACGTCACCGTTACCTCTGAGGGAGAGGTCGGATGTGGCGGTGTAGACTCCATCCTCGGATACGGTGCCTCTGAAGTCATAGGTGCCGGCGTTGAGGGTGAGGTCATTGGCTCCTGAGGCCATAGCGTTGACCAGCTCGTCGATGGAGTTGACCTCTATTGACGAGGAGGAAGGCATGTCGGCCTGAGGGTTCATGGCCGGAGCACCGATTCCCTTGGCCATCAGGACTGCGTTGGTGAGAGTGTAGTCACCGCCGTCGAGGTTGGCTACAGGGCTGGAAGGCAGTACTGCTCCGCCGTTCGCTGTAGCGGTGGCCTCGTCCATGTCGGAGAACCATTCCTCGTGGTATCCGAAGAAGTAGTTGTTGGTCAGATTTACAGTGTTGGTGCTGACGGTGTTGTCGTGAACGAAGGGATAGTTTTCGCTCATCATGTTCAGGAAGAGGTTGTTGGAGATGGTGATGCCGCCAGCTACTGTTGCCCTCACGCGGGCAAATCCGTTGGAGTTGCCGCCGGTGATGTTGGCGAAGGTGTTGTTGGCGATTACCATGCTGCTCATTCCTGTTACATCTGCGTCGGCGCGGACGATGTCGCGGCTTCCGTCATGGATGGCGTTGCCCTGGATGGTTACACTTCCTACGCTGCCTTTACGCATGTCGAAAGAGCCCTGGCCTGTGCCCATGTTGTGGATATCGTTGCCGGTGAACTCTACGCTGCCGATGGATGAACCCTCCTTGCTGACGTAGATGATGGACTTGCCGTATCCGTAAATCTCGCAGTTGCGTATGGTTACGGACTTGGCTGCCGTCTCGCCCTCTACATCCTCGAAGAAGTTGCCTATAGCCTCGCTGTTGCCGCTGAAGCTGATGCCGTCGAGAGTGATCTCTCCGGCTCCTGCTCCGAGCTTGAAGGCGCCGATGACATTGACGTCACCGTCTGCTGTCAGGCTGAGGTCGCTGACGACTGTGTAAACACCATCCTCGGAGAGACCGGTTGCTGAGAGAGATGTGAAGTCGTATGTACCGGCTTTGAGGGTAATGTTGCCGACACCTGCGGAAAGTGCGCTGAAGAGTTCTTCTGCGGTAGCGACTGTTGTTCCGCCGCCCTGTCCGCCTCCAGCGAGGACTGCGAACGATGCATATCCGGCAGAGGACTGGGTGTTATAGATATCACCCTCTGCGGGGTTGGCGAATACCTTTATGGAGTAGCTGCCTGGCTGCAGGAAGCCGGTCTGGGATGCGGGTACGGTGAATGTGGTGCCGTCGACGGTCTCGCTGGCTCCGTTGTTGAAACTTACGGAGTAGGATCCGGCGTTCTCCACCTCATCCCATGTTACCACGATGTCAGTAGCCTCGCCCTGAACCATTGCTGCGGGTGCGGCGGTTACGTTCTCAGGGGTAGGCAGAGCAGTGTTGACCTGGGTGGTGTCGTTGGACCATGCGAGGGACTCGATGGCTATCGGACCGGAGGCGTAGAGGTAGATGGAGGCCTGCTCGGCGATATCGGTAACGATGATCTTCTGGACATTGCCGTTGTTGACATTGGTGGCCGCGCCGCCTTTGACGGTACCGTTGAGAGCCACTGCGACATGGTTGCCGCTGAAGTCATCGTAGTCAGCTGTCTTGATCAGGACGGAGCCGGGTTTGTCTACGAGGAACTCCAGACCACCGGCGGTGGGTGCACCTGCGGGGTTGACCTCAGCCGCAGCTGTGAATTTGATCAGGCCGTCCTCGAGGAGGATAGTGTTCAATTCGGAAGCGATGAAGCGGAGCTGGTCCTTCACCTGGGTGACTTTCATCTCGCCGCTGAAAATGGAGGCGTCGGACAGATCCCAGGTCTTGGCGCCCTCGATCATGAGCAGTTCGTTGTCAATGGGGGGCTCTACGTAAGCTACCCTCCAGCGGGGGTCACCGGCACCGGCGGAGATGACGTTGGCGTTAGTGAGGTTGAATATAAAGCCCTCGGAATTGAAGCAGGGATCCGAACCGAGTACTGAACCTCCTCCGGCTGTTGCGGAAGTCTCGGGACATTTCTCTGTGAAGAAGGTCTCGGCTACATTGTAGTAGTAGTTTCCGGCGAATGTCATCTGGCTGGCATCCAGATTGGCGTCACTGGCGCTGATCATGGTCGAGAAGTCGGTCATGTTCAGGAAGATGTTGTCTGTGACGGAAACCTTGCCTGCGGCGTCAGTGGCCCTGATACCTATGACACCCCTGTTGTTGGTGGAGTTGTCGACAGTGCTGATACCCATGATGGTGTTGTTCTTCAGGCTGATGGCACCGCTGACCTTAACATCGGCATCCAGGCGGATGAATGTCCTGAAACTGTTGTAAACGGTGCTGTTCTGTATGGTCAGGTTGCCGAGGGTAGTGGTGGCCTGACGGAGGTCGAAGCCGTCACCGCCGCTGCCGGGGATGTCGTAGATGGTGCAGCCGTCAACGGTGTAGCCTCCGAGGGTCATACCCTGGCCCCACTCATACATGATACCCTTGGAGTATCCGGTGAGAGTGCTGTTCTTGAAGGTGATGGAGCCGATCTGTACATCTGAGAGACCACCGCCGTTCTTGAGCTGGATGGCAAAGCCGAACTCGGACTCATTGCCGTTCCACTCCACGCCCTCGCTGTAGAAATGGTCGAGGGATGCGGTGTTGATGTGTACCTCACCGAGGATTACGGGACGGGTGCCGTCAGCGGCCTCATCGCCGTAAATCTCCATGTCACCGAGCAGGTCCACCTGGCCCAGTTCGTAGGGTGAGCCGTCCATGGTCAGCCTTACTTTTGGAGCCTTGTTGGCAAATGCAGCCTGCAGGTCGGCGAGGGTGGTTACCACAGCCTCCGAACCGTCGAATGCGGGCATGGTGTAGAGGCTGAGCTCACCACGGTTGGCGCTCATGAAATAGATGCCTACGGTGTAGTTGGTGGAAGCTTTGAGCCCGGAGATAGTGGCGGTGTTGGTTGCAGGGTCCGAAATGTCCACGCGGACAGTCTCTCCGTCACGGGAAGTGCAGAGGACGTGGGTTACCGTAGGGTCGGGATCCTCAGTACTCCAGGAAATGGTGATAGAGTTGGAGGTACGCTCTGTGGCCACAGGGTTGAGGTTGCTGCGGACAGCGTAGGTGGCGATGGAGTCAACGAACACTGACCATTTTGAGAAATCCTTGCTGTTGTCGGATACCTGAGCCTGTACACGGAAGTAATATATCTGGTCTGGGTCAAGCTGAACACCGTAAGGGACCTGGTCGGCCGTGACACTCAGGTCTTTAACGACATTTGCATACAATTTGCCTTCCGCGTTTGTAAATGCGCAGGAATCCTTGGCAATCTGCAGGGCGAACTTGTCGGAGCCGGTCACTAGGTCCCAGCTGAAGATGACGCTGTCTCCGTTGGAGATGGTGTAGTCGAGATTGAGCGGCTCAAGGCAGCGGGTGAGACTCAGCTCTGTAATCTCGTCCGTGACGCTGGTGCAGGATACGTAGATGCCGCCCATTACCAGCATTGCCGCAAATATTATGTTTTTAAATAACTTTTTCATCTGAGTGTAATTTGACTGTTAGTATCCGTAGTCGTTTTTCAGATAGCCCTGGCTGTTGGTGAGGGTGATATCGAAGATGGGCCAGAACATGTGCTGGTTCGGGTCGGCCTGATACATGGCGTCGATGAGCGCGGTATCGAAATCACTGAAGTAGTCCTCGGCCAGAATCCACTGGCTGCCTTCGGGGCTGATACCGGACTGGGCAGGATCGAGACCCCAGAAGGTCAGACCCATGCCGTCGGCGTTGTAGCTGTAATAAACCTCGTCGGTACGCTGTGCGAGGGCTGTCATTTCGGCCTTGGCCTCATCCAGTTTTGTATTCAGCAGGTTCCATCTGATAAGATCGGCCTTGCGGAGGAACTCGCCCACGAACTCGAGAGCACGCTCGTCCACGATGGCGTTGAATACTGCATTTTTGTCGGCGAGACCATTGATATAATTTGTAACCATGGACTCGTTGCCGGCATATGCCCTTTCCCTTACCTGGCTAAGGAAATCTTTGGCTTCATTAAGATTGCCCAGCTCATTGGTTATCTCGGCGGCCATCAGGAGAATGTCAGAGTAGCGCATTACTACAGGCTTCAGACCGTCGTCGTTACCTCCGCCGTAAGGCTGCACGTCCATCCATTCGAAGCGGTATTTGCCGAAGTACCACATGTCGATGCCTGCGGGCTCCTGGCCGTCCTCGATCCAGTTGAAGTTGACGCAGCTGACATCCCTGCGGGTGTCCTGAGCCTCGTACTTGAAATAGAGGGTAGGCACGGGACCTACGTCTCCTCCGCGGTTCGCTGCAGTTCCGATATAGGCTGTGCCCTCATGACTGCCGGCAAAATGGTAGTTCCACCTGCCGCGGCCGTCGCTGAAAGGTATGCTGTAGAGGACTTCTTTACCGGCGGTAAGGTCGTAGTTGTTGAAGTTGCGCCACAGCTGCTCGTAGGAGCTCTCCAGATGAGCTGTTCCGCTTTCGATTACCATTTTCAGGTATTTCAGGGCATTGGGATACAGGACAGATGCCTGGAGCTGGGGCTCGTCGGTCTTTCTTACAGAACCGACATTGCCGGTGCCTACTGTTCCGTTTTCGGGACGGAGGGCATAACCGGAGGCGAACAGGGCTATACGGGCGTAGAGACCGCAGGCGAAGGCCTTGTTGATCCTGTCGGTAGTGGCAGTCTGGGTGGACTGACCGGGCCAGTAGAGGTAGTTGATGGCTTCCTCCAGATCGGCGAGTATGTGTACGAAGATGGTGTCACGGCTGCTCTTGGCCATGAAGATATTGTCGGAGTTGATGGGCTCGAAACGGGCGGGCACGTCTCCCCATGCCTTGATCAGGTCGTAGTAGATCATGGCTCTGAGGGTGAGGGCCTCTCCAAGGAGATATGCCATATCGGGCTGGTTCTCGATATCACCGTAGGTGCGGAGTCCCTCGATAGCCAGGTTGGCTCTCTCGATACCTACGAACATCTCGTTGTAGGGACCGTTGTCGAGATTTAGCTGAGTGTTGTTTGTGGTAGGATTGTACTGGGCAAGCTGTTTGCCGGTGGTGTTGGTTCCGTTGTACCACTCGACATCGGTGTTGAATCCGTACCATGGCAGGAAACGGCCGCGGTAGTTGTTGGTGTGGCCGAAGGTCTCCGAGATGGAGAAGATGGCGTACTCGGACAGAGTGTAGTTGGAGTAAACGTTGCTCTCGTCTGCTGCTGAGGGTGCCTTCACGTCGAAGAAACCTTCCTCGGAACATGAGGACAGGGACATCACGGCTACGGCTGCGAGTACACTTGCGAATATTTTAATATGTGTCTTCATATTCATGTCTGTGTTAGAATGTCAGGTTGATACCGAATACAAAACCGATGCTCTTGGGATATGCGGAGTAATCCACGCCAGGAGACAGGGGAGTGTCACGCCTTGTGTCCACCTCGGGGTCGAAGCCGGAGTAGTTGGTCCAGCAGAAGAGGTTGGTACCGGTGGCGTAGATACGGAGTTTGCGGATGTAGGCCTTGCTGGTCCACTTCTCGGGGAAGGTGTAGCCGATGGTAGCGGACTGAAGCCTCAGGTAGGAGCCGTCCTCCACTGCCCAGTCGGAGAAGACTGCGTTGCCGACTGCGGGCGACCACATGGTGGTGCCGGCGTTCATGGCTGCGAGGGCGTCGGGGTCTGTTACGAGCTCACCGGTCTCCCAGTCTACGTTGGTCCAGCGGTTTTCTACGTTCATCTGCTTGATGAGGTTACGGTTGTAGTATTTTCTGGAAGAGGTGAACTCTATCTTGTTGGCGTTGTAAACCTCGTTGCCGTAGCTGTAGGCGAAGTTGGCCGAGAAGTCCACTCCGTAGACGTATCCCGAGAGGGAGAAACCGCCGGCGAAGAGAGGATTGGCGTCGCCTATCACTTCCTTATCGGCTGTGGTGATGACACCGTCGCCGTCCAGGTCCTTGAGCTTGAGAGCTCCGGGGCGGAGGTAGTCGGCACCGATGATGGCGGAGGCGTCAGCAATGCCCTCCTTCAGTACCCACTCACCGTCGATGAAGTCGAAGTCCTCCACTTCGTAGCGTCCGTCATTGCGGTAACCGTACATAGAGCCGATAGGCAGGCCCACTTCCACGATGTAGTCGGTGCCGATCTCGGTGGATGCCCACTGGGTGGCATACTCGATACGGTCAAGTCCTCCAAGGTCGGTGACGCGGTTCTGGTTGAAGGCGATGTTGGCGTTGAAGGATAGGTCGAAGTTCTGTTTGCGCACGATGGGCAGGTTGATGGTGGCCTCGATACCTCTGTTGCGGGTAGAACCGATGTTGCGGTACTGGGTCTCATAGCCGCTGCCTGCGATGGGGAACTCGATCAGCAGGTCCTTGGTGTCGTTCTGATAGACCTCCACTGATCCGGAGAACCGTCCCTGGAAGAAGCTGAAGTCCAGTCCGATGTTGTGGGTCATGGTGGTCTCCCACTTCAGGTCGGGGTTGCTCATCACCGTACCTGTGGTGTAGTAGGTGTTGCCCATGCTTATCCACGAGGTAGAGCTTCCGTTGTACACGCGGTTGATCTGGTTTGCGGGGATATTGTTGTTACCGGCAGTACCGTAGCTGTAACGTATCTTCAGCTCGTCCAGCCATCCCTTTGCACCCTGCATCCAGGGCTCGGCGGAGATACGCCAGGAAGCGGCTGCCGAGGGGAAGAATCCCCAGCGGTTGCCGGGACCGAACTTGGAGGAACCGTCCGCACGGATGGTGGCTCCTATGGAGTAGCGCTCGTCGAACTCGTAGTTGGCCCTGAAGAAGCCGGAGAGCAGCCTGTCATCGGGGTCGAAGTAGTCCTCGTAGGAAATCGGAGTACCTGTACTCATGAAGTTCCAGGCCATGTCGGAGTTGAAGGACTCGGGGAAATTCTCTACCATAGCCGTGATCTGGTGGCTCTTGGTGATGATCATCTCCTCACCGAGGATGAAGTTGAGATTGTGCCTGTCATCGTCGAACACCTCGGAGAAATCGTAACTCAGGGTGTTGGTGTTGCGGTATCTCTGGTAGGAACGGTCGGTGTAGCGGGATGCGGGCAGGTTCTTGTAGGTGGCTGTGTTGGCCACATAGTAGGTGGTAAGGCCGTAGAAACGGTTGTCCATCTGACGGTAGTCCTGCAGACCTCCCTCGACTTTCAGGCGGAGGTTGGGGATAATCTCCCAGGTCACTGCTCCGTTGGCATTCCACTGGGTACGGGTCCTCTTGGAGTCGTTGTCGGCTACGGAGAGGAGCGGGGGTGCATTGTCACCGTAGTCCTCCTCAAGGTCAACGTTCTGGATGGATGAGGAGATGGGTATCGGGGTATAGGATACGGCGTGTTTCAGACGTCCGTTGCCGGAGGTCGAGCCGGCATCGTTCATGGAGTTGGCGCCGGAGCCGCGGGTGTTCATGTTGGAGTAACGCACGTTGACATCGAAGGTCAGGGACTTGTGGGGCTTGTACTGGGCCTTCAGGTTGAGGTTGTCACGGGCGTAGGAAGAGCCGGTCATGATGGCGTGGTCGTCCATGTGGGCGTAGCCCAGGGTCCAGTTGTAGTTCTCGCCTCCGCCGGACAGTGTCACGTCGGTGTTCCAGGTCTGGCCGGTGTTGCCGAATACCATGCCGACCCAGTCGTTGGTGGGCAGGCCGTAGTACAGGTCGATGTCGTCGAAGCTGCCGAAGAAAGGCTCGTAGTTGTCGGAGATGTTGTCCCTGATGAGGCCGAGCTCATACTGGAACTTCACGAAGTTCTCGGAGTCCATGACCTGTATCGCATCTCGGTTGGCCATCCATTTCTGACCGTAGTAGGCGTTGACGCTGACGGATATCTTGCGGCCTTTCTCACCGCTCTTGGTGGTGATGATGACTACTCCGTTGGCACCTCGGGATCCGTAGATGGCGGTCGAGAAGGCATCCTTCAGCACGTCCATCGACAGAATCTCGGAAGCAGCGATATCGTTGATGTTGTCCACAGGGAAACCGTCCACGATGTACAGAGGGGATGAGTCCTGGGTGATGGAACCGCCGCCGCGGACACGGATCTTGATGTCGGCGTCAGGGTCACCCTCGGTAGTGGTCACCGACACACCGGCCATACGTCCGGTCAGGGCCTGGGATACGCTGGTTACGGGCTGCTCTGTAATCTTCTCGTTGCTGATGGATGATACGGAGCCGAGGAGGTCGCGGCGCTTTACGGTGGCATAACCGATCACAACGGTCTCCTCCAGCATCGTCACGTCCTCTTCCATGACGACGTCGATGACGGTGCGTCCGTTTACCGGAATGATCTGATCTTTCATTCCGATGAAGATAAACTGCAGATTGGAGGCGTTGATGTCAGGAACTTCTATGACATACGCACCGTCCAGATCTGTCTGAGTTCCGAGAGTGGTGCCCTCGACTACGACGCTGACGCCCGGAAGGGGCTCGCCGTTCGAGTCTGTGACCACACCTCTTACCTCCTGGGCGTAGAGTGCTGTGGACATGCACAGCAGGGCCGCCAGAAGAAGGCATAGTTTTTTAGATAATTCTCGCATAAGACGATTGTTTGTATTGGTTAGTAATTAATATGGTTTATTGTATTATATCCTTTACCAACCAGTGGAGCCACAGCTCGAGGTTGGTGTAGCGGCCGGTGGGGTCGAGGGTAGTTTCCTTTCCGTCCGCGGGGTTGGTCTTCACCAGACCGAAGCGGTCTTCCCAGTCATCGGGGATGCCGTCGCCGTCAGTGTCGGTCCAGGGCTCGCCGGAGCGGTACTCGGGCCAGCCGCCCACATCGTTCTGGGAATCTATGATGCCTCCTGTGGAGCCTTTTGAACCTTCTGCGGTATAGGTGCCTGTGCGGGTGTCGTTGATAATCCGCTCGTCTACCTCATCCCTCACAAGCGATGCTCCGACACGGTTGAGGACGCTTTCGTAGGCCTCCTGGGCGCTCTGCACGCCGATGTAGGAGCCGTTGTAGGAGATGTCGAAAGGTGTCTCTGAACAGATGGACTCCAGGCCGCCTTCAGGTGTGCCCTTGGGCTGCAGGCCGAGCCAGTTGTCGGCGTTCACTTCGTCGATGAGGCTCACATACTCTGGTTTCATGTGGGGTGAAGTGCCGTCGAAAACGTTGCCGGAGAGGTGGAACAAGCCCCATACACCTGGTTTGTTGGTGTTGGACCCGTCATCGGCGTTCGGACTGAAAATCCTGTCAACCAGGTCCTTTTTCTGGTTGGTGGCCGCTCCCGGCTTGTAGTAGTTGTTTATGAAATTGAAGGAGCCGCCCTCGCCTGCATAGCCGCTGTTCTCGGGGCCCCAGTTGTAGAATACGTTGTTTACCAGCTCGGTCTTCTCGTTCTCGGGTATGCCCGTGTACCGGCTGCCGCAGAGGCGGGGGTTACGGCTGGAGTTGTGGGCAATGAGGTTGTGGTGGAAGGATGCGGGGGTGCCGCCCCAGATGCCGCCGTAGCCGTGATTGCCCTTGGGATGGACTGAGTTGCGCAGGCTTTCGCTGAGGATGCACCACTGCATGGTGAAATTGGAGTTGTCGTAGGCGGAGGCGCACTCATCGGTGCTCCAGCTGAAGGAGCAGTGGTCGATGATGATGTTGGAGTGGTCCCGGGCGAACAGGGCGTCGGCGTCCTTTTCACCGCTGCCGTTGCCGTCACCGGTCCTTACCCGGATGAAGCGGATGATGACGTTGTCGGCCTTGATGTTTATGGGATAACCGGCCAGGCAGATACCGTCGCCGGGAGCGGTCTGGCCCGCGATCGTTATGTCTCCGTCGTTGATGTCCAGGCTGCGGGAGAGGTTGATGGTGCCTCCCACATCGAAGACAATGGTGCGGGGTCCCTCGTGGTCAATGGCCCAGCGGAGGGAGCCGGTACCGTTGTCATTGAGGTTGGTCACGCGGTATATCTCTCCTCCGCGGCCGCCGGTGGTGAACATTCCGCAGCCCTGGGCTGTGGGGAAGGCCCTTACCAGCTCATCATTCTCATCCTCAGGAAGTCCCAGTTCGGCTATGAGGTCATCTGTGACCTCCGGGGGCTCGGGGAGACCTCCGGGAATGCCTTCCACGGCTTCGGAGAATTCCGAGTCAGTCAGGCCGCTGTGGCTTCTTACCGAGAAGCTGTATGCGGTTCCTGTGACCAGTTCAGACAGTACAACTGCCGTATCCTTGGTAGAACTGGCCGAATGCTGCTCTCCGTCCGCCTCCAGGAGCCTCCAGTAATAGTAGTCAGCTCCATTCACGGGACTCCAGGCAAATGTCAGGGATGTCCCGTCAGAGGCGACCAGGCGTACGTTCTGCGGTACTCCCCCGTTAAGATCCTCTTCCTCCGGCACAGGGGTCTTGTCACATCCGCAGAAGATAGCGGACGGGGAGGCCAGCAGGAGTGCCAGGAGGGTCAACTGTCTAAGATTATTTTTCATTGAAAAGTCTGTCATATTCGAGGCTTGCGTTGATGTAGGGGCCTACGCCCTTGGGGTCATTGCTGCGTCTCTTCTCGTTGATATAATATTCGTAGTCGCCGCTGCGGTTCTCCTTGCCGCCGAGTCCTGCCACTTCGCAGCAGTCCTTGATGGCGGGGAGGCCCTGCTCATCGGTGTAGAGGAAATAGTCGAGGAAGCCCTCGTAGGTGCTCCTGGCCCAGTCCTTGAGGTCGGGGGATAGGTAGCCCATGCGGACTCCTTTGAGGAGGGAGTAGGAGAACATGGCGGAGCAGGTGGCCTCGAGGTAGTTGCCCTCGCGTCCGGGGCAGTCGAGGACCTGGTACCACATACCAGTGGCGGGGTCGGCGTAGTCGGGCAATACTTCGTAGATGCCCTGCAGTACGGCGATGAGGGAGTCGCGGCCTTCAGTTCCGGCGGGAATGTAGTCCAGGGCGTCCACTATGCCCATGGTGTACCAGCCCAGGGCCCTGCCCCAGGCGTGGTCGGACTGTCCGGTGAGGGAGTCGCTCCAGAACATCTGCCGGGACTCGTCCCAGGCGTGGCGGTAGAGGCCGGTGGCGGGGTCATAGGTGTGTTTCGCCACTGTGAGGAAATGGTTGATGACGTCCCTGTAGATGGAGTCTCTGTCTTCAGGGGCATCATAGACGGTCGCATAGTGGGCATAGAAGGGCTGGGCCATGTAGAGGCCGTCGAGCCACATCTGATGGGGGTAGGTCTGCTTGTGCCAGAAGCCGCCTTCGGAGGTGCGGGGATGGTCCTTCAGCTGGTCGCGGAGGGTCTGCATGGCGGTCATCCAGCGGGCATCGCCTGTGCGGTCGTAGAGGACGAAAAGGGCGTTGCCGGGGCAGACGTGGTCTGTGTTGAAGTTGGACTTCTTGTATTTGTAGATAATACCGGTGGAGTCCACCGCTCTTTCGTACCAGTCCTGCACATAATCGAAAATGTCCTGATACTCGGGAGCCTCGCCGTAGGCCTCCCACACTTCGAGGAAGGACATCAGCTCCAGGCCGGTGGTGTAGTTCCACTTGAGCCGTCCTTCCATTCCGTCCAGATAGGTGCCGTCGGGGCAGCGGGTCATCTCGGCCCGGACCATGCTCAGAGCATTGGCCTTGCCGTCAATGCGGGAGTCCCCTGATGAGCAGGATGCGGTCAGCAGGAGGAGTGCCCCTGCCGCCGCTGCTGCGATTATTGATATTGTAGTGTGCTGTTTCATATTGTCCTTGCTTGTATTGTCCTACCTATTGTCCTCGGGGTTCCAGGCCTTGGTGTCGGTGTCCTGGTGCATTACCTTCTCGAAGGTGTATTCAGCCGCCTGTTTCCTGGTCAGCTGTGTGGACCATTTTACCCTGGTGTCAGGGGAGGCGCCGGGGCCGTAACTGCCGTACTCCGCGTAGAATGCGGTGCCCTCACCGGAGGGCCAGAGTTCCCGGGGCCAGCTCTTCCAGCCGTCGGGATGGATGTGGGAGCCGAGCTCGCAGTCGATGAAGACGGTGTTGGCGTAGGGCCTCCAGGGACGGCCGAGGTAGACCTTGTCCACGCCCTCGGCGGCAGTCAGGCGGCAGTTGTGGAAGACGTAGCCGTATTTCTGGCCTTCGGGGGTGGAGGCTGCCGTCACGTAGCTGTTCTTCTTGCTGTGGATAGTGCAGTTCTCGAAGTAGGCGACGGAGGGGCCGAAGATGAAGTCGGTGGTGCCCTCGATGTAGCAGTTCAGGAAGTAGTTGCGGCAGGGACCGCCTTCCTTGTTCCAGCGTCCGTAGGTGTAGATGGTGTCCTGGTTGGCGATGATGCGGCAGTTCTTGAAGTAGAGGTGGTCGCCGTTGGTGAAGAGGGCCACTGCCTGGCCTATCTCCTTGCCTTCGCCGGCGGGGTTGAGTATCGTGAGGTTCTCTAAGGTCACGTAGGAGGAGTGGATGTAGAATCCGGCGCTGCCCGATGTACCGACGTTGAAGTCCCTGCCCGGCCACATCTGTTTGGCGTACTTGCCGCAGGAGATGACGGTGCTGTCGGCGCTCTTACCGATGATGTGGAGGCGGAACTTGTTGTGGGGGATGGTCACCATCTCGTTGTAGACTCCGTTGCGGATGAGGATCCTGGTTATCTCCTCGTGTGAGTAGTCGGGGCAGGCGTCGATGGCTTCCTGTACTGTGAAGTAGTCGCCTGTGCCGTCCTGGGCCACTACGATGTCGTAGTAGACGAAGTGGCGGGCTATCTCGGGAAGCTGCTTCGCAATCTCGCCGCATACGAGGCCCGCTACTTTGCGGGCGCCCTTGGCGTTGGTATGGGTGTTGTCGGTCTTGCCCTCAGGCATGGCGGGAACCGTGCCGGGTGCGACCCACATGAAGTATTCCCGGGAGGCGGTGTCACCCAGGCTCTTGAGCCAGTCCATGGTGACCTTGGTGATGTCCAGGAGGGTGACGTTCTCCTGCTCGGCAACCTGCTTCATGGCCTCAGGATAATCCTCCAGGCAGGTCTCGTCGAGGGTGTCGGCCTTGAACCATCTGCGGGAGACGGGGGTGAGGAGGACGGGGGTGGCGCCTTTCTCGCGGGCTACCTTTATATAATGGCGGAGATTGTCCTGATAGGCTCCCCAAGCGGCGGCGTAGCGGGTGGTGTCGGACTGCTTGGAGTCATTGTGCCCGAACTGGATGAAGAGGTAGTCGCCTTTCTGGAGGTTGGCCTCGACCTTTGCCCAGTGTCCCAGGGTCATGAAGCTCTTGGTGCTGCGGCCGTTGTGGGCGTAGTTGATGACCTTGACGCTGTCATCCAGGAAGTTGGGGAACATCATTCCCCAGCCGCGCTCGGGGTTGCCTCCGCTCAGGTCCTTGGGGGCCATGGTGGAGTCGCCGATGAGGTGGATGGTGAAGCTGCTGCGCTCCTGTTCGGCAGATGATGTCAGCAGAAGGGAAGCCGCGGCTGCTGCGAGGATGAGCGAAATAGTTCTGATTGTCGTCTTTATCATGGTTCTATGGTCAGTTACAGCGTTCGTGCCGTGCCGGCTGTGTCCGCCGGTACGGCTGTCGGTTACTTTTCAGTATATTCGTAATTCTCAACTTTGTATGTGGTGATGGGCTCACCCTCTTCAGGGTGAATCGTCACGTTGGTAAGGGTCACGTCCTTGGAGAAGCATATCTGTGCGCCGGTGCGGCTGGTGATGACGCAGTCGGTGACATGGATGTTGGAGACGGGCATCTCCGGCAGGCCGTTGAAGTACATGGCGCGGGAGGCTCCGTTGCAGACTACGCGCTCGATGTAGATGTCGCGGAACTCCGGAGTGGTCTCGTCCACGGGCATGGGCTCGGGCTCCTTGTAGTTGCCCTGCTGTTTCATGGCGTCTACTGCGGACATGTTGCCGTAGAAGAGGTCGAAGAGCAGTGGCTCGGTTACAATATCGGTCATGTAGATGTCTCTGATGAATATGTTCCGGACTACGCCTCCGCGGCCTCTCTTGCTCTTGAAGCGCAGGCCTACGTCTGTGCCGAGGAAGCGGCAGTTGGACACTACTATGTTCTCGACTCCGCCGGACATCTCGCTGCCGACTACGAATCCGCCGTGGCCGTGGTAGACGAAGCAGTTGTCAATGAGCAGGTTCCTGGTGGGCATGGCCCTGTGTCGGCCGTCCTCGTCCTTGCCGGACTTGATGCAGATGCCGTCGTCGCCAACGTCGAATGACGAATTGGTCAGGATTACGTTCTCACACGACTCGATGTCGATGCCGTCACCGTTCTGGGAGTAGGCAGGGTTGCGCACGACGATATCGTTGACGATAACGTTGGTGCACATCAGGGGATGTATGTTCCATGCCGGAGAATTCTGGAATGTGGGGCCCTCGAGGAGGACGTTCTCGCACTCGCGGATGCTCACCATCACCGGGCGGAGGAAGTCGCGTATGCTCTCCCAGAACTCATCGTCGAACTCGCCTAAGGGGACATTCAGTCCCTTTTCACTGAGCTGCTCGGCGCGGATGTAGTCCTCGGAAGGGTACCATGTGTTGCCCTTCTCGTTGAGAACTCCGCCGGAAGCCACTTTTTCCTTCCACTGGGAAGAGGTGACCTTGGATTTTTTCAGGGGACGCCACGCATCGCCCGAGCCGTCGATTACGCCCTCGCCGGTGATGGAGATGTTTTTCTCCCTGTAGGCGTTGATGGGGGAGGTGCAGCGGCGGGTGTCCAGACCTTCGAAGGAGGTCTCTATGATGGGGTACAAGTCTTTATCGGGGGAGAAGAGAATCACTGCGTTCTTGTCCAGGTGCAGGTCAATGTTGCTTCTAAGTGTAATCGGGCCGGTGAGCCAGATGCCGGCAGGTACGTCCAGATGACCGCCCCCCTGCTTCGAAAGTGCGTCTATGGCCTTAGCGAAAGCCTCGGTGTTCAGAGTCACGCCGTCACCTGTTGCCCCGAAGTCGGTCAGGCAGACGCGGCGTTCGGGAATTTCCGGACGGGCTACACGAGGCATGTCGAAGGGAAGTTTATTATATAGGTATGCGAACTCATAGTCGCTCTCGGTTCTGTATCCTTCAGTGGCGGCGGAAGGGCTGTCTGTGGAAGTTTCCGTGCTTGTCTTCGGGCTTGTTCCGTGCATTTCGGGTGCGTACACGGTGTTTCGTGCAAAAAAAGATGTGCCTGACTCCTCGGGAGAAGAGGCGCCGGCTGTCGGTGTTGCTGCGCAGAAAGCGCTTAAAACCAATGCTTTGAGAACTTGTCTCGAGATAAGTTTAGATTTCACGCGTGTTTCTTTTTTGTAATTACGTTACAAAGATAAACATATTTCCGTTCCCGTGCACGAAAATTTTCAAAAAAGTGCACGAAAATACCAAAATTGTTATCTACGGCGTATTGTGCCGTGCGTGCATGGATGTTGTTTTACCGCTCTGATGCTGTCGTCAGCGCTCGGGTGTATTCTGCTTTCTGAGGGTGATGCGGCATCCGTCGAGGCTGTCTACGATGGCGAGGCTCTGGATGTTGTAGCCCATCTGCCGCAGGCGGTCGCCGCCGCCCTGGAAGCCTTTCTCTATGATGAATCCCATGCCTGCTATGGACGCACCGGACTGTCTTGCGAGGTCTATCATGCCCATGGCGGCGTTGCCGTAGGCGAGGAAGTCATCTATGAAGATGACGCGGTCGGCGGGGGTGAGGAAGTTGCGGCTGATGCAGACGGTGTAGGTGCGGTCCTTGGTGAAGGAATGGACTTCGGAAATGAGCATGTCATCCATCGTGCTCGGCTTTTTCTTCTTGATGAAGACTACCGGCAGCTGCCTGATGTAGCCCAGCATGATGGCGGGGGCTATGCCGCTGGCCTCGATAGTGACTATTTTGTTGTAGTCTGTGTCCTCAAATCGGCGGCTGAATTCGCGGGCAACCTCGTACATCAGGTTCGGGTCGAGCTGGTGGTTGAGGAAACTGTCCACCTTGAGGATGCCGCCCGGCAGGGAGCGTCCGTCCTGAAGTATGCGTTCATCGAGCAGTTTCATGGGATGGGGTGTGAATAATTGTCGCGAATATACATTAAATTTGCGGTCTATGAAAGTTTATACGTATCTTGGACAAGGAAAGGCTGCGCTGCTCGACAGGCCGGTGCCGCAGCTGCAGGGGCTGCGTGACGCCCTGGTGCGGGTGACTCTCGGGAGCATCTGCACAAGTGACCTGCATATCCTGCACGGAAGTGTGCCCAGGGCTGTGCCCGGCATCACCCTCGGACATGAGATGGTGGGGGTGGTGGAGGCCGTAGGCTCCGCAGTGGGTTCTGTGCGGCCCGGCGACCGGGTGGCGGTCAACGTCGAGACATTCTGCGGAGAATGTTTCTTCTGCCGCCACGGGTATGTGAACAACTGCAGCGACCCGCTCGGAGGCTGGGCTCTCGGCTGCCGTATTGACGGAGGGCAGGCCGAGTATGTCCGGGTGCCTTATGCGGATCAGGGACTGACCCGTATTCCGGACGGGGTGAGCGACTCTCAGGCGCTTTTCACAGGCGACCTCCTTGCCACCGGATTCTGGGCGGCCCGCATTGCGGAAATAACCCCCGGAGAGGACACCGTCCTGATCATCGGGGCCGGTCCTACCGGTATCTGCACCCTGCTCTGCGCGATGCTGCGCAGGCCCCGCCGCATCATCGTGTGCGAGAAATCCCCCGAGCGCAGGCATTTTGTCCTGGAGCATTATCCCGAAGTGACGGTAACGGATCCGGAGCATTGCCTGCAGACGGTCCGGAGTCTGAGTGCCCATGGAGGAGCCGATGCCGTCCTGGAAGTGGCCGGTACGGAGGAAACCTTCCGCATGGCCTGGGAGTGTGCCCGTCCCAATGCCGTAGTGACCATTGTCGCCATGTATGACCGTCCCCAAGTCCTTCCACTGCCCGACATGTATGGCAAGAACCTGATATTCAAGACAGGCGGGGTGGACGGCTGCGACTGCGCGGAGATCCTCCGCCTCATCGCCGACGGCCGTCTCGACGCCACCTCGCTCATCACCCACCGCTTCCCCCTCAGCCGCATCGAGGAGGCCTACAGCCTCTTCGCCTCGCACGCCGATGGAGTCATCAAGGTCGCCGTCGAGCCGTAGCGCAGCCCTGCCCGGCCTCAGAAGCCTCTCTCGCCGGTTTTGCCCAGGATGTCAGTCCGGAAGGTGCCGGGGAAAGTGCGGTTTCTCCGGCACCTTCTCGAATTCGTTATAGGCAGACATGCGTCAGAAACCCTTTCCGCGGGCCATGCCTCGATTTGCCATCCGGAAGGTGCCGACGAAAGTGGTGTTGACCCGTCACCTTCTCGAATTCGTTATGATCGGCCCGTCCTCAGAAGCACCTCTCGCCGTTATTCCTGATTTCAGTTGACAGGAAGGTGCCGGGAAAAGTGCGGTTTCTCCACCACCTTCTCGATTTCGTTATAGGCAGACATGCGTCAGAACCCTTCCCGCGGGCCATGCCTCGATTTACCATCAGAAAGGTGCCGACGAAAGTGGCGTTGATCCGTCACCTTTTGGATTCCGTTACCGTCATAAGCTTGCGTTTTGCATTTTCCCAAAAAATAATTTGCGTGTATGTAAAATATACTTTACATTTGCGCAAGTAAAATTTACATAAATAAAACAGATATGAAAACTAAACATTACCTTCTTTCCTACAAATGGCAGACGGCAGGATGGATTCTCCTGGCTGTTGCCTTAATGTTGACTTGTCTAATTGTTGGTGTAGGACTTTACATGACGATGAGCGAGGCTGTTACGAAACTATTTGTCGCGGCTGTTTATGTCGTGACCGCTGTTTCACTGCTGCTGATAGCATTTTCGGAGGAGAGGCAGGAGGACGAGTTCATCAAGTCGCTGCGGGGAAGGTCGTTGGCTGCTGCGGCTTGCGTGGCATTTGTGCTGTCCATAATCTGGTTCTGTGTGAGCAATGTAGGCCAGATGTATTTGCCTTCGCAGATGGGTGACGATCTGTGGTGGAAGTTCAGCTTAGTGGATAATTATCTGTCGATCATCCCGATGTTCTTCCTTTACATCGTTATTTTCAAAGTGAGTCTGTGGGTCTATAGATGGAGGAGCCGCCATGAAGAATAACATCCGCGTCGAAAGGGCTGTCCTGCGCATATCGCAGCAGCAGCTGGCCGATGCCGTAGGAGTCTCCCGCCAGACCATTTACGCTATCGAGAACGGGAAGTTCATTCCCTCCACCGAGCTGGCACTGAAACTTTCGGCCTATTTCGGGAAGACTGTCAATGAGCTTTTTCAGCTGGATTGAACGGAGTGTCGGCAAAATATATTAAATTTGTAGCAAATCCCTTTAATTATGAGCAGAGAGGAGAAGAATAGGATCGCATTTTATATAGCGTGTATAGGAGCTTTCGCAGAGAGGTTCTCCATAAGCAATGCTTTTGCATACAGCTATCTGTCTCAATATAAAGGGTTGGAACTGATATACGATTACTACGATATCGAGCATACCTTCTCTATAGATGATGCAGTAGAGGATATGCAGAAAATATGTCGGCGGAATGGAGGTCCGCTCGTATGATACTGTATCATGGCTCAAAAATCGAAGACCCGGATACCGGTCTATATTATCAGAGTCCAGTATATGTCTTCGATTTTTTGAAAGATGAATTTAATGCAGCCGGGATTGAGCATTAAGCAGAGATCGCGTCTGACGGCTATGTACGCCAGAAATTTCCTGATGGTGTCGGGGATATGCAGCTTGTCTGCGTTCATTGCTCTGGCGGCGATGGACGCGGATAGGGCCGGACTCGCAGCGATGGCCGGGATGCTGTCGCTGATGAAGCTGTTCCTGACCGGGATACTGTTGCTGCTTAGAATGTTGGACCGCGGCCGGGGCGACCGGGAGTTTTTCTATATCAATCTCGGGCTTTATCCGCACCGGATGACGGCTGCGGCTGTGATTCTCGACCTTGCGGTATATGCTGTGGGACTGACCGTTATAATCTTGATTAAAAATGCCCTGCAGTACTGAGACACATAAAGTGCATACGCTGCTCGCCGACAGCATAACCCTCTCGTTCGGACGGCAGAATGTCCTGAACGGAGCCTGGCTGCGGTCTCAGACCGGCATGGTCACGGGGCTGCTGGGCCGCAACGGAAGCGGCAAGTCATCGATGTTCCGTGCGGTGATGGGGCAGTTGAAGGCTCAGAACTGCTTTGTGCGGGTGGACGACGAAACCGTCTCGGATGCCTTGCAAGGCGGCAGCGCTTCATGGCTGCCGTGGTCCGTGACCGGAGGCCTCTTCCGGAACAGCTCCGTGGCCCGCTGTCTCAAGTATCTGCCTCAAGGCAGCTTCCTGCCGCCGAAGATGACCCTGCGCCGGATATTCGAATATTACTCTATGGACTACGGAGAACTCGCCGAGGCATTCCCCCAATTCGTACGATATCAGGATGCCCAGGTGCGGGAACTGTCCTCTGGAGAAGTGCGCATCGCAGGGATATGGCTGGTGCTGTGCTCCCCGGTTCCGTTCTGCATCCTCGACGAGCCGTTTTCCTTCCTCGCCCCGGTGGCGGTGGAACGGATACAGGACCTCATTCGCCGTCAGAAGTCCTCCAAAGGCATCATCCTCTCCGACCACAACTACAACGCCCTCCTCGAAGTCTCCGACGAAGTCCTTCTGCTCTCCGACGGCTATGTCAATCAGGTCCGGGACCGCAGCGACTTGGTGCGGTACGGCTACTGCCGGCAGTAGCAGCAGTCTTGGCGCAGTCTTCCATTCTTTTCTTCCACATCTTTTCAATCTGTAATGAATTCTTTTTCTACTTCGTTGATTGATAGGAATTTATGTGAATTTTGCAAAAACAGATACATGGTGTATTCCGAGCAGCGATTTCAAAAATAGGGGCCAGAGGTGTCTGTAGCGTGGGTGAGGTGATTTTTATCTTTTCAGTCTGTAAGAAATAGTTTCCGTTATTTCGTTGATTAAAAGTAGTATATGTAAGTTTTGCGAAAACAGACACTGAGGTGTGTTACGGGCTGCTATGCTTAAAATATGCCTCAAATGTATCTGTGATGGGGGCGAGAAGATTTTGTGTCAATCAGTCTGTAGTGGCGTGAATCTGATAACCGTCTGAATTCTACTAAGATACATGATGCTTGTGAAAACAGATAGGGTGGAAGGATGTCGAAAAAATTCTACTACTTCAAAAGATTCAACGCATATTCTATCTGTGTATTGGTGCCGGCTGCGATATCATCAACCTTCTGTGGAACAAGATGGTCAATCCGTATACCGCAGCGCTGGCACTGTCCTCCGTCCGGGTATTCGACTCCTGCACCATCGATTTGGAAGACAAAGTCTCCAGGCAGGGAAAGCCGGACCACATTGCCGTCGGCTCCTGCGGTCGTACTGCCGACTGTCGTGACCTGTGGAGAACACTGCATCTGCATTACGAGATATTCAGACGCACTTTGAGTCCGGCTGTCTACCAGCAGCACGATTCTCCTGTCCGGGCTGTAGTTGCGTCCGCGTCCGGTCATGTCGGAAATCCGGCGGGTGAACAGGCCGGGCCGCAGGATGTCCGGTGTGACAGCAAGTGCTATAGGGCTGGATGAGGGCATAAGGGACATCAGCCACATCTGCGCTGCATTCATGGGATAGTTCCGCAGGTCGACTATAAGCCTGTCGTATTTCAGACATTTTCGGAAATCATACGCGGATATGTCTTCTGCATGGATGTAGGCGGTCGAGTCATCAATTACAGTGAAAGGCTGGAGTTCCTTACCTCTGAACCATGTTAGGGTGGACTGCCTTATTCCGCTGGAGTACAATGCTCTGCGGAATTTTCTGAAAGGCATCATCGCGGGTTTGAGAGTCAAGGTGTCTCTGTCACGAATTACAGTGTAGACTGCGTTTCCCCGGGCGGAAAATGAGATACTCATGGCCATATCGCGCTGAATACAGTCGGGGTTGGAGGCAGCAATCAGTTTGCCCTTTCTCTCAATAAAGGCAGGAATTGACTCGCCATTTACAGCAATGACAGCATCGCCGCGCTGCAGGTCGCCGGTATCGGAGCGGCAAGCCCATGTTACAATGTATTTTCCGTCGGCATATATTGTGGAGATGAACGGGGCTGCATACTTCATGTCATCGGGGACAGCGGCAGACCTTATCAGTTGCCGTAGAAATCCACCCGGCATATATGCGGCACAGGAGTGCGAGTCATCGGTATAAACGGCCATGGAACTGAGGACATTTCCGTAACTCTCCCGGTCGGAGACCTGTATTATGGCCGGTACGGCATACAGGAGCGCCTCCTCCCATGGGCTGTCGGCCAGTTGCCTGTAGGGGTAGAAATACTGTACGTAGTTCCATATACGGAAGACAGCCAGCAGTTTGACCCCGGCATCATCGAAAGACATGCGCGGATAATCCCTCTCATTGCGGTCTTCAAGGGTCTGAATATACGGAACCTGATACAGGTACCTGCACCAGGGGCTGCGCTCGGCTGCCGCTGTCTTTCTAAGGATGACAGAAAGTTCCCGCCCCAGGACGGATTCGTCAAATATCCATCTGAGTGCATCACAGGATGATATCCATGCGGTATCCTCAGCCACCATGATATCCCCGAGGCTGCGGCACCATTCTGGCAGAGATCTGTTTCGCTGAGCCGGCCCGGCATCCAGGACTGCCGGAATCATCCTGAATAATTCCCTGTCCCAGTCCATGCCTCCTTCCCTGACAGCCGGGTGAAAATATTTCAGGAAGCCCCAGACCTTTCCCAGGACGATAAGATTTTCCACCTGTGCCCGGGATAGTTCAGGGTCGGCAAGAAAAATTCCGCTGTGTCTGATATTAGTAAGGCGTGGTATTTTCTTATCGGTGTTGACTGTCATGGCTTCCTCGCTTGAAGGAAACAGCACATTCGTTTCTCCTATCCATATTTTCCCCGTTCCCTTTATACTTACCTCGCAGTCGAATACCTCAGCCTGTCTGCACAGCGGAACCTCTAGCCTGAACTCCTGCCACTGCCTGGAAGAAGTGGCGGAAAGGGTGTAGTGAAATTCTGCAATATGCTGTGTTTTTCTGCGGGCGGGATTGTCCCATAATCTTACAGTGATGTCCACTTCTCCGTCGAGCGAGTCAATGCGGACGCGCCCGCTGACGTGCATCTCGCCGCGACGGGCATTGACCTTTCCTGAAATTCCGGCCGACGGATAGAACCCGGACAGCCTCAGTGCCGGGCGGTTATTGAACAGTATGCCTGTATCCAATGATGAGGATGCAGTATCCCGCAACCATTCCCAGGCAGAGGGCGGGAGGGTGGACGTGCTCCGGAAATCTGCCGCCTGAAAGCTTTGCCCTATGGCCGGAAAACAGCAGATGCAGAGTGAGAGCAGATATAGAGCCGGAAACTTCATGGACAGTTAAAGCAGTTCTTCAATAATTCTGACCGCATCCTCATAGCTCCCGATTTCGGCCGGGATATCCGGCAGCACTCCTGTCCCGTGATGCCTGCTGCCGTCGAGGTTGACGGCCTTGACCGCGGTCATCCGGAAGGGGAATGCGGGGAGCGGGAAGGTGCTGGCGTCGCCGTTGGTGCCGGTGGTGGAAGAGCCGATGGCGGTGCCGAGGCCGTAGCCCTTGACCAGCATGAGGACGGTCTCACACCAGCTCATGCTCTCAGGGCCGCAGAGAAAGTATACGGGCAGGTCAATGCGGGGTGCCGCAGGCCGGACGAAGTCATCATGGCTGTCCCAGCGCAGGTGCATCCGGTCCGGGAAGCAGGACAGCGGGGTGTGGAAGAGCGGGGCGGTGTTCAGGGACGAGTCCGTCAGGTGGGCCAGGATGCGGTCGAAGTCCAGTGCGGGATATTCTCTTAGGTCAAATGCCACCGCGCGGTACTCTCCGGCAATGATTGAGTCCAGATAGGGAAGGAATTCCTCATAGCACTCCATAGTCAGGGAAGGGTTGAATATCAGGATGCTGTCGATGACCTCCGCCCTTACCTCCGCCCTTACCTCCGCTTCCGAGCCGGCAGTGTCCGCAGCCGGGGCGGCCGTCGCGTTTGCTTCCGCAAGGTAGTATGAGACAATGCCGAATCCCGGGTGGAGGGAGGCGGAGATGTCGAGGTGCGCGTCCCGGACCGGTCCCATTGTCCTGACCACTGCCGCATGGTAGGTGAGAATGTCCTCCCGCGACAGTATGCCGTCCTTCAGGGTATCCACCGCCTCGAGCATTTCCGGAAGGTGGGCCTCCCACTGCAGGCCGTCCTCCTCGTGGTAGGGGTAGAAATGCTGGACAATGTTCCACCTTGCCGCGATGTCCGCCATGCGGAAGGCCTTTTCGCCCAATATTCCCTGCAGCTGCATGCGCTTGTTGCCGCCGTAGGAGCGGAGGGCCTGTCTCCATTGTTTTTCAGCATCTTTGCGGAGGCCGGCCGTGGCTTTCTTTGAAAATGCGGCGGCATTCTCCGCAAGGGGAATGTTCAGCCAGAGGCTGTCGCTGACGCGGAAGGAGTAGATGGAGTCGGGGCGGGGCAATTCCGGAGCGGAGGAGGGCGTGCATTGTACCAATTCCCTATAGAACGGGCGGTAGTCCCGTAGCTCCTTCAGGAAAATCCGCGCATAGGAGGGTATCTGCACTTCCCCGCTGCCGTGGTGCAGCCAGTAGCGGTACTCCTCTGCCGGGAGGCCGTCCGCAAGTGTGCGTGTGCCAGGCTGCGGCTGCCGGGTGAGGGTCGCATCCGGGGCCAGTACCTTGAGGTAGGGCTGCAGCACCGTTTCCAGCGTCTGTCCCTGTTCCAATGCCTTGAAGCGGGAGTATTCGATGAAGAACCAGTCGAAGCTGTCCCAGTCGGCGGTGTACGGGTTCGGGGAGTAGTAGCGGACGATGCCGGTGATTCGGGTGAGGGCATGGAGGTCGCTTTTATGTGCTGCAGTGCCTATGGCGGCAGGGTGGGCGGCGGACTGGAAGCAGGGGACGGTGAGCAGGAGGGCTGAGAGGGCTGCGGCAAGTGCTGAGTTTATGAAGCGGTGTTCTGTACGGCGGGTCATATGGGTGATGAATTAAATGGAGAATGTGATGCCGGGTGTGGCTTGGAGGCTAATGGCTGTCTGAGCGGTATTCGAGTATGTCGCCGGGCTGGCAGTCGAGGGCACGGCAGAGGGCCTCGAGGGTGGTGAAGCGGATGGCCCGGGCCTTGCCGGTCTTGAGTATCGAGAGGTTGGCGGGGGTGATGCCGACTTTTGCGGCCAGCTCGCCCGATGACATCTTGCGGCGGGCGAGCATTATGTCTATGTTTACGATTATTGCCATGATATTTGTTTTTTAGATAGTCATCTGGTTCTCCTCGCTGATTCTTACGGCGATTCCGTAGATGAGGGAGAATGCCAGGAGTATCAGAGGAAGAAGCAGGTCGGCATTGTCGATAGTGAACAGCCTTTCGGAATGGAGCACGATGCCGATATTGGAGTGACAGATGTTGTAGACGAGATTGACTGCTGAGGCTGCCATCAGAAGAAACGTATTGGCTTTCGGAAAGAGAATCCCGGAGCGGACAGCCAGCAGCGAGCGGATCATGAACACGGCCAACAGGGCATCGAATACCAGTCCGGCCGTCAGCCAGCCCCAGAAGATAAAGCGCTGCAGGCCGAGGACCTCCTGATTCCACTGCGCCAGTTCCATATTCACTCCGTACAGCCCGGCCATGCCGCCGCCTTGGATGAGAATGTATGCCGCGTTGCTCAGGCATATCAGGCAGACCAGTACGATCACTGCTATTAACAGAATTCTTGTGCTTCTTTTCATAATTCGGTAAATTTTTATTGTTAATCGATATGCAAATATAGTGATTTTATCGAAAAACAATAAATAATCTGAAATTTTCTTGATGTTATGTCTTTTTGCTGTCACGGAGCGCAATCCGTGTATGCGGTGCGGACCCTCGCAGTTTTTGAGCGCGTACATTTTTGCGGTAAAAGTTTTACTTTTGCGGTAAAAGTATCCACAATCATGGCAAAAAGACTTCTCACTATCCTTCTTCTGAGTACGGCAGCAATGCTGGCATCTCAGGCGCAGAATGCTTACGGGCGCATCGGGACGTGCATGAACGAAGGCCGTTGGTTCGACCTGGCACACGAGCTGAATGTTACTCCGGCGGATTCCGTCAACCCTATTTTGTATAAGATGGCAGTGGCAATGACGCACCATTATTTCAACCGACCTGACTCGGCGTGCACAGTGCTGGGCGATCTGCTGAACAATCATCAGGAGGAGTTGGGCGACAATACTTTAAGCATGGCGGTGCTGATGGGAATGAACCTGGCGCGTACCGACCGCTATGCGGAAGCGGCAGATCTGATGCAGAGCCTGTGCGGCCAGTTGGAAGCAATGGGTGCGGACAGTACGCAGACCGCAGGGCTGAGTATCATGGCGCGTCAGTACCGCGTTTTTGCCGAAAACGGCCCTGTCTGCCGGCCTCTGCATCCCGCAGGCACTTACCGCGTCCCGATGAAGATTGATAATGCGATGCATACGGTCAGGGATAAAGCATCCGAAGGGCATTTTATAGCAATGGACGGGCGCATCAACGGATGGGAAAGTCCTCTGGTATTCGATACCGGTGCCGGTGTCAACATCATATCTTCCAGGCAGGCATACGAAAGCGGCTTGCGTCTTCTGGATGCAGTCATACCGATGGCGGGGGTCGGTATGCAGCAGGGGCGTCTAGCAATGGCGGATACACTGCGTATTGGTGACATGGTGTGGGCCAATGTCCCGTTCCTTATCGTAGACATCCGGACGGGTAATGCGGAAGCGGACAGTACTGGTGTGCTGCTGCCTCCGGTCATCGGTCTGCCCTTCATGCTCCGTATGCGGGAAGTACAGATGGATTTTGAGCACCGCCAGTTCATCATCCCGGCCGTGCCTTCTTCAAATCCGCTGGGAGAGAGCAATATGCTGAGGACGGACAGTGAGAACCTGCGCGTGGCTGCTGCAGACGGAGACGGGAGGCCTCTGTATCTGCATTTTGATACAGGTGGATACGGGACAACGCTTCTTCCGCGTTGGTACCTGCAGCACAAGGAAGAGGTTATGGCTGCTGGAACACCGGATTCCCTGAGGGTTGCCGGTGTGGGCGGTGTCAACATTACCCGCGCTTACCGTCTGCCGTATAAAGAGTTTCGCATAGGAAACGGTGAGGCTGTCCTCGATTCGGTGACAGTGGATACAGGAATCGGCTTGCATACAGGCGGTGAGGAAAGTCCTCAGTACCTGGGAGGAGAAGAGGACGGTACTTTGGGGCTGGACCTTCTGGAGCAATTCAGGACGGTGATACTGAACTTGGAGGAAATGTATCTGAACGGGATACCGTATTAGCTCGATAGCAGGCAATGCAGGCCAATCTTCACGTTGCTTTTTAGTTGTAATGGATATGGCTAAAAATTAAGAGGTTGGCGAAATTACAGAATTTTAAATGCGGCTAAAATCAGTCTGTTTTGTAAAAAATTACATAAGTGGCTGTTGTGTAGATGCTTATCTGAATGGCTCCCGGACAGACTCAAAAGAGAAACGATGTCGTGCTTAAGCTGACCAGCACTCACAGGCCTTTATGGGCAGGTATTGAAAGGTTTTTGCGTCTATGCACCTCTGAGTCTGTTTTGGCCTATTTGAGATAATGTGTTAAAGTTTAGCGCTTTACAACGATTGTAGGCATTACAGACTGAGGTGTGCATCTTCTGTCTGTTTTGCAGTAATTTGCTTAAGTGATTGTTGTACATGTGCTTATAAGGATGGCTGCTTAACAGACTCAAAGGAGAAGCGAAATCGAGCTGAAGCCGGCCCATACTTACAGTGCCTTCATAAGCAGGTGTTGAGATATGTCTGTCTCAGAACACTATTGAGTCTGTTTTTCCTTAGTGCGAGGTAAATTATTGTAACTTAGTGTATTGCGCTTGTTGTTGGTATTACAGACTGGAGATAGAGCGTCCGTCCGGCAGGACCGTGTATGAAAACTTAGACTTTTATGTCCATGTCAGACCAAAGACAAAAGTCTGTACTAGAAGGTGCAGGTGAAACGTGGCTTTTGTCGGCACCTTCTTGCTGGGAATCGAAGCCAGTCCGGCGAGAGATGACTCTGAGGCATGTCTGCTTATAACGAAATCGAGAAGGTGGTGGCAAAACGGCTCTTTTCCCGTCACCTTCCAGTCAACCGGAATCAGGAATACCGGCGGGAATGCTATAGTACGGGGCGAAGCAGAGAGCATGGGGAGAATGCTTGCAAAAAGGTCCGAAGTTCACCTTCGGAAGGTGAATAGGTGGATATTCCACAGATTTTCGTAAATTTGCCCAAGTGCTTGTAGCAGACATTATTTCGAGTTACTGATATTATAACCTGAGCAAAATATGAAACAGTTACGCAAGATATTCAACATCGTGTCGGCGGCTGTGCTGCTGGCCTCTTTCTATCCGCTGCTGTTCTGGAACAGGCTGGAAGGTGTGCAGATACCTACCCGTTTCGGTATAGACGGGATGCCCGACCGCTGGGGAAACATGACATCGCTGCTGATTCTCTGCGTTATAGCAACGGTTGCGTATGTGTTCTTCTTGGCGTGTCAGCGTGCTCCGCAATTGATGAACACGTTGGAGCCGGAGCCGGCGAAGATTACCCATGGGGTCAGTTCCGCTGTGAAGGACTTTATCTCGCACCTGTGCCTTGTCTGTATGCTGCTTCACTCGTCCATTTCCAATTCAGGACTGGCTGTTGCTCTCGGAAAGGCGCAGGCCATGCCGTCCTGGATTTACGCAGTGCTCCTAGCTCTCATTGTGCTAGCGGCAATCGTTCTGACTGTCCGTGTGATTGTGGCGGTGGCTGCTCAGCGAAGGGGGTAACGCTCACGGCAGATGTGTGAGGGGTTGTTGGTGGAAATAGGAAAGGCCGTATAAGCAGAATAGTTGTGTGCATGTGCCAGAATCATCCCACCTTCTGAAGGTGTGCAGAAAACCCTGTGAAACGTCTCACCTTCGGAAGGTGGGACAGCGGGAGAGGTGGCCGCTCAGTGTGCCTTGAGAAATGTATCCAGCGCGGTAAAGTATTCTTCGGTATGGGTGAATGCGGCCTTGAGGTGCTTGCAGTCGAATTCACGGAGGGTGACGAGCGGGGAGACGGTCAGGGGCTCGAGCAGGCGGCGGGGGCTGACGGTGTCTTCCGTGGCGTGGATCAGCAGCATGGGGACGGAGATGTCCTGGGGGCGGAAGCCGGGGGAGAGGAGGGGAGTTGCCGGCAGACGCACGGATTTTCCGTCATTGCCGGAATGGGCTGCTTTGCCGTGATCTCTGCCGTTGCCGTTGCCGCTGTCATTGTCATTGTCCCCGTTCAGAATCCTGACGCTCTCCGCCGGATCGGAGATGAACCCGTCCATGACGCAGCTCCGGATGAGCGACTTCCTTCCGGGGTATTGCCGCAGGTGCTCTCCGACCATGATGGTGCCCATGGAGAATGCCAGCACGTCCACCGGCTTGTCCCTGAGGACGGCGACATGTTCCAGTACTGCCCCGAAATCCCGTAGATACTCGCTGTGGTAGAGCATGTCCCGGTCCGTCGCGAAGTCCTGGCTCCCTCCGAAACCGCGCCAGTCGAACATCCATACGTCGTAGCCCAGGAAGCAGAGCGTCGCTCCGATCCCTAACCATTGTCCCATATTGCCGGCGTCGGCGCAGACTATCAGCACGGACCTTCCATTTTCCCCGGTGCCGGGCAGATTCCAGATATTGATCCTATATCCGTCAGAGGTTACCACCGAGTCCTCGACGTACTCGATGCCGAAGTCCTTCGGTGTGTAGGTGTATTCTTTCTGCGGGTTGATGGCGCGGGCTGCTGTGAGGCTGACGAACAGGATGAGCGCTGAAGCTAGGAGTCGGGATATCGTTTTCATGATGATGGATTAGCGGTGGTTGAACTTTCGGCCGCATTTACGGCACCGGTAGTTGGCATTAAGGTAGTTGGTGGACATGGCCATGAAGATGGCGAGGAGCAGGAATACTCCGGCTATGATGCTGCCGGTGCCGGACTGGATGCCGAGCTGCAGCGACCACCAGGGGTAGAAGCCAGAGCCGAGGCCCAGGATGACGGACGCGATTATGACCGCGGTGGTGTACCGGGAAGGAGCAATGGAAGTGACGTTATCGCTGCCGCACTTTGGGCAGAAGGGGATGGCGTCGTGCATCCTGTCGGCGATGGGGGCTATTATTTCCAGGGCTTTTTCGTAGTCCTTGTCGGGTACGTACAGTGCGGTGCCGGAGTCAGGACCATGTGTCCCGGTCCGTCGGTCGGTGCTTTCATCGTTGTGCCTGCGCACTGTGATGTTGTTGGCCTCCAGTACGCTTGAAATGTTGTCGGCGTAGATGCTGCTGTCGCATTTTATCAGAAGTCTCTCGTCCATGAGTGATGCTTTATCGGCAGACAAAAGTACGGAAAAATTCTGTTGCCGCAATGGCAGTGTTTCGCGGGATTTGCTGCCGTTGTGGCAAGGGCGCGGCGGGACAATGCCGTCCAGAGTGCCTGAGACAGCGGTTGTGCGGAAAAGTCATTACCGCAACGGCACCGAATAGCGGGATTTGCTGCCGTTGTGGCAATATAGAGTGGAAAATGCCTATATTTGCAAATACCACATATAAACAATCAGCCCATGGACAGCCGTAAATACTTTTTCTATCACCCGTCATCCCTTGTCGATGTCTGCAAGGACGGTCATGAGCCTGTCCCGGACTCGAGATTCAAAAGCCTGATCTGGGATGACAGCATCAAGGGTATAACTCTTCAGCAGGAGGTGTTTAGTAACGGGGACCTCAATGAGGAGAAGACTGTCAGGATAAGAGTAGCGATTTTCAAGGACGGGGACTGCGCGGCTTATCAGCATGACGTCAGCCGGTTCAATGAATGGGAATATAAGGAAGGCCAGGTGTCCGAGTCCATAAAGATGGACCGCTCCTCGTATCGGAAGATCCTGGATATGTACAGCGAGGCCTCTAAAAAGGCGACGGAGGAGATTCCACGGAAGATCGTCTGTAAGATGGATGTGGATTATTCCATGCCGGTCGGGCAGGAGGAGGACAAGTTGACACTGACTGTTCCGGTGAGCAGCGGGATGCTCGAGCCCGGAGTTCTTTATGATATAGGAATCATTGAGGAGGGTGACGTCCCTCTGCAGTGGAAAGAGTGGGCTTGCTTTAAATTTTTCCGTCTGACAATGCCGGTGGAGAAGGCGTTTGTCCCTTATTCCGCCTGTCTGAAAGTCATGACACCGGTGGGCGGAGAGATATGTTTCAGCAAATCTAAAGACTATCGTCACTACAGCGGCTTCTTCTCGGACATTCATTTTGACCCGGTAAGCGACGAGGTCGAAATCAACCCGGCGCTGCTGTGTTTTGAAGTGGAGGTGAAATGCGGCAAGGACGACCTTCCATTCTTCAATATTGTCCTGAAATCGGAGGATGCTGTGATTTTCAACAGTATGTGCCGGCTGCTCGATGTGGAGGGAACGGACCGCATATACGCTTTCTGCCCACTCTCGATGGAGAGGGTGCATATAAAAAAATATCCGGAGGTGACGGCATCGCTACATGTATTTGACCGGGAGATAGCCTCTTTCCGGTTTTTCACGGACAGGACGGAGCGGGGGAAATTCCGATTCGACCACAGGGGTAAGTAAATAGATTCAAGGGCAAAAATATGAAATCAGTAAAATTTTTCCTGGCTGCAGCGACGGTGCTCCTGTCAGCCTCCTGCGGCAGGGGAGGGCTCGGAGAGGGAGGTCTGGTGACTTTCGACTATTCTCAGATGACGGAGGGGCAGGATACTCTGGTGTTCTCGGACCTGGCGGAGGAGCCGGAGTTCATCGCGCTGGACAGTGATACTTTAGATGCTTTCGCTGCGGCGAAAGTGCTGATTACGGAAAAATATCTGGTCAAGGACGCTCAGGCTATTCTGAGCAAGGCTCCTGTCAGGGTGTTCGACCGGCATACCGGTAGGTTCATCTGCAACGTGGGGCATCTCGGGCGTGGCCCCGGGGAGTATCTGAATTCCTCTCAGACTTTTGTGGACGAGGACGGCGGCAAGGTGTGGATAATGGATGCGGCGGACCGTATCAAGACCTATGACCTGACTTCGGGGAAATATCTGGGGACTGTCCCTCTGGCATATAAGCCGATGGGCGAGTTCGGAGCGGGCTCGGCCAGTTTTATGGTGGACGGGCAGGCCGGCACACTGACGGTCATGGCGGTGCCTTATGAGGAGGATGCCTGTCCGGCTATAGCCTGGTGCCAGGACCTTTCGGGCAAGATTCTCTGGGAGATACCCGAGACCGGAAGGCAGCGCACCCGGACTCCGTCCAATACTCTCGTGGGTACGTCCTTCAATATCGACGGTGTGCTGGATGTGTCGTTCGAGTCCAGTGGAAACTGGCCCGATACCCTGTATGTCCTGGAAGGGGATGTGCTGCGGCCGGTGTTTACTGTCAATACCCGGTCATTGAAGAGCGGCTCTTCCTTGAAAAGTACCCTGCTGCCGGGAAAAGTGCTCTCTACCCTGACGGAAATGCAGGAATACATGCCGCGCATCATCATTGGAGTACCCGTGGCCAATGTGCTTACGGACCTGAAATCAGGGGAGAGCGTAAGCTATCCTACGGAGATTCTCAATGACTTTCTCGGCGGGTATCAGGGCGGATATTCTATCCAGTGCGGCTATCTGGTACAGAGCATTCCGGCGGAGGAGTTCTTAGTGGTGGCTCCCCAGGCTTTGGAGCAGGGGACGCTGACCGGCTCAGCGGCGAAGCGGGTCCGGGCGATTCTTTCCGACCTGCAGCCTACGGACAACGATGTGCTGATGCTGGCCCGGCTGAAAGACTGAGACGGATAAAATTTTTGGATAATCTGGAATATTTTTTATCTTCGCTCCGCAAAACAGAATATGAATACTCTTCTCAATATATGTTTCTGGTGGTGGCGCGCTCCTTTCCGGGTAAACGGTCGGGTGCTGCCTGAACTCATGTATTGGTCATAAGAGGACTTTATATAGAGAAATATCCGAGCGGCCTGTCGTTTACTCAAACGGCGGGCCGTTTTATTTTACATTTTACCTTAACAATCAAAACTATCATGGAACCCAGAAAAAGATTCATCCTCGAAGAGCGCGATATCCCGCGCAGATGGTACAACATCGTGGCAGATATGCCGCAGAAGCCCCGGCCCGCTCTGGACCCCGTTACCCGTCAGCCTCTTACGCAGAAGGACCTCAGCCGGATATTTTCGGAAGAAGCTTCCAGGCAGGAGCTGAATACGGTGGACCGCTGGATTGAGATTCCCGAAGCAGTGCGGGACCAGTACCGTCTCTACCGGTCCACGCCTCTGGTGAGGGCATACGGTCTGGAGAAGGCCCTGGATACACCGGCGCATATCTATTTCAAGAACGAGAGTGTCAGCCCGGTAGGCTCGCATAAGCTCAACTCGGCTCTGGCCCAGGCCTATTACTGCAAGCAGGAAGGACTTACGAACATTACTACCGAGACCGGTGCCGGACAATGGGGTACTGCCCTGGCATACGCGGCCAATGTATTCGGGCTGGAACTGGCCGTGTACATGGTCAGGCTGAGTTATGAGCAGAAGCCCTACCGCAGGTCGCTGATGCAGGTATGGGGTGCTCAGGTAGTGGCTTCTCCAAGTATGTCGACCAAGGCGGGAAGGAGAATTCTGACAGAGACGCCCAATCATCAGGGCAGTCTGGGTACTGCGATTTCGGAGGCGGTGGAGCTGGCGACGACGGTGCCGGGATGCAAGTACACGCTGGGCAGTGTGCTCAATCATGTCACCCTGCATCAGACTGTTATCGGCCTCGAGGCGGAGAAGCAGATGGAGATGGCGGGGGAATGGCCGGATGTGGTGATTGGTTGCTTCGGCGGCGGGTCCAATTTCGGGGGGATATCCTATCCGTTCATGCGGCATTGTCTCTGTGGAGAGCATGCGGGAACGAGGTTTGTGGCTGCAGAGCCGGAAGCCTGCCCGAAACTTACGAAAGGGCAGTTCATTTACGACTATGGGGACGAGGCCGGTTACACTCCTCTGTTGCCGATGTATTCCCTGGGCCATACCTTCACGCCCGCAGGTATCCATGCCGGAGGGCTCCGCTATCACGGGGCCGGGACCATCGCCAGCTGCCTTCTCGGGGAAGGAAGGATCGAGGCAGTGGATATCGGACAGAAAGAGTCGTTCAGGGCCGGAGTCCTGTTCGCCCGCACCGAGGGCATCGTGCCGGCACCCGAATCCGCTCATGCAATAGCGGCGACCGTAAGGGAAGCCATCCGGGCTAAGGAGGAAGGCACTCCCAGGACAATCCTGTTCTGCCTCTCAGGCCACGGGATGGTCGACATGGCGGCCTACGACAGGTACCTGACCGGGGATATGTAGCAAGGTGGCGGATGTCACCGTTCATTGACTATCTCCTCATAGCTCTGGCTGCCGCTGACCTTGCGCACACTGACTTTCCGGCCTCCTGAGAAGGACCAGAAGACGGACAGCGTGGCGGTCTGTGCGGGTGTCGTGTAGGCGTGGGTGATGACCTGGTCGCCGACCGTACGGTCTATCCGGCGGCGTTTTCCCGCGACGTTACCGGACAGGGCCACCCTGAGCCTGCCGTCTAAGAATGTCTTGTACAGCTGGAGATTGACCGTGTACACCGAGTGGTAGGTGTACCCGAAGGTACGGAATGTCGGTTCGTAGACTGCGTTGATGGCCGTTCCCCAGCCCTTGAAGCTGAGCTGGTTGAGGAGCATGTAGAACTGGTGTAGGTTCGTACCCCTGTAAGTAATCCCGCCGATGGTGCTGTTCTCCACGTTGAAGGTGTATTCGGCGGAGAGTTTCATCCGCCACGGCTTGAGAGGGTTGAGGTTGAGCTCGGCGTTGAGGCCGTAGGAGGTGCGGCGGGGGAGATTGACAGGGGTCTCGTAAAAAATGTCGGGAGAGCCGGGGTCGGTGCGGTTGTCCCAGTAAATGGAGTTGCGGGAATGTGTATAGGAGCCCTGCAGTGTCAGGATATCTCCGAAAAGGGAGAGGCCGAGTATGATGCGGTCTCGGGTAGGGGCGACTAGGTCCGGATTGCCGACGGAATAATGCCAGGGGTCGGTCCAGCGGACGGTGGTGGAAATGGCGTCATACGGGATGTTGTCGAGCTGATGCCTGTAGTTCAGTCTCATGGAGAAACGTCCGCGGCTGTCCAGGGGCATGCGGAACTGGACGGAGGGGTTGATGCCCCACTGGATGTTTCTGGAAGGGCTGCCGCTGCCGTCGAGAGGGGAGTACTCTATCCAGTTCATCTGGAGGTTCAGGCCGGCGCTGTACTGGATTCTCCACAATTTTCCGGAGACGGAGGCGTAGGCGAGCGGGGTAAAGGCCCTGGTCCGGGTAGGGATGCTGCTGCTCAGGAATCCTTCTGACGCAGTTTCAGGGGTATACGAGGAGGTGATGTACTGGGCCGAGGCTCCGTATTCCAGTTCCAATTTTTCTGACAGAGGCTCGGAAAAATCGGCTGCCAGTTTCAGCATGTTGTTCCGGCTCTCCTGTGCGGACTGCTCCTGCTGCCGGGACGGTTCCTGTCCCGATGTATAGAGGTATTCGGTGGACAGGCTGCGGTTGAGCCAGTCGGCGGTGACGGTCATGGATGTGCCGCGGTCATTGAATACCGAGGAATATCTGAGGGTGGCCTCCTGTGTCAGGCGTCCGCTGTTATTGAGCATGGATGTGGAGACGGTGCCTTCGCGTGTTGCTGTCTCCGTGGAGGAGCGGCTCCATCCTGCATAGTAGCTGAATCCGATATTGTTCCTTCTGTTGATTTCCTGATTGATGCTGAGGCGGTCTTGAATGCCCCAGAACGGGGAAGATGTGAGCTCGTCTTTCTCGGAAAGCAGCCCGCCGCCGGAGGTCAGGGTGCTCTGCAGGCCGCGCTCCTTCATTGCTCCGCCGTTGACGGTGAGGCTGTTGTAGATGCTGGTTGCGCCGTAGCGGGCCTGGAAGAGCATCCCGGCATTGCCCAGACCTCCGTAATTGGCATAGCCTCCCATGGCAGAGATGCTGCCGGAGTAGCCGCCTTCCGGAATACGTTTCAGGGTGATTTCGATGGTTCCGCCGGTGATTGAGGCGTTCTGGTTGAGTCCTGCGAGGTAATTGACCTTGACCTTGTCGATTCTGTCCGCCGGGATGTTGTCCAGCTCGTCGAAACTCGTGAGTTTCATTCCGTCCACGTAGATCTCGCTGACATCGATGCCGCTGATTCTGTAGACGGAGCCCTGGCGGCTGACACCCGGCAGGAATACAAGGGCATCCGAAGTGGTTTTGCCCCGGACAATGTCGGAGGAGCGCAGGTTCACCGTGTAGCCGTCGGCCTGATGGCGGGTGCGGCGGGCAATGACGACGGCTTCTTCGAGGGTCAGGGTGTCCTGGAGTGTGGATTCGGAGGTGTCCTGGGAATATGCCGGTACAGCGGATATGCATAGGAGTAGGAGGAGCAGCAGGACTGAAGTTCTGAGAGCGGTGAGTAAAAAGGCTTTCATGGTGATCGGTTTTATCCCAAAAATGGAGGGAATAAAGTTTAATCACAACATGAAAAGTTTAATTTTTGAAGATGCAAATCGTTGGTTGCCAGGGGCGTATTATGGAAAAGTTTCATCTTTCCCGGCCGGCGGTCATTTGCTGTCCCTGTCGCAGTTCGTGAGCAGGCTGCGGATATAGATGCTGAGGTTCGTGTCGCTTTCCCGAAGGCCGAGTCTGGCCCGTATCCGGCTGGCGGTGTTGTAGTGGCTGCGGCCTCCGTTGTTGAGCAGGAACGAGATGTCCTTGCCGTTGAGCCCCGCGGCGTAGAGGCAGCAGTATCCGGTCTCCTCATCGGTGAGGCCGTGGCTCTGAAGTACAGAGATAAACTCCGGGTGGGTTATACGGTAGGAACTCAGTACGGCGGAGATGAGGCTGCGCTTGTCTCCGGCCATCTTTTTCAGGCGTACGCAGTTCTCCTTGGAAATTCCGCTTTCCGGGTCCTTTTCGGAGAGCAGGCCTGTCAGAAGGGCGGTCATTTCCTCTATCTTTTTCCGCTCCTGGTCTGATACGGGGGATGCGGTACTGTTTCCGTATTTTCTCCTCATGATGACAGTCGCCGCAGAGAGCAGGGCGGTGACGAGTACCGCCGCGGCAGTCCAGCCGATGACTCTCCTCGTCCGTACTTTCGGGTCGAGGGCTTTCCGGTATGCGGTCATGGCCTTCTTCTGCCGGACGACCTTCTCCTGCACTTCCTCTATCGTGCGTCCGGTCTCCTTAATCCTGCGCCCGGCATCCTCTTTCCCGGCCTGCATCGTCTCCTCCATCTTCATGCAGGCAGTTGTGTCCTTGCTCTGTGCCGCGCAGATACCGGCGGAAATGCAGAACAGAATCGTCAGGCAGATTGTTGAGAATTTCGTCATCATCATAAGTGAGTGGGTGAGTGCAAAATTATGAAATTTTTCTATTCAGTCTGCTTATACAGACGCTCTGCTCAGATGAAGAACAGTGACGCCCCGGTGACACTGATGACGGCTCCGATGACCTGTCTGGCGGTGACTTTCTCCTTGTAGATGAGCTTGGAGGGGAGGATGATGAGGATGGGGGTGAGGGCCATGATGGTGGAGGCGATGCCGGCTTCGGTGTAGTTGACGGCGAGCAGGGAGAGGGATACGCCGAGGAAGGGGCCGAAGAAGGTGCCGGTGGCGGCGGCGCCCATGGATTTTCCGTCCTTGAAGGAGGCGAACAGGTTGCGGCCCTTTTTCTGCAGGAACATGATGACTATGAAGCCGGCCAGACCGGCGATGGCGCGTATCTGGGTGGAGGCGAAGGGGATGACGAGGTTGTCCAGGTCGGTGACGGGCGGGGCGGCCTTCATGTAGTGGTTCATGCCTATCTTGCTGAGTACCAGGCCTACGCCCTGACCGATGCCGGCTCCTATGCCGAAGAGTACGCCTTTAAGCGGTAGATTGATACCGATTTTGTGATGGTGGTGATGGCCGTTTGCGCTGTCAGGGTCAGGATTCTCAGAGTCCGTCCTGCCGAGAATCGAGATGCCGATACCGGCGACACAGACCAGCATGCCGGCAATGGCTGTCAGCGACATCTTCTGTCCTAAAAAGAAGTATCCGGCGATAGCGGCTGTCGGCGGAGCGAGGGTCATGAACAGCTGGCCGAGCCGGGAGCCGATGACCACGTAGGAGTTGAAGAGGCAGAAGTCTCCGAAGACGTATCCGACGAGGCCGGAGAGGGCGAGCCACAGCCAGGCGGCCCCTCCTGCATTGACTGGAAAGGGTGAGCCGGTGACGACAAGCAGGAAGATTCCGAGCATCACCATGGCCATGATCAGCCTGATGATGTTGAGAGACAGGGAGCCTACTTTCTTGCTGGCGTATTCGAAACTCAGTGCCGTGAGGGTCCAGGAGACGGCGACGATGAGCGAGATGATCTCTCCGAAATGCTGGTTCATATTCTAAAAAAACGACTTGACGATGTAGAACAGTACGGGAACGAGCAGGGCCGGCAGCATGTTGAGGGTCCTGCAGTCCTTGATGCCGAGGATGGAGAGTCCGGAGCTGGCGATGAGGACTCCGCCGACTATCGATATCTCGCACATCAGGCTGTCGGAAATGACGTCACCGGCCAGGGAGGTGACCAGGTATATCGACCCTTGGAAGAGAAAGAGCACCGGGGCCGCCAGGATCATGCCTATGCCGTAGGTACTGGCTAAGACAGTGGATGTCACGAGGTCGAGCATGGCGTTGGTGAACAGATAGGTATTGTCCCCGTACAGGGCGCTCATCACCGAACCGACCATCGACAGTGTGCCGATGCAGTAGAGCAGGATGCCGGTGGAGAGGCCTTCGGCCAGCCGCGATTTCGAGTACCTGGAGACCAGTCCGTTGAACCGGTCCGAAATCTTCAGTACCGTACCTGTCAGCGAGCCTATGGCCAGACTGGCGATGAATAGGACCGGGTACTCGCTCTTGGAGATGTTGGAGACGAAGGCGCCAGTCCCGAGCAGGAGCGCGGCCAGTCCCATCGCGTTGTACAGCGCGTCCCGGTACTCGGGCTTGATGGCCTTCCGGGCCAGGCTTCCGAGCAGGCTGCCGGCGATGATGCACGAGGTGTTTACGATAGTTCCTAACATTTTTCCTAAATCCGTGCAAAATTAGGAAGGTGTCGGGTTTTTAGCAAGTTATTTTGACATGAAGTGTCAGGTTCAGTCCACGAGGCCTTTGCAGAAACTCAGGACATCCCCCCATACGGCCTCCTTGTCCTTCTCGTTGAGTATCTCGTGGCGCATGGAGGGGTAGAGGCGGGACCGCACGTCCGTGTATCCGGCCCGCTGCATGGTGCGGACGGCCTGGCGGAATTTCCTGGGGCTCAGCAGGCAGGGGTCGTCTTCGCCGGAGATGAAGAGTACGGGCATGGAGGGGTTGCGTGGCCTCCATCCGGAGATGCTGTATGCGTCCTGCATGATGGTGAAGAGGTTGAGGAAGCCGTGGGCCGTGAACTGGAAGTTGCACAGAGGGTCGGCGTCGTAGTTGCGTACGATCTCGGGGTCGGAGCAGACCCAGGCATTGGGTGAGCCTTCGTGCCGGAAGCGGCGGTTGAACGAACCGAAGGCGAGGGTCTGGATGATCTTCGGGCGGCATTTTTCCCCGGCCCGCGCGGCATAGAGTCTGGCCACCAGTTTCCCGATGCCGGCTCCGCTGTTGCGGCTGGGACTGCCGCAGACGATCAGGCCCGAGATCATGTCGTCGTAACGTTTTACGAATGAGCGGACTGCCATCGAGCCCATGCTGTGCCCGAGCAGAATCAGCGGCAGGTCCGGATGCTCCGTCCGCACTCTCTCCGTGACAGCCTTGATGTCGTCTATCATGGCCGTCCAGCCTCCCTCGTAGAAATACCCGAGGTCTTCGGAGCAGCGCACCGATTCCCCGTGTCCGCGGTGGTCGTGTATGATGCTGAAGAACCCGTTGGCCGCCAGGTATTCCATGAACGGGATGTACCTCTCCTTGTGCTCGCACATTCCGTGCACTATCTGAACGATGCCCTTGGGCGTGCCGGCGGCGGGTCCGCACAGCAGGATGCTGATCTCCAGTCCGTCGGACCCGGACACGATCTTCTCTTTCTTGATTATGGTCTGTGTTGTGTCTGTCATGATACAGCAGGATATATCGAAAAGCATGCCACAATTTACCCGTGCCGCAGTGGGTGCGGGTATCGGAAATTTTCGTATATTTGCGGAATAGAGTTTGCAAATTTTCAGGCATGAAAAATACGATATACGAGAAGATGGGCGGGGATACCGCGGTGGAGATGAAGGACGATCCCGTGTTCGGGGTCATAGGAGGGGGAAGCTGGGCTACGGCCTTAGTGAAGCTGCTGACGGACAACGGGCGGCAGCTGAACTGGTACATGCGCGACACAGGTGCGATAGAGCACATAGAGCGGTATCACCATCACTCGAAATATCTGCCTGCGGTGGAACTGGACGCCGACAGTTTTACCATCACCAACGATATAAATTATGTGGTGGAGGAATCGGATATCCTGATCTTCGCCATTCCCTCGGCCTACTTTCTGAAAGAGGTGAGCCGGATTATCGCGTCTTACGACGGCAAGCTGCTCATCTCGGCGGTCAAGGGCTTCGTGGGTGACCGCTATCTGACCATCGCCGAGTATTTCCATGACGACCACAGCGTGCCTTTCGACCGGATAGGAGTGATCAGCGGCCCCTGCCACGCAGAGGAGGTGGGCATGCAGCGCCTCTCGTACATCACCCTCTCGTCCAAGTACATAGAGGTGGCAGAATATCTCTGCGGCTTTTTCCGCAACTACTATGTGAACACGATAGCCTGCACCGATATCTACGGAGTGGAGTACGCCGCCGCCCTGAAGAACGTCTACGCCATCGCCGCCGGTGTCTGCTATGGCTGCGGATACGGTGACAACTTCATGGCAGTGTTGATTGCCAGCTGCTTCCGTGAGATGAAGGAGTTCATCAACGTCACCAATCCCGATACCCGCCGCAACACCTCCATGTCGGCCTATCTCGGCGACCTGCTCGTGACCTGCAACTCTCCCTTCTCCCGCAACCGCAACTTCGGCCGCATGCTCGGCAAGGGCTATTCGGTCCGGACCGCCATCCTCGAGATGAGCCAGGTGGCCGAGGGCTACTACGCAACCAAGGCGATACACGAGATCAACCGCAAGTTCCGGGTCAGCATGCCCATCGCCGATACGGTCTACTCCATCCTCTACGGGAGGGAAAATGCCGTGGAGGCCATGCGGGCCCTGCAGGACAGCCTGATGTAGAACCGGAAAGGAACACTGGAAAAGAACAGAAAAACAATAAACTTAAAAACAAAAGTTATGGTAAATGTAAATTTCAAACCCTCGAAGGCGTATATCGAGAAGGCACTCAACGCTTTCGACACCCTTCAGGGAAGACAGGGAAGAGGCAATGATTTCTTAGGCTGGCTCGATCTGCCCTCGGACACTCCGGAGTCCATCGTCAGGGGCTGCGAGAATATCGCTAAGGAATGGAAGGACAAGGGCGTGCAGGTGGCCGTGGTCATCGGTATCGGCGGCTCCTATCTCGGAGCAAAGGCAGCCCTCGAGGCTCTCTCGCACTCCTTCGGCCTCAATGAGAAAGGCATTCACGTAGTCTTCGCCGGCTTCAACCTCTCGGAGGAGTATCACGCCGAGCTGCTGGACTACATCCAGGATAAATCGGTGGCAGCCGTGGTCATCTCCAAGTCCGGCACCACCACGGAGCCCGCAGTGGCTTTCCGCGTCATCAAGGAGCACATCGAGGAGCGCTACGGCAAGTCCGAAGCTGCTTCCCGCATCGTGGCCGTCACCGACAAGGCCCGCGGTGCCCTGAAGAGCCTCTCGGATCAGGAAGGCTACCGCACCTTCGTGATTCCCGACAATGTCGGCGGCCGCTTCTCGGTCCTCACCCCCGTGGGTCTGCTTCCTATCGCCCTGGCCGGTTACGATATCCGTGCCCTGCTCAAGGGTGCCGCCGCTATGGCCCGCCGCTGCTCCGAGCGCAGTGAGGAGAATCCCGCCCTCATCTACGCCGCAGCCCGCAACGAGCACTACGATGCCGGCAAGAAGGTGGAGATCCTGGTCAATTTCAACCCCAAGCTCCAGTACGTAGGCGAATGGTGGAAACAGCTCTTCGGCGAGTCCGAGGGCAAGGAGGGCAAGGGTATCTTCCCCGCCTCGGTCAACTTCACCACCGACCTGCATTCCATGGGCCAGTACATCCAGGAGGGCGAGAGGATGCTCTTCGAGACAGTCATCTCCGTAGAGAATGCCGGCCGCGAACTGGTCATCACCAACGACCCCCAGAATCTCGATGGACTTAACTTCCTCACCGGCATGCACCTCGAACACTGCAACAAGATGGCCGAGGCCGGTACCCGTTTGGCCCACCTCGACGGCGGAGTGCCCCAGGGCAGGGTGACAGTGGACCGCATCGACGAGTACAATCTCGGCGAACTCTTCATGTTCTTCGAAGAGGCCTGCGGTATATCGGCCTACGTCCTCGGAGTAAATCCTTTCGACCAGCCCGGAGTGGAGGCCTACAAGAAGAATATGTTCGCACTCCTCGGCAAGCCCGGTTACGAGGCTCAGGCCGAGGCCATCCGCAAGAGGCTCGAGTAGCCGTTAAGGCATTACAGCAGATCAGCAGATGAGAAAGGAGTTTCTCAGAAGTGTAGCCGGGCAGTTCTACAGCCTTACTGGCGGAGAGCTGCGCGGCTACTGCTTTGTCTTCCCCAACCGCCGCTCGTCCCTCTTCTTCCGCCGCTATCTGGGAGAGACGGCCGACAGACCCATTTTCTCCCCCGCGATAACCAACATCAACGACCTCTTCACCGAACTTTCAGGCCTCCATTCCCTCGACCGCATCACCCTCCTGCACCGGCTCTACACCGTGTACCGGGAGAAGGTGGAGGGCTTCGACGAGAGTTTCGACGATTTCGTCTACCGCGGCGAGGTGATCCTGTCCGACTTCGACGACATCGACAAGTACATGGCCGATGCCGCCGGACTTTTTACGAACATCAGGGACCTCAAGGAGATAGAGGACCGCTACGACTACCTCAGTCCGGCGCAGCGGGAGGCCATAGCCTCGTTCTGGGGGGTAGTCATCCCTTGCCGCGAGGGGCGAAAGGAACAGCAGTTCTTAGGAATGTGGGACAGCATGCACGGCATCTACACCGGTCTGCGGACTCTGTTAGAAAGTAGGGGAGAGGCCTACGAGGGCATGATATACCGCTCGGTGGCCGAACGTCTCAAGGAGGGCGACCCGGACCTGCTCCGGGCTCTGGAACGCTATGACCGGACGGTGTTCGTAGGACTCAATGCCCCGAACCGCTGCGAGCGTACCCTCTTCGACACTCTTCAGAAACTCGGCCGCGGGGACTTCTACTGGGACTACTACGGCGAGGCTGTCCGCGACCCTGCCAACAAATCCTCCCTCTTCATGGAGGACAATGTCTCCCGCTATCCCTCCCTCCACCCGCTGCCGGAGGACGGAGGGCTGTGTGAGGCTCCTCCCAGGATAGAGGCGGTCTCCATCCCTTCGACTGTAGGCCAGACCAAGTACGTCCACGACATCCTGCAGCGGATAGTCCGGGAGGAAGGCACCTCCGACCTCTTCTCGACCGCCGTCCTCCTGCCGGACGAGCAGCTGCTTTTCCCTCTGCTCAATTCCCTTCCGGAGGAGGTCACTCCGGTCAATGTCACCATGGGCTATTCCCTGGCCCACAGCAATGTATCCTCATTCGTGGCAGCCATCGCCTCCCTTCAGGACCGGCTCCGGCTCCGTGACGGGCAGGTCCGTTTCTACTGGAGGGACGTCCTGGCACTTTTAGCCCATCCCTACATCAGCGGCAGTCCGGCTCTTCAGGAGCGGGCGAAGGAACTCAGGGACAATATTATCAAGGCCAATACCATCTATCCCGAGGCCGGCTTCCTCAGCGAGGGGCCGCCTCTCCTCGGCCTGATCTTCCAGGACGCCGCGAGGGCGGATGTCCCAGCCTCGGAGGCTGTCTCGGACTACCTCACCTCCATTCTGGATGCTGTTACGGAGGGAGCGGACCGTATCGACAAGGAATTCTTAGCGGGTTACAGCCGCAGTCTCAACCTGCTGCACTCGCTCGGGATAGACATGCGCAAGGATACTTATTTCCGCCTGCTGCGCCGTCTGGAGACCTCGGTGTCGATTCCCTTCAGCGGAGAGCCGCTGGACGGTCTGCAGATCATGGGACCGCTGGAGATCAGGGCCCTGGATTTCGAGAACCTGATAATCCTCTCGGTGAACGAGGGCACTTTCCCTTCCAGGAATACGGCGGCCTCGATGATACCGTACAACCTCCGCCGGGGCTTCGGCCTGCCCACCTACGAGTTTCAGGACTCGATCTCTGCCTATCATTTTTACCGAAGTATCTGCCGGGCCCGCAGGGTGTGGCTGTTGACCGACAGCCGGGGCGACGGCCTGCGCTCCGGAGAGGAGAGCCGCTATATCAAGCAGCTCGAGTACCATTACGGCCTGCCGGTGGAGCGCCGTACCGTCTCCTTTACCATTACCGGCAATTCCCTGCCCGAGGTGGCTCCCGTGCCCAAGACCCCGGAGCATCTGGAGAGGCTGCGCGGGATGGCATTCTCCAACTCCTCCCTGCAGACGTGGATGGACTGCTCCATGCGTTTCTACTACCAGTATATCTTAGGCCTCAAGGAAGAGGAGGATCTTTCCGAGGGTGTGGACAACGCCGCCTTCGGCACGCTCTACCACTATGTCATGCGCCGGCTCTACGAACCCTTCAAAGGCCATCCCGCAGACAGGGCCGCACTCAGGAAAATGGCTGCGAATACAGAACGCATAGCCGCATTGGTGGATGAAGGCTTCCATGACGAGCTGGAACTGAAGGAGATCAGCGGACGCAACCGTATCGCCGGAGCTTTAGTGGCCAAGTTAGCGGCCAGGACTCTGGAGGTGGATGCCGCACGCCAGGATGGGGATGGGATCAGTTCCGTCGTGGCCTTGGAGGAGAACTATACCGCGTCATTCCGGACTCCGGCCGGGCACGATGTACGGCTCCGGGGTATCTTCGACCGGGTCGACAGGGTGGGAGGCCGGCTGAGGATTGTGGACTACAAGACCGGCGGGGAGCATTTCAGCTGCCGGGAGATAAGCGAGCTCTTCCAGGGCGATACCCACGGCGGAGGCAGTCATTTCTTCCAGCTGCTGCTGTATCTGCTTATCCTGTCTGGCCGTAAGCAGGAGCCGAAGGTGGATGACGTGGAGAACGTCCTCTTAGAGATATACTACACCCGGAACCTCTATACCGGGGGACAGTCCTGGCGCACGCCCCTGAAATCCGAATATGAGGAATTCACTCAGGAATTGGGGACCCTTCTGGACCGTATCCTGAATCCGGACGAGCCGTTCACTGCCTGCGAGGACGGGGCGGCCTGTGAGTACTGTCCATTCACTGCATTGTGTAACAGATAAATAACAGAGAATATGCTGGAGATATGCAAGGCGTCGGCCGGGTCGGGCAAGACCCACAAACTTACCGGGGAGTATCTGCGGATGCTCTTCAGCGGCGGGACTGACCGCTATAAATCGATTCTGGCGGTGACATTCACCAACAAGGCTACCGGCGAGATGAAGCAGAGAGTCCTCGAGGAACTGCACCGGATAGCCTCGGGGGAAAAATCCCCCTTTATCGCTGACCTCGCCCGCTCGGGCCGGTTTGCGGACATGGCTTCCGCCGGCAGCACTCCCGGGGCCGTGGAAGAGGCGGTGCGCCGGCATGCCTCGGCTCTGCTCTCGGCTATTCTGAACGACTACTCTCTCTTCAATATCAGCACTATCGACCGGTTCTTCCAGCAGGTGCTCAGGGCTTTTGCCATAGAGACCGGGCATTTCTCGTCCTATAACGTGGAGATCAACGACGACAGCATCCTTGCCCTGGCTGTGGACGAGCTGATGGGCTCGATAGATGACAACGAGGAACTGCTGCAGTGGCTCATCGACCTGTCCGTGGAGGCGGTGGAGAACGGCCGCGACTGGAACAGCGTGCCCCAGCTGCTCCGTCTGGGCTCGGAACTCTTCAAGGAACCGTTCAAGCTGGCGGTGCGCGGCTCCGGGGTGGAACTGGCCGGGCGCACCTCCATAGCCGAGTGCGGGAAGGCCATGCGGAAGATAGTTAGGGACTTCCGCGAGGGGTGCCGCAGGATGGCGGACGAGGCGGCGGCCATAATGAGCCGTTATGATCTTGTACCCTCTGATTTCAAGGGCGGTTCCCGCTCGTTCATGAACTATTTCGACAAGCTGCGTTCCGGACGCTACGAGGCCCCTCCGGCCACATTTGTCAGCATGGCGGAGGAAGAGCCGGCCAGATGGTGCGCCTCCTCGGCCAAAACCCGGGCCTCCGACATAGCCTCCGCATATCATGCCGGGCTGGCGGAGCTGGTCCGCAGGGCCTCCGACCCGGACCGCCTCACCAAGTACTTCACAGCCCTGGAGATACTGCGCAATCTTTCCGTGGCCGGTATCCTGAGCGACATCGAGGCTCAGGTACGGGACCACTGCCGCCGCAACAACCTGGTCCTGCTTTCCGACACCCCGCGCTTCCTGTCGGACATCATCGACGGCAGCGACACACCTTTTATATACGAGCGCGTGGGCTCCCGCCTGGACAACTACCTGCTGGACGAGTTCCAGGACACCTCCCGGATGCAGTGGGACAACTTCGAACCCCTGCTCCGCGACAGCGTGGACGCCGGCAGTCCCTGCCTGATAGTGGGCGACGTCAAGCAGAGCATCTACCGCTGGAGAGGCTCCGACTGGAGGCTGCTGGATACGGAGATAGCCTCCCGCTTCGACCCCCGCAAGGTCCACACCGATACCCTGGCCTACAACTGGCGCAGCTCCGCCGAAGTGGTTTCCTTCAACAATTCCTTCTTCGGCTCCGTCGGGGCCCTTACCGGTGATGAGCTCATAGGCCGCATCTACTCCGACGCCGTGCAGCGGATACCGGAGGGCAGCAGCCGTCCCGCAGGGCATATCCGGGTCACATTTACCGAAGGCAACAGCGCGGATATGTGGGAGGAAAGTTACCTGCAGCGGATTCTCGATGCGGTCCGCACCCTTATGGAACACGGCTACCGCCCCGGGGACATAGCCTTCCTGGTCCGGACCCGTGCCGAGGGCGCCGCCATATCGGACCTGCTGATAGCCAACGGCTACAATATCATGACGGAGGACTCCCTCCGTCTCTCCTCCTCCGCAGCGGTGCGCCGGACCGTGGACTGCCTGAAAGAGATGGCCGCCGGTATGTCCGGGACAGCTCCGGACGGGGAGGACGGCCCGGCAGCCGGGAAATCCCTCTACAATATCTGCGAGACCCTTCTGCGCTCCCGTCCCGAAGGGCGGGAGGACGGCGGCTCGGCCTTTGTAAACGCCTTCCTGGACTGTGTCCTGGAATATATCGGGGCGGAGGGCTCCGACCTCACCGGCTTCCTGCGCTGGTGGGAGACCGAGGGGGCCGACCGCTCCGTCTCGGCTCCGGAGGGCAGGGACGCCCTGCGCGTGATTACGATACACAAGTCCAAGGGCTTGGAATTCAAGGCCGTCATCGTGCCTTTCCTCCAGATACCCTTTGCGCCCAAGGGCAACACCGCCAAATATATCTGGTGCGGATCCTCCATACAGCCCTTCGACATGCTGCCGGTCTATCCCCTGGAGTGCCGCAGCAGTCTGGAACAGACGGTATTTGCCGGAGACTACTTGCGGGAGAAGCGCTACAGCGCCGTGGATGCGGTCAATGTGGCATACGTCGCCTTTACCCGGGCGGTACAGGAGCTCATTGTCTTCGCCCTCGTGCGTCCTTCCAAGAACGGCCCGGCCCCCACCTCCGTATCCCATATCCTCTATTCCCACCTTCAGGGACAGCTTGAGGACGGGATCTACGAATTAGGAGAATGGACCTCGCCCCAATACCGGAAAGGCGGGGAGAGGGGAGCGGCCGGGGAGGAGATGGCCCGCGTGCCGTCGGTTCCCATAGGGGACAGGCTCAGGCTCTCCTTCAGCGGGGAGGAGTTCTTCAAGAGGGACAGCCGCCGCACCAGAGGTATTGTCCTGCATGAGATATTGTCTAAGGTGGAGACGGCCTCCGATTTAGAGAAGGCGGTGCGGGGGGCCGTGGTCTCCGGCATTCTTCCCGCCAAGGAGGGGCCGCAGGTGCTGGAGCAGCTCTCCGGGATGCTGCGGTCGGTGAGCGGCAGGCATTGGTTCGACGGGACTTACCTTCTGATGAACGAGGCGACCGTCATTGCTCCCGGAGGGGACAGCTACCGTCCGGACCGGATGATGTTCAGTCCTGACGGACAGAAGGCTGTGGTGGTGGACTACAAGTTCGGCAGCCGCAGGGACGGGCAGTACCGCGCCCAGGTCCGGGGGTATATGGACCTTCTCGGGCAGATGGGCTACCGGGAGGTGGAGGGATGGCTGTGGTACGGGGAGGACGGAGTGGAGGAAGTTGGACAATCTACGGGGAATTGATTATATTTGCGACCGGATTTAAACAAGTATACTATGACAAAAGTTATTTACAATGTGAAAGGGATGGCGTGCAACCATTGTGTCATGCATGTACAGAGGGCTCTCGAATCCATACCCGGTGTTAAGGCGTTTGTGACTCTTGATCCCGCTCAGGCAGAGATAGAATTCTTTGACAAAGTTTACTCCAAGTCAGAACTTCAATCAGTAATCTCGGAGAAGGCCGGAGATTATATTCTGGAAGATAAGTAAAAGCTAAACGTATTTTATGAAATTGAGTTTTAAGATTTTAGGTGCAGCAGCAGTTCTTGCCGCCGTTGCATGTACCCTTCCCTCGTGCTCTTCGGAGCTGAGTCTGGAAGAGGACAGTTTCGACACCACCGTGAATTTCGGAGGTGAGGCATTCTCTATTCCGGTCGGCTCGACCGATGAGATAGCCATAGGCGATTTTCTGGAAATTTCTGAGGGTGATGTTATCAGAATTGACAATAACGGCAATTACTATATCGGATTCTCGCAGACTTTCGAGCAGAAGATATCGGTGAGCGATTTTACGGATAAGCTGACAGTCGCAGGACTCTATCATGTCATGGAGCCCCGTCCTGTGGCACTTCCATCTCTGGAGGAGCTGCCTGAGATTCCTGAGGTCTTTCCCGGAGAGGAAATTCCGGATGTCGATGTCGCCGGAGATATGATAAGCGTCGACATGGGACTGGACGAGGTGTTCTCCTATGAGTTCGGTTTCGAGGAGGCAAAAGACTATGGCCTGGTCAGCATTGAGAGAGTGGACATGGAGGAAACCTATCTCCGTCCCGAGATTGAGCTGGAGAGCGACCACGGGCTGCCCCCTTCACTTAAGGTGGAAGTTAAGCTTCAGGTACCCCCTCACTATGTTTTCGAGTCTTCCCCTATGGTGGACTCCGAAACCGACATAGTGACATTTACCGGAGTGATGGATGAGGCAACCGGAACCGTGGTATTCCAGCCGCTGGTTCTCGAAGCCATAGATTTCGTGCCGGGCGAGGAGGCCGCGCAGAATTTCGTATTCCAGGACGAGTTTGCTGTTACAAGCTCCACGCTCTTTATTTCCCGCGAGGATATAGAGCCTATGGCGGGCAGTGAGCTCATGGCCACTCTTACAGTGAAGGCCGGTTCGGATGAAGGAACACTCCGCCCGCTGGCATTTACAGGAAAAGTGGACATAGATATTGACCCTGTCAACGAAAGTATAGAGCTTTCAGATATTCCCGATGTCCTGAAGTCAGAGGACCTCGTTCTGGACTTCTATGCACCTACCTTGACCGCTGCCGTAAGCACCAATGCCGGAATTCCCGTGAATCTGACAGCAGATGTAGTGCCGGTGTTTACCGGAGGTGACGGGGAAAAGGTGAGTCTGAATCTTGCCGTTCCCATGTCGGATGACCCTGCATCTGTGGAAACAGCCAATTATTGGGTGGCTTCTGTTCAGCCTGACGACATGCCTGCGGGCTATCAGTTTATAGAAGCGGATATCCGCAGTCTGCTCCGTCGCATACCGGACCAGGTGAGGGTGGATGTGCTTGCCGGAACAGATCCGGCTGAGAACGCCTATGTGGTCTGCAATGCCGATTATACGGTGACAGGAGAGTTTGCTTTCAATGTGCCTTTCGCATTCGGAAGCGACCTTCATCTTGCGGTTAGGGATACCCTTTACGACATGCCAGAGATTCTCACTACGGTAGTGAAGTCAGACAGTGTAAAGATAGGCGGTACAGTATCCAGCACTCTTCCTGTAAATGTGGAGCTCAGTGCATATTTCCTCGACGAGAGCCTCAATGTCCTGGATGTCCCCGTTGTCAGTCAGGAAATAAGCGGGACCGGCACTCCTGGAACTTCTGCCGAGACACCTCTGAATCTGGAGATACCCCGGACAGAGCTTAAGAAAGATATTCATGCTCTGGTATTTGAATTTGTACTGAAGTCCGGAGATGTCCCTGGAATTTCTCTCTCAGAGTCATCTTCCATACAGGCGGATATCGTCCTGAATATTCCCGGAGGAGTGACAGTTGATATAAATGACCTAAATTTCTAAGCTGAGATCAGATGAAAAAAATAGTAATTACCATATCCCTGCTTCTGGCAGTATCTGTAGCTCTGAGCGCTCAGAGCAGGTCGGGTTATTTCGTAAGAAATTCGACACAGAACCACTATTTCAACGCCGCTTTCGTTCCTGATCAGGGATATGTCGGCGTGCCTTTCCTGAACGGTTTTGACATTCAGCTGGGAACCAATTTCGGACCTTCAACTTTCCTCTTCCCGCTGCAGAACGGAAAGACCGGACTTTTCCTCAATCCTGAAGTCAGCTCCGATGCCTTCCTTTCAGGCTTGAAAAACAAGAGCTATCTGGACATGAATTTCGGATACAATATCGTCGACGCAGGCTGGTTTACAGGTAAAGACTCTTTCTGGACAGTCTCTATGGGCTTGGATGTCAACGTAAATAGCTCCATCCCCAAGGAACTCTTCCGTTTTCTGAAGAATGGAATGACCACCGATCCTCAGTCCTACAGCATTCAGAACCTGGGACTGGGCGCACAGGCTTTCGCCAATATCTCTGTCGGTTATTCCAGAGGACTGGACGAGCTGGTAAAGGGTCTGAGAGTGGGTGGTAAAGTGAAGCTCCTTGCAAGCGTAGCTGATATTCAGATGCGTATAGATCGTCTCGATCTCAATATGAGTTCTGAAAGCTGGACGGTGAGCTCCCTGGGTACCGCAACTATTCTCGGTGGCGGTCTGTCTCCTCAGTTTGATGAGGACGGATATGTCAACGGTGTGAATTTTGACCCTTCGGGCCTGGGCGTAGGAGGTTTTGGAATGGCATTTGATCTGGGTGCAGAGTATACCATCTCTGAAGGTACGCCTGTTGACGGCCTGCGGTTCTCTGTGTCGGTTACGGACCTGGGATTCATCTCCTACGGTAAAAAAAAGTCAAGAGTACTATCGGCTGACGGAACAGTGCGCTATACCGGTATAGACGGCATAGGCGGTGACGGCAATTTGGATGATCAGATTAATGAACTTACCGATGAACTTCTGGGCCTTGCATCTTTTTCCGAGCAGCCTGTCAGTAAGGGCCAGGGCGGTCATCTCGCTGCGACTCTCTACGCGGGTGTAGATTATTCTTTCCTGGAAGACAAGATGAATGTCGGCCTTTTGTATTCAGCTCGTTTCGGCCGTTTCAGAACTGAAAACGAACTGACGCTGGCCTGGAACTATGCTCCGGTGCGCAGTTTCGACATTGCTCTCAGCTATTCGCTGCTGAAGACTCACTCGACTTTCGGCTGGCTTATCACTTTCGTTCCGACCAAGGGTGTGGGACTATTTGTGGGCAGCGACTTTACTCCTCTCAACTATACGGCCTTCAACCTGGACGGTTTCAAACTGCCTGTTCCCGCCAGGGAGGTAATTCTGGACGCTCATTTCGGTCTGACTATCTCGCTGGGAGGAAGCAACAGAAGGTATTAGGCAGATGCCGATCCTATATAAAAAGTCTCCGTATCCCGAAAGATACGGAGACTTTTTATATCAGTAACAGGAGGCCTGTCAAATAGCCGGAGCTGAGAAATGCTCCTTGGAGAAGATGCGGGCCTCGGTAATCACCACGCTGTTGCCGTCCTTGTCCCTCATGGTGCCGACGAGGGTTCCGATCATCCTCTTGTGGTCCACGTTGGTGCACTCAAAACGGATGTGATAGGGCTCGTCGATGTACACCGGCCTGAGGTAGGTGACATTCTGAGAGATGAAGTATGCGAGCTTGTCAGCCGGCCACATGGTGCCGAATACCTTGGCAAACGCGCACAGGATGAGGACTCCCTGAGCAACCGGACGTCCGAACTCGGTCGCGGTGGCATATTCGCGGTCTATGTGGATGGGGTTGTAGTCATCCGTCAGCTTGGCATAGACCTCGGCGTCTTTCTGGGTGAAGACGGTGTTGTAGTCATAGGTGTCGTGTTCCTTGATCATAACATGAAGATTTTAGATTAGCCCTATAAAGATAAGCCAAAAATCCGGAAAAAACAAATTTTGAGCTGCTAAAATAACACTTAGAATGTCAGGGACAGACCGTCGTATGCCGGCTCAATGCCCTCAGGCAGGGTTTTGCAGAGGTCCTCATACTTCTCCAGCTGATGGGACAGATGGGTAAGGAAGCAGCGCCGCGCACCCACCCTGCGGCAGACATCAATGGCCTCGTCCAGGGAAAAATGGGAAATGTGCGGGGTCCTGCGGATGCAGCTGACTACGAAGATGTCCACTCCGCGGAAGCGCTCTATGGACTCTTCGGAGATGTAGTTGGCATCGGTAAGATAGCCAAGGCGGCCGAAGCGGAATCCCAGGATGGGCAGCTTGTAGTGCATGGCCCGCACGGGGATTATCTCCACTCCTCCGATGCTGAAGGGTTCCTCTCCGATGGTGTGCAGGACGAAGTCCGGAACTCCTGGGTAGCGGTGGTCGCCGAAGGCGTAGGCGTACTCCCGTCTGAGGGAATCCTGGACCATAGGCTCGGCGTAGATGGGGAATGCCCGGTGCATGAAATAGTTGAAGGCCCGTACGTCATCCAGTCCGCCGGTGTGGTCCTTGTGCATGTGGGTGAGCAGCACGGCGTCCAGCTCCCGGATGCCGCTGCGCAGTATCTGCTGCCGGAAGTCCGGGCCGGCGTCCACCACCAGTCTCAGACCCTCGTATTCGATGTATGCGGAGGTTCTCAGCCGCTTGTCGTGGAAGTCGTCCGACCGGCAGACGGGACAGGAGCAGCCGATGATGGGCATGCCCTGGGAGGTGCCTGTCCCCAGAAATTCTATTTTATTGCGGACTTTAGCGCTCATCGGCCCCAAAGATAGGGAAATTTGTGTAATTTTGTAAAATATGAATTGCAGACTTTATCTCGTTCCCGCCCCTCTGGGGGACAATCCTCCCGAGGAGGTCATCCCTCCCTATGTTTTCGGGCAGATAGCCCATGTCACCCGCTTTGCGGTGGAGGACATACGCACTGTCCGCCGGTATCTGTCCAGGATAGGCTTCAGGGGCAGGATAGATTCTCTTACCTTCTACGAGATCAACGAGCATTCCACTCCTGAGGACATCGAGCGGATCGCGGCTGCCTTCACCGACGGTGAGGACATGGCCCTGATATCCGAAGCCGGCTTGCCTGCTGTGGCGGATCCCGGTGCCGCCCTGGTGGCCCTGGCTCACAAGGCCGGGGTGGAGGTGGTGCCTTTCTCCGGTCCCTCGTCCCTGATGATGGCCCTGATGTCCTCCGGCATGAACGGGCAGTGCTTCGCCTTTGCGGGCTATATCCCGGCTAAGACCGATGCCCGCCGCAAGAGGCTCAAGGAGCTGGAGGCCCGTTCCCGTCGGAACTCCGAGACCCAGATAATCATCGAGACCCCTTACCGGAGCGATGCCCTCTTTCAGGACATCCTCTCAGTCTGCGATCCGTCCACGAGGGTATGCGTTGCCGCCGGCATCACCCTTCCGGACCAGATGATACGGACCCGCACCGTCGCCCAGTGGCGCAGGGAGGGTCTGACTATTTCCAAACGGCCGGCAGTTTTTCTAATCTACGCCTGAAAATATGGGAAAAATAGAACTTTGCGGAATGCGCTTTTTCGCCCACCACGGATGCTTCCATGAGGAGAAGGTCATCGGCAACCACTTTGTAGTGGACTTCGAGGCCTGGACAGATACCCGCGCGGCATCTGAGAGCGATGCCCTCGAGGACACACTCAACTATCAGATTATCTTCGATATCGTCAAGGAGGAAATGGCCGTCTCATCCAATCTGCTGGAGCACGTCGGCGGCCGTATCCTGCGCCGGTTCCGGGCGGCCTTCCCGGCAGTGGAGAGGGCCAGGATCTCGATTGCCAAGCTCAATCCTCCTCTAGGCGGGGAGGTGGGAGCGTCGAAGGTAACCCTTGAGCTGCAGGACGTATGAGAGTGGCCGTACACACCATAGGCTGCAAGCTGAACTATGCCGAGAGCTCCACGATTGCCCGGGAATTTGCCCTGAGGGGCTATGAGGTGGTGCCTTCCTCCTCGGAGGCGGATATCTACGTGGTCAATACCTGTTCAGTGACGGAGCACAGCGACAAGAAGGACCGCAATCTCATCCGCCGCCTCCACCGCCGCTCTCCCGGGGCCCTGATCGCCGTTGTGGGCTGCTACGCCCAACTGAGAGGGGAGGAGATAGCCGCTCTGGAAGGAGTGGACATCGTCCTGGGAGCCCGCAGCAAGGGACTGGTGGTGGACGAGGTGGAGCGTCTGCTGGCCGCCGGAGGCCGCGGGAAGGCTCCTCAGAGAGTGGAGATCTGCGACATAGACTCAGTGGACAATATTTTCCCCGCGTACTCTACGGGGGAGAGAACCAGGGCTTTCCTCAAGATCCAGGACGGCTGCGACTACAAATGCTCCTACTGCACTGTCCCCTATGCCCGCGGAGGCAGCCGGAGCCTTCCCACGGCTCTGCTGCTGGAACAGGCCCGGGAGATAGCCGCTTCCGGCATAGTGGAGATAGTCCTGACGGGGGTCAATACCGGGGATTATGGGCGTAAGACGGGGGAGAGCTTCCTATCCCTGCTGCAGGGCCTGAATGCGGTGGAAGGCATTGACCGTTACCGCATTTCCTCCATTGAGCCCAATCTACTGACTCCGGAGATAGTGGAATGGATTGCCTCCGGGACCAAGTTCCTCCCGCATTTCCACATTCCCCTGCAGTCGGGCTGCGACCGGATACTCAGCCGGATGGGAAGACGGTACAGGACAGAGGATTTCCGCAGGAAGATAGAACTGATCCGCAGTCATATCGATCATGTATTTTTCGGAATAGACGTGATAGTGGGATTTCCCGGGGAGATGGAGGAGGATTTTCGGGCCACGTATGATTTTCTGGAGGAGATCCGTCCCGCATTTATCCACGTGTTCCCTTATTCCCGCAGAAGGGGGACTCCTGCGGCCGGTATGCCGGACCAGGTTCCTGAGCATGTTAAGACCTCGCGTGTGGAGATACTGGAGGAGATGTGCGGGCGCCTGCATGCGGAGTTCTGCAGGGAGAACAGCGGAAGGACGGAGGAAGTGCTTTTCGAGAGCAAGTCCAAGGACGGGAAGATGGCCGGTTACACGCGCAATTACATAAAGGTGGAGATGCCTTATGACAAGGCTCTGATAGGGAAGGTCGTCAAGGTTGTTCTGCCTTGACATTCCCTTCCTCTTCCTGATATTCTACTGATCCAGTTTCTTCCAGGAAGTTCATGGGGTTCTCTCTGGGCTTCAGGACTTCTTCTTTTACTATATTGGCCTCGGCCGCTTCTTTCTCCAGTTCTTCTTCTGCCTCTTTCAGTAGCTGAAGTTCGTATTGCTCTCTACGTTTACGGGATAGGAAGAGATTTCTCCAGAAATCTCCGAATGTGTCGAACTCATCCTGATAGGTGATACCGAAACCGCTGCGCTGGGTGTTGTCCAGATAGTTTGAATAGGTGTCTGCCGAGCGTGTGAAGAGAGTAACGCGGAGTTTGCCCTGGCGGTCGACTTTGATTTCGGCGTCGAAGTCTCCGGCCCAGTTTGAAGAGGTCTCGTCATTTCCGACATTTCCGTTTATGATCAGCCGGTTGTTGAATGCCTGATAGGATACGGCTACATCAACCATACCCCAGCTTCCACCAGTGCTTCCTGGCTGGTAGTTAAGTCCCAGGTCCAAAGGTATATCCAGTTGTCGGAATATGTTGTTGAACTGGTTGGACAGAATTTCGCTGGCGTTGGAATACAGTATCGTAGAGTTGTTTATGATGCCAGACTGCTGGTCGGGGACGAAACTTCCGGATATGAGCAGGGCCATGAACTGTTTCTGGATTTTATCCGGAGTGCTGAGGGCGCTCTCTACCTGACCTTTGGTAATAGGGTCCAGGTCCGGGATGTCGATGGTGAAGGATAGTTCGGGGTTGGACAGCGGGCCCTGGAGGTGGATGCCGCAGTCGACATTCCGTCTGTTGCCTACTGACGTAGTATCGGCAATAAGTGTGGAGATTGATGCTTTTGTCCGATAAGTCGCTCCGATATTCAGGTTGGTGTTGCGGAAGTCCCCGTTAAAGGAGATAGTGCCTCCTTCATCTATGATGAAGTCCCTGGACTGAATCGATAGTACAAAGTGATAGCTTCCCTCCGAAATAGTATAGTCTCCGCGGATGTCGAAAAGGTTACGGGAAGGATTAAGTGTCAGATTGATATTGCCGTTTCCTGAGCAGCGCAGGACCTCGCCCAGTTGCTTGTCCATCTCTATCAGCAGTTCCGTACCTTGGGTGATGCCGGCGGTGGCCCGGATTTCTACATTCCCTTTTCTAGTCCGTACAGGAATTCCGTCAGTAGTTCCGTCAGATACGGCTGCACTGTCCGGATTTATCCGGAAATCAGTATAGGATATCAGGTCTGAAGTGGATGCTGATGAAGAAGAGGACAGGGGAACGTGTACGGATGAGTTTCCGGCCGTCGTGACCTGAGCATCTACTACGAGGTTGTCGGTGTAGCCTGAGATAGTTATCATTCCTGATGCGGAAGCATTGCCGTAGAATTTTTCATTATCCCATTCCTGGGTGTTGAGAACCTTAAAATTATCAAATGTCATGCCGGCTTCCAGATAGAAGTTCTTGAAAAAGTCATGAGTGATGTTGCCTGTCAGCATGGCTTTCGAACCATCAGGGTCGGTGATGGAAAGGCTGTCCAGGCTGATGCTTCTGGCGTTTATTGAAAGAGGGCCGCTGATAGTGTATGGGACTTTGGTAAATACAGGGGTAAGTGCCAGGGAGTCTATCCTGCTGTTATCGCTGCTGAGCATCAGCTTGCCAAGTTGTCCGGTGACTCCGATTTCTCCGCTCAGCCTGCCGTCGGTAACTGATACGAAGTCGGACAGGAAAGGAGAGAGGATGCGCATTCTCATATCCTGGAAAGTCATGTCAAGATCCAGATAGCTCCGTTCAGGGATAAAGTATCCGCTGATATTGATAGGATTTGTCTCTCCTACATAATTGTTGATAAGGAGATTGAACCGATTCCTTGCCATATCCCTGCGGCTTAGTACGGACAGCCTGCCAATATCCTCTCCCTTCAGGCTAAGACTGTCTCCTTTGATCTCCATGCTCGCGCCAAGGTTGGAGAAGAAGTTGTACAGATCGGCTTTTCCGGACAGTTTGCCTTTCAAGTCCAGCTTCCCTCCTGTGAAGGAGTTAAGCAGATTCAGGTCAAAGTTTGCTAAGCTGATGGAGAGCTTGCTGTCGGGATTGTCTGCAATAGCGCCAGTCACCTGCAGGGAGTCGTTACCACTACATAGTCTCAGTCCGTTTATTGTGTATGCTTTCGGTCTGACAGTTAATGTTGCCGGACTAAGTTCCCAAAGGTGATTACGGATGTTGAAAGATGAGCTGTCCACGGCAATATCCGCCATTAATTGCCCTTTTCGGTCTTTCCATGCCCGGATCATGGCTGATAAGTCCAACATTGTAGTATCTCCGTTGTGGAACCCTAGATTGAGTCGCAGGCTGTCATTTTCTCCTACAAGAGACAATGCTGTATGGCTTAGATTTACAGCTCCGGAGTTTATTCTGTCGACTGCAAGAACTGACCGGAGGCTGCCGTTTCTGTTGCCGGCTTCCAGGCTGAGCCCTTCCAGCATGTAATTTTTGCCCTTGGAGTTTCGCAATGTGACGGCCGAGGACTGTAAGCCGATATCCAGAAGATTGCTCTCATCCAGTTTCATCCTGATAGTCGTACTGTCAGCTATATACAGTCCAGGCATGATAATGTCGCATATCTGGGACATGTCGAATGTGCGCAAGAAAAAGTTGTAATAGCCGTTCTTACCTGAGGTCAGAGACGTATCTATACTCAGGAATCCTTCTGTCGCGGGAGACTTGATTGACATCTTGAGCCTGTCCATCAGCCTGGCGGGAGAATCTGTGCTGGTATATCCGGCCTGGAGGATAGGAGAGCGAAGAGTTATGGTGTGGCGGTTTTCTGAAAGTGCGGAACGTACGTAAATGGAATCGATATGGTATTGTCCATTGTCATTTGCATAGCTAATGTTGTCCAGCAGGACATTTCCCAGTATACTTCTGTCTGTGAATCTTAAGTCTGCGGAGGCGGTTACTCCGGCCGTGGCAACTGTGCCTTTATCCACCAGATTCATGGCCAGCATGTCTGCATAGGGTATGTCCATGAATATCCGTATCCTGTCAGGACACTTCCTGCCGTCTACACTTACTATGCCTTGAAACATCATAGGTATTGCCCTGTCGTGGCTTACCAGCCTTATGTCGGCCGTGCTGTCAGCCAGGCTTCCTGTAAGGGTTATATCCCGGTATTTGTAGCCTTTAACAGTCATGCTGCTGATGTCTATGAACTCGATATCTGCGCTGATACTGCTGTCAGACTGTTTGCCGGGCAGACGGGCAGAAAGCCTGGAAGTCATGTCTACGCGGCCTAGAATGTTCTTTCCCAAAATCTTACCTATATCCAGGTCTTCTGCCCACAGGCTGGTATGGAGGCTGTGGCCGCCGTTACTGCCATTAAGGTCAGCCTCATATCCAATGGTTCCAATCTCTTCTGATGAAAGAGCTCCTATGCTGAATAAATCGGATATGCTGCCGTAAGCTGTCCCGCTCAGAGTCAGCTTTGTATCAGGAATTACAGATGGGGTGCCCACTTTATTGCCGCTGAATCCAGATATTATTTCCATCAATTCCCGTGGGGATGTGGATACGCTTTTCATAGTGATGTTGAAGTTTGTATTCCGGATATCCGGCAGGCCTGAGATCGTGGTGCTGAGATTCAGGTCCGTATGCTCTCCGGAAGTTACATGCAGGTTATATGTGCTCAGACGGCTCACCGTGCCGTCGATTTTTCCGGTCAAATTTATTTTCAGAGTGTTGTCCTTCAAAGACTGGGCGAATACCCCTATGCTTCTGAAATCCAGGGTGCTGTTTTTGAAATCAGCTCCAAGTGTTACCTTGTGGACAAAGTCCTGAAAATCTTTACCGCAGCTGTATCCCAGGGAGAGATATCCGGCATTAATTTCGGACCAGCTGTCTATGAGATGCATGTTCTCAAGCCTGGACATCGTGGAGTCGAATGAAAAGTACCCGCTCATAGACTGGAGCATGTAGCCGCTGTGGTCATGGCAGCTCAGATCGCGGATTCTGCATGTTATCCTGTTGTCGGCAATTTCTACTCTATTGATACGGGCATCTATGTCACGCAGTCTCATGTTCTTGAAATTCATGCAGCCTTCCTTTACCGGTACCGTGTCCTTTGCCGGATTGATCAGGGAGAATGCAAGGTTGCGGAGAGTTATCTCTTCCACATGCATGTCGGGCAGACGGAATGGTTTCTTGAGCGAATCGGGTTTAGGATGAGTCCTGAAGATGCGGTTGATGTTGTTGTACTTGCCGGGACCTTCCTGAATGAGATTGAAGCATCCGTCCTCAAGGAAGATGCGGTTGATCCTGATACGTCCGCGCAACAAGTCTGAGGGAGATAAGGAAACGGACATTTTTCTCATCGCTGCCAGTGTGTCACCCTCAGTTCCGGTGATGGAAATTCCGTATACCATGACTTTGTTGACAAATACGATGGCAATTCTGTCCACCTCGATTGTCCCGTTGATGTTCTCATCAATGGCAGCAACGGCTTTTTTGGCGATGCGGGTCTGCAGTTGGGGGAACTGAAGGGCGACATAGCCTGCAATCGGGGTGATGCAGATGAGAATCAGAAGGCCGGATAATATTTTTCTAAATGTTCTTATGGTTTTCTAACTTTACTTTTAACTTTGCACAATGACTTACAAAGTTAATATTTTTTTGAATTGAATTATGGGACAGAATAAAGGTTTTTATCATTTCCTGGCCATTATGACGGTGGTCATCTGGGGGGCTACATTCGTGTCGACTAAGATACTGATCAATAACGGGCTTTCTCCCAATGAGATATTTTTCTACCGTTTCCTCATAGCCTATGCGGGGATATGGATCGTGTCCCATAAAAAACTTTTTGCCGACAACTGGAAAGACGAACTGATGCTGGCCGGCGCAGGCCTGTTCGGCGGTTCCCTGTACTTCCTGACGGAGAATACGGCCCTAGGCATAACCCAGGCCTCCAATGTGTCGTTCCTGCTCTGCGGTACGCCTATTCTCACCACATTGCTCAGCCGGCTGTTTTTCAAGAACGAGAAGATAAGCCGCATGGTATATATCGGCTCTGCTGTAGCCCTGGCAGGCGTGGCCCTGGTGGTCTTTGACGGGGCTACCAGTCTTAGGATATCTCCTGCCGGTGACTTGCTGACCCTGGCGGCGGCTCTGTCCTGGGGCTTCTACAGCATATTTATCCGCAAACTGGAGAATCGGTATGACAACATGCTGATTACCCGTAAGGTGTTCTTTTACGGACTTATCACTATTCTCCCTACCTTCATAGTCAATCCTCCTGAGCCTGGGCTGCTTTTCAACTCCGGAGCCCGGGTATGGATGAACCTGCTCTTTCTGGCAGTCATGGCCTCCCTGGTGTGCTTCCTGACCTGGAATCTGGTACTTAGGCACATAGGAGTGGTGAAATCCTCGAATTACCTCTATCTCAATCCTGTCATTACCTGCGTGACCTCCGCTATTGTCCTGGGAGAAAAAATAACCCCCGTCGCTGTGACAGGGGCTCTGTGTATCATGGCCGGGGTCTGGCTGGCTAGTCGGAAATGACTTTCTCCAGCTCCCGTTTCTTCTGCATGCGGGCAGCGGTAAGCTCGAGTACCAGTACCAGTGCGACTCCGATGAGGGCGAAGGTGACTGCCAGGCCGATATGTCCGGAGAACAGCGGCTCGAGGTCGGGATGATGGGGCAATACGGGCCTGGAGACATCTCCGATCTGATGCTGCCAGGGCCATACCTTGACCAGTGAGCCGATCATGATGCCGGCCAGGGCGGATATGGTGGTCACGTGATATTTCTTGAGCAGCCAGGACAGGAAATGGGAGAATGATACGATGCCTATGGCGGCTCCTGCTACAAAGACCAGTATCAGGATTATGTTAAAGTCGGTCAGGGCCTTGAGCATATATTCGTATTTACCCAGCAGAAGCAGGATGAAACTGCCGGATATTCCGGGCAGAATCATGGCGCAGATGGCTATCGCGCCGCAGATAAAGATGAACCAAAGCTGGTTGGGAGTCTCTGTGGGTGAGACGAGACATATCGCTGCGCCTGCGGCTATTCCGAGCAGCAGGGCGATGACGTTCTTTATCTTGGTCAGGTCTATGTCCTTGAGAATAAGTATGGCCGAGGCTATTATAAGTCCGAAGAAGAAGGACCACAGGGGGATGGGTTCGTTGGCCATGAGGTACTGCATGAGCTTGGCCAGAGAGAAGAAACTGATGGCGATGCCGAGTATCAGGGAGAAGAGGAATGTTCCGTTGATATGCTTCCAGAACTGACGTATCTTTCCGGTAAACAGCAGCTTGAATGCCTGTGTGTTGATTGACTTGATCGAATTGAGCAGTTCCTCGTAGATGCCTGTCAGAAAGGCAATGGTGCCTCCGGATACTCCGGGGATGACGTCCGCGGCTCCCATACCTATGCCTTTGACGGTGATAAGTGCGTAGGATGAAAATGTTCTCATTTTTTAGAATCAGTGTGTATTGTGGTAAGGTAAATCAGAATATTCCTCATGAGTTCCTCCGGCTTTATGACCCCGTCACCTCCCATGGAGACGAACATATCGTATGGAGAGGGGGAGGACTGCGAGATGCCTATTCTCAGGGATGCGTCTGCCCTGGCAAGTATGTAGTCTACTGCGAAGAGACGCTTTCCGGCTGTAAAGTCTATGAGTATGTCGTAGTGGTCGGGAATGAATTCGGTGACAATCTTCTCGTCTGGAACTCCGTACCAGTTGATATTGTCGCGGTGGATGATTGACATGAAGGGGGTAGAGAGAAATCCTGCCTCGCCCTGGGGGGATTTGCGCAGGTCTACGCAGATGCCTTTGTAATTGATTTTGCGTTCCTGCAGCACCCATTTCAACTCGTTGACGGCCTCTGCGGAACCGGGAATCTCGGCGTTGACGATAAAGCCGACCATCTGAGCGTCTGAAAGCGAGACATATCTCCCTTTATGAGGGTTTACTATCTTTTTCAGTGCCTTTTTCTGCAGTATCCGTGTTAAAAACCAGTCAATCATCCGACAAAGATACGAAACTGTTTTGATTTTTTATATTTTTGCTTTGTTTTAATACATCAAAAATGAGTACAGCTGTCAATATCGGAATATTCGGAAGACGGAATGTGGGTAAGTCTTCGCTTATCAATACCCTTGTAGGTCAGGCGGTTGCCATCGTGTCTGATCATCCGGGCACCACCACGGATCCGGTCCGTAAGCGCATGGAGATATTCGGCCTCGGCCCCTGTGTCCTTATCGATACCGCGGGAATAGATGATGACGGTGACCTGGGCCGCATGAGAGTGGCCAGGACGGAGGAGGTGGCTGCTCAGATAGATGTAGCGCTGCTGCTGTTCTCTGCCGGGGATTTCGGTAAGCCGGAAGAGGACATGATGAGTGTCCTGGAGCGGTATTCTGTACCGGTGGTTCTGATTCACAGCAAATCGGACATTTCCTTGGCGGACAACGGTCTGAAGAGCATGATCCAGGAGAAGTATCCGGATGCCGGTTTTCAGGAGTTCTCCTCGGCGGCAGGAGTTTCGGAAAAGGAGGATATGATACAGTCTCTACTCGGGACGGTCCGCCGTCTGGTCCGGGCATCCCGTCTGACAGAGCGCCCTATGTTCGACGGAATAGTCTCCGCAGGACAAAGAGTTCTGCTGGTGTGCCCGATAGACGGTGAGGCACCTACGGGCAGGCTGATTCTACCTCAGGTCAATGCCATACGCTCTCTTCTGGATATCGGTGCTGTCGCGACGGTAGTCCAGCCGGCGGCTCTTGCAAGACTGTTTCCTGGGAAAGGGGAGCACTTCGACCTCGTGGTGACGGACAGCCAGGCTTTCTCCGAAGTCGCGTCCGCAGTTCCGGAGGAGGTCCCTCTGACCAGTTTCAGCATGCTGCTGGCGCGCAGCAAGGGATGTTTCGACAAGTATATCCAGGGAACACCGGCCATAGACCGGCTGAAGGACGGAGACAGGGTCCTGATACTCGAGTCCTGCTCCCATCATTCCTCATGCGAGGATATAGGAAGAGTCAAGATCCCGGCCCTTCTCAGACGCAGGACCGGGAAGGACCTGACGTTCGATGTCGTCGGCGGACTGGACAGCATAGGCAGGCCGGTCACCGACTACGCTCTCGTGCTTCAGTGCGGAGGATGTATGATAACCCGTCGTCAGCTGTATTCCAGACTTCTTCCGGCCATAGAGAACGGTATTCCTGTAACCAATTACGGAATGGCGATTTCATATATGAAGGGTATCTATGAACGGGCCTTGAGGCCTTTGCTAAAGTAGGTTATGGAGCTTGACCGCGATACACTGATTTCATGGCTGGAGGAAAAGGACACCACCCGTCTGGAGCATCTCTACAGCGGGGCGTACAGGACCAAGGTGTCAACCGTAGGAGACAAGGTATATCTCCGTGGGCTGGTCGAGATTTCCAATATATGCTGCAAGAACTGTCTTTACTGCGGTATCCGTCGGGACAATCATGCCGCGGGACGCTATGAGATATCCTCGGAGGAGGTACTGCAGTCGGCTGAGTTCGCCTATAAGGAAGGGTATGCGTCCTTGGTGATTCAGGGAGGGGAAAGAACTGACAGGGCCTTTATAGGCAGGATCACATCCCTGCTGAAGGAAATCAAACGGCGCTGGCCGCTCGGTATTACTCTGTCGCTGGGAGAACAGCCTCTGGAAGTGTACAGGGAATGGTTCGGGGCCGGAGCTCACCGGTATCTGCTGCGCATAGAGAGCTCTTCCAGGGAACTGTATGAAAAAATTCATCCGGTGGACAGCCTGCACAGTTATGATTCCCGGGTACAGGCTCTTAAAGATCTGAGGACAGCCGGTTACCAGGTCGGAACCGGGGTAATGATAGGCCTTCCTTTTCAGACGGCGGCCCATCTGGCGGACGACCTGCTCTTCTTCCGTTCCCTGGACATAGACATGTGCGGGATGGGGCCTTATCTCGAACACAGTCAGACTCCTCTATATCAGTATAGGAGCATGCTCCTGCCGCAGACAGAAAGACTGGAACTCTCAATAAAGATGGTGGCGCTGCTGCGTCTGCTGATGCCGGATATCAATATCGCCGCCACTACGGCGATGCAGGCCATCGATCCAAATGGCCGGGAAAGGGCCATTCTGGCCGGAGCCAACGTGCTCATGCCTAATCTGACTCTGGCCGAGGTCCGTGAAGAATATCAGATATACCAGAATAAACCCGGGGTGGGGGAGGATGCCGCGATATCCTCATCCAGGACAGAGCAGCGTCTGAACGAAATGAAAATCCCCATCGGCTGGGGCCAATGGGGGGATTCAAAGCATTTCGAAAAACGTTAATATCTACTTCTCGGACATATAGATCTGAGCCACTTCCTTGTCGGAAAGGGCTCTGGAATTGTATATCCTGAGGTTGTCGAAGTTGGTATCTATCGCATTGTCACCAGACTCACTGGCTCCTCCAAGCATGAACTTGGTGCAGGATTTGTCGGTGTAGCCGTATAGTCTGAGCGAGTCGACCAGCACTCCGTCGATGTACAGCGAGCCGATTACGGTATTGCCCTCTGTTCTCACTACAACTGCTATGAAATGCCAGTTGTAGTCGAGCTGTGGATGGGTAAAACTTGAGCCGTTGTAGTTGGAACTGTTATAGAGGTAGAATTTCCCGTCCTTGATTGTCAGCTTTGGCTGGTTGTACCGGCTGTCACCGCTGGCCATGGACCACACATGCCCGTCAGCGAAGCCTTTCATCCAGAAAGTTACACTGTAGTTCATGTCGGGATATGAGATGAGCGGTTTGGGAAATGATATCTGACTGCCGTCTATCGAACTCACCGCTATAGCCTGGGTGCCGTCGGCTCCTGTCGTGTACTGGGGATTGTTTACAGGATTGCCCTGAACTGCAGATACCTCACTGCGGGTAGTTCCGTTGAACCGGAAATAAGCCGCAAGACCGTTGCGGACGGTGTTGAGCGGGTCCTGGGAAGGCTTGGTTGCAGCAGTAACAGTCTCCTGTACGGGGGCTGCGGCAGTCGGGTGGGGCTGTACTGCGGGCTGTAGTGAGGCCGATCCGTCGGAGGTAAGGCTGATATCGGCCCTGACAGTAGTCCCGGAGATTACGGAAGCCTGCACCTCCCCTGCGGAATATCCGTTCTTGACAGCCTGGACGGAGTATGTGCCGGATGCAAGGTCGTTGAACACGTACAGACCATTGCGACCGGTAGTGACCGTTTTGCCTCCGGGGATAAGAGTCAGCCTTGCATAGGGCAGGGGCTGACCTGTGGCCGCGTCGGAGACTACACCGGTGATGGAAATGTCCACATTGTTCTTGAAATAGATCTTGCCGCTTATGTATTTGTTGCCTGCACGGAAACGTACCTCTATCCAGTTCTGGTCATCTTCGTAGCAATATTCGTCATTGTACTTGATCACCAGGGTGTTGCCCTCGTATGACGAGGATATCTGGGAGGCGCAGTTGGATTTGATCTGAGGCCTCTGGCTGGTCGAGATGCTGCGTCCTGCCAGCGAGAGGCTGACGACTGCGACTCCTTTTTTCTCCTGGAACCAGTCAATGGTAATCTGGTCGTAAAGCTGGAGGTACTGGTTGGCGATGCTCTGAACCTGATTGAATCTGGGGTCCTGGACGTCGAACTCGTCCTGGAAAGCCCTGAGGCTGTTCAGGGTTTCTGAAATCTCCTCAATGGAAGTCACGAAATCTATGCCTGCCTGATAGTCGGCAATCTTCTCGTTCAGTCCGCGGTCATGTTCCTGGTACTCCATTACGAGCTTTTTCATCTCAAACTCGCTGAACGGATATTTGACGGCATAAAAGTACTCATATCTGCCGGTAGAACGGTAGTACCTTCTTTCCCAATAGTAGTCGGCTGCCTTTGACAAGGAGATCTCTCCGATAAAAGGGAGTTTGGCTGTACGGGAAAGGATGGATGACTCCAGATTCTGAGTTTTGCTGAAATCGCTTCCGCTCTGGTATGCGGATGTTGTGAGACTGGACTCCGAGACGATGCGGGTGGCGATGCTCTGGGCAATCTGTTTCTTGACATTCTCTATTACCGTGGCTTTGGCCTCTTCTATGTCCCCGCCTGATGCTGTTGCTATCAGGAAGTCCCGTTCAACGGAATTGACCCATTCCGGCATGTTCCTGGCACTGGACTCCTCCACCTTGAATTCCTTCTTCTGGGCCGAGGCTGAGAAGGCGGCGGCGATAGCCAGCACGAGCGCAGACAGGAAATATGTATAAAACTTTCTCATATAGTCGGTATTTGTCTAGTAAATATGCTCATCGAAATACTCCTTGGCCTGATTGATCAGGGCCCTGAGCTTGGGGTCGCGGGCCTTGACTTTTTTTACGGCATCCATGTAGGAAGCCTGTTCATTGTCGTCTATACCCTTGACAGTAAATGATGTCTGGCTCAGAATATCTCCGGATGCGGTATCAGTGATGAAAAGAGATATTTCAAGCTCTGTGACAAACATCGGGGGAGCAGTGGAGGTGACGTCCTTGGACAGCTCTGCAATCTTGGTCTGCAGCACGAAACGGCTGTTGTCCGCAGCCGCGTCATTGAGAACCAGCGCCTGCTTGAGATTGGATGTGAGCGTGGTGACGGCATTTTCGCTGGAGATGCCGTCAGGAACCGCAACACTGACAGTCAGTCGCTCCTGGGCATGAATATATGCCGCTGCGGACAGTGTCAGAAGAAGGACAGTAAAAAATCTTCTCATAATCTTCAATCTGGTTAAATGTCACTCAAATATCACTCAAATATCAGTCTCCAAGGACAATCCATACACTTCCGAGTCCTCTCTCGTTTATCTTGTAAGGAAGATTGAACGGTTCCTTGTTGAGAAAACGGGCCAGGTCCATCGCAAAACCGCGGGTGTCTATGGCTCTTTCCTTTCCCAGTACAGTCTTGTATAGAGGGATGCGTACCTGTTCGTAGTCTACGAAGCTGTCACCTCCGGATACTCTTGAGAACCGGTGGTTGACAGTGTTCTCGTCCATCCAGTAATCCAGTACGTCCGAAAGCAGGACCACTTCGCCCAGAAATTCCACTTCGTCATTCATGGTCAGCGGGCAGTTGTCAGTCATGCGTACGGATATGGTGACTTCCCGGCCGTTGGCGAACATGTCGTCGAAGTGGGACTGGAGGGCTGCATTGAACGAGTCCATGTAATTGAGTACGGCCTCTTCCAGAAGCAGACCGACAGTCGCAGCCGTGGAAGGAGCCCCGTCGCCTGAGGCTGCGGTGATGACTTTATTGGTGTACGCATCAACTCCGCGGAGATTGAAGGAGATGTACTTTTGAGGGCCGCGGGACTTGATGCTGAAATCCAGGTCCATGATGATATCGGCCTTCGCAGTTCTTTTCAGTCTGTCCAGAGGTGTTTCGGTGATGGTGCCGCCGCCTGTCCCGGAGAAGAGGGCGGCTTCCGCCTGCTGGGTCTCCATGCTCTTGAGTGTCTGCTCCAGGTCCTTCAGAGGGAATCCGCGGTCAGCCATGATCTTGGAGAGCTCGGATACGGCGAGTCTGAGGTTCTCGTCGGAGATGAAGGCCTTGGAGTAATCCGGTGCGCTCTGGGTGCTTCCGTTTCCGTCATCATAAGTCATTACATATCCTTCCCTTACGCAGTATGCGTCACTTGGGATAACCATTATGACCGGTTTCCTGGCCTGGGAGAACAGGGCCGTGGAAAGGAGAGCAAGGATTGTGACAAACAATAATTTTCTCATATCGTAGCTCGTTAGAATTTTTCGTCAAGTCGGTTCTGGAAATTGTCCTTGTTGATTTCAAGTGCGACTTTCTTCTTCTCAGTGTCGTTGAAATCATAGAGAATGTAATAGTAATAAACGTCCTGTTTCTTGACCAGCCGATGCTCCCAGTAGGTCTGGATGGATGTGGCTTCGGATATGTTGCGGATAAACTGTGAATTTTCTACGTCGTTGCGGACTTTCTCTACGTCGGCACCCTCTACGTGAGTACGCATCAGGTATGCGGTTATAGCATTGGAGGCAAGATTGTGAAGTTCTTCAAAAGCCTTGTCTCTGGCGTCCTGGAGACTGACGGTGCTCTGCTGGTCGATTTTAAGGAGGTCGTAGCGGTCTACATTCCTCTTGATCCATACCGGACGTTTGTCCTCGCTGCTTTCAATAAGTTTTCCCTGTCCGAAAGCCGAAAAGGTAATCAGACACATGAGAGACAATAACAGAATTCGTTTCATGTTAATTACAAATTTAGGATTTATCAATATGTTACAAATATAGGCAAAAAAATGAACACACGGGCGTGATGTGACACTATTTTACAGAAAAGGCTGTACCGGAATATACTCCTGATACAGCCTTTCATAAAGTGTGAGACCGGATATTATCTGTTCATTCCGCTCTTGATGGCAGCCTGCGCCGCAGCCAGACGTGCGATGGGCACTCTGAAAGGCGAGCAGGATACGTAGTTCATGCCGATCTTGTGGCAGAATTCCACAGATGCGGGATCGCCGCCGTGCTCACCGCAGATACCCACCTTGAGCTTGGGGTTGGTGCTGCGGCCGCCCTGCACACCGATTTCGAGGAGTCTGCCGACGGACTCTTCGTCGATGGTCTGGAACGGGTCTGCGTCGAGGAGCTTGTTCTCCAGGTAGTCGCCCATGAAGGCTCCGATGTCGTCGCGGGAGAATCCGAATGTCATCTGGGTCAGGTCGTTGGTTCCGAAGGAGAAGAACTGGGCGGTCCTGGCCATGAAGTTGGCCAGCAGGGCTGCCCTCGGTATCTCTATCATGGTACCGTAGAGGTAGTTGATGGTCATGCCGGTAGCTTTCTCCACCTCGTCGTGTACGCGGTCGCAGATCTTCTTCTCGAAGTCCAGCTCGCGGACGATGATGGTTACGGGTATCATGATCTCGGGTCTGGGATCGAGGCCTTCCTTGAGAAGTTCGGCAGTGGCCTGGAAGATGGCGCGGAACTGGGTCTCGCTTATCTCGGGATAGGTGATGCCGAGACGGACTCCGCGGTGTCCCATCATGGGGTTGACCTCGTGCAGGCTTTCTCCGCGTTTCTGGATATCGTCAATGGATACTCCCAGTTCTTTCGCCAGCTCTGCTTCTTTCTCGGGTGTCTGGGGTACGAACTCATGGAGAGGAGGATCGAGCAGACGGAAGGTCACGGGCTTGCCGTTCATCACCTTCATGGTGGCTTTCACGGCCTCCTTGATATAAGGCTCAAGCTCGTCCAGTGCGGCCTTTCTCTCTTCCTCAGTCTTGGAGAGAATCATCTTGCGCAGCTTGGACAGAGGCTCCTCGGAGTTGGCTCCGTAGAACATGTGCTCTATCCTGAAGAGGCCGATGCCCTCTGCACCGAAGGACAGGGCGCGGGCTGCGTCCTCGGGGGTGTCGGCGTTGGTGCGCACACCGAGCCGGCGGTATTTGTCTACGAGGGTCATGTATTCTACGAAACGGGGATTCTCCGATGCGTCCATGGTCTCTACTGCGACGTCGTAAACGAAGCCCTTGGAGCCGTTGAGCGAGAATACATCTCCTTCGTGGTAGGTCTTGCCGTTGATTGTGAGTGTCTTGGACTCAAGGTCAATATGCAGGGCGTCGCAGCCTACGATGCAGCACTTGCCCCATCCGCGGGCTACCAGAGCCGCATGCGAGGTCATACCTCCGCGGGCTGTGAGCAGACCGTCTGCGGCACGCATGCCTTCCACGTCCTCGGGATTGGTCTCCTCACGGACGAGAATCACTTTCTCCTTGCGTTCTGCAGCGGCGACGGCATCCTCGGCTGTGAAGACGATCTTGCCGACAGAGCCGCCGGGACCTGCGGGCAGACCCTGGGCGATGACGGTGGCCTTCTTCTCGGCAGCGGGGTTCAGGATAGGGTGGAGGAGCTCGTCGAGCTGGGCGGGAGCCACTCTCATGACGGCTGTCTTCTCGTCGATAAGGCCTTCATGAAGCATGTCCATGGCCATATTGAGGGCTGCCAGACCTGTCCTCTTGCCGACACGGCACTGGAGCATCCAGAGCTTGCCGTCCTGGATGGTGAACTCGATGTCCTGCATGTCGTGGAAGTGGTTCTCGAGATGATTCTGTATCTCGTCCAGTTCCTTATATACTTCGGGCATGGCTGTCTCGAGGGAGGCCAGATGGCGGTTGTGCTCGTTCTTGGTGGCCTCGTTCAGGGGGTTGGGGGTGCGGATACCGGCTACGACATCCTCGCCCTGGGCGTTGATGAGCCACTCTCCGTAGAACTTGTTCTCACCTGTTGCGGGGTTACGGGAGAAGGCCACGCCTGTAGCGGAGTTGTCTCCCATGTTGCCGAATACCATGGCCTGTACGTTCACGGCTGTTCCCCAGTCATCGGGTATGCCCTCGATGCGGCGGTAGGCGATGGCACGCTTGCCGTTCCAGGATTTGAACACGGCTCCGATACCGCCCCAGAGCTGCTCGTATGCGTTGTCGGGGAATTCCTTGCCGAGAACCTGTTTTACGCGTACCTTGAAGTCGGCGCAGAGCTGCCTGAGGTCTTCCTCGGTGAGATCGGTGTCGCTCTTGTAGCCCTTCCTGGCCTTCAGGTCGCCGAGCATTCTGTCGAGCTGTACCCTGATGCCCTGTCCCTCAGCGGGCTCGATGCCCTCGGCCTTCTCCATAACCACGTCCGAATACATCATGATCAGACGTCTGTAAGCATCGTATACGAAACGGGGATTGCCGGTCTTGGCTATCATACCGGGTATGGTAGCGGAGCAAAGACCTATGTTGAGGACTGTCTCCATCATGCCGGGCATGGACGAGCGTGCGCCGGAACGGCAGGATACGAGGAGAGGATTGTCCTTGTCCCCGAATTTCCGTCCCATCATGCTCTCGGCACGTGACAGAGCGTCATTGACTTCCTTTTCGAGTTCTGCGGGATATCTGCATCCCAGATTGTAATACTCAGTGCAGCATTCGGTGGTGATGGTGAATCCCGCGGGTACGGGCATTCCGAGCGTGCACATTTCGGCGAGGTTCGCGCCTTTACCGCCCAAGAGGTTTCTCATAGAACCGTTTCCTTCGGCCTCTTTTCCTCCAAAGAAATAAACTCTTTTGTTTGACATAAAATATAAAATAAAATATTGGTTTGAGTCAAAGACCGTAAACTATTGAGGCGCAAAAATAACGAATTTTCACAAATTCCCTATCAGACAGTTAAAAATATTTAGGAGGATGAATATTGTATCTGTCCTCAGGCTGTTATAAGATTTGTAGAAGTACGCGCCTACGGCGCTATCCCTCCCACCGTGAGTATCAGCTCGTTACTTCGTAACTCGATGATACTCAGGGCGGGTCCCTCCCGCTAACAGGCCGCGGGTGGCATGCTTCTACAAATCTTATAACAGCCTGAGGACCAGTAGATGTGTATCATAATTCTTGCCAGAACGGGCTGAATGCAAGGCGTCGAGGCTCTTGGCGAGGGAGTTTACTGGGCGTAAATGACCGAGTCAGGAGCCGAAGACAACGCAGCAGTTAGCCCGTTCTGGCAAGAATTACAGGAGTTTGCCGGCAAGCTCGGAGAGTTGGCTTCGCTCGCCCCGCACCATATTGATGTGGGCGAAGACGCTCTGGCCGAAGAATTTGTCGCAAAGGTGGGTCAGACCGTTGGAGTAGAAGTCCAGGTAGGGCTGGTCGATCTGGTAGATGTCTCCGGTGAAGACGATCTTAGTGCCTTCACCTGCACGGGTGATGATGGTCTTTACTTCGTGCGGGGTGAGATTCTGGGACTCGTCCACGATGAAGAAGACATTGCTGAGGCTTCGTCCGCGGATATATGCCAGCGGGTTGATAATCAGTTTCTCACGGCGGAGCATATCCTCTATCTTGATTACTTCCTTGCTGGTGGACGAAAAACAGCTCTTTATCACGGCCAGGTTGTCGAACAGGGGCAGCATGTAGGGGCCGATCTTGTCGTTCACCGAGCCGGGCAGGAAACCTAGTTCCTGATTCTTGAGCGGGATGACGGGGCGGGAGAGGAGTATCTGGTCATAGTTGCCTGACTGTGCCAGGGCTCCTGCCAGGGCGATGAGGGTCTTTCCTGTGCCGGCCCTGCCTGTGAGAGCTATCAGTTTGATGTCCGGATTCATTACTGCATCCATGGCAAGTGTCTGCTCATCGTTGCGCGGAGAGATTCCGTAGGCGGTCTGAGGCTTGACTCTTACTATGGTCTTGTCACGGTCATCGTAACGGGCCAGAGTAAGGCTTTTGGAGCTGTCGTATATCTTGTAGTACTGGTTGGGTGCCGGTCTGCGGCGGATGCCGACCTGGGCGAAGGGCACTCCTTCCGGCGATTCATTTATCTTCCGGATGAAATCATCCTTCATATTGCGGACCGTGAGCACCTCCTTTTCGGTCTTGACGACCCGTTCCTCCTGCACCTTGTCGGAGAGATAGTCCTGGGCCATGAGGCCGAGAGCCTTGGCCTTTAGCCTCATGTTCAGGTCCTTGGTCACCAGGATAACCTTGCGGTCGGGATTGTTGTCCCTGAGCCAGATGGCGGTGGCGATGATACGGTGGTCGGGGATGTCGTCGATGAGCGAGTCGCGTATCTGGCCTGTATAGCCGTGCCCCATCTCTATCTTGATGTGGCCGCGGTCCTTGCCGAGGCTGATGCCCCGGTCGAAGAGGGTGTTGTCCGATATTTTGTCTAAGGCGCGTACGAAGGCCCTGGCGTTGAACCCGAGGTTGTCGTCCCCTTTCTTGAACTTGTCCAGCTCCTCGATGACACTTACCGGGATGTAGATGTCATTGTCCTGGAAGTTGAAGATACATCTGCTGTCGTGGAGGATCACATTGGTGTCCAGCACGAAGAGTTTCGGGGGGCGGGGAGGGCGGCTGTCCAGCCCGCGGAACCGGTTCTCCATCTGTTTTATAGTCTTTCGAGCCATATCCTGCCGTTTATAAACATTTCGAGCCAAGGGGTGACCTCGTCGCCTTTCCGGTCAGGATAGTATGCCCAGTTCCAGGGTCTGAGGCAGCGCTCGGGGTGTGGCATAATGGCCAGGTGGCGGCCGTCAGGGGAGCATACTCCGGCCACTGCGGCGGGGGAGCCGTTGGGGTTGCCGGGATAGGCGTCGTAGTTGTATCTCAGGGCGATGTAGTATTCTTCCAGAGGTCTGGGGAAGGAGAAACGGCCCTCTCCGTGAGCCACCCAGATGCCGAGTTTAGAACCCTGCAGGGAGGACAGGAGGATGGAGGGCGAGTTCTCGATGTGCACGCCTACGAAGGAGGATTCGAATTTGTGCGAGGTGTTGTGCTTCATCTTGGGCGAGAGTTCCTTGTGCTCGGGAGTGATCAGACCCATCTCGGCCATCAGCTGACAGCCGTTGCAGATTCCGAGGCTGAGGGTGTCCTTGCGGGCGTAGAAGCGCTCGATGGCGGTGCGGGCCTTCTCGTTGTAGAGCAGGGCGGCAGCCCATCCCTTGGCGGAACCGAGGGTGTCTGCGTTGGAGAAACCGCCCACGAAGACTATCATCTGCACGTCCTCGAGGGTCTCGCGCCCCGATACGAGGTCGGTCACGTGCACGTCCTTGACGGCAAATCCGGCCATGTACAGGGCCCATGCCATCTCGCGGTCGCCGTTGGAGCCGGTCTCACGGATGATGGCGGCCTTGATGCGGCGCTCGGCGGGAGCGGTGTAGTGTCCGTCGAAGTGCTTGGGGAAGGCAAATTCCAGGGGCTGCCGGCCGTAGTTGGCATAGCGCTCGTCGGCAAGTTCCTTGGGAGTCTGGAGGCTGTCCAGCAGCCAGGAGGTGCTGTACCAGCTCTCGCGCATGGCGTCGATATCCAGGGACAATGTCCTGCTGTCGGGACCGTATGTCACTTTCAGTGTACGTCCTTTCTGTACGGGACGTCCGATAGTCCAGGCCTTGACGGGGCCGAGGTTGCGGAGGAATTCGTCCATGCCGGCATTCTTCACCTGAAGTACGACTCCCGGCACCTCGGAGAGGAGGATGTCGGAGGATTCCAGGGCGGTGAGGTCGATGTCGGCGCCTCCCTCCGTGTTGGAGAAGCACATCTCCAGGAGGGTGGTTATAAGACCTCCGGCGGAGATGTCGTGTCCGGCCAGGACGGGGTTGCTCATGGAGTTGAACATGGCGTCCTGGAGGCGGTTGAAGCAGGTCTTGAAATATTCAGGGTCAGTGATGTCGGGAGCCTTGGCACCCACCTGTCCGATGGTGGAGGCGTAGGCGGAGCCTCCCAGGGGGAAGCAGGCATCACCTTTATTTATGTGTACGAACGGAATGTAGAGCAGGGTGGTGTACTCCTCGCGGGACATGACGGGATGCAGGGTGGCGGCCACGTCCTTGCTCTGGCCGGTGGCGGAGATAATAAGGGTTCCGGGCGAGAGAACTTTCTCTCCGTCGGGATATTTCTGGGTCATGGACATGGAGTCCTTGCCGGTGGGGATGTTGACGCCTATGGCGATGGCGAAGTCGCTGGCGCCCTTGACGGCGCGGTAGAGGCGGGCATCCTCGCCCTCGTTGCGGCAGGGCCACATCCAGTTGGCGCTGAGGGAGATGCCGTAGATATTGTCGCGGATGGGGGTCCAGATGATGTTGGTCAGGGCCTCGGCTATGGCCAGGCGGGAACCTGCGGCAGGGTCAATCATGGCCGCGGCCGGAGCATGTCCGATGGATACGGCTATTCCCTCGGGATCATCGTAGCCGATGGCAGTGACTCCAAGGTCATTGAGCGGAAGCTGGAGTTCTCCGCAGCACTGCTGGCAGGCGATAAGGCCGGTCACCGAGCGGTCCACCTTGTTGGTCAGCCAGTCCTTGCAGGCCACTGACTCCAGCATCAGCACTTTGCGGACAGCCTCGGTGAGGGCTTCAGGGGACATTCCGGCAGGAGTCCGCTCAAGAGGAGCGAAGCCTCCGTGGCCGTCAGCGCCTCCCTTGGGGGATGAGCCGTGCATGACGGTCCTTGGGGTGGACCCGAACATATCGCTGAGTTCCAGGTCTATGGGGGCATTGCCGGTCTTGCTGTCGCGGAGGGTGAAATTGCCCTTGCCGCTGACCTCGCCTATGACGTAGAACGGTGCCCTTTCCCTTTCGGCTATTCTGCGAAGCTCGGCCGTGTCGCTTTTCTTCATTACCAGGCCCATGCGCTCCTGGCTCTCATTGCCGATGATTTCCTTGTCCGAGAGGGTGGGGTCGCCTATGGGCAGCCTGGATATGTCGATGTCGCCGCCGACTTCCTCGACTAACTCCGAGAGACAGTTCAGGTGTCCGCCGGCGCCGTGGTCGTGAATCGAGATGATGGAGTTGTGGTCCTTCTCGGCCACCGCGCGGATGGCGTTGTAGACTCTCTTCTGCATTTCGGGGTTGGCCCTCTGTATGGCGTTCAGCTCAATCGAATTGGCATATTCTCCTGTGGCGACGGAGGATACTGCTCCTCCGCCCATACCGATGCGGTAGTTGTCGCCTCCCATGAGGATGATGTCGTCTCCCTTCGAGGGGCGGTCCTTGGCGGCGTCGGCCTTCTTGGCGTAGCCCACTCCTCCGGCGAGCATCACGACCTTGTCATAGCCGTACTTGCGTTCGGAACCGTCGGGATCCTGCTCGGTGTGCTCGAGGGTCTGGAGGGAGCCGCAGATGAGGGGCTGGCCGAACTTGTTGCCGAAGTCGGAGGCACCGTTGGAGGCCTTGATGAGAATCTCCGCGGGGGTCTGGTACAGCCACTTGCGGGGAGGACGGGCCTCCCATTCGCGGCCGCTGTCAATGCGGGGGTAGGAGGTCATGTAGACGGCGGTACCGGCGATGGGGAATGAGCCCTTGCCGCCTCCGATACGGTCGCGAATCTCTCCGCCGCTGCCTGTGGCCGCTCCGTTGAATGGCTCGACGGTGGTGGGGAAGTTGTGCGTCTCTGCCTTGAGCGAGATGACGGTCTTGACCTCCTCTTCCTTGAAGAAGCTGGGCTTGGCAGCCGCTGCAGGGTGGAAGAGCCTGAGCTTGGGCCCCTCGATGAAGGCGCAGTTGTCCTTGTATGCGGAGACTATGCGGCCGGGATTGACCGCTGATGTCTTCTTGATCAGCTTGAAGAGGGAACTTTCCATCTCCACCCCGTCGATGATGAAGGTGCCGTTGAAAATCTTGTGGCGGCAGTGTTCCGAATTGACCTGTGAGAATCCGAATACCTCGCTGTCGGTCAGAGGCCTGCCGAGCTTGGCGGAAAGGTCCTTGAGGTACTGGATCTCGTCCTCTGAGAGAGCCAGGCCCTCCTCCTTGTTGTAGGCTTCGAAATCAGTTATGTGGCGGATGGGTTCGGGCTGACGGTCGATCACGAAGATATCGCCGTCCAGTCCGTGGTATATTCTCTGGAGCATCTTGTCGTGAGGTATCTCTGCGTCGGAGGTGTAGTGTCCCTCAGGCACAGGGAAGAATTCCTCAATCCTGGCGATGCCTGTAATGTTCATGTTCTGAGTGATTTCCACGGCAGCGGTGCTCCAGGGTGTAATCATTTCACGCCTGGGGCCGATGAATGTGCCGGTCACTGCCTGGTCCTTAAGGAGCTCAGCACCGGAAAAAAGCCATTTGAGAGTATCTGCTGTGTCAGCAGAAAATGCTGTCTGAGAATCGACTGCTATGATTTGCCCCTCGGGGGAGCGGAAAAAGTATACCATGATATTCTAGAATTTGCGGTTCAAAAATAGAGATTATTTTGCTAATTCTTGAGAATATTTCCCATTTTTGCGCTCAAATTTTTGAAAAAGTACCAATGACCGGCCCAAGTATACAGAACCAATACCGGGAATGCGTCCGGATTCTCTACAGTATAGCCCCGTCGTTTCAGAGAGTCGGGGTTTCGGGATATCACCCCGGTCTGGAAAGTATGACTGATTTCGCCTGCTTTCTCGGGAATCCTCACAAATCATTGCGGACCATACATATAGCCGGTACCAACGGTAAGGGCTCCGTGGCTCACATGCTGGCCTCTGCCCTTGCATTCAGGTATCCCGGAAGCAGGGTAGGACTGTACACTTCGCCGCACCTCGTGGATTTCAGGGAAAGAATCAGGATTGTCTGCTCTGAGAAAGGTCCTGACGGACGTCACTATAGTGAAATAGGCCAGGAGGACGTAGTGGACTTCATGGCCCGCTGCCGGAACTTTATCGAGGAGCGCAGGCCGTCGTTTTTCGAGATTACTACCGCCATGGCCTTCGATTTCTTCGCCAGGGAAAGGGTGGATACGGCAGTTATAGAGACGGGGCTGGGAGGAAGGCTGGACTCGACCAACATCATCCTGCCGGAACTCAGTATCATCACATCCATAGGTCTGGACCACAAGGATATTCTCGGAGATACTATAGAACAGATTGCCCGGGAGAAAGCCGGAATCATCAAGTCCGGAGTACCGGTGGTAATCGGTGCGCTGCCCCCGGAGGCAGAGGCGGTGGCATTAGAGACTGCCTCTGCTCTTGGCTCCAGGCTGTACCGCTCAGGCGAACTGTGCGCCGGAGACGTGGACCCGCAGGAAATAGCCTCTGCGGCGGACCTGCGCTCGACATGTCAGGTTAGGAATATCCGGACAGTCATGACGGCCCTTCATGTACTGGGGGCCGGTGATGCAGCCTCAAGCCCGGCGGTGCTCTACGGACTGAAGCATGCGGCTGCAGTAAGCGGTCTCCGGGGCAGGTGGGAGAAGCTGAGTGCAGAACCGGAGGTGATATGCGACATAGGGCACAATGTGCAGGCTCTTTCGGAGACAATGCGGCAGCTTCAGGCAGAGGCAGCCGGCAGACATATAATAATGGTGTACGGTATGGCCGGAGACAAGGATGTGGAGGCGGTCCGCGGGCTGCTCCCTTCCGATGCGAGGTATATCTTTACACAGGCGCAGGGCAGCAGGGCGATGCCCGCCGGACAGCTGAGGGAATTGATGGACTCTTCCCGTAGGGAGAGAGGCAAGGCCGATGCGGGCATCACTGATTCGGTTGCGGTCGGGAGCGTGGCGGAGGCAGTGGATATGGCAATGCGTGAGGCAGGCCCTTCGAATCTTGTGTTCATAGGGGGCAGCAGTTATGTGGTAGCGGAGGCAATTGCGCACCTTGAAGCATGAAACAAAATAGTTATAGTAATAAAACAAAAAAGTTAAAAATAATATGAATCTTGCAATTATATTGATTGTGCTCTTTGTCCTGGCTTACGTGCTGATAGCCATGGAAAATAGGATCAATATCAATAAATCATCCGTTGCACTCCTCCTCTGCTGTCTGATGTGGAGCCTTCTCAGCCTCTTTTCGACATCCATTAATCCATCTCTGGACCATGCCAGGGTATCGTCGGACCTGCTGAGTGCCCTCGGCAGCACTTGCGAGATACTGGTCTTTCTCATAGGTGCGATGACTATCGTGGACATCATAGATACCCACGGCGGATTCGAGGTCATCACCAAACACATCACAACCCGTAAGAAGACCCGTCTGCTGTGGCTGCTGGCCACCATCACATTTCTTATGTCCTCCGTGCTGGACAACATGACAACGACTATCGTTATGGTGATGCTTCTTCGGAGAATGATCACCAACTACAAGGAACGCTGGCTCTTCGCTTCGATTATCGTTATCGCGGCCAACTGCGGCGGTGCGTGGTCGCCTATCGGAGACGTATCCACCATCCTGCTGTGGATGAAAGGCAATGTCACTTCGCTTGACCTGATGAAGTCCCTGATAGTGCCCTCCCTTGTCTGTCTGTATCTTCCGGTTGCCATCGCTGCCAGATTCCTCAAAGGCGTGATAGCCGAGCAGCAGACAAACGAGGAAGCTGCATTCAGACCCTCATATATCACCGGCAGGGAGAGCCGTACGATTCTTACACTGGGAGTCGTGCTCCTTATTCTGGTTCCGGTGTTCAAGAGTGCCGTCGGCCTGCCTCCCTATATAGGAGTGATGTTCGCACTGGCGATTATGTGGATTTATACAGATATGATGTACAAGAAGAAGAAGGAGGTTGCCGAATCGCTGAAAAACAGGGTGTCCAAGATTATCAAGCAGCTCGATATGCCTACCGTGCTCTTCCTTCTCGGTATCCTGATGTCCGTGTCCGCTCTCGGAACAGCGGGCGTCCTCAGTACTATGGCTGAGGGGCTCAATAACGGCGTTCACAACGCTTATGCCATCAGCACCATTATCGGTCTGCTTTCATCTGTCGTGGACAACTCGGCTCTGGTTGCGGCAAGCATCGGCATGTTCCCCATTCCCGATGCAGCGGCGCTTGCAGCGTCAGCCGATCCGGCCTATCTGTCCAACTTCCTGGTGGACGGTACTTTCTGGCACATGCTCGCATACTGCGCAGGTACCGGCGGAAGCATCATTATCATCGGCTCATCGGCAGGTGTTGTGGCTATGGGACTGGAGAATATCAACATTATCTGGTACTTCAAGAAGATCAGCCTGCTCGCCCTGCTCGGCTATTTCGCCGGCATCGCGGTCTACATCCTGCAGCACTTCCTGGTATCGCTGTTATAGGCGGTCTATCTGAAGCAGTCAATTCTGAAGACTATGGCCAGAACGGCCTTGAGGTAAATTATCAGAAAGGTCTTCTCCAGGCGGAAATTGCGCAGTCCCAGCAGCAGAGCCCGGAACGTACGGACATTCTTGAGAGTGTCGATTACGTATGTGTTCCGGGCCCTGTTGCGTGATTCCGCGAGCCACTGTTCCTTTTCCTCTGGAGTGAAAGCATCTCCAATGTCAGTCATTATTCTGTCCTGTGTGCGGAGATTCTGAAGATATTTGAACTTGAAATCCTGAAAGGACACCGAAGCATTGTCGCCGTGTCTCCGCCACTGGTATCCCGGAGTATAGGATATGATGACATTGCCGTAGATACTGAGCCGGATGAGGGCGTGAAAATCCGACTGCACGCTGTTCATGGTATAACATTTTCCGTCTCTTATCGCAACGTCCCGGCGGAAGAGTGTGACCATATGTGCAAACTCACCTATCTCATTGAATTTCTGTAGATACAACTTCCCGGGCAAGCAGTAGCTGCGTTCATTGATTCTGTACTGCCTGTATTTTTTCAGGACATCAAAATAGTATTTTCTGCCGTATAGGCACACTACATTCTTTTGTGAGAGTATGTCTTTCACGGCCTTGCTGATGAACGAACTGTCCGTGTAGTAGTCATCCCCGTCCAGATTTACGACCCATTCGCCCGATACCCTGTTGCACAGGGTGTTGCGATAGTTTCCTACCCGTCCGAGGTTGACTTCGTTGCGGAAATATCTGAACCGGGGGTCGGAGGTGTATCTGCGCGCTGCTTCTTCCGTGCCGTCCGTGGAGCAGTCGTCGGCCACGACAATCTCGAGACGGGGATAATCCTGCATCAAGGCACATTCGATGGCCTGGGAAATGTATTTTTCCTGATTATAGGCAGGAATCATTATGCTTACCAGAGGTAGTATGTCAGTCATTTCTTTTCTTTATTAGCAGTTTAAGAGCGCTGCCCCGTGTCCTGGAATTGATGATGTACCAGACGGGAGCGCCTACAGCGGCGCCTGAGGCAATGGAGAGCAGGGGGTGATCTATGAATATCGCGGCGGCGGCCCATATCGCGGCGGCCGGCAGCACAGTCAGCAAGCTCCGGCCTATGATGCCGGCATGAAGAGGCGTGATGCTGTGACGGAGGACATAGACTATGTACACGCAGGTGACTGCTGTCTCCGAGCACAGAAGTACGACGGCAGTGCCGATACTGTGCAGGCAAGGCACCAGTACCAGGTTCAGGCTTATGCCGGCAACTGCGCCGACAACGGATGCCAGCAGCAGTACATTGTCCTTCTTCAGGGGGGTCAGGATCTGGACGGCCAGAATCTGTGCTATGCCGACCATCAGCGCCGCCGGCATAATCACCGTCATAGGCAGTACTGCCTCCCCGTATCCCTCGCCGGCTATAATTCTCACTATCTGCGGCGCAAATATCATGCTGAAAATTATAAGCGGAATCGAGAAGGTGTATAGGATTGAGAAGGAGTTGTCCGCCATGCTGCGGAAACCTTTCCTGTCGTTCATGGAAAGCAGGGCGTTCATTCTGGGCAGCATTACGTTGGTGAATGCGGTGAAGAAAGCCAGTACTATTGAATACAGTTTGAATGCTGTAGTGTAGTATCCCACCTGGACATTATCAGAGACAAATCCCAGGAAGATGACGTTGAAGGTGGAATACATGGAGTTGAGAATGAGGTAGGCGCCAAGGGTCAGATTCTCCTTGAGAAACCTGAGAGGAAATATGTCGCGCGCTCTGAAACTCACGTATCGGCGGGCGTAGACCAAGTTGACGGCGGCATTGAGCACGACGCTGGCGACGGTCAGTACAAAATACAGGATATAGTCTCCGGGACCTTTTATGAAGATGAAAACCGAAGCCACGTACACTGTCTTTATTATTATCGAGCGGATGGTTATGTATTTGAAATTCTCTATGCCGGTGTAGAACCATTCGATAAGGAAGGTGGTGAACACTATCTTGGCGGCACCGGTCCAGAAGAGTTGGGAATACTGACGGAATTGCGGGACTGTACAGATGCAAACGGTGTACACAGCCATCACTCCCAACGTGAAAAGCAGGTTCATGCCAAGTATCCGCGAAAAGACAGAGTCAAGTTTGTCCCTGTCAGTTCTGTTCGAAGCTATCTCTCTTACTCCCAGGATAGATATGCCCATAGTGGCGAAGAGCAGGAAGTAGTTTACCGTATTTTCGACGAAGTTGACCAGTCCCAGTTTCTCCACACCCAGGACCCTCGTAATATAGGGGAACGTAATCAGCCCTATAATATAAGTGGATACTGTAAGTATGCTCTTGTATATGAAGTTGGTCTTGACTGATCCTGACATGGGCTACTGCTGCTTGAAGTTCAGGGCCTGCATGAAGCGCTTCACGACTTCGGGGTGGCCGGTGTGCTTGCCGGTGTCCTCGCTGAGCTTGCAGGTGTCGTTGTAGAAGGACCAGGACTCGGTAATCTTGGCGGCGATGAGCTTGATGACGATGTTCATGGGCCTGACACCGTCGAAGTCGTTGGTGAAGTGGGTGCCTATGCCGAAGGACGGCTGGCAGTAGTCCGTGGCGTAACTCTGGATCTCGAGGGCTTGGTCCACGTCCAGGGCATTGCTGAATATCACCTGTTTGGTGCGGGGATCGATGCCGAGGGAGCGGTACTTGTCCACTATGCGCATGAGCTGTTCGCGGTTGTCCCCGCTGTCCACTCTCAGCCCCTTGAACAGGTTGGCAAAGTCCTCCGAAAAGTTCAGGTTGAAGATGTCCCAGCCGAAACTGTCGTAGAGGAAGGTACCGAGGGCTCCCCGGAAAGTGTTGCGCCAGCAGTCCATGGCTATGTGGTTGGCCATCTGCGGGCCGTACATGCCGCCGATGGCACAGATGAATTCGTGGGCCATGGTGCCGACCGGTATGAGGTCGTATTTCATGGCCAGGTAGACATTGCTCGTGCCTACGAAGCGTCCGGGCCACTGACGGCTTCCCGCGCAGTCTTTCATTGCCCTGACTACCGTGTCCTCAGCCTCGAATGAGGCCCTGCGGCGGGTGCCGAAGTCACTGTATACGCAGCCTGCGCCGAGCAGACGCTCAGCCTTGCGGTATGTCTTGTCATAATATGCGCTGTAGTCGAAATTGCGGCACTCTCCGGTGAAGATGTAGAAGAGTTCCGATATGATGGCCAGAATCTTCACTTCCAGCAGGATGGTGTCGGCCCAGCTGCCCTCGATGTCTATCTCGAGGTGTCCGGCCTCATCCTGCCTCACCTGCACCCACCGGCTGTCGAAGCGGTAGCCCTTCAGATAGTTGTAGAACCATCCCGGGATGTAGCTGCACCTGCGCTTCATGAAGTCTATCTCCTCCTGAGTGATGGCGACATCCTCGAGAGCGGCAATCTGCCTGGAAAGCTCGTCGGCGAATCCGGCAGGGTAGACGGTGTCATCACGGTCTGTGAATGAGTATTTTACCTGGGCTCTGGGAAAATTGTCAATGACCGCGCAGCACATCGTGAACTTGTACAGGTCATCGTCGGTGAAGTGGGTTATTATCTGTCTCATAGCGCTGTTTTTCACACTTTGGGGAACAAAGATACGATGATTTATCCAAGTTTGACTATCTTTGCCGCCTCAAAATTCGACAGATATGAAAAAATGGCTCAGACAATTCACATCTGAGGACTGGATTATCGTCATCGCCGGGGCCGTCATCCTCGCCCTTGCGGCCGCTTTTCCCTCCTCGATGCCGCAAATGCCCAAGACCATAGGCACCGCCGACAGCTGGCTCTCGGCCCTGTACATGTTCGTATTCATCCTGATTCTCACCTACACGACCTCCGCAGCCCTGCGCCGTCCGCTCAGAGGAATATTCCTTTCATTGCTGGTGATATTCCTGCTGACCTTCGGAGCGCAGCTCCTGGCCGCCGTGCCGTTCTTCAAGGAACTGGGACTGGAACCGGTATTCTTCTCGGTTATCCTCGGCCTGCTGATAAGTAATACCATAGGCGTACCGCAGTGGATGAAGGCCGCCATACAGAGCGAGTTCTATATCAAGATAGGTATCATCTGCCTCGGCTCCACCATCCTGTTCAAGGAAGTCCTTGAGTCGGGGGCATACGGGCTGGCCCAGTCGCTGATAGTGGTCTTCACGGTGTGGTACTTCGCATTCTGGCTCTGCCGGAGGATGAAGATAGATCCGGAGATGGGGACAATGCTCTCTTCGGCAGTGTCCATCTGCGGTGTATCGGCGGCCATAGCCACCTGCGGGGTTATCAAGGGAGATAATAAGAAGCTTTCATACGTTATCTCGTTAGTGCTGATCATCGCTATTCCGATGATGTACCTGCTGCCCTGGCTCTCGAGGGTGATGGGGCTCAATGAGGAAGTGGCGGGAGCATGGCTCGGCGGCACGATTGACACCACCGGGGCTGTTGCCGCCTCCGGAACACTGATAGGGGAGACCGCGGCCAAAACCGCCGTTATCGTCAAGTCCTCGCAGAATGTTCTGCTCGGAGTCGCTGCCTTCATTATCTCCCTGCTGTGGTCCTACCGGGGCACTCCCTCCGGTCAGCAGGAGAAGGTCACGGCCAAGGTCATCTGGGACCGTTTCCCCAAGTTCGTGGTAGGTTTCATACTGGCATCCATAGTATTCAGCTTCTGTATGGACGAGGCCACAGCCAAGACCGTAGGAACAGTCACCAAAGGCTTCCAGAATACCCTTTTCAGCATAGCCTTCGTCTGCATCGGTCTCGAAACCCGCTTCAAGGATATCTTCGGCAAGGAGAACCGCCGTCCCCTCTATGCCTTCCTCATCGCCCAGGGCTTCAACATCGTCGTCACCCTCCTGGTAGCCCTTCTGATGTTCGGCCTCCTGAAGCCCATGCTTTAGGAGGCCTGCCTCGTAAGGCAGGGATAAAACGAAAGAAGCAGTCACATCTCTGTAACTGCTTCTTTTTCAGTGGGAGCAGAGGGAGTCGAACCCCCGACCCTCTGCTTGTAAGGCAGACGCTCTAAACCAACTGAGCTATGCTCCCTTGCTTTTGCGGATGCAAATATAGAGCATATTTTTGATCTACCAAAAAAAACTTTAAAAAATTTACGCTACATCGCTGATAAAAGATTGTATTTCTCTATTAGTCTGCTGATTTCCGGATCTAAATTTCCTCTGAAGGCCATTGAGGGGTCCTGACTGATGGAGTTAACGAAGCATTCTACGGCCCGGCGTTCGTTTCCATTACGGGAGTGGGCTATGGCCAGGAGATAGTCCCGTTTGCCGGATGAAGGCAGGGCTTCGAGTACTTTCATGGCAGACGCATTATAATCCATAGCGAGGAAAGCAACAGCGCTGTTCAGGTCTCTGTAAGTACCTAAATATTGTACAGCCTTTTTAAAATCTCTGTCCCTGATAGCCTGTAGTCCGGCATAATATACAGTGTCAGGTTCCGTAGTATGAATGGTATCCTTGACCATGCCGCGCCTGTGAAGGTGAAAGTCAAACTGAACCTCACGCAGGATGGGGTAGAGTGTGCTGCGGATATACGGATACTCTGCATGGCCGCTCAGAAGGCTTTCCCTCAAGTCCGGAGACTCAGTACGGCAGATAGCAAGGATTCCCGGCTTGTCCTGAATGAGACTGTCCTGACGTATGAGCTCCATCAGACGGTTCCAGTCTTCGGGAATATGCTTGACTATGAAGTCGAAGTCGTTGATCCGGCGGACTGCTGCGTAGAGTTCCATGTCTTCCGGCCTGCCAAGGTTCAGCACTGTCCCAAGTTCTGCCCGCTCAATTGAATCAGCTTTGAGATTGTACTCCTGAATGTATCTTTTAAAATATCCGGCAATCTCTTTTCCTCTACGGTCGGCAAGAGAGCTGTTAAGGGCATAGCTGCCTTCCGGAGAGCACGTGGCCGTGATTACCAGACTGTCTATATCGAATGCCCGGTTCTCTATCAGTTTATCTATGCGGGCCTTGATGTGCTGTATCTCTTCCATGTTGCTGCTGTATTTTTCGTCCAGGATATGTTCCCCAGGCCTGAAATCCAAAGCCGCAGTGGTGTTGCTCTCTACTCTGCGCTCAATAACTTTCGTAATAAACCTTTCGTGATTTTCGGCCAATGTAGCGAAAGAAGATACGTAGAAGGTCAGCGGCTCGGAAACTGGAATACTGTATCTGCGTTGTCCGTCATAAAATATACTTCCGTCAATACTCATGTCAATCTTCCTGAGTCCCGGCCTGGTTCTGATGTTCTGACTGTAACAGTATACTATGTCTCCTCCGTCTCCTGAGACTACAGAGTCTATACGGACTCCCTCCAAAATGAACGGATCAGGGATGTATTGGGCAAATTTGTCCGGAAGGCGCTCCTGCCGCCTGTTGTTCCTGGCTATGGACAAGCGCTTTAGATAATGCTCTCTCGCAGCCTTGAAGGAAATTCCGTAAAGTCCCCTGACCATAGCGGGGTCGACAGCCGAAGAATCATTCTTGAGTCCGGCAAGCAGAGGAATGTTCCGCTGGATAAAGGTCTCCAGCAGTCCGGTATGTACCAGTTCTGTCGAGTCAGTGATGATGCTGGCCAAAAACCGGTTATAAAGTTCATAACCTCTGACCTGCCTGTCCCTGTATTCCTTTCCGGTGACATGTATTTCCTCCAGGTCAAGCGTATCTCCCAAAATTACTGCCTCGGGACTGAGCCGTACCTGCCAATGGGGATTCAGCATCTTTTCCGGTATCCGGACATCAAATGCTATCCTTACCATGCCGTTACGTTCGGGTATGTTCTTAAACCTGGCTGTAACAACCACTCCGCGAAGCTCTTCGGTAGCATGAATGGTGCCTGAGGTATCTGTGGTCCCTTTCATGAAAAACACGCGGTTTCCGTCCGGACCGACTACTGTGATGGTATCCGATGAGGTGGAGTCATCCATCATAAAGTTGTAAGTGTCTTTCTGACTATAATCATACTCTCCCTCTTCTGCTGGAAGAAAGAGTTGAGCACTAAGGCCGTCCCGCTCGAGAATCCTTACGTTCCTTCGAACTGAGACAGCGCATGAAGTCTGCAGGATCAGGCCTGCCGTCACGGCTGCTATTGCCGGAGCGAAAGTTATCCGTTTCATATCAGAATGTGTATAAAAGATTGATCTGCACGTCATTGGGCGCTACAAAGGCTTTTAGGCCCCAGTCTATGAGTTTTCCGCAGGCGGTCGTCTCATATTGCCTGTACCTGGTGCCTCCGAACCACAGCCCTATCCCGAATTCTATGTTCAGGTGTTTCGTCAGCAGCAGCGAATAGCCCAGACTGGCCCCCAGCCCCAGGGCATCGCCCTCTTCTGAGGCCGGGGAGAAAATTCCGCCGCTGTTGTACCTGCTCCACTGGACCTTTCCTCCGTAATAAAAGCCCGAGTATACAAAGAAGGGCCAGTATTTGAATCCTGCAGCGACTGAGCCTGTGCGGTTCTGGATCCTGCCCGCACCGTTCAGGCGGGTGGGGAAGGTGAACGGGTTGTATCTGCCCTTTACGGATACGGTCCAGTGCTGGTGGACTGATGCCCCCACCTCCAGATTCAATGTTATAAAGTCAGCATAATCCAGAAGGTTGGTGGCAACACTCCATCTCTGTCCCCACGACGGGAGGCTGAATGTGAGCAGCAAAGCCGCTATGGCCGAAATTCCTGCAGTCCGTTTCATATTGCTTCGTTTTTATTATATACATAGAAAAAGCATCCGCCCCCTCCACTTCTTCACAAGACCAGAGATACTCCTGCACTTGAGCCGTCCCAAAACTCATTTTCTTCAGCACGTTCTGTTATGCCCTTCGCGGGAATCGGATGCGGTTGCAAAGATATTGAGCCGCAAGGCTGTAGGAGGGATTTTAAAGAAAGTCAGCAATTATTGCAGGATTATAAAAACACGGAGAATTCTAAAATCATACAGAATCCGGTCATGGACGTTCTGTGCCATTTTGGCAGGGTGGGGGAAGTGGTATGTCTTTTGCCATACCAGCAAAACAGAAAATATTTAAAATTAACAATATGACACAGCAAAAAGGAAAAATAGGGGTAACAACTGAAAATATTTTCCCCGTTATCAAGAAGTTTCTCTATTCGGACCATGAGATCTTCCTCAGGGAGATAGTGGCCAATGCAGTGGATGCTACTCAGAAGGTGAAGGCACTGGCCAATACCGGCGAGCTGAAAGGTGAGCTCGGTGATCTGACCGTGCGGATATCCGCTGACGAGAAGAAGAATACACTGACCGTTACCGACCGCGGAATCGGTATGACAGCCGAAGAAGTGGACAAATTCATCAATCAGATAGCATTTTCCGGTGCAGGAGAGTTCCTGGAGAAGTACAAGGATGTGGCCGGTAATATCATAGGTCATTTCGGACTGGGCTTCTACTCCGCCTTTATGGTTTCTAAGAAAGTGGTGATAGAGTCCCTGTCATGGAAAGAGGGTGCAAAGCCCGTAAGATGGGAGTGCGAGGGCAATCCCGAGTTTGCCATGACTGAGGGAAGCCGCACCGATAGGGGCACCGAGATTACCCTGTATCTGGATGACGACTCCAAGGAGTTCGCCGGAAAATCCAAGGTAGAGGAGCTGCTGAAGAAATACTGCCGCTTCATGCCAGTGCCCATCGCCTTCGGCAAGGAGCAGGAATGGAAGGACGGCAAGTACGTGGATACCGACAAGGACAAGATAATCAACGATACCGACCCCATCTGGAACAAGAAGCCCGCCGATCTGAAGAAGGAGGACTACATGAAGTTCTACCGCGAGCTCTATCCGATGCTGGAGGAACCGCTGTTCTACATCCATCTGAATGTGGACTACCCCTTCAACCTCACCGGTATCCTGTATTTCCCCAAGATCAAGGACCGCCTGGACGTGACCAAGAACAAGATCCAGCTTTACTGCAACCAGGTGTTCGTCACCGACTCTGTAGAGAATATCGTGCCCGATTTCCTGACCCTGCTGCACGGTGTGATAGACTCCCCGGATATCCCCCTGAACGTTTCCAGGAGTTATCTGCAGTCCGACTCCAACGTCAAGAAGATCTCCACCTACATTACTAAGAAAGTGGCTGACCGCCTGGAGGACATCTTCAAGAACGACCGCAAGGAGTACGAGGAGAAGTGGGACAACCTCAAGCTCTTCATCGAGTACGGCATGCTGACCGAGGAGAAGTTCTGCGAGAGGGCCCTCAAGTTCGCCCTGATGAAGAACACCGACGGCAAGTTCTTCGCCTACGACGATTACCGCAAGGCCATAGAGGCCAACCAGACCGACAAGGACAAGAAGGTGGTATACCTCTACGCCACTGATCCCGTGGCCCAGTACCAGTATATCGAGACAGCCAAGAACAAGGGCTACGATGTCCTGCTCTTCGACTGCCAGCTCGATGCCCATTTCGTCAATCTGCTGGAGACCAAGCTTCCCGACTCGACATTTGCCCGTGTGGACGCAGACTCGATAGACAAGCTTATCCGTAAGGAGGATGTCAAGGAGCCCGAGATGCCCGAGGCCGAGAAGACCGACCTCTCCGACATGTTCGAGTCCGTCCTGCCCGAAGGCAACCACTACTTCGTAAAGCCTGAGAACCTGGGGGAGAATGGTGCTCCTATCCTGATTACACAGTCCGAGTTCATGCGCCGTTACCGCGACATGTCGGCCCTCGGCGGAGGAATGAACTTCTACGGTGAGATGCCCGAGTCCTATACCATCGACGTCAATATCCAGCATCCGCTGATCAAGCGTATCCTCGAGGCCAAGAGCACATCTCTGTCAGAGCAGTGCGCGTCTTTCGACAGCCGCAGGAACGAGCTGCAGGCCGGTATCGACAAGCTGGACGCAGCCATGAAGGACAAGAAGGACGAGGATATCCCCACTGCGGACAAAGACGCGAAGAAGGAACTGGAGAAAGAGCTCGGAGAAGTCCGCGACCAGAGGAAGGAGGCCATGAAGGGCTTTGCCAAGGACAATATCCTCCTGCATCAGGTAGTGGACCTGGCCCTGCTGGCGAACAATATGCTGAAAGGCAAGGATCTCTCGGAGTTCATCCGCAGAAGCATAGAGGTGCTGTAGCCGGATCAGTCCCGCAGCAGAAATCTTACGACCTCGCACATCAGGCTGTCAATCTGATGTTGCGAGGTTAATGCTTCTATAGGGAAACCAAGGCTGACGCATCGGTAATCTCCGTCGAAGGCAACAGCTGCGGAGGTGTTTGAACCGCAATAGCGCATGAATGTAAAAGCCCTGTCGTCAGAGGGAAGGACTGCGTCAGGAGACTCCACGCAGTAAATGTCCGGATTGGGAACAGTCTTGAAATTGACAGTATGGGTACTGTCTGCAAAGAGTCCGCCTGAATTGGAGACTGTACGGACAAGTCCTGTACTGGTGGCTGAGCCGTTGCTCCATCCATAGCCGAAAATATCAGCAGCAAGGCGGTTCGCGATAAAATCAGGATCGGACTCACGATGGAGTGAGAGGATATCTCCTCCGATATTGTTTTCTATTCTTCGGGACAGAGCATCCAGTTCAGACATGGCTGTCTCTATTTCCGGGATAAGACGGGAGTATGTCTGAGTGCCGTAATAGCGGCCGAGGGAATCCTTCAATTGTGCCAGCATCCCTGCTGTCGTTCTTGCCGCCGAGGCTGCATCTTCCAGCAACCGTGTGCCGGAATATTTCCTGCCGCTGTCATAAGATGCGCTCTTGCCTATGTTCGCGCCAGAAACGAGCATTGCTCCTCCTGCCGCGCAGTAGTCAGATAGAATATCGTACAATTTCTCACTGAGAAAACCTTCCCTTTCTTTTCCGAAAATAAGGTCCAGCATGGTGTACTGTTCTATTTCAGTTTGCTCCTTGTTCAAGAATGAGTTCATGGATGTCGAAGAGAAGCTCAGCCCTGCCCGCATAAGGGCAAGTCCGTGTATTCTAGGATAATCGAAACTATTGCCGGCTACCGGTGCAGGCCCGTAGTCCATGTATGATGCACCGAAGCCAGGACGGTCGTCATGAATCCATTCTCTTTGCCTGAGGTATTCGAACTGCTCGCCTATGTAGGAGCAGTCAATGATATAAGGAGTACCGTGGTCTGCCCTGAAATCAAATCCAGCTGTAACGGAATCACATACAGGCATCGGGGCAGGGGAGGATACAGTTGTGAATCCATTGACGACAAGTGTTTCCTCACTTTCAGGAATATATCCTGCTGAGAGGATTTCCGAAGGGAAGGATTTTCCTCCTTTATTGACTGCCACGACTTTGTAACTGTATATGCGTCCGGGCAGAATATCGTCTGTGTACTCTGTTCCTTTTACAGGGGTCCCGCTGTCAAAGCCCGGTAGGTTGCCATAAGCTGCCGAAGCAGTGTCTGAGATCCTCTTATACACTATATAAGAATCAGGTACAGCAGTAGGCTCCAATGGGTCATGGACCGGTTCCCACTCAAGGCGGACAGCTGCCCTGTCATTTTTCCTGTCTATGATGCTGACGCTGAAATCCTTTACTGGCAGTGGTTGAACACAGTATCCGGCATTATCTGTATAGGTCAGATATTTCAGTATACCTTTATATATTGCACGCGACACAATGAACTTGAATTCCGGATCCAGGGCACAGCTCATGTCAGAGAAGTTCTGGTGGGAAAGCAGTTCTATCAGGACTGTAGGCACGTCCGGGACCCTTGCCTCCATATAGGAACGGTCCCAGACAGCACGTCTGGTCCAGTCGGTCCGGTAGCAAGAACGGATATCTTCCACAATGGAAGTCTGGACAATGTCTGACAGTTCTCTTGCTATAATCCTGGGCCTTCCGTCAGAGTAGTCGGTACGTCCCTCGGATTCCTCTTTGTATATTGCCAAAGTACCGATTATCGAATCGTTGAGTACTGATCCGGCATCAGTATGCAGTGCCAGAGCGAGGTCAACAGGTATGCCTAGACGTCCACACAGATCATTCACCCATTCTCCGCGGGACATATAGTCGTCACGGTAGTCGTCATTGTCCTCATTGAGACTGTACACCTCCTCCGGAAATCCGCTCCACTGCAGCCAGTAACGCGCCGCCTCCGCATAACGTGGTACACCGCTTACTGTACCTCCGCGGAGGGTATTCCCCATACCGCCACCGAATTTCACCGCATCGGTAGTGATGACACCGTGTCCATCACTCTCCTCGGCGTTATTTCTGATTATTACTCCCTGTCCTGTCTCTCCTTTGGAGAAGCGGAATGTTCCAAGATAGACCCAGGTCCCTCCGCCCATGCTCTGGTCTATTTTGAATTGAGCCTCGCCCCCGCTGTGACGGACTGTGTACCATGCTGTTGAGCTTTGATTGACAGATTGATAAGAGACGTATACCGCATAGTCCCCGGTTTCTGGGAAATAGGGAATGTAGGTGGCTGTAGACGGACTTTTAATATTGCAGGGCACCATTCGCGCAGTACCTTGCTCAAAAGGGTTGAGTCCGGTCCCGCAGTATTCTCCGGTATGTCCGAAACCCGGCATAGGGGCATCTTCCCAGGCATTACGGGAATCTCCGCTTCTTTCCGTGTAGAAAGGGTCAGAATTGTCGACTATGATCTCGATGCGCTGTAGATCCCTCTCCCTGGGCAGCAGGACAGTTGCTCCGGCATTTTCTAACATAGGCGCCAGGAAGGATATGATATAGCTCTGGGGCAGGAGATCCTCGATGGTGGAAAAGAATGGTGCCCTCTGCCATTTCCACCGGTCTTCTACGTGGGAATAGTAGTAACCATGTCCGGGCCATAGAGCTATGTTCCTGCCGGACAAGCCTTCCGAAGGAATTTCGGGAAGGGTTGCGTCAAGAATCCAGGTCTTGTTTCTGTTGCTCCTTTCATGCTTCGATTGCTGATACTCCCTTCCGGAATAGAAACCGCTGCATAGCCTCGTGATATCTTTGTCCTTGACATATAGCTGAATGCGGTACTGCTGGAGGTCTGAAGGGAGGCAGTCAGATATCTTTTCGGAGAAATATTGAATATCTGAGTCCCTTAATGGGTAGTCCGCAATATCATCGCTGAAATGGATGTCCAGCTGCCGCTGCCTCTTATTAATATAAAAGGTATCGATGCCTACCTCACCTGCTACGGTAGCGCGAAGGGAGAGGTACCGGGCGATGGAATCGGATGCCGGTTTCATCATCTTGACACTTGTCTGTGCCGATAGCGGTGCATGGAACACCATGCTCAGTAGGAGTCCTGCTGAGAGGACTGTGATAAATCTTACCATTTGTAAACTATGTTGACAGCAGCCTTGTAGGGTAGCCATTCTGAAGAGCCGTTCCAGCCGATATACATTGAGCCGTCTGACTTATAGTGCCCCTCGTAGAATCCTGCCTGATAGCCCCCGCCCACAGAAAGCTCTATACCCCAGTGCTTGGTCAGCGTAAAAGCATACCCGACGGTGACTCCGGCCATGATGTTGTATCCGACCTGATACTTATTTGCGTAAGATCCCCAGTACATTGGATGTATTCCCTTGCTCAGAGTCCATGCCGAGAACCCGAGGTTGGGACCTACGAAGAAGCCCCTGAAGGATTCGATAGGGTAGTAACGCCCCTCCAGGAAAGTCATAGCCATAACTACCGGTCCGTCTATTAGCTTGCCGAACCCCTTCGGATAAAAAATACCGATTCCTTCCAGACCTACAGTTATATTCCTGTGTGCCCTGAATTCAACCGATGGATTGACTATCCCTACTACTGCAGCAGCACTGAGCTTGACGGCAGTCTTGACAGGTTCTCCTCCGAACAGCCGTTCCTGTCCAGCTTGCCGGATACTGTCCCTGTCATCAGCAGAAGCTGACACGAAAGAGAAGGAAAGGAGGCCGATAATGAGTAGAAGGCAGGCAGTGGTATGGCTATATCTTATCATATTCCTTTTTTGATGAATGTATTCTCTATGTATCTGACGACAGCATCACCTAAAGAAGCCACGATAAATGTCCCGGTCAGGACAGACAGGGAGTCTGCAGCGAAATCCAGTACGTCACCCTGCCTGGAGGCGAAGAACCAATCCTGGAAAAGCTCTGTTGCTCCGGCGAAAATAAGTCCTGTAACCAGGGTGAATGCTACGGCATATTTGTTAAGGAATTGCGAACTGCTGGCATATCTGCATGTAAGCCAAGAGATAAACGGGTAGGGGAAAAACATCAGGAAATGTGCATATCGGTCCAGCCTGATGCCCAGGAAATATTTCCCCAAATCCAGTCCTGTGGAGCTGAACTTATAGAAACAGAAGAACAGAACCATCCCTATATAGATGATAAAGAGTATCTTGACCAGTAAACGTATTCCTTTTTGCATAGCACAAATATAATGCAAAAAGCAGATGCGGGGATATTTTTTTGCAATATATTAAAAGATGCCTATTTTTGTGGGAATTTTAAAATACTTATCCATAAATAAACAAGTATGAGACATCTTTATAAGGTTGTTATCCTCTCTGTCCTGGCCATGTTCAGCGTGCTTCCTATGCAGGCTCAGTCCAAGGCTGAGTTAGAGATGGCCAAGTCAATGGCCAAGTCCTATGGCTATAGTGAAAGCGAGATCGCGGCAATGATGAGCAAACAGCAGAACGGAACGTCTTCCCAGACTGCCGCAACAACATCCCGCCCCGTAGTCCGGACAGACCAGACAACAACCGCACAGACAGATACTACAGCGGAAAACAGACTTACCCCTCAGGATTTTGATTTCGGTATGATGATGATGCAGGAAAACAGAATATACGGACATGATATATTCCGTTCTCCCAGCCTCAATTTCATTCCCAGCTACAACATTCCCACTCCTGCGAACTATAAACTCGCGGCAGGGGATGAGGTCCTGATTGATATTTGGGGAGCGACATACCGCAATTATACTTTCACCATTACCCCCGAGGGCAGTGTCTCGATTCCTGACGTAGGTCCGGTATACCTTGCCGGAAAGACAGTCGATGCCGCTGAGAATATGCTGAAAAGCAAGCTTTCCGAGATATACTCAGGCATATCCGGTGAGCAGCCCAACACATTCCTCCGTCTTTCGGTAGGCAGAATCAGATCATTCACAGTCAATGTTGTCGGAGACGCCGTCCGTCCCGGGACATATACACTTCCGTCCCTTTCCACAGTATTCTCGGCTCTTTATATGGCTGAAGGACCTACAGATCTCGGCTCTGTCCGTGATATCCGTGTGTACAGGAACAACAAGCTGGTGAAGACCCTCGACATCTATGACTTTATCGTAAAGGGCGATTTTTCTCAGAATATCCGCCTGGAAGACAATGATCTGATTCTCATAGCACCGTATTCCATCATGGTCAAGCTTGCCGGTAATGTAAAACGTCCCATGAAGTATGAGATGAAGTCCGGAGAGACCGTCAAGGACCTGCTGCAGTACGCAGCCGGCTTCTCGGACAATGCCAATGACCAACTGGTTCAGGTAAAGAGGGTATACGGCGAAAGGTCAGAGACCTTCAACGTCCTTGCCTCAGAATTTGCGTCTTTCGAATTGAAGGACGGTGATTCTGTAAGTGTAAAGCCGAATATTGACCGCAACAGGAACATAGTTACTGTGGTAGGTGCTGTGTGGCATCCAGGTTCATACGCCATAAGCGACAACGTTTCCAATGTAAAGCAGCTCATCGAATTTGCAGGAGGACTCAAGGAGGAGGCTTTCATGGAGAGAGGAAACATTACCAGACTCAACGAGCAGCGTGATACCGTGTCCCTCTATTTCAATGTAGAGAAAGTCATGGCCGGAGCCCAGGACATACCTCTCTTTACGGAAGATACCGTCCGGATATTCTCAATGACAGATATGGTGGTAAGAACCAATATAGAGACCAGGGGACATCTTAACAACCCCTCCATACTGCCGTTCCGCCCGGGAATGACCCTTGGTGACGCCATTCTGCTTTCCGGTGGATTTGCAATAGGCGCATCCCGAACCAACATCGATATTGCCAGGAGGAATATCCTGGATAACAGTGAGAGAAGTGATACCATATCCGTTATCTACAATTTCAATCTTCAGGAAGATCCCTCAGCCCTGGACTTCGAGCTCGATGCATTCGATATCATATCTGTAAGACCGGCTCCCAGCTACAAACCTCAGCAGGGTATCACGGTCAACGGTGAGGTTATCTTCCCCGGATATTATGTGATAGAAAGTAACGTAGTCCGCCTAAGCGATGTCATCGCCAGGACAGGAGGCTGCACTCCCGACGCATATCTGGAGGGAGCAACTGTAGAAAGACTTCTTTCCGACGATGAATATGACAGAGCGCTTCAGGCAGCCAAGTTGGCGATGAGAGAGGAGGGTGTGGATTCATCCATGATCGAGATGCCGTCAAGGGAGGAGCGCTACAAGATAGGTATCAACATGGTCGCTGCCCTGGACAAGCCCGGCTCGTACAACGACATCGTGCTTCAGGACGGGGACATAGTCAATATTCCCAAGCTGAACAACACCGTCAAGATATCTGGAGCCGTTCTGTATCCCAACACCGTGGTGTACGACCCCTCCATCTCCGTGAACCAGTACATCAAGATGGCCGGAGGCTATGTCAAGGGTGCCATCAAGGGCGGCAAGTATATCGTCTTCATGAACGGTACGGCTTCTACCCGCGGCAACAAGAACTTCAAGCCCATGCCCGGATGCGAGATAATCGTGCCTCAGAAGGACCTGTCGCAGCGTCAGAGGATCTCGGCTGCGGAGATTGTCTCCATCGCATCCTCTACGACATCCATCGCTACTATGGTCATCAGCATGGTCAATCTGCTCAAGTAGTATGACTTCGGGTTACCGACAGCTGACCTCCGGGGAGATATCCGTCCTCAGGACCCAGGGATGCTGGGCCGAGGACTGGCAGCATGTCTATGTGTCGGAGCGCTTCACTCCGGAAAGCATAGTCAGGGTCAATTTCTACGGGGTGGTACGTCTCGGAGCATTCTCCGGCAGCATCGCCCTTCCCGGCGGCCTATCCATACACAGCGGTATCTACGATGCGACCCTTTTCAACGTGAATGTGGATGATGATGCTCTCATCACCCACATTCACGGCTATATAGCCAACTACGACATAGGTCCCCGCGTCTACATCTGCGATGTGGGGAAAATATACATGGAGGGCGTTCCGTCCTTCGGTGTGGGCACCCGGGTCAATGTGCTTCCGGAGACTGGAGGGCGCGAGGTGGCCATATATGAGGAACTTTCAGCACAGACGGCCTATCTGGCGGCCATGTACAGGCACCGTCCGGAACTGACACAGAGGCTGCAGGCCATGGCGGATCTCCGTGCCCGGGCAGCGGCATCGGAGCGCGGCTTCATCGGTCCCGGAGCCAGGATAGAGAATGTCGGCATCATCCGGAACGTGAGAATAGGAGAGGCCGCCGTCCTCCAGGGCTGTCTCCGTCTCTTCGACGGGACGGTAGTCAGCAGTGCCGGAGCTCCGGTGCTCATCGGCAGCGGAACGGTCTGCACGGACTTCATAATACAGTCCGGTTCGGTGGTGGAGGACGGTGCGGTAGTTACCCGCTGTTTCGTGGGTCAGAGTGTGACCCTGGCCAAGGGTTTCTCCTGCTCTGACAGTCTGTTTTTCGCCAATTCCCACTGTGAGAACGGAGAGGCCGTATCGGTACTGGCCGGTCCATTCACAGTCTCCCATCACAAGTCCACCCTGCTGATAGGCTCGATGTTCTCCTTCATGAACGCGGGCTCGGCTACCAATTTCAGCAACCACCTGTACAAACTGGGCCCCGTGCACCAGGGCGTTTTCGGACGCGGTGTCAAGTGCGGCTCCGGCTCCTACATGATGCTGCCCGTAAGAGTAGCCCCTTTCACCACGGTTCTCGGCCATCATACCGGCAGGATCGATACTCCTGACATGCCCTTCTCCTATATCCTGGAGTCGGAGGGCAGCTCATATCTTGTCCCAGGAGTGAACCTGCGCAGCATAGGACTGTTCCGCGATATCCGCAAATGGCCCGCGAGGGACCGCCGCAGCCCCTCCGGACGCATAGACAATATCCGTTTCGAGGCATTTTCCCCCTATACGGCCGGAGCAATGCTGGCAGGCAGGGACCAGCTGGTCCGCATGCTCTCCGAGGAGCGTTTCTCCGGGACTCCCTCTAATTACGGAGGCTGCACGATAGCCGGTTCGTCCCTTACTTCAGGGGTGGAACGCTATGAGAATGCCCTCAAGTACTATATCGGTCTGCAGGTGGCCCTGACACTCCGCGGCCGCCGGCTGACCTCCGACGAGGCTATAGCGGCAGCCCTTTCTCCCGTATCCCCCGTAGGTGAGGGGCGCTGGGTGGACGTGGCCGGACTGCTGGCGCCGAAAGCGGAGATAGACCAGATTGTGGAGGAGATAGCCTCCGGCTCGCTCAGCACGCCGGAAGCGGTGGAATCCAGGCTCTCGGCCATCGCCACCAATTATCAGCTCTACGAGTGGAGATGGGTCTATGCCCACATTCAGACTGTCTTCAATGTGGACCCTAAGAAGATCAGCCGCAAGAAACTGATAGACCTGCTGCGTCAGTGGAGGGCCGCTTCCGAGTCGCTTTTCGCCGATATAGAGAGGGACGCCTCCAAGGAGTTCGGCGACGGGGTGATGACCGGCTTCGGCCTGGACGGGTCTGCCAGAGAGGAGATTCTGGCGGATTTCCGGAATGTCAGGGGAGAATTTGACTCAGATTCTCAGGTGGCTGCCGTACGGGAGACCAGACAGAGGGTAGCCCGGATAGCAGAGGAAGTCGTCTCAGCCCTTTAGAGCCTCTATTTCCAGATCAGCCTTTATCTTGTCTATGATGGCGGTTACCACCCGGTATATACGCTTTCCTTCGGAATAGTCCGCAGGACATACGAAGTGCACCCGCTGTTCGCTGAGCAGGCGCTCGGACTTCTCGCGCTCGTGCCCGTCAGGGTTATATACGGCTATGGAGTGGCCTCCGAACTGCTTGACCAGTTTCATACAGGGGATGTCAGTGGCTCCGTCTCCGAAGTAGATCATGCGGGAGAAGGGGACAGGCCGCTCTTTCTCAGGCAGGTACCTGTTGACAAGGGTGTGGTCGCGGATGCTCATCACTCCCTTGTTGATCTTGAACAGGAACTGGGTCTTGGCCGTGTAGTCCACGGCTACTGCGGGCCAGACCGCCTCTCCGTCCTCGTAGAGGAAGGAGCAGGCGTAGACATTCTTGAACTCCGGATATATCTCCGTGCCCTCGATCATCTCCGTTAGGCCGGAGGAGTTGATGTAGTGCTCTATCTGGAGACCTTTGGAGCGGCCGTACTCATTGATTTTCCCGAACCATTCCCTGACCCCAGGGTAGAGTTTCACCATGGAGCCGAAACGGCGGAAACTCTCCCTGGTCAGGTGGACTCCCGAGGCGCGGGCCTCGTCGATCATGGTCTTCATGTAGCAGAGTATTTCGCTGGCGTCATTGTCCTGCGAGAGCTGGTTGCTTCTGCTCCAGAAGAGGGCGGGATCCTTGCCGAAAGTCTGTATCAGGCCGAATTCCTGCATGTTGGCAGGGGAGAGGGTGCCGTCGAAGTCGTAGATGAGGGCTACTGTAGGTCTTGTCATAGTGTTCTGCTCGCGTATTTGCGGAGCCAAATTAGCAAAATTTTTCATTTTTCCGTATGTTTGTAGGATATTATTGTGATATATGAGATACCTCTTTCTGTCCATCCTCCTCATCTGCTGCCCTGTATGCCTCCGGGCCCAGGCATGGTTCTGTACAGATGAGGGTACGGAACTGGTCTACACCCGGTATTATGCGGAGGATGGCCCGGTCAAGTGGAACCATACCATGAGTATTCTTGAGACTGCTCTCGATTCCGCAGACTCTTCCCTCACAGTGACTTATTCCTCCTTTATCCGGACAGTGGACGGCAAGGGACTGGAGAATATGGAGACTCCGGCCGTGATGACGGCCCTGATCAGCCGGAACGGGGACGTTACCCTCGATATTGCCGCCAGCCTGGTCTCCGTTCTCAAAGGAATACTCTGGAAAAATGCCCGGATCACCGCGGAGGGCGGCCTGACCCTGCTGCCTTCCGTCCTGACGCCCGGCGATACCCTGCAGAGTGCTTCCGGCAAGGTCAGGGCCCTGGGCATGACGATGAACGTCACCGTGACGGAGCGCCGGGTCCTCGGTACTGACACCCTGACCACCCCGGCCGGTACATTCCCGTGCGTGATAGTTTCCGAGCACAAGGTCGAGAAGGGGATGATGCGCAACCGTATCACCACTGCCCGCACCTGGTATGCCCGCGGAGTCGGTATGGTCCGGCACGACACCTATGACAGGAACCTGAAACTGGAGACCACGGAGGTTCTGGAAAAAATAGTGAGAAAATAATACGCGGCAGATGCAACAGACGGCCCTGCCCATACGTTATATAAGTGGAAAAAACAAAAGATGATACCTAAAGAGATTACAGCGTTCTACAACAGATACAAGACGAGGCTCTACAACACGTCGCTGCGGATAACCGGCGACAGTTTCGACGCCGAGGAGATAGTCCAGGACACTATTATCAAGTATCTGAGGACCAATACCGCTAAACTGTCCGAGGCGCAGACCTCGGCCTGGCTCACAAAAGCCTGTACCAGAGCCTCGATAGACATGCTCCGCATGCGCAGGGGACTGAAGGTGAAGCTCGAGAAATATGCGGAGGAAGACCCGGAGGAGGACTCGTCGCAGCAGTGGGACAGTCTCCTGCAGAGTCAGAGCCCGCAGGAAATGATAGGCAGGATAAAGCGGCAGATGCTCCTGATGCCCGACGGATACAGGGCGGTGCTCTCCCTGCTGCTCTTCGAGGGGTACGATTACTCAGAGGCCGCACAGATATTAGGGGTGGAGGAAAGCACGGTCCGGTCGCAGTATCTCAGGGGCAAGCGCAAACTGGTGGAAATGATTAAAAACGAAAAATAACAGGACAATGGATAACTTACAGCAATACTTCAGACAGAACAGCGGTTCCATCAAGGAATCAGACGAACTCATCCCCGAAGGGGACGAGTCCCGCTTCGAGCAGCGCTGGGAGTACTCCAGCCACAACCGCATACACTTCCGCTCGAACCTCAAGCGCCGCAAGAAGCCCCTGTGGAAGGCCATTGCCTTCCCCCTTGTGGCCTCCCTTGCCCTTATTTTCGGCGTCCGGGCCCTGATGAATCCTTACATCCGGGAAGAGGAACCCCGGGTGCAGATAGCGGAAGAGAAGTCATTTTCAGAGGAGCAGGATACATTGTCTCCCGGGTACATCTATCAGCAGTACTGCCGTACGGTGGCCGATATTACCGTAGAGGTCGCAGTCCTGACGGCCTATATGCCGGAGGACTATGCGGAGGAGGCCATGGCTGTGGTGGACGATATCGTCCGGGAACCGGTGCCCCTGATTGACCAGCTGGAAGGAGTTGACACGCAGCGCCAGAGGGAGATTCTGCAGGAGTACTCGGCCAGACAGATAGCAGCCCTGGACCATGTGGTAGGAACCATACGGGGGCTGAATGAGACAGAATAAAACATTTTAAATCAACGCAGATATGAAAAGATTAATTACAATGGCAGCCATACTGGCATTGATGGTACCGGTATGCGCACAGGCAAGGTCTTACGACGAGATTACCAAGGAGGTAAAAGTCCGTAATTTCAACGGCATCAGGGCCGGAAACCGCTTTGAGGTGGACGTGGAGAAAGCCTCTAAACACGCATTGGAACTCACATTCCCTGCAGAACTGGAGGAGTACGTAACAGCCGAAGTACAGTCGGGCGTACTGGTTCTTACCCTCGACCTCGAAAAGGCTCCCAGGGACATCCGCCGCGAGTTCAACAGCGGGGACTGGAAGCTCTACGCCAAGGTCAGTTGTCCGGAGATAGAGAGCGTACGCCTCTCAGGTGCGGCAAATATGAGTATTCTGGACCGGTTTGACACTCAGTCGCTCGATATCCGCACCAGCGGAGCCTCATCCCTCAAGAAAGCGGCTTTCAATACAGTGGGTGATCTCAGAATTGTGGCTTCAGGTGCGTCCCACGTTGAAATGGATCTGTCAGGCAGCATTGACAATTCCGATATCGAATGCAGCGGTGCCTCGAATGTCTATATCATAGGCGGCAATTACACTGACTGCGTAGTAGATAATTCCGGAGCCTCCGACGTGGATATGGAGGAGGTCAGGATGAAGAACCTCCGCATCAGTCTTTCAGGTGCGTCCAATTTCTATGTCAACGGAACGGCTGACTATCTGGACGTGGATGTAAGCGGAGCCTCCAGCTGCAAGGCGTCCTCTCTTATAGCCAAGAGAGCCAGGGTAGAAGCCAGCGGTGCTTCAAGTGTAACTGTAAATGCCAAGGATATGGATCTCGTGGATGTATCCAAAGCATCCAGCGTCAGAAACCGCAGATAAGAGAAGATGTCCTGGATACATTCAGACAAGGATTTCGTGCTGGACTCGCACTGCGACACTCCGACGATGCTGCTCGAGGAGATAGACCTCGGGAAGCGGCAGCCGAGGGGGCACGTGGACTTCGTGAGGGCCCGGGAAGGAGGGGTGGACGGAATGTTCTTCGCGATATATTCCCCGCCGGAGCTTACGGACGCCGAGGCTACGGTCCATGCGATAAGGCTCATATCCAAATGCTACGATGCCGTCGACAGCAACAGCGCTGTCGCGGCATTCGCCGTTTCCCCGGAACAGGCTTTCGAGCACAAGAAGCACGGCCTTATCTCCGTATTCCTGGGTATGGAGAACGGCACCCCGATACAGCATGATCTGGCATATCTGCGTCTTTATCATCGGTTTGGAGTGAGTTATCTCACGCTCTGCCATAACCGGCACAACCAGATCTGCGACTCGTGCATGCCACTGGAGCCGGAATGGGGCGGTCTCTCCGCTTTCGGGAAGGAAGTGGTGGCCGAATGCAACCGCCTGGGCATTCTCCTGGACTGTTCCCACGCCTCGGACGGGACGTTCTATGACCTGCTGAAATATTCCACAACTCCTATTGTCGCCTCACATTCCTCCTGCAGGGCCCTGTGCGGCCATCCCCGGAATATGTCCGACGCCATGCTGCGGGACCTGGGTGCCGCCGACGGAGTGATTCAGATCAATTTCTATCCCAAATTCATCGACTCCGATTTTGCCCAGGACGAGAAATTTCTGAAACTCAGCGAGGAAGGGGAGCACTGGCAGGAACTCTACCGCTCCGACCTGTACAATATCGAGTACAGGGACAATTACTGGAGGATAATGGACGAGCTGGCCGTCTATCCCACGCCCTCTGTCAGGAGGGTTGTGGACCACATCGACCATGCCGTGGAGGTGGCGGGAGCGGCCCATGTGGGTCTCGGCTCGGATTTCGACGGGATTGATGTGGCGCCTGAGGGACTGAGGGATATCTCCATGTACGGCAACATAGCAGCGGAACTGCGGCAGCGCGGCTACAGCAGCTCCGAGATACGCGGTATCATGGGCGGCAACTTCCTGCGGGTCATGCACCTGACTCAGAAAGCAGCACAGTCCTCAGCAGATTGAGGGCGCTGCCGGCGAAACGGTCGATATTGGTGCTTCGGTCGTTGTTGAAACGGAACATCCGGGACAGGACTGCGGTCTTGCCCGGATTTTTCGTATCCGGATATGCCACTGCGGTCCAGACTGTGCCGACGGGCTTTTCGGGCGTGCCTCCGTCCGGGCCGGCGATGCCGGTGGTCGAGAGAGCGTAGTCAGTCCCGAGTGCCTTGCGGACTCCGAGAGCCATGGCCTCGGCACATTCGCGGCTGACGGCTCCTTTTGAAGCGATTATTCCGGTAGGAACATGCAGTACGTTTTCTTTCACCGAGTTGTCGTATGATGTAACGGAGCCGTAGAAGAACCTGGAGGCCCCGGGTATCTGCGTGATAAGGGAGGCTATCCGGCCTCCGGTGCAGGACTCGGCTACAGCCAGGGTCTTTCCGACAGCAGTCATCCTGCGGGCTATCACGGACTGGAGGGTGTCATCCCCCTCGCCGTAGATGGCATCGCCGAGCACGGGACCGAGCTTGGCGAACTCAGCCTCGATGCGCCGTATCTCGTCCTCCCGTTCCCCGCCATATATCGACAGGCGCAGCTTTACGCCCGTAAGCGGATTGGGCAGATAGGCTAAGTGCATGTCCTCCGGCAGGGCATCCTCCCAGGGCTCTATCATCTTGGCTAAGGTGGACTCAGCTATGCCGTAGGTGACTATGGTCTTATGGTGTATGCTGTCGAGGGCGAAATGGCTGCGTATGTCGTCCATCACTTCCGGCAGCAGGCCGATGGCCTCGTAAGGCACCCCGGGCAGGGAATAGAGCACGGGACAATGGGAGAAGAGGGCTGCCGGGAAACGGAATATCATCCCGGGAGCGGTGCCTTTCCGGTTGACCATGACCTCGCAGGTGTCGGGCACCATGGCCTGGTCCCGGTTGATGTCGGATATCTCGATGCCCCGGTGGGCCAGTATCCGCTCTATCACATCCATCTGTTCCTGATGGAAGACGGTGCCGCGGCTGCCGGAGAGCTCCCCGAGAGCCTTCTTGGTGATATCGTCCTTGGTGGGCCCGAGTCCACCAGTAACTATCACTATATCGTTATCATGCAGCAGGGACTTCAAGCTCTGCTTTATGTCGGTGTTGTCATCGCTGATGGAGACCATACGGAGCACTTTCACGCCTATGGCGTTGAGTCCGCGGGCAATGGCAGAGGAATTGGTGTCGACGATCTGGCCGATGAGAATCTCATCGCCGATGGTGCAGACGGCTGCTCGTTTCATTATTTATGGGATTTAAGGTACTTGAGAATCTTGCGTACTGCTCCGGGACCGTTGTAGATGAAGCCGGAGTATATCTGAATCAGGGAGGCACCGGCGTCCAGCATCTCCTTGGCCTGCTCCGGGGTCATTATGCCGCCCACGCCGATGATGGGCAGGATGCCTCCGGTCTTCTGATGGATGTGGCGCACCATCGCTAAGCTCTTCTCATACAGGGGCTGGCCGCTCAGGCCGCCGTTGCCTATGGCCTTGACCTTCTCGGGGTCGGTGGAGAGCCCTTCACGGGAATTGGTTGTGTTTGTGGCGATTATACCGTCGAGGCCGGAACTCAGGGCCAGGTCCACGATGCGGTCCACATGCTCGTAAGGGATGTCGGGGGATATCTTGAGCAGGATGGGGCGGTAGTCGTCGTAATACCTTCTGAGGGTGAGCAGATGGTCCACTATCTCAGACAAGTAGCCTACGTCCTGCAGGACAGTGAGGTCCTTGACGTTGGGGCAGGATACGTTCACTGTGAAGTAGTCCACGTAGTCGTAGAGCAGGGAGAAGGAACGCTCGTAATCCTTGTAGGCATCCTCATTAGGAGTCTTGGAGGCCTTGGCTATGTTGCCACCGATGATGACATTCGGGACGCGCTTCTGGAGCTGGGCCACAGCGTATTTTACACCTTTATTATTGATGCCCATGCGGTTGATGAGGGCGTGGTCTTCTACGAGTCTGAAAGAGCGGGGCTTGGGATTGCCGGGCTGAGGCTCGGGGGTGAGGGAGCCTATCTCCACGAAACTGAAGCCGAAGTTGCCCATGTCGTTGTAGAACTCTCCGTTCTTGTCCAGACCTGCCGCCAGGCCCACGGGATTTCTGAATGTCAGGCCGAAGACTTCGCGGCGCAGCTCTCCCTCCTTGTCCCTGACACGGAAAATAGCCCTTATAAGGCTCTGGGAAAGTGGAATATAGCGCAGGAACTGCAGGAGACGGAAAGTGATGTGATGGGCCGTTTCGGGCGAGAAAGAGAAGAGTATACGTCGGATGAGCAGTCTGTACATAGTGTTTCAGCGTTGATTCGCAGGCAAAGATACGCCAAAAACTATTTGGGTGGATAAAATTCCTGAAATGTTCCGTCGGAATAGAACAATGTGATGCGCCGTACATCCCTAGGCTGGGGGCGTACCGGTGCGGACATGGGCTCATCACCGTCTTCGATCATGTCCCGGGTGCTTTCAGTCTCCGGAACCGGAGCATACGAAGGGCCGCTGTCCAGGTCCAGTTCGATGGACGGGGAGAACAGGTCAGGGGAGGAGTCCTGCTGCCGGGGAGCAGGAGCGGAGGTGTTCTGCTCCCGCAGGGGCTTGCCGCGTCCGAGGAGGAGCCAGTCCGGGTTGACGGAGGGAAACTTCAGCAGAAATTTCTGGATAAAGTCAAATCCGGGCTTGTTGCGTCCCGACAGGATGTGGGAGACATTGGAGCGCTGGATGCCCATGATGTCCGCAAACTGGGCCGGTTTGAGCTGTTCGAGCTCCAAAAATTGTTGTAAACGGCGATTCATTATTGTGAATTTAAATTTTTACAAATGTACATAAAATATTGTTTACAAAATCACACAAGAAGGAGAGAACAAATGTAAACAACTAGAGGTGTAAGAGAAATCTATCTGAATATCAATGTCATGAAAAAAGCGGATTATCTCCTTTAAAAATTAATATGATATAGTATAAATAACTGGTTAAGATGCAATTATTCTAACATATACCACTACAGACGGGCCGTTTTCACTCCTCAAAGCCCTAAAATGCCGGAAAATATATCGAATATACTTTATATAACAGCGGTTAATTTACTGGCTATTCGGAATTTATCTACTTAAAAACGATACCATAAAAAAGTTTTATTATACAAATTACACTGTTAATACAGGGTGTTTAATATTGTATTTGTTTTGTTTACATCTATACAATCTATGTTGAGCAATATTGTAATTAACTTTTGTAAACAATTTGCAAAAAACGATTATTTTGACTTCAGCGGGATATTGTATAGATTTGCCGCCGCAAGTGCGTAAAATCGCCCGAAAACGTTAAAATATGGCAATACCTCAGATCAGCATTTCCGACTATACCTACGACCTGCCCGACGGACGGATCGCATCCTACCCCACGGAGAGGCGCGATGCCTCCAAACTCCTTTTATATAATAAGGGTGAAATATCCCATTCAGTCTTCTCTTCCCTTCCGGACTACCTGCCCGAGGGAGCCCTCATGGTCTTCAACAATACCAAGGTGGTGCCCGCAAGGCTCATTTTCCGGAGGGAGACCGGGGCCATGATAGAGATTTTCTGCCTGGAACCGTCGGATCCTGAGGATTATAACCTTTCATTTGCCGCTACCTCCACCTGTGTGTGGAAGACGATTGTAGGCAACCGGAAGAAGTGGAAAGGCGAGCCTATCCGTCTCTATCTTCCTGAAAACCATAATACTGACCTTGAGCGCCTGAACCTGCGGGCTACTCTTGAGGACGGCTCCGAGGGCAATATCCTCGTGCGTTTTACCTGGGATGGCGGCGAGCCTTTTTCCCGGGTGATGGAGATGTGCGGCCGCGTGCCCATCCCTCCATATCTGCACCGTGAGTCGGAAAGTATTGACAGTGAGCGGTATCAGACGCTTTATGCCTCCTACAGGGGGTCAGTTGCCGCACCTACCGCCGGACTGCATTTTACCTCTGAGGTACTTACCCGGCTCAAGGAGAAGAGGCTGGACTGCGAGAATGTCTGCCTGCATGTGGGCGCCGGAACCTTCCTTCCGGTCAAAAGCGAGGCCATAGAGGGGCACACCATGCATTCGGAGCCGTTCTCCATTTCGACCGATGTTCTCGATAGAATCCTGCAAATAAAGGGAAACAAGCCGGTTATAGCCGTAGGAACGACCAGTGTGCGGACTCTCGAATCCCTCTACTGGTTAGGGGCGGAATGCGCTGTAAAAGGGCCAGGGAACTGGGAACCGTCGCCAGTGGAACAATGGGTGCCCTATACCTCGGAACTGGGTAAAATCCCCCTTAATGAGGCTTTGGAGGCCCTTCTGGAATATGCCCGGAGCCGTGGAAAGGACCGGATCACCTGCCGCACCCGCATAATCATAGTTCCCACTTACCGTTTCCGCATAGTGGACTGGCTCATAACCAATTTCCACCAGCCCAAGAGTACCCTGCTGCTGCTCATAGCCGCATTGATCGGGGAGGACTGGCGTAAAGTGTATGACTATGCCCTCGGCAACGGGTTCCGTTTCCTGAGTTACGGAGACTCTTCGCTGCTGATTCCCCGTTAAATAGACTTGCTAATTTCAAATATTTTATTAAATTTGCGGACCAAAATCCAGTTTTGCCGCAGAAATGAAGAAAGTCCAGTTCCTTACAGCTCTCGTACTGATAGTTGCCGCAGCCTTTGCGGCGATGGGCTTTTTTACCTTCAGGAATGCTGATAATCAGAAAGATGTACTTTTTTCCACGGATCGTGCAATAGAGGACATCCGCCGTATATCCGCCAGGCCCCACTCGATAGAGCATCCGGTGGAAAGGGCACAGGTGAGGTGGTATCTTCATGACAGACTGGAGGATATGGGCGGGAAACCGCAGATTTTCTACTACGACTCCATTCCTTGCAAGTTCGGAGGTACTCTCAATATCGCCAATGTCTACTGCAAGCTGGAGCCCCGGGGCAGGGACACCTCGGACGCATACCTGATGCTGGTGGCCCATCTGGACTCCAGATTTACAGAGCAGACCCCTGAGGGTGAGACACTTTCCTACGGAGCGGCCGATGACGGCTATGGACTGGCCGCGATACTGGAACTGACCCGAGGGGCGCTGACCTACGCAGGGGAGTGGAACCAGGGGCTGAAGATACTCTTCACCGATGCGGAGGAGCACGAGCTGGACGGAATGCGGTATGCTCTGGAAAAGAACAACCAACTGTTTGACCGCGTGGGACTTCTGATTAACCTTGAGGCCCGCGGAGTGAAGGGACCGGCCCTGCTCTTCGAGACATCCCGGGGCAATGCGGCCCTGATGGACTTCTATACGGAACATGCCCGGATGCCCTATACTTATTCCCTTACCTCGGTGATATACGGCTTTATGCCCAATTTCACCGACTTTACTCCGGCCAGACGGCTTTTCCCCGGATACAATTTCTCCGTAATAGACAACCTGCATTTCTACCACAACGACAGGGACTGCTTCTCCAACATTCACCCGGAGTCCGTCGCGCACTATGGGGTGCAGCTGGAGCCTATGCTGCGGAAATATCTGACGGACAAGGAATATGCGGATCCGGACTACTTCCGCTCCGGGGAGGACAGAGTGGCGTTTACGGTGCCAGGTATCAAGACATTCTGTCTCACACAGAAAGACAATATAATCCTGAACGCAGTGGTGCTGCTGATGTTCTGCCTGGCCATGGTCCTGTACATCGGTTTCGGCAGGGCGAGGTTCGGAAAGGTACTGCTCAACGCCTTCTGGATCCTGGTGACCGGCCTGCTCGCCGCAGGGGCAGCTACCGGTGCGGTCTGGGCCGCCGCGAAGATTGCCGGTGTGCCTTTCTCCCTGACAGCCTTGAAGTTTCTGTCCTGGGACGGAATACTGGCACTGGCGTTGACGGCCGTCATGGCAGTGGCTTACGTGATATTTTTCCTGCATAAGTCCCGCAAGTCGGAGAACTTCGTCTTCGAGCATCTCCTCGGCCTGGTCCTGCTGATGCTCGTCCTCTCCGGAGTCCTGCTGTTCACTATGGGGGAGAATTTCTTCCTGATATTCCCCGCCGCCTGCGCCTTGACCGGACTCCTTCTCCACGTGATATTGTACCTGAACATCCTGTCCCTGCCTCTCCTGCTGCTGGCGGAGATGGCCTTCCTGCCTTTCCTGTATAACGTATACACTGCATTGACAGTAGGGGCTTTGGGTATTGTGATGTTCCTTGCATTCCTATATACAGTATTGACAGCCTCCCTCGTGAGGTGCTTTATGAACCAAAGACGATGAACCAGGACTACGACAGCATCAGACCCTATTCCGACCAGGAGACCTCCATAGCCTTGAAAAGGGTGGCGGACGCTCCTGAGCTGAGTGCTATTTCCACATTTCTCTTCGGTCCCGGTGAGGGCCGGGAAGAGGCTCTCAGAGCCCTTATCCGCTCGATAGACACCATTGACGGCTTCCAGGCCAAGGTTATGGCCGGAGTCATCCGCTCCATTCTGCAGAAGACATCCACTTCTCTGGAAGTCAAGGGACTGGAGTATGTGGAGGACGGCCGTAAGCATGTCCTGATGTCCAATCACCGCGATATCATCCTCGACCCGGCCATCATGCAGCTGATACTCTTCGACCACAAGGTCTCCACGACAGAGATAGCCGTAGGGGACAATCTCATAGCCAACTCCCTGATAGAGGATATCTTCCGCTCCAACCGGATGATAAAGGTGGTCCGCGGGGGCAATCCCAGGGAGAAGTACATGGCCTCGGTCCTGCTGTCCTCCTACATGCGGGACAATATCTCCTCCGGACGCTGTTCGGTCTGGATCGCCCAGAGAAACGGACGCTCCAAGGACGGATGCGACGCCACCAGTCAGGGCGTGCTTAAGATGCTGGACATGAGCGGGACAGGGGACTTCATCAAAGATTTCCTTGAGATCTCGGTGCTGCCTTTCGCCATATCCTATCAGCTGGAACCCTGCGACTTTCTCAAGGCCAGGGAGCTGTATATCACCCGCCGCGGCCAGTACGTCAAGAAGCCCGGGGAAGACACTCACAGCATCCTTACGGGCGTGACTCAGGACAAGGGCGGCATAGCCTTCCATTTCTGTCCCGCTCTGACGGAGGAGGACATAGCCTCCTGCGCGGCTCAGGGCAAGAATGACCGCTTCAAGGCTCTGGCAGCCCTGCTCGACGACCGTATCTGCTCCAATTACAGGCTATGGGACACCAATTACATCGCCCTCGACATCACGGAAGGAGGTACAGCCAATGCGGCACAGTACACTCCTGAGGCCAGGGCAGCCTTCACGGAGCGCATGGAAAAGGGCCTTTCCGCCATAGTGGAGAAAGACCCTGACATGGATAAGGACGAGCTGAGGGAGATATTCCTCTCAATCTATGCTAATCCTGTACGTTCCGCACGTGTACATCAAGCTGCGGGAACGGGAAGCTCAGACCCTGCTTAGGGAAGTCCTCGTATATTTTCCGGTTGATGTCGTAGAAAAGTCCCCAGTAGTCAGTACCGTGGGTCCAGGCTCTTGCAGTCAGGACTATGGCGCTGTCCCCAAGTTGTGACAATGCGGCGAACGGTGCATCCGGAGCTTCCGGTCCCTTCAATACCCTCGAATCCTCTCCAAGGTATTTCTGAAGCAGTTCAATGCCCTTTCCGACATCGTCTCCGTAGGAGATGCTTACGTTCCATTCCACACGGCGGATATCGGAGGCCGTGTTGTTCTGGATGCTGTTGTTAGCCAGGTTGCCGTTGGGCAGGAACACTATCTTGTTGTCAGGAGTATGAATCTGGGTGGAGGTGATGTTTATGGCATCCACGGTGCCGCTGTAGCCGCCTGCCTCGATATAGTCTCCCACCTTGAATGGCTTGAACAGCAGTATCATCACGCCTCCGGCAAAATTCTGGAGGGTGCCGCTGAGTGCCATGCCTACGGCAAGACCTCCGGCAGCCAGCAGGGCGGCGAAGGTGCTGGCGGGCACTCCGAGGATGGTGACGACCACAACAAACAGCAGTACGGTCAGGGATATGTTCACGAAGCTGATAATGAAGGATGTCAGGGAAGGCTCGACTTTGCGTCGGGTGAAGACCTTGCGGAGCATTTTCCTGATCCTGCGTATCAGCCAGGCTCCTGCCAGGTAGATAAGAAGGGCGGCAAGAACTTTCAGGCCCCATTTGATGACAGTGTCGGCCACGGATGTCCAGATTTCGTGACCGCTCATGGTAGAGACTTTATGGATTACTTCGCTGATTTCCATGGCCAGTGTATCTGACGGGTCTGGCTTGATGTCTATTTGCGGCAACATAGTGGTAGCTGTTTGTGATTAATAATTGTAATTTTATTGGCAAATTTACTTAACTTTTATTACATTTGCTAATTAGAATTTTACTAAAACTATCTTTGATGAAAAAGGAAATAACACTGGAGCAGGCCGTTTCTTATGTTAAGGACGGCATGACCGTCATGGTCGGCGGATTTCTGGGCGTCGGAGCCCCTCTGCAGATCATGGACGCCCTCGCAGAGAGCGGAGTCAAGAACCTGACTGTCATCTGCAATGACACTGCATTCCCCGACAAGTCTCTGGGAAAGCTGGTAGTAAACAAACAGATCAAAAAACTCATCGTATCCCATGTCGGAACCAATCCCGAGACCGGCAATCAGATGAACGCCGGTGAGCTCGAGGTCGAGTTCTCCCCTCAGGGTACTCTGGCCGAGAGAATCAGGGCAAAGGGTGCTGGGCTCGGAGGAGTCCTTACCACCACCGGTATGGGAACCCTCGTAGCCGAGGGCAAGCCTGTCGTCAACGTGGACGGCAAGGACTATCTGCTGGAGAAGCCTCTTGGTGCCGATATCGCGCTTCTGGGAGCCTCCATTGCCGATGAGTCCGGTAATCTTGTGTACAAGGGTACGACCCAGAACTTCAACCCCGTGATGGCCATGGCCGCCGATCTCGTAATCGTAGAGGCCGAGAAGGTGGTGCCTGTAGGGGAGATAGCTCCCGAGGCCGTACATACTCCCGGCATTTTCGTAAACTATATCTATAAAAGGAGGTAGGTCATGGGTGTGAAATCTCTTATCCGCATGCGCATGAGCTGCCACGACGCTCACTACGGCGGCAATCTCGTGGACGGAGCCAAGATGCTCCAGCTCTTCGGAGACGTGGCTACCGAGCTGCTTATCATCAATGACGGCGACGAGGGCCTCTTCAAGGCCTACGACAACGTGGAGTTCATGGCTCCCGTGTACGCCGGAGACTATATCGAGGCCGAGGGCGAGATCGTTTCGGTGGGCAACACCTCCCGCAAGATGGTCTTCGAGGCCCGCAAGGTCATCGCTCCCAGACCTGACGTTTCAGACTCTGCAGCAGATGTACTGGCAGAGCCTATCGTGGTCTGCCGCGCCAGCGGTACCTGCGTGGTGCCCAAGAAGTGCCAGAGGAAACAGTAACTGACTGACAATTCATCACTATCTTATGGAAAAATTGATAATCACGGCCGCAATATGCGGTGCGGAAGTGCTCAAGGAGCACAATCCCGCGGTACCTTACACCGTAGAGGAGTGTGTACGCGAGGCCAAGTCGGCCTATAATGCCGGCGCCTCCCTCATCCACCTTCATGTGCGTGAGGACGACGGTACCCCCACTCAGAGCAAGGACCGTTTCAAAGTCATCATCGACGCTATCAGGAAAGAGTGTCCCGATGTCATCATCCAGCCCTCTACAGGAGGAGCCGTGGGCATGACCAACGACGAGAGGCTGCAGCCCACCGAGCTGCTGCCCGAGATGGCCACCCTCGACTGCGGTACTCTGAACTTCGGCGGAGACGACATTTTCGAGAACACGGAGAACACTATCAAGTATTTTGGACAGAGGATGATAGAGCGCGGTATCAAACCTGAGCTCGAAGTCTTCGACAAGTCCATGATCGACATGGCCCTCAGGCTGCACCGCAAGGGATTCATCCAGGCCCCCATGCACTTTGACTTCGTCATGGGTGTCAACGGAGGTATCGGCGGCGAGCTCCGCGACTTCGTTTTCCTGCGCGGCAGCATTCCCTCGGACGCCACTTATACAGTAGCGGGCATAGGCCGCTACGAGTTCCCTCTGGCCGCAGCCGCCATCATCGACGGCGGTCACGTGAGGGTAGGTTTCGAGGACAATGTCTACCTGAGCAAGGGAGTCCTGGCCCGCTCCAACGGTGAGCTGGTGGAAAAGGTGGTCCGCATCGCCCGCGAGTTCGGACGCGACATCGCCACCCCGGCCGAGGCACGTCAGATACTGTCTCTCAAACCTCTTCAGTAAAAATTTAATACGAATTAATCAACTATCTTAAAATCACAAATTTATGGCACAGAAACACGGAAACAAATACGGAATTCACAGAGTAATCGAACCCAAGGGAGTCCTCCCTCAGCCCGCAAACAAGCTGGACAACAACATGGATGAGATCTATGACAACGAGATCCTCATCGATGTACAGACTCTCAACATCGACTCTGCTTCCTTCACAGATATATCCAACCGCGCCGGCGGCGACCCCGAGAAGATCAAGGAGATCATGTTCGACATCGTGGCCAAGCAGGGCAAGCACCGCAACCCCTGGACAGGTTCGGGCGGAATGCTCCTCGGTACAGTAGAGAAGATCGGCGATGCCCTCAAGGACAAGATCGACCTCAAGCCCGGTGACAAGATCGCCACCCTCGTATCCCTGTCCCTGACTCCCCTGCGCATCGATAAGATCAAGGAGATCCGCGCTGATGTGGACCAGGTGGACATCGACGGCAAGGCCATCCTCTTCGAGAGCGGTATCTACGCCAAGATTCCTGCTGACCTGCCCGAGAAGCTCGCTCTCTCCGCACTCGACGTAGCCGGTGCTCCCGCCCAGACTGCCAAGCTTGTAAAGCCCGGAGACACAGTTCTGATCATCGGAGCCGGCGGCAAGTCCGGAATGCTCTGCTGCTATGAGGCCAAGAAACGCGCAGGCGTGACCGGTAAGGTAATCGGTCTGTGCCACAGCGAGAAGAGCACCAAGAGACTGCAGGACCTCGGCTTCTGCGACTATGTATTCTCAGCCGACGCTACCCAGCCCGTACCCGTACTCGAGAAGATCGAGGAGCTCACCGGAGGCCAGATGTGCGACATCACCATCAACAACGTCAACATCCCCGACACCGAGATGACCTCTATCCTCTGCACCAAGGACACTGGTCTGGTATACTTCTTCTCCATGGCCACCAGCTTTACCAAAGCGGCTCTCGGAGCAGAAGGTGTAGGCAGTGACGTGACCATGCTCGTGGGCAACGGCTACACCAAGGGCCACGCCGAGATTACCCTGCAGGAGCTCCGCGAGAGCGAGAAGCTCAGAAAGATATTCACCGAGCTCTACGCCTAATCCTTCCTGCCCATGGTGAATACATCGCGTAGGAAAGTCCTGTTCCCGGAAGTGACCGACGAACAGTGGAATGACTGGAAATGGCAGGTCAAGAACCGCATAGAGACTCTCGACCAGCTCAAGAAATACATAAAGCTCACGCCCGAGGAAGAGGAGGGAGTCCGCAAGACTCTCTCCACCCTCAGGATGGCCATTACTCCTTACTACCTGTCCCTGATTGATCCGGACGACCCTTATTGTCCTATCCGCAGGCAGGCCATACCCACGGCCGCCGAGACCTTCCAGGCCCCCGAGGACCTGCTGGACCCCCTGCATGAGGACGAGGACTCCCCGACACCCGGCCTGACCCACAGGTATCCCGACAGAGTGCTGATGCTCATCACCGACATGTGCTCGATGTACTGCCGTCACTGCACCCGCCGCCGTTTCGCCGGACAGAAGGACGCCGAGTCGCCCAACGACAGGATAGAGAAGTGCATAGAGTACGTCGAGAAGACTCCCGTAGTCCGCGACGTGCTTCTCTCCGGAGGTGACGCCCTGATGGTCAGCGACGCAAAGCTGGAGTACATCATCAAGAGGCTGCGGGCCATCCCCCATGTGGAGATTATCCGCATCGGCTCCCGTACTCCCGTCGTATGCCCTCAGAGGATTACCGACGACCTGTGCAACATGCTCAAGAAGTACCACCCGATCTGGCTCAACACCCATTTCAACCATCCCAACGAGGTGACTCCCGAGTCGGCCGCTGCCTGCGCAAGGCTCGCCGATGCCGGAATACCCCTCGGCAACCAGTCCGTCCTCCTGCGCGGAGTCAACGACTGCGTGCATGTGATGAAGCATCTGGTACACGAGTTAGTCAAGATGAGGGTGAGACCTTATTATATCTACCAGTGCGACCTGTCGATGGGTCTCGAGCATTTCCGTACCCCCGTATCGAAGGGTATCGAGATCATCGAGGGCCTCAGGGGACATACCTCCGGCTTCGCAGTGCCTACCTTCGTGGTGGACGCTCCGGGCGGAGGCGGCAAGACACCCGTCATGCCCCAGTATGTCATCTCCCAGTCGCCCGGCAAGGTGGTGCTCCGCAACTTCGAAGGTGTCATTACGACATATACAGAACCGCCTGAGTATCATAACGAATGCCACTGCGAGGACTGCCGTCACAAGGGCGAGAAGTCCGAGGGTGTGGCAACCCTGCTCGAGGGTGTCAGGATGACCATCGAGCCCACTGAGCTCAAGCGCAGGGAAAGACACCACAGCAAATAGTTATTTGAAACAGTACAGATGCCGTTTGTCCATGAGTTGTTGAAGTACCGGAGCGTGGCCGTGGTGGGCATGGAGAAGAACTGCGGTAAGACCGAGTGTCTCAACTACATTCTCCGCCGCCTGCCTTCTGACGGCCCGGGAGTCTGCGTAACTTCGATAGGACTGGACGGGGAGAGGACGGATCAGGTGACGGGCACCGCGAAGCCGGAGATAATCCTCCGCAGCGGAATGTTCTTCGCCACATCCGAGACACACTACCGCTCCCGCCGTCTGGTCTCGGAGATAGTTGACGTCTCCGGCGAGACGACAGCTTTGGGCAGGCTGATAACAGCGAAGGTGGCCCTCGAGGGGAAGGTAATCCTCTCGGGGCCCTCTTCGACGTTATCCCTGAAAAGATGGATGGACAGCATCTCCGGCTTTGGAATCGGACTGACGGTAATCGACGGAGCTCTCTCGCGCAAGAGCAGTGCGTCTCCGGCTGTAAGCGAGGCAATGGTGCTGGCTACCGGTGCCGCTCTCTCATGCAGCATGCCCGCATTGGTGGACAGGACCGCGTTCTGCGTGGAGATGATCCGGCTTCCGGAGGTGGAGGAGCAGAAACTTCCCGAGGAGCAGACCCTTACGGTCTCCTCGATGGCTCAGGAGGTTGAGCTTGCCCCGGAGGTGAGGCGGGTAGAGGTGTCCGGGGCATTGACCGACAGGCTTCTGGCCCGTCTGCTGACGGAGCGGAGGCTGCCGGAGATAGAGGTGACGGTAGCGGATTTTACCCGGATCTTCATCTCTCCGGATAGCTGGAGGCGTTTTGTCCGTGCAGGCGGACGGCTCCGGGTACACAGGCGGACAGCACTGCTGGCCGTATGTGTCAATCCCTTGGCTCCCAACGGTTACCGACTTGACTCGGACCTGCTTTGCAGGACGCTTTCGGATAAGATCCAACTGCCGGTTTACGATATAAGACGACAATGTGAAGATGAAGCTTAGAGACATCATAGACTCTCCCTGCGGGCTGCGGTATGTGATAGATTCACTGCCGTTAGCTTCGGGCTATTCCCTCAGGTATCTGATGGATACTGAGGCGCTTACTGCCCAGGAGGATATAGCCGCCGCATATTCGCGCATGCGGGAGCATCTGTCTGCCGCCGGGGACGGGAACCTGGTGTCCATGCTTCATTCCATACTGTGCAGTCTGAAGGATATCTCCCACACTCTTAGCCGGATAGAGGCAGGAAACACCGTCGATGACATTGAGCTCTTCGAGGTCAAGGCCCTGATTCTGCTCGGACGGAGGGTGTCGGCTGTCTTAGAAAAGGCCTCGCAGGCGTCCATAGCACCGCATACCGGTGACTTAGAGGATGCCCTGAAGGTCCTGGATCCGGACGGGACGGAGATAGCCTCATTCTACATTTACGACTCCTATTCTCCCGAGCTGGCGGCCCTCAGGGCCGATATCCGCAGGGAGGCGGATGCTGACTGCAGGACCGACCTGATGGACAGGGAACAGGCCTTAGAGGCCGGAATCCGCGAGGAACTTTGCCGGACCCTGCGTCCTTCCGTTCCCGCACTGCGGAAGCTGCAGGAGGAGCTTGCCCGGCTGGACATTGACCTGGCCAAGGCCGTCCAGATGCTGAGGATGCGGCTCTGTATTCCGGAGATCTCCACTTCCGGCGTTACTTCCTATAAGGGGATGTACAATCCATACGTCAAGGAGGTTGTGGAGAGGGCAGGAGGGGAGTTCACACCCATCGACCTGAGTTTCGGAGACGGGCCTGTAGTGATCATTGGGGCCAATATGGGAGGCAAGACGGTGGTGCTCAAGACCGCCGCCCTCTGCCAGTGGCTCTTCTGCTTCGGGATGGGTATTCCCGCAGAGGAGGCTCTCATTGCTCCGAGGGAACGGGTATTCTTCATTTCCGGGGATGCCCAGGATATGGGAGCGGGCCTTTCTTCATTCGCCGCCGAGATGAAGGCGATAGACGGAGTCGTACGGGCCTCCGCGGAAGCCCAGGACGGCAGCCGCATAGCTGCCATGATAGACGAGCCCGCCCGTAGCACCAATCCCATCGAGGGTACGGCCCTGGTCGAGGCCTTAGTGGATATCCTCGGACAGAGGGAAGTGGCCCTGCTGCTGACGACGCATTACAACATCCCTTCATCCCATTGTACCCGCCTGAGGGTAAGAGGAATGGAGGACGGAAAGATGAATTACCGGCTCTGCCCCGCACCGGAGGGCGACGTGCCTCACGAGGCTCTCAATGTGGCGGAGTCCCTGAATATTTCCCCGGAATGGACGGGGAAGGCAAAAAAACTGTTAGAGTATGAATAGCAAATTAGGATTAGATTCGAAGAAAGTGGCATACGCCAGGCAGCTTGCCGCAGGTGTGGCCGCCGACGTCCAGAATTTCGTGGACGGTTACACTACCGTGGCGGTGGAGAGGACCCTCTGCCGTCTGCTCGGTATCGACGGGGTGGACGCCAACTCCGTACCCCTGCCCAACGTGGTGGTGGACAGCCTGAAGGCTGCGGGAGTCCTGAGCGAGGGCGCCCTGTTCTACGTGGGCAACGCCATGGCCGTTCTCGGCCTGACTCCGATGGAGATTGCCGAGCGCATATCTGCCGGAACATTAGATATTACCAAACTTGAAATTAAACCGTTACCTGAGATACAGAAGGCTCTCGAAGAGCCGATAAATACCTCGATGGAGAGGATTCGGGCCCGCCGCGCCCGCCGCGAGAAATACCTGCGCGAGATCGGCGAGGGCCCCAAGCCCTACCTCTATGTGATAGTGGCCACCGGCAACATCTACGAGGATGTGGTGCAGGCCGAGGCCGCCGCCCGCCAGGGCGCCGACATCATCGCGGTCATCCGTACCACCGGCCAGTCCCTGCTGGACTATGTGCCTTACGGAGCCACTACCGAAGGGTTCGGCGGCACCTATGCTACCCAGGAGAACTTCCGCATCATGCGCCAGGCCCTGGACAAGGTGGGCGAGGAGGTCGGACGCTACATCCGCCTGTGCAACTACTGTTCCGGCCTCTGCATGCCCGAGATAGCCGTCATGGGCGCGTTCGAGGGACTCGACGTGATGCTCAACGATGCTCTCTACGGTATCCTCTTCAGGGACATCAACATGCAGAGGACCCTCATCGACCAGTTCTTCTCGAGGGTAATCAACGGATTTGCCGGAGTCATCATCAATACCGGCGAGGACAACTACCTGACTACAGCCGATGCCGTGGAGGCCGCCCATACCGTGCTCGCCTCCGATATCATCAACGAGCAGCTTGCCCTCATCGCCGGTCTGCCGGAGGAGCAGATGGGACTCGGACACGCCTTCGAGATGGACCCGATGCTCGAGAACGGCTTCCTGCTGGAGCTCGCTCAGGCCCAGATGGCCCGCGAGATATTCCCCAAGGCTCCGCTGAAGTACATGCCTCCCACAAAGTTCATGACCGGCAACATCTTCCGCGGCCATATCCAGGATGCCCTCTTCAACATGATAGGTATCTGGACCAACCAGGGTATCCAGCTTCTGGGCATGCCCACCGAGGCTATCCACACCCCCTTCATGTCCGACCGCTTCCTGTCCATAGAGAACGCCAAGTACATCTTCAACAACATGAAGAGCATCGGCGACGAGGTGGAGTTCAAGGAGGGCGGCATCGTGCGCACCCGTGCCAAGGAGGTACTGGACAAGGCGATAGAGCTGCTGGAGAAACTCCGCGAGGAGGGGCTCTTCTCGGCTCTGGAGAAAGGCATCTTCGCGGATGTCAAGCGTCCCCGCAACGGGGGCAAGGGCCTCGACGGAGTTACTCCGAAAGGCAGCAATTACATGAATCCCTTTGTTAAATTAATGATAGGAGGAAAATAACATGAGCGGCGGACTTTATTCGATGGAGGAGAAGGATTACGACAAGAATCTGAACCTCAAGGCTATAAAACCCTACGGAGACACCATGAACGACGGTAAGGTACAGTTGAGCTTCACGCTTCCCGTACCTGTCGGCGAAGAGGCCGTGGAGGCTGCCAAACAATTTCTGAAAGGCATGGGACTGGACAATCCCCAGGTGGTCTTCTACAAGGAGCTCACACCGGGCTTTACATTCTTCAACTGCTATGGTTCCGCCGTTCATACGGTGGACTTTACGGCAATCCACGTGCCCAAGGTCGAGTCTACCGTGATGGATATGCCGCAGACCGACGAGTACATAAGGGAGAATATCGGACGCAAGCTCGTAGTGGTGGGTGCCAGCACGGGAACTGATGCGCATACCGTGGGTATCGACGCTATCATGAACATGAAGGGCTATGCCGGGCACTACGGTCTGGAACGCTATGACATGATAGATGCCTACAATCTCGGCAGCCAGGTGCCTAACGAGGATTTCATCGCCAAGGCGGTTGAGCTGCATGCCGATGCCCTGATAGTGTCCCAGACAGTGACGCAGAAGGATATCCATATCAAGAACCTGACCGAGCTGGTGGAACTGCTCGAGGCAGAGGGGCTCCGCGACAAGGTAATACTGGCCTGCGGCGGTCCCCGCATCACCCACGAGCTGGCCAAGGAGCTGGGCTACGATGCCGGCTTCGGCATGAATACCTACGCAGATGACGTAGCCTCGTTCATCGCCGAGGAATATGTACGCAGACACAACGGAAAATAATCACTAAATACATTATTACAATGGACAAGAATCAGATAAGAGAGGTGATAGCCCGCAGGGCTGCCCTCGAGCTCAAAGACGGGGACGTGGTGAACCTCGGAATCGGACTTCCGACCATGATTCCCGATTATCTCCCTGAAGGAGTATCAGTTATCCTCCAGAGCGAGAACGGACTGGTAGGTATGGGACCTACCCCAAAACCAGGAGAGGAGAATCCGGACCTCATCAACTCCGGCGGCGGATACATCACGGCCGTGCCCGGAGCCTATGCCTGCAGCTCCCTCGCTTCGTTTGAGATTATCCGCGGCGGCCACGTGGACGTGACCTTCCTCGGAGCCCTCGAGGTGGACGAGCACGGCGACCTCGCCAACTGGATTATCCCCGGCAAGAAGGTGCCCGGAATGGGCGGTGCAATGGACCTGCTGGTAGGAGCCCGCAAGGTCATCCTGACCATGGAGCACACTGCCAAGGGCAATCCCAAGATCCTCAAGAAATGCCGTCTGCCCCTGACAGCCGCCGGTCAGGTCAATATGATCATCACCGAGATGGGCGTGATGGACATCACCGACAAGGGTATCGTCCTGCGCGAGATTCATCCCGAGTTCACGGTAGAGCAGGTACAGGCCGCTACAGAGGCTCAGCTCATCATCGACCCGGACCTGAAACCCATGCGTCAGTAATTTTACCGGAAAATGGACTGGAATTTTCTTAAAATAGAGACTCCCGAGGAGGGTATCTGCATCCTGACGATATCCCATCCCCAGTCGCTCAACGCCCTGAGCCGGCCGGTACTGGAGGAGATGTACCGTTTCGTGACGGACATCCCCGAGGGTACCGCGGTGCTTATCATCCGCGGAGACGGCCCGAAGTCCTTCGTGGCCGGAGCCGACATCTCCCAGATGGCGGGATTCGACGCAGAGCAGGGACTGGACTTCGGCCGTTTCGGAGCCGAGGTATTCCGCAGGATAGAAGAGCTGTCGATACCGGTGATAGCCGCCGTGAACGGGTATGCCCTCGGAGGAGGGTGCGAGCTGGCCATGGCCTGCGACATCCGCATTGCCTCTGAAAAGGCCAAGTTCGGCCAGCCGGAGGTGAAACTCGGCATTATTCCCGGATTCTCAGGCACCTACCGCCTCCCGAAACTGGTGGGACAGGGCTATGCCAAGGAGATGATCTATTCCGGAAGGACGATAGACGCCGCGGAGGCCCTGCGCATCGGTCTGGTCAATCACATATTGCCCCCGGAGGAGCTGATGGACTATGTCCTGGGCCTGGCCCGCGACATCCGTGCCAACGCCCCGATAGCGGTGCGCAAGGCGAAGACCTGCATCAACACCTGCTACGACATGGACGAGACCACAGCCCTGGCCGCCGAGAACCGGGCATTTTACGAGTGCTTTGCCACAGAGGACCAGAAGACCGGTATGCAGGCTTTCCTAGGCAAGACCGCTCCAGTATTCAGGAACAAGTAGAGATGACACAATATAGAAAGATAAAACACAAACTGTTATGACAATAGATAAAATATCCGTAATCGGCACCGGAACCATGGGCTCCGGTATCGTACAGGCTCTGGCTCAGGCCGGCCGGAAAGTGACCATGAAGAGCCGCAGCGAGGCTTCCAACACCAAGGCCATGGGCCGTATCACCAAATCCCTCGGCAAGCTCGTCGAGAAAGGCAAGATGGAGCAGGCCGCCATGGACGCTGCTCTGGCGAATATCACCGTTACCACCGACTATAAGGACATCGCCGATTCTGACCTGATCATAGAGGCCGCAGTCGAGGAGATGGACCTGAAGATAGAGCTCTTCAAGATGCTGGACGGCATCTGCAAGCCTGAGACGATCATTGCCACCAACACCTCTTCGCTCTCGATCACCGGTATTGCGGCGGCAATCTCAAGGCCCTGCCATGTAATCGGCATGCACTTCTTCAACCCCGCCACCGTGATGAAACTAGTGGAGATCATAAAGGGGCAGCGTACATCCCAGGAGGTGTTCGACGCCGTTTTCGCTCTCTGCCAGGAGATAGGCAAGACTCCCGTGGCCGTCAACGAGGCTCCCGGTTTCGTAGTGAACCGTATCCTTATTCCGATGGTCAATGAGGCCGTGGGCATCCTCGCTGACGGAGTGGCTTCCCGCGATGACATAGACGCGGCGATGAAGCTCGGTGCCAATCATCCTATGGGACCTCTCGCCCTGGCCGACCTGATCGGTCTGGACGTATGCCTGGCCATCATGGAGGTACTGCACCGTGAGTTCGGGGACGACAAGTACCGTCCTCATCCTCTGCTCAGGAAGATGGTGCGCGCCGGTCTGCTCGGAAGAAAGACAGGAGAAGGATTTTACAAGTATTAATTTAAAGCATTGTAGAAAATGAATTTCAAACTCACACCGACACAGTCGCTTTTCAGGCAGATGATCCGGGAATTCGCGGAAAAGGAAGTGAAGCCCCTGGCAGCCGAGATCGACGAACAGGAGAGATTCCCCATAGAGACGGTCCAGAAGATGGCTCCGCTCGGACTCTTCGGCATACCCCTCCCCGTTGAATACGGCGGGGCAGGAGGGGACAACATCATGTACACCATCGCAGTAGAGGAGCTCTCGAGAGTCTGCGCCACCACCGGCGTGGTCCTCTCGGCCCATACTTCCCTCTGCCTGGCTCCTATCTTCGAGCACGGCACGGAGGAGCAGAAGCGCAAGTATCTGCCCAAGCTGGCCTCCGGCGAATGGCTCGGAGCCTTCGGTCTGACCGAGCCCAATGCCGGTACGGACGCCTCGGCCCAGCAGACCACAGCAGTCCTCGACGGGGACGAGTGGGTGCTCAACGGCAACAAGATATTCATCACCAATGCCGGCCATGCCCATGTCTACGTGATTTTTGCCATGACTGACAAATCCCTGAAGAACAAGGGCATCTCCGCCTTCATCGTGGAGGACGGCACTCCCGGCTTCGAGGTGGGCAAGAAGGAGCTGAAGCTCGGTATCAGGGGTTCGGCCACTGCAGAGCTTATCTTCTCCGACTGCCGCATCCCCAAGGGCAATTTGCTCGGCAAGGTAGGAGGGGGCTTCGCGATAGCCATGAAGACCCTCGACGGAGGCCGTATCGGCATCGCCTCGCAGGCCCTCGGAATAGCTCAGGGCGCTCTGGACGAGACCGTCAAGTACACCATGGAGCGCAAGCAGTTCGGCAAGTCGATATCGCAGTTCCAGAACACCCAGTTCCAGATGGCCGACCTGAAGACCAAGGTAGAGGCCTCCCGTCTGCTCGTGCGTTCGGCAGCTTTCAAGAAGGACTGCAAGGAGCCCTATTCGGCCGATGCCGCGATGGCCAAGCTCTTCGCTGCTGAGACAGCCATGGAGGTGACAACCAAGGCCGTACAGTTCCACGGAGGCTACGGCTATACCCGTGAGTATCCCGTGGAGAGGATGATGCGCGACGCCAAGATCACCGAGATCTACGAGGGTACATCCGAGGTACAGAGAATGGTGATAGCAGCCAGTATGTTTAAAAAGTAAAATCAGGAAAGTATGAATATAGTAGTTTGTATCAAGCAGGTACCCGATACCACCGAGATAAAGATCAATCCTGTTACCGGAACCCTCATCAGGGATGGAGTGCCCAGCATCATGAACCCCGACGACAAGGGCGGACTTGAAATGGCTCTGCGTCTGAAGGACAAGTACGGGGCCCATGTCACGGTCATCACCATGGGACCTCCTCAGGCGGACCTGATCCTCAGGGAAGCCTACGCCATGGGTGTGGACAGGGCGATACTCCTGACTGACAGGAAATTTGCCGGAGCCGACACTCTCGCTACATCCAATGCTCTTGCCGGGGCCCTCAGGACTCTGGAATGGGATCTGGTAATTACCGGCCGTCAGGCCATCGACGGAGATACCGCCCAGGTGGGTCCCCAGATTGCCGAGCACCTGGACGTGCCTCAGGTATCGTATGTATGCGACCTGGAGGTGGAGAAAGGAGGCAAGACCCTGCGTGTCAATAAGGAGACCGAAGAGGGAATGCAGATTCTCGAGGCTCAGATGCCCTGTCTGCTGACAGTACTGTCGTCTGCCGTGAAGCCGAGGTACATGAGTGCTCCCGGCATCGTCCAGGCGTACAATAAGCAGGTAGAGGTATGGGGGGCGGACAAGATCGATGTGGACGAAAGCAAGCTCGGTCTGAAAGGCTCTCCGACCAAGGTGCTGAAGGCCTTCACAAAGGGTCTGAAAGCTCCGGGAGAGATATTCGAGGTGGACGCCGAGGAGGCTGTAGGCCTGATAGTTTCTCGTCTCAAGGAAAAATTCATCATATAGTAACACCGTAATACATCATAGATTATGATCAACAAGAACGACTACAAGAACGTATATGTGTTCGCAGAACAGAGAGGCGGTGTTATCCAGCCTGTCGCACTGGAGCTTATAGGCAAGGCACGTGACCTTGCGGAAGCACTGGGAGAGAAGGTGGTTGCCATCCTGGCCGGCTACAATGTGGAAGGGCTCATCCCCACACTTTTCGAGTATGGCGCCGACGAGGTAGTGGTCACCGACCATATAGAACTCAAGGACTACCTGACTGAGCAGTATGCCCAGTCCGTATATCAGATCATCACAGCCATGCGGCCCAACATAGTGCTTTTCGGAGCCACGACCATCGGCCGTGACCTTGCCCCCAGGCTCTCCGCCCGTCTGTCAACAGGACTTACCGCGGACTGCACTAAGCTGGAGATATCCGAGGACAAGCAGCTGATGATGACCCGTCCGGCCTTCGGCGGCAACCTGATGGCCACCATCATGTGTACCGAGCACCGTCCCCAGATGTCCACAGTACGTCCGGGTGTGATGCCCAAGCGTGACCCCGAGCCCGGCCGTACCGGTTCAATCGTCCGTTTCGAGACCAAGTTTGACCACTCCAAGATCAGGGTCCGCCTCATCGAGGAGGTGCGTGAGGAGAAGAACAAGGTGGATATCACCGAGGCCAAGATCCTCGTCTCCGGCGGTCGCGGAGTAGGCTGCAAGGAGGGTTTCGCAAAGCTCCAGGAGCTGGCCGACGTACTCGGAGCAGAGGTATCCGCATCCAGGGCAATGGTTGATGCCGGCATCATGCCGCATGACCGTCAGGTGGGCCAGACCGGCAAGACCGTCCGCCCCGACCTCTATCTCGCTCTCGGTATATCCGGAGCCATCCAGCATCTGGCAGGAATGGAGGAGTCCGGCTATATCGTAGCCGTGAACAAAGACAAGTTCGCGCCCATCTTCAATGTTTCGGATATCGGTATAGTAGGGGATGTCAATAAGATCGTGCCTCTGCTGGCCGAAAGATTACGTAAAGAGATGCAGAAATGAAAAGAATATGCATACTGATGCTTGCGCTGCTGCCGATTACGGCCGCAGCGCAGGCGGAGGATGTCCTGAAAAGAGGGACCGGCGCGGAGGCGTCAGGTTCCTCTTTTGCATTCGGACTCTTCCAGGATATAGCTGCTTATGATGAGAGCGATATAGTCTTTATTTCGCCTCTGAGCGCCTCTATCGCCCTTTCCATGACTGCTGCCGGTGCGGAAGGCGCCACTCAGGAAGAAATGCTGCGTACACTTGGCTTCGGCGGTCTGTCCGTCAAGGACCTGAATGCCTGTAACCGCGGCATCATTGACCTGCTTTCATCTGATCCGGAGGGAGTGGAACTGAATGTCGCGAACTCTCTGTGGGTATCCGACCGGTTTACTCTTAAATCCCGCTATATCAGGACCGCCGGCAGTGAATACAGTGCCCGGGTCTCCAATCTGGATTTTTCCGATCCTGCCTCGCCAGCGGTCATCAACCGCTGGTGTGCTGAGAATACAGCCGGACGTATCGACAAGATGATTGAGAACATTGACCCTGCGACTCAGATGTACCTTCTGAACGCATTGTACTTCAAGGGAATGTGGACTACTCCCTTCGATGCCGCCAACACCCGCAAGGATATTTTCCACGGCAACCGCAGGGACTCAGAAGTGGAGTTCATGCACCGTACCGCCAGCTTTCAGTACTACATCGGTCCCGAGGGAGCGCTTCTGGAGCTGCCTTACGGAGAGGGCTCTTTCGTGATGGATATCTTCCTTCCGGCGGAAGGAGTTTCTGCCGAGGAATTTGCCTCCGGACTGGACGGCGAGGCCCTGAGCACACTCACCGGCCTGCTGCAGAGCGACCGTATAAAAGTGACCTTACCGAAATTCAAGGCTGAGTACGAGACTTCCCTCAACGCTACCTTGCAGCATCTGGGAATGAGGGATGCATTCACCCCATCCGCCGATTTCTCCGGAATGTCCAAGGAGCCGTTGATGATCAGCGAGGTCAAGCAGAAGACATTTATCGAGGTCAATGAGGAAGGCTCCGAAGCTGCCGCAGTCACCTCCGTAGCGGTGATGCGTACCTCCCTTGCTCCCGAGCCGCTGGAGTTCAGGGTTGACCGTCCCTTCGTCTTCCTGATACGTGAGCTCACTTCCGGCACCGTCCTGTTCATGGGTCTGGTACGCAATCTGTAGTCAGCATCCTATGGGAAAGTATATCGAAAAAGTCCAAAGACTGTTGAAGAATAAGGTGATGCGCTTTGCCTCCATGCTGGTCATACTGATGTCCATATCATGTGTGATACTCTCATCGTTCAAGGAGTTCCAGCCGTATGGATGGCTGTTCCAGAGTTTTATACATCTGGCTTCACTGCTCTTCCTCATAGAGTACGTCCTCAGGATTTATTCGGCACCGGCGCTTAATCCGGAGCTGCCCGCATACAGGAGCCGTCTCAGGTATATCTTCTCATTTTACGGTATTGTGGATTTTGTGGCTGTAATTCCTTTTGTGATGACCTACTTCTATTGGGATACGGAGACAGTCCACATCATCATTCTTCCGTATGTTTTCATCGTCTTCAAACTGATACGTTACTCAACGGCCTTTCAGCTTATACTCAAGGTGATGAAGAGTGTCCGCTCGGAACTGTTGACGGCATTCACCGCCTGTCTTATCATCATCTGCTTTTCGGCCATACTGGTATACTTCGTGGAGAAAGGTGCCCAGCCCGAAGTGTTCAAGAACATCGGCGACAGCATGTGGTGGGCTGTAATCACCTTCACTACAGTTGGATACGGAGACATTTATCCTGTTACTCCCATCGGACGTATTCTCTGTGCTTTCATCAGTTTCGTGGGAATAGCCATGCTGGCCATCCCCACCGGTATCATAAGTTCGGCGTTCATCGCTTCGATGAAGGACAAACTTTCGAAAAAGAACTGAAATTATTTCACCCAGGCTTCGATGGCAGTCCGGGAAGCGCCGTTGAGCAGCTTGCCGCTCTGCCAGTTGAGTGCGGGATACTCTTTTCTGAGCTGGGCGGCAGAAGACATTTAAGAGGTCAATGAGGAAAGCTCCGAAGCCGCCGCAGTCACCTCCGTTTCAGTCATGCGTACCTTCCTTGCTTCCGAGCCTGTCCGCTTCACTGTAGACCGCTCTTATTTTTGCATTTTATAAAAAAAAAATTAATTTTGTGCGAATTAAATAAATCAATCTGACATCTTTATGAAAACTATTCTGTTTATCACCCTCATGTTCTTACCCGTTTTGACTAGTTGCCGGAATGAGACTACAAATGTTTCAGAATCGAGCCTCATACCTGAGGATGCAGTCCCTTTTGAGGAGGACGGGCATATTTACCTGAATTCTGTTCTGAATGGAGTGGACAGCTGCCGCCTGATTTTCGATACAGGAGCGGATATACTGTATCTGGATAAGGATTTCTGCAGGCTGGACAGCTTAGATATGACCAGCATGACTAAAATTAAAGCAAGCATGGGCGGGGTAGGGGGAAATATGCAGCTGGTAGATTTGATTATGGATACTATCACTGTTACGGCAGAAAATCTTGAAGAACACTTCGGCAGGACAGCTATAATCGGATTAAGGAATATCGTAGGATGCAGGGCGGATGGAATTATAGGACTGGACAAATTCATGGATAAAGTGCTTGAAATCAATTTTGAGCACTCGTATATGAGACTCCTGGATACTATTCCCCAGGAAATGATGAAAGGGTATGTGGGGAAGCCTATTCGTTTAGGCGAGTCAGGAAGAGTATATACGGATATAGACCTGCTGTTCCATGAGAAGAAGGTGACTGGCAGTTTCATCATTGATTTAGGCAGCGGAAATGGTGTATCCATGACCAGAGGCTTTGCTCTTGAGAATAACCTGGATGAACTTGACGTGAAAAAGACAGGACACTATCTCAACGGGGGAATCGGCGGTAATTCTTCTAATGTATTCATCGTTTCCGATGCAGTAATAATCGGTCAAGATACGGTAAGAAATGTAGAAGTCAGCTATTCCATGGATGATAAAGGGGCTCTTGGTCTGGGAAAGGATTATGCGGGACTGGCTGGAATGGGAATATTAAGCCGATATAATATTGTGATGGATCTTAAAGGGAAGATGCTGTATCTGGCTCCTTACCAAGCTGATAAGAATGTAAACATAGTAGATAGAGGATTCCGTACCGTGGACAGAACTGATATCGGTGCAGGATGGATAATAAATTACCTGGAAAGCAACAGTTCCGCAGATGCGGCCGATCTGCACCTTGGAGACACAATCAGGGCAGTCAATGGGTATATAGTGGACATCAATAGCTATAAGTTTCTCAAACCTCTGCTTGATACAGCATCTGTCATAGAACTAGAAATAAAGGGAAGAGACAGAAATACCCGCATTGTAAGCCTGTAACAGTAACTTAATTAACTTAGATTCACTTAAATACACGAAGTTTGCCCTAGTTTAAGCAGTCTCTCGTTCTGCCTGTATTGTGCGGTGCTGTCAACGAATTGACTTCGTGGTGCGCTTCATTTTTTAGTCCGCTGATAATCAAATGCTTGTAAACCAAACTGCACATTTGCCTTTTCTAAGAAGAGGGCAAATGTGCAGTGCGTTTTATAAGGGCTGATTGTCAAGACTTCTTTTTCAGCAGTGCACCACGAAGTCAATTCGTTTATCTAACCCAGGCTTCGATGGCGGTCCGGGAGGCGCCGTTGAGCAGCTTGCCGCTCTGCCAGTAAAGTGCGGGATACTCTTTCCTGAGCTGGGCGGCGGAGTTGGTGATGCCGCTGCCGCCGGAGGTGGCGAAGGGGATGACGGTCTTGCCTGAGAAGTCGTAGGTCTCTAAGAAGGTGTTCACGGCGCGGGGCGCGAGGTTCCACCAGATGGGGTAGCCGATGTAGATTACGTCATAGCTGCCGGCGTTCTGCAGGTCTGCCTTGATGGCGGGGCGGGACTTGGAGTCGTTCATTTCCTTAGTGCTGCGGGATGTCTTGTCGGTCCAGTCGAGGTCGGCGGCAGTGTATTCCTGTACGGGAGTGATTTCGTAAAGGTCTCCGCCGGTGACTTCTGCAATAAGTTTTGCAACCCTCTCAGTAGTTCCGGTGGCTGAGAAGTAGGCCACGAGTGTCTTTTTACTGTTCATAACTTGCTGATTCTGTGCAGTGGCCGTCAGGCATACCGCCAGGGCCGCCGCAATGGTTGGAATAATACGTTTCATATCCGATGGATAATTTTTCTGCAAAGTTACATTCCGTGCCCGTACCGTCCGCAACCCGGATTACAGAATAATCTCCCCATTTTACTTTATGACTCCAGAAACTCCCGGAGGGCCGTGCCTCCGTCGATCGAGGGGCAGTATTCCTCCAGCACATTGAACTGCGGAGAGCGGCCGTAGATGGCGATGCCGTCCTTGAGAGTGTTGAGTACGCAGACATCTCCGGCAATACCGCAGACATCCACCACTTCGATGTCCAGGCGGTAGAGCAGGAAATCTATGTGGCGGGCCGAACAGAGGTTCTTGAAGATGGAGTACTCCTCGAAATTTTTCTTCTCGCCCTTGCGGAACATCTTTACCTCACCCTGAGTATTGTACACGGCGTCCATAATCGGCTGATAGACGGCGGCGCCTATGGTATTCACCACGCAATGCATCGGCCACTGTCCTCCATTCTCGTAGAACGAGCAGTGCCGGTAGGGATGCTGGTCCATGGTTATCAGCTTGCAGATGTATTCCCCGTCGGTCCTGAGGATGTAGTCGGCAAGAGCGTCCATTTTTTCCTTTGCACCCTCCACCTTCAGGCTTCCGCTTATGAAGTCTATCTGCGGGTCTACGATCATTAACAGCTTTCTCATATCATTTTCATTTAAAAGTTCCAAACAGCATTTTATTCTTCAAAACCCGTGCCCGCTCCTTCCGTATTCACGTCGACAACTGAATTATCCGCGCTGACTCCACCGCTGAGGTATTCCTTGACCATTTCCAGGATACGCTCCCCGTATTTTTCCGCACCGGCCTTGCCGAAATACGGGACCCGCAGCAGCGACGGCAGGTCCTGCGGCAGTAGGTTGCTGATGCCGAGAAGGGCCTTCTGCTGAAGGACGACGTACGCAGGGACATTCCTTGCAGTTGCCTCCGAGCGGCGCCAGGCCACCAAGGCGCTGAACAACCGGGGATGCAGGATATCCGCCGGAACCTCCATCTTCTGCTCCTTCGTCTTCTTATTTTCCTCTGAGGTGGACTTTGCCTTTTTAGGTGCGGGACCGGGCCCTTCTATTGACAACAGGTCCTTCTTGCGGAGATAGGCGCAGGTCTCGAAGCCGGTGCCTGCGGTAAATTCCAGGAGGGCGGTCAGGAGGCGGAGATTGTCGTAAAATTCCTCCATGCTCTGGCTCAGCAGCTTTTCTATCTCCTTGTTGTCCGAACTCAGGCGGGAGGCTGGGTTGAATATCTCTCCGAGAGCCTCGAGTTTCTCCTTGAAGTACTCAGCGCCGGAGCGGATCCTCTCCTGCAGGACGGAGCTGGAAGCATAGCCGTCGGGAGTACTTTCCACCATCCGGGTGTACTGGGGGCGGAATTTCAGGGCAACTTCCGTCACCTCTGCGGCAAAATGCTCCAGAGCTTCCCGGTATCCGGCTATCTGCTTGGGATAGAACTTCAGAAGGTGCTCTTCGGCTGTCCGGATGTATTTTCTCAGAGGTTTCTCAATCCCGGAAAAATCAAAGAGGTCCGTCAGCAGGTCGAGGAAATACTGCCGCCGGAGCGTCTCTATGCGCTCCTCATCCGGTTCGGTGAGCTTGCTCTGCCGGGTAAAATCCTCCACGGCACTATCGCTTATGACCGTCCGGGAGGCGAGGGGAGAGCTCAGCACCACCCCCTCGAGAGTCCGGCAGCGGCTCAGGGCCACATAGGTCTGGCCGTGGGCAAATGCGGCGCGGGCATCGATGATGGCCCGGTCGAAAGTCAGGCCCTGGCTCTTGTGTATCGTGATGGCCCAGGCCGGCTTCAGCGGATACTGGCGGAAGGTGCCCTCGACCTCCTCGCGGATCTCCCGGGTGTCCTCGTCCAGGACGTAGCGGGCATTGCTCCATGTCTCCTGATGAATGGTGTACGTGGCTCCGCTGTCGCGGCACTGCACTTCGATCATGTCTTCCGAGATATCCGTAACCTCACCTATCGTGCCGTTGACGTAGCGGTGCTCGCCGGAGGTATCGTTCTTGACGAACATTACCTGCGCTCCTTTCTTTAAGGTCAGGGTCTCGTCGGCGGGGTAGGCATAGTCGGGGAACTTGCCTTCGATGACGGCCTGGAAAGAGTAGGAGGGACCCGTGAGCAGGTCCATCTCCCGGTCGTTGATGCGCTGGGCCTGGAGGTTATGGGTCACTAAGTGGATATAGCCGTCTTCCTTCTTGGGATGAAAATCGGGGATGTACCGCTCGTTCAGGGCCTTCAGTACATCCTTCCCGCAGCGGCCGTCCCGGATGCTGTTGAGCAGGTCCAGGAAGCGGCTGTCGCTCTGGCGGTAGACCTTCCTGAGCTCCACGGTGCAGAATTCGGTTTTGCTGAGGGCAGTGCTGGAAAAGAAATAAGGGGTGTCGTAGTACGTTTTAAGCATTTCCCACTCCTCGTTCTTCACTACAGGCGCGAGCTGCTGCAGGTCCCCGATCATCAGCAGCTGTACACCGCCGAACGGCTTGCTGCGGTCCCTGAAACGTCTCAGAACACTGTCCACCGAGTCCAGCAGGTCGGCGCGCACCATGCTTATCTCGTCTATCACCAGTAGGTCCATGCTCCGGATGATGTTCTTCTTCTCGCGGCTGAAACGGAAATACCTTGCCGCCTGAGCTCCGCCGCCGGCAGTAAACGATGTATCAGGAATATATGGTGCGAAAGGCAGCTGGAAAAACGAGTGCAGCGTCATACCGCCCGCATTGATGGCCGCAATCCCCGTAGGCGCCAGCACCACCATACGCTTCGTGCCCTCGTCCCTCAGCCTTTTCAGAAAAGTCGTCTTGCCCGTCCCCGCCTTACCGGTCAGAAACACATGAACCCCCGTCCTCTCAACCAGCTCCCACGCCAGTCCCAGCTCTCTGTTCTCTTCCATTCTCTCAGTGTTTTAAAGTTAGGCTGGTAAAGTTATGGAAAAACGCTGGAATAATCAACCAAAATCGGAATAATAGTGCATCCTGCACTGATAATAAACGCATTACGCTGAAAATCTCGGAAATACGGGAAATGGCAATTTAGCAAAGAAACGCAAGGTAATGAAATAGAACGGTTGCCTAATCGTTACCCGAAAACGAGTAAGATTTTTCTTTGTGTCGTCACGTTTCATAGTTCTGCATCATATTGCGTATCAATGTATAATTCGCTGACAACTAATTTTGTAACCAAAAAAAGATTGGATTATGAGAAGCATTGTCAAACAATCTTCAAAATGCAGTAGATTTAAGTTTCCAAGCCATAGAACCGCTTGAATTAAACTTCAAAAAGGAAATCTCGAAAAAAGAATCAAGTAAGCGAGTAGAGAAAATTGCTCCTCGCTTCAAGGCTGCAAAAGAAGTGCTGACACAAGATGAGAAAGCGTATATCGATAGACTAACCCAAGCACTTACATATAACTTCTTATACGCACAATAAGCATATCAATATAAGCGAAAGGCCGTCACTCAACGGCTTTTCGCTTATACCATATATCTTCTTCTTAGATATGTTAACCAATCTTGCTGTTTGTCTGAAATGAAAGTTCTACCTATCATATCAAACAAAGATTCGTATGTTAAATCAATAAAGGTCGTTTTGCCATAATCGGTTAGCAATGACTTATATTCTGGTATAGCATACTCTAAAAAATGTTTATTACCTTGAGGATAAAGATGTATGTGATAAAAATGTTGAATATCACCCCTATACAACATAGAATAACCCAAAAGATGATTACGCCAAATTTGACGTAGATGGTTCGCCTTTATGAATGAAGTGATGTCTAATGTAGGAATATACCATTGCGAGAGTCTTGTCATCTGGTGGTATAATCCATCAACATTCTCAATATCTTGTCTCTCCTTAACTCCAATAGGATAACCATTTTCGGTGTATTTTACTTCTATTCCAATGCCTCCAATAGAACCATCAGAAGATATATACTCTATGAATGTGTCAAAAGATGTTCCGTCATTCAGATATTCGCTTTTATCAGCAATTCCTGCATATTCAATAAGTATGCGGTTTATTTTTGATATACCTCCTCCTATTATTTCGTTAAACAGCATAGCAGTAGCATTTATATCTTCTTCCATTGGAGTAAAGATATTGTAAGGAATGTGCTCGCTTCTCAACATGTTGGAGAATAATACAGAAGATTTAAATGATTTAACCTTGCTTTTAATCAGTTCTCTGTAAGTATCACAAAATATAAGTCCTTGCTTGGCTGCATCGGGAGAAAGAATAACTTGAGGATTCTTCTCGTCATAGAAATCATTCAACTCATTTTCTCTAAATGCAAACTGATGAGCACGAGCCTTTGCCTTAAACTCATCATCATAGCGATAAATTTTCCCCTTAATCATTATTCCGCTGTATTATTAGTTTAAGTTCTTCAATAGATAGTGTAGAGTCTTTTCTTCTATGTAGCATTGCATGGCAATTAGAACACACTGGAAATAAGTCATTTTCAACTTCTATCTCGTATCGTCCATCTCTGTTAGAAATTGGGGTTACATGGTGTATATGTATGAAACCTTTTCCTAACTCTCCATAAGTCTTTTCAAAATCAAAACCACATACAAAACATTTAGTTCCCTTACTCTGAATACATTTATTACGTGCATTGATATTCCTATCATGCGTGGTTATGGTTACTTGTCCCAATTCCCCTTCCCAATATGCATTTATTTCATTTTCGATAGTTCTGCTTGCGTTACTTTCACTTAGAACGTTACAGTACTTTTGATGAATTTCTCGTTCAATTTTCCTTGTCGTATTATTATGCCCCTCCTCATAATAGATAATGAAGTCCATATAAGCTTTTAAGGCTATCCTTAATTTGTCCGCACCATAATCCTTATATATTTGAGACAAATAATAATCTCTCAAATCTGTGCTTATCCCTCTTGTATGCAATTCTCCATCAAGCATTTTCTGAAATGCTCTATAAAAATCTGCGAAAGAGTTTTTGTTAATGCCATGGCTAAGAAAAAGTTTTTCCTTTCCATTGACTAATCGCTCTTCTCTATTGTATATAGCTTTCGCCATTTTATAGATGGCTGACATTTGTTCTATATTCATCTATTATGCCTTTTGAGGGTTATTTAAACAAATTTCATTGCAAAGGTACTCTATTTTATTTTTAGCACACATAAAATAGACATAATATTGCCCATTCATTTTTTATTTCCTAATTTTGCAGTGCGAGTTACACGCATTGTGGCAAAGCAATGAAGAACTCTGAAATACGAACGGTTGCTATCTCGTTACCCCATTTTCAAGCAATCCGACCAACCGATTTATTCTAAGCGAGTTATCTTTTCCTGCAAAAGTTAAGTAAAAAATTTGGGAATGTAAATATTTTTCTATCTTTGCAGCCGCATTCGGGAAACAGGCGACGCTCAGTACCTAAAAGAGTACAACAAGGCGTGCGAGCCCATCCGAATGACTCCGGGTCCGGTAGCTCAGCTGGATAGAGCAACAGCCTTCTAAGCTGTGGGTCTTGGGTTCGAATCCCAACCGGATCACAGACGCAACAAGCAGGATGCGCCCGACCTTAAGGTTGGGCGTTTTTTTTGTGCCGGAAGGGCACTCCGGAAGCTTGCTTACGGAATGTTCTTGCGGTGCAAAAAATCCGGGCAAAGCCCGGCACATCCTGCGTCCCCGGCGTATGTAAGATCGCCCGCGGCGCAGGGTCTGGGAAAAAGCCGCCCCGCGCGGCTTAATCCCAACCAAATAACCATTCAACATCCCCAACCTCGACATCCCAAAACAGTCTGTTACACTCAGCTCCACATATCCCAATGTCTCATAGAAACTTACACGAATTACGCGATTTACAGACTGAAGACTTTCACTGCGTGTCTGTTATCCCGCTATTCGCATACATTGCTATATGACAGCATTTTACACGGAATCATCGGATAACAGACTCATCCTGGAGAAAACGTGCTGACCGCAGACTACCCCAGCCACAAGCACTTTCTAGACACATTTAAAGAAGTATGCGCTCAGGCGTACTGTTCTGTCTGTTGTCCGCATGATTCCGTAATCGTTTGTTTTCCAGCGAAATGTTCAAAACGGTCAACTACAGACTTAAAAATTCACCTTGTGCGGCTTAATCTCAACCCCTTATTTAAGCAGTTCAAAGTAATGGCAGTCTATGAATTCTCCGTTTTTGAAGCACGCTTTTTCATGAATCCCGCATTTCCTGAACCCATTCTTTTCCAGTACTTTCATTGAAGCCGGATTGTTTGCGTATACATTAGCGTAGATACGTATTGCATCGGTATAAAGGAAGTAATCGTCTATGGTATGTCGCAGCACGGCGGTCATTATTCCTCTGTTCCAGTAACATTCTGCGAGCCAGTAACCTAGTTCGGCATTATAGCGCTCCACGTCTGTTCCACGGATAAAACTTATGTTGCCTGCGGCTTCTCCGTTGACTTCGACGCAGTAGTTATGCTGTCCATTCTGACATTTGGTAGATTCTATGAATCGGGCCGCGTCCTCTTCAGTATAGGGGCATGGCAGACTATCTCTGCAATTGTCCCATATTTTCTTGTTGTTAAGATATTTGGCCAAAGCAGGAATGTCGCTTTTGGACCAATTTCGTATTATCTGTTTATTCATAGGTGATGCTGTATTTGCTGAATTTACGATCTATCGCCTTAGCTTCTTGTTTGTCCATCTGGTCTGTTCAATATTATTTTTTTACTTTCCAGTAGCCGCCTTTATCGGGGCCTATACGTTCGATTAAGTCAAGATCCTTGAACTGTTTCAGATATTTCTTGATGGTAGAGTCTGAAACTTTAAGTTGTTCGGATAAGATTTCTCTCGTTATAGATGGCTCTACAATGATGGCATTGAGTATGGCTATGGCAGTCCTGGTCAGGAAAACACCATTGATTTCCTGTGGATAATCAGAGTGATTTTTCTGGGTATTTTCTGGGTACTTTCTGGGTACTTTCTGGATACCCCTTTTCTGGGCACATTCGCCATTAGAAGTATCTGTAGTGCCGTTTTCTTGGGTACTTTCTTGGGTACCATTGGAGGCTTGAGTGAGAGGGAGTGTCAGGGTGGTTCTTTCTATGTTTCCGATGTGTTCTTCGATTATAGGGTTTTCGTAGCCTGCTGCGGACCAGGCGGAGATGATTCGGTTCATTCCACTTCCGGCACGCTCTCCTATGTGTAGCATTGAGAACATCTTGATGATGACGGAGTTTCTCGGGTCAGACAGACCACCTTCAAGCATCTTTTCTTTTCCGATCCGGATGGTACCGGGGTTCTCGAAGACGAGACGGTCACGGTGTTTGCGGACCACTACTCCTCCTCTGCCGTAGTAGTCGGCGTTGACGAGGCAGTTGGCGAGGGCTTCGCGGACGGCTTTGTGCTGGGGCGTGTCATCGATACGGTAAAGTCCTTCAAGACGGAATGGAACCTTGAGGTCCTGGACAATGCGGGTAACTATGCGGCGGTAGAAATCGAAAACGTTGCCGCTCCAGTCTCCTGATGTAGACCAGATACGATCTGTCCATTCGGTGATGTCATTTACCATTTCACGAAAGTCAAGGAAATAGTCGGGATATTCGCGGACTATTTCGTATTCGTTGCCGAACATGAGAAGTCCGGCCCCTGTGGGGTGGGCCTTGCCGTCAGTGTCGCTGATGGCCGCTGCTCCTATCCTGATGAGGAATTCTTCATCCGTGAGGTTGCTCCAAGGGTGGTTGAGTTGAGTGTTACGGTGGTTCATTCGGAATGCCAGGATGCTCTCCGGGTTTAGGACTGAGAGGTTCATCCCGGTCAGAATCTTGGTATCAACCGTCTGCGAGCCCTGGTCGCGCAGCATTGAACGGATTTCTTCTTTGGTGCAGTGGTAGTCTCCGGAGCTGTTGCGCTTGTATGTACCGGAAAAGATGTCGCCGTTGATGTAGATGGGTTTTCTTTCTCTTTGGGCTCTGGGAACATTGATTACAAGGATGTGAGAGCCATTGTATTCTTCGGGCCAGACATCTTTGTCGGTAAGGATGTTGTCGCTGACTTTCTGGCGGTTGTTGATGATGTCCCAGAACTGCTTTTTCATTTTCCGCACTTCTTCTTCTGTGAGTCCGGTGGGCATGAGTATGCCGTCCTGCTGCTCATTGGCTCCGATGAGTATGAGGCCGCCGTCGGTGTTGGCGAATGCGGAATAGGTCTCCCACAGGCTGTGCGGAAGCCCGCCTTTGGCTTTCTTGGCTTCGAGACGGTTGTCTTCCCGGTATGTATCAAGTAATGTAATGTCGAACATGGTGTATGGCATTTTCTGCAAAGTTAGTCATTTATAGCAAATCGAGCATCTCATTCATCATGTCGTCGTCAATGTCGCAGTGCGGGCACAGTCTGTTCAGGTTAGCTTCCCATATTTCAATGTCTCATAGAGACTTACACAAAATACGCGATTTACAGACTGAGGACTTTCACCACGTGTCTGTTATCCCGCTATCCCTATACATTGCTATATGACAGCATTTTACACGGAATCATCGGATAACAGACTCATCCTGGAGAAAACGTGCTGACCGCAGACTACCCCAGCCACAAGCACTTTCTAGACACATTTAAAGAAGTATGCGCTCAGGCGTACTGTTCTGTCTGTTGTCCGCATGATTCCGTAATCGTTTGTTTTCCAGCGAAATGTTCAAAACGGTCAACTACAGACTGTGGTTCGTATTACGCGACAAGGCATTAGCCATAGCCACACAGACATCTGTCCGGATATAGTCACTCTCCGGAATCTTCATGGCCGTACTTATCGGGCGGAAAAAATTACCTGTATCGTTCTGCTGCATCTTGATTACCTTTCCAGAATCCACGCAAAGTCGGCATCACGGTCTGCTGCACAGGAGGCAGTCAGGACTGCGGCCAGTATGATGGCGGATGTGGGCTTCATATTTTCAAATATTTAAGTATTGTTCTTAATGTAGTCGATGACGGTAAATCTCTTCTTGGCGGCCGGAGCCTCGGGGACGGTCTCGAATGTATGGACCGACAGCGGCTTGCCGTCGATGACCTGGCGGGAGAGGAAGGCCGCTATGTCGTAGAGGTTGCGGCTCATGGGGAGGGATGCAATCTCGTGTCCGGCATTGTCTATCTCGTAAAAATGGCAGGGGGAGTCCAGGGATTCGAGGCTCCGGGCTATGGTCTCCGAGCCCCAGAGGCCGCCGAGTATGGGAAGATGGGCCTTGCGGAAGGGGACGATGCCGTCGGCATTGCCGTGGAAGAGCATGACGGGGCAGGGGAGGGTCTGCCAGTGCAGCTTCTGCTTGTCGGAGATCGCTCCTGCGAAGGATATCACTCCCGCGTAGCGGAATCCCTCCGGGAGGCGGGCCGCCAGGCTGTGGCTGTTGCAGCGGTAATACTCGGCCTGGAGGACGGTGATGGCCCCGGCGCTGGAGCCGCTGATGACAATTTTCTCAGGATCAATGCCCCAGGCCCCCCGCTGCTGCGCGATGTACCGCGTCGCATCGTACAGGTCCACTACGGCTGTGTCAATGGCAGACTGGAGGATATTCATGAAATCTACGGGGGAGGGCCGTCCGTCGAAGGTTATCCGGCCCAGCATGGTGCGGTAGTCTATCGAGGCGACCGTGCAGCCGTGGCGGGCCAGGAACTCGAAGTAAGGCACGAACATTTCGGAGTACCTTTCGCCGAACCTGAAACCGCCTCCGAATACGAATACTACCACAGGGGAGTCAGTCTGCTCTATTCCTGACAGAAAGTAGCGGTCGAGTCTCAGCGTGTCGGCACCCTTGATGGCGAATATCTCCGTTTCCATCAGGATTTCCCGGGTGCTGTCAGCGGCATGGGCAAGAATCTCGGTACCTTCGTAAGAAGTGACGGCTTCTGCGGCTTCGGCATACGGATGAGTGTCTGTATCAGATGGTTGTTCTGATGAACCACGGCAACTGCTAAGGACAAATGCAGCGAGGGCTATGAGGATGATGCGTTCTGCTGTTTTCATGTTTCCGTAAAATAGTCATGCAAAGATAAACTTATTTTACGGATATGTGCTTGATCACCTTTGCCGGGACGCCAACTGCGACGGTATTGGCCGGTATGTCGCCCGTAACGACCGCCCCGGCACCTATCACGGCATTGTCGCCGATGGTCACGCCTTGCAGGATAGTGGCATTGGAGCCTACCCAGACGTTCTTCCCCAGGACGATAGGCGCGGAATGGGTCATCTTGCGCTTCTCCGGCTCCAGGAAATGGTTTAGTGTGGCAAACACCACATTGTGCCCTATCTGGCATCCGTCCCCGATGCGCACGCCGCCATGGTCCTGAAAATGGCAGCAGGCGTTGATGAACACATCCTCGCCCACCTCGATGTTCTTGCCGAAATCGGTATAAAACGGCGGGAACACACGGAGCGTGGAGGGGACAGCTTTCCCGAAAAGCTCGGAAAGGATGTCCCTGATTTCCTCCGGAGTATGATAGGCGGAGTTCAGCCGGAAAGTGATTTTCCGTGCCTCCCCGCCCATCCTGTCCATGAACCGATGTATCTCTTCCGTATCAAACGGCTTGCCGGTCTTCACGAAATCCTTGAATTCTTCGAGTGTCATGATTATTCTTCCAACCGGTTGTATTCTTCATCGGTTACGGGCTCCAGCCATTCGTTGGACGTGTTTTCTCCGGGAACCTCAAAAGCGAGATGCGCGAACCAGCTGTCAGCCGCTGCTCCGTGCCAGTGCTTTACATTTGCCGGGATGTGAATGACATCGCCCGGAAGCATCTGTACGGCAGGCTTGCCCTCTTCCTGATACCAGCCTTTTCCTGCTACGCAGACCAGCATCTGCCCGCCGCCTTTAGTCGCATGATGAATGTGCCAGTTGTTGCGGCATCCCGGCTCGAAAGTGACATTGCTGAAAGGTATCTGCTCCTTGGATATCGGAGCCAGATAGCTGTTGCCGATGAAGTACTTGGCGTATGCGGTGTTCGGCTCGCCGATGGGGAATATCATTTCCCGCTGGAAAGCGGCCTTACCGTCCGCATCCGCCGTTTCCTCTTTGATAATACGCAACGCCTTGATGGCGGCAGGGAAGCCGATGTAGGGCAGGCACTGGATGACGGCGGCGGTCAGGGTTTCGGGAGAGTTGCCGGCGTTGATGTTGCCGTGATAGTGGGAGTGGAGCTGGCTCTCGGCTTCCAGGGTGGTCAGGACGCAGTAGCCGAGCAGTTCGCGGGTCCGCAGGTCGAGTGCTCCGCGGCTGTAGATATCGCCGAAGAAATAGTCCGTGAGGAACCGCTCCACGTCCTTGCCCATATCGCCTGGCACACCTTCCATCACCGAGGCGATGCCGCCCGGATAGTGCTTGTCCTGAATGGCTTTGCCCGCCTCGTGGCGCGTTTCCTCCGTCACCGTGCCCTGCTTTTCCAGAGGCAGGGAGATACCCCGCTCCGTAAATACTTCATTGACCGTCGCCACGGCGTTCAGCATCCTCGGAAAGCCGATGAACGGGGCGGTGAGATACATCACCTCGCGCAGCTCCTCGGGGGTAACACCCACATTGAGTGCCGCTCCGGCATGGGCCTTCAGCTGAGGGAGCGTCTGCATCGTGGCGAGGGTGATGCAGGTAATCATTTCCCTCTGCTTCAGAGTCAGATCACCCGTCTGAAATACATCGCCGAAGATGAACTTCTGAAGGATATCCATCATTTCCGGGTCCGTGCCCTGCCCGGTCAGGGCCTCGCCGCCGAACAGGGTGCGGTAATTCTGTTTGCATGCTTCGATTCTGTCCATATTTTCCGTTGTTTGTGCCGTCGCGGACAGGCTGCATACCAGTGCGACGGCGGTGATTACGATTGCTTTCCTCATGGTTATTCTCTTTTGTCCGATGCAAAATTATACCGGAACAAGGATGCTTTACATAACCATAGGACGGCAATCTGTACCATTTTCACAGAATTTGCTTTGCTTATAAGTTTTACCGAAAAGCGATGAGCATAATACTGAGAGAATGTTCAGTACTGCATCGGGCAGGAGCTGTCGTTTACTGCCATAAAGATTCTGTTTCCCAGTCGGGTGGGAACCCCATCGCTATGACATCCACGTTGGGATAAGCAGCAATCAGTTCTTTCAATGTTTGCGTGAATGTATTTTCGGGATGTATATTGTTCAACAGGTAGGCTATGCAACATAGCTGTATGTATAGTTTGTTGTCTGCTACGGCAGTATTGCTTATCCAGGCGTTCTTTAACTTGGCGGGAATGGCGGGCGTAACGGGGTAGTTCCGGTTCCACATCCTGGCGTGATGGGCGCAACAGTTACGCAATGCCGCCAAACTGGCTGCCCAGCTTTCAAGAATCTTGTGCTGTGGCAGGTCAAAACTGCGGGCAACGTTCTTCTTTACTTTTATGTCACTGAAGTTGTAATACATTTTCGACAATGCGCTGAACGACACCACTTCCAAGGTTTTCCATGCAGGGGGGAAAGGCGGACAGTCATATTTCTTGAAATGTTCTTTGATGAAATCCTCTTTCGTGCGGTGCAACTCGCGCTCCACGCTGCCGATGTTTTCCTGAAATAACCTCTCTTCCCTCGACAACGATTTGTCCGCAAACCAAAACGCACCGTGTGCCAGCGAGAAATGATGTATCATCTTCGTGCGCAAGGCGATTTCTATCCGGGCGATGGCTTTGAACAGCAGTTCGCGCAAGGATGCGTCGAAATCGTAGAGCCGCACGGCATTCTCAAAAGTGGCTCCCGGCTTGAACTGGTGGGATTGCTTGTCCGTTTCCATCGGCCGGAAATAGTTGGCAAGCCGGAAATAACTGATGGTATCCAATATCTTTCGGGCAGCGGCTTCATCACCGATGGAAAGCCCACGGTCTTTTAGCAAAGAAGTTTGCTGTTCTATGGTGAGGGGTTGTTTGGAATACTTCATACCTGTATAAAATAAAAGTTCCACCCTGGTACGCTGTGCTAAGCAAGAAGCGTGGTGGACTCTGTCAATGCAAAAGTACAAAGTTTTTTCTTTACTACAAAATATCTGTCGCAAATCTGTAGAGAAAATCGGGGAGCGGTGCAAGGTTCCTCACAAAAACATATCCGCATATCCAGCCATATTCCCGAATGATTTGATGTCAAATTACCGAACAAATCAACGCCGAATTACCGAATTTTCAAAAAAGTTGCTACTTTTGTACTCCAAACAGTTAGGTTGTGAACGGTTACAGGCATAGGATAATGGACAGTCTGCTGGCTAAAAAGCTACAGGCTAAAGGTGCAGTACTCATAGAAGGCCCGAAGTGGTGCGGAAAGACCACGACTGCGGAAGAGATAGCGGCGAGCAAGGTGCTGCTGGCGAAGACAGACGCGAAGGAGCAGTTCAAGCGTTTGTTGGAGATAGACAGCGATACGGCACTGTCAGGTGAGGCACCGATGCTGATAGACGAATGGCAGACGGTACCTAAACTGTGGGATGCCGTGCGTTATACCGTTGACCACCGCCGGAAGATGGGCCAGTTCATTCTGACCGGATCCTCAGTCCCCGACAAAGATGCGGAGAAAGAAAGGGAGCATTCAGGTACGGGAAGATTCGCATGGCTCACTATGCGTCCGATGACCCTGTCCGAGTCCGGCGAATCAAATGGCAGCGTCAGTCTTGCCGATTTGTTCACAGCCCCGGGGAAGTTACTTGAAAGGAACAGTCTTAAATTGCAGGACATTGCTTTTCTGATATGTCGTGGCGGCTGGCCGATGGCCGTAGGGCTTCCTGAAGAAGCGGCCTTGGAACAGGCTTTCGATTATTACGATGCCGTGACGAAAGAGGATGTCACGAGAGTGGACGGTGTAAAACGTGCTTCTGAGAGAGTACGGCGTCTGATGCGGGCATATGCGCGTCATCAGGGCACACAGGCGTCGATAGCCACGCTGCGCGAGGATTTGAAAAACAACGACATTGCAACGCTTGACGACGACACCATCGTTTCATATCTTGAAGCCTTGAGAAAGATTTTCGTAGTGGAAGACATGCCGGCGTGGAACCCCAATATTCGTTCGAAGACAGCCATCCGTACTGCCGATACCCGGTATTTCGTAGATCCGTCGATTGCGACAGCTGCGTTGGGAATGGGACCGGCAGACCTTGTGAATGACCTGAACACCATGGGATTTTTCTTTGAGACTATGTGTGTGAGGGATTTGAGGGTATATGCCGAAGCATTGAACGGCAAGGTATACCATTACCGGGACAAGAGCGGGCTGGAATGCGATGCGGTGGTGCATCTGCGTAACGGACAATACGGACTGATAGAGATAAAGCTTGGCGGTCAATCTTTAATTGACGACGGGGTCAGGACACTCAACTCTCTGGCAGCGCAGGTCGATACTTCACGGATGAAAGCCCCGGCGTTCAAAATGGTACTGACCGCTACGGGCGAATATGCCTACCGGCGTTCGGAGGATGGTATTTACATCGTTCCTATGGGCTGCCTGAAACTATAGCACACCTATGGTCTGGTAGTCAGACGGCCTTTCCCATCCTGTATGCCGCTTCCACTGCCGCATGTCCTTCTATTTCTCCCGGGGCATTCACGCCTCCGGCGAATACAGAACCAGCGAACCTGGCGTTCTCAAAGCATTCGATCCAGCCGCTTAATCCTGTGACGGCGCGTTCTGGAGTCTTGGGATCCTCCTCGGCGGCCGAACTCAGGAAATAAATGTCCCGGAAATGATAATCCGTGGTGAACAGCGGGTTGGCACGGTCGAGAAGAGTCTTCAGCTGGCCGCTCATCTCATAGTAGTAGATGGGCGTAGCAAAAGCGATGACATCCGCCGCATACATTTTATCCACGATGGCCGGTGCATCGTCTGCGATAACGCATCTCTGGGTTTTCTGGCAGGCCAGACAGCCCGTGCAGAAATGCAGTTCCTTTCCCTTTAATGTGATAGTCTCGACTTCATTGCCGGCCTCAGCCGCACCTTTGGCAAAGGCCTCTGCCAGTGCGTCGGAGTTACTGTTGCGGCGCAGGCTCGATGATATTACCAGTATCTTTTTCATGCCGCAAAGATAGCGGTATATGTTTTAAAACGGATACCTGTTTTACTGGGGTAGGTGACGGTTTTACGGATGACTGCCGCTGCTGCAAAAAATGGTTAGGTTTTGCATCGGAAATACCAACTTGTTGTGATTGTCCGCCTGAGCGGCCGGCGGTACCTTTGCAGCCGTAAATTCTGTAAAGGCAATAAGTATGAAATTAAGGACAATAGTTCTGACAATCACTGTCTTGACTGCCGCAGGTATGTGGGCTCCGCAAGTCTTGGCCGAAGCATACGCAGCGGCGGATACGTCTGCGAGGCAGGAAAGCAAGTGGACCAAGGCATTTTCCCGTCTGACAGTAGGCGGCTACGGTGAGGCCGTGGGAACATATAATTTCTACAGTGACAATGTTTTCCGATATCAGTTCCCTGACAGTTACCGCGATTCGAAGGGTCATGCACGCTTTGATCTGCCGCACGTGGTAATTATGCTGGGCTATGATTTCGGTAAAGGATGGACATTGGGAACTGAGATTGAATTCGAGCATGGGGGTGTGGAGGCTGCAGTGGAGATGGAGAACGAGGAAGCCGGTGAGTTCGAGAGGGAGATAGAGAGAGGAGGGGAGGTGGCTCTGGAGCAGTTCTGGATACAGAAGGAGTTCATGCCGGAACTCAATCTGAGAATGGGACATATCGTGGTGCCGGTCGGTGCGACCAATAACAAGCATCTGCCGACGGAGTTTTTCACGGCTTATCGTCCCGAGGGCGAGAACACCATCATTCCTTGCACCTGGCACGAAACCGGTATCAGCCTGTGGGGCCGCGCAGGGGACTGGAGGTATGAGGTTCAGCTGCTGCCGGGACTTAACTCAGTGTTTTTCAGTAATTCAGAATGGGTCCACGGAGGCTCGGCCTCACCCTACGAGTTCAAGCCCGCAAATCATCTTGCCGGAGCGTTCAGAGTGGACAATTACTCGGTAAAGGGTCTGCGGATGAGCCTGAGCGGTTATATCGGCAACAGTTTCAACAATGATATAGTGACTGAGGAGCGTTCCCGTTATGCCGGAGTAAAGGGCACGGTGATGATAGGAGCCTTCGATTTCGAGTATCAGGGACACGGACTTGTAGTCAGGGGCAATTACGATTACGGATATCTTAAGGACGCACAGCTGATAGGCGCCTGGAACAGTTCGTCAATGAACAGTACGGAGTCTCCCTACAAGCATACTCTTGTGGGGCAGGCCGCAATGGCAGGCGGGGTAGAGGCCGGTTACGACATTTTCTCTGTTGTGAACAAACTTTCCGGAAAACAGAAATTCTATGTCTTCGGGCGGTACGAGTATTATGATTCCTATATCCCGGCTCCGGCCACTACAGATTATCCGTGGACGGACAAGCATCGTATCGCTTTGGGTATCAACTATTATCCTATCGACGAGATCGTCATAAAGGCCGAATATTCCCACCGCTTCCTGCAGAGCCAGTATATTGACGAGCCGTCGGTTTCGATAGGCATAGCCTACGCCGGATTTTTCAAATAGCAGATACATTAACAAACAAATAACGTAAAGGAAAAATGAAAAAGTTTATCTATTTCGCGGCCGCTGCATTGGTGTTTGCCAGCGCCGCATCCTGTGAGCAGAACGGAGGAGAGACGGACATCACCAACCCCTACGATGAGCAGTTCGCCAAAATAGCAGACCGTTTTGTCAACGAAACTGTAATTCCTACCTATGAGGCTCTTTCTACATCAACGGCCGAGCTGGAGACTCTGCTGCAGCAGCTCAAGGAAGACAAGTCCCAGGCCACCTTGGAGGCCACCTGCGAGAAATTCCTTGAAGCCCGCGCCTGGTGGGAAAAAAGCGAGGCCTTCCTTTTCGGACCGGCCACGGATTTCGGAGTGGACCCTCATATCGACTCATGGCCTCTCGATGTGGACGCCCTCAATATGGCTCTGAGCAACACTGACCAGATCAATGCCATGAACGGAGAGGGCGGCGATCAGTTTGCCGGAGACAATCTCGGCAACACCGTTCTAGGTTTCCATGGCATCGAGTACATCCTTTTTGAGAACGGCGGTCCTAAGAATATCGCCGATATCAATGAGCTGCATCTCATCTATGCCGCCGCAGTGGCAGGCGACCTGCGCAACCGCTGCTGGCAGATGGAACTCGGCTGGGCAGGTGAAGACGGAGTCGCTGCAGAGCGTCTGGAAAAAGTGGCTGACCAGCTTGAGCTCCCTTACACTGTCAACGGCGGTACTTCCTCATACGGAGACAATATGCTCAATGCCGGCAAGCCCGGAAGTTCCTACAGCAGCATGACCTCGGCTATGGAGGCTATTATCGACGGCTGCAAGACCATCGCAGACGAGGTGGGCACCATGAAGATAGGCAAGCCTTATTCGGGAGAGGACCCCAACTATATCGAGTCTCCCTACAGCCATAAGTCGATTCAGGACTTCTATGACAATATAATCAGCATCCAGAGCGTCTATATGGGCGGCATCGAGGGAAACCGTGACGAGGCAAATTCCCTTCACGGCTTCCTGGCAGAGCACAACAAGGCAGTGGATGATGCGGTGATGGCCGCTATAGACAATGCTCTTGCCAAGATTAAGGCCATGAAAGCTCCTTTCGTCAACAATATCAACGACCCTTCGGCCGGTGAGGCAAGCGAAGCCTGCAAGGCTCTCGACGAGGTTCTCGGCCAGGCCAAGGATGCCGTACGCAACGTAGAGTAACAGACTATGAAATTCAGATACCTTTCATTACTGGCAGCCGCCGCCATTGCCTTGACAGCCTGCCATGAAGACCCCAACGGCAAGGATCCTGACAACAACGGAACGGATCCTGACGTGAATCCCGAGATATATGCCGGAGGTCTTCTCGGAACCACATTCAACTCATCCGCATCAGCATTTGAGGACCCTGCTCCTGCCGTAGAAAAAGCCGGTCTCACCGACCGGTTCAAATACGGCGAGTATTTCTTTGAGCGCTCCTATACTCAGACCGCCGAACCTTTCGACGGCCTCGGCCCGCTCTACATCCGCAATTCCTGTCAGGCCTGCCACCCCGGATACGGTCACGGCAAGCGCATGGAACGCTACCGCTGGGACGACTGGGGCAACGGCTATCTGCTGGTAGTCTATGACAAGAGCAACGATGCTTATCTGTCTTCCCTCACCGGCATGCCTCAGACTGCGGCGGTGGAGCCTTTCAAGGCCCCTCTGGATGAGGACCAGATAACCATCCAGTGGCTCACATACGTGGACGAATGGGGCAACAAGTTTCCGGATGGGGAAACATACGAGCTTATCTATCCGGAAGTGACCATACCCGAGAGCGCTTTCTACGTGCCTATCCAGTCCGGCGGCAAGGACATCCCTCATTCCCAGGTGGGCGTGCGGCTTGAGACCACTATCGGAATCTACGGTACAGGTCTGCTGGACGCTATCCCCGACGATTCCCTGAAGGCCCAGTACGCAAAGGAAGAGGCGATGGGCATCCCTATCAATCCTGCTTTCTTCTCCGGAGGCGAGTGGGTGAAGCAGTATTCAAACACTCTTCAGGGTGATGGCGAGCAGCATCCATTCCGCTTTACCTACGCCCTCTCCCGCGGCGCTCTGCAGGATGGTCCCGGTGCCAATGCTATCTGGAACATCACCAATGTTACCCGCAGCGACCGCCGCTACCACTATATGACCGCGGCATACGCCACTACTGCTTCCCAGGATCCCGATGTTCAGAACGGCTTCTATGCCTTCCTGGATAACTTCGAGACAAAGTATCCCGAAGCCAAGGACAGATGGCGTACCGGTGACGTGGAGGCCGATATCTACAATTTCCTGATGGCCCAGGACCTTCCCGTTGAAATGAGCGATGAAGAGTATACCGACCTGATGATCTGGCACCGCGGCCTGGCCGTACCTGCCGCACGAAACCTTGATGACGAGGATGTACAGCGCGGCCGTCAGCTTTTCCGCGAAATCGGCTGTGCCACCTGCCACCGTCCTTCATGGACTACCGGACCTGACGAGTTCAACGATCCCAATAACTTTTTCGCCCGCGGCGATACAGAGCTGCCGAAATATCCCAACCAGACTATCTGGCCTTACAGCGACTTGATCCAGCACCAGCTTTTCATGCAGAACGATATCCGCGGCGGATGGTGCCGCACGACCCCTCTCTGGGGCAGAGGCCTGTCCCTGATATGTTCGGGACACAGCGACCGCCTGCACGATGCCCGCGCCCGTAACGTGGTAGAGGCCATCATGTGGCACGGCAATGCGCAGAGTCACGCACGCCAGTCTGTAGAGAAGTTCCGCGAGTTGAGCAAGGAGGACCGCGATGCTGTTGTAAAATTCATTGAAGCCATCTAAGCAATTGGACAAGATAGTAAAATACACTGCATTCGGGGCAGCTGCAGTCCTGACTGCAATTCTGATCCTCGCTACCGTACTGGAGAAATCCTGCGGTAGCGGGGTTGTTTTTGAGTACATATACCGCTCGCCGGTATTTGCCCTGCTGTGGGTGCTGGCCGTGGCTGCATGCACTGTTACCATGGTACGCTGCGGCCATACCCTTCCCTTGGCGGTCAGCGCCATGCACCTGTCATTTGTCTTCATCCTCATGGGGGCACTCATGACATTTCTCGTGGGGGAGAAGGGGACCCTGCATCTGCGCACGGACGGAGAAACTGTAAGAACATTTGATTGTGATGACGGGAACACCAAGGCACTGCCATTCGATGTCTCCCTGAAGGAATTTAAAATAGACTTTTACCGCGGGACAACCGCCCCTATGGATTACCGCAGCCTTATCGTCATACACGATGCCGGACAGGAACTGGAGCGGGAGGTGTCGATGAACCGGATATGCCGTCACCGCGGATACCGTTTCTACCAGGCGTCCTACGATACCGATCTGCATGGGACGACTCTGTCAGTGAGCAGGGACACCTGGGGCATTGCATTGACCTATTCCGGATTTATTTTACTGATAGGAAGCATGATACTGCACTTCTTCAATCCCTCGGGGAGTTTCCGTACTGCACTGAGGAGAGTCTCTAAAGGGATAGCTGTCTGTGCCGGAGCAATTCTGCTGGCATCCTGCTCATCGGAACGCGAAGATGTTCCCAAGACGCTTCCGAAAGACCTTGCAGAGGATTTCGGAGAACTGTATGTCTATTACAACGACCGGGTTACCTCCGTCCGGACTCTCGCCCGTGAATTCACTATGAAACTTACCGGACGCCAGTCATACAGGGGGCTCACTCCGCAGCAGGTGCTTTCCGGCTGGATGTTCTACTACGACAGCTGGAAACGGGAACCGATGATAGAGGTGAAGGGCCGTGGACGGCTGCCTCTGACGGATCTGAATCCTGAGGAGGAACTGTTTCAGGTGGTGAGTATGGCTGCCACGTGGTCCATAATCAGGATTTTTCCATACGTCGGAGAGGATGGGACAGTGATGTGGTACGCATCGACGGATACGCTTCCATTTGACATGGACAGCGGAGAATGGCTTTTTGTCCGAAAGGTGCTGGGACTGGTGAGGGAGGATGTGATCTTGGGAGACTACAGCAGTGCTTCTGAGGTGCTTGCCAAGCTCAGGCAGTGGCAGGTGGAAAAATGCGGAGCGGACAACCTACCATCCAATGCCGTATGGCAGGCTGAGCAACTGTACAATACCATTGACCGTCCCAAGCCTGCGGCGATGGCGGCCCTCACCGCAGGGATTCTGCTTTTCGTTCTGACTTGTGCAGGTATGACGTCTCCGGCCTTGCGCAGAGTCTGCAGCAGGAGCGTGCGCCCCGCGGCGATACTGACGGGCGTGTTCTTTCTATATCTGACCCTCCTGTTGATACTCAGATGGGTGGCTTCGGGGCATGTGCCCATGAGCAACGGATTCGAGACCATGATGATGATAGCATGGTCATCATGCGTGCTGTCCCTCGCTTTGTTCCGAAAGCTACCGGTAATACAGCCTTTCGCCATGCTGATGTGCGGTTTCGCACTTCTGGTAGCATCGATAGGAGAGTCCGATCCTGGGATGACGTCGCTGATGCCGGTACTGTCCTCACCTCTGCTTTCTGTCCATGTGGCCTGTATGATGATATCCTATTCTCTCCTTGGGCTGCTGGCCCTCAACGGAGTGATGGGTATATGGGCCGGACGCGGCTCTTCTCCTGAAGCGCAGGAAGCGTCCTCATCCCTGGCGGATGTAGGCAGACTGCTGCTGTATCCGGCGCTATTTCTGCTGGTTACCGGTACTGTCATCGGTGCGGTATGGGCCAATGTATCATGGGGGCGCTACTGGGCCTGGGATCCAAAGGAGGTGTGGGCCCTGATTACGATTATCGTGTATGCGGCCGCGCTGCACTCCCGTTCCCTGAGGTTTCTTGCTGCCCCCCGGGCATTCCACTGGTACAGCGCCGCCGCATTCCTGTGCGTGCTGATTACCTACTTCGGTGTCAACTTTTTCCTCGGCGGTATGCATTCCTACGCTTAGCGGACGGATTGCTCCGTTTGGGTATTGTTCTGCAATTTCCATCCGGATGTGTTTTCCTGAATGTCCCACAGATGAGCGTAAAGCCCTTTCTTCTGAATTAGTTCGTCATGAGTTCCCTCTTCCTTTATCCGGCCGTCCTCCAGGACGATGATGCGGTCGGCATCTTTTATGGTCTTGAGCCTGTGAGCTATGGCAATGACGGTGCGTCCTTTAATCAAAGAGTCGATGGCTTTCTGCACCTCCACTTCATTTTCTGGGTCGAGCGAGGCGGTAGCTTCGTCCAATAAGATAACAGGCGCGTCTTTCAATATGGCGCGGGCGATGGATATGCGCTGCTTCTCGCCTCCAGATAAAGTACAGCCACCTTCGCCCACCATCGTGTCGTAGCCCTGCGGCAAGCGCATGATGAAGTCGTGGCAACAGGCTTTCTTGGCGGCGGCAATGATTTCCTCGTCCGTTGCATCTGTCTTGCCGAAACGGATGTTGTTGCGTATGGTGTCTTGAAACAGATAGACATCCTGGAACACCATAGAGATGTGGCTCATCAGGCTTTCGGGGGCTATTTCGTCCATCGGTACACCGCCAAAGAAGATGCGTCCCTGCTGTGGGTCGTAGAAACGGGCGCAAAGTTTCATCACCGTGCTTTTCCCGCTTCCCGAAGGGCCTACAAGAGCCGTCAATGAGTTTTTGGGGAGAGTGACGGTTATGTCGTGCAGCACTTCCTTGTCCTGATAGGCAAACGATACGTGCTCAAACCGGATGTCGCCTGCCGCCGGAGATTGCCGTTCTCCTTTCATTTCCGGCTCGTTCATCAAGGAAAGGATGCGCCCTCCGGCAATGGAAAAGTATCGGAACTCGGTGAAATTGGTCAGGGCGGAAGTCAGCGGGTCGAACACACGGGAGCCGACCACGAGGAACAGCACGAACACAAGGATGGAAAGTTCCCCTCCCAACAGCAGATAAGTGCCGCACAGCACCATCATCGTCAGCCCTGCGCGTACCAACGTGATGCTCAACAGGACGAACGGCCCTAACAGGGCTTCCTGACGGATGCAGGCACGGCGAAGTTCGGCAAAGGCATCGCGCAGCCGGACGAAACGGTCGCCCAACAGATTGTAGGCTTTCATCACCCGGATGCCCTGCAAGTATTCCTCCAATCGGTTTCCTGCATTTATCTTCGCCTGGATTTGCCTGCCGCTCAGACTTCGCTGCGCCTTTGTGCTTGCCCATAGGACGAGCAAGGCAAGCGGCAAAGCGGCAAACATACTGACCGCCATCCTCCAATCTATCCATATCAATGAAGCAAAAGCCAATACAGGCATTACCACGGCACCCATCAATTGGGGGAGATGGTGAGAAATTCCCGTTTCTGCCATCATGAAATCCGTAATCAGCATGGAGGACAAGTCGCCGGGGTCGCGCCTTGAAAGGAAGCCCAACGATAGTTTCCGCAGGTGTTCTGCCAGCGACAAGCGTCCCGAAGCACTCATTTCGTATGCGCCCCTGAAATTGGCGCGGTAAGATGCCCTTTCCGCCAAAGCCATAATCAGCATATATACAGCCATAACGCCGAATATCCACCAAAGACGGCTCGTGTCAAGCGGCTGTCCGCTCCCGTCAAACGCATTGAAAATGATGCGTATCGCCTCTATGGAAAGGCAAAACGGCACGATATTCACCAAATTGGCAAGCATGGTGTATCCCACGGGCTTGTAAAGCCGTTCGGTATGTCCTATTGTAATGTTTTTGATTGCATTCATATTCTAAATTCTTTCATTTATGTGCTATAATATGTATTTCTTCCTTTTTACGAATTGTTCTGATAGATGAGAATCCGGCTTCATACAACCGTTCTTCCAATTCTGCCGGAGTATAGACCACCATTCCGTCTATCCGTTCCGTCCACATTTTTCCAAGTTCTGGGTCGCTCGCTTCCAGACTGATAAGAAAACAGCCTCCCTTTCGGAGCACACGTGCCACCTCAGACAACGCCTTGTTTACAGGCGACCAAAAATAGACCGTTTCAAATGCTGTGACAGCATCAAACGCTTCCTCTTTATAGGGCAAGGAACAGACATCCCCTTGTTGTATGAAACATCTTTTATCCAAGTCTTTTGCATTGTACTTTTGGGCGAATGAAACACTTTCTTTTGACAGGTCTATGCCGTAGATGTTTCCCTTCGGGCATAAATTCAATAGACGTTTCAAATTCGCACCGCCGCCGCAGCCTATATCAAGCACATTCCATTCCGGCTGCCATTCCACTTGCTTCATGCCACGATTGGCTAAAGATGCATGAAAACGATTCATCCCTCGCAAAATCATCCGTCCCCAGAATCCTTGCGGACAGCTTGTGTTTTGCAAGACCTTGTTTAAGAAATTCTTTTTTCTCATATTGCTTTTAGTTTTTGTTCAACGTCCAATGGTATGCACTCGTATAGGCATCCCACATATTTTTATATATGCCCTCTGTCACAGACAATTGTTCATGCCTTCCGCATTGCACAATGCTTCCTTCTTTCATGACGACAATCTGATGCGCAGAAATGATGGAAGAAAGGCGATGGGCAATCACAATGACCGTCTTGTCCTTTATCAGTGACTGCAAAGCCATCTGCATTTTATGCTCGTTTTCAGGGTCGGCGAAAGCTGTGGCTTCGTCCAGCACCAGTATCGGCGCATTCTTCAATATGGCACGGGCCACACATATCCGTTGGGCTTCGCCGCCGGACAAGAACACCCCTTTGTCGCCTATACGTGTTTCGTAGCCTTGCGGCAAACGCTCTATGAAATCGTGGCATTGGGCAGCTTTCGCAGCGGCTATTACCTTTTCTTTCGTGGCATCTGGAGAACCTACGGCGATATTCTCATATAATGTGTCGTAAAAAAGGAAAGTGTCTTGAAAGACGAATGAAACCATATCCATCAGTTTTGCGGTAGCTATCTGACGTATATCCACACCACCTATGCAGATTTCCCCTTGCTCCACATCCCAGAACCGGGGTATCAGGTTGGCAACCGTTGATTTGCCGCTTCCCGACGGGCCGACAAGGGCGGTTATTTTTCCCTGCGGAGCTATGAAACTGACATCACGCAGGGCTTCCGTCCGTGTTCCCTGTTCCGTGTTTTCGTAGGAAAATGACACATGACGAAACTCCACATCGTAAGCGGTCGGCACTTGCGGATGTTCCGGCTCAGGCACAGGCTTCTTTTCCAATATGCGGTCAATACGGTTTACCCCTTCGTTGATGTCGCGTGTGTTGCCTCCTAAAAAGGTCAGTTTGTAAACAGGTGAAGCCATACCCGGCCCCATGATGATAAAGAACAGCCACACCACAGCCAATGAAAGCGATTGCGGACTGGCCTGCATCAGCAAGATGCCCATAGGAAGAACAAACGTTACCATCGAATTGAGCAGGACGGTAAACGCTATCATCCCGTTCTGATACGTGTCGCAACACTTCAAGGCGAATGTCTTGTATGCCTGTATCTCGGCGTTGAACTGACGGAACGAGCGGACACTTTGCCCGAAAATCTTGACCACGGGCATTCCACGCACATATTGCACAGCGGATGCGCTCATTTTTTCCTGTGCATCGTAATAGATAGACATGAACTCCCTTGCCCGTTTCCCCATGAAGTTAGAGAATTGCAGGAAAAGGCTAATCATCACGACCGCCAGACAGACCACCGTCAGCCACACATCCAAAGAGAAAAAGATGACCAGCATCACCGCCACCGTAGCCACTACATTGACCAAATCCGGGATGGTGTGGGCGATGAAACCTTCTATCTTTTCGATGTTCTGGTCCATCGTTTTCTTGATGGCTCCCGTGGAAGTGTTGTTCAAATATCCCAAAGGTAACTTGCCGATATGCTCGGACAGGCGGACACGCAACCCATACAGGATGCGGAAAGCAGCCACATGGGAGGACATCAGAGCAGCATATAGCAATACCAATCCGCCAACAAGCCCTCCAAACGCTATCCATCCCCAGCGCATCATATACGTCCCGTCCGAAGCGGCAGGATTTACGCCATGAGATAACAGCTCTTTTAAGATTTCATAAACAGCCCAATAAGGCACAAGCATACATACGGCACTGCCTGCCGATAAAAGACCTGCCAGTATCAACAGACCTTTTCTCTGACCCGCTATCTCGAACAGGCGGGCCAGGCCTTTTTTCTTTTTTGGTTTTACTTTCATAGAAGAATTATGATTTAATAGTGAACGATATTCAGATTTGTTCATAAAAAAAGGAGGAAACCTCCGTGAAGATTTCCTCCCTGCCAGCCGTCCTGACGCGGCTGATTGTCTGTATGTGCGTTGCCTGTATCTCATATCTTGATGATTGCCCTCCAACCTTGAATCTCAAACAGGATGTAATCGTGCAGGATGGCCTCCATTTCCTGCCGGGACACGGAGTGCATCAGCAGTTCCTCGAACATCGTGAACATCCATACCGTATGCAGGTGGATGATAAAGTCGGACACCGCCGTATTGATTTCGGGATGTTTCCGCTGCATAGACGCGAACCACGCCTTGACCAATTCCGTAGAGCGGTCGGTATAATTCTCGCGGAAGCGTTCCAACGAAGAACCTTGCGCATGAAACAACAGGATTCCCATCAGTGCGCGGTGCTTGTCAATCAGCGAAACATATTCGTCTATGCAGGATTTCAGGTATGTTTCCGACCTCATCATCATAATATCCTCGCCCCGTATGCCATGGTGTTCCTGCAGCATGGCTTCCAAAGCGCACAAGACAGGACTGACCACTTCATGGAATAGTTCGTCTTTATTTGTGAAGTAGTTATAGATATTCCCAACGCCAACACCTGCCAACTCCGCTATTTCGCGCATGGAAGTCTTGGAATAGCCTTTCCTCTCGAATCGCTGTCTGGCAACCGTCAATATACGACCCCGTATGTCATCTTTCAACACTTGCATTTATAGTGGTTTTACCTTTGCAAAGGTACAGGGCTTAAGGCTGTCCGGCAATACCTATTTATTGGGATTATCAACTGGCCGGAGTGCGCAGCAAGTGGAAAATTCCTACCTTTGCGGTCCAAGAACTGTCAGAATATGAATTACGCGGGTATTGTCATCGGCTTAGGCACCTTTTTAATCATAGGGATGTTCCATCCCATAGTCATCAAGGCTGAATACTATTTCGGAAAGCGGTGCTGGTGGGTTTTTCTGCTGGCCGGAGCGGGTGCGGCGGCAGGCTCGCTTTTTATCAGCAACATCATCGTCTCCACCCTCGTCGGAGTAGTAGCTTTTTCCTGTTTCTGGTCCATCCTTGAGCTGTTCGAGCAGGAAAAACGGGTGGCCAAGGGCTGGTTTCCGCGCAATCCTAAGCGGAAGCGGCAGTCAAAATAGACGTTTCATCCTCAGAATAGGGAAGGGGTTGCCCTGATCATCGGTGCTGTCCCGGCGGAATGTGCGGAATCCCATCCTCCCGTAGAATCTAACGGCCGAGGGGTTCTGCTCATTGACATCGACATACTGCACATCCAGTTCTGAAAACGCCTTTTGGATCAACATTCTTCCTATGCCTTTGCGGAAATAGTCCGGATGGAGAAACAGCATCTCTATCTTGCCGGACTGGATGCCCATGAATCCGATGCGGACATTCTCTTCTTCAACCACCCATAAGGTCTCAATCTGCCGGATGGCCTCCTCCGCCTGAGGGCAGAGGCTCAGGATATCGTCCTCCGTCAGAAAATGGTGGCTGGCGCGGACGGATGCTTCCCATATTCCCAGCAGTACGGCTATGAGCTCCTGGGTCCTGGAGCCTTTTTCAATGCTGTTGATTTGCACCATGCCGGACAGTATTGTTTTGAATCCTGGCCGGACCGCCTTTCCTGGCACTCCATATCAGAAGCAGAATGCCGGTCAGGATGAAGGGCACGCTCAGCCATTGTCCCATGTTGAGAACCATGCCGGCCTCGAAGTCCGACTGATCCTCCTTGATGAACTCGATCAAGAACCTCATGCCGAAGAGGACGATGAGGAAAATGCCGAAGATAGTGCCGGTGTGCAGCCTGTCAAGCCTGGTGCGGTATAGCCACAGGAGGATGAGGCCGAGGATGCAGTAGCTGAGAGCCTCGTATATCTGGGTGGGGTGATGCGGCAGACCGTCTCCCCAGGGGTCTCTTACGAAGATGAAGCCCCACGGTAGGTCCGTATAGGTGCCGTATATCTCAGAGTTCATGAGGTTGCCCAGGCGGATCATCATGCCGGCGAAACAGACGGGAATAACGAGGCGGTCGATGATCTGGATATATCCGAAGCCGTATTTCCTGCCGTATTTGTGCACGTACCACCACATGGCCAGCAGTACGCCTATAGCTCCTCCGTGCGAGGCCAGGCCGCCTTCCCTGGTCATCAGTATCTTCCATGGATGGGACAGGTAGTATTCCGCGTCGTAGAACAGGCAATGCCCCAGCCGGGCTCCGACGATGGTCCCGATGAAGAGTGCTATCAGAAGCGAGTCCAGCGTCTCGGTCGGCAGGCCCTCTCTTCTGTAGAATGAGCGCATGATCCAGTAGCCGATAGGGAAGATGCCGGCAACGAAAAAGAGGCTGTACCATCTTATGCCGAAATCTCCGATGGTCAGGATGAAGGGGTTGACGTCCCATGTGACTGTGAGCAGGTTGAGCATACCGGTCTGTTTTATGTCTGTGTGCGTGAATGTTCTGACAAAAGTACTCAAAATTCTTTAATGTGGCGGGAATTGGATGGTCAATGGTTGAAAAATCATCCACTTTATCGTATGTATATTTGTCATAAAGATGGATATTGTCTTGCAATAATCAATACATTGTATTATATTTGCCCATACAATTTAAAATAGACTATCATGGGACAAGCTACACTATCAATGAGGGTGGATGACACCCTGAAGAAAAAATTCGATATGATATGTGATGATTTCGGCTTCACAAGCACTGCTGCAATCACCGTATTCATGAAAACGGTCGTGCGTGAGAGGCGCATTCCGTTCGAAATAAAGGCATCCGGCAGGGAACAGATAAATAAAGAAGCATGGGAGGCATTCCTTGAAATGAGGACACAGGCTGCTGCCGCAGGAGTGCAGGATCTTACACTTGATGAAATTAACGCCGAGATACAGAATGCCCGCAATGAAAGATAAAATTTTCGCTGTCATCGACACCAATGTTATTGTCTCTGCACTCTTATCGAGTAACCTTGAATCCAATCCTGTCAAAGTCTTCCGTGCGATCGTGCAGGAACGAATCGTTCCTCTGTACAATGATGAGATACTTGAAGAGTACAAGAGCGTGTTATCAAGACCGAAGTTCCATTTGAATCATTCATTGATAGAGACAGTCATCAAAGCCATCATTACCGATGGATTGAATATAGACAGGACTCCGGCAGCAGATATCGAATTCCCAGACCCGAAAGACCTCGTATTCTACGAGGTCGCTCTTTCCGTTGAAGATTCTTATCTTATCACGGGTAATATCAGGCATTTCCCTGTAAAACCATTCGTTGTCACGCCTGCCGAAATGGTTCGCATCTTAGAAGATTAGAATTTTTTGCCCCTCCTAATGTCTGATAGTAATCCGTGCCGGCATTAGACTCGTTTCCGGATTTTTCATACATTTGTAACTGTTGATTATTAACGATTGGACAATGACTGACATTAGTACTTTTATTCAGGATTTCCATGAGGCATTCGGCGAAAAAGCTACGCTACCCATTCTGTTTTATTACAGCGATACTCCAGTCTCCTTTCCTGAGAAAACCAATGGCTGTATGTTCAAGTCATTGATGAAAGTCAAAGAGGGTCAGGACGTCACTCTCAGTGCCGATACAGTTACTTGCGGTGGTGGTAAACACTATGCTGGCTTTGTCCCGCTGCCAGAACGTGTTTATACCTTTGTTTCCGAAAAGGAACGGTACAAGCAAACGCCGCAGGACGTAAAGGAATATGTGGAGCGGCTTGACGTAAAACTGACGGACCGGAAATACCTGAACTTTGTCCGTATCGACCGGGCGGCTTCTTTTGAAGGGATGGAAGGCTTGCTTTTCTTCGCCGCACCCGATATGCTTTCAGGTTTGGCGACATGGGCGTATTTCGACAACAACGCCGAAGATGCCGTGTCTGCTCCTTTCGGTGCAGGATGCGCATCGGTCATCAGCCATGCTGTGCGTGAAAACCGTTTGGGCGGTCGGCGGACATTTATCGGGCTCTTCGACCCTTCGGTACGCCCTTATGTGGAAGCCAATGAATTGAGTTTTGTCATTCCTGCCTGCCGCTTTGCCGAAATGCTCCGGACAATGCGCGAGTGTTGCCTTTTTAATACTCCGGCATGGGCCAAAGTGCGGCAAAGAATGCAGGAGGGGAATAAATAGGAATTGGAATTTGTCCAACTAGAAATTTCTTTCAATCTATGCCGATTGGCGTTGTCAACGGGGTGAACTCTTTTTTCTTATTGCGGACTGCGAATGAATCATTTATCAAAATGGCAGGCACTTGTCGTAATATCAAAGGAACTTCTCCAGTGCTGGATTGCGGCGCTCGCTTACACCGCTGGGATGGGTGGGCATTTAGGAAGTGAGTAAGGGAGCCTGCGACCGATTTTGAGTAGAGGGATTTCCTCAGCAAATAAAAACTTATTGATAATCAATAGTATTTAGTACAAGAGGGATTTCCTCAGCAAATAAAACTTCTATGCGTAATAAGGCACATAGGAGGAATATTTCTTGGATTCAGGAGCCTTGTCTGAAAGTTTGATGAGACCGGCTTCAACAGTGTCGGATATTATTCTTGATGCTCCTGCTGAATTGTTCTTATTCATATCCAAGCGCATTCTCAATGATGCGTTGGTCAATTCCATACCATTTTCATAGAGCAGACAGGTATGCTGATAACAAGCCTGTACCTTATCAGATTTTGACATCTCAGTGTATTTCACCAATGGAAACAAACTGGCTCTTGTGAAGTATTCACCTTTTTCTATTCGTATGGCAGGCAGTCTCATTTCTTCCACTCCGGCGACAGCCCTGTCCATGCCGCTGCCGCGTTTTTCACACAGGTTGAACAGGAACATTGACTGGGCTACTTTCTCATTACGGGATTTAGGGGGCATGTCAATGAAGCGGTTGGTGTCTATAAGAGGCACACCAGGATTGGTGATTGTCAGTCGGTTTCCGAAAATCTCCACGGACAGGGTCATCCCCTGTATGTCGAAGTTCTGATGTATCAAGGCATTGGCTACCAATTCACGGATAGAGACTTCTGGATAAGGATATTTGTTTTCCCGAAACGGAGTACGGATAAACTCTGTCTTTTCCAACAGGCTCAAGATATGGGCTACAATCTTGTCCAATGACAGGGCATATCCCTCATGGAAGAATGTTTCAGATGAAAGATGAAGATTGTTGTTGCCTTTATATTGCCGCACGACTACATTTTTGAAAGCAAGCGCAGGGAAGTCTTTGAGGTCTCTTGCCAGAAGCACAGCTCCGAGATTGGTAATAGACCATACTCCGTCTTCTTTCCGGCAGAAACCGTATGCTTCCATTCCCTCAACGATATGGTCAATGCCGGACGGGATAGGTTTGTTGACCAGTTTGTAGAATTGGGCGAAGTCCAGCAATGTCATGACTTTTTCGGCTGTGATCCCAGATGTAGCAGTTCTGTCCTCGAAAGTCAGTCCCTCAGTGGCTGCAAGCATTGCATGGACCTGCGGCCTGGACATCTTGTGAGTCTGGCCGGCTGAACGGTAGTAACTGTCATATATGGTCATACCACGGAGATAGACCGGTTTGTCTTTCTGCTCAGGGACATGAACGAGCAGAATGCCATGTCCGTCCATGTCAACGGATGTGTGTTCTATACGGATGGAAATATTGAGGTTGTTCCGGGCAATGTTTCCTATCTTCTTGAGGATATCTTCGGCCTGCTCATGAGATGGTGTGAAAAGAGAGGCATCGTCGTTGACACCGAATGCAAAAGTGCCACCTCCGGTCTGGTTGGCGAATGCTGAAATATGCTGTGCAAGGCGTTCTGACTTTTCAGACAGACCGCTTTTCCAGTCAAGTTCGTTGAGTTCTGTCTTGACGGGATGCAGGCTCTGATGGAGATATCTGACGGCTTCTTCTTTCCAATCCATAGTGGTTGTTGTATGTGTTTCGACAAAATTAGCGATTTATTTCTAATCAAGTCTTGTAAGTGATGTTGTATGACAAAAAGAATTATCCTGATATTCTTGTATGAGGATATGCGGGCATAAAGATAGGTATTTTTAGGGAAATATCTTGTGGTACAAAGTGTGCCGGAAAGCGAATGGTATGGAAAGGCGGCTCGCTGACACCGCTAATTATTGAAGATTGTTTCCATGGCTCTGGTTATTGCTATTCTGATGTCATCGGCTTCTGTTTCGCCCATGCCTTCTGCTGTAGTTGTGCATAGGATTTCCAGATTATCTGCAGACAGTATTTGCAGAGTTATTTCAATAGTATAGCCTATGAACACGTTTCTACGTCCGGTTTCTCCGTAGTTGACGATTATTGTTCTGTCTTTTACGTCTTCATTGAGTTCCGGGATAAGAGTGAATCCGTTTTTCATCAGGATTCCGGATATGATGTCGGCCGGATTAATGCTTTTGCTGACTGTTCCCCCATAGACTCCATAGGCATTTCCATATACTCCGCCGGAGCTTGATGAAAGGCCGGAGGTCGGTGTGATGTAGGCGTATTTGTATCCAGTGAGGGATGTGTTGCCTGTATGGGTTACCGGTTTGAGGGTAGCGCAGCTGCTAATCAGCATCAGGAATATGGCAAAGGTAATGAGTTTTAGGACTTTCATGCTGTAGTTTTAATTTTTTGTAGTTTCTGCAAATGTATGTAAAAAGCGTATGTACCGTTGGTTATTTTGCACAAAAATGGGATTATCAGCAGTGGTCGTCAAAGACGTCAACACCAGTCCATTCTCTGCCAAGGGCCAGTGTGTAGTATTTGGTTGCACCTTCCTCGCTGAAGTATGTGTGTCCGCTGGTATGTATGTAGCAGCCATCTTCAAATGTGATTGTGGTGAGTGCGAAAGGTTTGACGCCGTCCGGCTGCGATGAGATTACTGCTAAGGTGTTTCCGTCCTCTGAGATGTCCGCTTTGTGGATCAGGGACTGGTACCGTTCTGTTTTAGTGAAGACTGCTCCTGATTTGAGGTTTGCGAGATATACTTTTAGGGGATTGTCGGCAACTGGTAAAGACGGGCATAATGGAAATTCTGTCGGAATCTTCCAATTCCGTTGCTTCGCTCCGAGGGTCAGGGAGTCTTTACATTCAATGGTCTTTTCGCCTTTGTCTTGGTTTTGTGGGGCTGGTTTGCTGTATATCCATTCGCCCAGGCCTTTCCCAATGGGCGTTTTATCTTCTGCGGCCCAACGTTCCAGGTGTTTTAGGCATCGTGCTGCTTCTTCCTTGGTTACTGTGCGCATCCATTTGGTGTTTGGTTCGGAAGGGTCTTCTCTGAGCAGGGCGGGGTTGTTGATGAATGCTGAGATGCTGCCGCAGCAGAGGATTATCCGCTTTCTGGTTATGGGGTTGTTCAGGGCGTTCTCTAATCTTGTGAGCCAACGTAGGTTCTCGGCCCTGTTGTTGCATCTGTTGGTGTCCTTGTGGTCCACGATCATTGTGCTGCTTTCGGGAGGCCCGTAGAATGCAGTTGCTACGATTTGATGGACTCGGGCAGAGCCGAGGAACATGTAGCCTGTTTTGTCATCCTTTTTACCGAATGTCCAGAAGCAGTCCAATCGTCTTGGGTGGTGGTTGTTTTTCGGATGTCTCATGACTGCGCCGTTGTCTCTTACGGAGTAGTGTTCTCCTTTATAATCACATTCGGATTCTTTTTCGAAGATGTCAATCTGGTCTTTCATTGTCTTGCTCGATTGATGGTCTGTCGTAACAAATGTCGGGTATATTTGTCTAATAATCAAATTTGGGTCTGCTTATTTGCGGCAATCAGTTATCTTTGTGGTGGAACTGTTAAATTGAATTGCTATGAAATATCTGCTTCTTTGTATTGCTGTTCTGTTCTGCTCTACGCTGTCGGCTCAGAATTATGGGAATGCTGTGCCGGATACAGCCGGGTACTCCCTAAGTGAGGAGGATGTTCAGAGTCTTATATTGTTAAAGACGATACTGAATGACAAGCCTGCTTACGAGTTGTATAGGACGGAGAATATGTGGACTTTCCTGAAACTGGAGACTTCTACGGGGAAAATCTGGCAGGTGCAGTATGCTGTTGGTGATGATGATGCTTTTGAGACGGTCTTGAGTGATGTGTCTTTGGCTTTTGACGGTGTGGAGATGAACGGTCGGTTCAAGCTTTATCCCACTGACAATATTTATAATTTCATTCTGCTGGATACATCTGCCGGTAGTGTTTATCAGGTACAGTGGTCTCATGAGCCGGAGAATCGGATGGTGGTTCCGATTTATCGATATTGAGCGGCTTTTTAAGTATCTCTCGCAAAAGAGTATGTAATAATTTTGCATGGTATATGGCTTTCAAAAGTTCTGTAATAGAGGCACTGGGGTATTATGTGTACTGTCTGGTGGATCCGAGGGACAATAGGATTTTCTATGTCGGAAAAGGACGTGGGAATAGGGTTTTTGAACATGTTCAGGAGGCGTTGCGCGAATGCGGTGGGACTTCTAAAGACGAGCATATCAGGGATATAGAAAGGTGTGGGCTGCATGTGAGGTTTTATATTGTACGACATAGGCTTTCCGAGGAGGAGGCGTATCTGGTTGAGTCTGCGCTTATTGATTTGTTGACTTTCAAGGGGTTTGATATAGAATCTGTATTGACTAATGTTCAGGCCGGGCATCATCAGTGGGATGAGGGGATAAAGTCGGTGGAGGAGATTAATGCGATGTATGACTGCGTTCCTTTGGAAAGGTTAGGTGATGACCGCCTGCTGCTGGTGAATCTGAACAAGTCGTATTCGGGGAAGGCGAAGGAGCGGATCTATCAACGTGAGAATGACTATGAGAGGACGCGGAAGTATTGGAAGGTGAATATTGAAAGGGCTGAGAGTGTGGATTATGTCCTTGGGGTGTACAAAGGTATTGTCAGGACTGTGTACAGGCCGGTTAGGTGGGAGCTTGTACGGAGGGATGGTTATGGGGCGGAGGATGGAAGATATATGTTTGATGGGGATGCGGTTGAGGGTTCTCCGTATTTGAATAAGGATGTGTCGCAATTTATGAAGGGGCAGACTATCCGTTATATTCCAGATTGATCAGTGTGTTTTCAGCCGGCCCCGAGGCCGGCGTGTGGGAGGGTCAGCGGTGCGGTTACCATGGGGGGAGCTTGCGGAGTTAGGACAAGTGCACGGCTGAGGCCGCTCAGCCCTTGGAATAAGGCTCCGGACGGCTTGCCGGGCGGAGGCTTGCGGGCGTTTTTCCGCAGGGAGGCGCCGGGGGCCGGTGCCGGAAGGCGGATGGTATGGAAAGGGTCAGGGTGGCGGCTTTCTGAGCTCGGAGCGACCGGGAGCGGAGCTGTAGGCGGAGCGTGAGGGAGTGGAGAGGGAGGAAAGGCGGCTCGCTGACACCGCTGATTATTGTGACAACAAGTTATTGCGAGATTAGCAAGTGGCAGTTTGTAATTTGCTCGTGGTTTTATACGTAGTATAAATTATTTGTAAAGTATCAATAGATACGCTACAATTTTTCTTTTCGTAGACAAATCTTAATCTGTATCTTCGTGGCATGAAAGAAGATATACGAAAAATACGGATGCGCCAAAAGTGGCTTGGGATATACACCGAAACGGGTTCTGTGACAAAAACAGCCCTTCGGTGCGGGATTGCCCGTTCCACGTTATACCGTTGGATAAATCGCGAGAAAGAACAAGGTAAGTCAAAATTGTCCGATAAGTCTAAACGCCCATCAAGACTCGCAAATATGAAGGTAACGCCTGGAATTGAAACCATTATTCTTAATCTGCGTGAGACGAGAAAATGGGGAGCGCAACGGATTGCCAACTATCTGCTTAGGAAGAGAATAAAACTCTCAGCCATGACCGTGTGGCGTGTGTTAAAAAGGCATCAGGTTAAAGCTGTTGTGAAACGGCGTAAAAAGTCAGACTATATCAGATATAGTAAAGAAATTCCTGGGGAAAGGATCCAGCTGGATGTAATGAAAGTACGAAATGGAGCATATCAGTTCACGGCCATAGATGATTGTACCCGTTTGAGGACCATTCGTGTATATCCCAATAAAAAAGCGGAAAGTACAATTCATTTTTTAGGAGAGATACTGAACACCTTTCCTTTTCCCGTTCAGCGGATACAGACTGATTGGGGAACAGAATTCTTCAATTATGATTTCCAATATGAACTGCATGACCATTTTATCAAGTTCAGACCTATCAAACCAAGGACTCCACATTTGAATGGCAAAGTTGAAAGGTCTCAGCAGACCGATAAGACAGAGTTTTGGAATCTTATAGATTTGTCGGATAAGACACTTGATTTGAATGCGATGGCTATGGAATGGCAGGAGTTCTACAATAAGAAACGACCACATTCCTCGCTGAACGGCAAGACTCCGATGCAAAAACTCAAGTCTGTTGAGCACCTTATTCCAATCCAGCCCGATGTGAGTGAAAAATTCTTGGAGTCAAACGAAGAAATCCTGCCACGTAATTACGAATATCTTAAATTCATAAAACATAGAAATAAGAAAGCTGTTGTTCAATAAGCTGTGGAGAATTACAAATATATCACTGACTGTTAACACTTTTAAGCTCATCGGTCGGGGAACGGCCAGCGCCAAGGGGCGGGACCACCCGTCCCGACGAGCGTAAAAATACGGCAAGTTAATGTAACGAATCTGTTGTTATAGCACAAATTATTTTGTTATGCTTTGTCTAGTTTTTAAAAATGATTCTATTGTTTCAATTATGCAGTGAGACTTGAATACAACCCCTAAATCTAGCATTTGACTTGTTTTAACAAAGGGTATGTCTTTTACGGGAATATTTATAATTTCTATCTTATTTATATCCTGTTTTATGAGTACTGATGCTACAATGCCCATGAATATAAATCGGATTTTCGATTGTTTGTCAAAACCTTGCTTGCTTGTGCCTCCAGTATTGCATATGAAGACAGGGCTTCCGCTGGAGCCCGGAAATATTGAGGCATCGATGAGAAATATTGGCTTCCCTTCAAAATCTATGTTTGCAGGAGTGGCGGTTATGCCTTTTCTTACTATAGGTAATAAGTTCTTTTTATCATATATGCCGTTTGGGTATCCTATAATAAGGATATCTTCTATTGCATCAACCTCTTTGATATTTTCTTGCTTCAGGGCATATATTAATGGTATTGCCTTGAAAAATATATTAATATTCTCTTTTTTTAATTTGTTCAGAAATGGAACAATAGGTGCGATAGCAATATCAATGTTAGGATTATTATGTCCAAACCAAATTTTTTCGAAATCGTTGAAAATTAGTGAGTATTTGCGCCCTAAATCAGGCTGGTCGTTTTTGGATAAGTTAAATTGAAGAATTCCTTTTACAGCGTCCTTGATTACATGCTTGTTCGTTACGATAAAATAGTAATCACCTTCTTCGCGATGATATGAAACAATACAACCAGTACCGATGCTGGAGGAATTGGTTTTTGTTAGACATTCAATTCTGACTGTCGTAAAAATTAGATTTTCATAAAGAGAAGTAATTTCCATAAGTGCTTTATTTTTTACAAATATACTGAATTTGAGTATATTTGAATATCGATAGTAAAAGTATTGAAGAATGCATAACTTGAAGGAAAAAATTAATCCTGTTGAGGATGGTGTTTTGAATTATTTGAGCATGGAGGTCTCCGGAGCATTGTTGGTAACGGGTGACTGGGGTTGTGGTAAAACGTATCATTTTAAAAATTATCTTTTCCCGGAGATAAGAAAAATGCACAGGGTACCTGTAATGGTTTCTTTGTTCGGTCTTAAGGACGTCAAGGAGTTACCAGAGAAAATTTTGTGTGCATATTTGGAGAATATAGGAAAGAAAAAATTTCCTATAGGCAAAGTTGTCGCCTCTGCAAAGAATGCAATTAAGTCAATACCTGCTCTTTCTAAACATGTGGATGTTAGTCAATTACTTAAAGAAGGTGAGGGCTTGTACTATTTTGTTCCTGCAGACAAGGTCGTTATATGCTTTGATGATTTGGAGCGTGCTATAGAAACTATAAATATAAACGAGATATTGGGAGCGGTAAATAATCTGGTGGAAAATAAGGGATATAAAGTTGTTGTGATAGCCAATGAAAACTATATTAGGGAAAAAAGTGAAGAAGAGAATTCTGGGTTGCTGGTTTTTAAAGAAAAGGTGGTGGAGAAGACATTAACTTATGTCCCGGATATTGTGACTGTTTTTAAGGAAATAGTGCATTCCTATAAAGACGATGATTTCAGTAAGTTTATGTCAGATCCTGATGTCGTGAGGTCAGTTGATCCTGATGGAGAGTTTACTGCCAGGTATCCGGATATGAAGATGCGTTTGTCGAATATTAGAATTCTGAAGTTTGCGATAGAGCATTTTCATGTAGTTTTTTCGTTGTATAAGGAAAATGGGAAAGATTTTAATGAAGACAGGATAGTCTGCTGGAAGCTCAAGAATTATTGGTGTTTTATTTTGGGAGTGTCCATTGAGTATAAGCGGAATAATATTACCTATGATGATGATAGAGGGTTGTCAGAGTATTATAGTATTGTGAAATTTGATGCAGGTACCGAGGCTACGGATACAAATAAGTATTCTTTTGCGGAAGGTGACGGGATGACAGAGGTTGGTCAGAATAATAAAGTAAGCGAAAATGCTAAATATTCTGAAAATTTTTTCAGACATTATTTAAAGAGAATGTCTTTGGAACCGATTTTTCATAAGCCGCTATATGATTTTGTTACAGCAGGGGTAAAGATTGATTATCAGTGTCTTGATATGAAAATGGATGAGAAAATCAATTTGAAGGATGGAAAAATAAATCCGGCGCATGAACTGCTGAATCAGTTTATGGCGGGGTTCTGGGTGTTTAAAAATGAGGAGATAGCGGGCAAACTTCAAGATTTATTGAGATGTGTCAGGGATGCAGAATATGAAGACTACACATCGTATCTAAATGCATCTGTTTTTGTTTATATGTTGAGGGACTATTTTGATGCAAATGAGGAGCAAATGGAGTCTGATGTTAAACGCGGAATAGATGTGTTTGTTGAAAGACGGGAAATTAATTTTTTCGACAGAAGGGATGTGCAGATGCTGAGAGACAGAGTGTCAGAAAATGTACGGTGGGTAGCTGATTATATTCTGAGTAGAATTGATGTTAAAATCGAACGGGAAAGCAAGGTTATGGCTGTTCGGTTGCAGAATCTGTTCTGTACGGATATGGCGGCTTTTACGAAAGAAATGCTTCCAGGAAGGGATGATTTTACTCCGAAGTATTTGGGATTTTCTATATTGGATAATTTTGACCGGCGAGTGGTGATGCAGCGGGTACAGAATATGGAGCCTAGCGATGTGATGATGCTAGCAGATTTCATAGAAAAATATTATGAGGTTTCAAGAATAGAGCAGAATGCTAAGGACTTACCTTTCTTAAAAGCGATGAAGGACGGGATTGATGGAATAGATTTCGGTAAAACTAAATTGTCTAATTTTGTCATAGAGAAAAATCTTAAACCGGTATTGGCAAATGCGATTGGAATTTTGAATGGTAAATGGAGACAAGATGTACACTTTTGAAGAGTAAATTTTAGTTGAAGAAGGATGAAATTGGCAGTTTATAATGAATCTGATGACGGTGGACTGGAATGCCGTTGCTGCTGTCGTTTCTATTTCGGTGATTGCGGTTGCTTTGATATCTGATTGCATCAGTTTAAATGTACCGCCCATATCACTTTCAAATGTACCGGGTATATCAGAATGAAATGTACCGTCTGTATCACATTGAAATGTACCGCCCCGTTAACCAGTGCCGGCATGGTCGGGGCATATTCTTCGGGATGGTCGCAAACGGTTTGACGAGGTAACTTTGTGGTAAAGGTAATACCACAGGGCTATGGCAAATGTAAAAGCGACAATGACAGACATCAGAGTAATTATCCGCGAGTTTTCCCGCGGGACATCACTACGTGAGATGGAGCGCAAGCTGAAACTCAGCCGCACATCTTTGAGGAACTACCGGGACCGTGCGGAAGGATCCGGCAGGAGCATGGTGGACCTCCTTGCCTTGAACGATGCGGAACTTCAGGCAATCATGCTGAAAGGCGACGGGCATCGCGGCAGGGACTCCGACAGGTATGCCTTCATGCAGGAGAGAATTGAGGACTATGCAAGGGACATGATGCGCAAGCACATGACCTATGACGTTCTGTATGAGGAATACCTGAAGAGCACAGACAATCCATACGGTTACACCCAGTTCAAGGCGATCATCCAGGAATATGAAAGGAATCACGACTACAAGTACCATAACGTGTACGAACCCGGGCGCGAGATGCAGTTCGACTTTGCGGGCGACAATCTATGGATAGTAGATAAAGACACGGGAGAAGCGGTCAAGGCGATTGTTCTTGTCTGTGTCCTGCCGTACTCGATGCTCAGCTATGTGACCGCACTGCCAAGCGCAAAGATGGAATATCTCTTCCAGGCACTGTCAAGAGCCGTCAGATACTTCGGCGGTGTAGCCGAGGTCTCAAAGACAGACAACATGCGCCAGTGGATAAGGAAGACAGACCGCTATGAGCCGACCCTGAATGAGGCCGCGCGCCAGTGGTGCCTTCACAACGGGACCGAGCTGGACGAATGCCGCCCTGCCAGGCCACGGGACAAAGGCCCGGCAGAAAGCCTTGTCAACCAGACATACAGATACTATTACAGCCGTATCTGCCGCGACACCTTCTTTTCTTATGACGAGCTCAACGGCAGGCTGGATGAGTCGAATGACATGTTCAACGACAGGCCCCGCAAGAACAGGACATACAGCCGCAGAGAGCAATACGAAAGGGAGGAACGTCCGTATATGCTCCCATTGCCGCCAAAGCCCTTCCTCCTGAAGTACACCAAGGAAATAACCATCAACTCCACCTATCACTTCCAGGTGGACAGGAACCGCTTCTACAGTGTTCCATACCAGCATATAGGCAGGAAAGCCAAGGTCATATACGATGCGGAGACGGTTGAAGTCTGGATCGGACTGGACAGGATAGCGGTACACGACAGGAAGCGCTCGGACGGATACTCCACAGTCGAGGCCCACATGCCTGAAAAGCATATGGCATACAGACGCTCAAAGGAAGTCAATGCCGCCTATCTCCAGTCAAAGGCCAGTCAGATAGGTCCTCACACACGTGAGTCCATAGACTGCATACTGAAGTCCGCCCTGTTCGTGCAGCAGGCATACCGCTCCTGCCAGGGTGTCCTGCGCCTGGCCGTAAGATACGGGGCGGACCGGCTTGAGGCGGCCTGCAGACGGATAGAGCCGAAGACCGCGTCCACATACAAACGCATAGAAGCAATACTCAAGAACAATCTTGACGACATACCCCTGACACCGTCGGATACGGCTTCATACATGCCCCGGAACGACAACGTGAGAGGTGCGTCTGCATATCAATAGGACAACCATGCCGGCACATAAACGAATATAAACCAATGAACACACAAGAAACAATCCTCCAGCTGGAGGGACTTAAACTCAAGGGCATGGCGGAATGCTACAAAGCCCTTCAGAGTATGCCTGCAAGCCAGTGGCCTGCTTTGGACACCTTTATTGCAAGACTTGCTGAAGCGGAACGGCAGTACCGCAACCGCAAGAGGACAGAAATGTACCTCAAGACCAGCAAACTGCGCTACAATGCCGTAATGGAAGATGTAATCTGTTCGGAAGAGAGGAATCTGGGCAAGGAGATGCTGCTCGAACTTATGGACTGCACCTTCATAGACAGAGCCGAGAATCTTCTCATAGACGGCAGGACAGGATGCGGGAAATCGTTCCTGGCATGTGCCATCGGAAGACGGGTCGAAGGCAAGAGTGATGAACCCGCGTTCGGCAAGAGTCTGGGCATACAGTCCAGATGCCTGCTCCTTTACCGCCCCGTAAGGACCGCAGACAGCTATGGCAGGCAGTTTCCCTGCATGGTTCTTAGGCATGTACAGGTCGCCGACCAGACGGATGCCGTAACAGTTGGTGAAGCTGACTTTCTTGTGGCTAACTTTGTCGCTGAGGGCAAATGTCTTGTCCCATTCGGGAGTGTCGATGTATTTCGTTTCCATGTTTAATCTGTTCATTGCTTATTATTCGTGAATCTTATGCAAGCCGATGCCTTTCACCGTGGGCAAGTCCATGTCATCGTAAATCGGACTTTTCCCCGTGTCCAGTCCGGCAATAGTTTCCATTTCCTGCTCCGTTAATGTAAAGTCAAGGATGTTGAAGTTCTCAATCATCCGCTCCTTGCGTACCGTCTTGGGAATGACCACCACATTGCGCTGGTTCAGCCAGCGGAGCACGACTTGACCGACCGTGCGCCCGTGATTTTCAGCAACGGCTTTCAGCACGGGATTGTTCCAGATGTCGTTCTGCCCTTCGGCAAAAGGCGCCCATGCCTCATGCTGTATGCCTTCGCACTGAAGGAACTTGTTGGCGGCTTGCTGCTGGAAGAACGGGTGGGTCTCCAACTGGTTGACGGCAGGTTTCACTTCGTTGTGCAGGAAAAGGTCCTGCAGGCGTTCATTGGAGAAGCTCGTCACGCCGATGGTCCGGATAAGTCCTTCTTTATAAAGCCGTTCGCAGGCCCTCCACGCGGCATAATAGTTTCCGTAGGGCTTGTGCAGCAGGTAGAGGTCGATGTAATCCAGCCCGAGCAACTTTAACGATTTGTCGAAAGCACGCAGGGCGTCGTCGTATTCATAGTCCTGCACCCACAGTTTGGTGGTGATGAAAAAATCCTCACGCCTGATGCCGCTCTGCCGGATAGCATTGCCCACTTGCTCCTCGTTGAAATAAGAAGCTGCCGTGTCGAACATCCGATAACCTACCTCGACGGCATCGCTTACAACTCTTTCCGTCTCATCCACCGGAATCTGATAGACACCGAATCCGATAGCCGGCATCATTACACCATTGTTCAATCTTACATCTTTCATATACTCAGAGTTTTAATTTCTGAAGCAAAATTACGGTGTGCCTGTCGTTCCGTTATTACATAATTTGGGGCAATATTTTCACTTTTCGTGGTTTTTGTGTATGTTTGCGGGTAAACGGACTCAGATTGTCAGAGAATGGGCGATACGAAATTCGACGGAATCATTTTTTCCGACACATGGCAGGAATTCAACACCTTGCAGTATGCGGGAAGGGTAATCCACATCCTTTGCAGAAAGGGCAATATGGGATTTACTTTCCAGGACACCCATTATAACATCGCTGCCGGGGATTATGTCATTCTGCCCAATGCGGCACTTGCTTCGGACTTCTCCGCGTCAGATGATTTTCAAGGCATCCTTATGAACCTTTCGGAGGCATTCGTCACTTCGATTGCCATCCGCAGCAACTATGGCATCATCGGACACCTATCGCTCCTGCGGAACCCGGTCATGAAACTTTCCGGACGGGACTTCCGTATCTGTGAGGCAGCCCTGCAGTATCTGAGGATGCGCATGGAGGATGAGACGCATCTTTTCCGCGAGGAATTATTGGGCAGCCTGCTGACCGCACATATCCTTGACCTGTACGACATTCACGCACGCAGCCGCAAGGAAGTACAGGTTTCGGAGCGCGTTACCTCCCTGCTGCGGAATTTCATAGAACAGCTGTATAACGGGGAATATATCCGGAACAGGGACCTTGAATTTTATGCCTCACGCCTCTGCATCACCCCTCATTATTTGTCAGAAATATGCAAAAAAGTAAGCGGAAAACCTGCCTCATACTGGATTGAACGCTTCACCATGCAGGAAATCACCCGTCTGCTCCGGCAGAAAGAGCTTCCGCTGACGGAAATCGCAGAGCGGATGAATTTCTCCTCTATGTCTTATTTCAGCCGCTATGTCCAGAAACGGTTGGGTGTTAGTCCCACTGAATACAGGAACAGTATTTTTAAAAATATCGAAAAATGAGAAAAGTCAGCAGAGAAATGCCCGCCGAATGGGCTCTGGAGGTCATGCGCAAGGCCCCGTACATCACGGTAAGTTTCATCCGGAAGGACGGTTCCGCCTACGGTCTGCCGCTGTCGCTGGCATCGGCGGAGGACGGGCGGGTATGGTATTTCCACTGCGCTTTGGAGGGGGAGAAGCTCGAGGCTATCGAGGCGCATCCTCAGGTATGCCTTTCAGCCGTAAGCAAATGCTCCCCGACGGTCGGGCCCAAGGACGGCTCATTCACACTTCAATACCGCTCGGCAGTGGCCTTCGGCCGCGCTGAGCAGGTCTTCGACGATGAGGAAAAAATCCGGGCCCTACGCCTCATCTGCGAGCGGTTCCTGCCCCGGCACATGGACGCATTCGACGAATCCATACGCCGCAGCCTGCACCGCACGGCAGTGGTGCGCATCACTCTCACCGCGCCGCCGACCGGCAAGCGCAAGCAATACGACAGGGAAGGGGAGGAGATGAAATACGGGCGGATGGAGTAAACCCGTCAGCTGTTTATGCGGTATTCCTTTGGCGTGCACCCGACTTCCTTTTTGAAGAAGCGCTGGAAATGCTGAGGGTACTGAAAGCCGAGCATGTCGGCAATCTGCTTAATGCTCGCATCCGGCTCGAACAGGGCGTTCTTGGCCTTTTCGACGATTTTCAGATGAATGTGTTCACGGGCGGTCTTACCGGTCTCGGCCTTCACCAAATCTCCGAAATAGTTGGGTGACAGGCATATCTTGTCCGCAAAATACTTCACGGTAGGCAGTCCGTACCGCTCGGCCATGCCGGAATCCCAATAATCATCCAGCAGCCGCTCGAAACGTACAAGCACATCGTTGTTCAGCTCCTCACGGGTGATGAACTGCCGCTCGTAAAAACGCATGCAGTAATTGAGCAGCACCTCGATGTTGGAGATAATCAGAGGCTTGGAGAACTTGTCTATCGGGTGATTCAGCTCGTGGGCGATCTTGCTCATGTAGTCCTGTATGGTCACGCGCTCATCCACGGACAGATGCAGGGCCTCATTGGACGCATACGAAAAGAAGGTGTATTGCCTTATCTTCTGGGCCAACGGCGTACGGTGTAGGAAATCCGGATGGAACAGCAGCGCGTCGGCTTCCGGCACGGGACCGTCCTCGATGCGGTGAACGGCTATGGTCTGCCCCGGTGCAAAGCAGACCACCGTCTCGTCATCGTAATCGTACTTCGTCTTTCCATAATTGATGGTACACCCCACGGTCTTTTTCAGGAAGAGGGCGTAAAAACCAAAGGTCATCCTGTGGGCATCCGGCTGGCTCTCCGAACCGTCGAAATGCACGACGCTCACCAGCGGATGCTGCGTGTGGAATCCGAAAAACCGGTTGTACTGCTCTATCGTGTCTGCTTTTATGATTTCCATATACTTGACCATTTGCGTTCTGTTGCAAAAATACATTTTTCTACGAAAGTCTTGATGCGGGAAAGCGTGAAAACGTACTTGCGGTATCTCTTTCAGTAATACGTATAATTTAAATCCCTGGCGCAGTCCGTACCGACAAAATCCTTATCTTTGTAGACAGATAAAATGAAGTCTATGGAGAATCGAGGGGAAATTATTTTGTATCAGCCTGATGACGAAGTCCGGCTGGAAGTACGCTTGGAGGAGGATACGGTGTGGCTTAATCGCCAGCAGCTGTCAGATTTGTTCGGCCGTGACATCAAGACGATAGGCAAGCATGTCAACAATGCTTTGAAAGAAGAATTGGCCACAATTCCAGTTGTCGCAAAATTTGCGACAACTGCCTCCGACGGGAAGACCTATCAAATGGAATATTACAATCTGGACATGGTTCTATCCGTGGGCTACCGCGTAAAATCCAGTAGAGGAGTAGAATTCAGACGATGGGCAAACACAGTGCTGAAGGAGTACCTTCTGAAAGGCTACTCTGTAAACCAGCGTCTTAACCGACTTGAGCGGCTACAGCAGCCGTATCAGCGCATACCCGCCTAAAGTAGCCAGTATTCCACAGATTACGCTGCCGATAACGTACAGCAGGAACATCTGGATATTCCCGCCCTGGAGCATTGTCACAGCCTCGTTGGAGAAGGTCGAAAATGTCGTAAAGCCTCCGCACAGGCCGGTCGTGAGCAGCAGGCACAGGGCGGAATGAGTATCGGAGTACTTGGAGAACAGGCCGTAGAGCAGTCCGATCAGCAGACAGCCGGCGATATTGACTATGAAGGTGGCTGTCGGGAAGCCGCTTCCACGGGGCGGAAGAGCCAGTGATACGAGATACCGCAGGATGCCGCCTGCACAGCTGCCTAATCCGACGAGAAGAATGGACTTGATCACAGCAGTACGGCTTTCTGGAGACGGTCGAGGAACATTGCGGCGTGCGCTCCGTCCATCTGGGTGTGGTGGAACTGGAATGAGACGGTCAGGGTCTTGCGGAAGAAATGTCGCCTGTACCGGCCCCATATCAGGAAAGGGTTGTTGAAGATACCGCTGTACATGCCGACGGCTCCGTCTATGTCGTACCGGGCGAGGGCGGAGGTGCCTATGACCATGCTGTCGGTGATGTCGTGGTTCCTGCATTTCTCCGCCACCTCCGCCGTCAGCCGCAGATAGTCCCGGTTGAACGCTGCCAGGTCCTCCGACCAGAGGATGTCGCAGGAGCTGACCTCACCCCGGCTGTCCGCGACAATAGTGTTCACGGCGATGGAGTCATACTGCAGCAGCTTCCTGCCAACCGGCAGCATGTAGAACTCCTTGATGCCGCTGGCCGCCCGTCCGACACACCAGCACATCAGCATATTCAGCTTCAGCCCTTTCCTCCGGCTGAACCGGACGAGCCTCGTCACATCCACTGTCTTTATCAGCGTGACCATAGGCATAGGCGCATCCATCCACAGCCGGAACGCATCGGCCCTTGTCGTTTCTTCGGGGTTGATTTCTCTCATATTGCAGCAGGCTGAATTGAATTTTGGGGCCGCAAAGGTAAGAAAAATTTTCTCATGGAAAGATTATCCCTATATTTACAAACTAAAAGCAGTGGTGCTATGAAAAAAATTGTCTGTTTGTTGATTTCTGCGTTTCTGTTCTGCTTTTGCAGTGCTCAAAATAGGGCAGATGATTCATCCTGTTACAACATGAACATTGATTCAGTCAAGGGGGGCAATCCGATTCTTTGGAAGGCAAACGCACAGCATTCTGATTACGTTTTCTCGTTAGATTCAATTGAAGGTCAGGGATATTGTCTGAGCATCAAATCTCCGGATGAAAAGAAAAGCTATTTCGGTTCTTGGTCAAATACCATTTCGGAACGTTTTGATGGAAGGACGCTGACACTTTCGGGATACATCAAAACTAAAGCGGTCAATAACGGTTATGCCGGAATATGGATTCGCGTCGATCCTGATGTTTCGTTCGCAAACATGAGCAGGAATGGCGTTAAGGGAGATTCTGACTGGAAAAGATACGAGCTCACAGTCCCGTACAGCCAGTCAGCCGAGCAAATTGTTTTCGGAGGAATGCTTATCGGGGATGGCCAGGCATGGTTTGACAATTTCTCAATATCCATAGACGGGGTTCCGCTCTGTCAACTTAACGTAAGGGCCGTCAACGCTCCGGAGAAAAGTGATTCTGTCTTTTACGGACAGCTTCTGCATGGCGGTCTTTCTGACTCACAGGCAATGCGCTTATTTGATTTATGCAAACTCTGGGGCGCAATGAAATACACTCACCCCGATGTCATGAATGGAGACATAGACGTTGACGTAGAGTTGGCAAAGATTTTACCTGCCGTAATAAATGCTGGCAATGAGGATTCCATACCGGTTCTTCTGAGAGAGTGGTGTAAACCCAGTAATATTTCTGGAACTGATAACGGTGTGGCTCCTGAATGGGCTTACTCCAATACGTCAGCTTATGTCAAAGACCTCATAAACAGTTTCTGGTCTGCTGATTTCTCGAGAGAATCCCACTACATCCGTCTGGAACGCAATAGCGTACCGAATTTTCAGCATGAAAAGAAATACGAAGACATGCCCTTCCCGTCACAGCCGCTGCAGATCCTGAGTCTGTTCAGATTCTGGAATGCCGTGCAGTATTATTATCCGAACATCGGGAGTATTCCCAACTGGGATGACGTTCTGAAAGAATATATTCCGATATTCATGAACGTACACTCAAAACAGGAATACATATCGTCATTAAACAGGCTTTCACATGAAATATTTGACGGGCACAGTCAGGTGTATGCGGAGAGCGATCCTTACAGGATGCTGTACGGAGCAAAGAAACCGGATTTGAAGGCTAAATTTATCGACGGTCAGTTGTATGTATCAAGTGTCGGTGAAAATGTTTATGGAATAGCTCCGGGAGACAGGGTGATTTCCATCAATGGACAAGGCGTAAGCGAAATATTCGGCCAGAGGCAGGATTTGACAACAGCTGCAAACCAGGGCGCAATCCAACTTAGAATCAGTGAGGAAATCTTCAGGACAGATGGAGACTCTCTGACCATTGTCTTGCAGCCGACAGACAATAGTGCGCCGAAAGAAAGAACAATACAGGCATTCAACACTATGCCTGCTACATCAGAGACAACATCCGACACATGCTATAAAGAGATAGACGGAGTCGGGTATATCGATGTTGGGAATCTGAGGCAGGAATACCTTGGCCACTTATGGAATTCAATAAAAATGACAAAGGCACTTATAATCGACCTGAGACCGTACCCGAATGAGTATATTCTGTACAGATTGGGTGATATGCTCGCTGACGGCACTTACAGATTTGCGAAAATCCGCCAGTTACGAACTGTCAGGCCCCGTGATTTTGAGATAATCGATGCGGAACCTTTAAGAGGCAGCAGATTATCCTGTTACAAAAATCCTGTTTACGTGATAATCGATGAAAGCACATTCAGTCAGTCAGAATATACCGCACTGGCCCTTACGTCATTGCCCAACGCAAAGTCAGTAGGCCGACAGACCTCCGGAACAGACGGGGACATATCGACAATATGGTTGCCGGGAGGTGTATTGACGGGGCTCAGCGGAGTATCCGTATTGGACAGTGATGGAAATCCCACATATCGTGTCGGTCTGATTCCTGATATAGAGATACAAAGCACAGTCGAGGAGTTAAAAGACGGGACCGACGCCATATTGAATCATGTGCTGAGACTGATGTACTTTTAATCAACGGAAGCCCGAGAAGCAACGGGAATACATTCATGGCCCTGAAGGAAGTGGCCGGGGCCCTCGAGGCGGAGGGTATGGAAGCTGAGATCGTGCCGATAGGGGCGAAGGCCGTCCAGGGCTGTATCGCCTGCCGCAGGGGAGGAGCCAGCGTGGCATTGGACCGTCTGAACAAATATTTTTCCATCAACAATATGCCGGTGGTCAGCTCCCAGTACTGGAATATCGCATACGGCTCTCAGCCCGGCGAGGCGGCCCGGGATGCCGAGGGCATGCAGACCATGCGCACTCTCGGCCGCAACATGGCCTGGGTGCTGAAAGGTCTGAAGACTCAGCCCCTGCCCGGGAAAGAGCCCGCCGTCAAGACCAACTTCGTCCGATAGTCAATAAGCGGCGGAATCCGTAAAATACGTACAGACCTCAGTAAATCAGATACTGGGGTCTGTTGTTTTTGAGAATATCTTTGCGCTGTAAAAACCAAGTGTATGAATATGACGAAATCATTTATCCGGAGACTCCTTCTAGCAGGAGTGATTATCACGGCAGTCAATGCAAACTCAGTTAATGCACAAGAAAATACAGGATTTATGGAAGAACAACTCAACCTCACCCAGGAGTGGGACAAAGTATTTCCCCAGAGCGACAAGGTGACCCACAGCAAGATCACCTTTCACAACCGCTACGGTGTAACACTCGCCGCAGACCTCTACATTCCCAAGAATACGGATGGCAGCAAGTTGCCCGCAATAGCCGTCAGCGGTCCTTTCGGAGCCGTGAAGGAGCAGGCATCCGGGCTGTATGCGCAGACATTGGCCGAACGCGGCTTTCTGACCATTGCCTTCGACCCTTCATTTACCGGAGAGAGCGGCGGACACCCCCGTTATGTCGCCTCGCCAGACATCAATACGGAGGATTTCTGCGCAGCGGTGGACTACCTGTCCACCCGTGAGGATGTGGATCCGGAGCGCATCGGCATCCTGGGAATCTGCGGCTGGGGCGGCCTGGCGGTCAATGCAGCTGCCATAGACACCCGCATCAAGGCCACGGTGGCTTCTACGATGTACGACATGAGCCGGGTTACAGCCAACGGCTATTTCGATGCAGCGGACAATGCCGATGCCCGCCACGAGACCCGCCGTCAGCTCAACGCCCAGCGTACCGAGGACTACCTGAACGGCACATACGCGCTTGCCGGAGGAGTCGTCGACCCTCTGCCTGAGGACGCTCCCCAGTTCGTGAAAGACTACTACGCCTACTACAAGACTCCGCGCGGCTATCACGGGCGTTCGCTCAACTCCAACAACGGATGGAACAGGACCTCCTCATTGTCCTTCCTCAATATGCCGCTCCTGACGTATGCCGGTGAAATCCAGAGCGCAGTCCTCCTCGTTCACGGTGAGAACGCCCATTCCCGCTATTTCAGCGAGGACACCTACAAGAAGCTCCAGGGCGACAACAAGCAGCTGCTCATCGTCCCAGGCGCAGTCCACACCGACCTCTACGACAACCTCGAGAAGATTCCCTTCGACCGGATTGAGGCCTTCTTCCGCGAGTACCTGAAATAAAAGCCGCTTGACATAATACCATCCAGGCGGAGAGTCTGTAATGTAGGCAATCTGGCATTCTGCTGAATGATAATGAATTATGCTGTTTTGACAGAAACAGACTGACGGGTAAGACTTAGGCATGAGAATCTCAACACCGGTCATAGAGGCACTGTAGCCGGGGTTGGGATTCTTTGATTCCTTTTTTATCAGGTTAGTCTGTAATTTTTGTACTGGGTGTAAGTGTTTGGAAATTAGTTTTCTATGTAAAATATGAGGGCAACAGACTGTCCGTTTCCACCCTCAGTCTGTTATTTCATATTCAGACTCAATTCGTTTAATTTCAGTGCTTTAGCACAAAAAGAGCAAAACAGACTCTTCGAACCCGAAGCCATGCCGCGGCGGCCGGCGTAGAACTCGACGCTCCGCTCCTGATTGCAGAATTTCTGGAGGTCGTCCATGAAATCGAGATACAGCTCATTGGCCCTGCCTCTTGCATTTTCCCCTGAGGGAAATTCTTCCTTGATGCGTCCCGCGAAGGAGGAGGTGGATATCTGCAGGAAGCCCCTGACCACATCCCCTCTGAACCGCTGCTCGGTGAACCGGTATATCCCCTTTACGGCCCTGTACAGCCGGATATAGTTGCTCATGGCCTCCTCTTCCAGATGCACAGTTACTGGAAAAGCCCTGTGCTGGATGAGCGAGGACACCTACAAGAAGCTCCAGGGCGACAACAAGCAGCTGCTCATCGTCCCAGGCGCAGTCCACACCGACCTCTACGACAACCTCGAGAAGATTCCCTTCGACCAGATAGAGGCATTCTTCCGCGGGTATCTAAAGTAAGTCTCAACATTTGATAAGACTACAAGATTTTAGTATATTTGCAAAATATGAAGACTACAGGCGAATATCTGAGCATTTTAAAGGGCTTTAAAGCCGCCAAAGCGATACAATACAGTATTGCAAGTATCGGCATATTCGGTTCTGTAGCCAGAGGCGAGCAGACAGAGGACAGCGATGTAGATATCTGCGTAAGTCTTAATAAACCCAGTATGTTCAATATGGTTCATATTAAGGATGATTTGGAGCAGCTTTTCGGGTGTCAGGTCGATATAGTCCGCTTGCGCGATGATATGGATTCTCTCTTACGCCAAAATATAATGGAGGACAGCATTTATGTATGACAGAAAGAAACAGGCTGAATATCTTTTAAAGAAGATAGAAGCCACATTGGAGAGAATTATCGGCAATTCATCTGAAATCAATTCATATCAGTACTATGCCTCAAGTCCTTCCGGCATGGAAAGACTTGAAAGTACATGTATGCTGTTAATAGCTTTGGGCGAAAGCATTAAAGGGGTAGATAAACTTACCGATAAACAGTTGCTACAGAATTACCCTCAGGTAGATTGGAAAGGTGCTATGGGAATACGGGACATAATAGCACATCACTATTTTGATCTTGATGCGGAGATTGTCTATGATGTTGTTAAAAACAATTTGCCTCAGATGCTTAATGTCGTAAGACAAATTATTCACGATTTACAATAACTTCTCATGTATTCCTGCCGCGTCGGAAGGCACCGGGAGTAAGGCCGGAGGCCTCCTTGAACCAGCGGCAGAAGAAGGATTCGTTGGGAAAATGGAGGGAGTCGCTGACCTGGCGACGGAGAGGTCCGTGGAGTTGAGCAGGGCCTTGGCCTCGATGAGGACGCGCTCGCGGATGATGCGGCCGGGGCTTTTGCCGGAGGCGGACTTGACCTGGCGGGCGAAATACTTCGCGCAGACGCAGCGGCGGCCGGCGTAGAATTCTACGCTCCGCTCCTGAGTGCAGAATCTCTGGAGGTCGTCCATGAAATCGAGATACAGCTCATTGGCCCTGCCTCTTGCATTTTCCCCTGAGGGAAATTCTTCCTTGATGCGTCCCGCGAAGGAGGAGGTGGATATCTGCAGGAAGCCCCTGACCACATCCCCTCTGAACCGCTGCTCAGTGAACCGGTATATCCCCTTTACGGCACTGTGCAGCCGGATATAGTTGTGCATAGCCTCCTCTTCCAGATGTACAGTCACCGGGAATGCCCGGTGCTGGATGAGCGAGGACACCTCCGACGTGGAGCGCTGCAGGTATTCGACATCATGCCCGTCAGTGAAGGCCATTGCTATGATTTTCAGATCGGAAGAGCACATCATGGATTCCACTACCGAACCTGACTGCACTATAAGGGCATCGCCTGCCGAGACCTGGTACTGTCTGCCGTTGACCGAGGCCGTCAGCTGTCCGCGCACCACTACGACAGCAGCCGTAAACGAGAGCTTGTATGGAAAACGGTTGATATCCTGCTGTGCCTCCCCGTCCTGGACATACGAGGTGAGAGTCCGGTCATCGTCCAGATTGTCATCCAGGAAGATGTCCCGGTCTATGGCAAGGCTCTTTCCGAGTTCATGGAAAAGCTCGAGACGTATCAGCGGCAGTGTCTTTTTCATGAGAACCAATCGAGGAATTCGTTTGCCCTGTTATTGGGATAATGTTTAGCCAGTAGGGCTACATTCTCACTATTAAGCACATCTGCCACACGTGATTTCCCATCCGGAGCTTCAAATTTGAACCTGTGAGTGGCACTCACGAGTTGAATGCCTTCCTGCTTCAGCTTCCGCTTCAACCATCGCCAGTAGTTTCCAGCCTTCGTATAATCCGGCTCATTATTGATAGCCCGGACAATATCGGTCGCCGAGAACCACCAGCAGTCATTCTCATCATCCCAAACAGCCCGCACTTCCCGGTCATTAAAGAAACGGATGGATTTCTTTGGTTGTCTTTTTATCTCTTCCATAAATGCAAATTTAGCAAAAAGTTCCAAACAGGACAATTTTAGTATCATCAAGACAATGTAATATGTCCTGATTGGCAGATAATTTGCAAAATCCACAAGTGTAACACGTAGCAAATAAACACACCAATGGATAGAATTTTGGAACAAAACGACACACTTTTCATGCTGTTCGAATACTCTGCAGCCAGATGGCACGGACGCCCGATGGCATCGTATATCGACGGCGCTCAGGCCTACACCTACGGCTCGTTCCAGGAGAAGGTTCTGAAGATGTCCGTCCTGCTGGCACGTCACCACGTTTACGGCGGCAAAGTGGCCATTTTGGCCGAGAACTGCCCCAACTGGACTGTGGCCTTCTTCGCCAGTGCCGCCATGGGCCGTGTAGCCGTGCCCATCCTCCCGGCCAGCTCGCAGATGGAGGTGTCGAACATCCTGGATCACTCCGAGTCGGAGGCCCTCTTCGTTTCAGCACGTCAGTTGCGAAAAGTAGAGGAGGGCCTGCGCAAGAAGATGAAACTCATCGTAGACATCGATACGCTCGATGTCATCTCCGCCCTGGATGACGGAGAAACGGAACAGAACAGGAAAGTGGCGGTACGGAATGCTGCTCCACAGCCCAACTACCTGGCTGTCATTATCTACACTTCGGGGACATCCGGCTCCCCGAAAGGGGTTATGCTCAGCCATGGAAATCTCATACACAGCATCCTGGAGGCCTGGCATGCTCAGAAAGCAGGTTATAGGGACAGGTGGCTTTCGATACTGCCGATGGCTCACGCCTACGAGATGGCCCTCGGGATGCTGTATCCTCTAAGCGTCGGTGCCCAGGTGTATTATCTGAAAGGAATGCCCGTACCGTCGGTGCTTTTAGAGGCCATGAGGCAGGTCCGCCCGACCATCATCCTGACCGTCCCGCTCATCATCGAGAAGGTCTACAAATCGGTATGCCGGACGGTGGATGCCGACAGGCGCCTTAGCCTGATGCGGCGCCGCGCTCCCTGGCTGCTGGACATCCTTCTCGGGGCGAAACTTCGGAAAATGACGGGCGGCTGCCTGAAGTTCTTCGGTATCGGCGGAGCGAAGCTCAGTCCCGGGGTGGAGGCCTTCCTGCACCGGATACATTTCCCATACGCCATCGGCTACGGCCTGACGGAGACGGCGCCGCTGGTATGCAACGCCTGTATGGGCAGGACCCGGGTAGGCTCCATCGGGATACCGGCATACGGGGTGGAGGTCCGTCTGGACAATGTGGATCCTGCGACGGGAGAGGGGGAGATAGTGGCCCGGGGCCGCAATGTGATGCTGGGCTATTACAAGGACCCCTCCCGCACGGCAAAGGCAATCCGGCAGGACGGATGGTTCCATACAGGAGACCTTGCGGCAATGGACGCCAAGGGTCGGTTCTACATCCGCGGGAGGCTCAACAACGTCATCCTCGGAGCCACCGGAGAGAACATTTACCCCGAAGAAATAGAATTTGTAATCAACTCATACCCAGGGGTGGGAGAGTCCTTGGTAGTGGAGCGGGGCAGGGACCTCGTCGGACTGGTCCACATGGAGGAGGGGGCCGAGCACGGCTCATTGGCCGATGCCGCCAAGTCCATTCTCGAATACGTCAACAAACGGGTTAACAAGCAGAGTACCCTCGCCCGTATCGAGATGCTCACCGAACCCTTCAAGAAGACCGCGACCCAGAAGATCCGCCGCTTTCTCTACATGACCCCCTCACACGCATAAGTACTTACTCTTTATTCCGTACTTCGAGTCACCGGAGCAGGATCTCAGTCCGTATCAGTTAGGACAATGTGGTTTTAGTGTCCAGTTTCTCCGGTGATTCTTTTTTGGTGAAAACGGAAATTTGTCAGGACCGCAGGATTTTCAGTGTATTTTCCAGCCCACTGTTGAAAACTTGTTAAGAAGTATTTTCCCCTATGGCGCAGATATGCGGTTAAATCTTATACATTTGCGGACGAATCGGGTTCCGGAAGGGACATCCGTCCCGGAGGATGAAAAGGGAACTCCTGTGAGAATCAGGGACTATACCCGTAGCTGTAAGTTCCGTAATCAAGCCGTACTTTCTATAGGCCACTGTCTGAGACATGACGGGAAGGCGTGCGGCTGGAACGAGTCAGAAGACCTGCCCGGTCGTATTACAGGTGCGAGCCTTCGGGAACAGAGGCGGGCCGGCGATGACTCTCATGTACAATGACACTGTCCTCAATCGGTATGCTTCGGGCTCTGCCTGGCAATATGGAAATCTTAATAAGCATAACGATATGAGCGCATCAGAAATCAAAATCGTAAAGAGGGACGGCAAGGAAGTTCCGTTCTCTATCGGGAAAATCCGCCTGGCGGTATCCAAGGCTTTCCTGTCAGTCGGGGCATACGCCACCGACGAGGATCTTACGGCTGTACTCAGCCGGGTGCACATCTATGACGGTATAACCGTAGAAGAAATTCAGAATCAGGTGGAAACAGCTCTGATGGCGGAGAAATACTTCGCTGTTGCCAAGAGTTACATGCTCTACCGCCAGAGGCATACTGAGGACCGGGAAGACAGGCGCAAGCTGGAGTTCCTGCTCGACTACTGCAATGCGCAGAACGCCGCTACCGGCTCAAAATACGATGCCAACGCCAATGTGGAGCACAAGAACATAGCCACCCTCATCGGCGAGCTGCCCAAGCAGAACTTCATCCGCGTGAACCGCCGCATGCTCACTGACCGTATCCGGGAGATGTACGGCAAGGAGCTTGCCGACAGGTATCTCTACCTGCTGAACAATCATTTCATATACAAGAACGACGAAACCTCGATGGCCAACTACTGCGCCTCGATCACCATGTACCCGTGGCTGCTCAACGGTACGATAGACATAGGGGGCAACTCTACCTGTCCCACGAACCTCAAGTCTTTCTGCGGCGGCTTCATCAATATGGTATTCATGGTATCCTCGATGCTCTCAGGAGCCTGCGCCACTCCGGAGTTCCTGATGTACATGGACTATTTTATCCGGCAGGAATACGGGGATGACTACTGGCGGCATCCGGACGAGGTGGTGGACCTTTCCTCACACCGCCGCAGCATCGACAAGGTGATTACCGACTGCTTCGAGCAGGTAGTGTATTCCATCAACCAGCCCACCGGTGCCCGCAACTACCAGGCAGTATTCTGGAACATCTCCTACTATGACCGTTATTATTTCGAGGCTCTCTTCGGAGAGTTCCGTTTCCCAGACGGCAGTCAGCCGCAGTGGGCCTCCCTGTCCTGGCTGCAGAAGCGCTTTATGAAGTGGTTCAACCGGGAGCGCACCCGCACGGTGCTCACATTCCCGGTAGAAACCATGGCCCTGCTTTCAAAAGACGGTGACGTAATGGATCCGGAATGGGGAGATTTTACAGCTCAGATGTATTCCGAGGGACATTCGTTCTTCACCTATATCAGTGACAACGCGGACTCCCTCTCATCCTGTTGCCGTCTCCGCAACGAGATACAGGATAATGGGTTCAGCTATACTCTCGGGGCAGGAGGGGTGTCCACCGGCTCGAAGAGCGTCCTGACCATCAATCTCAACCGCTGCATCCAGCACGCCGCCCGCAACGGTATGCACTACATGACATTCCTGCGCGAGGTGACCGACCTGGTCCATAAGGTCCAGACAGCCTATAACGAGAACCTGAAATACCTGCAGCAGAAGGGGATGCTGCCACTGTTCGATGCCGGCTACATCAATATGGCCCGTCAGTATCTCACCATAGGGGTGAACGGCCTGGTGGAGGCAGCTGAGTTTCTAGGTCTAAGGATTGACGACAATGATGAATACGCTGCATTCGTAGGGGAGGTGCTCGGTATGATAGAGGAGTACAACCGCAAATACCGGACCCCGGAGCTGATGTTCAACTGCGAGATGATACCGGCCGAGAATGTGGGGGTCAAGCATGCCAAGTGGGACCGCGAGGACGGTTATGCAGTGCCCCGGGACTGCTACAATTCCTATTTCTATAAAGTAGAGGATGACTCTCTCAATGTCATTGACAAATTCCGTCTCCACGGACGCCGCTACATATCCCACCTGACCGGAGGCTCGGCCCTGCACCTCAACCTTGAGGACCATCTGTCCAGGGAACAGTACCGCCAGCTGCTGCGCGTGGCGGCCGTGGAAGGCTGCAACTATTTTACCTTCAATATTCCCAACACGGTTTGCAACAAATGCGGGCACATCGACAAGCGGTACCTGCACGAGTGCCCCGAATGTCATTCGGACGATGTGGATTACCTCACCCGCGTCATCGGCTACATGAAGCGCGTATCCAACTTTTCGGCTGCCAGGCAGAAAGAAGCAGCCAGGAGATATTACGGCACAATGTAAAGGACGTCCCCATGAGATACTACAACTGCGACATCGTCTTCGCCGAAATTCCGGACGAGACCACTCTGGCAATAAACATAACCGGCTGCCCGAACGGCTGTCCCGGCTGTCACAGCCCTCACCTTCAGCGTGACGGGGGCACGGAACTGGACGAGACTGAACTGGATTTCCTCCTCAGCCGTTACGGCCGGGACGTAACATGCATCTGCTTCATGGGCGGAGATGCCAGCCCCCGGGAGGTGGAGCGGCTTGCCGGCTGGCTCCATACCGTGGCCCCGTCCCTGCGTACCGCCTGGTATTCCGGCCGCAGCGAACTGCCGGAAGATATTGACCCAGCCGTATTCGATTATATCAAGACCGGCCCTTACATCGAAGCACAGGGTCCTCTGACCAGCCGCACCACCAACCAGCGGCTGTACCGCGTGACAGACGGACATCTGCAGGATATCACAGGACGGTTCTGGAAAAAGAGCCCCTTCCTGTCCGGAACCGTTTCCGGCATAGTCGCCGTCGTGCTTCTGTGTCTGTGCCTGCTGCTGCCTGCATCCTGCGGACATCGCACCGGGACAACAGCCGGTGAGAGCTCTGCTGCCGCTGATGCAGGCACACCGCTTCCGGATACCGTTAAGGTTAAATATGCCGAAGGATTCCGACTGATACCGGAGGACGGATATACCCTCCTGGAACTTTCTGACCCCCAAGCCTCAGACAGCAGTATGGTGACCCGTATCGCCCTGGTACCCAAAGGAACGGATGTCAAGGGCATACCAGGGCAGTATGACATCGTTCGAGTCCCTGTCTCCAGGGTAGTATGCATGACATCCCTGCAGCTCTCCAACATCCTGCTGCTCGGAAGGGCTGACGCCGTAGTGGGTGTGACATCAGTACGTCATCTGCATGATTCGGTAATGAACAGCAGAATAGCCCGGGGGAAGACAAGAAGGATAGGCATCGAGGGCAATTTCGACAACGAGGTGATAATGGGTATAGATCCTGACCTTATCATCATATCTCCCTACAAGAGGGGAGGGTACGATGCTCTCCGCAATGTCGGGATTCCTTTGCTTCCGCATTACGGATATAAGGAGACAGATCCACTGGGTCAGGCAGAATGGATAAAATGCGCAGGAGTACTTCTGGGCTGCTCATCCCTCGCTGATTCACTATTCGACGGCATAGAGCAGAGATACAATGCACTGGCAGAGAAGGTCCGCTGTTCGGTCACTGACCGTCCAAAAGTATTCTCAGGGGAGATGCGGGGCGGCAACTGGTATGCCGTGGGAGGCCGGAGCTATCTCGCCCGTATTTTCAAGGACGCCGGTGCGGATTATTTTCTGAAGGATGACACCCGTTCTGGAGGGGTGGTCATGGACTTCGAGCAAGTGTACTCACAGGCAGCGGACGCACAGTTCTGGAGGATTCTAAACAGTTTCAACGGACAGTTCTCGTATGCGGCACTAGGAGCAGAAGATGTCCGCTACAAGGATTTCAGGGCATGGAAGGAGAGGGGAGTGGTCTACTGCAACCTCAGAGAGGCCCCTTTCTACGAAGTTACGCCGGTGGAGCCGGATGTTGTCCTGGCCGATTTTATCAAGGCTTTCCATCCGGATCTGCTGCCTGACCATGAACCTGTATATTACGAACTTCTTAAACAATAGAGAAAGATGGAAAAACGCAGGCTCTGGTTTTTCATACCTCTGGCAGTTCTGATTCTGCTGTCCGCTGCGGCCAATCTGCTCATAGGCTCGGTAAATATTCCGGTTGCAGACGTACTCAGGATACTGGCTGGAAACAGTGCGGACAATGAGATATGGACCAATATCATCTTCAAGTCCAGACTGCCGCAGACCGTGATTGCGGTAATGGCCGGAGCCGGACTTGCTGTAAGCGGACTGCTGATGCAGACTGTATTCCGCAATCCTCTTGCGGATCCATCCGTGCTGGGTGTAAGTTCCGGAGCCAGTCTCGGTGTGGCCTGCGTAGTGCTCATGTCGGGCATCTGGGGCCAGGCTCTAAGCCGGCTGGGGTATATAGGTGACGTTGCCGTCACTATAGCCGCAATAGCCGGGGCAATGGCGGTGATGGCTCTGATAGTATTCATCTCCGGCCGTGTCAGAGGCAATGTCACGCTGCTTATCATCGGCGTTATGATCGGCTACGTGGCCAATGCCGTGATAGGAGTGATGAAGTTTTTCAGCGTGGAGGAGGATATCCGCGCCTACGTCATCTGGGGTCTGGGCAGTTTTTCCCGCGTATCAGGAGACCAGGTTCAGGTATTCGCAGCCATGATGTGTGTGCTGCTGCCGCTGTCCATGCTGCTGGTCAAGACGCTCAATCTGATGCTGCTCGGTCAGAGTTATGCCCGTAATCTTGGACTGGATGTCAAGCGTTCACGTCTTCTTGTCATTTCCACAGCAGGAATTCTTACGGCAGTGGTGACTGCCTACTGCGGCCCGGTAATGTTCCTCGGACTGGCGGTCCCTCATCTGTGCCGCGGCATGTTCTCCACCTCCGACCACAAGGTTTTGATGCCGGCTACCATGCTGTGCGGTGCCGCACTGGCTCTGTGCTGCAACATTATAGCCCGTATGCCCGGTTTCGAGGGAGTCCTTCCGGTCAATTCCGTAACGGCTCTTGTCGGTGCTCCCGTAGTCATATCCGTCCTGTACCGCAGACGTAAAAATGAAATGAACGAATAATGCACAACGATACAGTCATACTCGAAAGCCTCAGTATAGGCTACCGCCACAAAGGTCATGTCCGCCTGGTTTGCAGCGGACTCGGGGCTTCCCTGCGCAGCGGGCAGCTCACATGTCTGCTGGGCTGCAACGGAGTTGGAAAATCAACCCTTCTGAAGACTCTGTCCGCCTTTATTCCGCCGCTAGATGGAGAAATCATACTTGCCGGACGCCCTCTCTCCGGATATTCTCCAAAAGAACTCTCCCGCCTGCTCGGAGTAGTTCTCACCGAACGGGTCGCTGTGGACAACATGACTGTGATGGAACTTATCGGAACCGGCCGCAGCCCCTATACCGGATTCTGGGGAAGACTTACACCGGAAGACCATGCGGCAGTGCATGAGGCTGTCCGGATGGTGGGCATAGAGTCTCTGCAGGACAGAATGGTTCAGACACTGTCGGACGGAGAAAGACAGAAAGTCATGATCGCCAAAGCCCTGGCCCAGCATACACCTGTCATACTCCTGGATGAGCCGACGGCTTTTCTCGATTACCCGAGCAAGGTCGAGATCATGCAGCTGCTCCATACCCTTACCCGTGATACAGGAAAAAGCGTTTTTCTGTCAACGCACGATGTGGATCTGGCTCTGCAGGTGGCGGACTGTGTCTGGCTGATGAAGCGGGACGGCCCACTCAGAACAGGCTCTCCTGAGGATCTGGCTATCGAGGGTGTTCTGGAGGATTTTTTCCCGGACCGGAATGTAACTTTCGACAAGGCGGAAGGAGCTTTCAGAATCAAGTACCGTTTTACCGGCAGCATAGCAGTCTCTGGTAAGGGACAACGGCTTCAGATGGTTTCGAAAGCATTGAGACGCAATGAAATAGAACCGATAATCATCAGTCCCGGCAAGATACCGTCTTCCGGTATGTCGGGACAATGGATAGAGGCCGGCGAATCTTCATTCCGCCTTCATCTCACAGACGGAAAAGTTTATGAGACAGACTCTGTCAGCGGTCTGCTCTCAGCCCTGGGGCTCTGAGTCAGGCAGGGTAAGGCGGACACATCCGATCTCATCTATGAGATGAAGCGTTAGCCTGCCTTCCGGCAACAGAGGTGCACAATGCTTCAGGCACAGTTCCATAATCCGGCGGATAAAACGGACCAGGTCTTTATCCGGCATCATAGTCCAGAGGTCCCTGGCAAAATTGACAGATGCAGCTGTCTCCAGGGCCATTGGGGAGCAGCCTGCTTCCAGAGCTGTACTCCTCAGGAATTCCCGGTTCATGGTGACTTTATGGCTGTGTGTGTCCAGATGGCCCTCGGCCAGCTTGACTGCCTTGCCTATCATCATGCCGATGATTGCGTGCGGGAAACCATGGACAGAGGCACTGCTTAGGGCACATCCTATGAAGTTGCCGTACTGGATGAAGGCCTGGGGCGGGAGAGCATGATAGAGCCGGCGCAGAACTGCCTCGCTGCGGGCCCCGGAGTTGAATACCACCGTGGAGCAGCCCATTGCGCTGGCCACATTGACAGACCGTTCTATGGATGCTGTAAAGGCCTCGTTGGAGAACGGTCGCACTATTCCTGAAGTACCGATAATGGAGATGCCGCCGACAACCCCCAGTCTGGAATTGAAAGTCTGCCGGGCTATCTCGGCCCCGTTCTCCACGCTGATGCTTACATCCGCTCCGATGATGCCGAGAGTGGCCAGATTGTCCCTGATCATGCGGCGCGGAGCCGGATTGACGGCCGGACCGCCCACCGGTATGCCCAAACCCGGAAGAGTTACTGTCCCGACCCCTTCCCCCGGGAGGAAACGGACTTCATCGGAGCCGTTCAGCCGTACCGATGCCGATATCAGGCATCCGTCAGTAGCATCCGGGTCATCCCCGGAGTGTTTCCGGACAGAAGCAACAGCCGCAGAACCCTCTGTCCTGGAAGTTTCTACCGGCAGTACAGCTGTTTCTCCTCCGGGCAGGATGACAGCAGACTCCTTGTCACCCTCACCTGTTATCAGCAGCCGTGCTGCCGCGCATGCTGCTGCGGCTGCGCAAGTTCCGGTAGTGTACCCGCTTTTCAATGGAAAGAAATCCGGAAGCAACTCGTCAATGGCCCTTCTCAGGCCTGATTCTGTGTAGACTGTGCGGAAAGCTTCCGGAACTGGCGGCCGGTCTACCACAAATACCGGGATACCGAGACTTCCTGCCGCATCCACTTTCTCCCGGAGATAGCCGCTTGCTCCGCTTTCCTTGGTAATGACGGCATCAGGTCGTACCTGCACGAGAACATCCTTCTCTTTTTCCCCGGGATGGAAAAATATCAGACGCTCCCTCGGAAATCCCCAACTTAGGGCCTCCTGCACCGATTCCTCTCTTTCCAGTATGCGGAACCAGCATTCATGCCGTTCCCAAAATGGTTTCAGAGCCGGTATGGTCCGGACTCCCGTCAAGGCCAGCAGCCGGCTGCTGCCGGATTCTTCCAGTTTCCGCACTGCATCATCCCAGTCCGAGCAGAGTATGACTCCTGAAAGTTCCTCGCGCCGGCGTCCGTAGAGTATTACCGGAAGTCCCGTCAATGAGGCAGCAGCCGCCACCGATGAGTGCAGGCCCAGTGCAAAGGGATGGGCTGCATCCACAATCAGGCCTATTCCGTGCTGTCGGCAGAATTCCGCGATATCCGCCGCAGTCATGGCTCCTGTCAGCCGGATTCCGTGGCTCAATGAGATTTCCTGGCTCCCGGTCAGTGTGGAATAGAAGAATGGTTTGCCGCCTTCCTCCACGACCTTGACCGCCGCGCGTCCCTCAGTAGTGCCTCCGAAAATGAGTATCATTGACGGAAAATATGTTTGAAGTCCTTGTCGTACAGGCAGGAGAGGCCACGGCGGTTGTCTATGGCGTCACCGACTACTATCATCGTGGTAAGAGTGAGGCGGTTGGTGCTGACTATCTCCGCCAGATGGCGCAGTTCCCCCCTCCAGATTCTCTGATCCGGCCAGGTGAGATGATGGCAGACCGCTACTGGTGTTTCAGGCGGATAGTGCACAAGAAGTTCGTTCTGTACTTGTTCAGCAATACCGGCGGAAAGAAAAATGCACATTGTTGACCGGGAGCGGGCCAGCAGGCTGAGTTTCTCCCGTTCGGGCATGGGGGTTCGGCCCTCACCTCTTGTCAGGATGATGGTCTGGACCTTTTCCGGGATGGTGAACTGGGAGCGCAGCTCGGCGGCTGCGGCCTGAAAGGAGGATATTCCCGGTGTGATGTGGTAGCTCATACTAAATCGGTCGAAAAAATTCATCTGCTCCTGGATTGCTCCATAGATGCACGGGTCTCCGGTATGCAGACGGACTACGAGACATCCTCTGTCGTAGTACTCTTTCATAAGGGCAAACTGTTCCTCGAGCGCCATCGGGGCAGATGACCGGATTACGGCTCCGGGCCTGACACAGGCGGTCACCTCTTTCGGAACAAGGCTTCCGGCATAAAGAATCAGATCCGCTGCCTCCAGAAAATGCCTTCCCCTGACCGATATCAGGTCCGGATCGCCAGGGCCCGCACCGACGATCTCTATATGCCCCATACGCAGTGCATACGGACTGGCTGCAGCCGCAAAGGTAAAATCATTGCCCTCGCTCAGGCAGGCCTTCTGCTTGTTCAGCAGAAGGACGGAACCGTCTCCTGCGCTTTTGAGGGCAGCGGCCTCGGCTACGCTGCAAGAACCGGTGGCCTCCATTACCCTTTCAGAAGGGGTCGGAACAGGTATCCCTTTCAAGTCATCTGCATTCCAGATCTCCTTTACCGTCCTGAATCCACGGCACAGATCTTCTATCAGAGGTTCATCCCGTTTCAATTCTATCGTGGCCACTTTTCCTATGGCCTCCGGATGCCAGCCGTTACAGGACAATACGGTACTGATGTGTTCCACGACTCCTCTGGAAGAGCAGTTCTTCCTGCATCCGGCGCCAAGTGTAAGAACAGGAGGGATGTAAGACAGTACCGGAACTTCTCCGAAGCGGATTTTCCGCGGGCCGGCCGATATGACAAGCTCCGTACCGGAGGGAATACCGGAAGCGTCACGGCATACCGTGACATGAGGCGGAAGAGTGGACTCGAGATACCGCGTGCCTTGGTCACGACATGTCAGGACCAAAGCCGTTGGCCTGCGATTGACGAATCTGAATATCACCTCGTTCATCGAGGCTCCCTCTACTTTCTCCCTCCAGCCGAAGCGGGAGGCCAGGACATCCAGCGGCCACAGTCCGGTGTTGTCGCTGCGCGTGGTTATGACTGCCTTTCCGGAGGTCAGGGCAGCTACTTTGAGGGCCAGTTCATTGGCTCCGCCTATATGACCCGAAAGCAAGGGGATGATCCACTGTCCGGTAGAGTCTGCAACGATCACTGCAGGATCGGAATGCTTGTCCACGATATGCGGTGCTATAGCCCTGAGGCAGATACCGGCCGAGCAGAACATCACCCAGGCTCCGTAGTCTCTGAAATGCTCTTCCGTAAGGGCCGTCAGGGATGCAAAAGATGTCCATCCATCTGCAGAAAATGATGCAAAGCGGTCCGCTCCAAGTTCTTCCGCGACTTTCCCGGCGAGAGCCAGAGATTCCACAGATATGGTGACTACAGCAATTTTTACTTTATTTTCCATGTTTTACAGCTTTGAGAATGGTTATGGGGTTATGGTCTCCATCCCGGAGAACCGTATTTGAGGCAAGAGTCATTCCGCAATCAGCCGTGGAGCGTACGAATGCTCTGAGGCTGTTTTCGGAAACGGAATTGAACACCATCGTCCCGCCGGGGCTCAGGACGGGATGTATGGCCCTGACAATCTCTTCCAGGCGGCCGCCGTGCCCGCCGATGAAGACTGCATCCGGGGCTGGAAACTGTCTCAGGTCAAAGGACAGAATATCCCCGATGTGCCGTTCTATGCCCGGAGCCCGGAAACGATGGGAATTGATTTCCAAAAGTCTCTCTCTTTCGGGACATTTCTCAAAGGCTCTCACGTGCAGATGGGGAAAGCGCAGCCTGGCCTCTATGGATACTGACCCGGTGCAGAAGCCCACATCCCACAAGCAGTGCTTCTGCGGCAGCTCCAGCATGGCCAGTGTAACCAGCCTTACCGGCATCTTGGTAATCATTTCCGGCCTGCCCGGGATACCCTCGAACTCTGTATGGGGTATGCCGAACGGCGCTCCGCTGACCTCGCCGTAGAGAATCATGCAGTTTGGCATTGCAAAATCCATTCCCGCCATTTCTTCCACCGGAGCCTCGGTTATCTTCTCATAAATCCGGTTCCCGAGCCTTTCTCCCACTACAGCAATGTATCCGGTATATCCGTATTCGGTCAGACGGGAGGCGACAGCTCCGGGAGTGTGCGTCCTGTCGGTGAGCAGACCTATCATTCTGCTTCCCTCTATCAGAGCCCTGTCCAGTTCATGCCAAGGGCGTCCCGTGAGGGAGACGGCCCGCATCCCGCCGTATGGCAGCATGGCCTTGTGCGCAAGACACTGCAGGGAGTTGAAGGCAGGGATTACCCTGATGTCCGTACCGGGCAACCGGCGGAGAAGGGTAGCGGCGAAGCCGAAAAAAAGCGGATCTCCGGAGGCGAACACCACTATATCTCCCGAATATTCCCCGTACTTGAGGAAGACTCCGTCCAGTGGAACAGTAATTTCTATCCACTCGTATTCTTTCGGAAGAATATCCCGCACAGCATCCAGATGCCGTTTTCCCCCGGAAAAGACGGTATGGGTACATACAGCCTCATACGCCTCAGGGCTCAGCTCCGGTCTGCCCTCATCGCTTATGCCTATTACGATAAATTTCTCCGCCATAGCTTACAGGTCGCGGCCGGGACTGAGTCCGGCTGCATCGTCAAAAGTCAGTACAGCGTTGGTGATGGTAGCGGCCAGATTGCTGCCTCCTTTGCGTCCTTCCACTATGATGCGTGGAATACCGTTCAGAGGCTTTACCATCTGCTTGGACTCCTCCACGTGGACGAAACCTACGGGGGCGGCGATGATACCGCCGGGAGAGGCTTTGCCTGAGTGTGTCAGGCGGCACAGTTCCATTAGAGCAGTAGGCGCATTGCCGAAGACGAAGAGTGCTCCGGGCCAACGCTTGACAGCCAGACGGATTCCGGCCTGGGCGCGGGTTATATTTTCCCTTGCGGCCATTTCTACGGCCTCTGAATCCTGAAGACAGCATACAGCATTGATACCCAGACGCGCCAAGGCTCCTTTACGGATTCCTGAGAGAGCCATAGTCACATCTGTCACCACGGTCTTGATCTTTCCGGAGCGGATGCTGTCATACATCTCCATCACCGCTCCGTCACTCATCCACAGCAGGTCTTCCATCTGAAAATCTGCTGTTGTATGAATCGCGTGCAGAAGAACCCACCTGCGGTCTTCAGGAATATCCGGATGTTTCAGTTCGCGGGTGATGGAGAGGAAACTCTCCTGCATAATCAGCTGTCCCGGCTTGATATCTCCGGCTGCCTTCTCCTCCCGGAAATATCCCCTGGGGGTTATCATGTGACCGTTCGAGACAAAGGTGCGGGAGTTGCCTATCAGCAAGACTGTTAGCATGTCTATCTGTTCCGGATCAAGTTCTGCGAGGGTTGTCAGGCAGACTTGCTGCTCCGGTCTTCCGGCCTGACGGACATACCCCACAGGTGTGTCAGGACTGCGGTATTGGAGAAAAACCTCAATGAGTCCGGGCAGCTGCCAGTAACGGTCGCGGCTGCGGGGATTGTACACGGCTGTCACGAAATCAGCCTCGGCGGCAGCTTTTATCCGTTTTTCTATCTGGGGCCATGGTGTCATGAGGTCCGACAGGGATATAAGACAGAGATCGTGCCCTGCCGGTGCGCCCAGCAGGGCCGCTGCCTTCTGGAAGGCGCTGATGCCAGGAAGGACCGTCACATCGATGTCCACTCCGCGGCGGTGGCACATTTCCCATATCAGGGGGGCCATGCCGTAGATGCCGGCATCTCCGGACGAGATAATGCATACGGTCTTACCTTTCATAGCTTGGTCTATCGCGGCGGCTGCCCTTTCCTCTTCCTGGCGCATACCGGTGTCCATACATTGAGTACCGCCAGTGAGCAGATGCCGGATGAACTGAAAATAGAATTTATAACCTATGACAATATCGGCTCCGGCTATTGCCTCGGCCACTGCAGGGGTAATATCCTTCTGCGAGCCAGGTCCGAGACCGGCTATGATTATTTTCCCTTGAAGCATATCTTAAGTGAAGCGTAATAAGTGATACCTGGAGTAAGTGTGGCGTAGGGAGCCATGGATGTCGCGCCCTTTCCGCTGTCATTGACGTAGTACATATAGGCGTAGTGATCATCCTTGTAGTTGAATATGTTGTCTATGCCGATGCCGGGGATGAGCAGTACGGGGCCGAGATTGAAGGTATGGGAGGTATGCAGGTTCCAGAGGGTATAGGCCGGGGCGTCCCCGATGCGGGGGGAGTAAGTGGAGGAGAAACGCCGTCCGCGTACTTCACCGCTGAGGTTGATGTTCAGGCTGTAGATGCCCCAGGTACGGTCCCACTGGGCTGAGGCGTTTCCGGAGTGACGGACGCTCTTGTCCAGACGGTTATCCTCGCCTTCCTCAGCCGAGAGGTTGCGGGCGTCCACGAAGTTGTAGGCTCCGCTGAGGCTGAATCCAGCTCCGAGATAGACTTTGGCCGAGACAGAGAGTCCGGCGACTCTTGCCTTGTCGATGTTGCTGCGTTTTTTGATTATGGGATCGGTAACGTCCTCTCCGTAAAGACTCTGATAGTTGCTCAGCTCCTCCGGCGTGGCCTCAAAGGACTCGATCTCGATCTTGTCCCGCAGGTAGTTGATGAATCCGGTGGCTGAGACACTGAAACGGCTGTCGGAGTATTCGGCGTTCAAGGAGCCGTACATGCTCTTCTCAGGCTTGAGATTCTCGTTGCCGATAGTCAGGCTTCCGCTCTTGGCTACGTTGAAGGTGTACATGTCGGCCAGACTGGGGGTCTTGTAGCCGGTGGCGAATGAGGCACGGGCACGGAAGCCTCCGGTATGATACATCAGCGCCAGATTGGGCGTAGCATGGCTGCCTGTCCGCTCATGATAGAGATAACGGACTCCGGCGAGAGCCGTCCAGTTCTTGTGAAAACGGATATCGTCCTGGATATAGGCGGATAGAGTGTAGTTGGCCACAGGCCGGGCCAGTGTGGCGGAGGAGGACATATAGTCATCCAGATGGTCGGAGAGATATTCCACTCCTGCCGAGATCTTGTTAATCCGGCCTACATTGAAGATGCCCTTGATGCTTCCCTGATAGAAATGGGTCCTGATACGGGTCTGAAGATCTCCTGGTCTCAGGTCACCGCTTTCGGCAAAATATTCGTAGAGGGAGGAGTAGTTGTCCGAGTAGAAGTCCACGTACAGGGAGATATCCTTATTGACGATGTACTTGATGCCGGCTCCGTAGGTGTAGTTGCGGTGGATCATATCGTACTTGTAGGTGGTTGGCATAGAGTTCAGTGAATCCGGGCGGAACTCCTTGAAACCGTACCAGCCGCCCTGGATGTAAGCAGTCAGGGTATTGGTAAAGTCATACGTGAATTTCTGGGAAACGCTGTGCGAGCGGTTGGCGAAAGAGGCGAGCCTGGTGGAAGGAATAAGCTCGCCGCTGCTGTCCTCTTCCATGGGGTTGAGCTGCCATCCTCCGGACTGTGCGTGGTAATATGATGTATAGGAACCAAAACGGCCTTCCTTGGCATCCAGGTTGACTGACTGCTCGTAGCGGCCGTGGTTGCGGAATGTGGATTGTGATGTGAGATCCACTCCGGAACGGATGTCGTCAGTAATTATGTTGATTACTCCGGCTATGGCATCGGAACCGTAGAGCATGGAGGCGGCTCCGTCAAGAATCTCAATACGCTTGACATTGGACATGTCGATACGGCTCAGGTCCGGGGCTCCGGTGCCGCTGCCGAGCATGCGCTGACCGTTGATCATAAATAGCATGTAGGTGTCTTCCAGGCCGTTCATACTGATGGAAGTGCCCATAGAACCCAGGGGTGTTACGGATATCGAGGGGTCCAGCTTGATCAGGGCGTCATTGAGGGTGGTTACTCCGACATCGGCTATTTCTTTTGCAGAAAATACTGTAGTGGGAACCGGAGCCTCGTTCTGTCTTCTGTGAGTACCGGTTGCAGAGACTACTACCTGCGAGAGTTTGATGTATGATGGTTCCATTTCTATGGTAACAGAATCGGTTTCCGGTGCAAAACTCCTGCTCAGATAACTCACGTGACTCAATTTCAATATGCTGCCCGCAGCATATTGATCAATCACAAATTCCCCACGGGCATCTGTAGTGGCTCCGTCAAGCGTATGCTCTATGCGGATATTGACACCAGTTATGGGGAGACCGGTATACATATCCGTAACTCTGCCTCTCAGTGTACTCTGAGCGGAAACTGTCATACAGACTGCGGCTGCCAGGAAAAATGTCAGAACCTTTTTGATCATACTTGAAAGTTTAAATGGCAAGTGCCGGCCGGATCACTCCGGCTGGCACTCTGGGTAAAAAAACTATTAGAATAAATTTTGAAATATGGGGGTTATCGTCCGGTTTACAGCTCGCTGATAGCTGTCTTGAGATGGCTGATCCAGATGTCGTTTATAGCAGGATAGTCACCGAGACCGTGAACATGTGTCTCTACTGTCCATCCGGCGGATGTTATCATGGATTTCCAGCTCTCGGGATCCTCGGTATCGCTCATATCGTTGTTGGCATGGTCTCCCGCGATGGACATCAGGGGATGCAGATGCACTTTCTGGCCCTTGGCATATCCTGATGCATTCAGTTCGTCGATAACATGACCGATGAGCATCGTGGGATAATCTACCGTACCTACGAATACGTTTCCGTTGCCGTATGTTTCCAGGGCATATTCCTGCATCCATGCCTCGATCTCCTCGTAAGAGGCGTTGGCGTGGTCATAGTCGGAAATGGGGTTGCCGTGTCCCATGAAAGCTACCGCCTCACCAGCCTTAAGCTGTGATGCGAACTCCTCTACGAGAATCTTGCCCACTGCGGCTATGTCCTCCTCGCTGGTCAGCAGTGCCGTTCCAAGACATGCGGGCAGACAGTTGCCCTCGTATGTCTCGTCCTCGACTACGAAATTGTAGTATGGCTTGACATAACCGTCACGCAGGAGCTGGAATTCCTCACCGGGGATAACGTGCAGGGACTGAACATAGACATTTCTGTACCCCTTCTCAATGAAAGATTCCAGATAGAGATCAGGAGTGATGAACTGCTCGCCTGTAGCAGCATACCAGCGGTTGATGCAGGTCTTGGATGTGAAGGAGAAGAATATGTCGGCATTTGGGAATTCCTCTTCGAATTGAGCGATCTGCTTTTCGTATGTAGCGTGAGGCTCATCCCATGTTGAGCCGAAAGTGACCAGTAGGATTGCTGTGTTGTGATTCTTCTCGTAGTTTACTATACTCTGGTCCTTTTCAGGTCCATTCTGCTCGCATGAGGCGAGTGTGAAGGCAGCGCCGAGAAGGACGGCTGCGGTCATGAATTTTGAAAAAATGTGCATAATGTCGTTAATTTAAAAGTTTAAATAAATGTTGTCTTACTTATAGTCCTTGCCGAAACGCACTCTTATCGAGCCGAAAAAAGTTCGTCCTGGGGAGGTCGTTCCATAATTGTAGCCGTAGGGGTGGGTCTCTACATGGTTCAGTATATTGTCTACTCCGGCGGTTAACTCCAGTTCCCAGTGCTTCCAGTTACCTATTCTGTGAGTGGTGGTCAGCCTCCAGAGCATGTAGCCCGGCGCGTTGCCGTATTCCTTGTAGTATTTTTCAGTCTGACCGCGTCCGAAGAGTCCTATGCTCAGACCATATTTCATCCAGTCATGGCTCCAGCCGGCCCGGAATGTGGCCCTGTGGGCGGCGGTTCCGTCTATCGGCCTGGTTTCCATTATGGTATAGCCGGCTTCTTCACTGGCTTCGCTGTCCACCAGATGACCCTTCGAATTCGTGTATGTATATCCGGCACCGATATTGAATCCTGCGCCTGGTTTCCAGGAAAGCATTATCTCCGCATTCCAGATCCTGGCATTCTCCATGTTGGTATACTGCATGGCTCCGTCGTATTCCGAGCCTTCGTCAGTATAGTATTCCGGAGGAATGGGTACGGCCACCAGGGCTATCATATCATTCACCAGATTGTAGGAAACGGTGGCGCTGACTGTAAATTTCCTGCCCCTGTACTCCGGTCCTGCCGAGAAATAGTGTGAGGTCTGCGGTACCAGATCCGTATTACCGATATAGAGACGGAGCTTTCCCATCATGGCCCGCTCATAGAAGTAGTAGAGCTCTTTGGTGGTAGGGGCCTTGAAACCATTGGAATAGGTACCGCGGAAATTCCATTTCCCGGCCTTGAACATAAATGAAACCTTGGGGGTCGCCCTCAGTCCGAAAGCTTCGTGGTGCACAAGCCGTACTCCGGCTGTAAGATTGAACCAGTCCACAGGAGTCCACTCGTCCTGGGCATATATAGAAAGAGTATAGGCCGATTCCCGGTCGGTATTCATACGCCGGGGAGCGATCAGAACATCGTCCATGAACTCCATGCCGGCCGAAAGCCGGTTGCTGAACGGCAGTTCGAAGACTCCCTTGGCATGAACGGTCCAGAGCCGCTGGTCACTTTCAACGGACTGGTCACCTGGAAAATATACGAGATGCGCAGGAATACGGATGAATTCCCCGTCGGGTGTCGTGTATGGACGGTAATATTCGTCAATATACTCCAGATAGTAGTCGTACAGGTACTTATGCTGATTGAAAGAGGCGTCGAGAGTCAGGTCGATGCCGTCCCGCGGAGCCCACTTCGTTCCGATACTGTAGGCCTGGTCGAGGTAGAAGGGGTTGTAGGATCTCCAGCGGGGCAGACCCGGACGGTGTATCATATACTTGGTGTAGAACATTCCGGAAGCAGTGACTTCCAGTCTGTCGGATGGTCTCCATGTCAGGTCTTCCGTAATGCGTCCGTTGGTGTACTCGCTCACGGTCTGGGTAGTGGACCCCGAATAAATGCTGTCCCGATACAGTTCCTTATCGGTTATCTGCCAGCCGTCGGTATGCTGTACAGAAAGCTTGGTGGTGGACTGGAACTGCCCGACGGTGAAGGAGACCACATCGCTCTGCCTCAGATCGAAGTATTCTCCGAGATGAGTATTGTTCTCCACCATAAAAGGTATCCGGCGGTGTTTGCGGGTTATGATGTTGACTACTCCGGCTATTGCATCAGAGCCGTATAGGGATGATGACGCACCTTTGACTATTTCAATCCGTTCTATGTCGGCGGGGTCAATCATATCTATGTCACTCTGCCCTCCCAGGTCTCCGTACAGTCTCTTTCCGTCTACGAGAATCAGCACATAGCTGTTCCCCAGTCCGCCCATAGTCAGGCCTGACCCCATGTCCCCCTGGGAGAAGTCGAATGCCGGACTCAGGCCGTAAAGTATATCCTCCAGGCTTTTTCCTCCGTACTGCCTGAGCGCCTGCGAGGTGATGACTTCTGTCTGTATAGGGGCGTTGCGCAGGAAATGCTCCGTGCCGGTGCCTGTAACAACCACCTCATCCAGCATCAAGGCCTCCTCGACCAGGACGAAGTCAACATAATGCAGGGTATCGGATGCGGATATCTTTTCTTCCTGGGTAATGTACCCAGTGAAAGAGGCCTGGACCGTATATTCCCCGGCAGGCAAGGTCAGTTCAAAGCATCCGGACGAATCGGATACTGTCCACCATGTGCTGCCGCGGACTATGATGTCCGCACCCTGTACGGGCTCAAGGGAGGCATAGTCAACCACACGTCCCACAATCCGCAGGTCTTCTGCGTAAAGGACACCAGTAGTGACAGAAATAAAGGCTACAGCCATGCATAGCGCACGGAAGCGGCAACTTAAAATGTTTTTAAGCATAATAATCCGTATGCATCGGAGTCTTTCCCCGGACTCGTCTGACATTATAAACTTTTCAGGCAGGTTTCCTGACTTGGTCCCTGAGGATATGTCTTCCCATTGCCGAAACAACAGTGACTTTAAGAATTATCCTCAGAACAAAGACCTTACAGTAGCGGGCACTGTTCCGGAATCTCACCGGATTCCCTCTAATGCCGTACGGGTTCCGTACAGGCATCACCTGAATCGGCTGCAAAAGTATAAAAATTTCTCAAATATTGTCATACCTTTGGCGGAAATTTTCACAGACTCATGAACACACGCCGTACTATCCTTAAAAGTCAGTTTGTCATCGGTGCATCCGCTTCGGGCAGCGGTAAGACCACAATTACGCTGGCTCTGCTGAAAGCCCTTGGCAACAGAGGCCTGACAGTGCAGCCATATAAGTGCGGGCCTGACTATATCGATCCCAAATACCATACCCTGGCCTGCGGACGGGAGAGTGTCAACCTGGACATATTCATGGGGTCGCCCGGTCATGTCCGCAGTCTCTACGCTGACAGTTGTGCGGATGCGGATGTGTGCGTGACAGAGGGAGTCATGGGCCTGTTTGACGGTTACGACAAGGACTGCGGAAGCAGTGCCGATATTGCGCGTTTACTGGAAATACCGGTCATCCTGACCGTAGATGCGCGTGCTGCGGCCTACTCGGCGGCACCGCTTCTGTACGGATTTGCCAATTTCAGGAAAGGAGTGAATGTCGCCGGAGTCATTTTCAACAGGGTGGCATCAGAATCCCATTACAGTTATCTCCGGCAGGCGGCACTGGATGCCGGAGTCACACCTCTTGGCTTCATGCCCGCGCAGAAAGATTTCTCAGTGCCCTCACGTCATCTCGGACTGTCTCTAAAACATCTGAATGAGTATAGTCCGGTCATAGATGCGATGGCATGTAATGCAGAGGAGCATATTGACATCGACGCCCTCCTGGATCTTACCCGCTGCCCGACTCCGGAAAGGCAGGCATGGCAGAGCGGCAGGAACGGGAAACTGAAAATAGCCGTAACCCGGGATGAGGCTTTTAATTTTACCTACAAGGCCAACATCGACCGTCTTGCCGGTGCCGGGAGTTTGGAATTTTTCTCCCCGTTACAGGACACACGCCTTCCCGAGGCTGACCTGGTCTACCTTCCCGGAGGGTATCCGGAATTTTTCCTGCCCCAGTTGTCCTCCAACATTTCCATGCTGAGGGCAGTCAGCGCATACGCCTCTTCCGGAGGGCGCATACTTGCAGAATGTGGAGGGATGATGTACCTCTGCAGAACAATAATCTCTGAGGACGGTCGGCGCTGGCCGGTATGCGGAGTGCTGCCGCTGGATGCTACAATGGAGGGGATGCGGCTGCACCTCGGTTACCGGACGGTGAGTGCCGGTGATTTTTCCGTCCGAGGCCATGAGTTCCACTATTCCAGCATAATAGGAAATCTGCCTTCTGTGGCTGTGCAGAGGTCGGCAGAAGGCAGGGCGGTCGATTCACCGCTGTACCGGGTAGCCAACGTTCTGGCTGGATATACACATCTTTACTGGGCGGAGACGGACCCGCTGCTGCTGTTTGAATATTTTAAATAGACTGTATATGGGAAAAGTTTACACAAGAAGAGGGGATGACGGCACTACCGGCATACGCGGAGGCCTGAGAGTCCCAAAGGACGATCCGAGGATAGAGGCCAACGGCAGCCTCGATGAACTCAACTGTAAATTGGGGGAGGCGCGCTCGATGCTCGATGCGCAGGATCCTATAAAACAGATGCTCGGTACTATGCAGAGAGACCTTATGGCTGTAATGCGGACGGTGGCCGCGCCTTCGGATATGCGGGAAGGCGTGGGCCCGCTGCCGGAGTCGGCTTCGGACAAGTGGTGTGAGGAGCACGTGGACATGATGCTGTATGTCTGCGGTCCGATGAAGGGGTTCATACTTCCCGGCGGCACACCGGCCGCCGCCGCCATCCATACAGCAAGGGCCATAGCCCGGAGGGCCGAACGCAGATTATGGACACTGCATCGGAGTGATCCGCTGCCGGAGGAAGTGCTGCACTATGTCAATCGGCTCTCAGACTTGCTGTTCGTGACAGCCCGTTATTGTAATTTCAAAGCCGGACAGCAGGAGGAGACATGGAAATGACGGCTTCCTCAGGTTCTGTCCGGCTCCGCCCGGTAATGTTTGCCGGCACCGGAAGCGACGTAGGCAAAAGCGTAATAGCTGCGGCGTTCTGCCGTATCCTGAAACAGGACGGATGGAATCCGGCTCCTTTCAAGGCCCAGAATATGGCCCTGAACTCTTATGTGACCCCCGACGGGCTGGAGATAGGCCGTGCCCAGGCAGTGCAGGCAGAGGCAGCCGGCATCGAATGCCATACGGACATGAACCCGGTCCTGCTCAAGCCCTCCTCGGACCAGACCTCGCAGGTGGTTCTCAACGGCCGTCCCGCCGGCAACCGCAGTGCCAGGGAGTATTTCAGCCAAGACGGTCGTGACGGACTTTGGACCTCCGCCTGTGCTGCATACGACCGTCTGTCATCCAGGTATAACCCTATCGTTATGGAAGGTGCAGGCAGTATCTCCGAGCTCAATCTGCGGGACAGGGATATCGTCAACATGCCCATGGCCGCTTACGCGGGCGCGGCGGTAATTCTGGTCGCCGACATAGACAGGGGAGGGGTCTTCGCTTCGGTATATGGTTCGGTCATGCTTCAGGAAGAAAGATTTAAAAAACTAATTAAAGGGATTATCATCAATAAGTTCCGCGGAGATATATCTCTCTTCGATGACGGTCGCAGGATGCTGGAGCAGATCTGCGGGGTTCCGGTGCTCGGAGTGATACCTTATCTCAGGGACGTGCATATAGAGGAAGAGGATTCGGTCTCCCTCGAAGCAAAGCGGCGCAGTGGCGGCAGCCTTCGGGTCAATGTGGCCGTAGTCCTGCTCAGGCGCATGTCCAATTTCACTGATTTCGATGTTCTGGAGCACGACCCCAGGGTCAATCTCTACTATACCTGTAATCCGGCAGAACTCAGCCGTGCGGATGTAATCATCCTCCCGGGTACCAAATCCACCATCGCGGACCTGGCGGAGATCCGGGCAAACGGAGCCGCCCGGGCAATACAGGAAGCAGCGCACCGCGGTGTCCCGGTACTGGGTATCTGCGGCGGTTACCAGATGCTGGGACAGGAAGTGCGTGACCCTGACCACGTGGAAGGAACGCAGGAGCGTATGCCGGGTCTGGGACTGTTGCCGGTGAGAACCGTGATGTCCGGCGAGAAAGTCACCCGCCGCCGCAGATTTACATTGACAGGAGACGGAAGTAACACTGTATGCGAAGGATACGAGATACACATGGGACACACTGAGCCGACAGGGCAGTGCGTAGAGCACCTCGCTGTGCTTGATGACGGTACGGAGGAAGGCTGCGTGCGCGGCAATGTGGCGGGAACCTATCTGCACGGAATACTGGACAATCCGTCAGCCGTGGACCGCCTCCTCAGACCCTTTGCCGGAGCCTCCGCCGGAACATTCGACTACCGCGCGTTCAGGCAGCAGCAGTACGACCTGCTGGCCGGACATGTCCGCTCCTGCGTGGATATGGATCTGTTCTATCAAATACTCCGGAGCCATGATTGAGGGACACGGTGACGACGGATACCGGTACAGCGGTATAAAGGCGGATTTCAGCTCCAACGTGCCAGGCGGGGTAGACCACCGTCCTCTCAGGAAGTATCTGGCCGGGATCATGGAGGTGCTGGAGCATTATCCCGAACCGGAACCCTATGCTTTCGGACGGGAGATAGCTGCCCGGCATGGCATCTCCCCGGAGTGTGTGCTTGTAACCAACGGGGCTACAGAAGCCATATATCTCACGGCGCATATGCTGCAGGGAAAGCGGACAACCGTTATCGAACCTTCCTTTTCAGAATACAGGGATGCCTGCACTGTGTACGGACACGAGGTGACAGGTGCAGGGAATCTGCGGGAACTGCCGGACAGGATGCCGGACTCGGTATGGCTCTGCAATCCCAACAACCCTCTCGGCACGGCGACCCCGCCGGAAACCGTACTGGAACTCGCCTCCTCCCATCCCGATACAGTCATCGTGGTAGACCAGTCCTACGAGGATTTCACTCTCAGACCGGTACTGGCCCCTTCGGAAGTAGTGGAACAGTATCCCAATGTGATACTGATACATTCGATGACCAAGCTTTTCGCCGTACCGGGACTCAGGATAGGATACATCACAACCTCGGCTGAAACTTGCCGCAGACTGAGAGCCCTGCGCATGCCGTGGTCTGTCAATGCCATGGCTGTGGAAGGAGGGCGCTGGCTGCTGAAGCACGGTCTGCCCGGGCCGTCCCTGAAAGACCTGCTGAAGGAAACGGAGAGAGTACGTACTGCCATTGAGGCTGCGGGAGGTTTCTCCACTCTGCCCACGGATACTCATTTCATGCTTGTGACCACCCGTCACGGTACAGCTGCGCAGCTGAAAGACTGGCTGGCCGGTACACACGGTCTCCTTATCCGCAATGCCGACAACTTCCACGGCCTGGGTTCCGGGCATTTCCGCATAGCAGTGCAGACTCCGGCGCAGAATGATATGCTCATCAATGCTTTAAGACAATGGACCCGGCTCTTCTGACAATCCTCCAGCACCGTATCCTCCCCCTGCTTGCGGGGTGGACTGCAGATCTGGCCTTCGGAGACCCGGTCCGGCTTCCGCATCCTGTAGTAGGGTTCGGAAGACTGATTGCGGCCGGGGAAAAAACACTGAACCGAGGGCGTCACCGTGTTCTCAAGGGGGCACTGCTGGCCATAGGACTCACCCTCGGCATCTTCCTTCTGGGCTGGAGTATACTCCGGCTGTGCGGGATGGTTTCACCGTGGCTCCGCTGTGCTGTATCGTCCCTGCTGATTTTCTACTGCCTGGCCGGCAAAACCCTGCGGAAGGAAGTCCGGGACGTGTTTGCAGCGGTAGACCGTTCCCTGGATGAGGGAAGGCGGCAGGTATCCAGGATAGTAGGACGCGACACGGCCTCGCTGTCAGCTCAGGAGGTACGGACGGCAGCGCTGGAGACCCTGGCGGAAAATCTCAGCGACGGGGTAGTGGCCCCGCTCTTCTGGCTGGCGGTCGGAGGAGTGCCGGGCATGCTGGCATACAAGATGGTAAACACTCTGGATTCGATGATAGGCTACCGCTCGGACCGCTATCTCCTTTTCGGCAGGACTGCGGCACGCATTGATGATGCGGCCAACTGGCTGCCTGCCCGCCTGACGGCATTTATGATGATAGTCTGCGCCGGCAGGCCCGGTCTGCTGCGCTTCGTGCTCCATTTCGGTCCGCAGCATGCAAGCCCCAATTCAGGCTGGCCTGAGGCCGCTCTGGCCGGTGTCCTGAACTGCCGCTTCGGAGGGACGCACGATTATTTCGGACAAGCAGTCTACAAGCCGTACATAGGTACCGGAGCACGTCTGCTGACTACTGCGGACATGCGCGTGGCACTGCGCATCAATCTCCGAGTGGAAATTCTCACGATTACCGCTTTGTGCCTGATATTTTTACTGACGGGCATTCTCTGAACTCAATATCTCAGGCTGATGATTCCACCATAAGGAGGACAATGGCTCCAGGCATCTTCCGCGGCACAGGCTCCGGTAAGGACGCAGGCCGCTGAGATAACTCCTCCATGAGTGAATATCAGCACTTTAGGGCGCGTTTTACGGCTTTCGTCAGACAAAAGTATATTTTTTGTACATTCCAGGAATCGACGGACGCGGGCAAGCTGGTCGGTAAAAGATTCTCCGCCAGTAGGAGCCGTGTGGAGCCAGTCTTCATAATAATCCTTGAGACGGGAATCGGCAATATCATCGTAGCGGAGTCCCTCCCAGGAGCCGAAACTGCGTTCCATCAGGCGGGCATCCGTAACGCAGTCCGGCCATCCACAGGCGGTAGCAAGGGCCGTGCATCGCGAGGACGGGCTGCTGAACACCAGATCAGGAGCAGTATCCTGAAAAATTCGGGAGAGTTCCATCCGCACGGCCTCCGCATCGTGAGGAAAGCTTCCTGCAAGGGGTATGTCCATCTGTCCATAGCAGGTGCCGGGAGGAACATCCACCGCCGTGTGCCGGACCAGAATCCATTCTACCGCAGTGCAAGGACTATCCATACTCCGAAATAAAAAGAGAGTTCACTCAGCAGGAAGGCAGCCCCGCAGCAGTCTCCCGTGTAGCCGCCGATTTTTCGTTTGAAATACAGAAAGAGTCCGACGGAAGTCAATATCGGCATAATGGATGCCGGCCACAGTACCGCAGGCATCCACAGTATGGCAGGCAGCACTCCGGCAGCAGCAGAGAACAGCCAAACCGGCAGACTCATCCGGCTGTAGACAGTGCCGGTCTTGCTTTCCGAGGACTTACGCGCATACGGCAGGACGTTGACTATCTGGGAGGCGGTCAGTTTGCACAGAGGGTCGGCAGTACCGGCCAGGAGCGCCAGGCTCTCCGCAGGAACAGGCAGAAAGGCTACCAGTGCAAAGAGCAGGATAAAATACAATACCAATCCGATGACGCCGTAACTGCCGGTGCGGGAATCTTTCATGATCTCCAGTACCTTCTCCTTGTTCCTGCCTCCTCCGAATCCGTCGAAAACGTCTCCGAGCCCGTCCTCATGCAGTCCCCCCGTCAGCAGAACCCTGGCGGCGAATGCCATTATTACGGCTGCCTGGATCGGCAATACCTGCGCGCAGAGCCACAGTATGCCGCCGGTCAAGGCACCGGTAAGCCATCCCACCAGAGTCCATCCGTTGACAGTCCGTCTGAAACTGTCTTCGGGGATATTGTACAGCCTCCATAGCGGTAATCTGGTCAGCAGGGTGAAGGATGCGAGTATATCGTAAAAGAATCTCCTCATACTTAAAAATACTTGGTGATTCGGGTGCCGGTGAAAGAATCCATTTCATTGATCATCCGTACAGCGGATTCCAGAATAGGATAGGCGCACACAGCGCCTGAGCCCTCGCCGAGACGCAATCCAAGTGAAAGCAGTGGAGAGGCCCCCATGTATTCCAACAAAAGCCGATGCCCGCTCTCATCCCCGACATGTCCGAACACCGCATAATCCGTCACATCCGGATATAGACGCGATGCACCCAGCATACATACAGTCATTATAAAACCGTCCACGAGGATTATTATTTTCCGGGCAGCAGCCTGAAGCATCGCACCTACTGCCATTACCATCTCGAAGCCTCCGAAGCAGCGGAGAACATCAGCTGTGGAGCCGTCTCCGCAATAGGCAGCGCAGCATCTTTGCAGAACCTCCAGTTTGTGCCTTACCCCACCGCTGTCAAGCCCGCTGCCGGCGCCCACACACCGCTCCAGCGGTATCCCCGTGAGAAAATGCATCCAGAGTGATGAGGCTGAGGTATTTCCTGCACCCATCTCTCCGAATGACAGGACATTGCATCCCTCCGCGCAGGCTTCGTCCACCATCCCGGCGCCTGCCTCGAGACAGCGTAGATATTCTTCCTTGGTCATAGCCGGTCCGTGAAGACAGTTGGAAGTACCTTTTCGAATCTTTCGGTCGATAACTCCGCACCCGGGCTCGAAATCATAGTCCACACCTGCGTCAACCACCTTGAGGGTGAATCCATGCTGACGGCATAGGAAACCGATGCCTGTGCCACCCTTCAGGAAATGCAGAGTCTGCTGCCACGTCACCTCCTTGGGCGTGAGACTCACCCCTTCGGATACGAGGCCGTGATCAGCTGCAAAAAGGATATTCTGAGGATTATGCAGCCTGGGAGTAAGACTGTTCTGAATCAGACATACCTGCAAGGCCAGTTCTTCCAGCCGGCCGAGAGAGCCTTTCGGTTTGGTCAGGTTGTCGATTTTGTCACGGACCGCAGGCACTAAGGACCGGTCCACGGGAACGATATTGAATGTCATGATGAGATTATTTTATTTTCACTGGTATTCCGCTGATTATGAGCATCACGGTATCGGCCCGGGCCGCAATGTACTGATTGACTTTGCCGAGCAGATCCGTGAAATGCCGCTGGACGTCATTGGTCGGAGTGCCGCCCCAGCCGATTTCATTGGTCACGAAGATGAATTCCGCATCCTGGCGGACCAGCCGGTCGAACTCTTCTGTAATGGCGCTGTACACCGCTTCGGAATCTTCGTGGCAGTCGAAGAAAAAATTGGTGCTCCAAAGGGTTACACAGTCCACAAGAACCGTCCTTCCGGTAAGGTCATGGCGGCTGAGAGCCTTATCCTCCTCGATATTGGTCCACTCCGGACCCCGGCGCAGCTGATGCCGGCGTACCCTCTCACGGAACTCCTCATCCCAGATTCTGGATGTTGCCAGATACACCGGCATGTCACTCAAGGATAACGCCAATTGTTCCGCATAAGTGCTTTTACCGGAACGCTGCCCGCCGGTGATAAGTATGATTTTTCTTGCCATGACTGAATAGTTTGGACAAAGATATAATTTTTATCTTTGCGGATGATGAAAATTACGGTTGACAATATCATATTGACAGCCCGGCCCAGAGTCATGGACAGATGCGTGCGGATGGTCGGGGAGGCGATGCTGCGCAACGGTCTTCCGATCCCGAGAGCCGTTTACCATGCACAGGAACGGATATGGACATGCGGGCAGGATTGCATACTGGAACCGCAGCAGTATTCTTCCCTGCTGTCGTCCCTGCTGCCTGTGGCGCGGAGCTGCGGAGCTGCAGTGGCTGTCAGACGTTCTTCCTCCGCTGCTGCCGTAAGGGCAGTGGCTTTCGATCTTGATTCGACCCTGATCCGCTGTGAGTTCATGAATCTGCTGGCCCGGGAGAGAGGTGTATCCGGGAAAGTCGATATCCTTACAGAAAAGGCTATGGACGGGGAGATGGATTTTTCCGAGAGCTACAGGCATCGGCTGGCTCTGATAGCCGGATTGCCGGTAACTGTGGCTCAGAAACTGATAGACTCCGTACCGATTACTCCGGGTGCCGGAGAACTCCTGACTGCGCTCTCAGCCCAAGACTGCGCCACCGCGCTCATATCCGGCGGATATCTGCGGCTGGGAGAACATATACAGAGGAAACTCAGGATGGATTTTCTCTATACTTCCGATCTTGAGGAAAGGAACGGCTGCCTCACAGGCCGCATAAACGGACGGCTGCTGGACAGTTACGGAAAAGCCGCGGCTTTGGAAGATTTCTGCCGCCGCTGCGACTGCAGCCCCATGGAATGTGCCGCAGTAGGTGACGGAGCCAACGATATACCCATGCTTGCGGAAGCCGGTAAGGCTGTCCTGTACTGCTCGACACCATCTTGTCCTGAAGGATTTCAGCCTATCGGTATTATTCTGCGTTACTTGAGCCGGCTCTGACTACAGGTGACGATTTTATTTGGAGAAAATAGAAATTTGTCTATATTTGCTCCGCTGAAAGTTTCCTGTCCGCCGCTCTGCGGTGGAGGAATTAAAAGGGAACCGGGTGAGAGTCCCGGACAGTTCCCGCTGCTGTAATTTCCACGTCCTTTCGGACGGAAGTCATGCGGTAATCTATGAGCCACTGCCTTATGAGGTGGGAAGGCTGCCGCAATGAGGAATAAGTCAGAAGACCTGCTTTCAAGTTTGACTGTCTGCCCTGCGGGAGTCGGGTGTGGCAATGCTGAATGGTTTTTCTTCTTCAGGAACAGACAGTCTGCCTTAGCGTCATATTTGGCAAATCACTGCGTTGTCTGCGACATCACAGCTCAGTCATTTACGTCAGTAAACTCCCTCGCTGCGAGTCTTGACGCCTTGTGATTTGCCAAATATAACGCTAAGGATCCCGGGAGTTGGAAAATTATTTGGCGATGAAGTATAATAAAGCAGGTATTGTTTTACCTATTGTTGTGGTATTGCTGTTGCTGACAGTCGCACTCAGGGCCCAGGACGAAATCCCGGGCCGCCCGCAGACACCCTCGGAGAGGTGGTGGTCACGGCCGACCGTATAAGGGAGATCGTGCCGGCTCAGAAGCTCTCCGGAGAGCAGCTTCAACGGTTGAGCTCCAATTCGATAGCCGATGCGCTCCGGTATTTTTCCGGCGTGCAGATTAAGGACTATGGCGGCATAGGAGGCCTCAAGACGGTCAATGTCCGCAACCTCGGCAGCCAGCATGTAGGGGTGTTCTACGACGGCATCCAGATTTCCAATGCCCAGAACGGGACGGTGGATCTGGGCAAGTTCTCCATGGACAATATGGAAGTCCTGTCGGTGTACAACGGGCAGAAGAGCGATATCTTCCAGTCGGCCAGGGACTATGCCTCGGCGGCTGCACTGTACATGGTGTCCAGGAGGCCGAAGTTCAGCGAAGACCGAGAGAACAACTTGAATTTCAAGCTGCGCAGCGGCTCCTTCGACCTTATCGACCTCTCTGGGCTGTGGGAGCACCGTATAGGAAAATATTTCAGTACCTCGGTCAATGCGGAGTTCCTCAATACTTCCGGACGCTACAAGTTCCGGTATCAGAGGGACGGCGGCTACGATACGACGGAGGTGCGCCGCAACGGGGACGTGATGTTCGTCAGGGCGGAGGCAGGCCTGTTCGGTCAGATGCCGCGGACGGACTTCATGCTCAAAGGCTATTTCTACTGGTCGGAGAGGGGTTATCCCGGTGCGGCGGTCAAGAAGGACTACGGTATCTCGCTGCTCAACGAGGACCGGCAGAAGGACCGCAATTTCTTCGTGCAGTCAGCTCTGACGCATAAGGCGGCCGACTTCTACAGCCTCAAGGTGCAGGCCAAGTATGCCAACGACTACATGAACTACATAATGCCTCCCCACAGTACCGTCCAGCCGATGGACAACCATTACTGGCAGCAGGAGCTGTATCTGACCACCTCGCATCTCTTCTCGGCGGGTAAGGTCTGGAGCGCCAACCTCTCCTGCGACCTCCAGTGGAACAGTCTGGATGCCGACGGTACGGAGATGTTCAATACCAATTTCATCCAGCCGCGCAGGCTTACGGTGCTCTCTGCCGCTGCCACCTCGGTTAATTTTGACTTCGGCCTCAGCGCCCAGGCCAGTCTGCTCTACACTTACGTCCACGACATGAGCAAGAGGAACATGGAGACTGCCGGGGACAAGAATGAATGGACGCCGACGGTGATAGTCTCCTACACTCCGTGGAAGAGGGTAGGGCTGAGCTTCAGGGCATTCTATAAGAAGATATTCCGCATGCCCACTTTCAACGACCTGTACTACGTCCAGCTGGGCAACCGCAATCTGAGACCTGAGTACACGACTCAGTACAATGTGGGTATCGCATACAGCAAGGCGTTCCGCTCCTGGTTCTCCGGCCTGCATGCGAGTGTGGATGCCTATTACAACACAGTGAAAGACAAGATTATCGCCACCCCTACCTCCAACCAGCTGGTCTGGACCATGGTCAACTTAGGGTATGTGGAAATACGGGGCGTGGATGTGGTTCTGAACCCGACCCTGCGCTTCGGCCCGGTGAACATATCGGCCAGGGTGAACTACACATATCAGAAAGCCCAGGACTTTACCGATACAAAGAAGGACGAAGGTTATGAAGGTGTTATCAGCACATACGGAGACCAGATACCCTACGTGCCGCTGCACAGCGGCTCCGCTGTGGTCAGCGTCAGTTACAGGACCTGGGATTTCCACTACAGCTTCGTCTATACCGGTGAGAGATACATGCTCGGCGGCAATGTGCCAGTCAACTACATCCAGCCCTGGTACACCAGCGACCTCTCGCTCTCCAAGGTCTTCCACATCAAAAAGGTTGAACTGGGAGTTACCGCCGAGGTAAACAACATCTTCAACCAGCAGTACGAGGTAGTGAAGTGGTATCCCATGCCCGGCACCAATTTCAGGATAACATTAAGTCTTACGATATGAGAACAATTAACATCAGGACCATTTTTCTGCTAATTTCAATACTTCCGCTCGCATGGGCAGTTACAGGCTGCCGCGGCGAGTACCCTGTGCTGCCCTCTGAGCCGGTGGAAGTCAATCCCTGGGACACCGTCTCGGGCGATGTCTGCGGCTTCTTCCTGCTCAATGAGGGCAATATGGGCAGCAACAAAGCCTCCCTGGATTACTATGACTACACTACGGGAGTGTACACCCGCAATATCTACGGGGAGCGTAACCCGAATGAAGTCAAGGATCTGGGAGATGTGGGCAATGATATCAAGATCTACGGCGGCAAGCTGTGGGCGGTGATCAACTGCTCCAACTACGTGGAGGTAATGGACGTGCAGAGTGTCAAGCACATAACAAAGATAGCCGTTCCCAACTGCCGCTACCTGGCCTTCAAGGACCAGTACGCCTACGTCAGCGCGTATGCCGGTCCGGTGAAGATAGACCCGGACGCACGCATCGGCATGGTCGTGAAGATAGACACAGCTAAGCTGGAGATAGTTGACTCGTGCATCGTGGGTTACCAGCCCGAGGAGATGGCCGTTGTGGGCAACAAGCTGTATGTGGCCAACTCCGGGGGCTACCGCGTCCCGAACTATGACAGCACAGTCTCGGTAATCGACCTGGTCAGCTTCAGCGAAATGTACAAAATACCGGTCGGCATCAACCTGCACCGCATCGAGCCCGACCGCTACGGCAACCTGTACGTATCCTCCCGCGGAGACTACTATTATACCCCGTCCAAAACTTTCATTATTGATACTGAGACGGATGTCTGCACTGATACCCTGCATCTGCTGCCCAACAGCAACATGACCCTCTGCGGGGACTCCCTCTACATCTACAGTACGGAATTCAGTTACCTTACGAACGACTGGACCGTATCGTATGCGATACTCAACACGCAGACCAAACAGGTAGTGACCCGCAACTTCATTACTGACGGAACGGATGAAAATATCCAGGTGCCGTACGGTCTGGCGGTGCATCCCGTGACTGGAGAAATCCTGGTGACGGATGCGAAGGACTATGTAAGTCCGGGCACTCTGCACTGCTTTTCTCCTGACGGAAAGCGCAAATGGTCCGTCACCACAGGAGATATACCTGCGCATATAGTATTTACACATAAACCTTTAATACCATTAGAAAAATGAAAAGAATTATTCGGACCGCGCTAATTGCGCTGGTAACTGCCGCAGTAAGTGCGTGCAGCATGTATGACGACACTGAATTGCGTGATAGGCTTGACGACATCGACGACAAGATTGCATCGCTGGAAGAGACTGTCAAGGGCATCAATTCGGATATTGACGCTTTGCAGAAGATAGTCAACGCTCTGCAGCAGAATGTGACAATTGACAGAGTAGAGGCCGGTACTGACGGTTATGTGATATATTTCTCTGACGGGACGACGGCGGAGATAACAAACGGAAGGGATGGTGTGGATGCTCCGGTAATATCCGTGGCTCAGGATGAGAGTGACGGACTGTGGTACTGGACGATAGACGGGGAATGGCTCGTAGTTGACGGTCAGAGGATAAGGGCTCAGGGCATCGACGGTGAAGACGGCCAGCCGGGAGAGGATGCCGTCTCCCCGCAGGTAAGAATTAACCCGGACACCAAGATGTGGGAAATATCTGTAGACGGAGGTCTGAACTGGGAGTCTACAGGTATAGTTGCCGAGGGACAGGACGGAGAGCCGGGAACCGGCGGCTCCGGGATTATCGCGGATGTGGACTACGAGAGCGATGCCTACAATGTAATATTCATTCTTGCAGACGGGACCAGGATATCGGTGCCGAAAACCATAAACGTTGAATTCAATATCAAGGGACTTTCATCGGAAGGAGTGGAGAGTTACCTTTACGGCAGTAGTAGAACATACAATGTGGAGATATCCGGAATGTTCGCCTATGTGGTAAATAAGCCGGACGGCTGGAGGGTGACTCTGTCCATGGCGGAGGATACGACTCTTACTGTTACTGCACCGACCAGGGAAAATACGTATGCTGAGACTGAGGGCATGATCGGATTCAGCCTCCAGTCCATGACCGGCGAGGTGTCTATGGTGACCTTCCGTGTCAAGGCTGTGGAATATGAGTTGCGTGTGCTTACATTTGAAGGAGAATACTGGTCTTCGCTGATAGATACTCCCCAATATGGAGGGCCGCTGCTTTACGGAGAGAGCGGAACAGGCCCGGCGGATTACGAATGGTACGATGACGGCAATACATTTCTCAAACATGTGATGCCTGAAAATTACGGAACGACGTGCTACTGGGGTGGAGGACATGCAGTATCCGACTACATCGAGACTGATATAGCCAACGGTGACTATCTGCATCAGCTGGCAGTGTACTATAAGGACCCTGTGACGGGTTTCGGCGGGCACAACGGTTCTGAGAATTTCTGCGTGCATTTCGGTTACAAGGATGAATCTCCGTATAATATGACTGAGAACCTGCCGTCCATAGAGTTCGGTGACGGAGTGGCCCGCGTGGTGGATCATCTTTACATCATGTGGAATACATATCTTGCTAATTGTGTGTCCAACGGCAACGGGCTTACTGACCCTCTGACGCCGGACGGATATGTAAAGGTAATAGCCATAGGATACGATGCTGAAGGAGTGAAGATAGAGCAGGAACCGGAATTTTTTCTGGCCAGTAGCGAAGGCAATATCCGGGAGTGGACCAAATGGAATCTCTCCTCTCTCGGAAAAGTCTCCAGAATAGAGTTCAATATGGCCGGAGACAGCGATAACGGCTACGGTTTCAGCCAGCCGGCTTATTTCTGTTATGACGATGTGGCCGTAAGATTTGAATAGGCATATGATGAGAAGAATATACAGTCTGATCTTAATGGCGGTGGCCGGGGTGATGCTGTTCTCCTGCAGGGAGGGCGGCGTCACACCTTCGGCTCCACGCATATTGCTTGACAATGAAAGCGGCATTTATACCACGAAAGCCGGTATGTGGACGGTAAGCAGGTGCAGTATGGAGAGCGTACGGAATATATTTTCTCCGCTTCTGAGGAGGGACAGTATTCAGTCAGGGTCGAGATGCGCAACAGCTATCTTACTGCCACGAAAGAGCTGGCAGTCAATGTATGTCCGGCAGAGGGAACATATTACCGTCCCAGTTCGGCATCAGCTCTGTCATCCTGCAACAAAGTCTATGAGTTCCTGCCGGCTCCCGGACAGTTTGTCAATGAATATTACACCGCAACCACTATGGAGGAGGCCTGCGCATATGCGGAGGAGAGGATGGCTCAGACTCAGTATGTGTCTTTGGGCGGTTTCGGAGGATATATCGTAGTGGGATTTGACCACAGCGTGGACAATGACGGAGACTATAATCTGGCCATTACCGGCAATGCTTTCGACGGCTCGTCAGAACCTGGTATAGTATGGGTCATGCAGGATGAGAACGGAGACGGACTGCCCAACGATACATGGTATGAACTGAAGGGTTCCGAGTATGGCAAGGCGGAGACCTGTCAGGACTATGCCGTGACTTATTATCGTCCGGAAGCCCCTGCCATGGCTGTCCCCTGGACCGACAACAAGGGCGGCAGCGGGGAGATAGATTATCTCGGTTCTTTCCACCGTCAGGACTATTATTATCCGGAATGGGTAGAGGAGGACAGCTATACCCTCAGGGGCACCTGTCTCAAGGCCCGCAATTACGATGCCTCCGGCAACGGCACATATTGGGTCAATCCGGCTTATGACTGGGGGTATGCGGACAATTTCAGCAGCAAGGACCGCCTTACCGATGACGACAACTACAATGCGGCTCCTGCAGACAATCATTTCCGTATCAGCGATGCCGTTACTTTTGACGGCAAGCCAGCCGACCTGCGTTATATTGATTTTGTAAAAGTCCAGGTAGGTGTCAATGCCCAAAGCGGCTGGCTCGGAGAAGTATCCACGGAGGTTTTCGATGTCAAGGATTTCAACCTGTTGAAGTAATACCGGACTCTATCCCCTGAGGATTTCCAGCTATCAGTATTATAATTCCGAGACTGACTGAAGTCAAGATATTTGACAGTCAGTCTTTTTCATCTTATATCGGTTATAGCCTTTATATCCTCACCTGTAGGTTTCTGGAAGAGCCTCAGGCCGAACCGGGGCAGGGTGGCGATGATGTGCTCTATGACATCGGCGGCTATGTGCTCGTGGGCGACCCAGTCTTTCTCGCGGGTGAAGAAGTAGAGCTGTATCGGCAGACCTTCCGATGTGGGCTCGAGCTGGCGCACGAGGATGCGGAGATCGGTATTGACCTGGGCGAGGGTACAGAGATAATGCTCGGTGGCGGCGCGGAAAAGACCGAGGTTCACCGAGTTGCTGTCCAGTACCCTGCCTTCGGTCCATGCTTCCGATGAGAAGCGTTCCAGCTCTTCCGGGGTGCAGAAGCGGATGGAATTCACGTCAATATTGAGGGAACGGGCTACTCGGCGGCCATCACTCTCGCGCATGCCGCGCCAGTTCTGGAATGAATCGCTGACCAGGGCGTAGGGCGGGACGGTCACTATCGTATTGTCCCAGTTACGGACCTTGACCGTGTTCAGGGTCACTTCCTCCACCGTACCGTTGACACCGTATTTTTCCATGACTATCCAGTCTCCCGGACGCAGCATGTCGTGGGCCGAGAGCTGGATGCCCGCCACTAAGCCGAGGATTGTATCCTTGAAAATCAGCATCAGCACCGCAGCCGACGCGCCGAGTCCCGCCAGCAGGGTAGTGAAGTCCCTTTCCAGCAGCACGCCCAACGTCAGGATGACGGCCACGCAGACTACGAGGACCTTCAGCATCTGGTAGACCCCCTTCATGGGCTTGTCCCTGAGCAGGTCGGAATCGCTGGAGATGGCGTACAGCGAGGATATGAACTCATTGATCAGGCGGGTCCCGATGACGATAAGGTAGATATAGAGTGCCTTGGTAACGAAGGAAGTCCAGTTCTGGCCTGGATAGAGCAGCGGCAGGGCGACGAGAAAAGTCACCGGCGGAATCAGATGGAAAATGTTGTGCAGGACCTTGCCTCCGGTCAGATAGTTGTCCCATTTGAACGCCGTCCTGGCCGCAATCTTCCTTATCACCGGGATCAACAGCTTGCAGCACAGAAAGTCCACGAGATACGCCGCGACCACCAGAGCGCAGGAGATGATCACCCGCATCTGCTCACTGAGATTCAATAATGCTTCTTGTTCCATACTCAGTGGGATACTATCTTGAGTCCGATAATGGAGAGGATGAGGGTAGTGATGAAGAACAGACGCAGAAATGTCGCAGGCTCATGTAAGAATATGATGCCGAGAATCACCGTACACACTGCGCCTATGCCGGTCCATATCGGATATGCCGTACCGATGGGAATGGTCTGCACCGCCTTGGCCAGGAGGGTCATACTGGCTATAAGACACAGCAGGAAACCGGCTCCCCACAGCCACCACGCGGTGCCCGAAACCTCTTTCATCTTTCCCAAGCAGAAAGCGAATCCGGACTCGAAAAGTCCTGCAACGAAAAGAATAATCCAGTTCATATATCCGTGAATTTTATTTTGCGGTGCAAAAGTACACTTTATGTCGGAAACTTCTCTTACCATTTGGAAAAAATCCTTAACGGTAAGTACGCGAGCGGTGTGTTTTTACAGTCTTGTGATAATCAGATAGTTGCAGAAAGATGGTGAACTTTTCGCGCTGCAGTAACCAGTCGAAAAGCACACACTATAATCATAATATCGTGTAAATCAGTGTATTACAATTTTGAGATGCTGCAGTACTTACCGTTGACAACAGTACTGGATTGCCCGCATCAGATACAGAATACAAACAAGATAGATTTTTGTTGGATGATTTTATGTATGTGATTGATAGTCTGTATTTTTAAATCTTGTTGAGATAGGTTTTTCTATTGCCTTGATAGTGAATACCGGGAGATATTCCGTAATTTTGCAAAAACACATAATTATGAAGATTAAGATTTTTAATGCTCCGGGGGATTTAAAACTGTTTAGAGGCCGGCTTTTTAATTTCAGGTTAATAGGGAACATACGTTTTGGCATGTACAAAGAAATCTCGTACAATGACATTAAGTCGTTCATTCAGGATTTCAGGGCTTTCCGAAAACACAGCACGGAAAGACCGCCGCTGCCTGAAGGTTCGGACTTCGATATTCTGGAAAGGCTTTGCGAGCAGTACTATGTCTATGAGAGTACGGACAGGCTTAGGGACGGAATTGTTCGGGAGGTAGAGGGGATAATCGACAGGCTGCGGCATGACTGGAAGGCTCTGCAGGCTTTGGAAGACTGGCTGAATGCCTCACAGGACGGGATAGTAGCAAAAGTCAGGGAGAAGCATCCGGAACTTACAGAACAGGACATCCGGCTGTTTTGCTACCTCTCGGCCGGCTTTACCCCGACAATGATATCTGTCCTGCTGGGCAAAGACAAAAGCGTGGTGTACAACCGTACTTCACGCCTTAAAGCCAAGCTGAAGGAATGATTTACTGGAAATCGGAGAAATCCGCCGTGGAGTAGGCGGCCTGTGTACCGGCGGCGAGTTTATCGGAAAGATCTGTCAGTGATTGCCTGCGCCGGTCGTTTTCAGGCAGAGAGGCCGCCATGCTGTCAATTACGCCACGCAACCTTATAAGCAGGTCATAATCAAAACCCTTGGTCTGCAATTCCTTGATCACCGTTTCAGCATCTGCGGAGGCTAGCATATCTATGTCGAGGTCTAGTTCGTCCTTAAGTTCTCCGCATATCTGCTGGATGGCAGAGCCGGTGTCTCCGCCGGACCGTAATCCGAGCAGGGTGCTCAGCATCCGTCCGAGCAAAATGCCGATCTGCTCAATCTGCCGTTTGATATAGTCCCGTTGTTCCATGTTTACAGCAGTTTTTCGTAGGCCATGCGCTCGCCGGCATCGTAGCGGATGCGGCCGCAGAGGAACGGGCGGAAGAAATTATCTATATTATTCTGTTGCATCATTGTTGCTGTCTTCCCAGAGCTGCCTCTTACTTTTTCAGCCGCTTGACTTCCTTTTCAAAACTCTCTATGAAATGGATTTCCACGGGAGAGAGCTCATACTGTATCCGTTTGCTGTATTTGTCGTATTCGGAGTCTGCCTTCAGTTTCGCGATTTCTGCAGAGACTGTCCCGGCATGGGTCAGGAGCTCTTTGCCGGAAAGTGACAGGAATTCGTCAAGTTTCTGAATCCAATCCTTCATATACATCGGTTTGTGAGACTTGGCCTGGAGTTCTGCAAAATCAAGGTACAGGCTGACGATACGGTTCAGGGTATCGAGTTCGTCGGGTGAAAGGTAGTTTTTGGCGATTCCAGCATCAGTTCGTTTCGGCAATGCTCCAGTCCATGATGTCAGCCCCATAAAGTCCTTGTCGGCATTGGCTCTGCTGTAAATGACTTCCGCCGCAGTATGTCCGTGAGCGGAGAAGTGCATCTTGTTCTGGACTGTCTTGAAGAACTTCTGCGTGGCTTCTGTTCGTGGGTCATAGTCTATGCTGAGAGCGTAGATTTCCAGAATCTTGCGGTAGAAAATCTTTTCCGAGGACCGGATATCCCTGATACGTGCCAGGAGTTCGTCAAAGTAATTGCCTCCGCCGGCGCGCTTCAGAAGATCGTCGTTCATGGCAAAGCCTTTGACAAGGTACTCGCGCAGTACTTGCGTGGCCCAGATGCGGAACTGCACGCCGCGGTGGGAATTGACCCTGTAGCCGACACTGATTATTACATCAAGGTTGTAGTATGCTATGTTTCGTTCTACTTTCCTGTTTCCCTCATTTTGAACTGTTGCAAAAAATGCAACAGTTGAATCCGGATTCAGTTCCCCAGATTCAAAGACATTGCGGATATGCCTTGAAATGGTGGACTTGTTGCGCTGGAACAGTTCGGCCATCTGATCTGCGGTAAGCCACACTGTATCGCCTGAGAGAGTGACATCTATCCGGCTTTGCCCATCTTCGGTCTGATAAAGTATAATATTTCCCTGTGGTGTTCCGTCGGCCATGGCTTGCATATTCCCGTTCAATAAAATAACAAATGTAGGAAAAATTTGCTATTTATGTTTACAGCTGCTTTTCGTAGGCCATGCGCTCGCCGGCATCGTAGCGGATGCGGCCGCAGTAGGTGAAGCCGAGGCGGGAGAAGACGCGCTGCATGTAGAAGTTGTCGTAGTTGGTGTCGACCTTGAAGCTGCGGATGCCGCGGGAGAAGGCCAGGTCGCAGACTGCCTGCATATAGCGGACGGCCATGCCCTGACGTTTCCAGCGGTCGGCCACTGCCAGGCGGTGCAGTACCACATAGGGCTGTTCGCTCAGCCACTGACCGTCCCACAGACCATTGTACGCAGGTTCTCCGTCGAATACCACTGCTCCGTAGGCAATGATGTCAGAATCATCATCAGACGGTACCAGCACGTAACCCCAGCCCCGACGCACATCGTTCTCTAAAATCGGCACGGTAGGGTAGTTCTCGTCCCACTGATGCTTGCCCTCGCGGTACATCTGCGCCTTGGCCTGCAGGATGATCTCCCAGATGACCGGAATCTCCTCCATCGTCGCCGGCCGCAGCCTGTAGCATCCGTTGTTTATGTGGATATCGTTCATGCCTCAGGATTGCTGTCTGTATTTTGGCCTTGTCGTATTTTGCTTCTCCGCCTGCGTACAGCAACTACGGCTGCGACACACAGGCACAGGGATCCGGTAGAGTAACCTGAATCATATCCGAGAAATCCGCATACCAGGAAGGCAATTCCGGCCAGAAGGAAGACTGATAACAGTATTTTGAATAATAAGTTCTGGTTCATATTGTCACGTTACATTTTAGTTGTAATATAAAATACTATCGTTCAGGCAATTGCTGCGTGACGAGAATGTATAGTGATACATAGTCGGAAATGCAGGCCGCTCACAGGCATCTCTGAGGCAGGTTCCGGGAGACAGGCTTATCACTTTACATTTTAGTGAAATCATAATGTGCAATAAATCAGAACTATGCGTTATAACGAAAATGAATAGTGGTATTTTTTCGGGGACGCGGGGCTAAGTTTATTTCATGAACACGAAGTAAACAGCTAAGATCAGGCAGACGAAGGCAGCGATATGGTTCCAGTGGAAGGTCTGGCCCTTGAAGACCAGAATCGTGAACAGGGAGAAGACGGTCAGGGAGACGACTTCCTGGATTACCTTGAGCTGGACGAGGTTGAAAGGGCCGCCGTTGTCCACGAAGCCTATGCGGTTGGCGGGGACCTGGAAGGAATACTCGAAGAGGGCGATGCCCCACGAGAAGAGGATGACCCCGATCAGAGGCCAGTTGTCGATGAGCTTCATCTCCTGCAGCTTGAGGTGTCCGTACCATGCGAAAGTCATGAATACGTTGGACACCATCAGCAGCAGTACAGTATAGAATCCAGTCATATCGGAAACTGAATCAAAAGGAAGTTAGTCCACGAACTGAATTTTCGAGGCATCGCGGTCCTTTGCAGCAGGACTCTCGGCGGGATAGCCGAATCCGATGCAGTAAAGCAGCTCATAGCCCTCGGAGAAGCCCAGACGCTTCAGATAATCAGCGGCCTCAGGCGATTTCATGAATCTTACCGGTCCTCCTAAGCAGCATGAGCCGATACCCATGGACCAGGCCGAGAGGATCATGTTCTCTCCGAGCAGTCCGCAGTCGATGGCCGACATGTCGTATGACGGATCATGGGCGATGAACACCACTGTGGGCGCATTGCGGAACATGTTCTTGAACGAAGGGTCCTCGGCTGCGCGGGGATTGGCCTTGACAAAGAGCTCAGTGACTCCGTCAATGAACTCGGGGGAGTCCACCACGCGGATCTCCCATGACTGGCGGTTCTGTCCGTTGGGCGCGTTGATGCCGCACTCGAGAATCGTCTTCATGGTGTCGCGTCCCACAGCCACGGGCTGATACTGACGCACACTGCGGCGGGTCATAATATTCTCAATCACAATGTCGGAGACACTCTTTTCGGAAGCAGTGCTCCCGGTCCCTGAACCATTCCCACAGGAGGTCAGGGCCACAGCGCAAACCAAGGCCACGGCAGATATTCTAAAAAGTTTCATAACCGGTTTATACTTTAAAATTAAACACTAAGCAAACAGTTTCTCTATCTCCCGCACGATCCTGTCCTTGTCCTCCGAAGGCGAGATGACCAGCGAGGGCTTGAGCCAGTGCACCTTGCAGTCCTTCTTGAAGTGCTGCTCGCCGCCGCCTGTGATATTGAGCATTATCACGTCATCGCGGCCCACGGCACCGGCCTTCACAGCCTGTTCCAGACCGGCCAGCGCGGCCCCCGAAGCGGAGTAGATGTCCACTCCCTCCAGTTCCTTGAACATGGCGGCGCAATGGCGGATCTCGGCGTTGGTCACGGCATACACATCTCCATGAGTATCGCACAGACAGTCGTACACTCCTCCGGCAAGCGAATAGGGCGGGCGTCTGTTGGAGAGCACCTTGGCGTCGATCATCGCGGCCTTCTGACGGGCCTCGTCGTCATCGAAGGGCAGCAGATCCCTCTGACCGGCCTTCCATGCGTCATACATCGGCAGGAAAGGCACGTTCTGCACCGTATGCAGCTTCATCTGAGCCGTACCGAAGCGGCCGTCCTCTATCAGACGAAGATTGGCCTCACGGGCCGCAATGGCACCTGTACCGCTGCCTATGGCCTGGAAGTATGCGTCGGGTATCCGGCCGATTTCCACAGTGGCCGAGAGCACGGTCGTACCCATGCCGTCGCGGCGGGCCACATTCTTGGCGCCTCCCTCATCGATGAACATTCCCGAGCTGCAGGCAGCCTGCGACAGGGCGATGGCGTCGAAATAGTCGCTGCCCTTGGGGGCACATACGAGCCTGACGCAGTCCTTGATGGGCTTCTCGAACCATAGAGCGTCGATATTGTCCTCCGGCACGCAGAGCAGCAGGGGGATGTCATTCTCCGAGCAGACCTTGGCAAAGGCCCTGGCCGTATTTCCGGCGGAAGCCACCGTCAGTATCTGCCTGCAGTCCTTGGGCAGACGGCCGCAGACGGAATAGGCCTCGGTCTCCTTGAACGAGCAGGTCTTCATCAGTGCCCCTCTCTCGGGCCAGTAGCCGGAAAATGCAATATAAAGGTTGCCCAGACCGAGGTGACGGGCCAGTCCCTCGCTCCTGTATGTCACGGTAGTTGCTGAGTCCTGCAGCAGACGGTGTACCGGCAGCCAGTCGGCGAAGCGGTAGAATCCCCAGTCGCTGCCCTTGACATTTATCTGCTTCTTCTGATAGACCGTGCGCACCAGCGAGGGCTTAGGCGATTCGGGGTCAGCCAGCATCCAGCCGCTGTCCGGAAATATCCGTCCGGTAGCCACATTCATCAGTGAGTACACTGTAGGAGTAAAATTCTTCATGGCGTGTATATCGTTAAGTTGTTATTAATTCATATTCTGAGCCACCACCTCGGCGAAGTCGCTCACCTTCCTGGGCGAATAGGGGGAGAATGTCTTCAGGCACAGGGGGCAGGCGGTGACAATCCTCTCGGGCGAGGCGTACATCAGGTTGTCCAGGGCCTTCAGGGTAATGTCCTTGCGGTCCTCGTAGGACAATGTCAGGGAGCCTAATGACCCTCCGCAGCAGATGCTCTCGTCGTGGTGCTTCTCCGCCTCCACCAGCTCTCCGGCCGCGCTCAGCACCCTCCGGGGCTGACGGTACACCTTGCAGCCGCGTCCCAGCTCGCAGGGGTCGTGGTAAACAATCTTCTCTCCCGAGTTCCTGAGGGTTATGCGTCCGAGCCGCACGAGCTCATCGAAATATTCGGTATAATGCACGATGCGGATGCCCTTTAGGTCGTAGTTCTCGCGGAAGACCTTGTAGCAGATCGGGCAGGAGAGCAGCAGGGTAGTGGCTCCGCTCTGCCGTATCAGTTCGGTGTTGCGCCGGATCATTTCCTGAGCCCTTTCATCCCTTCCGGCTAATATCAGAGGCCGTCCGCAGCATATACCGCCGTCGCGGTCCATGAAGCTCCAGTCTACTCCGGCATGGTCCAGTACGGCTGCTACGGCCTTGGAAATGACTGGGGTGAGCTGGGTCATGCAGCCGGCGTAGTAGAGGACTTTCTCCTGGGAGTTCTCCACTCCCTCCGGCAGGCTGTAGGAGGTAAAATAGCTGTAGTCCGCAGGGGCAGGAGCGGCCCTGAGTCCCCTCAGGCTCCGCTTGATGTTGCAGGAGTCCACGCCTACGGGGCAGACGGCAACGCACTTGCCGCACATCAGGCATTTGTCCGCGCTCTCCTCGCAGCGGGCCCAGTTGCGGCGCCTGAGCAGACGGTTGAAATATACCGTAGCGAAGCGCAGGTTCTTCTTCTGGCCCATCATCGGACATGCGTCGATGCACATTCCGCAGTTGGAGCAGGAGTATATCTGGGCGATGGAGTAGCCTTTGCGGGGATGGGAGACCTTGATGCCGGCATTGCGCAGCACTATCAGGAAGGCCTCCGTGGGGATGTGCATGTACCGGGTGAAGGGCAGCAGCACGAAGAAGGTGCCGAGGAGGGTGGAGTAGGCCCACCACGTCGGCAGGATGTGGTATGTATTGGTCAGGAAGTTGCTGAACAGCCAGTACATCGGGCGGGTGAGGAAGCTGCCTCCGGCAATACCGGCGGTGAAGCTCTCGGCGAGGAGCCTGACGGGGAAAATGGCCCACAGGCAGTACATGGCAAGACGGTCCGGTATCTGGTTCTTGGTGGTCCTGCGCATACCGAACATCATCGAGCGGATGCGCTTGAACATGGCCAGGAACACTCCGCTGAGCACTACGAGCAGGAAGAAGTCCATCATGAAGAAGAAGAACGAGCCCTTGATGGTATGGTCGGTCTCCATCACGAAGAACCTGAAGAACACGGGGTAGTAGAATGTCGAGAGACGGTCAGGCACGAACAGCCAGGTCTCGATGTGGCCCAGAACTATCAGCATGAACCATCCGAAGGCAATGCTCGAGTGCATGTAGCCGAGCAGGGGCTTGCGCTTCCATATCTTGGTGTGCAGGAGGACATCGCAGATGATGTCCTTGAGATTTATGACCCAGAGCCTGGGATTGATCAGGGAGAGGAAGAACTTCTTTCGATCCGAGGCAGGCAGCTGTACGATGACCCGGATAATCCCTATTACAAGATAGGTGATGATGAAGATCATACCTATCATGAACGGGAGCACGAAATCGTTGTATCCTGATATGAACCTGTCTTTCACTTCTTTTGGTAGATTTTAGTTACACTTAGTATCAGATGCCTGGTGTTGATGCCGCGGGGGCATACTATCAGGCACTTGCCGCAGAGCATACAGTGGGAGACCATCCTTAGGGCCTCGTCATCCCGGCCTCGTCCGAGCAGCAGTATCACCCTCCTCAGGTTCATGTCGCTGTGTCCGGCCGTGGGGCAGGAGGCAGCGCATGAGCCGCAGGCCATGCATTTGAGTACGTCCGGCTCCTCGCGGGCAAGTTCCTCGAATTTAGTCCTGTCGAACTTGTCCAGATTGATGGCGGAACTGGGTGATATGCCGTATCCGAAGTCTATCATTGCTCCTGCAGGTATTCGTGAATACTTGTAGCGGCGGCCCTGGCCTCGGCCATGGTCTCAGGCAGGGTCTTGGGCCCGGTGCATGCTCCGGCGTAGAACACTCCCGTGCAGTATGACGCCTGGGCGGCCGTGAGGGAGTCCTTGGGCTTGAGGAAGCCGTCCTCCATGGTGGAGAGCGCAAGGGTGCGCGCGATGGGGTCAACGGCCCTGTTGTGGGACATTCCGGCCATCAGCACCAGCAGGTCGAGAGTGACCCTGAGCGGCTTGCCGGAAAGGGTGTCCTCGGCCTTGACGAAGAGATGCCCGTCCTTGTCCTCGGAAACCTCCGAGACGCGGCCCCGGACGAAGATTACGCCATATTTCTTCTGGGCCTCGAGATACATGTCCTCGTATCCGCGGCCGAACATTCTCAGGTCCATGTAGAAGCAGTAGACCACCGCGTCGGGGAACTGCTGCTTGATCTCGCACGCCTGCTTTACCGCAGTGGCGCAGCAGACCTTGGAGCAGTAACGGTTGCCCACCTTCTCGTCGCGGGAGCCCACGCAGTGTACGAATCCTATGCGGCGCGGATTGTCTACAGCCGGGACAGGAATTCCTGAGAAATAATCTTCCAGGTCGGCGTTTGTTATCACCTTGTCGTATATGCCGTAGCCGTATTCTTCCTTCTTCGATGCGTTGAACAGGGTGAAGCCGGTGGTCAGCAACAGGGCGTCTGCCAGGACTGAAAGTCCGTTGGAGAGGATGATGTTGTAGCCGCGCTCGAGCTTATTGACCTGAGTTACTTCGGTGGAGGTAAACCACTTGACCCTGCCCATAGAGGCTGTCATCTGTCCCAGGACATCTTCCGCCGGAGTTCCGTATGGAAAGAGCCGGTCCCAGCGGCCGAGATGTCCACCCAGACGATTCTCTCTCTCTATAAGGAAAACCGTATATCCGAGGGCATCCAGGGCTTTGGAAGCCTCTATTCCGGCCGGTCCTCCGCCGATTATCACTACATTTCTCTGTTGATTGGTCAGTTCCATATATTGTCGGTGTATGAGGCTTAGAATATTCTGATGTTGGCAGGGCTGGCGGGGACTCCGAGGTCCTTGCCGCCCAGACCCTTGTATTTACGGGATTTATCGTACTTCACACCCATCTTGTCTAAAAGCGGCTCGACCGCCACCTGATGCATCTGCAGGCCGAGATCCCAGGGGTCGTAGCCCATGACCAGCGCGGCCACCTCCTCGGAGGACAGCACGGGGATGCCGTAGCCGGGTGTGTCGCCGTAGGTCTTGCCGGTAGTCTCGGCGATGACGTACTGCCAGCGGTCTAAGAAGTAGTTGCAGCCCGGGCAGTTGGTGATGATCAGGTCGGGATGGAAGGGTTCCATCGACTCGAACTTCTTATAGGTGTTGGTCAGCGAATAGCCTCTGTTGGCCTTGACTAAGTACTGCCGGAAACCGAAGCCGCAGCAGTGTCTCCGCTCGGGATAGTCCACCACACTGCCGCCGAGGGCCTCCACCAGTCCGGCCAGGACGCGGGGATATTCGGCTCCGCCCACGGACTTGGAGGGGAAAATCTTGGAATAGTGGCAGCCGATGTGCTCCACCACTTTCAGGGGCTCTCCGGTATGCACGTTGATCAGCGGGTACTTGGCCTGTTCGGAGATCAGGAAGCGGTAGTGGTACATCATGTCGCTGGAGTGCATAAGGAAGTCCGGCTTTACGAACTCCCTCTTACATGCCTTCCACAGCAGCTCGTGTATCTTCTGCTCGATCTCGGGATGCTCCTCCCAGGTCTGGAGTATCTCGCTGTGCAGACCGAAGGAGGTCACGCACGATACCACGAAATTCCTGTAACCGGCCTGGTTCATCAGGGAGAACTGGCGGGCGATGATGGTCATGGAGGTCTCCTCGGGGGTGGTGTCGCTGTGGTAGGCTATGCCGCCGCATGTGGTGTGGAGGGGATCCTCGTAGAAGTCCTTGCCGAAGCGGTTGCGCACTATGTCTAAGAAGGCCTGCTCTGCGCCCGGATTGAAGTTCTGGCGGATGCAGCTGCGGGCATAGAAATACTTGTCATCAGGTATCTCCTTCTGGAACTCGGACCATATTTTTTTCTTTCCTTCGTAATTCATGCGGTACTACTGATTCTGTTGGTTAAGGTGCTCACCATGAGTCTCATTGAACACTTCGTTGAAATACTCTTCCTCGCTCAGTCCCATCTCCTGAGCCTTCTTGCGCGAGAGGTCCTTAATCTTCTCGACCCGGGCCGAGCCGCCGGTCACGTCGAATATCTTCTGCAGGTCGTCAAGGGATTCGCGGGCAATCTTGCGCAGGGGACCCGGGCCGCTCTTTCCGTAGTTGGCGCCCACGCGGTCGTACACGTCCTGCAGATGGTCCTCGATCCATTTGCCCACCGTCCCATACTCGGGGTGGGAGGCATACTTGAAGGTCTCGGGATGGACGCAGTAGCCGTAATTGAGGACATTGCCGCAGAGCACCTTGGCTAAGGCATACTGCTGCCGGCCTTTCTCGGACTCCACGAAGTAGCCCAGTTCGACGGAGAGGGTGCGCAGGGCGATGATGACCTGCCCGGGAGCATTGGTCCTGGGACAGCGGGTCACACAGGACATGCACTCGCCGCAATACCATATCGTATCGCTCTTGAGCAGCTTGATAATCTCCTCGTCGTCCTGGGTCTGGACGATGTTTACGATGTTCTTGGGGTTGTAGCGGTAGAATTCGGCAGCCGGGCACACGGCGGTGCAGGTCCCGCAGTTGATGCAGGCCTTCAGTCCCTCCTGGAGCCGGACGTCGCTCATCAGCCGTTCGTATATCTTACCCATAATGATTGCGGTCTATCTGTATTCGTCCCAGGACTTGATCTGGATATTGTCGAGGGGCATGTTGCAGAATGCCGTGATGAAAGCCGATGCAAGCCGGGTGTTGGTTATGATGGGAATGTTGAAGTCCACGGCGGCGCGGCGGATGCGGTAGCCGTTCTCCAGCTCTTCCTGGGTCAGGTTCTTGGGGATGTTGATGACTAAGTCGATCTTGCGCTCGTGGAGCATATCTAAGGCCTGGGGATGCTGGTCCGGCTGCGAGGGCCAGAAGACGAGGTTGGCAGGCACTCCGTTGTCCACCAAGAACTTGTAACTGCCGCCGGTAGCATAGATCGTGTAGTTGTGCTTGGCCAGCAGCCTGCAGGCGCTCAGGAGCTCGACTTTCTGCTTGGCGTCTCCTGAGGACACCAGGATATTCTTGCCGGGCACGGTATAGCCTACTGAGAGCATGGCCTTGAGCACAGCCTCGTTGGTGTCGTCGCCGATGCAGCCCACCTCTCCGGTGGAGGCCATGTCCACTCCGAGGACGGGGTCTGCTTTCTGAAGACGTGAGAATGAGAATTGGGAGGCCTTCACACCTACGTAGTCGATATCGAAGGCGCTCTTCTCGGGAGGAGTGATCTTCTCGCCGGTCATGACCTTGGTGGCCAGTTCGATGAGATTGATCTTAAGCACCTTGGACACGAAGGGGAAACTTCTCGAGGCCCTGAGGTTGCACTCGATGACCTTGATATCGTTCTCCTTGGCTAAGAACTGGATGTTGAAGGGGCCCGAAATCTTCAGGGCCTCGGCTATCTTGCGGGCTATCTTCTTGATCCTGCGGGCGGTCTCCACATACATCTTCTGGGGCGGGAACTGAATCGTAGCGTCGCCCGAGTGTACGCCGGCGAACTCGATGTGCTCCGAGATGGCGTAGGCTATGACAGTGCCGTGGTCGGCCACTGCGTCGAACTCTATCTCCTTGGCGTGCTGAATGAATTCCGATACGACAACAGGGTGTTTCTTAGAGACTTCCGCCGCCAGCTTCAGGAACTGCTCGAGCTCGGTATCGTTGGAACATACGTTCATCGCTGCGCCCGAAAGCACGTAGGAGGGACGCACTAAGACGGGGAAGCCCACGTCGCGGATGAAGCTGTGGATGTCGTTCATCGAGGTCAGCTCCCTCCAGCGGGGCTGGTCGATGCCGAGGCGGTCGAGCATGGCCGAGAAGCGGTTGCGGTCCTCGGCGTTGTCGATGCTGTCGGCGGTGGTGCCGAGAATGGGCACCTTAGCGGCATCGAGGCGGGTGGCTAAGTTGTTGGGAATCTGTCCGCCCATGGATATGATGACTCCGTGCGGCTCCTCTAAGTCGCAGATGTCGAGCACCCTCTCGTAGGTGAGCTCGTCGAAGTAGAGGCGGTCGCACATATCGTAGTCGGTGGATACGGTCTCGGGGTTGTAGTTGATCATGATGCCTCTCCAGCCGCTCTTGCGGATGGTCTGCAGGGCGTTGACGCTGCACCAGTCGAACTCCACGGAGCTGCCGATGCGGTAGGCGCCCGATCCGAGCACGACAATCGACTTGCCGTCATGCTCATAGGCTATGTCAGATGCAGTACCGTTGTAGGTGAGATAGAGGTAGTTGGTCTGGGCCGGGAATTCGGCTGCAAGTGTGTCGATCTGCTTTACGACAGGCAGCACCCCGAGTTTCTTGCGGTATTCGCGGACCTTGATTACCATCTCCTCTGAGTCGATGCGGTCTTTCAGTATGTGGCGTCCGATCTGGAAATCGGAGAAACCCTGGCATTTGGCCTTGCGCAGCAGAGCCTTGTCCAGCTCCTCGAGGGAGTTCAGGGCCTTGAGCTCCGCAGCCGTGTTGATGATGTTCATCAGCTTGTCGATGAACCAGCGGTCTATCTTGGTGAGCTCGTGTATCTTCTCAGGGGTATAACCGTGGATAAGGGCCTTGGAAATGACGAAGATGCGGTTGTCGGTAGGCTCCCGCAGGGCCTTGTCGATGTTCTCTATCGGTATTTCCTTATTGCCTGTGAAGCCGTGCGCTCCCTGGCCGATCATTCTCAGACCCTTCTGCAGGGCCTCCTCGAAGGTGCGGCCGATGGCCATTACCTCACCTACGCTCTTCATGCTGCTGCCGATCTCGCGGGATACGCCGTGGAACTTGGAGAGGTCCCAGCGGGGAATCTTGCAGACCACGTAGTCCAGGGCGGGCTCGAAGAATGCAGGAGTGGTCTTGGTGATGGAGTTCTTCAGCTCGAACAGGCCGTAGCCTAAGCCGAGCTTGGCGGCCACGAAGGCGAGGGGATAGCCGGTCGCTTTAGATGCCAGTGCCGAGGAACGGCTCAGACGGGCGTTGACCTCGATGACGCGGTAGTCCTCGGAATTGGGGTCGAAGGCGAACTGCACGTTGCACTCACCGACGATGCCCACGTGGCGGACGATCCTTATCGAGAGCTCGCGGAGCAGGTTGTACTCATGGTTGGTGAGGGTCTGGGAGGGAGCGACCACGATACTCTCGCCGGTATGGATTCCGAGCGGGTCGAAGTTCTCCATGTTGCAGACCGTGATGCAGTTGTCGAAACGGTCGCGCACCACCTCGTACTCTATCTCCTTCCAGCCCTTGAGCGACTTCTCGACCAGTACTTGAGGTGAGTAGGAGAAGGCTTTCTCTCCCAGCTTGATAAGTTCATCTGGATTGTCGCAGAATCCGCTGCCGAGACCGCCGAGAGCATAGGCGGCGCGGAGAATCACCGGATATCCGAGCTCGGAGGCTGCCGCGAGGGCGTCCTCGATGTTGTTCACGGCATGACTCTTGATCGACTTGACGTGAATCTCGTCGAGCTTCTTGACGAAGAGCTCGCGGTCCTCTGTGTCCATAATCGCCTGGACGGGGGTACCGAGTACCTTCAGTCCGTATTTTTCCAGGATGCCGTCACGGTAAAGGGCCACTCCGCAGTTCAGCGCGGTCTGTCCTCCGAATGCCAGGAGAATGCCCTGAGGCTGCTCCTTCTTGATAACTGCCTCCACAAAGAAGGGAGTGACGGGGAGAAAATATATCTTGTCGGCAATACCCTCCGATGTCTGGACAGTAGCGATATTGGGATTGATCAGGATAGTCTCTATGCCTTCCTCGCGCATGGCCTTGAGGGCCTGGGAGCCGGAATAGTCGAACTCGCCGGCCTCGCCGATTTTGAGGGCTCCCGAACCCAGGAGCAGAACTTTCTTTATACTGGTGTCGATCATGATGTCTACAGCATTTTAATGAATTTGTCAAAGAGGAATTCGGTATCGGTAGGACCGCTGGAGGCCTCGGGGTGGAACTGTACCGAGAAGAAACGGCCGCTCTTGTGCCGCAGGCCCTCGTTGGTGCCGTCGTTCATGTTGATGAAGAGGGGCTCCCAGTCAGCGCCGAGAGTATCCCCGTCCACCGCATAGCCGTGGTTCTGGGAGGTGACGTAGCAACGGTCAGTGCCTACGAGGCGCACGGGCTGGTTGTGGCTGCGGTGACCGTATTTGAGCTTGAAGGTAGATGCGCCTCCGGCCTTGGCCAGCAGCTGGTTGCCCATGCAGATGCCGAAAATGGGCTTCTCGGCGGCCATGGCGGCCTGAATGTGACGGACGGCCTCGCCGCAGTACTCGGGGTTGCCGGGGCCGTTGGAGATGAACAGGCCGTCGTAGTCCATGGTATTGAAATCATAGTCCCAGGGTACGCGGATGACCTCGATGTCACCGGAGCGGAGGAGGCAGCGGAGGATGTTGTTCTTGACTCCGCAGTCGAGCAGCACTACTTTCTTCCCGGCAGGGTTGCCGTAACGGATCACCTCCTTGCAGCTGACTATGGCCACCTGGTTCTCGGAACCCGGATCGTAAAGCGTCTCCGGTACGTCGAAGCCCTCGGGCACGATGCAGCCGGGCATGGAGCCCTGTTCACGGAGAATCTTGGTGATTTCCCTCGTATCCACTCCGAAGATGCCCGGGATGCGGTACTCCTTGAGCCATTCGTCCAGGCTCTTGACCGCGCTCCAGTGGCTGTACTTGAAGGAATAGTCGGAGATAATCAGGCCCCGGACGTGAATCCGGTCGGACTCGAAGTTGACTGAGATACCGTCGGCCATCTTCTCTTCAGGAACTCCGTAGTTGCCTACAAGAGGGTAGGTTACACATAATATCTGACCCGAGTAGGAAGGGTCGGTGAGGGATTCGGGATAGCCGACCATGGCGGTGTTGAAGACCACCTCTCCGTCGGCACGGCCCTCATAGCCGAAGGAAAATCCTTTGACTGCAAAGTCTTTTCCGAGATGTAATACTGCTTCTTTCATATCTAAGAATGCAAAATTAGAAAAATTTGCCGTTTCTGCCTTATCTTTGTGGTACAAAAAGTCCACAGATGAAAAAAATACTTGTCACACTAGTCGCCATAGGGGCATTTATCAGCTATTTTTCAGCCGTTTCGGCATATCCCCAGGAAAAACACGGCAAAGATACAGTCTACGTAATAGAGATCAGGCAGAATATCGACAACTCCTCCATGCGCAAGCTCAGTCTCGGACTGGAGGACGCGCAGGCCAAGGGAGCGGACTACATCATCCTGCATCTGGATACTTACGGCGGGGCAGTCGATGCCGCCGACAGCATGCGCAAGGCCATCCTGCATGCGCCTGTACCGGTAGTGGCCTTCGTGGACCTGCAGGCAGCTTCCGCCGGTGCCCTGATCTCCATCGCCTGCGACTCGATATACATGAGGCCGGGAGCCTCGATAGGGGCAGCCACCGTAGTCAACCAGAACGGGGAGGTGATGCCGGACAAATACCAGTCCTTCATGCGGGGAATGATGCGTGCCACCGCGGAGGCCCACGGCCGCAGAGCTGACGGCTCCTGGTTCAGGGACCCTGCCATAGCCGAGAAAATGGTGGATACGGCGGGTGTGCTGAGCTTCACCCCGGACGAGGCCATGGAGGCCCGCTACTGCGAGGGCAAGGCCGAATCAATAGATGAGGTAGTGGAGCATATCGGACTGGAAGAATGTGAGATAATCCATCAGGAGCTGTCTCCTCTCGAGAGGTTCATCCTCTTCATGATGTCCCCTGTCCTGCAGGGAATTTTCCTGATGATGATCATCGGAGGCATCTACTTCGAGGTGCAGTCCCCCGGACTCGGGCTGCCGTCCATCATAGCAATTCTCGGAGCAGTGCTCTATTTCTCGCCCCTGTACATCCACGGCCTGGCCATGAACTGGGAGATAGTGATGTTCGTAATAGGACTGATCCTGCTCGGGGTGGAGATATTCGTCACGCCGGGATTCGGAGTGGCGGGCATCATCGGAGCCATCCTCTCCCTCGGGGCCCTCATCTTCGCAATGGTGGACAATGACCTCCTGTATTTCGAGGGGCACCTCAACCTTCAGGTCATCCTCACCCCCTGCGCCATAGTTCTGGTATCCACCGTCCTGGCCCTGATTCTGTCCATCTGGGGCGCATCCAAGCTCTTCCCCAAAAAGTCATTCTCCTACATCGCTCAGAAGACCGAGCTCAAGGGAGACGAAGGCTGGGTAGGAGTGGAGACCGGCTCCATCGCAGGATGTGTGGGACAGGAAGTTACGGCTGCCACCGAAATGTGTCCTTCAGGTAAGGTAGAATACGGCGGCAGGCAGTATGAGGCCGTCATGGAATACGGTTCGGCAAGTACTGGAGACCGGCTGAAGGTTATCCGTGCAGAGGGCGGCCGTCTGTACTGCGTCCGTCTTTCTCAATAAGCTCCAGCAGCACGTCTATGGCCTTCTCCTGAGGCACGGAGCGCACTACTGCCTCCTTGCCCCGGTAGATGGACACCTTGCCGCGTCCCTCGCCGATATAGCCGTAATCGGCGTCGGCCATCTCGCCCGGACCGTTGACGATGCAGCCCATGACCGCGATGGTCAGGCCGCGGAGGTGGGAAGTGCGGCGCTTCACTTCGTTGAAGGTGGACTCGATGTCGTAGAGGGTCCGGCCGCAACTGGGGCAGGCGATGTACTCGCACTGGGTGATGCGGCGGCGTGTGGCCTGCATTATGTCGGATTTAAACTGCTCTATCTCAGATTTATCCGCCTGCTTATCTTCATAGATGCAACGGATGTCGAAATCGTCTATTTCCTTATTGACCAGCATCGGCCCGAGGATGCACGAGGCCTTGACGATGAACTCCTCATGGGAGCCGCAGCGGAGCTCGAAGGAGGGCACTCCGTCCTTCACTCCGGTCTGATAGTCCGATGGCCTCCGGTCCGTATCGAAGAACTCCGCAATAAGTCTTGCGGGAAATATCTCGTTGACCGGAGGCTCGGTGAGGGATACCCTGACAGTGTCACCGATGCCTCGGGAGAGCAGGGTCGCCAGACCGGCCGCCGACTTGATGCGGCCCATGTCCCCGTTGCCGGCCTCGGTGACTCCGAGGTGCAGGGGGAAGATGATTCCGCGCTCCTCCATCCACTGCTGCAGGAGGATATAGGCCTGCGTCATGACAGGGACGTTGCTGGCCTTGAGCGAGAGCACCACATTGTAGAAATCCTCGTCGATGCACATCTGTACCCACTCCGACATGGCTTCCTGCATTCCTTTAGGTGTATTGCCGTAGAGCTCTGTTATACGGGCGCCTAAAGAGCCGTGATTGATGCCTATGCGGACGGCCGTCCCGTGCCTGCGGCATTCTTCCAGGAACCTGCGGAACTGGCTGCACGCCACCTCGTGGTCCTTGGCGAAATTGCCGGGATTGATGCGGACCTTGTCGGCCACTGCGGCTGCGGCGATGGCCACCTCCGAGGAGAAGTGGACGTCGGCCACCAGGGGAACGGGAACGCCCATTGCCCTGAGGCGGGCCTTTATCTTCCCGAGAGACTCCACCTCGCGGAGGCCCTGGGTGGTGAGCCTGACCAGCTGCGAGCCGGCCTCGTACAGGCCGAGGCACTGCTGGACGGCAGCATCCAGGTCATTGGTGTCGCAGTTGCACATGCTCTGGACGACTGTCCTGCCTGCATCATGACCTATGAGCAGGCTATCTCCTATATTTGCAGTGATGTAGCGCATATCTATTTGAGTTTTACATGAAATCCCAGACTTATGCTGGCCTGCCACGGATAACTGTAGAGCCAGGACACGCTGCTCATCTTCTCCGGATGGTAGAGCATGGAGAGAGAGTAATGGAAGGTGCCCTCCAGATGCAGTTCGAACCTTTTTCCTATGATGTAGGCCAGACCGGCTCCGCCCTGGATACCATAGTCGAAACGGTTATCGAAACAGTCGAAGCCGTTGTCCTTGGTCGTTGCGAAACGGTAGCCCACGAAGGGGCCTATGCTGATCAGTATCCGGAAATGCTCTCCCAGGTCTATGTGGAAAGCCGACAGAAAAGGCAGCTCTATAATCGACACCGTCTGCTCGAAGTGCTCGAAAAGATACTCGTCGTTTACGAAACCATAGCGGCTGTAACGGAAGCCTGTCTGGAGTCCGAAAAGGTCTATCACGTTCCAAAGCGGGTGATAGTAGGTGTAAAGAACCGCCACATTGACCGGAGAGTTGACGGACTTTATACCCATATCGGGGGTCATGGTAACACCGGTAAAGGAATAGTCGTACCGCACTCCGATCAGGTGCTCGGGATAGCGGATGGGCTTGACCACGATGGCGGTATCCCACTGCACACCCGGTTTTATCTTTGCGGTGTCCGTCTGTCCGTACAGCGACAACGCCGTAAACATCAAGACGGTAACTGTTATTATCCTACGTAACTGTCTCATTTGAACATCTCTCCGATATCTATGGTCTGAATGAGTTCTGTCCTCTCCGGTATCTCCAGGATATAGGCATTGTTTCCCAGAACGTCATTGAAACGGAACATCATCACTTTCTCCGGCTGACGGTGCTCCAGCAGGTCGCCGGTGTCTATCTGGCCGTTGCCGTTCTTATCCTCTGTTATACGCACAGAATAGCGTCCGGCTTTCAAGTAGGGGAACTCCAGGACAGACGCGGAGTCAATATGATAGGTACGATAGACATTCGTACGCTTCTCATCCACAAGCTCCACCATATACTTCTCGTGCACATTCATCGCCTCTATTGTCAGCGAGCTCAAATTCTCGTCCTGAGGCAGACTGAATGTCTGGACCAAGCTGTCGCAGTATATCCCGTCAATATCCAAAAAGAGACTGTCGGGGATATGCAGGGTGTATTCATAACCTGCCACCAGCCTGTCCTGCAAGCGCAGAATGTAGCGACGTATATTAGCGGTATCCCTCTCCACTGTAAACGTTACGGGAGCCGTCTGCTCCCTGGTATTCTTGGATGTTACCGTAATGGAATCAAACGGAGTCTGTATCATGGGAGACTCGAACTCAATGATAATCCCATCCTGGTCTATCTTTTCCGGGCTGGCATCCACCTCATATGCTGCCAGGGTATCGGCTTCCTCCACCATCTCGCCCCAACGGTTCTCCACCATCTTGCCTCTCGGCCTTATCATACGGATAGTATCGGTCACCGGTACGAGTACATTTAGAGTATCATCGGTCCGCATATACGACAGACGCATCCGGAGAGTATCCGGAACATAACCCTGGTCGTTAATCCATATGGTCATACTGTCACGGTAATAGTTGTACTCTATCAGTAGTTTCTCCTGAGGTATGCCGTCCAGAATCAGTGAGTCTATCTGAGGATAGGGGGCTGCGAACTTCAGATACATCTGTCTCCTTGAAAGCCTTTCTCTGCCTCTTAATAGCTGACGCTGAGAGACTTCCGTAAACATCGAGAGGGCTATCTGAGCCGGTCGTGCAAGACAGGCCGCCGTATCCGTCATCTCCACCATAACCAGTTCGGGGAGCCCGGGGCGCATAACCGATACCGGACGCACCAGTGTATCCAGAAAAGCCACCTGTTCCTGGTCAGGATCATAGATACAGTTGTTGTTCATGTCCAGAATGGCATAAACCCGGTAAAGTGAGTCTACGGGCAGGTTCCTGACGGTGAAGTATCCCCACTTGTCACTCTTTGCAGCAGCTCTCGGTCTTACTTTATAGACCGCAGAATCTGACAGGTCAGTATGGAAGAGCACTGTCACGTTGGGCACCGGAAGCATGGTGGACGCCTGCACGACATTACCCGAAACGAAGAGCGAATCCACATGATCTCCGGTAGAGAAACTATGGGTATAGGGAGGAAACGGATTGCCTTCGTTATTGTCCTTCACCGCCTCTCCCAATGACAGGGAGTAAGTCTGGTTGGAGTCCAGCGGCTCGGAAAAAGAGACAACCACCTTTTTGCCTTTGATCTTTGCCGTCGGAGGTTTAGCCTGAGGAGGAGATAGGAAGATATAGGAATTAGGGTCGTTCAGAACCACATATTCATCGAACTCGAAGGATACCTGGCTATGCTTGATATCCCTGGGGTGAAATGTGGAATTGAAAACAGGCAGGACTTCCTTCAGGACAGGGGCCAGAGTGTCCTTGGGGCCTCCTTCAGGAGGGGTGGAGGTATTCGCACAGGAAGGGGGAAAAATCAGGGCCGCGAAAATTCCTGTGACAATCACTGTATTCAGCAGATTCTTACCTTTCATCTCACTATTTGTCCTCTTTGATGTCTATGCGGCTGACGTTCTCCACGCCTTTAATTTTCTTGATATGGTCCATCAGTGTATTCAAGTCCTCAGTACTCCTTACATAGCAGTCGATATAGCCCTCGAAGATACTGTCGTGAGTAGCAATATAGACCTTGCGTATATTGATGTTGAGCACCAGGGTAGTAACCTTCGTCAGCTCGTTGAGTATGCCCATGCGGTCCGTACCGAAGATTTTGATACGTGCCAGGAACGAGGCCACTGTGTTCTTGCTCCACTTGGCGTTGACTATCCTGTCTCCGTGAATCGATGCCAGGTTCACGGCCTCGGGGCAGGTCTTCTTGTGCACGACCACCTCGCCGTTGTCATTGATGAAACCTACTATCGTGTCACCAGGGATAGGGTAGCAGCAGTCTGCTATGCGGTACGTGATGGGACTGTCGGGATCCTTGCCCTGTGCCTCCTTGCCGGCCAGAATCAGGTCCCTGTTCTTGTCCAGTTTGTTCTTGATGAGACGGTCGCGTATCTCGGCATTGGTCATCTCGTCTCCGGAATCACCGTCATCCGCCCCGCCGTCGTCCTCACTGTCTTTCTTACCGCTGCGGAACAGGCGCAGGGTCCAGTATATCACATTTTTGTTCTCGGTATTCTTCCGCAGGATCTTTTCCAGGTCCTTGAGCGATATGATGCCGGTGGATATCTTGTTGTACAGCTCCTCCTTGGTGTTCAGTCCGTATTCGCGGAGAAGCTTCTTGAGCACATTGCCCTGCAGCTTGACTCCGTACGAAGCCAGTTCCTTCTCGAGCATCTCCCTGCCGCTCTTGATACTGTCGTCTATGTCGTCCTTCAGCGCCTCGTAGACGTAGTTGCGGGCCTTGCCTGTGCGGAGGAAGTCCAGCCATTCGGGCTGAGGCTTCTGGGACTCCGCCGTGATGATTTCCACCTGGTCTCCGTTGCGGAGTATGCTGGAAAGGGGAGAGAGCTTGAAGTTGATCTTAGCCGCAATGGCCTTGTTGCCTATCTTGGAGTGAATGCTGTAGGCGAAATCCAGGGCAGTGGAGCCGTTGGGCAGCGCCTTTGACTCACCCTTGGGGGTGAACACGTAGATTTCCTGGTCCAGCAGGGAGTCGTGGAACTTGTCCAGAAACTCGAGGGCGTTGACATCAGGATTCTCCAGCACGTCACGCACCATGTCCAGCCAGCGGTCCATCTCCTTCTCGGAACTGGTCTCCTCGCCCTTCTGCTTGTAGCTCCAGTGCGCCGCGATACCCTTCTCGGCTATCTCGTTCATCCTCTCGCTGCGGATCTGGACCTCCACCCATCCTCCGCCGTTGCTCATAACCGTGCAGTGCAGGGCCTCGTAGCCGTTGCTCTTGGGCCTGGTCACCCAGTCCCTGATGCGGTCAGTCTTGGATGCATAGATGCCGGACACGAGAGAATAGATATACCAGCACTGGGTACGCTCGTCCTCGTCCGGCTTGGGAGTGAAGATGATACGGATACCGTAGATATCGTAGATGTCCTCGAACTCCACGTGTTTCTGCTGCATCTTGTGCCAGACGGAGTAGGGGGTCTTGGTTCTTTTGGTAATCTCGAACTGATAACCGGCATTCTCAAGGGCATCGGCCACAGGCTTGATGAACTTGTCCATCGCCTCACCTTTCTCCTTGATGACTCCGTCTATGCGGGACACGATATCATTGTAGAGTTTGGGATCACGGGTACGCAGCCAGATATTCTCCATCTCCGACTTGATGTTGTACAGTCCCAGGCGGTGGGCCAGCGGCACGAAGATGTACATGGTCTCGCTCAGGATCTTGTCCTTCTTGTAGTCGGGCATGGAGTCGATGGTGCGGATGTTGTGCAGGCGGTCCGCCAGCTTAATGAGCACTACCCGGACATCGTCGTTGAGAGTCAGGATGATGCGCTTGAAATTCTCGGCCTGAAGATTCCCCCCGCCGTCGGTATCCATGGCCGCCTTGATCTTGGTCAGGCCGTCGACCAGGGAGGCTATCTTCTCACCGAAAAGCCGCTTGATGTCGTCCACGGTATAGTCCGTGTCCTCCACCACATCGTGCAGAAGGGCGGCTACGATCGACTTGTAGCCCAGGCCTATCTCGTTCACCACGATCTTGGCCACGGCTATAGGATGGAGGATGTAGGGCTCTCCGGAGCGGCGCCGGACGCCCTTATGAGCCTCGTTTGCAAACTCAAATGCCTTGAGGACGCCGTCATATTCCTCCTGCGAGGCACACCGCTTGAGAGCAGCCAGGCGGAGTTCCTCGAATTCCTTATTAATCAGGTCGTAGTCGCTTTTTGTAAAATCCATTCTGCAAAATTAATCAAAAAACTAATACAAGATGTCGCGTGTACCGTCTTTGCGGATTTTTTGGATACGCTCCATCAGCGAATTCTTCTCGTCTCCCTCCGGCATCTTAGCCAGCTCCCTGTCAATGAGCTTGTATCCCTCCTCCTTGGTAAGGTCGGAAGAATAGTCCTCAAGATACTCCGCCAGGGTCAGAAGGGCGTTGCGGGTGCAGAAGCGCTTGATGAATCCCGGTATGGCGAACTCCATGAAATGCTCTCCGGTACGGCCGACACGGTAGCATGCCGTACAGAAGCTGGGTATGTAGTCGCGGGTCAGCAGCCAGCGGATCACCTCGTCCAGACTGCGGGTATCGCCCACCTGGAACTGCTCCTCGTCGATGGCCTGCTCGACGCCCTTGCGCTCCTTGTTGTAGCCTCCGATCTCCAGTTTGGTACCGGCGTCGATCTGCGATACGCCGAACTCCATCACCTCGTCGCGGATGGCCTTGGACTCGCGGGCGGTCATGATAAGGCCGGTATAAGGCACTGCGAGCCTGAGGATTGCCACCAGTTTCTTAAAATCCTGGTCAGATACTTTATACGGCAGATCGAGCTCAAGTCCGTTGGCCGGCTGTATCCTAGGGAAGCTGATGGTGTGGGGGCCGACACCGTATGTCTCCTGCAGATGTATCGCATGGGACACCAGGCCGAGCACCTCGAATCTCCAGTCGTACAGTCCGAACAGGGCACCGATACCCATGTCGTCGATACCGCCCTCGAAGGCGCGGTCCATGGCGTTCAGCCTCCAGAGGTAGTTGCTCTTCTGGGTATTGTACGGATGATACTTGGCGTATGTCTCCTTATGATAGGTCTCCTGGAATACCTGGAATGTACCGATGCCGGCGGCCTTGACCACCTTGTAGCCCTCGATGTCCAGAGGGGCGGCATTGATATTCACCCTGCGGATTTCCCCGTTGCCGGATTTTGTAGCGTATGTCATTTTCACTGTATGCGCTATGAACTCCGGAGTGTACTTGGCGTGCTCGCCGTAGACGAGAATCAGCCTCTTGTGGCCCTCGTCCTCCAGGGACTTCACCTCGCGTACCAGTTCCTCGTCAGAGAGGGTGTGGCGCACGGTGGTGCGCAGGGAGCGGCGGAATCCGCAGTACTGGCAGTCATTGGTGCAGTAATTGCCGATATATAGAGGTGCGAAGAGCACTATGCGGTTGCCGTAGACCGAGCGCTTGAGCTCCCGGGCGGTCTCGAAGATCTCGTGCAGGCCCTCGGGGGAGTTGACCGCTATCAGCGCGGCTGTCTCCTCTACGGTCAGAGGTTGTTTGGAAAGGGATTTCTTAAGGATTTCCCGATAGACTGCAGGGTCTTCCTTGGTATCGTGTATCAGGGACTGCAGCCTGTTGTCGTCGATAAAGTCGACAAAGCCTTTAGTCAGTTCTGTATTCATTGTATTTCAATCTTTTAAAAGTTATCAACTCATGTCTTCCAGCGGGTAGTTGTCCACATTCTGGAACACGTATGACAGTTCAGAGCCCAGCAGGACAATGAACCATCCTATGTTCAGCCACACCATGAAAAGGGGTATGGCTGCAAAAACGCCGTAAACCGCATTCATCCGGGATACAAACATCTGGGTCTCAAGGTAGAGGTACTGCACAATGGTAAAGGCAAGGGACGAGATGGCGGCGGCGGACAGGGCCGGCAGCAGCCTCACCCTGGCGTTGGGAATGAGGACATACATCACGCCCAGGACTATCACCATGAACACATAGAAGGCCAGCCATATCAGAAAAGTGCTGAAGGTACTCAGGAACGGAATCTCCAGTCCCAGGGTATTGATGCCGTCGGTAATGGTCAGCGAAACCGATAGGAACACGATGATGATGAACGGCGAGGCCGTCATCGTAAGGATATAAGCCAGCACTCTCTTCCACAGTATCCGGTTGCGGTCCACCTTCCATATCCGGTTGAAGGACCACTCGACCCTCGAGAGCAGCCAGATCACCATCCAGAGGAAAATCAGGGATGAGATGATTCCGTAGATGTCCTGCTGCGACGCGGCGATGATGTTGTCGGCGAACGAGAGTATCTGGTCTACGATTATGTCATGCCCGAAATTGTCGTATATCAGCTCACGCAGGTATTCTCCCAGTCCTGCATAATTGGATATGGCGAAGGCCACGGCCAGGAAGGGGACGAAAGCCATGGTAGTGAAAAAACTCAGGGCCACCGCCTGCTGGCCGACGTTCTGACGGCTGAAATTCTTGGCTGTGAGTATGACTATCCTGATATACCTGACGACCTTGGCCTTTACCCGGCCAAGGTCGGAGGTATTGATGTTCCATATCCCGTCCCGGAAAAAATCCCGGATCCGTCTTATGTTATCCGCGCATCGCATCCACGAGGGTCTTGGCGAAGGCGGCGGTCTTCTCTAAGTCAGATGCGTACGGACGTCCGAGGAACTCGGCGGGATCGCCTGTCACAGGCATCTTGGCCTTCTCTGCAAACTCTTTCAGAGCCTTGACTCCGGCACCGTTCCAGCTGGAGCCTCCGAAGAGACCGAGGATCTTGTTCTGGGGAGCCGACACACTGATCTCGTGGGTCAGCAGGGCCATCATCGGGTGCATGTCGGTATTGTAGGCGCAACTGCCGAGCACGAGGCCCCTGTATTTCCAGATGGCGGTCAGCAGATAGGAGACATGGGTCTTGGAGACGTCATATACGCGGATATCCCTGACGCCGAGGGCCGATATCTGACGGGCTATCTCGTCTGCGAACTTCTCCGTGTTGCCGTACATTGAGGCGTAGGCGATTACGAAACCCTCCTCAGCCTCATACTTGCTCCACTTGTCGTAGAGAGCCAGCACCTTGCCCGGGTCCTTGCGCCATATAAGGCCGTGAGAAGGGCAGATAATCCTGACAGGCACTCCCTCCAGCTTCTTGAATGCCTTCTGCACCATGCCGCTCCACTTGCCCACGATGTTGGAATAGTAGCGGAGCATGTCTTCCTCGTAGAAATCGAAGTTGGCCGTATCGTCGAAGATGCCTCCGTCCAGAGTTCCGAACGAACCGAAGGCGTCGCAGGAGAAGAGAATCTGGTCCACAGTGTCGTATGTAACCATAGTCTCAGGCCAGTGTACCCAGGGTACCATTACGAAAGTGAGCTTGTGGTAGCCCAGCTCGAGGATATCGCCCTCCTTGATCTCATAGACGTTCTCCGCGGGCAGGGGATAGTAGGACTCGAGTATCTTGAAGGTCTTGCAGTTCGCCACCACCTTCACCCTGGGGTAGCGGCGGAGAATCTCTCCGATCATGCTGGAATGGTCGGGCTCCATGTGATTGACCACTAAATACTCTAAGTCGCGTCCGCCGAGGGCCGTGTCGATATTGGAGAGGTAGTCGGGATCCGAACCGTACTCGAGCGTATCCACCAGTGCGGGATGCTCGTCGGCGATGATGTATGAGTTGTAGGCCACTCCGTTGGGCAGGGGCCAGTTGTTCTCGAACAGGTGTTTCTTTCTGTCATTGGTTCCGATGTAGAACACTTTGTTGCTGATCTGAATCATACTTGATAAATAGGTTTATGAGTTTATAATACTGTAAAATTCTTCTTCACTTATAACTTTTACTCCCAGCTTCTCTGCCTTTGCCAGTTTCTCGGGTCCGGCTTTTTCTCCGGCCAGCAGATAAGTGGTCTTGCCGCTTACCGAGCCGGTGTTCTTGCCTCCGTGGGCGGCTATCAGGGCCTTCATCTCGTCCCTGGGACGGGAGAAATTGCCCGAAACCACGACCGTACTGCCGGCGAGACGGTCCGACAGGCGGGAGGCAGCGGAGTTGTCTGCAAATTGCAGGCCGAAATCCCGGAGTTCCTGTATAATTCTCCTATGGTCCTCATTTTCAAAATATTCCACCAGGGAGTCCGCAATCACATCCCCGATGTCCTCCACCTCCAGGAACTCCTCCCGCGAGGCTTTCTCCATAGCTCCGATATCCCTGAAACGGGCCGCCAGGGTCTTGGCGGTGGTCTCGCCTATATGCCTGATGCCCAGAGCGAACAGCACCCGACCGAAGGGCACCCGCTTGGAAGCCTCTATGCTGTCCAGGAAGTTGCCGGCGGATTTTTCCTTCCAGCCGTCCAGGGTCAGGAGCCTTTCCATGTCCAGCCGGTAGAGGTCCGGCAGTTCCCGGATATACCCCTTGTCGTAGAGCTGGTCGATGGTAGCCTCTCCGGCATTGATATTCATGGCCTTACGGGAGATAAAATGCAGGAAGGCCCCCTTGACCCTCGTCGGGCATGCCTCGTTGAGACAGTAGTGCCGGGCCTCGCTCTCGTCCTTGACCAGAAGCGAGCCGCAGTCGGGACAATGGGTGGGGAAATGGGGCAGGGGAGCGCCCTCTGGCCGCTTCGAAAGCTCCACTCCGGTAATCTTGGGGATGATCTCCCCGCCTTTCTCCACATAGACCCAGTCTCCGATATGGATGTCCAGCTGCTCCAGCTGGTCGGCGTTGTGGAGGGATGCCCGCTTGACGGTGGTGCCGGAGAGGGCGACCGGCTCCAGATTGGCCACCGGGGTTATGGCTCCGGTACGTCCGACCTGATAGTCAATGGAAAGGAGGGGGGTGAGGGCCTGCTCGGGCTTGAACTTATAGGCCGTGGCCCAGCGGGGGGACTTGGCCGTATAGCCCAGACGGGCCTGCAGGGCCAGGTCGTCCACCTTTATGACGATGCCGTCCGTTGCGAACGGCAGGTCCTTGCGGCGGGTGTCCCACTCCCGGATATACTCCCGCACCTGGCCCATGTCCAGGCAGAGCCTGGAATACTCCGATATGGGAAAATGGTGAGCGGCAGCCCACTGCAGGGCCTCCGAATGGTATTTGAAGGGAAGATTGTCTCCTATAATATGATAAAGGACGCACTCCAGGCCGCGGCGGCGAACCTCCTCCGGGTCGAGGGTCTTGAGGGAGCCGGCGGCGGCGTTGCGGGGGTTGGCAAATGGAGTGTCCCCGATATCCGCACGCTCCTCGTTCAGGGAGTTGAAGGATGCGAAGGGCATGTATATCTCGCCCCTGATCTCAAAGTCCCAGGGCACGTCCCCGATATCGGTAGGAATGGAAGCGATGGTCCTAACATTGTCCGTAACATCATCTCCGACAGTTCCGTCCCCGCGGGTGAGGGCTCTCACCAGCTGCCCCCTGGAATAACTCAGGCAGATGGCCGTGCCGTCGAACTTCAGCTCACAGTTGTAGGCGAATTTCTCCCCGGCGGCTTCCCTGACCCTCCGGTCGAAGTCCTGCAGCTCTTCTATATTATAGGTATTGCCCAGCGAAAGCATGGGCCATCGGTGGCGGTACTGGCGGAATTCCCTGGCACCCGGAGCCCTTCCTGCAATATCGCTGCCCACTCTCATGGTGGGAGAGTCGGGTGTAGTCAGTTCCGGATACATCTTCTCGATGGAGGCCAGCTCCATCATCATGACATCGTATTCGAAATCCGTTATCTCGGGTTCATTGAGCACGTAATACTTGTAATTGTGCCGGTTGAGCTCCTGACGGAGGAAGTCGGCTCTTTCCTGGGCCTGTTTTTTCGTTATCTCTTTATTTCCCATAGATCCGGATATTAATAGGGACAAATATACTAAAATGTTGGCCTGTTTCAATAATAAATTGTAAATTTGCACGGATATATAAAAATCAATTCATACTGATATGAAAGCGTCAATAGTAATTTTAGCAGGAGGTGGTCCTGCTCCCGGAATCAACACAGTAATAGGAACTATCGCCAAGACTTTCCTGGCCAAGGGGTACAGGGTCATCGGTCTGCATGAGGGCTACAAGGGCCTTTTCAGCGAGAACCCCAACCATATCGACATCGACTTCTTCCTGGCCGACAACATCTACAACCGCGGCGGTTCCTATCTGATGATGAGCCGTTTCAAGCCTACTGATGACGACCTCGAGCATCATTTCAACCTCAAGTTCTTCACTGACAACAACATCAAGCTTCTGGTCACCATCGGCGGAGATGACACCGCCTCCACCGCAAACAGACTGACCAAGTATCTGCTCTCCCACGATATCCACATCCAGAACATCCACGTACCCAAGACCATCGACAACGACCTTCCGCTGCCCGACAACCAGCCCACTTTCGGCTACGAGTCGGCCAAGTCCGAGGGTACCCGCGTGGCCACCATCGTCTATGAGGACGCCCGCACCAGCGGCACCTGGTTCCTCGTATCGGCCATGGGACGCTCCGCCGGCCATCTTGCACTGGGTATAGCATCCTCATGCCACTATCCCATGCTGGTCATCCCCGAGATGTTCAACAAGACCAACGCCACCATCGACAAGATCGTCCGCCTGGCAGTATCCGCCATCATCAAGCGCAAGATCATGGGCATCACCTACGGCGGCGTGATCGTATCGGAAGGTATCTTCTACGAGCTCAGCTCCGAGGACCTCAAGGCCACCGGCGTGACATTCTCCTACGACGAGCACGGCCATCCCGAGCTCGGCAAGGTATCCAAGGCACAGATCTTCTGCACAGTACTCGAGAAGAAACTCGGAGAGCTCGGCCTCAAGGCCAAGATCCGTCCCATCGAGATCGGCTACGACGTACGCTGCAACAACCCCGTGTCATACGACATCACATACTGCTCCCAGATGGCCTACGGCGTATGGAAGCTCTTCGAGTCCGGCGAGACCGGATGCATGGTGTACGTGGACCGCGCAGGCGACATCACCCCCCTGTATCTCAAGGACCTCCAGGATCCCGCCACTGGCAAGATTCCTCCCCGCTGCGTGGACATCTCACGCGAGCAGGTACAGAACATAGTAAAATACATGCTCCACTATATCGGACCCGAGGACTATGAGGCCGCCCGCAAGTATGTGGCCAATCCCGAGGAGTACGATTTCTACAGGATACTGAACTGGGAACGCCCTGAGAAATAATGAAGGGTAAGTTCATAGTATATCAGATGCTGCTCAGGGTATTCGCCAATGCCCACAGCGTCAACAGGCCGGGAGGCAGCCTCCAGGAAAACGGTTCCGGGAAGTTCAAGGACATCACGGTATCGGTCCTGGAGGAGCTCCGCAGGCTCAATGTCACTCATGTATGGTACACGGGAATCATCCGTCACGCCACCGCCGGAGGCACCGGAGTCAAGGGCGGAGCCGGCTCCCCGTTCGCCATAACCGACTACTACGATGTCAATCCGTATCTGGCATCGAGGGAAGCCGGCCGCATGAAAGAGTTCGAGGCGATGATCGCCCGCACAGTGGATTCCGGCCTGACCCCCATAATCGACTTTGTGCCCAACCACGTTTCACCCGATTATCACAGCGCAGTAGAAGACTTCGGGGAGCAGAACTACTGTCCCGGAAGGATTCACGACTGGGACTGGAGCGACACGGTCAAGCTGGACTACAGCTGCCGTGACACCTGGGAGAAGATGAGGAATATCCTGCTGTTCTGGGCTTCCAAAGGGGTAGGGGGATTCCGCTGCGACATGGTGGAGCTGGTTCCCGTCGAGTTCTGGAAATGGTGTATCGCATCTGTCAAGAAACAGTATCCCAAACTCATATTCATCGGAGAGGCATATCAGCCGGAAAATTACTCCGCGCTCTTCGACGAGGGCGGTTTCGACTACCTCTACGACAAGACCGGTTTCTACGACACTCTCAAGAAGATAGTAAGGGGAGAAGCACCGGCATCCAGCCTGACGGCCGAATGGCAGAAGCAGGGCAGGTACCAGGACCGCATGCTCAAGTTCCTGGAGAACCACGACGAGGACCGGATAAGTTCGCCGGATTTCGCAGGTGATCCTTTCAGAGGCCTGGCAGCCCTGTTCGTATCCCTGTATTTCAACACGGCTCCGTTCATGCTCTACTTCGGGCAGGAACTGGGTGAGGGACCTGAGAAGACTTCGATCTTCGATTTCTGCTCGCTGCCCAGGATGAGGTCCTGGCTGCGCGGACTCAGGGCCGGAGACGCAGGCAAGTTCCTCGACCACGAGGCATCCGCACTGCGGGACATCTACATGGAATTCATGAGCAAGACCACTGAACCGGCTATCCGGAGGGGAGATACCTTCGACCTGGAGTATGCCAACCCCGGGTCAGAATATTTCAACCCCGACCGTCATTTCGTATTCCTCAGACGCTACGGCCGCAAGATATTCCTGTGCGCCGCCAACTTCTCGGACGAGAAGGCCGTCATAAAGGTCAATATACCCGGGCACGCATTTGAATACTTCGGAATAGACGAGACCGAATACCTCAATTCAACCACTCCTGTAGAGGTGGCCATAGCCCCCAACGCAGGAACTTTACTGAGACTACAGAATTAAAAGACATATTCAACGACCATGGCAAAAACAGGTGAGCAGCTGCTGGAGATTGCCCGGCAATTCCAGCTTGAAGGCGTTCCGGCTCAGGTAAGGACCCTCGGAGACGGATTTATCAACGACACATTCACCATCGAGACCGAAGGTGATGCGCCGAGGTACATTCTTCAAAGGAAGAACACCAACATTTTCAAGGACATACCTGGAATGATGAGCAATATCCAGGCTATCACCTCACACCTCAAGAAGAAAATCGCAGCCGCAGGAGGTGATCCCATGAGGGAGTCCCTTACAGTTGTTCCGGCAGTCGACGGTAAACTATACCACGTACACGACGGAGAGTATTGGTGCGTTACTGTATTTATCGAAGACTCAGTAAGTTACGATAAAGCAGACACACCTTTGCTGGCTGAGTGCGGCGGCCGCGGCATAGGCCGGTTCCAAGCCATGCTCTCGGATTTTGACCAGCCGCTGGTAGACACACTGCCCGGATTCCACAACATCAGGTTCCGTTACGGACAGTGGGACGCGACCCTGGCCAGGGATCCTGAGCACAGGGCAGAGTCTGTGCGTGAACTCATAAACGAGGTGGAGTCCCGCAGGTCTGAGATGCTGGATTTCTACAGGCTGATAGAGACCGGAGAGATACCGCTGAGAGTCACTCACAACGACACCAAGATAGCCAACATGCTGTTCGACCATGACGGCAACGTACTGTGCGTACTGGACCTGGACACTGTACTCAAGGCCCCGTGCCTGTATGACTTCGGAGACTCGATCCGCTCGTACACCAACACCGGCGCCGAGGACGATCCGGACCTGAGCCGCGTATCCATGAGCCGGGAGATGTACGATGCCTTCGAGCGCGGATATCTGTCCGAGGCCGGAAGTTTCCTGACTGACATTGAGCGGAAATATCTGCCGTTCTCAGCAAGGTACATCACATACGAGCAGGTGCTGAGATTCCTGATGGACTACATCGACGGCGACCATTACTACAAGATCAAATACCCGGAGCACAACCTGGTGCGCACGCGGGCCCAGCTCAAGCTGCTGCAGTCCATAGAGCAGCAACTGTTCTAACACAATTTATATTATGTTAAATAGGATTTAGCAGGATGCCCTCTATGCCCGACAACTCCATTTTCCCCCAGCGTGCGACGGTACCATCGACTCCCGGCATACCTCTTCCCGAGCGCATGCGCCCGAATTCCCTCGCGGAGTTCGTCGGCCAGGAACATCTGGTGGGTCCCGGAGCCGTGCTGCGGAAGATGATCGAGTCAGGCAACATCTCCTCCTTCATCCTCTGGGGACCTCCCGGCGTCGGCAAGACTACTTTGGCGAACATCGTTTCCAAGGAACTGCACCGGGACTTCTATACGCTGTCGGCGATAAGCTCCGGAGTCAAGGACCTGCGCGACGTGTTTGCCCGTGCCAAGGACAACTCAATCTTCGCCAAGGGCTCCCCGATACTCTTCATCGACGAGATTCACCGCTTTTCCAAGTCCCAACAGGACGCTCTTCTGGGCGCCGTGGAGACCGGAACCGTAACCCTCATCGGAGCCACTACGGAGAATCCCTCGTTCGAGGTCATAACCCCGCTCCTGTCCCGTTGCCAGGTATTCGTAATGAAATCCCTGGATGTCAAGGACCTGGAGCTGCTGCTGGACAGAGCCCTGACTCAGGACGCCTACCTGCGCTCCCGCAATATCGAGGTCCGCGAGCGGACGGCCCTCTTCCGTTTCTCCGGAGGGGATGCGCGTAAGTTGCTAAATATCTTAGAAATAGTCGTAAACTCCTTCCCTCCGGACGCGCCGGTAATCATCGACGACGCTACTGTTGCGGACCGCCTTCAGGAGAACATCACCGTCTACGACAAGAACGGAGAGATGCACTACGACATCATCTCGGCCTTTATCAAGAGCATACGCGGCTCAGACCCCAACGGAGCCGTTTACTGGATGGCCAGGATGCTGGCCGGAGGCGAAGACCCTCTGTTCATTGCCCGCAGGATGGTAATACTTGCCTCAGAGGACATAGGCCTGGCCAATCCCAACGCCCTGCTCCTCGCCCAGGCTACCTTCGACGCCGTGCATAAGATAGGCATGCCCGAGGCCCGCATCATCCTCTCGGAGTGCGCCATCTACCTGGCCACCTGCTCCAAGAGCAACTCCGCCTACATGGCCATAGACGCCGCCCTGGGCCTGGTCAACAGCGGTGACAACTCCCCCGTCCCCCTGCACCTGCGGAATGCCCCCACCAAACTGATGAAGGATCTGGGCTACCACGAGGGCTACCGCTACGCCCACGACTACGAGGGCAACTTCACCGACCAGGAATTCCTGCCCGAGGGGCTGAGCGGGACAAAATTCTACGAACCGGGAAACAACGCCAGGGAGAACGAGATACGCGCCCGTATGGACCGCCTCTGGCCCAAATACGCTGACAAGAAATAGGAACATAACACGGAAGAACTATGACAGAGATCACTTTCAACGCATCGAATTTCACCCTTCTGGCCGGTCCCTGTGTAATAGAGGGCCGGGACATCACCCGGGCAATAGCCCAAGAATTGTGCGCCTTGACCGCGAAATACGAGATACCGTTCATATTCAAAGCCTCATACCGCAAAGCCAACCGGTCCCGCTACGACTCATTCACCGGCATCGGGGATGAGAAGGGGCTGGAAATTCTGGCCGGGATAAGAGAGGATTTCCAAATACCCGTAGTCACCGACATACATCAGCCTGACGAGGCCGCAATGGCCGCATCATACGGCATCGACATGCTCCAGATACCTGCATTTCTATGCCGCCAGACCGACCTGCTCGAAGCCGCCGCACGCACAGGCAAGTGGATCAACATCAAGAAAGGCCAGTTCCTCTCCCCTGCCGCCATGAAGTTCGCCGCCGAAAAAGTCTCACACGCCGGCAATAACAACATTGCCCTCACAGACCGTGGCACCCAGTTCGGTTATTCAGATCTTATAGTGGATTTCCGTGGCATCCCTCAGATGCAGGAGCTGGGTTATCCGGTCATCCTCGATGTGACTCACTCGCTTCAGGCCCCCAACCAGGCTTCCGGTGTAACCGGAGGCCATCCCGAGATGATATCCGTCCTTGCCCGCGCCGGAGTAGCCGCCGGAGTGGATGCCCTCTTCATGGAGACACACCCCGACCCAGCCTCCGCCCTCTCCGACGGAGCCAATATGCTGAGACTGTCCCTAATGGAAAACCTTCTCAAACAGCTCCTGCCCATACGTCAGGCTATCAGAACGGATAACCTATACCGAACTGGAAGGCATAGCCGCCCCTGCGGAACCAAGTCCTGATATTGGGCCACTGCTGAGCCGCAGGATCATACAGCTTGATTCCGACATCGAACCTCACCACTACGAAATTGAGATCCAGGCGCAGACCGGCTCCGGCGCTGAACGCTGAGGTCCGCAGCATATTTTTCCAAGAGAAATAAGACAGTTCCTCGGCCGTCTGATCCTCAGTACTGCCGCCCTCCATGGATTCGTGGTCACCGGTGCGGGCGAGGTTCCATACATTGCCCCAGTCCGCGAAAACCGCTCCCCTGAATATGGAGAAAAGGGGGAATCTGTATTCGATATTGGCTTCCAGCCGCATATCACCCGTCTGATTGGGAATGGAGAATGTCTCGTCCATCTGCGAAGAACCCGGTCCCACACTGCGGGCCGTCCAGCCCCTGAGACTGTTCGAGCCGCCGGCCCAGAACAGACGCTCGAAAGGCATCTTCGCAGAGTTACCGTATGCATACCCTATACCGCCCAGTCCCCGGACTGCGAGAGCCTGCTTATTGTCCCGACCGAACTTCCAGGTATAGGCCAGTGATAGCTCCGCCCTTGCAAACTGTGAGTACGGGGAATTCCAGATAGTCCTGAAACCGGAGCTGTCCACCGGCATGAAGCGGTTGAAGGCCGAAAGCAGGTTGCCGGCGATATCAAACTGCAGGTCCGCCTTGAAGAACGAGTTGGCCGGATTGACACTGGGGTCGCTGCTGTACTGCACGTCGAAACCGAGACCGAATTCGAAGTGATTCTTGTATGCCTCACGGACAAACGGGTTGGTCAGTGATTCCAGGAAAACATCGCTGTACACAGGCAGGTTGACGATATTGATCTGGAGCGGCACCACTTTGAAGTAATATTTATTGGACTGGCTGCTCCAGCTCCAGCCGAAGTTGGCTCCTATCATATTGCGAGTATACTCCGGCCGGCGCTGGTAATTGTAGGACAGCTCCACGTCGGTGCGCGGAATGATATTCTTGAACATCCAGTCCGGCAGGAGGACGAACGTAGGGAAACTCAGGCCTGCATTGGCTCCGAACTCGGTCGCACGGGTGTCATCCCTGACCGAAAACTGAAAGTTGCCTGACACGGACAGAGACAGCCACTCGCCTCCTTTGAATATATTGCGGTTATAATACGAGACCGTAGGCGAGATACCTATCAGACCTGTAGAGTTGGTGGATGCCTCCAGATTCACCTTGTATCCGTGTGCCTTGGAAGGGATCAGACGGATGCTGCAGTCCACTATGTTTGTGTCTGTCTTGGTAAGTTCGACACTGACACTGTTGTAAATACGGAGATTTGACATCCTCTGGTAGGTACTGTTGACAACACTGGAGCTGTAGACATCCCCTGGCTCTATGCGGTTCATCTTATAGAGGATGGAAGGACGGATCTTTCTCTTCTTGTCATAGAGTATGGTCAGGTTCTCGTACTGGACGGTATCCAGGATCTGAGGTATCTTCTTAGATATGGACGCACGGTAACGGATATTGTCCGATACGGGATACACCGTGACGTCCCCGAAATAGAAACGTCGGTGACGCACGGCGTCCTCAGGACGTCCACCCCTGGGATAGTTGCGCACGGATATCCTGAGTAGCGCAGAATCAGGAACCGACACTGTATCGGCCGCGAAAAAATAAAAATTCTTGGAGAACTCATAATACCCCCTGTCCCGCAGATACGCCTCGGACCGCTCCGACTCCCGCTCCAGCACTGACTCCGAGAGAGGAGTCCCTATCTTTATCAGAGAATTCACCGTATCCCTGTATATTTCCTCTGCCAGAGCCGGATCCTCCACTTCGTAATAAATCTCTTTGATAGGATACCGCTTGCCCAGCGTCACACGATAGTCCACCGTTGTCTGCTGATTGCGAATCTCTGCCAGAGCCTTCACTGTCGAGCCATAATATCCGATATACTTGAGATGAGTTGCGATATTCTCCCTGCTGTCAACCATGAGCGCCGAGTTGAATACCACTGGAGCCTGGCCCAGTTTTGTAACGAACTTGTCCCAGCCTTTGCCCTTGCCGTTGGTCCAGTTGGCGACATACAGGAAAGGGTTCCATCCTCCGCGGCGGGTCTTTATAAAATAGGTATTGGCTTTCTGACGGACGTAGTTGTCAAGAGTCGGGTCCTGAAAATCCGGATAGTCCTTGCGGTTGACCACTGTTACGACATTGCTCTTGAGCCTGGTCTGGTCCTCCGACAGAATCCGGGTAGTGCTGCATGAGGCCAGCAGGCTGACCAGTAACACCGTAATGCAGGCAAGGCGGATATATCGGATTCTTTCGGGACGCATTAAAATTAATTTATGCAAATTTATAATTTTTATATGTAAATCAAAATACTTGGATATATTTGCATCCGGAAAAAATCCGGGTAAGCCGGATACCTCCGAAAAACAACAATGTAACTTAATTGGATTACCGAGTATGAAGAACAAGTACATCGATCTGGTCGAGCAGTCCTTCGAGTTTCCGCAGGACGAATTCCGCGTAGAAGACGGGGCTCTCTATTTTCACGACATCCCGATGATGGACGTCATCGAGCAGTACGGCACACCGCTGAAGATATCGTATCTGCCCAAAATATCCTCCCAGATACAGCGGGCCAAGAGGATGTTCAACGTGGCCATGGCCAAGGTCGACTACCAGGGAGACTACCACTACTGCTACTGCACCAAGAGCTCGCACTTCTCCTTCGTACTTGAGGAGGCCCTGAAGAACGACATCCACATCGAGACCTCATCGGCATTCGATTTCAACCTGATCGAGTCGCTGTATGACAGTAAAATCGTGGACAAGGACCTCTACATCATCTGCAACGGTTACAAGAAAGACACCTACATCGCCAACATAGCCCAGTTCATCAACGACGGCTGGCACAACACCATACCCATCCTCGACAACATGCCCGAGCTCGACCAGCTCGACGCCGTGATCAACGAGCCCACCCGCATCGGCATCCGCATCGCGGCCGAGGAGGAGCCCAAGTTCGAGTTCTACACCTCCCGCCTGGGTATCCGCTACAAGGACATCATGCCCTTCTATCAGGAAAAGCTCAGCCATAGCAAGAAATTCAGTCTAAAGATGCTGCACTTCTTCATCAACACCGGCATCAAGGACAACGCCTACTACTGGAACGAGCTGGGCAAATGCGTCAACGTGTACTGCAACCTCAAGGCTGTCTGCCCTACCCTCGACTCCCTGAACATCGGAGGCGGACTGCCGATCAAGAACTCCCTCGGCATGGACTACGACTACGAATATATGATCGAGGAGGTCGTGGCCCAGATCAAGAGCATCTGCAACTCCCGCGGAGTCGCCGAGCCCAACATCTTCACCGAGTTCGGTTCCTACACCGTAGGCGAGAGCGGAGCCACCATATTCTCCATCCTCGGAGTCAAGCAGCAGAACGACCGCGAGAAATGGTACATGGTAGACAGTTCCTTCATGACCACCCTCCCCGACATCTGGGGCATCAAGCAGAAATTCATCCTCCTGCCGATAAACAAGTGGGACCAGCCCTACGAGAGAGTCTTCCTAGGAGGCCTCACCTGCGACAGCCAGGACTACTACAACGCCGAGGAGCATGCCAACGCCATCTTCCTTCCCAAGGTCACCCCTGACGACCCGGAGCCCCTGTACATCGGCTTCTTCCACACCGGAGCCTACCAGGAGTCAATAGCCGGCTACGGCGGCATCCAGCACTGCCTCCAGCCCGCTCCCAAGCATATCATCATCGACAAGACCCCCGACGGGGACTACACCACCAAGCTCTTCAGCAAGGAGCAGACCTACAAGTCGATGCTCAAGATACTCGGCTATTAAGCTTTAGTATAGGACAATGCTAAGCGACCGCATCCCCTCCAGGGCCGACATCAAGCTCATCCGCTCCCTCGGACAGAAAAAATTCCGGGAGGAACTGGGGCTTTTCGTCGTCGAAGGGGAGAAAATGGTCGGGGAGGCCCTGACGCAGAAGTGCTTCCCCGTGGAGGCGGTCTACCGTCTCCCAGACGTCGGGGAGGAGGTCATGGGGCGGATGAGCCATCTCTCGTCTCCCTCCCCAGCCCTCGCCGTGCTGCGCATCCCTCAGGAGAAGATACAGGACAATGCCCCGCCCCCCGCATTGCCCTCAGGTCTCTGCCTCGGACTGGACTCCGTCCGTGACCCGGGGAACGCCGGCACCATCCTGCGCCTGGCCGACTGGTTCGGTATCGGCACCGTCTACCTCTCCCCCGACTGCGTCGACCTGTACAACCCCAAGACCGTCCAGGCCACCATGGGCTCCATCTTCCGCCAGCGGGCCGTCACCTGCGACCTTCATGCGCTTGTGCGCGGATGCACCGCCGCCGGAATCCCCGTCTACGCCACAGCCCTCGACGGAGAGGACATCCGCTCAGCCGCCCTGGACACCTCCCGGGCATTGATCCTGATGGGCAGCGAGAGGGACGGCCTCTCCCCCGCCCTCATGGCCGCCGCCACACGCAGGCTGCACATCCCCTCATTTGCCTCCAACCCCGACGGAGCCGCCGAATCCCTCAACGTGGCCATCGCCACCGCCGTCACCTGCTACGAGTTCCGCCGACGCTGATATTTTTGTAAAAATCGCCAGTTGAGAGTACGATTTTTACGTAAAATTCGCCAGTCAGGAGAATAATTTTTACAGCAACTCAAAAAATTTCCTAAGAGGCATATCCGCACTCTGAATTTCATGTAAATTTGCAGCCTATGAGCAGAAAGAAAGAAAAAGAGATAGTCCGCGGTGTGACCGTGGAGTCCGTCGGCGCTGAGGGAAAGGCGATTGCGCATATTGACGGGAAGGTTGTGTTCGTGTCCAATGCCGTGCCGGGGGATGTTATCGCCGTGCGGATCGACAAGCGGCGGGAGAAGTATTTCGAAGGGACGCTGGTGGAGATAGAGCAGCCCTCGCCTGACCGCTTAGAGCCGTTCTGCGAACATTACAAGGACTGCGGCGGCTGCGCCTGGCAGGAACTCCCCTATCCCCTGCAGCTCAAGTACAAACAGCAGCAGGTCGTGGACCAGTTCGCCCGCATCGGACATCTGCCGATGGACCAGGTGGAGGTGCTGCCGATCCTGCCGTCGGAGCGCACTACGGAGTACCGCAACAAGCTGGAATTTACCTTCTCCGACCGCCGGTGGCTGCAGAGCGGAGAGGACCCCTCGTCGGTATTCGACCCTCCTACCCCGCTCGACCCCTCGCAGTTCGAGGGCGGAGTCTTCCCAAGGCACCTGCGCGGAGGGTATTCGTCCGTCAATACCAACCCCGCCGGATTTGCCCTCGGCTTCCACATTTCCAAGGCATTTGACAAGATACTGGACATCAGGCACTGCTGGCTGCAGCCGGAGCCTTCCAACGAGATACGCAATTTCATCAGGCAGTACGCCATAGTACACGGCCTGCCCTTCTTCAACATCCGGGAGCAGAGCGGCTTCCTGCGCAACATCATCATCCGCACCAATCTTAAGGGGGAGGTGATGCTGACCATCATGTTCGGAGCGCATCCGCCTAGGCTCGGGTGGCTGCAAAGCGGATTCAAGCCCTCCGACTGCGACGCTGAGGCCGAGAAGCTATTCGACGTGCTGATGGAGCGTTTCCCGCAGATCAAGTCGCTGAACTATCTGTACAACGGGAGGATGAACGATGCGATAAACGACCAGGAGATATTCAATGCGAGGGGCGAGGACGCGATATACGAGGAGATGGAGGGACTGCGGTTCAAGATCGGGCCGAAATCCTTCTATCAGACCAATCCGCTGCAGGCCTACAGACTCTACTCCGTCGTGCGGGAGTTCGCTGACTTCCAGGGCGGTGAGCACGTCTACGACCTCTACACCGGGACCGGGACGATAGCCCTGTTCGTGGCCCGGAGCGTGGCTTCGGTGGTGGGCGTGGAATACGTGCCCGAGGCCATAGCCGACGCGAAGGTCAATGCGCGGATCAACGGGATAGACAATTGCCGGTTCTACGCCGGGGACATGAAGGACATCCTCACTCCGGAGTTCGTGGCCGCCCAGGGAGCCTCGCCGGACGTGGTGATACTCGACCCGCCCAGGGCCGGGGTACACCCTTCGGTCATCGAGGTGCTGCTCGGAACCGGGGCGCGGAAGATCGTGTACGTAAGCTGCAATCCGGCTACCCAGGCCCGCGACCTCGCCATGCTCACCTCCGGCGGAGCGTACCGGCTGGTCAGGATCAGGCCGGTGGACATGTTCCCGCACACCACTCATGTGGAGAATGTGGCGCTTTTAGAGAAAATATAGGATGGAAAGCGGGACAATATACGAGCAGACGACAATATGCGCCCGGGCGACAGCTCCGGGACAGGGGGCGGTCGCGATAGTGCGCGTCAGCGGACCGGAGGCGGTGGAGGTGCTGGACAAGGTGTTCCGGCCTTTCAAGGACAAAGGGCCGCGGGCTACGGAGTTCCGGCCCAGGGAGATGCACTACGGGCGGATTATTTTCCCTGAAAGCCCCGGTCATTCCACCGATAATGCCGAGACCGTCATCGACGAGGTGATGGCAGTGATCTTCCGTGCCCCCCACTCCTACACCGGAGAGGATTCCGCCGAGATATATTGTCATGGCTCCCAACACATTGTGTCCGATATTCTGAGAGCGCTCCTCGCCGCCGGAGCGGTAATGGCCGCCGCCGGAGAATTTACCAAACGGGCCTTTCTCAACGGACGGATGGACCTCGCCCAGGCCGAGGCGGTCGCGGACCTGATCGCCTCCGAGAACAGAGCGGCCCACGACATTGCCCTGAAACAGATGCGCGGCGGCTATTCCTCCGAGCTGCAGGAGATGCGCTCGCAGATGGTGGACATCGTGTCGCTGATGGAGCTGGAGCTGGACTTCAGCGAGGAGGACGTGGAATTCGCCGACCGGAGCCAGGTGCTCGCCCTCCTCGACCGGGTATCGGAGCACATCTCGCGCCTCGTGGACTCATTTGCCCTAGGAAATGCCATCAAGAACGGCATCCCCACCGCCATCGTAGGAGCCGTCAACACCGGCAAGAGTACCCTTCTGAATGCCCTCTTAGGCGAGGAACGGGCCATCGTCTCCGACATCGCCGGCACCACCCGCGACACCATCGAGGACACCGTCAACATCGCCGGCACCACCTTCCGCTTCATCGACACCGCCGGCATCCGCGACACCGCCGAAACCATCGAGGCCATCGGCATCAGCCGCACCTACAGCACCATCGAGCGCGCCTCCGTCATCCTCCTCATGCTCGACGCTACCAGACCCGGGACATTCGGGGAATCCTTCGAGGCCATTGCCTCGCGGCTTAACCATGTCCCCTCCACTCATAGCGGAATCAGCGAGCGGGCACTGCTGATACTGCTCAACAAGGCGGACCTGCTCAGCGAGCCGGAAATCCCCGCGATGCTGACCTCAGCCGAGGACCTCGCCCGCCGGAAGGGCCTCTCCCCCACCCGCACCATCGCCATCAGCGCCCGCAACCGCCTCGGCCTACCCGAAATCACCGCAGCCCTCGCCGCCACCGCCGCAGCCCACACAACCGACACCTCCGCCACCCTCGTCACCAACCTCCGCCACTACCAGGCCCTCCAGAAAGCCCTGGAAGCCCTCACCCGCGCCCGCGAAGCCATCCTCGCCGGAGTCTCCACAGAATTCGTAACACAGGACATACGCGAGGCCCTGCACCATATCGGGGAGATTTGTGGGGAGGTTACTTCGGAGGAGGTGCTGGGGACTGTGTTCTCGAGGTTTTGCATAGGCAAGTAAATATATGATTATCAAATAGTTAAATTGATTATAATCGATTAATATGGCGCTCTTTACGGGCGCCTTTTTTGTTGTACAAGTATCGTTGATAATCGTTGCTAAGCCTTTTTACGCCATTTTTTGTACCTCCTGTGTACCTCACCACGAAAATCCGAGGATTATCGTTGGCAAGGTCGTGGAGAATGTTGACTATGGTTGACAATAGTTTACGATGGTTGACAAAAAACAGGAGAAATGAAGGAGAATTAACCCCTAAATATTAAGTAAAAATGGCAACTAGTAACTTTAGAATTAAAAAGATTTGTGAGTGGTGCGGTAAAGAATTCGAGGCTCAGAAAGTTTCTACAAGGTTCTGTTCACACAGGTGTGCAAATTTTGCCTATAAACGGGCCATACGCAAAAAACGAGTGCAGACAACAGAATCACAAACTCAAGTTCAGAAAACTGAACGCATCATTGAAGACATTAAGGAGAAGGAATATCTGTCCTTTTCAGAAACAGGACGTCTGTTAGGTCTATCTCGCCAAGCTATCTATACCATGGTACAGGCAGGTCACCTTAAAGCGTCTAAAATTAGCAGTAGGCTTTCATTTATCAGGAGGACTGATATTGATGCTATGCTTCAAAATAAGCCTTATCAATATCGAATGCCCAAAGATACAATCCCTATCACAGACGTCTATACCACCAATGAGATTAAAGAGAAATTCGGTGTCAAAGATTCCTGGATATTTCATATAGCTAAAGAGCATAATATACCCCGGACATTTAACCGTGGGAAAACCTATTGGAGCAAAAAGCATATTGATGACTACTTTGCAAAGAAAGCTCCCGATCCTGAAATCAAGGAATGGTACAGCACGCAAGACATGCAAGAGAAGTTCGGCATGACGCTGACGGCCATCTATTCTTTTGTATCAAAGAATGCCATTCCCAAGAAGAAGGTCGGCATCATGGTGTACTACTCCAAGAAGCATGTGGACATAGCCAAAGGTCTCATAGCTCCCGAAGAGCCCAAATACTACACTATTGCCGAAGCAATGGAGCGATTCAATCTGACACGGGATCAACTCTACCATTATGTGAAATATCATAATATTCCCCGCATAAAGGTCGGTAAATATACCAAGATCCTGCGGGCAGAGCTGGACAAGTTCTTTGAACCGCCAAAGATAGAATGAGCCGAAAGTTATTTTCCGGTGATAAATACCACCATCAGAACACCTATTTTATTTGCAACAAAAACAAGTATTAATCAAAAAACAATATAGCTATGACACTTACATGCACCAACGTAACTTTGAGACAAAAGCCATTGCGTAACGACCGCATATCTCTTTATCTGGATTATTATCCGGCCATTCGCAATCCTTATACGATGAAGATGAGTCGCCGGGAATTCCTCGGTATCTACATCTATGCCAAACCCAAGAACGAGCAGCAAAGAATGTTCAATCAGGACATGCTGAACAAAGCAGAGGCAATCCGCTGTATCCGTGTCCAGTCGCTTATCAATGAAGAATTTGGGTTCCTTGACAAGAACAAACAAAAGGTAGATTTCCTTGCCTACTTCCGGACAAAGGCACGAGAAAAGTATGAGAAATGGGATTGCGTTTATAATCACTTTGAGAAATTTGTCGGCGGTAAATGTACCTTTGGCGATGTCACCGTGGAACTGTGCGAGAAGTTCAGGGATTACCTGCTCAAATGCAAACAAATCAATCATCCCAATGCTTATATCTCACGTAATTCGGCAGCCGGCTATTATTCTACTTTTCGAGCCCTGTTGAAGATAGCCTACAAAGAGAAGATGCTGCGTGAGAACTTGAACGACTTCCTGGAAAAGATAGAATGGAAAGAGGTCAAGAAAGAGTATCTGACACTTGATGAAGTCAAGAAACTGGCAGCTACACCCTGCAAAATTCCAGTCTTGAAACAGGCCTCCCTGTTTGCCTGCATGACCGGCCTCCGTATCAGTGATATTTTGAAGCTGGACTGGCATGATTTTGAAGTCGGTCCGGATCAAGGTTACTATATCCGTATCTGCACCGAAAAGACTGAAACCGAGGCCACCCTCCCCATCAGTCAGGAGGCACTGGAGTTGTGTGGCGAATGGGGCACCGGAAAAGTCTTCAAAGGCTTAACTCGCTCCATGACTCATCATCCCCTAAAACAATGGATTGCCGAAGCCGGAATCAGAAAGCATATAACCTTCCACTGCTTTAGGCATTGCATCTTTTCTTATTCATTGAAAATAAGAAACTTACAAGCTCTATTTTTTTAGACAGGTAACGATTTAGAAACGAGTAGACTTCTTCAAGTTGCCAGATTTTGCATAAATGAAAGAACGTTTACTTTAGGTTTCAAAGATATGAAATTTCTCAATCATAAAAAATAGTATGAAGAGAAAAATTTCATGAAGGAATAATGCAATCTCCATTTTATTTGCGTTATTCTATTGTTATAAAAATATTTGAAATTGTATTTTGTATTCAAATTACGTAATTTTACTACGAAAATACGTACTATAATTTCATATATTGATTTTTATTTCTATCTTTGCATCATATGACAGATAAATTCAACGAATATGATAGCAGAATTCACCATTGAAAATTTTTTCTCGATAAAGTCTCCACAAAAGATAAGCTTTGAACCTTCATCAGATAACTTTATGTCTGACGAATATTCGTATGAAGTTAAGGATGGGGTAAGATTGTTGAAATTGGGCATCATCTATGGTGCAAATGCTTCCGGAAAAACCAATATCTTGAATGCTGTGGAATTTTTCAGAATGCTTGTTCTTAGGATGCCCAAAGACCGAAATGAGAAAACCGGGGTCGTTCCTTTTATGCTGGATGACACATCAAGGAATGAAAGGACGAAGATGTCTATGGTATTCTATATTAATAAGTCGAAGTATATCCTTACTTTTGAATTGGACGCAAAATATATCTATTCTGAGACATTGGTTGTTTACGATTCCATCCGTCCTACCAAATTGTACAGTCGTAGTTATGATGCAACTACAGATTCCACAACAATAGATTTCGGCGTAAATCTGAAAATGCCACGGAAGAGTCAGGATGTGATTTCCGGCAACACGATCAATAATTGCAGTGTACTTGCCGCATTTGGCAAAAGTAATGTGGAGCGTACCAGGTTGAACGATGTGTACGATTACTTTGCCAAACAGGTAAAAGATGTTTTGGCTCCCGGTATGCTGCTTTCGGGATATGTAAAATCACGATTGGATAAAGATGAAACAGGCGATTTGAAGAAGTTCATTTTAAATTTCTTGAAAGCATCTGATTTTAACATAGAAGATGTCGTATTGCATGAAGAGGAAGAATTGATTACCCCTGAATTGGAGCAATTGATTCAAAATGCCCCTATTGATAATGAGGCAAAAGCTGAAATGCTTAGAAAAGGAAAAATCACAAATGCAGAATTGACATTCAAGCATAAGGTTGGCGACAAACTATACGATTTGTCTGAAGAATATGAATCCAATGGTACGATGAGATTTTTGGGGATGGCAGTAATTCTGAATTTCTTGTTGAAGACCAACCGGTTTGTGCTTATTGACGAAGTCGAGACAAGCATCCACTATGAACTGCTGGCTTATTTTATAAAAGTATTTTTAGCGAACAGTGAAGGAACATCCCAAATGTTGTTGACAACACACGATATCAATCTTCTCAACGAAGAATTCATTCGCCGTGATACAATATGGTTTACGGATAAAGACGAATATGGAGAGACTAAAATAGTACGTCTTTCATCTTTAGGCTTACACAAGAATCTTTCCCCGTATAATGCTTACAAACAGGGTAAATTAGTTAAGCTTCCGTTCCTTGGCAGTCAATACATTAACCTAAATGACTAATGATATGGGGCGGACAGTAACAAAAAGCATCGCCATCATAGGCGAGGGAGAAACCGAGTGGTTCTATTTTGATTCATTGAGGGTGGCATGTCGTTATCCTTTCAAGGTCGCTCCGGATTTTCCGCAGCATAGCGACATCAATCATATTCTAAAATTGGTAGAATCCTACTTGAACAAGCAATATGACTTTATCGTATGCCTTTTTGATATGGACAGGCTGTATCAATATCCTTCTGAAATGCAATTGTATCAACGAGCAAAGAAAAAGTATAGCGCAAAGAAATACGCTGGCAAAGTGATGTTTGTAGAAACGAATCCATGTACGGAATTTTGGTTCTTGCTCCACTTTCTACCCAATGTAGTTTGTCGGCGATATGAAAGTTACGACCAACTGCTTCCTGAATTGCAGAAATACATGCCGGGATATGAAAAGACAAAGCGATATTTCATACGTACCAACCTCTATAAATACCTGACAGAGAATGGAGATTTGGAACGCGCGATGTTAAATTCGGAAAAATTATGTCAATTGTGTAAAGAATCACCGGAAGATTTGAAGGCATACTCGGAAGTGCATAAGGTGATAAGATTACTCAATGATATAGAGTTATACATTTAATATAAGCAACACATGAAAATACAATCAGTTCATATTAGGAATTACCGAAAATTGAAAAATTGTCACATAGATTTTGGGGAAAAGGAAACAGTTTTAGTTGGTGCTAATAATAGTGGCAAGACTTCAGCTATTAGTGCTATTGTTGGATTTCTAAAGAATACAGATAGATTCACTCTAAAAGAGTTCACTGCAACAAATTGGGCATTAATTAATGAAATTGGTGAGAAATGGCTGGAAAATGATTCTGTAGATGAAGCATTATTGAGCTCTCATCAATGGGATACCATTGTGCCATCTATGGATGTTTGGATAAATGTGGAAGATGGAGAACAATATCGAGTGAATCACTTGATACCGTCACTTAGTACATGGGATGGTAAAAAGGTGGGTGTCCGTGGACAATATGGCCCCAAGGATGTAAAAAAACTTTATACTGCTTACAAGGAAGCCAAGACAAAGGCAAACATTTTAGAAAGTACTGAAGAATGGAAGAAGGCTGGCTCCCCTGAATTATATCCCAGAAATTTATGCGATTTTTTAGGTAAAGGGTTAAACCTTAAAGAGTATTTCAACGTGAAATATTACATCATAGATCCAGCTCTTGATCCTATCGAAGAAGACAAAGTGCAGGAGACTCCTGATCACGAACTTGATAGCAATCCTTTTGAAAGTCTGATCAGAGTAGATACGATATTGGCATCAAGAGACTTTTCTGATCCAGGAGGGCAATCCGATAGTGATATAGATACATTGTCAAAACAATTTCAACAGTACTATAAGAGTTGTGGACTAGAAGATGAAGAATTAACTTCAGAAGGTTTGAATCTCCTTGGAGGTATCGCAATAGCCAATAAAACATATGATGAAAAATTAAGAAAGACTTTTGAGATGCCTGTAGGCGAATTGAAGAATATTAATTATCCTGGATTCCAAAATCCAGAGATAAAAATACGAAGTAAAATTCAGATTGAAGAAGCTATAAAACATGACTCAGCAGTTCAGTTCGCTATTCAGGGCATGGAGCAACTAGTGCTTCCGGAGAAATATAACGGTCTTGGTTATCGAAATCTTATCTCCATTTATATGAAGCTGATAGACTTTAGAGAAAAATGGCTGAGGACATTTAGTGATGGAGAAAATATTGAACCTATTCATATAGTATTTGTAGAAGAACCTGAAGCGCACCTACATGCTCAGGCACAACAAGTGTTTGTAAGGAAAGCATTTGAGGCTCTGTGCAACAATGAGCTGATAAAGGAACATCCTTGGCTAAATACACAACTTGTACTAAGTACACATTCAAATCATATTGTAAACGAACTTGATTTAAACTGTATGCGTTATTTCAGGCGAGTAATAGGTGATAGTAAAATACCCATCTCAAAAGTCGTGAACTTATCAAGTACATTTGGAAAAGATGAAGAAGAAACAAAACAGTTTGTGACGAGATATATACGTTTGACTCACTGCGATATATTTTTTTCGGATGCTGTTATTTTGGTTGAAGGTCCTGCGGAAAAGATACTTGTTCCTAACTTTCTCACAAAAGCAGGATTAGATTCTTACTATATTTCTGTTATAGAGATAAATGGGCGCCATGCACATAGTTTTCGTAAACTTATTGAAAAAATTGGAATAGCCACTTTGATTATAACGGATATAGATGCAGCTGAGACTAAAATAGGAAAAGATGGGAAAAAACATCTTTCGTCCGTGATAACATCTAAAGGAAAGGGTTATAAGACAAGTAATCCTTCTATTAAAAACTGGCTTCCAGAGAAAGAAAAAATAGATGATTTGTTGGTATTGGATGAAAAAGAAAAGATAATTGGTAATGTAAAAATCGCATTCCAAACTTCAATAAACGTCAAGTGGGATAAGGATACAAAGGATTTGGTGGAAATATGTCCCTATACTTTTGAGGATGCGTTAATATTTACAAATCTCGAATTATTCAGACAAGATGGACTCAAGAAAATGGGCGGCATTACCACGATATCGAATCTGTTGAGGAAAAGTGATTCAGCTAATGAATTACAACAATGTATATTTGAAAAGCTGGAAAGCAAAAGTGATTTTAAAAAGGCTGATTTTGCAGTTTCTTTGCTTTATAAAAATGATTTTATCGACTTAGAAGCTCCCGCATATATTAAGGAAGGACTAAACTGGATGAAGTTATATTTAGACTCTAATGGAAACAAGGATGAAAAATAATATAGATAGTCAAGTAGATGAAACACTAGAGAAGTGTATTCTTTCAACACCACGTAAAAGTTTTTTTCTTTTTGCTGGAGCTGGTTCAGGTAAAACTCATTCTTTGGTTCTTCTTTTGAAAAAAATTCGCAATAGTATCGGTAAAGACCTATTATTGCAAGGAAAAAATGTAGCCGTTATTACTTTTACAAATGCAGCTACAGATGAAATAATCAATCGTTTGGATTATAGTCCTATTTTTCACATATCAACGATTCATAGCTTTGTATGGGATATTATCAGATACTATCAAACAGATATAAAGAGACTATATTGTCAGTATATTATTGAAGATGCGGAAGTGTTGGAAAAAAAGTTAGATGCAACACAAAACAAGGCTACAAAAACTTATTTTTCCAATGTAGAAAAGCTTGAATATCTAAAAGAGCGATTAATAAAAGCACAGACGATAGATAAGTTTGTATACAATCCCAATGGCAGTAATCCTGAGCATAATGCATTGAAACATGCTGAGGTTATTAAAATCGCAGCACGAATGATTATTGAAAACAAAGTATTGCAGCAAATCATAGCGCAGCGATATCCGATACTCTTGATTGATGAGAGCCAAGACACAAAGAAAGAATTGATTGACGCCTTCTTTGAAATACAAAGAAACTTTGCTGATATTTTTACTTTAGGTTTGCTTGGCGATCAGAAGCAGCGAATTTATGCAGATGGGAAAGAGAATATTGAAAGCATTATACCTGCCGAGTGGGAGAAGCCAATAAAGAGGATGAACTATCGTTGTGCTAAACGAATAATCCAATTAGCTAATACTATTGGTAAGGCTATAGATATTCATGCAGAACAAAGTCCGCGTGAAGATGCTAATGATGGTTTTGTTAGACTTTTCGTGATAAGACAACATGATGGCATAAATAAAGATGAAGTTGAGCAAACCGTAATGAAGATAATGAGTGAGTATACCCGAGACAAAAAATGGATGGGAGTAAATGCTGATGTGAAAATCCTGACACTTGAACATATGATGGCTGCACGGAGACTAGGATTTGATAGTTTTTTTGCTCCATTTAGTAAAGTTTCAAAATATCAAATGACATTCCTTCAAGGAACTGTATCAGAAATTGAATTTTTTACAAAAGAAGTGCTTCCCATTGCAGAATCAATGAAAGGGAATGGACGGGTCGCACTAGAAATTTTGAAAGAAAATTCGCCATTATTAAGTAAACAAAATAAAGAAAAGCCGTATGAATTATATTTGAAATGCAGAGACGAAGCTATGAAAATTGCTCACATTATAAATAAGAACGGGACTATTCGTGTTATCGTAGAGGAAATCCTAAAATCTCAACTATTGACAGTTCCGGATATTATACGGCAAGCGTATTCTTTTAAGCCATCGGATGTAGAAGATTCCATAGAAGAAGAACTGCGTGCTTGGATAGAAGTTATGGATTTGCCGATTGATATGATAAACAGTTATGATAACTATGTTAATCACCGTTCACGATTTGATACACATCAAGGGGTTAAGGGGCTTGAATTTGAGCGTGTGATGGTTATTATAGATGATTCTGAGGCGAAAGGATTTCTATTTAGTTATGACAAGCTATTCGGTATAAAAGGCTTATCAGACACTGATAAGAAAAACTTAAGCGAAGGCAAGGAAACTTCTATAGAACGAACTCAAAGATTATTTTATGTTACATGTACAAGAGCAAAGAGTTCGTTAGCAGTTGTAATGTATGCAAATAATCCAGAAGGAGTAAAAACTGAAGCTATCAAAAAAAGATGGTTTGAAGAAGATGAAATTATTATAATGTAATTTATTGATATTTAGATAATACAAATCAGGAGGTCATGTTGTAGAAACGATGACCTCCATTTCTGTAAATTACTCTTTTGAGGCAAGTATCTCACGAATGTACTGTTGGTTCTTATAGTCAATGCAAAACAACCTATAAATTTGAATATTTAAGTCGCCATCGTAATCAATAATACCATTATTATCAGAATAATCCAATAAATCAGGAACTTTTTTTGCCAAAGAAGTCAAAGATTCGTCTGTAAGCAAAAATGCAAAGCGAATAATTTCACTCGTAGCATATCTGAAAAAATTTTGAGCTTCTTTTTCTGTCTCGAAAGTTTTTAATGCCACACGTGAACGTCCAAATGCGCTATGATTTAGGTATTCCGGAGTGCGTATTTCGGTCGATAGCCACCCAGGGATTTCAGTCATAACCACCCACTAAGA